>Ga0226835_1000066_pt1 | contig 215539 bp, 193 predicted proteins | sample LAC_MetaG_1_FD_163627 | JGI IMG/M metagenome (GOLD analysis project Ga0226835, IMG submission 163627) | Anaerobic ammonium oxidizing microbial communities from anammox membrane bioreactor (MBR) in UC Berkley, California, United States -... | ecosystem: Engineered > Bioreactor > Anaerobic >...
TCGATGGGGTAGAATAGACCCCTGATGCGTCCATATTCGGATATATCCGGCCGAATTTCGAAAATCGCTCCGAGGATCTTGGCGGGTCCGGATTCAAAAAGGCGATTTTCAGTTTGAACTAGCTAGAAGCCAGGGACGAACGCTTCGGATTCGCTCGAAAAATGTACCTGCAGTAAACCAGGTACTTCTTCCGCAGCGCAGACAGTCGATAACCCGCCTTCCAGGGACCCTGCTGGTGGCAGAGGAGTCGCAATGACGGCATACAGCGTCACCGTCTATCAGACAGCTGTAGAGTTCTTCTACACAGTCGTCCTCGGAAGGATAGCGATCCTCGAATTCCTCGAACAGAGCCAAAATAGGGGCATCTTCCATGAAGAATTTCCTCTTACCCTACCTATATAACGACGCCGAGGGCAAAAAGTTCAGATTCGAGGGGCACTGTTTTTAAAGTCAACCGATATCGGTTGACTTTTAAAACCCGATATCTACCCTTATGGCTCTATGACTCTCCGGATTTGTCTTCCAGAGAAGTCTCGGGTTCCAGAGGCAGCTGGATAGCTTTATGGGTGCCTCCTTTGGAAACGATTTCGGGATCGAGCTCGGGCTTTTTTCGCGGGTCCGAGGGCAGCTTGCTGGCAGCAAATAGGACCACCGAAGCCACAAAACCTATTACGATCAGCACCCAGATTCTGATCTGAGAATCCACGCTGTTACCGGTTTCGAGAAGCTGATTCGTGAGAATAGCAACAGATACCATCAGTGATGGCACGAGCATGATCCCCTCGAGATTCTTCGACTCTCCTTCGCTTAGCGAAGTTGCCAGGAATGACATGAGCATACAGGCTATCAGGGAAGCGAGAAGGAGGGCGGCAGATGGCTCGGCATGCAAGAAGAAATTGGCAGAAACAGGGCCGACAATTGCCGCTGTTACGGTCAGAAGGCACGAAACAAGGCGGCTTCCTGACCTGACGAGCAAGATACTGAGAACGACAGCCAGGAAGAATCCACCATATAGAGCCGCGCTTGTGTACGCGTGCATTACGTTGACTCCTGTCATGTTCGTATTGAATTCGAAGGTAAAAGATTGCAGGAGTACCCGACCTCCCCAGAAAAGTCCGGCAAGCGCTGCCGCGTGCGGGGAAGCAGCAACGATGGTCGTGCTGGCCAGGACCATGAGTCCAATCATTCCGAACTGCCGGCTGACAACAAGGGTAAAGATTCCAATGAAGAGCAATTGCTTGACGGCCTTGAGTACTGGCGTATCCTCTCCAGAATCGAGGGCTTCAAGCACATAAGCAAGGAAGAATCCGGCCCCTGCTACCACCGCCAGGGCGGTAACCTCGATGGCCACGAAGACCTTGGTTACCATTATCAAGAGAAGTAGCCCACCGATGGCGGAGAAAGTGAGACGTTTGACGTAAAGCTTGTCTTCTTTCAGGAAAGGACCCTGGAACCAGCGGACGACAACGGCTACCAGGAGAGCACCGAGAATGACTTGCTGGTGGAGGTGGAGCCAATTGGCGGTATCGGCTGTCTTGGTCCAATATGCGCCGGTCAGCCAGAGAAAAGCAGGTAATACGTCTTCCAGGGTCGGCTCGTTATCCACGGCAATGACATCTATGGTCTTGGAAAGAATCAAACCGACCATCAAGCCTGCCCAGGGGAGCTTGTAGCCTTCTGCCGGAAGGAGCAGAGTAGCAGCCAGAGCAAGGGCTAGAAGCAACAGGGAGCGCAGATAAGCCGTCATGCCCGAATGGCTGAGGAGAGCAGGCACGAAAAAGCCGCAGGCGAAGCAGAGTACTATCAGTCCGACTTCGACATTCACTACCCAAAGTGTGAGAATGGCTAGTAGCGCCGGGACCATGAAGGCGGCGTGGATTTTGAGGGCCGGAGCCAGAGCACTTGTGGATAGACGTTCCCAGTCTCTGTCCCTGATGAAGCGCCAGAGAAAGACTACCGAAATAAGGCAGAACGCGAGAATCACCAGGGTCGTTGAAAGCGTCACCATCAGGCAGGTCACCCTCACATGCTAAACTGCATGAAACTAACATATCGTCTATAGTTTTGTCTCTGGTATTCTCGGAGAAAACTGAGGGCTAAATTCTTGTTAGATTGAGGGTATGAGAGTCCTTTACACATTGCTTCTGGTGGTGGTGCTAAGCGTGGTGCTCACTGGCATCTACCAGACCCACTTCGAAGCCGATCCGAAGAAGTCCGCTGCCGCGTTTCTCGAAAGTGCAAGCAGCGGAGATTACAAGAAGACCATCGAGCTTTTCGGCGGCAATGCCTGCCAGTGCCCGAAGAAAGGTGGCTGGGTCTCTTATCTGGTCTATGCCTCATCGGAAGAGCCGAACTTAGCTTTTCTGATTGGTAAACCTTTCAGTTACAAGCTTGAGAGAGCCACGCGTCTGACCAAGAGCGTTGAGGCAGGTAGCGGCACCCTTCCCTGGGAGCAGCCCCAGGACGTTATCGTCGATGTGGTGGTGAATTTCAACAGAGGATACCAGCCTTATTTCCTGCCTCTGGCAATGGCTTACGGAAAAGAGATGAGCGAAGCGGAATTGGCCACCTTCCTGAAGGACCCGGACACCGATTCCTGGAAGGGATTTACTCTGCGCCTGCGTACATCTCTCGAGAAAGGCTCCCTCGAAAGACCAGAGGAGAGCAGGGGCATCGAATACAGACCCAAGGATGACGCCCATCCGGCTCCTGCAATTGTCGACGAAGAGTACGATGATAGCTATGTTTATGCCAGCGTCGACAGGGCCATTCGCCAGGCTCTCGGGAAAGAGGCTTCCGCTTACTTGCATCCTCGAGATCCCGGGCTGGTCCTTCGTCCTGACGGCAGCGCCATCTCGCAAACAGAGCTCGAGAGGCTTCTTCCCCGGCTGCAGTCCGCTCGCCTGCGGCTGCATGTAGTCCGGAGGGGCCAGCTCAAGGAATGGACGATCTATCACTTCGCCCTGATGGACCCGGTTCTGGACGGAGAGAACGGATTCAGCCTGGCTCTCAAGGACTATCGGCCGAGGATCAGGAAAGAGAAGTGGAATGCAGGCGGCTGACCGTGCCATTACCTGCAGTATCAGCGAATCTAGTCGCCCGGACAGCAGCAGGGATCCAGGGCAGGGGGACGCTAGAGAGTCCGGCTGGCCTGACGCAATGTCAAGCAGCCCGCGAGGGTCGCGAGTGCGCTTGTCAGCAGGAGCCGAGGTTGAAATCCGCCCAAATATTCACGCTTAATTAGGGATTGGCAGCAATATCGCGCCGACCGGTTATCATGGTTCGACGTCCAAACCAATACAGGTTGTTACGTGACTGTGGCAACGAAGTCGGATATTTTCATCTGGAATCGCGAGGCGGAGTGCCTCGCTGGCGACGCCCTCGAGACTCTGCAGCTGGAGCGGCTTAAACGCATAGTCGAGCGCGTTTATGACAACGTCCCTCTCTTCCGGGAACGCTGCCTGGAAGCAGGGGCTCAACCAGGCTCCTTGAAGACCCTCGAGGATCTGGCCAGCTTTCCTTTCATGACCAAGTCGGATCTCCGGCAGACCTATCCTTTCGGGCTTTTCGCCGAGCCTCTGAGCAAGGTCAGACGCCTGCACGCTTCTTCGGGGACGAAGGGAAAACCAACGGTGGTCGGCTATACGGACAACGATCTGGCGACCTGGAAAGAAGCCTGCGCACGTTCCCTGGCCTGTGCCGGTGCCCGTCCCGGCGATATCATCCACAACGCATACGGCTATGGTCTTTTCACCGGCGGACTGGGCATGCATTATGGTGCCGAGAATTTCGGCGCCACCGTAGTGCCGGCGTCCGGCGGTCGAACCCAGCAGCAGATCTTGCTTCTTCAAGATTTCCAGTCCCGCGTTCTTCTTTCCACACCCTCGTATGCTCTGAATATCGCGTACACCATGAGCGACCTGGGCATCGCCAGAGACACCATCAACCTCGAGATCGGAATATTCGGAGCCGAGCCATGGACCGAAGAGCTGCGCGGGCAGATCGAGAACGATCTGGAAATTCAGGCCCTGGACATTTATGGACTGAGCGAAGTCATGGGTCCGGGGGTTTCAATGGAATGCATCGAAGGTCGCAACGGTCTGCACATCTGGGAAGACCTTTTCCTACCTGAGATTATCGATCCGGATAGCGGAACGACTCTGCCTGAAGGCGAGGAAGGCGAGCTCGTTTTCACCAGCCTGGAGAAAGAAGCGATTCCGGTGGTTCGCTATCGAACCGGCGATATCTCCAGGCTATTCCGCGATCCCTGTCCCTGCGGGCGGACCATGGTTCGGATGCAGCGGGTGAAGGCAAGGTTAGACGATATGTTGATTATCCGGGGAGTGAACCTCTATCCGTCCGAGATCGAAAAAGTACTTCTCCAGATCGATGACCTGAGCCCTCACTATCAGCTGGTGGTGGAAAAAGCCCGGGCCCTCGATGTTCTCAAAGTACAGGTAGAGGTCACCGAGGAGCTGGTTCAAAAGTGGGGTCAGTTCGATGACGGGCAGCTCGAGTTCGGACAGCTGGTGCGGCAGATCAAGGGAGTTTTGAAAGACAGCCTCGGTCTCACCGCCGATGTCGATCTGATGAAGCCGAGAACCCTTCCCCGAAGCGAGGGTAAGGCAGTACGTGTCCTAGACCGTCGCAACGAGAGCCGAGAGGACAGAAAGGAGAAAAAATGAAACCAGGGATCAGCGTAGGACAGACAGCTGAGCTGGAAGTCGAAATAACCCCCGATATGACCGCAGCCTTCGAAGGGATCACGGTCCACGACCTCTACTCGACCTCCTGCCTGGTTCATCATATGGAGTTCGCCGCCCGCAAGCTCATCCTCGACTATCTCGAGCCCCACGAGGAGGGTATGGGCTGCCATGTCCAGGTTTCTCACCTGGCCCCGACCCTCCCCGGTATGCTGGTCAAATTGAAAGCCACCATAACCGGTATCAGAGACAACAAAATCCAGACTGAAGTCGAAGCCAGCAATGTCCGCGGAAAGATTGCCAGGGGCGAAGTCACCCAGGCGATCATCGAGAAGGAATGGCTGGAGAAGCGGATGAAAGAGTTGAGCATCGTCCAGAACATATCCACTGAGTATTCCAAGGGACAGCGTATAGAACAGGCGGTCTGATTTCTAAGCAACCTGACAGATCAACTGACAGACCAGAAAGGAGCCGAAGATGGCGCAATCCGTAGTACATGAACCACAGCTCAACGGCGCGACCCCGGAATCTCTGGGCTTCAAGCGGATCATCTACGAGAAGAAAAGCTATATCGCCACCATCACCATCAACCGTCCCGATGTTCTCAACTGTTTCGATATGCTCACCCTGAAAGAGCTTGCCGACGCCTATCAGGACGTCAGTCGGGATGACGAGATCTCGGTCCTGGTGATCACCGGCGCCGGCGACAAAGCATTCTGCACCGGAGCCGACCTGAAAGAGCAGGAAGAGCAGATTCTCAGCAAACCCAACAATTATTACAAGTGGATGTATCAGTTCATCGAGATGCACGACCGCCTGCGTAACATCGGCAAACCCACGATAGCCAGGTTGAACGGTATTGTGGTGGGGGGCGGCAACGAGCTCAATATGGCCTGCGACCTGGCTGTGGCCGCCGATCATGTCACTATCAAACAGGTCGGCGCCGCCCGGGGATCAGTGGCCGCCGGGGGGGCAACCCAGTGGTTGCCTCTCATGGTGGGGGACAGGCGAGCGCGAGAGATCCTTTTGCTCTGCGAGAATATCGACGCATACACGGCCCTCGACTGGGGGCTGGTCAATCAGGTAGTACCATATTCGATGCTCGATCAAGCGGTGGAGGAGCTGGCAACCAAGCTCCGCAACAAGCTGCCCGAGTGCACTCGTTATACGAAACAACAGCTCAATTTCTGGCGGGATTTCTCCTGGAGCATGACCATCGGTCACGCCCGGGACTGGCTCACCCTGCATGCCGGTCACTACGAGACCGCCCAGGGTCTCCGGGCATTCCGCAAGAAGACCGAGCTCGATTATGCAGAGATACACGCTCGCTCGGTGCAAGAAGCTCCGGTGCAAGAAGCTCCGGCGCTGAGCCCGGCAGCCTCTACCAGGAGCTGTCCGGCATGCCAGGGCGAGATACCGGAGAAGTTCATTTATTGCGGAAGTTGTGGAGCCAAGATGGCTGGTTAGCCAGGAAAACCAGGAGAATATGATGAATAAGACCACCTATAGAAATATCCTCACAGAACAGGACGGACCTCTGGGCATCGTCACCCTGCACCGCCCGAAAGTGCTCAATGCCCTCAGTCATGAGCTCATGGAAGAGCTGGTCAACGCTCTCGAGGAGTTCGACAACGAGGACGAGGTCAGAGTAATCATTCTTACCGGCTCCGAACGCGCTTTCGCTGCCGGGGCAGACATCTCGGAGATGTCCGAAGAAACCACTATCGGTATCATGCTCAAAGACCGGTTTTCCACCTGGGACCGCATCAGGAATATCAAGAAACCCATCGTCGCGGCGGTGAGCGGCTATGCCCTGGGCGGCGGCTGCGAGCTCATGATGAACTGTGACATCATCATCGCCTCCGAAACCGCCCAGCTCGGCCAGCCCGAGATCAATATCGGTGTCATCCCCGGTGCCGGTGGCACCCAGCGTCTCACCCGGGTGCTGGGCAAGCATAAAGCCATGGAGATGATCCTCACCGGCCGACCCATGACCGCAAGAGAAGCACTGGAGCACGGGCTGGTGAACAAAGTGGTGCCGGTGGAAGTCTATCTCGAAGAAGCGAAAGCCATGGCCCGGGAAATCGCCAAGAAATCGCCGGTAGCCACCCGCCTGGCCAAGGAAGCGATTCTGAAAGTCTTCGATACATCCATCTCGGACGGTCTCGCTTTCGAGCGCAAGAACTTCTATATGCTCTTCTCGTCCGAAGACCAGAAAGAAGGGATGAAAGCCTTTCTGGAGAAAAGACAACCGAGCTTCTCGGGGAAGTAGACAAAGAGAATCTTTTCGAAAAGCACACCGAAGCCATTTAGAAATTGGAGATTTAGCGATGAGCGAAGAAAACATCCTGTTGACAGAGAAGAGAGGCAAAGTCGGGATCATCACCCTGAATCGTCCCGACAAGCTCAATGCTTTCAACGACGAGCTCACATTCAGATTGCAGGACGCCTTGAAAGAGATGGAAAAAGACACCAGCGTGCGCTGCCTGGTGCTAACCGGTTCGGGGAGAGGCTTCTGCTCGGGTCAGGATCTCCAGAGCCGGAGCGTTTCTCAGGAGATGGGCGAGCGCCCCAGCCTCGGTGACTCGATCAGGAGAAGATACAATCCGATCATCATCCGCCTGAGACGCATGGAAAAACCAGTGGTCGCCGCCGTCAACGGCGTTGCCGCCGGCGCCGGGGCCAGCCTGGCTTTTGCCTGCGATTTCAGAATCGTCTCGCAGAAAGCTTCCTTCATCCAGTCTTTCACCCGGGTGGGTCTGGTTCCGGACTCGGGCTCGACTTTCCTCCTTCCCCGCCTGATCGGCGCCACCAGGGCCTTCGAGCTCATGCTCACCGCCGACAAGCTCTCGGCGGACGACGCCATGGCTCTCAACCTTGTCAATGAAGTGGTGAAGGAAGATTCGGTCATGGAAAAGGCAATGAACCTGGCAGAAAGACTTGCCAGCGGACCGACCAAGGCCTTCGGTCTGACCAAGAGAGCTTTCAACAAAGCTCTCTTCGACGACCTCGAAGAGCTGCTCGAATACGAGGCCTGCCTCCAGGAGATTGCCGGACGCTCAGACGACTTTCAGGAAGGGGTCAAAGCTTTCGTGGAGAAGCGTGAGCCCGCCTATACAGGCGCCTGAATTCTAAAGCCGGATTTCTAGAAGCCAGAATCACTGTCATTCACAGGCGGTCCAGGCGAGTCGCCCGGGGCGACTCCTGAGTCAGCACCGGGGTCGCCACCAGACGCACCACCGGAATTGGCACCGGTGTCATAACCGCCACCACCACCATAGCCACCGGGTCCGCCCTGCCCCTCGAGCTGCTTGCGCATGTATGGCGAAGGCTGAGCGATTTCCGGAGCAGTCTCGTTCGGTCTCAGGCTGTGCTCGATGCCGGTTATCCTGTCACGAACCTGCTGTACCCGGGGGTCCCTGGAATCGGGCGGCATCAAGCGGGCGAACTCTTTGTAGTATTTCACCGCCGACGAGAAATGTTTCTCGGCCTCGAAGAGCATTCCCAGTTGCAGCCAGACTTCCGGGTTCTCTTTGTTGTAATCGAGAGAACGGAACCAGTTGTCGATGGCCCCCTGGTGATCACCAATACCCAGGCGGCAAACGCCGATATCATGATAAATCCTGTCCAGGGGCTCCCCCTTCAAGATAGACTCGCTATGAAGAATCGCCTCGAACTGGTGAATGGCATCTGCCCAGCGTTTCATTTTCATCAGGCATTCGGCATATTTCATCCAGCAGTCGGTCCACGTCCAGGGAACCTTTCCGAGAGCCCGTTTGTAGTGAGTGGCGGCGACGGCATACTGCCCCTCGGCATCCGACATGAGGCCTCTCAGATAAGAGCAGCGCTCCGGGGACGCTCTGTTCATCATCGCCGAGGAGATACACTTACGGGCTTCCACGAAATCATGATTGCGGATATTGATCTCGGCCATGGCCACCCAGGCATCGGGAAGCGGCTCCACCGACTGCTGCACGGCTTTCTGCAAGGAAAGTATCGCTTTCTTGTCCTGGAGCGTGATCATATAGCAGATGCCGAGCCAGTAATGCGACTGGGGGTGGTAGCCGTTGCGGGCGAAATAGATGGCCTGGGAGAAAGCGTCGATGGCCCCGTCGAAGTCCTTGCGCTTCATCTTGGCCAGCCCTTCTTCGAAATGGCTGTCGGCTGCCGATTCGGTGTGCTTGCCCTTGCGCCCGAACTTGGCATGGGCGCTAATTCCGGGGCAATCGGAAAGCACCGCCCAGAATGGCATCGCAGAAAGAAACGAGGCCCAAAGAAACGAGACAAAGAGAAGCGGCAACAGAACCGACACTCTGTATCTGAATCTTCCCAAAGTCAATCTATTGAAAATCATTGCTCTCGCTTCTAACTGCTTTCCAGCATAGCAAGAAATTCATTTTCATCCAGAACCGAGACTCCCAGGCTCCGGGCCTTCTCGAGCTTGGACCCGGCTTTCTCCCCGGCTACGACATAGTCGGTCTTCTTAGATACAGAGGAGGAAGCTTTCCCGCCTCTCGCCTTGATGGCGTCCTCGGCTTCCTTGCGGTCCATGCGTGCCAGGGTTCCGGTAATCACAAAGATCTTGCCAGCGAAGGTCTGGGGGAGATCCGGGCTTTTCAGCTCGCTCTCGTCCTTTTCCGTCGCCACCCCCACAGCTTTCAGGTCTTCGATCAGCTCGCGATTGTGCTGGTCCTGAAAGAACTCCACCACCGCCTCCGAGATGGTCGGTCCGACACCATCGATGACAGCCATATCCTCGCTTCGGGCGGCAGCCAGCTCGTCGATGCTGTCATATCTGCCCGCCAGGAGCTCTGCTCCCATGGTCCCCACATGTCTGATTCCCAGGGCATAGATCAGTCGTTTCAGACCCCTCGTCCTGGACGCCTCCACCTGGCTCAAAACGTTTTTCGCCGACTTCTCGCCCATACGCTCCAGACCGGTCAGGCTCTCCAGGCTGAGGCGGTAAAAATCTGAAGGTCTCTCCACCAGCCGCGCCTTCACCAGCTGCTCGACCAGCACTTCGCCGACTCCTTCTATATCCATGGCGTCACGGCTCACCCAGTGCTTGAGACGCCGCTCGATCTGGCTGCGGCAGCCATAAGTGTTAGGGCAACGAACCACCACCTCTTCCCCGAATCGAACCAGAGCCGTGCCACAAACCGGACATTGGTGGGGATACACGAAAGGCTGACTTCCATCCGGGCGGGCTTTGAGAACAACACTCACCACCTCGGGAATGATCTCTCCGGCTTTGCGCACAACTACGGTATCGCCGGGCCGGGCATCGAGCCGAGCGATCTGGCTGGCATTGTGGAGACTGGCACGCTTAACCGTTGTACCGGCCAGCTTTACCGGCTCGAGGTTGGCCACCGGTGTCACAGCCCCGGTTCGTCCGACATCGAAAGTAATCTCGAGAAGAACCGTCTCCGCTTCCTCGGGAGGATACTTGAAAGCCACTGCCCAGCGCGGGCTGTGCGATGTGGCTCCCAGAACATTCCAGAGCCCCCGGTCATCCAGCTTCACCACTACTCCATCGGTCTGGTAATCAAGACCATGCCGGCGCTCATCGAAATCACGGCAGTATTCTTTGACAGCCTCGACTCCGCTTACCCGGCGCCAGTTGGGCTCCACGGGAAAACCGAAAGCCTTGAGAATCGCCATATTCTCGTGCTGGGTACCGGGCTGGGCAAGGCGATCGTCGGTGACATAAACAAGATAAGTGAAAAGAGCAAGCTTCCGGGATGCAGTCTTTTTCGGATCTTTCTGCCTGAGAGAGCCGCTGGCGGCGTTCCTAGGATTGGCAAAAACCGGTTCGTTACTTTCTGCCAGCCCCTGGTTGAGACCGACGAAGCTCGAGACAGGCATATAGACCTCGCCCCGCACTTCCACCAGGGACGGCACCACCAGCGGGGCAGAACTCTCGGCAGTCACGCTCGAAGTACCACCGGCTACAGAGGCAGGACCAGCGAATGTCCCGTCTGCAGAGACCCTGACAGGATTGAGCCGGGTCGGCAGGCTCTTGATGGTCCTCAGATTGAGAGTGACATCCTCACCGACAGCGCCATTGCCCCTGGTGGCACCCTCCACGAACTCGCCGTTTCGGTATGTCAGGGCGATGGAGAGCCCGTCTATCTTGAGCTCGCAGACATAATCAAGTGAAGCGTTCTCGTCCTCAATCTCGAGCCCACGCAAAAGACGATCCTGCCACTTCTCGAGGTCATCGAAGTTCATGGCATTAGCCAGGCTCAATAGCGGAATCCGGTGAGTGACCTCTTTGAAATCGGTGCTCGGCGGAGCCCCCACACGCCCGGTCGGACTTCCCGGCAAAGCCAGCTCCGGATAAGCGCCTTCGAGAGCCTCCAGCTCGCGATAGAGCTCGTCGAACCTAGAATCGCTTATCTCGGGATTGTCCAGGACATAATAAGCGAAACGATGATGCTCGATAAGCCGGGTAAGCTCTTCGACCCTGGCTCGCGCCTCGTCGACGCTCCCGGTGATGGGGGGTACGCCTGTCATAAAGCCTCTCCGCTAAAAAATCAAACGAGCCCTTCTCTGCTGAGGATCACGCAATCGCCCTGGGCCGTCCCGGAGCAAATGGCGGCAGCACCCAGGCGGGCGTCCCGGCGCTCCATCTCCCTGATGAGAGTCAGTAGAATACGTGCACCGCTGGCACCGATGGGGTGACCCAGGGCAATGGCGCCACCATTGACATTCACTTTCTCCGGGTCGATTTCGAGCATCTTCATTGACTTGAGAGCAACCGCCGCAAAAGCTTCGTTAATCTCCATCAGATCGAGGTCCTTGACCTCCAGTCCGGCTTTCTCCAGGGCCTTCCTGGTGGCCAGGGCGGGCACTGTATGTAGATAAGGCACCTCCTGACCTATGGAGGCATGGGAAACAATTCTAGCCAGGGGCTTCAAGCCAAGCTCTTTCGCCTTCTTCTCGCTCATGACCAGAAGGAGAGCTGCCCCATCATTGACTCCCGGGGCATTTCCAGCAGTCACCGAGCCCTGCTCATAAAAAACCGGCTTGAGCTTGCTCAGGGCCTCCAGAGAAGTATCCGCCCGGGGAGCCTCGTCCCGATCCACCACCGTAACACCTTTCCTGGTCTTGATCTCCACAGGAAGGATTTCTTCGCTGAACGCCCCCGAGTCCATAGCCTTGCAAGCAAGCTGATGGCTGCGAAGAGCCCATTTGTCCTGCTCTTCCCTGGTTATTCCGAACTCTTCGGCGACTTTTGCACCATGCACGGCCATATGCACGAAAGTGACCGGACATTCCAGACCATCAGCCAGCATGGCATCCTTGAAGGGAGTGTGCCCCATACGCTTGCCGAATCGAGCCGAATTGGCGTCCACCAGGTAAGGCGCCTGGGACATCGATTCCATACCACCGGCGATAATAGTATCCCCGTCACCGGCCCGAATTCGCAAATCCGCCAGGGTCACAGCTCTCATACCGGAGGCACAGACCTTATTGACAGTGGTGGACTCGCAAGTAACCGGCAAGCCTGCCTTGATCAACGCCTGCCTGGAAGGAATCTGGCCACAGCCAGCCTGAACTACCTGACCGATAATCACCTCGTCGACCGACTCGCTCTCGATTGAATTGGCTTCCACGAGCTTCTTGATTATCGGATGGGCCAGATCGACAGCGCTCACAGACGAAAGCCCTCCACCCAACTTCCCGAAGGGAGTCCTGAGACCATCCACGATTACAGTAGCCGTGCCATTAGTAGTCATATGCCAATCCTCTCTTTCAAGACCACTAAATGGTACCGGTCCTGGCGGCAAAGCCGCTCAGGTCTTACTATTTGTTCCGATTTACAGAGGTTGAGTTCTCACCCCCCTTCACCTCGGCGACAGATAAGCCTGTTTGAATTATTTGCTTAGTTGATATTATTGTAAGAATCCTGGCGCTACAAAAATCTCATGAGCTACTAATCTAGATGACCGATCCATTCCGCAGCCGCAACCGCAATCGCCAGACTGGAAAGCCTCTGCGTGAATCGAACCAGAAGGGGCGCGAGAAACTCAACCAGGGAAGCTCCGGCGCCCTTCGCTCGTCCCAGAAGTCGGAACAGCAGGCAGCTTCCGAGCAGGATACCGCCGCGGAAGTCACCGCCGTTGACTCCAAGCGCCGTTCTATAGCGCTTCTCATCGACATAATCGTGGCCTTTATCTTGAGCACCCTTCTCCAGGCTGTATCGAGCATGATCGGGCTTCTGGTCCCGGGTTTTTCACAGGTTTTCTCCCTGAGCACGATAATCCTGATTATTCTTCTTCTCCGGGACAGCCTTTATCAGGGCCGCGGCATAGGCAAGAATCTCATGGGTCTGCAGGTCGTTGATAGCAGCACCGGGCAGCCTGTTTCCATAGCTCAGGGACTCAAGCGAAATATCGTCTTCTTTGTGCCCTTTATAATCCAGCAGCTCGTTCAGTACACCCTTGCCGTCCTTCCGCTGGGCGCCGAGATCAATGGCTTGATTACCACCGCGGTCAATATCGGCTGCACCATCTATATTGTCCTGGTTTTTCCTTTCGAGGGATATCTAACGTTCAAGACCGGCGATGGCAAACGATTCGGTGACCAGCTCGCGGGAAGCGTCGTGGTCGATTCGGAGATGGACTTCTCCAATCCCCTGGGGCGAGCCTGATTGTTCGAAGCAAGTCCACTTGACGACGGATTAATGGTTCTGATTCATGTGCTTAAAAGAAGGCAGATAGTGGCTTCCTGATTGTAAAATACTCTTTTGCCACTACAACGCGCTCCCCCGAGAGCAAAATCCTATGTCAACGTTTCAAAGAACAGCTTACCTCTGGGGTCCTGTATCCAGCTTCACTGGCCCACTCACCGCCTGGCTCGTCAAAAAGGGTTGGAATGTTCATATTGCCGCGAAGTCGTCATTGAATCTTTTCTCCATGTCACCCCTGGACCTCAAGTCTTCAGCTCTTGCTGCCCTGGAAGCATCCTTCGGCGGACGTGACAAAGCCAAAGCTTTCCAGGATCGATTCAAGATCATCGACAAACAGGAAATCGGCGGTGGCACCAGATATGATGCAGTCATTTTTGCCGGCATGCCGCCCAACTATGATGAATCCAGAGCACCTCGGGCTCCCTGGTCGGTGACCGAACTCGCCGAGGTGATAGCCCAGAACAAAGAGACTCCCCTGTTCATTATCTCCTCCATTTTCGGAGGAGTGCAGCAGGACGGCGTGGTTCCGGAGCAGTTCGAATTCGAGCGGCGCAAACCCGCAAGCAACTGGGAGAGCATTTGCCAGCAGTATGAGAACAAGCTCCTTCTGGAGCTCTCTGGCTGCGAGGCACCCTGGTACCTGGTGCGTATGCCGATTCTCTGCGGCGCGACCGAAGATGGTATTACAGTCAGTCATACCGGTCTCTATCCCCTTCTCAAGCGTATTAGCGCCGCCGGAGAGGCTGAAGGAGACAGGAGACTCGATCTCTCCTTCAGACCTGACTCTGTTTTCTGGTTCATACCTGTAGACATGGCTACCTATGTCTTCTGGCGTTATCTCGAGGACAGCGACCGCCCCCGGGTTCTCAACCTGGTGGCCACCAATCCCGCTCTCAATCGCGAGTGGCTGCCCAATGCCGCCAGCGCATCGGGTGTCGAGACCGTTGAATGCCAGGAAGAAGACGGGCTCGATCTTCCGGCCACTTTAAGAAAGCTCCTCAACGACGAAATTCAAGTGAGCACCCGTAACCTCTTCGAAGTCGCCGGGCGCTATCACGTTCCGCCAGTGAAGGCCGATCGCGCTTATTTCGAAAGGGTCATCAACCGCGCCCGGGAGAACAACTGGGGCGAGCCCAGAACCACGCCTGGCAGAATAACCGGTGACGAACAGACCATAGCCTACTCGGACAGCGTCATCAAATACTATTTCGAGGAATTCCTGCCGGGGCTCCTAAACACCGGCGGGTTAATGGACAAGGCAATCACTGCCGGTCAGGAGATTGGCTTTCAGCTCAAGGAAGCCAGCGATCTCGCCTTCGTCCTGAAAACCCAGGGGGGCGAGAGCACCGCTCAGCGCCTGAGCCCGGAGGCGGGCAGACCCAAGGTCTGTTTCATCCTCACCGGCAAGACCCTGCTCCGTCTCGTGCAGAGCAAGCTTCCCTTGCATCGGGCGCTCCTTTTGAGAGAAGTGGAAGTAAAAGGGCCGATCATAGAGACCATGAAAGTCACCAGCCTGGTGGAGCGTTTTCTGAAAGAGCATCCTCTCACGAAAGAGCAACTGAGCAAGGCTGAAAGCCAGGCCTGATTGCGGCCTGATTGCGGCCTGATTGCGGCCTGATTGCGGCCTGATTGCGGCCCGATGTGTCAAAATGAATAATCGTACACATCCCGGTCCGACTATGAGACCAGCCAGGTCCTTCCCAACTCCCGGCATTTCCCCGATCGTCGTTTTGACGACTCTATTCCTGACTGTCTTGCCGGTTCAAGCTTCCGAGTACAGCCAGGCGGTGATTCTTTTCGACAGGCGGGATTTCGGCGGGGCTCTCTCTCTTTTCGAGAAGGCCAGAAATAACGGCGACAACGAGGCCAACGCCGCTTACTACGAAGCCCTGTGCTACCACCATCTCGGCAAGATGGATCAGGCGAAAGCCGCTTATACGAGGGTGATCAATAACTACCCGCACTCGAAAGTGGCGCGCCTGGCCCTGAACTTCATGCTCAAGATCGATCCTGATCTCAGAAAGAAACACCAGGAAGCCATCGAATCCATTAGAGCCGAAGGTCGGGACTCCTATAGCAAGCTCCCCGAGCAGGTCTCGGTAAAGTACAAGAAATCCATCAGCGGCCATATGCTGGTGCCGGTGAAAGTGAACGGGGTGCCCACCGAAATGATGCTCGATACCGGTGCCGGTGTCACATATTGTCGGCGGATCTGGCTCGACGCCCTGGGAATCAAGCCGGAAAAGGGCAATTCCCCGGGCATGAAGATCGAGGGAGTGGGAGGCGAGATCAGAACCAGCACGGGTCTGGTAAACATCGAAATCGGCAACCTCTCTCGCACGACACCAATCTATATCGAAGAGAAAGGCAAGTCCATGAGGACCGACCCCAGCGCCTTCGAGAACATTCCGCTTCTAGGGCAGAACTTCTTCCAGGATTTCATCTGCGAAATCGACGACAATAGCCAGATCCTTCGCTTCAAGAAGACCGACGGCAAGAAAGCATCCGGGCACCGGAAAGGAGCGCTTGCCGAAAACGAGGTGCCCTTTTTCCGAGAGGGAAACAATATAGTCGTAACCGTGAAGATAAACGGTCGGGAATGTGAGATGTTCTTCGATACGGGAGCCAACGCACTATCTTTTGCCGACCGTCATCTGGCCGGATGCGGTCTCAACCGACCCACCAGCGCGCGCTCGAGCAGGGCAGAAGGGGTGGGCGGGCAGAAACAGGGCTTCCAGTTCTATGTCGACAGGGTCACCCTGGGACCAATAGACAAACAAAATGTCGGAGCCGCGATCATGATCAATTCCAGCTTCAGCAGACCGCTCCTGGGCCAGACATTTCTATCGGGTCTGAAGTATACGATCGACCCCACTCGCAATGTGATTGTATTCGAATGAGCGCCTATTTGCTCTTAGAATGCTCCGCCCTGCGGCTGAGGCTGGTCAAAAGGTTGACCATCTCGATTGCAGCAAGGGCCGCATCCGCGCCTTTGTTTCCGGCCTTCGTGCCGGCACGCTCGATGGCCTGCTCGATAGTTTCGGTGGTGAGCACCCCGTAAATGGTCGGCACGCCCGAATCGAGCCCGGCCGAAGCGATACCCGAAGCATTCTGTCCGGCGACATGATCGAAGTGCGGGGTAGCACCGCGGATCACGGCACCGAGGCAGATAACCGCACTATAAAGACCGGTTTCGCAAGCCTTGCGAGCCACCAGAGGGATCTCGAAAGCCCCGGGACACCAGATCACGTCGATATGGCCGGCCTCGACACCGTGGCGCTTGAGAGTGTCTACACAGCCATCGAGCAGCTGCCGGGTGATGAAGTCGTTGAACCGGCTCACCACCACGGCAAAACGGAGCCCCGTCCCGATCAGGCGACCTTCAATCACATTCGGTGTCTCTGCTGTCATTTCACTTCAATCCTTTCATCAGTTCTTTCTACAAACTTTTCCTGCTGCAATCCGTCGAGCCAGTGTCCCATCTTTTCTTTCTTGGTGACCAGATAGCCGAGATTATGGCTGTTGCAGGCCGGAGGCATAGCAACCCGGCCGGTGACATTCAGGCCATAGCCCTCGAGACCGACGATCTTTCTGGGGTTGTTGGTGATGATCCGCACAGAGGAGAGCCCGAGATCACAGAGGATCTGAGCTCCCACCCCATAGTCACGCAAATCGGGCTTGAAACCGAGGGACTCGTTAGCCTGAACAGTATCTTGACCACCATCCTGGAGATCATAGGCCTTGATCTTGTTGAGCAGCCCGATTCCTCGTCCTTCCTGGCGCAGATATACAAGAACCCCATGCTCTTCGGCAGCGATCATCGCCATGCCAGCCTCGAGCTGGGGTCCGCAATCGCAACGCAGGCTCGCGAAAACATCGCCGGTAAGACACTCGCTATGAACCCGGATCAGCACATCGCTCTTGTTCTCCACATCGCCTTTGACCAGGGCGAGATGGTTGCTGTCATCGAGGATATTGCGATACGCATAAACGTTGAAATCACCATAGGCTGATGGAAGTTTAGCCACAGCCTCACGAACGACGAAACGCTCGGACTGAAGCCTGTAAGCGATAAGCTGAGCGATATTGATCACTTTGAGATTGTGTTTTCGGGCGAACTCGAAGAGTTGTGGCACACGGGCCATAGTGCCGTCTGCGTTCATAATCTCGCAGATCACCCCGGATGGATTCAACCCGGCAAGCCTGGCCAGGTCGACAGCGGCCTCTGTGTGCCCGGCCCGGCGCAGCACCCCACCCTCTCTGGCCACCAGAGGGGAAACATGACCCGGTCTTCGGAGATCATCGGGTTTGGCCACGGAATCCACAGCCACGCGAATTGTTGTAGCCCGGTCATAAGCACTGATACCGGTACTGACACCAAATTTGGGATCGGCATCGACAGTTACGGTGAAAGCGGTACCCTGAGCCTCAGTGTTGTCCTCGACCATCATCGGCAGATGCAGCTGTCTGGCTTTCTCAGCAGTAAGTGAGAGACAGACCCAACCACGTGCCTCGGTGACCATGAAGTTCAACATGGCAGGAGTGATGAGCTCAGCAGCACAAATCAGATCGCCTTCATTTTCCCGGCCCTCATCGTCGGCAACCACGACGAATTTGCCTCGGGCTATATCCTCAAGGGCTTCCTCGACAGTGCTGAAGTGAACACCGAACTTTTCAGTGTGATTCCCGGCAACCGCCGGCTCGCAATCCGTTGACCTGTCGACCGCCATGGTGTCTCCTCGCCGAGCTATAGCTTGACAATGAGTCTAGCCTTCATTCTCATGAATTAGAAGAGATTCCCGGTCTTTATTAAGCATTTCCAGGTAGGAGTCTCCCAGTAACCGGATGACATAGCGGGCGATCAGATCCGTCTCGATATTCACCCGATCCGAGACCCGCAGCCGGCCCAGGGTCGTCACCGCCAGAGTGTGTGGAATGAGAGCGACGCTGAACCAGAAACCCCCACCATCAACAGCGTTACATGAATCAGGACTAATCGGGGGACACTCGACCACGGTGAGAGATACGCCGGCGACAGTGACAGAGCCTTTTTGCACGAAGTAGGGCGACCAGAACGACGGAAGTGAAAATTTGATCAGCTTCGATACGCCTTGAAGCTCGATGCTCTTTACAGAAGCAACACAATCCACATGCCCGCTCACCAGATGACCGCCCAAGCGATCAGACACCTTCAGGGCTTTCTCGAGATTTACCGGGTCCCCAACCGCCAGTTCCCCGATCGTCGTCTTATCGAGGGTTTCTTTCACAGCTTCGACCACGAAAGACTTTTCTGAGAACTCAACGACTGTCAGACAGACGCCCGAAACACTAATCGATTCGCCCATTTTTGCGTCCGAGAGAAGATGCTCGGATCTCACAGTCAGGCGCCTGCCATCGGCGATCTTTTCGACGGCGGCTATTTCTCCTACTTCTTCTACAATTCCTGAAAACATTAGAGACCCGGAAAGTGGCAAGACATTCTACCCGATCTGACCATCCTGGTCCGGTTGAGTTAAAAGAGGGACAATACCGGATGCTCGACGCCCGCTTTAGCCCGGATTCACTGGTTTTTCCTGGAAATCGGCCACAATAGGCTTTTTGGTTTTGCCGCTGATTCCCACGAGATAGACGAAATGGAACGGCTGAGGCGTAGTCGGTCCGGTCTCGTCTGAAGAGTGGATGGCAATCACCCCCTGGACATCCACGGGTACGAGACCACTCTGATTGGGATCATTGAGGGTTACCGAGTCGAAGCGCACCGTGCACACCTGCCTGGTCCTCTGAAGCTCGAGGTTGGTCACTTTCAACTCGTCATTGTTGGCAGCCAGCAGCTTCTTTGCCCTTAAATAGGTAAGCACTTTCGGGGCAAGCTCGCTCTGGAGCTGGACCGTGGAGTCCATATAGGTGATATAGCTGGTGTCCAGCAGGTGAGTCGTTACCTGTTTGGCGAAATCGACAAAATTTGTCTGCAACTCTTTCGAGACAGTCTCCTTCTTGGGTCTGGAAACAAAAAGAATGAAATTGAAAAAGAGACTCAATGCCAGGAGGATATGGACAGCATACTGTCTGAGCAGGATTTCGGGTGTTATTTTTCTTACGCGCCAGTACATTTCACTTCAGCTCCACTTTGCCTAAGACCCATGACGCCCCGGATTTGTAGAAAGTCAAGTTCGCCTGGAAATCGACACGCTCGCTGCTCGAATCGTTTTGCGCGGACCCGCCTGTTTGCGCGTCCGGATGCTTCGATATCAATTGGCGACCGCTGACCTTGACCAGGGACTCGTGGTTGTTCCTGTTTATTACCTGGGCGTTCATTGACTCCACTTCTGATACCACAGAGAGACTCGGGAAGCTGTATGAAAAGATACCCATGGCTACTGTCCTGGCTTCTTCGGAAAGCCTCATGTCCTGTACCAGCTTGAGAGTGCCCCATACGACAATCAAAAGAGCGCAGAACATGACGAACCAGCGATTGGGCGTGAAGATCTTTTCCATAAACGGCTTCTGCCTTTAACCCTCGTGTTGCAGACCCAGATAATAGACGGCTTGTCTACAGGCGTCTGAATAATTCAACTTGGGATTCTTGGCCTTTACCTCCTCGATCATTTTTCTTCTTCTGGGGATATCTCTGATGGGCTCCGATGTGCAGATCCAGTAGTCCATCGGGCTGGGAACCAGCTTGATGGTACCGTGGACAGCACCAACGATGAGAAGCGCTTGAGACTCCTTCCGCTTCTCTTCGTCCTTCGAAAATCCTTCGATAGCAAGGACTTCCGCGTCTCTCAACCTGAGGGTTTCTTTCAGGAGCTTGAGATCGCTGGGGTCCTGACGGAGAAGAATCTTCATGTGGGCGTTTTTCACTACCGAATCGGCTTCTTCCTGCTGGCGGAAAAAGTCCTTCAATTGCTGGGTGATCGAAACGAGCATCATACCGTAGTGGCGAGCTCGTCTCGAGAGGTCATCGAGCAGGCGCGCTCCGGCTTTGAAGCGCATGAGAGTGGAGGCTTCGTCGATGATCGCAGCGAAGCGGACACCGCGTTCTTTCGACTCGGCGGCTTTTCGCCTGATGAAATCGGCGAGGATATAGACTGCTATACGCTCGAGTCGGGGCTCGTTTACCTCTCTCGTATCGAAGACCAGGAACATCTTCTCGGTATCGATATTGGTGTAGCCGTCGACCAGCCCGCCGAAAGCACCGGCTTTGGTGAAGAGGGAAAGACCACGAGCGAACTGGCTGAGACGATCCTTCTGGACCGGATCAGACTCGGACATCGCCGCCTGGCTGGTGACCCGCGCCAGATCAGACATGGTCGGGACTTTGCCGTTGAGTTGCGCTTCCAGATAAGCAAGCTTGATCAATCCGTCCAGGAGCGACTTCTCTTCAACGGTGAGCTCTTCGCGCCCTTCCGGGGCGAGCATCAAATCGAGCAGGGCGAGCAAGCTGGAGACTTTGTCCGGCGAAGGCTCTCCCTTGAGCTGGTCTTCGGGTCCGAGATCGAATGGATTGAGTATGAATCCCGAGTTCGGACCGAGATCGACATACTGGCACATGTCCGTCCCGAGGAGCTCGGTGATGAATCGATAGGAGCCGAACTTGTCGACGGTCTTGTCTATGAGAACGAAACGCACGCCCATGGGCAGCAAGCGCAGGATGAGCATGGATACGGCAAACGATTTACCGGCACCGGTGGTGCCTACCACGAACATATTGTTAGCGTCTTTGCCTGCCCCTCTGAAGAACGGATTGAGCAGGACCGGCTCCCGGGATGCCAGGGCGAACCCGAACGGGACTCCGTCCGGCGTGCCGCAGGAAGCGGTGAAGAAAGGCCAGACCGTGCCGACGATGGGGGACATGACCCTGTGAACGATGGCCAGCTTGTCCACGCCCACAGACAGCGTGGACTGCCAGGAGTCGAGCTGCAGGAGCTGCCCTCTATCCATGTTGGCACCACGGTTCTTGAAGACCCTGCGGATCTCGTCCATGTGCGAGCCGAGCTGCTGCTCCGAATCACCCATGGTGGCAATATAGAGACTGATGTCGAAAGCCTTGTTCGAGCTCCTCAAAAACTCCTGGATCGCCGCAGCCGCCCGGCGAGTGCCTTCCAGACCTTCCAGGTCGGGAGTGGCGAGCTGAGTACTGGTGACCACACCGAGGTGATATTTTCGTTTGAGGTCGGCTCGCACTTTGTCCTGATCGCACTGGTGGATAAACACCGACATGGAGTACTCCACACCCAGGGTGAGGAGGTCTACAAGCCAGCCCATCCACGTATTATGCGGCATCTGGAACATGTACTGGGTGCCGATATATTTTCCGTCGAGCCAGAGATACTCGTCATGGACCTTGAGAGCGGAGCCCGCCAGGCAGGAGGCTTCCGAGAGACTGGGATGGGAAGGCGGTGCTTCAGGATCCCGGCTTGCCAGAGATGGGTTGAGATCAGAGTAGATCAGGTTACGCACTTCTTTGCGGGTGAGAATCTTGGGTCTGAGGTTGGAGGTGCGCAGCTGCTCGAAAGCGGTCTTCACCTGGCGGTTGAGCAGGCCCAGATATTCCTCGTGCCTCTGGATGGAGCGCCTCCCGGACCACATCTGGCCGGATTTACAGTCTGGAGGCTGGTAGCTGACTACCACATAGAATTCCCTCTGGGGAACGAAACTGACGTCCTGGACACGACGGAACCATTTGTCGGTGTAATCGGCGTACCATTTGAGATAAGCGTTGTCGCTCTTGATATGGACCTGATACTGTTCGAGATACTCATCCACCGAGAGGTGCCTGGACTTGATTATGATCTGGATGTCGGTGTCACAGGCATTGACGAAGTTGGCGAATTGCCTGGCCATCTGGTCCCGGTCGGCATCGTCGTAAAGGAGGACATTGACGCCTTTGACCGAGATGTACTTGCGAAAGCTGCCGTCCGACAGAACTACGACACCCTCTTCCTCGTCCTCGCCTGGAATGGAATGGATGAAACAGACGTCCTGCCAGCTTGCTTCGCCACGTTTGTCTTTGGGGGCTTCCTTGTCGTCCCGGCCTTCGGAATAACGGGCCTCCACACCAAATGGAAGAGCATTGCGAAGCGCTTCCGGGAGGGGATTGTAGAAACCGGCGACGATATTCTGGATCGAAGCCCCGGAAGTTACCGGAATCTGCCTGCCGCTGACTCTGCCTCTACCGTTGCCGTTACCGTTACCGTTTCCGTTGCCGTTACCATTGCCTTCGCTGCCTTCGAGTCGTCTGGTTTCGGAGCGCTTTCGCCTGCGGGAGCTCCCGTCTCCCCTGCCCGATCCTGAACCTCTGCCTCGCGACATAGCCTGAAACCTGCTTCCTATCTGTTCTTCAGTGTAATCTTAAATATCATTAAAGGTCAACTTGTCTCCCTTGTATCGGACTCAATATAGTATTCTTCAGCGATTTGCTTCTCGATTATGGTCGGATCGGGATAGAGCGGGGCTTCCGAGGGCTTGGGGATATAGATCCGGTTGAGCAAGCCGAGACGATACCCGAAGCTGTTCTTCCACCAGCACATCGGCTTGAGCTCGGTCATGAAGCCAGCAGCGGCTCCCACCGAAACCGAGCCGATAAAAGCGAAAAGACCGGCCGGCAGATTGCCGACCTTCCAGTCACCGGGGCACTTGGTAGCGAAGAAGAAACCGAGCACCACACCGATAACAGTGAAGAATAGTTGCTTGAGCGTCAAACCGAAGACTTTTAGAGGCGTCTTCAGGTTGATCACCTTGTGAACCTGCGACATTCTGGTTGTCCCCCATTTTCAGAGAGTCTCAGGCGACAAAATCAATCGGAATCAGATTCTCTTGCTCTGCCAGCCTGATTAATCGTCGTGCCATCATCGCGAACTTACCGGGTAAGCGCGATACAGCCCCTCTGAAATAGTCGCTCGCTCCTTGAAAGTCGCCGGAGCGTCGCATTAACTCCCCTATCAAATATTCTATCTCTCCTTTTTTGTCTTTGGGGCAACTGCCATCCATAAGAGATTTATGGAAAGCATCGATGGCAAGCCTGCGATATTCGCGGGCTTGCGGAACGGCGCCGTCGTCGTCGGCGCACCAGGCAGCATAAAGATAATACTGCCCGATGGAATAAAAGGTTCTGCCATTGCGCTCAGCAGCCAGGGCTGCTGTCCGGTATTGCAGATGAGCCGGGATATTCGGCTGGTAGAGGAAGGTCTCGTCGAAAGAGCGGCGGAAAGCGGTGGCCCAATCGGAGTGCCCGCATGACGGGCACGTACAGATGGCATAGGGCTCGAACTGCTCTGTCTCGCCATGGAAATAGAGCCGCAACTCGCTGGTCCGATAACCATTGTCGATGATTATCGGAATCTGTCTCGATCGAAATGCCGAGCCGCAGTTCGGGCACTTGACGCCAATTTCCGCCAGATACATCTTTCATCCTCTCGGGGCGGCGCCCCTTCTCGACAGGGGAGATGGAAACGCCACCCGGCTACAAGAAACGTTATCTAGGACATTCCCTCCTGTTCTTCTCTCAGTCGCCGGAGCTCTTCCTCGGCAGCCTTGCGCTCGGCCTCGGACTTGGCTTCATGGCGCTTCTGCTCAGCCTCGGCAATCTGCCTCTCGTGCTCCATCTGCTTGAGCAGCTCGGCTTGCTCTTTCCGGCGTTGCTCGTCGGACTTGCCGCTCTGCTTGCTGGCACGCATATCGAGATCTTTGCGCTCCGGCGGTCCCTTGGCCTCGCCGGGTCCCTGCGGCGTGCCGTCCTTGCCCTTGCCGGCTTTGGCCGCCAGCCCTGCACCACCAGCGATACCGGGAAGCGCTCCGCGGAGGGCCTGGCCGAAGGTGGATGGCTGGGCAGGTGGTTTGGGTGCCGGAGCCGGAGCTTCGGGGGTGGGTCCGGCAGCGCCGCCCACATACCATGAGTCGCGGTGTTGATCAGGATGCCAGGCACCCTCATCAGCAGGCCGGTGCTCGTGATGCTGATGCTCGGCAGCCATTCTCTGCTGCTCGGCCAGGTAGTCGGCGTTTTCAGCGGCAGACTCGGCCTGGTGATGATGCTGGGGCTCGTGCCGCTGATCTTGTCGCTGATCAGCCGGCATATACGATGCACCGGAGGCATCCTGGACAGGCTCATGAGAGACATGACCGCCGGAGACATGACCCGGATCACCGGATATATGACCACCTGAGACATGACCACCGGAAATGCCGGCATCACCCGAAACTTGACCGCCGCGGTGCTCGTAAGAAGCAGGCTGCCCGGCGTAGGAGTCGGTGCGAATTTCCTGATGACCGGCGCCTGGCGAGCAACTTCCAGGATCGACGCTGGCCGTTCCGTCCGGAGCATAGCTGAGGTTGGATGCGGGCGGCGTGGGCTGTCCGTGGTCATAGCTCATTCCACTGGTATCGGAAGTGAAGGATCCGCCGGAAACCGGCACATCGCCCGCTCGATCCAGAGTAGAACCGGAGCTGAACCCACCTGAAGTGTCAGGCGAAACGGTGTAAGCCTGCGGGCTCGTACCGCCGGCCAGTCCGGATGTATCCGGCGATACCGTATATTGCTGCGGGCTCGTGCCACCGGCCAGTGCGGACGTATCCGGCGATGCCGTATATTGCTGCGGGCTCACGTCCGAATTAGCGTACTGATAGCCGCCGGCAGGTTGGACCTGGGCGGTGTCCACGCCGGCGGAACCGGTCTGCAGCACCTGGGCAGCGGTCTGGTTGCCCTGGGAAGCCAGGGAGACCATGTCCGGGCTGCTGGCTATGGTGTTCTGCACCATGGCCTGAGCTGAGGGGTCTCCACTGATTGCCCTGGCCATGACGTCTTGCGGCACGGATTGAGCCGCCGTCACCGCGGCGATGGCTGACGGGTCACCCGACTGAGCCAGGCTCTGGACAGCTTCGGTCTGGCCGGCGGCGGCCATGAGGGTAGCTGCTGCACCCGGATCGCCGTGACTGGCCCGGTCATAGGTTGCATGCATAGCCTGGGCGTAGCCAGGATCGACGTTCAGAGCCCGGTCGAGCTGCTGGATGGCAGCCTGATCGCCCCGGGCGATGGCCCCGGGATCGACACCGAGATCCTGTATAGTTGCCTGGGTTTCGGCAGCTGCTGCATACATCGGTGCCTGAGGCGCCATCTGGGTCTCATAAGAGCCGCCGCCCTGGGTGAACTGGGCGTAACCGGAGGTATCCTGGGCAACCGTTGGCGTGAAGCCGGCCTCGGTGCGGACTCCCATATTGCCCGCCAGGCTCTCCTGGTAGGTACCGGCGTTGAACGAAGGACTCATGGGACTGGCCAGAGTCAGCATGGACGAGGCGGCATGGTTGCCCTGAGCAGCCATCTGCATGAGGGCAGGGCTCTCGGCCATGGACTGCCTGATCACATCGCAGGCACCGCTATTGCCTATGCTCGCCAGATTGACGGCATCAGGCGCAAGGCTCTGGTAGCTGGCAACGGCGGCACTGGCCAGAGGATGTCCCCCTTCCGCGGCCTGGGCGAAGCGCTGACCGAATTCGGAGATGCCTGGAGCATCGCCTGATTGCATGGCGCTGACCGCCACGCCTCCGGCCGCCGCCACAGTAGCGGCAGCATAAGAAGTGTTACCTTCCAGGGCTCCCTGCAGGACCTGCGGAGTGATGCCCATATTGGTTGCTATCTCGTTGATGGCGCCCTGTTGTGTGGCACCAGCACCATGCAGAGCAGTCTGCACAGTCTCGGGTGAGCCGAAGAAGCTCATCACCTGCTGGGTGTCGGCGGAGGCCGCCACCGTGCTGTCGGCATTGCTGCCATAGGCAGCCTGGACAGCCTGGTAGGCGCTCTCGTTACCCTGAGATGCCATGGAAAGGATCTGCGGGTCGGAAGAAACCGAGGTCTGCACCATGGCCTGGGCAGCCTGATCCCCGGCCATAGCGCGGCTCAGCACAGGTTCGCTCACACAATTGGCGGCAGCGACTGCGGTCTGGGCAGAGACATCACCACCACGGGCGAGCTCCTGGACGGCTTCGGTCCGCCCGGCTGCTGCCATGAAGGTGGCGGCGGCACCACCATCTCCGTGCAAGGCCCGATCGATGGTGCTGTGCATGGCCTGTCCCGCCGGGGTGGCAGGATCGATATTGAGGGCCCGATCCAGTTGCTGAATCGCGGTCTGATCCCCTCTGGCTACTGCCGATGCATCCACACCGAGGTCCTGGATCGCTGCCTGGGTCTCGGAGGAAGCAGCATACAGCGCCGTCTGCGGGCTCGGATCGTAGGCGATACCCCCGGTGCCTGCATCGGTGCTTGCCTGCACTGCATTCATCACCGAGGCAGCCCCTTCGTGACCGCTCCTGGCCATGTTGAGCATCTCGGGGCTGGTGGCCATGCCGTTCTGGACGGCGAATTGAGCCGACTCGTTGCCCCTGGCAGCGCTCATAACGGTGTCAGGATTCTGGCCGTGGGCAGCCGTGACTGCGGCCTGGGCCAGGACATTGCCGCCATGAGCCATGGCGGAGATCTGCTGATCGCCGCCGGCCATGGCCATGACCGTGGCAGAAGCAGAAGAATCACCACCGACTGCGTCCCTGAGAACATCCGGAGCCACATGCATTCGGTCGGCCATCTGATTGATGAAGCCCTCGCGCTGCTCGGCGCTACCGCTCATGGCCTGTTGCACCTGCTCCGGACTGGAGTACAGGCCCATTACGCCCTGAGCGTTGTGCGAAGCGGCACCCATAACGTCGGCGCGCTCACCGGTGGTGGCGTGAATCGCCCTCATCGCGTCTCCCGAACCGCCCGGTGCAGCAGCATCGAGCATGACGGGGCTGCTGGCGATGGCTTGCTGGAGCTGGTGCTTGGCGCCTTCGTCCCCGGCAATCGCCTGGTTCATCACATCGGCTGGCGCGGCCTGGGCTGCCAGAATGGAGGCATCTCCCTGCTGACAGGCCTGCTGGATCTGCTCCGGCGTCATACTGGCCATCTCCTGGCGCCCGTGGGCGGCAAGGACCGTGGAAGCGTCCTGGACATCGCCATGGAAGGCACCGCGAACCGTATCGAAGTGATCCGGGCCCATCCCCATGGCCTGGGAGACCTGTTGCTGGGCCTGGGCGTCCCCCTGCATGGCGGAGCGCATCAGATCCGGCGTAACGCCGGCTTCCTTGAGCTCGTTTTGGGTCATCTGGGCAGAAGCCATCATAGCCTGAGTAGCTTCCCCATTGTGCTGCAGGACAGCGCCGGCAGCCAGTGGATCGCCGTGAGCGGCAGCCATGATTGTCGCTTCGTTGGTCAGGGGAGCTATCTTGAGAGCTTCCTGGGCAGCCATATTGCCCTGGGCAGCAGCCTGATGAAGAGCGCTTCCGGGATCATGCATGGCGGTATGACCGGCAGCAGCCATGGCTATGGACGCCGATCCGGAATCACCGTGCAGAGCCGCATCGAGCACATTGGGCGCGACGCCGAGCTTCTGATCGATGGACTGTATTGCTTGCTGGTCGCCGTTGAGGGCGTCCTTGAGCATCTGATCCGAGACTCCGGCACCTTTCATCAGATCCTGGGCACAAGACTGAGCAAGCTCGGCCTGAGGATTACCGGCGAAGTCTCTATCTATCCCGTTGGCCAGGATATCGTTGCCGCCGGCGGTCTGATGGACCTGATCGAGACCGAGTTCACCGGCAACAAGAGGATTGGCAACCAGGGAATCGGGACTGGCACTGGCCATGGCGTCGGCTCCCGCGGTGAGAGCACTGCCGGTCAAAGGATCCACCGGCGTATGAGCGCCGAGGTCCGTGCCGGTGGTACCGGCTATAGCGTTGTCGATCAATTGATCGGCTGCCTGAGCACCCGGTCCGAGCAGGTCGGAGGCGGCACCACCCATGAGGCGATCGGTGCCGGCAGCACCAGCCAGCTCGGTGAGCGGCGGACCGCTGCCGTCCAGGAGATTGCGGGCGTTGTTGAGGGTATTGTCCAGGTCGCCGCCGAGATTGAGGCGGTCGCCGGCCTGGCTGAGAGCGTCGCCGCCCTGGGAGAGAGCGTCGCCGCCCTGACCCATTCTGTTGACCATGGCCTGGTAGGAGAGATTGTTGACGCTCGAGCCGCCATCTCCACCTTTTCCGCCGCCAAGCATCGACCCGGCGCCCAGGGCGCCGGCTATGCCGGCGAGAGTAGAGGCAGCCGATCCGGCTTCATCCTCCTTGCCGCCGCTACCGGGAGGCGGTCCCATCTCGACAGCACCGGGATCCATGCCACCCTTGGCCCCTCCGGGACCGTCGAGACCACCTGCCCCACCACTGACGCTGGCGTCGGCATTGCTGTCCGCCCCCGTCCCCGGAGGCGAGGCGCCGCCAGTTAGATTGCCGGATGCGCCAACATTCACAGAGCTTCCGGCGGCCGCACCGCCTTCGACACCACCGGTCAGACCGGCGGGGCTCACCGGGGAACCGGGAAGTCCCGGCGTTCCTGTCGGAGAGGTGGTAGCGCTGTCAGCGGTGGTGGCGCCGGTGCCGGGAGCAGCGGCTCCGCCGCGCTGGCCCTGTCCACCACCCTGGCTTCCGCCTCCGCCCCCGCCGCCAGACGGCTGCAGGGCAGCGGCGGCCTGTCCGGCAGCGCCGGACACCAGGCCCGAGAAGTTGAAAGCTGCCTTGACCGCTTCTATGGAGAGCAGCAAAAGAGCAGTTATATAGACGGTACCGGAGTCGCCTACACCCTTGAAGGCTGCCATCAAAAAGATGACGGTGTTCCAGAAGAGGCTCCAGAAGCAAAGGACGATAACCCCCTCACACCAGCTGGGGAAGGCGCCCTTGAGCTGACCGATGGGCCATACCCAGAGAGCGGCAGCGATCGGTCCCATGCACCACAGGTAATACAGATAGACGAGCTGGAAGGCGCACATGACATTCCAGGTCAGTCCGACCGTGGCACCGGCACCATTGACCAGAAGCCGGTTCACCGGCTTGGAGGCGATAACCGCTTCATCCGGGACTCTGGATTCATCCAGTCCGGCGCAGGGGTCATAGAGACGCAGGTTGAGAGAGAGCTTCTCATATGGTGCCCAGACATCCGCCCCGGGGCTGTTCGAATCGGGCTGCTCGGACTCGACTATGGCGTTGAGATTTGAAGTCGGCGGGTTGATTGGATAGGCACGCTTGATCGCGCACTTGGCGTGCTCGTACATGTCGCCGCCGAATATTCGCTGATACTCCTCGGCAATCGTGTGCCTGATCGAGTTGGACACATCGATACCGTAGTTGATTACCAGAAATGAGCCCGGTATAAGAAATATCGCCATGATCGACTTGATGATCCCCTCGAAAGGATTCACCTCGCCGACAATCGCCGGCGAGCCCTGGGCAACGATCGCCCGGGCCTGAGCCAGCACCGCGCCGGGGAGGAGGAGCAATACAGCCATGGGGATGAAGAGCTCATATCTGATCCGCTGCCAGACATTGTCCGGCTCGGCAGTGAAGTTGCGGATCGGCTGCCTGACATATTCGATGGCGGTGATGTTCTGGTTGACCGACATGTTGGCGGTGGAGTTACCGGCGGAGTTGGCCTGCACGCCACTGATAGTGGTGGCCATCCACATCACTTTCTCGGGGTCGAAGAGCTGCTCTAAGAAGCGGTTATGATTGTATCGCTCGATGATCTGGAACTGTGTATCCGATACTGGATAACCGAAGGTCTGGAAGAGGTTCTCCATGATCGCCTCGTCGCGATAGGTAGGCACCTCGGACATCGCTTCCGGAATCGATACCGGCCACTCGAAGACCGGACCGGAGCGGTGGTGCTCCACCATGCCCGGACCCATCGACTCTTTGTTGACGATTACATCGTGACCTTCGGGGTTCTCTGTGCTCAGATCGCGCCCGTCTATGGAGATAGGGCCGTGCTGGGCAGCAGCCTTGTTGCGCAAGAAATAGGTCTTGCGAATATCCCAGTGGGTCATGGGGTTGGAGTCCGGAGTCGTGAACTGGAAGGGCTGGGCGAAAGCCGGCTGGCCGAATGCAGCCAGGAGAACGAACAAGAACGCTGCGGACGACAGGAGCAATCGTCCTGTTTTCAGTCTCGGTCTTTTGTGGGGGGCGCTCATTGTCTTGTTTTCCTCTGTTTCTTTCGATGTCCTGGTCTGTGTTATTTCTGTTCTTCTCATGTCGCCACCCCCTAATCGCCTTCAGGAGGAGGAGGGACATTGAAGTCAGCCGGAGGCGGTGGCGAGCTGTCGCCCGAATCACCGGAATCCTCCTGACCCTGGCCACCCTCGAGGTTGACACTGATTTCCGAAGCGCCGCCACCGGAGCCGGCTCCGTCGCCGGCAGCCGGGCTCTGGGTCCCGAGGGCCTGGGAGACTTCGGAACCGGACATGTTGTCGTTGACGGCTGCCTTGCTGGCGTCGCCGCCCTCGACACCGCCACCGGACGGGGATGTGTCCACCGGCGGTCCGTCGCTGGGCATCGCAGCGACTTCGGCACCGCCTCCGAGGCTGGCCATGGCTGCCTGCATCGCATCGCTGGCACCGCTGCCGGCCTGGCCGGCGACATCGCCGCTGCCGTCGATGGGGGGCGCCTCGCCCTGAGCTGTCTGCTCTTGACCGGAGCCGTCTCCGGCACCGCCTCCCTGCTCGCCCCCCTGATCGGACAGAGGAGGAGCATCGTGGTCCGGGCTCTGGGACTCTGTGTCCGAACCGGAGCCGCCCCCGCCATCATCGGCGGACCTGGAGCCTCCGCCATCATCGGCGGACCCGCCGTCATCGGCAGATCCGGCGCCGCTGCCGGAAGGACCGCTGTTGTCGGTGACCTGCACATTGGACTGATTGTCGCTCTGACCGGTACCGCTGTCGGCGCCGGTGCCCTGCCCGGTGCCGCCCTGATCGCCAGGAGCTCCCGGGGTGCCACCGCCGCCGCCTCCGGGGACACCACCGGCACCGGCACCGCCGGCGCCACCACCACCGCCGCCGCCGGCTCCCTGAGCAATGGAGCTGCCGGCGCTCTGGATTTTCTGAGTTTCTTCATAAGCCTTGGCGGGATCGAAATTGAAGGGATTCATCGAGCTATAGATCATCAGGGCCTCGATACAGGCGAAAGTGGCAACCTCCCATTGCAGACTGTTCTGCCCCCCGAGTTGCTGCATATAGACCAGGCGCTGGGTCATGATAGCAAGACCCACGCACCAGTAGAATCGCCAGAGGGAGACCATGATCACGGCCTGGACCCAGTTGCCCCAGACGGAGCGAAACAATTTCTGGTCCGAGCTCGAGTTCATCTCAGGCCAGGCGAAAAAGGCTGCCGAAATCGGTCCTAGAAGGAATAGATAGCAGATATAAACGACCTGGAAAGAAGTGAGCACGATGAGCATCAGGGACATGCCGTAGGTGCTGCCGTTGAACATGACCTGCATGACCTGCGAAAGAGCCAGTTGCTCTTCCTGGGTGGTATCGGCTTCCGGAATGTTTGCACCAAGACCTTCTCCGAGGAAGCCGAAAACCGTCTCGAAGAAACTCATCAGACTGTTATAGGCATTGAAGAAACCCTGGGCTAGACCGCCGAGACCGAACCATCCGGCGATACCCACCACCGTGCTCTGGAATCCGCCTCCGGATCCCGAGCCGCCTCCGGCACCGCCGGCACCACCGGCAGTATTGCCGGCCGCATTGCCCCCCTGGGCGCCTCCGGCCTGGGCCCCGCCACCAAATGCGCCCTGACCGCCCCGGGGCGGCACGATGGCGTTGATGTGGTTCTCGTGAGGATCGACGTTATAGGTGAGCTCGTGGGACCAGTCCAGAATAGCCTGGACATCGATCCAGTCCTTGACGCTGTCGGCCATGGAATTGCCGACGTCAATCGAATAGCTCACGATCACCTGGGTTCCGGGAATGAGAAATACTGCCATCACCGAGCGGATAATACCTTCGAAAGCTTCACCGCCGCCCAGATCGAAACCCTTGCTCACCGTCGCTTTCGCTTGCGAAATCACAGCTCCGGGAAGCAGGAAGAGAATCGCCATGGGAACGAAGCATTCCTTATACATGCGCTGGACCATCCAGATCGCATGGGTCAGATCTTTCCAGGGTGGGCTGGGGGCAGTTGGAGTACCGGCAGCTTCGTTGGCAACGTTGATCAGAGTGCCGGTTCCCTCGGCGCCGTTGAGGATGAAGTCGACCGCCTGGTTCCAGGCTTCCTCGGAAACGCCCGCCAGGCTGTTGGCTGCCGAAGCGCCCTGGATCTGCGATGTATTGGTGGCCATCCACATGATCCGCTCGGGATCGTAGAGAAGCTCGAGAAGACGCTGGAAGTTCTCGCGCTGGATAATCTGGAACTGGGTATCCGAGACCGGATAGCCGAAAGTGGTGAGGACATTGTCGAAGAGCTCGAGGTCGCGATAATGCCGGGGATGGTCCACCGCTTCGCCGAACTGCCAGTAGCAGACGCCTTGATAAGGATCGTCATTGCAGAACTTGATGAAAAACGGATAAGCGGTTATCTGCTCGGTAACCTCTTCCGGGTTCTCATCGCTGGGCAGCGACTCGAGCAAGCGGACCGGATTGTTGCCGCCGTTATTGCCCTGCTGGCCTCCTCCCTGCTGGCCTCCTCCCTGCTGGCCCCCTCCCTGCTGGCCCCCGCCGGTCTGACTGTCATCGCCACCGAACCAGCCGTCCCAGAGGTCCCCGAAAAAATCCCCGATACCTCCTGCGGGGTTCTCGGTAGGCATGACGGCTGCCCGGAACTCTTCCATCCGGTCTTCATCCCGGGCGTGCCTGGCGAAGGGGAAGCGCTTCCAGTAATTCTCTCTGATTCTGAGCTGGTCGGTGTCGTTGATGTTGACCACATCGGCCCCTTGAGTCTGGCCGATCTGGTTGCTGTTGCCATTTCCGCCAGGCATGGGCATCGGGCTGAACGGCGTGGCCGGCTGAGCCATGGCGCTCCCCGAAGTGAACCCCAGGGTGAGGGTCAGGGTGAGAAAAAGTACTAAGGCACGACAAGAAAAGTTTAGGGCGACAAGGCGCAGGTGAGTCATTCTCATTTACCTGGATTGAGCTGGAGCGGGTGAGTGGTGCAGCGTTATGCTCTGGTAAGGCAACTTCAATAATGAGGCATCAACATGACAAATTTGTGAAAATTCTGTGGAATTTCGTCAATTGCTTCGGCGCTTCAATTGAATATTGCTAGTACCGTTGGTGATGTTTACGACAAGCCGGTCATTCCACGGTCTGCCGAAGATTGTGATTTTTCCCTTGACCTCCTGGTTGGGCTTGACCAGAGCCGAATCGAATTCTGCTCTCATAGCTGCTTCTGAAATCTTTTTGTTTCCTTCCGAGATGGATACATCGTCGACAGAGAGCTTGAAGTTCTCGCTGCCTGAATTGCGGATGGCCACGGAAAGAATCGACTTTCTTGCAGTTATGTCGACATTCTTCAACTCGAAGCTGATTGGACCGGACGCTGCTTTTTCTGTGCTACCTGCATCCCTGAGCACAACGGGATCGGTGTGTCTGGCTGTAGCAGTCGGTCCGGGTGAGGGAGCAAGATCCTCACCTTTATCCGACTTGCCTAGAAGGTTTTTTCCCTTTTTGGCTTTTGGCTTTTCAGCTGACTTTTCAGCCATTTTCTTTTCAGCAACCCGGGCTGGTTTCTCGTCCTCGGCGGATGCCTCGGATCGAGAGTTTCCGCCCCTGTTGCCGAAAAAGATTTTCCCCATAGACCCAAAAACGCCATTATGGGAGCCACCTTCTGGCTCCACAGGTTGCGCGGACTTTTCAGCCTGCGCCAGAGTGCCGATACTCGGTGTCACTCCTGAGACTCTTCCTATAATCGTGCGTGCCGCATTGGCACCGGCCACGGCAGCGAGCTCGTACTGAGCCGCCTTCATGTCTTCTCGGGCTGATTCCGCCTCGTTCTGAGCACTGGCCATATCAGCGGCAGCCCTCTGCTTTTCGGATCGCGAACCAGCCACTTCCACTTCCTGTTTGCGCGCTGCCACGGTCTGCTGGCTGAGAGCGAACTTATTATAGGTATAGAGATACCGATAATAAGACTGGACCAGGTCATGCTGCAGTTTGGCCACCTGACCGTCCACTTTCTTGTTGATCTTCATCGGACGGAAGACTGCCGAGACTGTGCGCGGAGGCACGGTGAACATCCCCCTGGTGGCATCCGGGGGCAGGCCGACATTGACTCGCTTGAGTATCGGCAAAAGATTGCCGTCCTGATTGAGGACATCTTCAAAAGCATAGCTACTCAGGGATCCGTCCCAGAGCACTTTCAAATCTTCGCGTTGCTTGTACGGCGACCGCGAAGGCATGCCGGTCGGCCGGATCGGCACGAAATCGACTTCCTTCTTCTTCTCCGAGCGCCGCTCGTCATCCTCGTCCCGATCTTCCTGGGCTCTGCCGCTGCTGTTGTTGCCGAAGAGACCGGACGGTCTCTGAGGTGGCGGCTGCTGGATGGCCGGCATCTGCGGGGCAGGCTGATACGGAATCGCGTAGGGATTGAGATACGGGTTCGCGTATGGGTTGCCGTAAGAGTTGGCGTAGGGATTCGGGTAAGCGCCGGGATCACCGACAGCAGCCTGGGTGGAGAGCGTCACCGCCGGGGGTGGCGGCACCAGACCGCCGGCAATGGCACCGGGCGGAGGCGGGGGTACCGAAGCGGGTGTGTAGTATGGGTTGTAGCTGGCTATCTGAGCCTGGGGCGGAGCATCCACCACCGGCGTCGTGTCCTCCGCCGGCGCCAGGCTCGTGGTGTCAAGGGTGGCGCCCCCGGCACCGATATTCGCCGCAGCCGGAGCGAAAGGATTGAGAGCCGTGAGCAGGGGCTGATTGGCGATGCTCTCGGCCGGCGGCGCGGAAATCGGCTCGGTGGAGACTTTCGGAAGAATGGAGCCGAAACCGCTCAGATCGGTAACATCGGCTGAGCCGCCCTGTTGATTGACCAGAGCTTCCTGAGCCTGACGCATCTGCTCCTGCTGGGCTCTGATCTCATCTTCCTTCAGCTGGGCAACCATTCCAGGGTCGGCCTTGGGTCTGAGCTTGCCCAGCACGCTACCTCTGCCTGCCTGCGCTGCTCCCCTACTCGGATCGGCGGCAGAGCCAGCCTGGCCGCAGCCGCCGACCGCGATAGAAGAGAGAACGAGAGTGGCAAAGAATAGTCTTTTCATCACCTATTTGCCTTTTTTCAAAAGCGATCCTCTTACAAGAGATTCTGTTCTGGAGGAGCTTCCGCCGAAAGCATTGCCGTCTCCGTTCCCATAGCCTCCGCTGTAGGACTTGACGGCCGGGGCGCTATTACCACTGGTGCGGGCGATGGTGGGGCGCATCCCCCTGGCCGGGCCTGCGCCTTCACCAGGAGCTTTCTTGGGCGTCATCATCTTGCCCATCAGTCGATTGGTGGTCTGTCCGCTGGGAAGAGCATTCTTCGGACCCAGACCCCCTGCCGGAATATTGGACGGTCCATTGAATCCTGACTTGGGAAGCGGGAGCGATCCCTGGTCGGGTGTCCGGTATGGGAGCGTGCCCGGTCCACCAAGCTGGATCGGCGCGCTGCCGCCGCCAGGTCCGTCACCCAGGGCCCCGGCGCCGCCGCCACCATGACCACCCATGCCACCGGTCGGACCCGGGGGAAGGGAGATCATCTCCTGCTGAGCTGGAGCCTCGCGAAAATCTCTGATCTGCGGTCTCTCGTCGAGAATCTGTATCTGTCTGGGCGACTTGTAGAATGTAGCCTTGTCCAGTTTGTTCTTGTGGATCTGGAAGCCCTGAGCCGACGCCGGCATGCTTGCGATAGTAAAGGCTCCCGCCAGCGTCGCTATAGTCAATCCTATTCGTCCAACTCTTTTCAGTCCAATCCGTCTCATCGTCTCCTTTCTCCTTTCCCAAGCCAACAAGCCAGGTAGTTCCATTTAGAATCCCATTTGCATGGGCACTGCTCGCCTCAACACATTCTTGCCCGCCCGAACACCGCGCTGCACCTTACGCTTGACATAGCGACCGGTTTTGGAGGGCGGCTTCCGATAATCGAAATCGTCGTCGGGCAGCGAGAGGTCTTGTGTCGACGCCTGATTGATCTGCACCGGAGTGGGAGCTTCCGGAGCGCCAGTCTCGGCGCCGTAGGCAGCGTCATCGAGCTTGGGCTCTTTGCCCAGAGCCTTGAACGCTTTGCCGAAATTCGGGGCGGCACTGCCATCTGCACTCGAGAAAGTGTCTTCTTTCTTGATGGGCGGAGGGGTCCGTGCCTTGTAATAACCGGGGGACTGCTTCTCTATATAGGCGCCGGGCTGCACATGGCCGTAGTGCTGGTGCATCTCGACACCGCCACCACCGCCGCCGCCGCTACCACCGCCGACCGTCCCGCTAGAACGCTTCTGATCGGAGAAAGCACCGGGCTCGTAGTGAGAATAACCCTGTTTCTTGCCTTGATAAGGATTGCGAGATGCCGCCGGGGCGCCTCCGCCTCCACCGCCACCCCCGACAAAAGGTGAAGTGGCTGTGAAGCTCATGGGATTGCTGGCTATTCCGGGAAGCTCCAGGCGCTCGGGAAGAGGAGGAAATCCGGGCTCGCCTATGGGCTCGTCGGCCGGTATAGGAAGGATAGAAACATCCGGCTTGGGCTTCGGTCTGGTGGGATGCCACTGGTAGCTACCGCCACCGCCACCACCGCCCCCGCCGCCGGAACGCACTATCGGTGCCGGCGGTGGAGCCGGATGCCTGAGGTCCTGTTGCTGGCCGCTGTACTGATTGTCACCGGGAGTGTGAACGCTCTTGCCCCAGGTGGTGGCAGGCAGCTGCGCCGAGGCGGGCGCGATGGAGACTGCGGCAGAAACACCGATAGCAGCCAGAATGGCTGCTCCCAGGACCGACAATCTTAGTCCGATGTCTGATTTCACTATCTCTCTCCTCAGCCCAAAAATTCTTTGAGCTTGAGCTCTGGCTTGTTTTAGTAAGATGATCAGGTCTTAATTGATACTTTCCCTGTTACTAAGAAGCTCTATTAATAGACACTTTAACACTTTTTAAATGTCGTGGCTTCCTCCCGAATAACCGGGCCTGATGAGCCCTGCAGCAAGCGAAGTTACCAATTTTTAATCATTTTCGAGGCACTTGTCAATATCAGGCACTACCAGAGTGGAAAAAGTGTAGTCCAGATTACAATTTAGCCGGTTCTGGCTCGAAATCAGCTGCCGGTGCGATTTTTTCCAGCGAAAAAACTCAGTCTCGTTAGAATGGGTATTAAAGATGGTGACCGAACCGAATCCACAGCGGGAGACCTATTCAGTGTCTGGTAATTTTTTGATCCGTTTGTCAGTGGTCACCAGCATGGTTCTAGTCTTAGCAATCCCGGTCACCGACGCCAAAGGCAAAAAACGTCGGGCTACCGCTGCTGCAGCCAGTAGTGGTGGCGGCGGTGGCGTGGTCCTCACCTCGCCGACCCCCACCAATCCCCTGGAGCACAACAACCGGGGCGTGGAGCTCGGCGGCAAGGGTCTCTGGCCCGATGCGATCCGCGAGCACGAAACGGCTCTCAACGGCGATCCTTATAACGAGCAATTTCGGCGCAACCTTTCATCGGCGCATCTTCACTATGCCGATCTCCTGGCCAACAAAAAGAAGTGGTACGAGGCCATCCATCATTACAGAGAGGCGCTCTACGCCGATCCCGGCAACCTTCCAGCCGACAACAACCTGACTGCCTGTATCAGCCAGCTCGGCAAGGACGGCAACAGCTACGAGGTCAGGGAGAACCTGGGAGATCAGGCGGAGATCAGCGGCGACTATGTCACCGCCATCGTCGAGTTTCGCAAATGCGTCAAGATGAGAGACGACGGGCCTAGCCGTTACCGGCTTGCCGTGGCGCTTTTCAAGCAGGGTCCCTCGAAAGTGGTGGAGTCCTACGAAGAGCTCATGACCGCTATCAATAAAGACTGGCCCAAAGAGCGTCGCAACGACCTCGCCAATGCCCACCGCCTCATGGGGGATATTCTCTGGGAAGTCGCCCTGAAAGCCAAGCAAGACGGCCGGGGTCCGGTCTATATGAAACGCCTGAACAATGTCGGGATCTGCTACCGTCGGGCCGCCACCATCAATCCAAACAACACCGATGCCGTGCGAGGGTTGATCAATTGCGCCCGAGAGGCAGTGTCCATCGCCGACAACTTCGCGAACAATCTCATGCTCGCCGGCGCTTATCAGCTTGCCAGCGATTTCGACCACGCCAAGCAGCAATACGCCAAATGCTGGCGCATGAATCCTAGCAGCTCCGAGCTCCACAAGGCTCGAGACAGCTTCCACCTGGCAGTGGTCAACTCGCCCATGGCTTCACCGGCCGTGGTGCAAAACAGCATATTGCAGGTTCAGAAACAGCTCGAGAAGAGACCTGACGACCCGTTTCTGCTATATATATACGGTCGTGGCAAAGAGACCATGAAAGATTCGGATACTGCTCTGCTTGCATACAAGAAGGCGTATTCCATCAACCCATTTGTGCATCCGGATCTGGCTGAAGGGCTCAAACGCATCACCGGCGGCGATCCCGGCGACGAGTCCGAGGTGGACGAAGAGGCCAGGGACAGCGAGACTCCGGGTGTGAATCCCGAAAAGGGAAAAGGGAAAGGGAAGAGCAAAGGCAAGGGCAAGGAAAAGGGCAAAACGCCCGCCGAGACCAAGCCTGCTCTCGACCCGGCCATCGAGAGCGCCGTCAATGAGAAGATTGCTTCAGGAGACCTCAAAGGAGCTGAGCAACAACTGTACAGCGAAATCGAGAAAGATCCGACCACAGCCCCGGGGAAAGTCTGGCTGATGCTCGGGCAAATCCAGGAGAAACAGGGACGGCTCAATGAAGCCCAGGTCGCGTTCAGACAGGCGGATTCCACCGGCGAGCCGGGCGCGGCGGACGGAGTGAAGCGAATCAGCGGAATCAGGGCACAACCTCTGGTAGACCGGGCAAAAGACGAGCTGAGCAAGGGAGACTCGGTGAAAGCCCGCACTACCCTGGAGGACGCCTTGAAAATCACCCCGGACGCCCCCGAGATCCACCAGATGCTGGCGGACGTTCTCGATAAGCTGGGCGATAAAGAGGAAGCACAGAAACACCGCGACCGAGGCAAATGAAATCGAGAGATAAGAAACGAGCCGGATCGGAAGTCTTGAGACAGGCATTAAGCCTGTCTCTCAGCCTTTCGCTGCTATCTTGCTCGGGACTTCTTGCTCAGGAGAAAGACCTGGCGGACAGTGACAGCCAGGGTGAAACCGCCCAACCGGGCGAGCTTGTTCCGCCGCCAGAAAAAGCAGAGCCTGAAAAAGCAGAGCCTGAGAAAGCAGAGCCTGAGAAAGCAGAGCCTGAGAAAGCAGAGCCTGAGAAAGCAGAGCCAGAGAAAGCAGAGCCTGAGAAAAAGCCATCAGAAGACCTGGCACCGAAAGCGACCGAGGCTCCCGCGGAGCCGGATGCCACTACTGAGAATACCGAAGAGAAAGAGCCGGATCTGGAGAAAGCGTCCGAGAAGTCCCCCAGGACCCCGGAGAAAGCCACCGAGACGAAGAAAGAGAGCAATTCTGGCACCGCTGATGATGCCATGGCCGACGAGGACCCGGTACCGAAGAAAAAGAAATTCAAAAAACCCGAGCATATCTCGGAAGCCGACAGACTGCTTCTCGAGAACAAGTTCGAGGAAGCCGAAGAAGCATACCGGGCTCTGGTTTCCGACGACGAGACCGGTGATGCCTATGCCGGACTGGCGGTGGCCCTGGCCAAACAGAAATGGCCAAAGAAAGTACTCGAGGCCGAGCGTATAGTCCGGAAGGGCAACGAAGAGTTTCCGGAAAACCCCAATATGCTCGCGGCAGCCGGCTTCGTCGCCCTCGAGCATTCCCGGACGGTGAGCTCTCCGGCCAAACGCGATCTCTATATAGAGGCAGCCGAAAAGCTCAGCAAAAAGGCCCTCAAAGACAATCCAGAGATTGCCATAGCCCAGCAGACCCTCGGTCTGGCGAAAATGGCCCAGGACGATCCGGAGGGAGCCATCAAGCCATTCCGCTCTGCCGCTCGAATCGCCGAAGATCCGGTCAACCTCACCCTCTGGGCCGAAGCCCTTCTCCGGGTCAACCCCAAAGACACCAAGGCGGACGAGATTATCGAAGAAGTCCTCTCGCAAGATCCCGAGTACAACCCTGCCCGACTGCAGAAAGCCATCATCCTCACCAACAAAGGCAAACACGAGGAGGCATTCACCGAGCTTCACAGTATCCCCAGGGACGAGCGCGACTCGGACTGGCAGAATGTCCAGGGGGACATTTTCCGCAAACAGGGAGATGGCGCCTCCGCTCTGGCGAGCTGGAAAGAGGCGAACAGGCTCAATCCACGCAACCCCGAGCCTTATAAGCGCATGGGCGAATATTATGCCGTCCGGGGCGACGGGGAGCTGGCCATATCCGAATGGCACAACGCCCTGGAGATCCTTCCCAACGACATGAAGATGCGCTCCCAGATGGCAGAGCTGGCCCTGAGACTGGACAAGCTCGAAGTAGCCGAGCAGGAATATCGCACCGTCCTCAACGTCAAGCCCGACGACCCGAAAGCCCTCCTCGGTCTCTCCCGGGTCTATTTCCGCAAGGCCCGTCGCGAAGGCGGTCAGTACCCTCCCGACTTCCAGACCCTCATGAACCAGCTCGAGAATGTCCTGGCCGAGCAATCGGTCAAGGGCGAGGTGGTCAAAGGCGCCGGCAACCTGCGGGAGAACATCCAGCTTTCCGAGGCGGAAAAGGCCCTCACCCAGAAGCGCTTCAGAGAAGCCGACAATCTCTTCAATCAGGTGCTCGAAAAGCACAGAGAAGATCCGTACAATCTTCTCACTCTCGCTGAGCAAGCCTATAACGACGGTGCTCTCAAAACTGCCGAGCGCGCTTACGCCTACGCCCGCGAGATCCCGGAAGTGGCGCCCCGCGCCGAGCAGGGAATATCCAAGATCATCGCTCAGCGCACTGAGGCCAACAGGCACACCAAGCTCGGTGATGCCACCTGGAAGCTGCCCGAGGTCGCCATGGACCACTACAAGCAGGCCCTGGTGCACGACCCGCAGCATCCAACAGCCTATTACGGGCTCTTCTCTTTGATGTGTAAGAAAAAAGACGATCCGGAGAAAGCCATGGACTACGGGAACTGTTTTCTGGAAGCCTCGGATGATGCCGATCCTCTCCGGAAAGAAGTGGAAGAGAATCTTTCGAAGCTTAAAAAACGTGTCGTTAAGGAAAATTCAAAGTAAGATCTTGAAAGTGGTTCGCAAAGAAGCAAGGAGCCGATATGGACTTAAGCAATCTCAGAGGCAGCCCGAAAGGGAAGAAGAGGGAATCCTCGAAGTCCGCACGCAGCTCCGAAACCGGGCCGGAGGACAATAACGAAAGGAGCGACAACAACAACCACAATCAGCTCGCCAAACCCAGAGACGTCACCCAGACCAAAGCCTGGCAGCAGAGCACAGGCGGCCTCAAGCAGATGTGGGAGAACTATGTCAGCATTCTGGCCACTCAGTTTCAGCGACTCGATCGGCCTGCTCAGGAGCAGCTGATAATGAGGCTCTGCCAGGTAATCACAGTTGGTTGCGCCATAGTCCTTACCAACTTCTTCTACCAGTTCATTCCCCTGATGATTCGAGTATTCGCCTTCCCGGCGATCCTCGTGGGCTCCTGGTTCGTTGCCACCAAAGTAGTCACTCCCATAGTCATCGCCCAATTCGAAGACAAGCTCAACAAATAGGTCCGACGGGCATGGACGGCGATCGCAAAAAGCTTTTTCAGATGATAGGCGGTGGTCTGATTGTCGCCTGCGCCTTCGCGATTATGCTCCCCGGGCTGCTTACCTATATTGCCGGTCTCTGGCGCATAATCTCACTTGTTGTCACAATGGTTATCGTGGCCTGGTTGATCGTCTTCATCTATCACAAGATGCGACCAATGCCGCGCCCGGACAAATCGAGCAGCAATGATGAACCACCAAACGAAAAAGTCGAAGAATAGATTACAGCAGGGTAAAATCGCGGCGATCCAGTTGTCAGCGATCCTGTTGTCGGCGATCCCGACTCTGGCATCGTCAATGGGAAGCGCCGCGCTGGCGGCTCGCCCCCAGGAAGATCCCGAGCGCTACTACCGGGCCCCGAACTCACTGCACGGCAAGACCGTCTTGATTCCGGCAGGATCGCATATCGAAGGACGGATCACCAGCACGATAAGCTCGGCCAAGAGCAAACAGGGCGAGCACTTCACAATCGAGATCACCTCGCCGGTTCTGGCCAACGGCACCGACGTGGTGATACCTGTAGGCTCCCGAATCATCGGCGAGGTCGTGGAAGCGCTTCCTTCCGGGCGGCAGCCGCGCCAGAAAGGAATGCCCAAGCCCAACGGCAAGCTACGCACCTCGCTCTCCATGTTGCAGACCCCCGACGGTGTCTCTCGCCCGCTTATCGCCACCATAGCAGGCGAATTCATAGCTTCCGGCCGCGGTGTGGACAGACCGAATGACGAGATCAATGAGCCGAATCTGGGTTATGCCGGGAATCAGTCGAGTTTCGACGCGGTTCATCCGACCATGGGCAAGAAGAACCAGCACGGCAAAGGCCCGCAGGTTGTCGACCGCCGGCAGTACTTCAAAGACCCGATTCTGGGCAGCAGCACCAACAAGCACCAACACGGCAGCCAGGTGATCCGCTCCATGGTGAAGAAAGGAAGAGAGATCTACATATACAGCGGCTCCCCGCTCACCGTCCGCATCGATGCTCCCTTCAAGGTCGCCGTCGCCCCATCGGCAGGCCGGATGAGTATCGACATCGGATCCGGCGCGCCACCCATGGACGGCGAAGGCAGCGACATGAAGAATTTCCGGCGCTTTCAACCTGTCTCCAGGGAAGACTCTCAATCAGGCTCTCAATCCGAATCCGGCCGGTCGACGGGCTCGAGCAAGAACAATCACAAGAGACCGGCCCTTCGGCAGGCTCCGGATCCGGAAGCGCATCTCCCGGTCTTCCTGCGCAGCCCCAAGAAAGACGGCGAATTTCTGAACGAGCCGGATCCGATGCAGGACACTTCTGCTGATTTCAACGCCGGCAAATCGAAAGATAAGAATCAGAGCCAGGGTCAGCAAGAGCAACAGAGTCAGCCTCAGGGAGGAGACGACTTCTAGCGATGGATGATCTGCCTGTAGTCATTGCTATCACAGGTGCCAGCGGCGCCTGCTACGGGCTCAGGACCCTGCAGTTTCTGCTGAGCACCGGTCAGCCCACTGAGCTGCTGGTCTCGAGTGCCGCCCTCAGGGTCATGCAGGAAGAGCACGATCTTGTTTTCGGCCAAGAGATGAGAACGGAGCTTCTCAGCCATCTGAAACTACCGGAGGACGCTCCGCTAAGGCTGCACGACCTGCGTGACTATGCGGCGCCCGTGGCCAGTGGCTCCTTCCGCACCAGAGGCATGGCGGTGATACCGTGCAGTCTCGGCACCCTCGGCGCCCTGGCCAACGGCCTCACCGAGAACCTCATTCACAGAGCCGCTGCTGTCTGCCTGAAAGAGAAGCGCCCCCTGGTGGTGGTGGTGCGCGAGATGCCTTTCGGTCATATTCAACTCAAGAACATGCTCAGCCTCTCGGAGGCCGGTGCCACGGTAGCCTGCGCCAGCCCTGGCTATTATCATCGACCCAAGACCATTCAAGATCAGGTGGACTTCGTAGTCGGTCGCGTCCTCGATCAGCTTCATTTCGACAACGCCCTCTTCAAGCGCTGGAAGGAAGGCACCACTAGCAACACCACCTCAAGATGACAGACAGGCACAAAAAGCGCACCACCGATGCTATCACCGGGGACGAGCCCTTCGATTTCCTGATCGGCGAAGTCGTGGGCTTCCGCGGACTGAGAGGCGAGATCAAAGTCCGCACCGGGACAAACAACCCGAGCCTGCTCTTACCGGTTGAGCAGGTCGAGATCGAGACCTCAGGAAAGCCGCGCCAGCGAGCCGGAGTGAAATCGATTTTTCTGGACAACAAGGACAACAAAAGGATCCTCATTATCGTCCTCGACCAGTATCAGGACCGGACCGCCGCCGAAAAACTCAAAGGAGCCAGGCTCTATTGCCAGGCTACCCACCTGGCGCCGCTGGAAACGGACGAATGGTGGGTCGACGATCTCATCGGGCTCAAAGCCTTCACGAGCAAGGGAGCGCATATAGGCACCGTTTGCGAAGTATACGGAGAGCGCGGCGACTTTCTGGAAATTCTCCTCCATGAAGGTAACAAAAAAGTACTAGTCCCTTTCGTGAAGGAAATCGTTCCCCTGGTAGATGTGAAGAGAGGCCGGCTGGAGATCGAGGACCTTCCAGGGCTCCTGGAATGAATTCGCCGAACCCGCTCAGGGAGCCGGTTCCAAGGCGCCGGACCCGATTCGGGACGAGGACCCTAAGTTCTCATTAATCAGTAGTCTTATTGCTTGATTACTCGCCGGATATACATTACATTTTTTGAGATTTATGCAGGAAGCGGGCCGCTAACATCAGCTCCTGCATATCCGCAAATCCAGTCTCGAGATTCTCGGCAAATGCAAACTTTATTCCCGTCATCCGTGTATGCTCCGCCGTCCACCGCCGCCCCGGCCAGAGACGAGGAGATCCACCTTCCCACCCTGAAAGTGGTCTCATACAGCGGGCACGGGGACAGCGGCGGAGTTGCCTCGAGCCTGGCGCCCCTGGCTCACAGGATCGGCACCAAAGTCCACTGGCTCTCGGTGAACAGGGCGAACAACAAGCGTGTCACCACCGGCGGTGACCAGCGTCTCGACTTTTCCCCTACCGATAGCGGTTTCGTATATCACAACGCCAGGATTCCCGAAGCCCTTCTCGAGGGACACGAGCGCTTCTCCTCTCGCTACCTGTGGCCCTTGCTGCACGGGATGCCTGAGCTGGCGGTCTTCGATCAAGAAGACTGGCGCAAATTCCGAGACGTCTGCCAGAGAGTCGCCTCCGAGAGCCAGGTCATCTCGGAAGGAAGCTTCCCGTCCCTCTCCTGGCTTCATGATTTCCAGCTCGCCCTCTGCGCACCGCTGATCGCTACCGAAAGAGGCACCCTGGTCTGCCAGTTCTGGCACGTACCCTGGCCCAGACCGGAGAACATAGCCTCCTCGCCGGTAGCCGCCGAATTCATCGAGGCGCTCTTGGCCAACAAGCTCCTGGGCTTCCACACCGCCGAGTATGCCCACAATTTCCTGTCCACCGTCGAGCTTCTCTTCAAAGATGCCCGGGTAGATCAGATGTCCATGGAGATCCGCTATAAGCAATACTTCACCCGGGTGGTGGTCATGCCCCTGGGAATCGACGTCGACCGGTGGCGCCACCTCGCTTCTCAAGTGCGACCGATTGCCGAGGTCCTGGCGGTGAAACACCGACTGGCCAATCAGATTATCCTCGGAGTTGATCGCCTGGACTACACCAAGGGTGTCCTGGAAAAGCTCTATGGTATCGAGTATCTACTAACCCTCACCCCGGACCTGAGAAGAAGATTCCACTACGTTCAGATCTCCCAGAAACCGCGGTCTGATGAAAACGACTACCGCCGCTATGCCGAGCAGGTCAAAGGCAAAATCGACGAGATCAACGAGCGATTTTCCCTGGACGGCTGGAAGCCGGTGGTCCATATAGACGAGGAGCTCAGCCAGAAGGAGCTGGCGGCCTGGTACCAGGCCGCTGATGTCATGGCGGTCAATAGCCTGCGGGACGGGCTCAATCTCATAGCCAAGGAATATGTCGCCTGCAGGCAAGACGAGCAAGGCGTCCTCATCCTGAGCGAGAATGCCGGCTGCTCGGCGGAGCTCTCCCAGGGAGCGATCCTAGTAGACCCACGCTCTCCCTCGGAGTTCGCCCGGGCCGTCACAGCTTCATTTTCCATGGGAGTAGAGGAAAAACGCCGCCGGATGACGTCGATGCGTCATATCATCGGCTGGAACCAGCTACACGACTGGGCCCTGGGCTTTCTCAAGCAAGCCCTTTCCTGAACCAGCCTACCAGCGCAGAAGATTGAATTTGTTCATGTCCACTGTCTGAGTAGTGCGATAGACCGAGAGGACGATGGCCAGCCCGACCGCCGCTTCCGCTGCCGCGACTGTGAGGATGAAGATAGCGAAGAGCTGTCCTTTCACGGCACCGGGATCGATATAGCGGGCAAAAGCGATAAGGTTGAGATTGACGGCATTGAGCATGAGCTCGATGGACATCAGCACGCGCACTGCATTGCGGGAGCGGACCATGCCATACATGCCGATGGCGAAAAGCAGGGCGCTGAGCGTTAGATAGCGAACCAGGGGCTCCTGACCGATGGTGAGAAGCACAAAAGAGCCCACAGAGCCTACCGCCAGGCACCCCAGGGCCGAGGCGCCGAATACATAATGGAAGATGAGGCCGGCTGCGGTGATTCCGAAGAACATCGTGGCATCGAGATCGCCTTTCATGATCGACTGGTTGCCATCGACATTGGTGCTCTGCCCGAGAAGGAAGAAAACACATATGACGACTAAGCAGGCATAGACGAATGTCCATACGAACTTCGTCATTGCCGGTTTGGATTCGCTCAGCTCAGATTGCACTTGTCTATCCTCTTGGTAGTCTCAGTCTACGGTCTCGATCTCGCTGCCGGTGCTCTTGCGCTCGGCTTTGGCGAGCATGATGGCGCCGATCAGAGCAGCCAGAAGAAGCACCGACGCGAATTCGAAGGGCAAAGAATAACTGGTGGTCAGGGACTCGCCCAGGACCTTGAGATTATCCGGGCTGACGGCTTCATCGGTGACATTCCAGCCTTCCGACCGCACCGCCAGGTAAAGAGTAAAAAAGCTGAACCAGCCGACCACCGCAGGAAAGGCTCCCTTGACAGCGTCGACCATGGCAAACAGAGGCGCTCTTTCCCCGGTGAGCTCCTCTGCCTCGGCCTCTTTCTCGAGCCTCGGATTGGTGAGCATGAGAGCGATGACCACCACCAGGGTGATTCCTACGGCATAGATCATGATCTGGGCGAGAGCCAGGAACTGCGCTTGCAACATCAGGAAAAGCAGGGATATGCCGCCAAACACACCGATGAGCACGAAGCCGGCCCGAATCACGTTGCGGTCGGCAATGACGCCCAGAGAAAGACAGATCGCCACGATTGCGACGGCGTAGAACGCCACCGTCTCGGTTGCTTGAAAGGTGACCAGATCCTGTACGTTTAGAATGTTCATTTGCTCACCTACTCTTTCTTGTCTTCATCGGCTTCGGGCTTGCCTTCGTCCTTCTTGGCTTCGTCCTTTTCGGTCTCGGCTTTGGCAGCGGCGGGCTTCTCTTCTTTGGCTTCCGGCTTGGCTTCAGCTTTGGCGCCTTCAGGCTTGGCTTCGGCCTTGGTCTCAGCTTTGGCGCCTTCAGGCTTGGCTTCGGCCTTGGTCTCAGCTTTGGCACCTTCAGGAGCCGCCTTGGCTCCAGCGGGAGCAGCCTTGGCTCCTTCCGGTGCAGCCTTGGCTCCAGCGGGAGCAGCCTTGGCACCTTCCGGTGCAGCCTTGGCGCCGGCTGGAGCTGCCGGTTTGGCCGGCTTCGGCTTGGGCAGGGGAATCTCTTTGGCTTCGAAATAGAAGCCAGACTCTTCCTTGGTGAGGGTGAGACGCTTCAGATCGTAAATCAGTGATTCTCGACTGTAATCGCTCATCTCGAAATCATTGGTATTGATGATGCAGTTGGTGGGGCAGACTTCGGTGCAGAGACCGCAGAACATGCAGAGTCCGTGGTCGATCTTGAAATCGATGAGCTCGAGCTTATTGGTCTCGGGACTCTTGTGAGCGGTGATCTCGATACACTTGTCAGGGCAGACCCGCTCGCACTGTCGGCAGGAGATACAGAGGTGATCGCCGGACTCGGGGTTGACGGTGAGAGCGAGGCGACCGCGAAAATGCGGGGGAAGATGAGGCACCGCCTCCGGGAACTCCTGAGTCGTCGGCTCCTTGAAGGAGTGACCGAAAACAGTCATGAGACCGTCGCCGATCCTCTTGAAACTATCAACTGCTCTTTCTATGAGATTAGCCATGACATACCACCGCGACTCTGGCGAAAACAACCACTAAGAAAGCAATGAGCGACAGGGGAATGAGACGCTTCCAGCCGAAATCCATGAGCTGGTCGATCCGGAACCTGGGAAGGGTTCCCCTGACGAGAATTGCGAAGAAAACTATGCTGTAGACCTTGATAATCACCCAGACCGCCGCCCAGAAAGTCGTCGGATCGACAATCTGCAGATTGATCAGGAAGCTGAGGGCTCCAGCAAGAAGTGAAGACAGCTCGTGCATGATCGGGTTGTCCAGGAGATAAACGGGAATGATATTGTCGCCGCCACCCAGGAACATAACGGTTGCGATACTGGCCACCACGAAGAGATTGGTGAACTCAGCCAGGAAGAAGATGGCGAACTTGATACCGCTGTACTCGGTGTTATAGCCGCTGACCAGCTCGCTTTCCGCTTCGGGAAGATCGAAGGGGATGCGGTTGATCTCAGCGCAGGCTCCGGTGAGATAAAGACCGAAAAGAATGAAAGTAGCGATTGCCAGCACCACCGTTGCAGCCGCCGACCAGAAACCGTGGGGATAGTATTGAGCGAGAATGCCCTCGGTACTGGCACCGCTCAGGAAAGCGGCCAGATACTTGTCGAGGCCGGTGAGGGCGCCGCCGCCAAAGAGATTCCAGTTCAGGAAACCACCGTGCTGCTGATTGGCAATCTGCACCACATCCAGGGTACCAGCAAGGAGGCAGACCGTGACTATCGACAGTACCAGCGGAATCTCATAGCTGATTGCCTGGGCGGCACTTCTCAAGCCGCCTACCAGCGAATACTTGTTGTTGCTGGACCAGCCCGCCATCACCAGCGCCACCACCGGTACAGACGCCGATGCCAGGACATAGAAGATACCGGTGGGCACATTGGCTATCTGGAATAGAGCGTGGTTATTGGTGACCGCAGCCAGAAGCGGCAGAGCGCCGAATATGGAAGGAGCGAAAAAGATGATCGGCGCCAGGGTGAACATGACGGCGTCGGCGCCACGGGGCGTGATGTCTTCTTTGAAAAGGAGCTTGAGAGCATCGGCGAAAGTCTGGGCGAGACCATCGAGAAGGGTACGGTTCGGTCCTTTCCTGACCGTGAAGATTGCCAGGGCGCGACGCTCGAAAAGAACCATGAACATGGCATTAATAGGAATGAAGACCATGATCGAAACAACCGGGGTGAGAAAACGGCAGAGGTCTGCGACGAACATCACCCAGGGGGGAGCTACTGCATCTCCGAGCATAGCCGGCACCCGCTCCACCAGGAGCCAGGGAAGAGCGATCCCCACTAGCCAGCAGGCACCCCATACCGGAACGAATATGAGAGTGAGCCAGACCATGACTAGCCGGCTGAGTTTCAGGATTTCTGGTAAGTTTGTCATTTTTTTTTCGTCACCCTAGCGGTCCACGTCAGGAAGAATCACATCGATCGAACCGAAGATCGCCATCACGTCGGCTATGGGATGCCCGACTAGAAGTGCGGGCAAAATGGAGAGATTGCAGAAAGAAGGATTACGCCATTTGATCCTGACTGCCTTGTCCGAGCCGTTGGAGATTATGTAGCAACCAAGAATGCCGCGGGGGGACTCGATTGCCGAGAAGCCTTCCCCTGCTTTCACGCGCAAGCCGGCGTTCTGTTTCTTGGCCATGATCTCGCCGCCTTCGGGAATCATGTCGAGAACCTGCTTGATGATCTCGTTGCTCTCGCGCATTTCTCTGACACGAAGGATATAGCGATCCCAGGTATCGCCGCCTTCCGGCTTGTCGAGCCAGTGGACTTTGAAATCGAGCTTGGGATAGATCGAATAAGGCTTGCGGCGGCGCAGATCGTAGTCAGTACCCGAGGCGCGCAGGGACGGTCCGGTGACTCCATAATCCTGCCCGAGTTTCAGGGGGAGAACCCCGACACCCTTGGTGCGCTTCAGAAATATGGGATTCTCGGTGACAATGGCTTCGTACTCATCCACACGATCCGGGAACTCTCTGGTGAACTCGCGCAGGCGCCGGAACCAGTCCGGTTTGGGATCCCGCTGCACGCCGCCGATGCGGATATAGTTGAACATCATGCGCTGGCCGGCAATCTCCTCGAATAGATCGAGAAGTTTCTCGCGCTCGCGGAAAGGATAGAAAGGAAAACCGAACATGGCTCCGAGGTCGATGAGATAAGTCCCGAGCCAGAGAAGGTGAGAGGAGATACGATTCATCTCCGATACCAGGACCCGGAGATACTCGGCTCTCTCGGGAACTTCGCATTCATCGAGGACTTCCGCCGCCCGGGCCATCGCCCAGGATGTGTGCATTCCGGAGAGATAGTCGACTCGATCGATGAGAGCCTGGTACTGGAACCAGGTGCGATTCTGTCCCTGCCATTCCTGGGCACGATGCAAGTGACCGAGGACCGGCTCTGCATGTTTGACGAACTCGCCATCCAGGGTGAGAATCAGCCTGAGAACGCCGTGGGTCGCAGGATGCTGCGGTCCCATATTGATGATCATCTCATCGGTTTTCAAATTTTGTTCTTTTACTTCGGCGGTCATTGGTCTACCTGAGCTTGTTTATCTGAAAGACTTGGGGTTCTTGTCGTTGAGAGCGTCTATGGGCTGACGGTAATCCAGGCGGAGAGGATGCCCTTCCCAGTCCCAGGGATTGAGAATACGACGCGGATAAGGGTGACCCAGATACTTGATGCCGACCAGGTCATAAGTCTCTCTCTCGTGCCAGTTGGCGGCAGACCAGAAAGTGGAGAGGCTGGGCACCATGGGGAGCTCGTCCTCTTTGATCTCGCTCTTGGGAATCTTCACTTTCACGGTGAGCTGGTTGTCGTTCTCATAGGACCAGAGTGTATAGATCGATTCGAACGAATCTCCCTGATCGACACCGGATACCGCTACCAGCAAGTCGAGACAGGTCTCGTCCCCGCTGCGCAACAGCTTCAGGGATCGCTGCAAGTCGTCGACGGCGAGCTCGATCACTTCGTGACCGCTGGCTGCATCCGGCAGGCGCTTGCTGTCGATCCCGTGATCCTTGAGGAATTGACCGCAGGGACCCGGCGGAGGCGGACCTTCAGGCTCGGCCGGTGGCGCTGTTTTCTCTTTGTCGTCGCTCATCTATCTGATCCCTTATACGTCCTGCTGCATTTCCAGCTTGACCTCTTCGACAAGGTCCTCCATGGGCAGTCCGGTATCGTAATCGACATAACGAACCGCTCTCTGCTTGTAGAGCCCGGCGGCGCGGCTGGCATAATTCTCGGCACGGATCTTCTCCTGGAGCTTCAGGAGAGCATCGAGGATTCCTTCGGGACGGGGAGGGCATCCGGGCAGATAGACATCCACCGGGATGATCCGGTCGACACCCTGCACTACCGAATAAGAGTCATTGAACATGCCGCCGGTGACGGTGCAGGCACCCATGGCGATCACATACTTGGGCTCCGGGAGCTGCTCGTAGAGCGTGATCAGAGCTGGAGCCATTTTTCTGGTAATCGTGCCGGCGGTGAGGATCAAGTCAGCCTGCCGGGGAGTAGCGCGGAAAACCTCGGAGCCGAAGCGAGAGATGTCGTATTTGGACATCCCCACATGCATCATTTCTATAGCGCAACAGGAGGTGCCGAAGGTGAGAGGCCAGACAGCCCGAGAGCGAGCCCAGTTGGCCACAGGGCTGATGTACGTCGAGAGGAATTCGGTAAAAGCGCTTACCGAAGTCAGGGTGACGGTGTCTCTAAGCTCTTCCGGCACCGCCAGAGAGAATGCAGAGGTCGAGAGACCCCCTTCAGTCATGATTTTTTCGTCTTCCGAAGCAGTCATTTGATCACTCCCACTCGAGGGCGCCTTTCTTCCAGGCATAAGCAAGCCCGAAAGCAAGAATCACGAGGAACACGGTGATTTCGACAGGTCCGAGCCACCAGGCGCCTTCGCCGAAGACCTTGGGAAGGTTGTCCGTAGCAAGCGCCCAGGGGATGATGAAGATGATCTCGATGTCGAAAAGAATGAAGAGCAGCGCATACAGGTAGTACCTGATATCGAACTGGACCAGGGCCTCCTGAATCGGCTTCATACCGCATTCATAAGGCTGGGTCTTGACCGGGTTGGGGGTGTGATAACCGAGCACAAGCTGCAGGACCCAGGCAAGGAGGATCATTCCAAGTGCAGGAAGGGCAAAGCCGATAATCACGAATAGGAAAATTTGAGTAATCTGCAGTTCATACATGCTGGCTACCAGAGGGCTCGGTTGTGTAAGCACGTCGGCCGTCAGCCGAACTAGAGTAAGAATACCAGGGTGGGCACCAAGCAGTGCCGGTCCCAGATTATAGCCAGGTAACCTGGAGAGCGGAGCACCAGCGCTGGTGTGTCCCGACCGCCAGACTCGCTCCTCTTGCTGACAACCGCGCCTACAATCACTCCTTCGAAGAAGCGCTCAGGCGGCTCTCGGAACAACGAGCGGCTGAGCTTGCCGAGATTACCGAAATTTAGTTTTAAATCCTGATCGACGTTCATACTTTGTATCCAGACAGGGGGTGAAACAATGGTTAACAAAATGGCGCAAACCAACTGCATTACTGTATCTTGCAGGTGTAGCCAAGTTATAAAGTGGGACCAGGAAATTGAAAAGCGGAGTTTCATTCAGGACAGTCGCAACCTGCAACGTTCAGGGCGAAATCATCATGGAGCTGGAATTACCTCATAAGCGCCTCAAGGACCTCGATACTCTTTGCGTGAGCATTGGTCTCAACTGCGGCAAAATGGGACTGATCAATGAAGCCCTCACTCACAGCTCTTACTCCGCCGAAAATCCCGGCTATAGCAATTACGAGAAGCTCGAGTTCTTTGGCGACGCAGTCCTCAAATTTGTTGTAAGCGAATATCTTCTCGACCGCTTTCCTGAATATATGGAAGGCCAGCTCACCGAGATCCGGGCCGTGCTGGTGAGCGACAAGGTCCTGGCGGAGATCGCCCGGGACCTCGGTCTCGATCGATATATACTGCTCGGCAAGCAAGTACAGATGCGACCGTCGATCATGGCTGACTGCCTGGAAGCGCTCATAGGCGCCGTCTATCAAGACCAGGGTCTCTTCCAGGTGCAGAATCTCATCGTCCGCCTCTTCGGCAGCCATGCCACTTCCATCGACCGGGACGAGATCAAGGACAATTACAAAGCCCAGCTTCAGGAATACACCCAGGCCCGGGCCCAGGGGCTGCCCGCCTACACGGTTCTGCATTCGGAAGGACCGGCCCATGAGCCGACCTATACCATCGCAGTCAGCATCGCTGGCGACGCCATAGCCACAGGAACCGGCCGATCCAAGAAGCAAGCCGAGCAAGAGGCGGCAAAGAATGCCCTGGCCAGGCTGGCAGAAAGAGACTGAGCCTGCCGCCGAAAGATGCAAAAAAAGCCCCCGGGTCCGATCAACTAATCCCGGGGGCTTTCAATTAGCTCGAAGAGCGATCAGGGCACTATTGGCGGTTCCGCCGATACGGTGGACAGCGGACCTGTTGCTACCAGACCGGGTGCGACCGTGGTGGCATCGCCGACCTGCTGTCCGGCTCTGAAGTTGGGCTTCAGGGACTGGGGCTCGGAAGTCGACTCGGACTGATTGAGGGGCTGGGCGTTGAAGTCGACTTGCTGAATCCGGGTCTCGGAGAGATCCACAGGCTCGGCCTGAGCCTGGGGCTCCACGACTTCCTGCTTCTGAGCTTGCTCGTTCAGCTTCTCCTGTTTGACGCCCACGAAGGGGAACTTGGAGGCTACCGAGCGATTGCGGTTCTCTTCGATGAGCTGATCAGTGATTGCCGGAAGACCGGAAGATTCCGAAAGCTTGAAAGCCTCGTGCTGAAGGTTGCGGGCTTCATGGTTGGCCCTGGCGGCCTTGAACTCGGCTTCAGCCGCTTTCAAACGAGCCTTGGCGGCGTCAACCTGTTTTTTGGCGATGTCGAGTCTCACCCTGGCGGTCTCGAGGCGATCTTTGGCCTCGTGCACCTGGGCGGCGACAGCGGTTTCGGTAGTGGGCTGGGAGACGTTGAGAGTATCGGCCTTGGCTGCTTGAAGGGTCACGGGAAGAGCCAGAGCAAGGCTAAAGAGAGTCATTGTGTTTCTAAAATTCATGCCATTGCCTCGAAAGAAAAGCTGCTAATACGGGTCGCAAGTTGCAAACTAAAAGCCTGTTCGGCGATCTCAGCAATTATAAGCAAACAAAATGACCCGGCGTTGTTTATGAAAAACCTTGCAGGGCGCGGCTATACGAGAGATCTGCGATGCCTATCCTTCCCGCACGATTCGTAGTACTAACGTATATAATCGACAGCCAGGCCGAGTCCGCTGCTTCACAGAACTAGATAAGCTTGTACACATTTTTCAAACTCGCCGGAGCCGGGCTCGAGCCCGCAAACGCTTCACCTGCGGGACTTTCACCTGGATCGTCCCCGACAAGCCCCCGGAAGAAAAGAAAGATTCAGTAAAACCTTAAAGACTTCTCTTGAAGTCAAGCTGACGCTTATTCTATATTGTTGCTTCCGCCGGGGCGGATAGACGCCCCTGCTAACGAGCGCCCGCTCTCGTGAGGACGGCGCCTTGAAACATTCACAGCTTGACCGCCAAGCGATGAGGTAAAAACCAGCAATGTCGCAAATCCTAAAGGTCAAAGGAGAAACCAGCCAAGTGTCAGAGCAACAGGTGGAAAACAACAACCTGAAGGATGAGTTCGAGAAGCTGCTCGAAGAGACGCTTCAGTTCAGGTACGAGCAAGGCGACATCGTCGAAGGTTCGGTGGTCCGCATCGAAAGAGACGGTTTGCTCGTCGATGTGCAGGCGAAATCGGAAGGATTCGTGCCTGCCAAAGAAGTTTCGAATATGCCGGTGGACAACATCGAAGATGTCGTCGAAATCGGCAAGAGATACGAGTTCTATATTCTGCGCGAAGAGAACGAGAATGGTCAGCTGACCCTCTCCCTCAAGCGTGTCGCCCAGGCCCGCGGTTGGGTCAAGCTCGAAGAGCAGAAGAAAAACGACGAGACCATTCGCGCCAAGATCAGCAATGTCGTCAAAGGCGGCGTTGTCGTCGACGTCTATGGTCTTCGCGGTTTCGTTCCGGCCAGCCAGCTGCGCGTGAAAGGCACCACACCCGAAGAGCTCATCGGCATGGAAATCCCGATGAAGATTCTCGAGACCGACACCAAGCGCAACAAGCTAATCCTCAGCCAGAGACTGGCAGTACAGGAAGAGAAAGCCGCCCAGCGCGAGAAGATCCTCAACACCCTGCAAGCCGGTCAGATTGTCTCCGGCGAAGTGGTGCGAATCGCCGACTTCGGTGCCTTTATCGATCTCGGCGGTCTCGATGGTCTGCTCCCCATCTCCGAGATCTCCTGGGAGCGCGTTTCGCACCCCTCGGACGTTCTCAAGGTCGGTCAGATCGTCTCCACCAAGGTCCTCAAAGTGGACCAGGAAAAAGGCCATATCAGCTTGAGTCTCAAGCAGATGCAGCCTGATCCATGGCAGGAGATCGAAGACAAGTTCGAAGAAGGTCAGGTGATCTCGGGCACCGTCAGAAAGATCCAGTCCTTCGGCGCCTTCGTCCAGATCTATCCCGGCGTAGACGCCCTGCTGCCCACCGTCGAGATGTCCGAGCAACCGAACATCAAACCGGAAGAAGTCGTGCAGGTCGGCCAGGAAATCAAGGCACTGATCAAGAAATTCGCTCCCAAAGAGCACAAGATCAGCCTCAGCCTCAAAGGCATGGACGTCAGCGACCTCCTGGGCTAAGTCTCTAAATCGAAATCAGCAGGAAGCCGGTACTTTTCCTTCCTTGATACTCTGCACCAGAGCTTCCACGAAGGTAGGATCGAATTGCTTGCCAGCCGACTCGATCATCTGCTTCTGGGCAGCCTCGGGCTCCATTCCGGACCCGCATACCTTGTCGGCGACCAGCTCGTGATAGGAATTGGCCACAGCCAGTATGCGGGCGATCACCGGTATCTCATCACCCTTGAGACCCTGAGGGAATCCCTCGCCATCGAACTCTTCATGGTGGGCGATAACCAGAGGAGCAAGATGCTTGAGCTCCGGAAACGATTCGAGGAGCTGAGCGCCGGCCACCGAATGACCCATTTTCAAGACGAACTCATCGTCCTCGAGCTCGTCGTCCCCTTTCTGAAGAACAGGCTTGGCGATTCCCAGCTTGCCCAGGTCATGAACCAGGGCCGCCTGCCTCACGGTCTGGACGTCTTCGGCTTTCATTCCAAGCCCCTGCGCGATAGCCACGGCATATTGAGCCACCTGCCGGGCATGACCACCGGGATACTTGTCTTTCTCTTCGATCTGAGCCACCCAGCCGTCGATTCGGCCGAGCATCCGGGCGTCCAGCCCCGGCGTGGCGAAAATATAGTCGGAGGTCTCGTTGGCTGACGATGCCATGATCTGGTCGAGCTTTTTCTTGGCTTCGGCCTCATCCATGGGCGGACTCGGAGGGGGTGCCTCCGCAGCCGGCGCAGCCGCCTCCTTCTTGCGAAGGGAAGACATGAGCGGGCTTGCCGCCGAGGCGGCTTTGGCTTTGCCGAGCATGGATCCTTTCAGACCGCCGGCCACCGGCGGACTGCCGTCTTTGGCCGCCGGCGTCGGAATCGAATCGAGATCTCCCCACTGTCCTGGGGCAGCCTCTTTAGCCTTGGGGGCCGGAATCGAATCGAGATCTCCCCAGGCTCCCTTCCCTTCAGCTTCTGCCGGAGCGGCAGTCTCGCCTGGCGGCGCTGCCACCGGCTCGGCCGGTGCCGCTGCCACGGGCTCGGCCGGTTCAGGTGCGCTAGCCGCCTTGGGCTCAGCTTCCTCGATATCTCCGAACTCACCGAAGTCCAGGTCGGCATAAGGGTCTTCCTCCACAGGAGGAGCCGTCTCGAGATCAAAGTCGACCTGAGCGTGGGAGCCCGAAGCCGTGGCGGCATCCGGACGCGGCACACCGACACCCTTGATGCTGTCGAAAGACTTGATGCCGGTTACACTTCCTTCTGCCGGCTTGACGATAGCGTCCTGGGTAGCCCCGGTGCGAGTGACCGGCTTGATCACAGGCTTGGGGGAGTCCCCGGCAGGGGGAGCGGACTCCTGCACCGCAGGCGGTGCCGGCGGCTGAGCCGCTGTCGGGGCTGGAGGCGGAGCCGGGGTCGGTGTCGGGGGCGGTGCCGCTTTCGGAGTCGGAGCAGGAGGCGGAGGCGGTGGTGCTGGCGCGGTGGTCTTCCGGGCAGAGGGAATGGCCTGCTGCCCCAGAGCGCCCTTGAGGGCATTGCGCAGCTGCACCGTCGATTTGCCGTCCCCTTCGGCAGCCGGCGGCACGATTCGCTGGTGAAGCTGCATGATCGGCTCGCGGGCGAGCTTCTCGGCAGGTAGCTTGATCAGAGCTTCGGCAACCTTGTCGGCGACATTCTGAACCATGTCGACTTCGGATCGCGTCCAGGCCCGGCGGTAGTCGCACTGCTGAAGAATCACGCAACCATGCGTGTTCTGACCGGTGGTAAGAGCCACACCAAGGAGCGACTTCACCCCGATGAATTGAAGCTCTTCCTGGACCGGCGAGACATATGAATTCTCCTGGCCTTCGTAAACCGTCATCGGCATACGGGAGAGAAGCACCTGAGCGACCATGGGCGAATCCGTGGAGGGCCAGTAGAACTCCTGACAGCTTCGCACTTTGTCCTGCTGCCAGAACTCGTAGCATTTCCAGCCGGCCTGAGCGTCATCGGTGCAGACGAACAGGCAGCGGCTCACATTGAGGGCCTTACCGAGAATATTGACCACCAGGAAAAGAGCATCGCCGATTCCCATGGAATAGGCCATGACGTTGCCGATCTCGACCAGGAAGGTCTCTCTGAAAGTGTCTCGCTGAACGACATCGTTTATCTGAGCGAGCCTGATGATATCCCCGAGCTCGCCCAGGACCACCCGCAGCGAATTGAGCTCGTCGAGACTGAGGTCGGTTTGCCTGGCCATGCTGACCGAGCCGAAAGTGCGTCCTTGCAGGACGAGGGGTACGGTTACTCTCGCCTGGCCGAGTTCTTCGCCTTCCTCGTCCGGGGCTCTGTACTCGCAAATTTGAGTGACGTTTGGATCCAGGGGATTGCTCAACATCACCTGGCAAGTGTCGGCGTTGAAAGTATCACCGAGCTCGCGCACAGTGGTCTCGAGAATCCGTTTGAGGTCCCGCACACCTGTTAGCCGCTGTACCAGTGGGCTGGTCATTTTCTTTTCAGAGCCATAATTTCTCGTACCAGTTATCTCATACCAGATCGAGAAGAAGAAGTAACCTCTTACCCGCCATTATTGCACCGTCATTCAATATCAGACAATCATATAGAATATCAGGGGAGAAGGCGGCATTTGAACGAGACGGCATTAAACGAGACGCAGTCAGTGGGCGACTTGATCGGTCGCGCCGCACGGCTCTATCGGGCCAATCTCACCACATGGTTCCCGATCCTTCTCTGGCCGACAGTGCTCAGCGCTCTGGGACGAGCGATGTTCCAGGGTGGAATCTCCGGTATCGCCGACATGTCATTCAGTGCCACGGCCCTGGCACTCCTTGCCGTAGGAGTGATCGGCGCCATTCTCACCCTGGTAGCCAAATGGGTTCTGCTTGTCAGGCAGCTTTCTTTCGTGCGGCTGGCAACAGGTTTTTCGGACAGCCTCTCCGAGTCCCTGGCCTTTGTAAAGCAGAGACAGTGGTCCATCGCCGGAGCCGTGGCGATCATGTATTTCATGCTCCTGGCGGTTTTCGGTCTTGCCATCCTGGAAGTAGCGGCAGCCTCGCTCATCTTCAGACCGGACACTTTTCTGGTGATCCCCTCGGTAGTAGGCGTAATCGGCGGACTGATAGGCGGCACCATCACGCTCATGTTCATCTATTTCGCGGCCTTCGTCGTCCTCAGCGCCATCGCCTGCCAGGCAAATAGCGTCACCGGTCTGGTCTCGAGCGGCTTTCGACTGGCCGGCAAGCAACTGATGCGGACCGTCTATATGGGCAATATGGTCTGCCTGACGATTCTACTCCTGAGTATCCCATTCTGGCTGCCGATGATGGCTCTCATCGGGATCGACTATGTGCGGCTCGGCCAGGACGCTTTCGCCAACGGCGATTTACCGATCCACTGGTCAGTCCTCCTGACGTCTTATGAATCCCTGGTCGATGTGGTGGTCTGGCCGGTGGCCTTTGTATCCTACGGGCTCTACTATTACGATCTGCGCCTGAGACAGGAAGGTGTGGACATGCTCCTCGACATAGACCGCCTCGAAAGAGCGCGGGATTCGAAAGCGAGTTGACCATGCCCAGCCCGGACGTTCGAGAAAAGCTTGCTGCCATGGCGTCCCAGTACGACTACCGGAAGCCTCCGGAGATTCTGGTGAAGATCCAGGAATGGATCACCGAGGTCATAAGAGCCGTTCTCGACTTTCTCAAGGGGCTCAATATCGTCGTGCCCAGAGCCGACACCGGAGCGGTCGGCGACATCATGCAGATACTCGCCTTGATTGCCGGAGTGCTCTGTCTCATCCTCCTGATCGTCCTCATGTTCGGGCGGCTCAAGCATCTGAAGGATCAATCCGAGCTTGCCAGGAAAGGCGCCATTACCGTGGACGAAGATCTCGACAGCGCCGGCTGGCGCAAGCAGGCCGGCTCCTGGGCGGACAGCTCCAAATGGCGTGAGGCATGTCGAGCTCTTTATCTCAGCATCCTGCACGAGCTCGACGAAAAGGGAGCCATCGCTTTCAACCATTCCCGGAGCAATTATGAATACTGGTATGCCCTGGCGGCCAACACCTCCATTCAGAAGCGATTCCGCCGCCTCGCCGACATCGTCGAGCTCGTCTGGTTCGGCAATCACCAGGCTGGCAGGGAAGACTACGAGCAATGCCGGGAGCTGGTCGACGACCTGGCCCGGCTGATCAGAGAAGACAGGGGAGCAGCCAGAAGCGAGGTGCAGCCATGAGCGATTGGCCGCCCGCGAGCATTCCCCGGAAGGTCTTGATTCAGATTGCCGCGCTGATTGTTGTCAGTTGCCTGGTAGTTTATTGCGGCGAGAGCTATCGCGACCAGCTCGACAAGTTCTTCCCGGAATCCAGACTGCTGGCCTCGACCTACAATCGCAAGCCCAGCGGATTGAGCGGACTTTACGACCTGAGCGAGAGAATGGGGCTCAAGGTAGACCGCTTCGAGGTCTCTTATCGTCAGCTGAGACGGCTTACCGGCATGCTGGTGATCATCGCCCCGGTGCAATCGCTTCCCGACTACGAGCTCAAGCAAATCCTTGACTGGGTCAAAAAGGGAAACAGCCTGGTCTATCTCGATCAATTCAATATCGACCAGAGCCGACAGATCCTCGAGGTCCTGGATCTGAACGTCCGGAACACAGTCAAGGAGCTAGACGGCGCCGACTTGCCAGTGACGGAGGAGGATCCGGTCCATGACCTGGTGGGCAAGGTCCGGGTCTCGGCTCGTTCACGGCTGACCGGCGGTACGCCGATAGTGGCGGACAGCCAGGGCGCCGTCCTCACCAGAGTCGAGCACGGAAGGGGACAGGTCTATGTCGGTTCGACTCCGGCGCTCTGCAACAACGGCACACTGGCCGACCAGGAGTTCTGGGGTAATTTTCAATTGCTCGAGAATATCTTCCGCACCGCCAATGGTACTATATATTTCGACGAGCGCGCCCACGGCTATTCGAGCGGAACCAATGTCTTCTATTATTTATCGAGAAGCAAAGCCGCTCCTGTGGCAGCTCAGATCGGTCTGATCATTCTTCTCATAGTCTTCAGCGAGAGCCAGCGCTTCGGCAATGCCCGGTCGCTGGAGCAGCGGCGCAAGATCTCGAACCTGGAGTTCATCAACGGTCTCACCAACGCCTACAAACGTGCCAGGGCCAATACTGCTGTCATGGACATTCTCTTTCAGTCTTTCCGGAATCGCCTCTCCCGAGACCTGGGAGTCTCTCCCCATGAGAGCTCCGAACGCCTGGCCGAAGCCTGGGAAGCAAGCCCCCTGCAGTCTAGCGAAGATCTCAGGAAGCTCCTCTCGGACTACGAGCGGCTCATTGAAGCCCGGCATGTTTCCGACGATGATTTGAAAACGATTGTCACTGCGTGCGATAAGATTACGACAACATCAGAAGGGAAATGAGCAAGAGATGACCGAATCGATACAAGAACAAACGGATGCCACCCGGACGGCGAACGAGCATGTGGCCCGAATCGGGGAAGTATTCTCGCGCCTGCGCCGCAGTCTCAATGAAGTGGTGGTCGGTCAGGAGATGGTGGTCGACCAGGTCCTCATCGCTTTGCTCGCCGACGGCCATGTTCTGCTCGAGGGGGTTCCGGGAACCGCCAAGACACTCCTGGTCAAGACCCTGGCCTGCCTCGTCTCGGGTGGTTACGGTAGAATTCAGCTCACCCCGGATATGCTCCCCTCGGACATCCTGGGCACCAGCATCTATGACTTGAGCACCAAGACATTTTCGCTCAAAAAAGGCCCAATTTTCACCAGCCTTCTCCTCGCCGACGAGATCAACCGCACCCCGCCCAAGACCCAGTCGGCGCTTCTCGAGGCCATGGAAGAGAGGCAGGTGAGCCTGGAGGGCAAGACCGAAACACTTCCCGAGCTCTTCATGGTGGTCGCCACCCAGAACCCCATCGAATTCGAAGGCACATACCCCCTGCCCGAAGCCCAGCTCGACCGGTTCATGCTCAAGATCGTCATCGACTATCCGAGTCCCGATGCCGAGAAGACCATGCTCAAGAACTGGCAGAAAGGCGATTACCATAGACACTCGCCCCGTCTTGAAGCAGTCGCCACCGAGGCGGAGATCTGCTCCTGCCGCCGGGAGCTGGAACATGTCCTGGTCGAGGACAGCATCATCGAGTATCTGTCCGGGCTGGTCCAGAAGTCACGCAACCTCTCCGACCTGCAGCTGGGAGCCAGCCCCAGAGCGGCCCTTTCCTGGCTGGCCGCAGCCAAAGCTCATGCCGCCATCGAAGGCAAAGATTTCGTCACACCGGACAATGTCAAGTTCGTCGCCGAGCCGGTACTCCGCCATCGTCTCATTCTGACGCCGGAAGCAGAGCTCGACGGAGTCACCATGAGCCAGGTGATCGCCAATCTCATGCGTCAGATCCCTGTACCGAGATGATCGCGAGCCCGAGACTGTATCTGCTCCTCAGCCTGGCGATCCTGCCTTTCGCCCTGGCTCACTTCTACCCTACCCTGCACACCCTCGGTCTGGCCATCGACTTCATCATTCTGGTCCTTCTGGTCATCGACTACGAGCTCACCCAGAGACCTTCATTCATCATGGCCACCAGGCTGGTGCAAGATCGACTCTCCATCGGCCGCATCAACGAGGTCTCCCTCCGGGTGACCAATTCTGGCACCGCCAATCTGAGAATGAGGCTCAAAGACGATTTCCCACATGCCATAGAGAGCAATGTCGAGGAATTCGAATTCGAGATCAAAGGCAACTCCACAAGCGAAATGGAATACGAGCTCAGACCCATGAGACGAGGAGCCTATGAGTTCGGCAATATCAATATCCGCTACCTGAGCTACCTGGGGCTTTTCTGGAGACAGGTGAGAATCGAGGCGCGAGAAACTGTAAAAGTCTTCTCGGATTTGAAAAAGCTATATGAGCTCTCTATCAAACTGGCCCACTCCACCGAGCTTGGCGAGCTGCACCAGAGAAAGAGAGGGCAGGGAACGGACTTTGCCTCACTTCGCGAATACACCGAAGGGGATGATATCAAAGCCATCGACTGGAAAGCGACGGCAAGGCGCGATCGTCCTGTACTCCGAACTTTCGAGGCCGAGCAGGAGCAAAGGCTCCTGATTCTCATCGACGCTGGTCGAATGATGCTCTCGGATCTGGAAGGACTCAACCGTTTCGACCACGCCCTCAATGCCGCTCTCTGCCTGGCTCTTACCGGTCTTACTCACAACGATCAGGTTGGTCTCGGGATCTTCGCCGAGCAAGCCCTGCTCTATCTGCCGCCGAGAAGAGGCAAGGCTTACCTGAAAAAGATGCTCGAGTCCACCTTCGATGCAGAACCCAGGATGGTCGAGCCGGACTATGCCGGCATGCTCTCCTATTTCGCCGCAGCTCAGAAAGGAAGAGCACTGATAGTGGTGCTCACCGACCTGACCGACCCGATCGGCTCGCAATCTCTGCTTGCCGGTCTTGCCAGGCTCAGCGGACGACACCTGCCATTTTGCGTAACCCTGAAAGACCGCCAGATCATCGACGTATCCAGGGAAATCACAAGCGTAGGAAGCAGCTCCGATCAGGAGATGCTCGAGCGTACCTACCGCAAGGCCATAGCCACCGATCTGCTCAACGAGCGGGAGCTGGCCCTGAGCGTCCTGCAACGCCGAGGCTGCCTGATTCTAGACTGCCCCCCGCAATCCCTTTCCGACAAGCTGGTGGACACCTACCTCGAGATCAAAACGAGAGCGCGACTCTGATCAGGCGAGACCGTTATCGCAAGCATATTTGACCAGAGCAGTCCGGCTTCTCAGGCCGAGCTTTTTACGAATTCTCGAGGCATGCAGCTCCACCGTCGAAGCGGTGAGGAACAGTCTGTTTGCTATCTCCTTGTTGGATAGACCAGAAGCGATAAGCTTGAGAACTTCCATTTCCCGCACCGATAGCGGTGGCGCCTCCGCCTCCGGAACGCAGGCCTTGCCTTTCTCTACGACCACGCCACTACGCAGGTTCGCAAGCTCGAGGCTGTTGTTGAGCTGCTTTGTAAGATTGCTCAGTAAATTGGCATGAAAAATCTGATCCTTGATCTGCTGGTGCGTCTGGCAATGACCCAGGGATACCGATGCATGACCGGCCGCTACCCTGATGAGCTCGAGCTCGCTGTCGGTCCACTTTCGATTGCGACCGAGCTCGATAGCGATCACGGCACCGTAGATCGAGCCATGGCTCACTATCGGGGCGCCGGCCAGGCTGCTGATACCGGCATCGAGAAGACTGCTCACGTCCTCGCTCGGTATCGATCGGACCGAACGGAGACTGGTAACGTCATCGATAGCCACGGGACCGTTACGAAACCTGGCCACAACGGAGGAAGGGAATCTGGCAGTCCGGCCCAGACCGAGAGGCGAAATGCTCGGCTCGGCGTATTCGTGAGTAACCACCGGCAGGGTCGCCAGCTCGCTACGCACGGCAAGACAACGGGAGACGCTCAGGCACTGGCCGACGTTGTCCACCAGAAGCTGCAGTACAGAGTTCATATCGAGGGAAGAGTGCAGGCGAGAGATAACCTGCCGGATAAGCCGCTCGAAAACGAGCTGTTTGCCCAGTGAATCGGAGAGGTCCTCCGGCATCCCACTTTTCACGGGCCTCGCGGGTCCCGGAGAGATGAGGATGCCAGAACCGGATGCCGAGAGGAAGCCGGTGGGAATCAAAACGATATAGACCTCTCCTGCATCCGGTCCGAGAAGGCAGGTCATCATCGCTTCATAATCGAGCCCCTCCAGATCGATGCTCGACCAGGCGAACGGATTTTTCTCGTCCACACCGTCGGCCGCTGCTTCCACCAGATGAAGCACGCTTACGGCACTGCCTTGTTTGTCCGGGGCTCTCGCCGAGAAGACCCCTTCCACAGCCCGATTCACTTTTACAAGGCGCTTGCTTGCACGCTCGAGCAGGAACACCGGTAGCGGACACTGCGAGAAAAGCCAATCGGCCAGACGACTTGCCAGGCGGCTCTCATTCAGGGTGAGCCCCAGAGTGAGCTCCGAAGAGATCAAACGACCCAGGTTTCTGATGTCCGCGTCCGAGCTCGAGAGGAACATGAGTCCCCTGAGTTCCCCTGAGAAAATGAGCGGAAAGACAGCACCGCTCTCATCGCCCGAGATCCTGAGCCAGTCTTCGAAACACCCCCTGGGTCTTGCTTCTTCCAGCAAGGAGGCGATTTCCAGATCCTCCCCGACAATGAACGAGTTAAGTGCGATAGAGCTCTCTTCGAGAGAGAAAACAATTTCCGCCGGTGGCCCCACGGCGATGAAGCGCTTCCAACCGACCCTGCCGCTGGCATCGAGGCGAGCAATCCGGCAGCTCAGACGAGCCCCTTCAGCGGTGCTCTCCAGAACACGAAAGCGCTCTTCCAGGCTCGCGTCCGGATTTAGCCCCAGGGACTGGCGCAAACTGAGGAGCATGCCGAGATAGTCGCCGGGCCCTGTTTGTAGGTCCGGTAGCGTCTCCGCCTTCTTCTTGCGCCTGGAGGCCATATCCTGGACTCTTTACTCCCTCTATAAAAAAAGCCTAGCAGAGATTCTGCTCTGATTGACTGGAAGAGTCCGCACATGGGGCTCTCCAGAGAATTCACAGGGACTACGGGGTGACAAGCTGGCCCGTCCATCAATGCTTTACAGAGAAGGGACAGAGGCGGGATCACGCATATTAGCAACATTTAATCGAGCGCCCGAAACCCCGGACGCTTGGCAAGAACCTCCATCTGCGCCCTACGGGGCGTTTTCGGCGCTTTCCCCGGAGGAAAAATTGGTATAGAATTAATATTAGCACCAGTACATCCACCTGAATTAATATTAATCCTGCGAACGACCCTCCCAGAAACCCTGAAAAGACCACCGTGAGAAACCTCAGAAGACAATTCGGCAAGAAGTTCGTCGAGACAGCAAAAAAATGTCCAACCCTGGTCGAGGACATCAAACGAATTCGCGAGGACGGAGTCAAGATACGTCTGGTCAACGGTCCGTGCCGCGCCTATTACGACCGGAGCAAGCGGACCATCTACATAGGGAAATGGTGCCCTCGCAATTACAAGCTCATAAGCATCGCCCATGAGTTCGTTCATGCCCTGGTTCGCCCCACCATCGATCCCGTCCCGGGGAAGACCGGTCGTCAGGAATTCGTCGACCGTTGCCTGGAAGAAGAGACCGAAGCCATAGTCCATGAGATCATGATCGTCAAAGAACTGCTAAAAGCCGGTGTCAAAGTCGATCCGAAAGAGCTCGAGTGGTTGAGACGCTATCGCCGGGGCGGTCGCAAAGCTATCCGCAAAGCACTGGAAAAAACCATCACCTCGACTACCGGCGAAGATTACCCGGACTATTACGGGAGCTGGTACGACGAGATAGTGCCACCGGGCAAGCGCCTGCCCTAGGTAAAAGCAGGCTCCGAATCGTGTGCCTCGTCCTGATCCACCGAGAATGGCTCGGAGGTCAAGCTGCAGGCGTGGGGAATCATGCGCCGGATCTCCTCGGCGACATACTCGGCATCGACGACTTTGGCATGAAGATGCAGGGTCTGGAAGTCGAGATTGACGATTTGCCCGTCGGCGGAAAGCACCTGGCCCTTGTAAATCAGATTGCGAGCCTGCTTGAGAATCTCGCCGGTATTTTTGAGTACCGCCCGGCTGTGAGTGTGGGGAAGGAGGTTGCCCCTGGAGTCATAAGTACGGTCCACCCAGGCTTCAGCAGCCACGCGTATGCCGGCCCGCTCTCCAGCCGCGAGGAGCGAGGCGCTGGCGGGCCCGATCAGAACGAGCCAGGGGTCGAACTCGGCGATGGCTTTGGCGACTATTGTGGCGACCCGGACATCGTGGGATACCTGCCGGTAGAGATAGCCATGTGGTCTGACCTGGGTGATCTCGAAACCGAAAGTACGAGCCATTCCGGAAAGCGCACCGAGCTGAAAGAGAACCGTCGCTCTCAACTCGGAGGTGGAAAGATGTATCTCCCGCCGGCCGAAGCCAGCCAGGTCCGGATAGCCGATATGGGCACCCAGAGAAAGACCGTAATAGCGGACCATCTCGAGAGCCTCTTCCATCAGGACAGGGTCGCCGGCATGGGCGCCGCAGGCTATGTTAGCCGAAGTCACGAAGGGCAGGATATCCGCCTCGCCCTCGATGCGGTAAGAGCCGAATCCCTCTCCCAGGTTTGTATTGATGTCGATACCATGCTGCATGAAGAGACGCGCGGAAGACCCTTCCTTGACCGGTGCCTCCGCATGTGCGACCTTGTGAGTTCGCCCTTTTTGTCGGGTACGGCGCATTTTAAACTCCATGGAATTCGTAAGAAGGCTGAAATTTTAGCAGGATCAGGGCTGCCGACCGATGTTTTTAGTCATTTCCCTATGTACATCCTTAAACAAGGGCCTAGAATATAAGAGAGAGTTAAGATCGAGACGAGATTTTCGAGCATAAAGGCAAGTCTGACACTGTTACTGATTCTCACAGGGATAACAGCCGCGAGCTGGTTACCGGCGCTGGCCCAGGGCTACGGACGCCCGGCGGTGGCCAGGGACCCCCGGCAAATCCGTCAGCAGGCCTTCCAGTATTACCTCGAGAATCGCTTCGACGAGGCCACCGAGCTCTACCAGGAGGCCATAGACCTCGCCCGGGACACCTATGGCGAGAAGTCCTCCTTCGTGGCCGATCTCTACTATGAAGCGGGGAGCATGTGCCTGGAAGAAGGTAATTTCTCCATGGCTTCCAGATATCTCCCCCAGGCCGTGAAAGTCAATCCGAATTACACCACCGCCCGGGTGAAACTGGCCGACCTCCTGATGATGAAAGGCAAGTCCGATGAGGCTTTCGGTCAGATTGGCGAGGCCCTGAGACGGGACCCGAATTCCATTGAGGCTCGTCGGCAACTGGTCAAGCTCCTCATGGAAAGAGAGAAGCACGAGAAGGAAGGAGCCCGGGGAGCTGGTCTGGCCTGCACCTGGGAGGCGTTCCGTCTCAACAACATTACCAAATCGGTGGTCAACCAGACAATCAAGAACATAGCCCTGTGGAAGCAGAAAATGGAAAGCGGTCAACACCCGGTTCCCACCGTAGCCATAACGGCTCCGGTACCCGCACCACCACCGGTGACTACGACTCCGAAGCCTGAACCTCCGGCCGTGTCCCAGCCCAAACCCAGAGCCAAGCCCCCGGCAGCAAAACCCAGACCCAGACCCAGACCCAGACCGCCGGAACCCAAACCAGTGGTGGCAAGAAAAGAGAAGCCGCCGCATGTCGCCCGGGCATCCTCTCCGCCTCCACCATCCGGCCCTGTCGGCCGCAAGGCTTCCAGCAGGGGCGGGCTCGTGCCACCACCACCACCGGTGGTACCCTCATTCATGGCACCACCGCCACCGTCTACCGGCAATCCCGGCATAGTTCTTACGACCACGGCTAATGTGCAGAACCAGCCGCCGGAGAAGAAGAAACCACCGAAGAAAAAGAAAAAGCCTCGCCCCGAAGTTCAGGACGAGCCGGACTTCCTGCTTGACTGGGCTTCCGACAAACAGAAATAATCAGAGCCCGGCGTCACCGCCCGGGCCAGGTTTCTGAGCTCTCTGCCTGCCGCCGGGCTTGAGCTCCGGAAGTCTCTGCAATTGTTCCGGTGTGAGCACCGAGCGAATACCGAGAAAATCGCTGAGCATCACAGCCTCCGCTTCGCCTTGCAAACCGACGAGCTCTTTGTGGGCGGCGAAAATATCTTCCCGGGTGGCGTTAGGGTCGAACATGAGATCTCTCATCCGGGTTCGCATGGACTTGAGATCGCTGTTGATCTTGCGAGCCTCCAGGGCGTTACGGCCGCGCATTTCTTGAATCCGGGACTTCTGCTTGTCGCTCAATCCGAGAGCGGTCAGATCAAGAGGCTTGCGGTTGAACCATTGTCTGCCGCCCTGCATTTGATTGTTGCGCATACGACCACCCGGTCGGCCGCCCATCTGTCCGCGATTCATCTGGCCATTGCGATTCTGGCGATTACGCATCTGGCCTTCGCGACGCATGGCCGGCGGCATGGCATCGGGCTGGGCCGACATGAAGTCGCCGCCGGGACCAGGCTCTCCGCCCTGGCCGCCGCCGCCGGGAAAGCCCTGGCCGCCTCCGCCCTGCTTGAAGCGCTGGCGTATTTGCTGTCTCTGCTCCGGGCTCATCTGGCGGAACCGCTCTCGTAACTCCTGCCTCTGCTCCGGGCTCATCTGGCGGAATCCCTGACCTTTCCTGAAGCCGCCCGGCTCGCCATCGCCTATGTCGTATTTCTTGAAGCGATCTGCCATGCCTCCGTCCTGAGCGAGAGCAAGCTGTGCGAAAGCAAGAATGGTACTGACACCAATTGCAATGGCAATGACGGTACTTCTGGAGCTAGAGCTTGATGGCATAGAGTCCGTCCTCATTGGTGCTGATTCCGAGATCTACGAAACCACTTTCCTCCTCGCCATCATAGGCTATCACAGCTTCGGTGCTGAGCAATTCGCCGGGGCAGGTGACTGTCCTGATAGCCACCACCGGTGGCATCTCGCTCCGGGCTCGATTGGAATGATCTTCGGAATGATCTCTGGCGACAACGGGAGCTGGAGTATACTCTTTCCGGTTATCCATCCGGTCTTCCGGCTTGCGCGGAGCCTCGACCGGACCGGTACTGGCCACCTCCGCGACGCCGGGCTGCTGCTCCGGTGTCATAACTGGTATCGGCTCCTGCCTGTCAGGCTGGCTCTGCACGCTTACCACGGGCTGCTGCTCCGGGCTCTTGACCGCCACCGCCGGAGTGGGCTGCGAAGTCTGGTTGAGGGCTGCATAGGAGAGAAGCGAAAGAACCAGAGCAGCGGCGAGAGCGCCAGCCCAGGCATAGATCTGCTTGCTGCGCCCCTTTCCCTCGAAGGCGACAACATTATCGCCGCCTCTCTCCAGGAAACTGAGATCCTCGCTGAGGTCACGGTCCATAGTCACCGGTGGCAGAGACTTTATGGCATCGCTGGCGCTCTTCAGCCTGACCAATTGCTCCCTGCAAGAAGCACAGCCGTCCAGATGACGCTCCACCAGGGCAATATCACTGTCTGCGGAGAGTTCCGAATCCAGATAAGGATCTAATAAAGTATTGATTCTCTTGCAATCGGCTGAGTCTGTCATGGTGATCACCTTGATCTGGCGGTCTCGCCTTCCGGCGAGAAATAGGGCTCGAGGAGCTCTCTCATCTTCAGTCTCCCATAGTGCAGGCGAGAGCGCACCGTGCCGATGCTTGTGCCGACTATGGAAGCAATATCCTGATAGGAAAAACCTTCCATGTCGTGAAGGACCAGAACAGCACGCTGGGACTCGGGAAGCTTGGCAAGAGCCCCGGCAACGACACTGCTCTGCTCGGAAAGGTCGACAATCTGCTGGGGATCCGGTCCGTCGTCTGGCAACTCCGGTGCGGGGCGATCCCCATCGCCATCGGACGGGGATTGAAAGAAGAGAAGAAAACCTCTCTGTCTCTTCCTGGAGCGTAGATTGTCGATGCAGAGATTATGCGAGATCCGGAAGATCCAGGCGGCAAAGGACGCCTGCCGGCGGAATCCGCTCAATCCGTTGTTCACTTTCACGAAGGTATCCTGCACGACTTCCTCAGCCTCCTCCCTGTTGCCAAGCATACGGTATGCAGAGTTATAGATTCGATTTTGATAACGCCTGACCAGTGACTTGAAATAGCTCGCGTCCCCGGTCTGTCGGTATCGATCGACAAGAGCCTCGTCTTGTAGGTCCATCTATTCCAACCCGTACGGTTTGGCTACACTAATACAAACGAAATTGAGGATGAGAAAGTTCAATGAATTTCCAAAGATTAACAACACTTAATCAACCCCGAGTCGCAGCCAGGCGACCCGTCGTAAGAACTATCTTGACCTATACGGCTCTCATTGTCACCGTGAGCGTCCTTCCGCAAACCGCTCTTGCCAAGCAGAGCAAAACTCCGGCCCGGTCATCGGTTCAAGACAAGGGCCCGGCAGGGAGGAAGATCGAGGACTTGCCTAACTTCCACCAGGTGCATCCATTCTTATATAGGAGCGGAGAGCCAACCAGGAAAGGCCTGGACAAGCTCGCGGAAATGGGCGTAAAGACAATTATAGATTTGCGCTCGAAGGGCGAGATGGACTTCAACGAAGCGCAAGAGGCCGAGAAGCGTGGTCTCGAATATATCAACCTGGTCATGAGCGACAAGGCCCCTACCGAGAAGCAGGTGGAGACGATGCTGAAGACCATCGATCAGGCAAAAGAGACCGGTGAGCCGGTGCTCGTCCATTGCGCGCACGGTTCGGACCGGACCGGCTCAATGATCGGCATCTATCGGGTGACCAGGGACGACTGGAACTTCGATGATACCTACAAAGAAATGCGCAAGTACTATTTCGGGCCAAAATACCATCAGCTCCGCGATGCCGTTCGCTCCCGGGTCGGAACCCCGGTCACGGAGTCTTCGGCGCAGGCGACGCCTTGACCAGGGTCTCCAGCTGAGCCAGCCTGCTGGCTGCCGGCTTCGACCAGGGGTAGTACTTCTTAATCTCTTTTAGGGTCTTGATCGCCCGGGGGTAGTCCATGAACTTCTCGAAGAGCTTGAACTGATACCAGAGGGCCTGCCAGTTGGAAGGATCGTAGAAGAGCGCCTTTTCCAGGTAGGACTGCATCTGGGGAAACTGATTCAGCCTGGACAGATGCAGAGCATAATCGACATTGACCTGGGGATCGTGAGGAGCGAGGAGCAGGGCTCGATTGAAGTTCTGTTTCGCTTCGATCATCTGGCCGTTGTCGCTGTAGAGAAGCGACCAGTCCGCGAGTATTCGACCCTCCACTTCTCGATCGCCGGTCTCGACGGCGAGATTGTGCCCTTTCACGAAAAACTCATAAGCGGTCTTGCACTGCTCAGGCCGAGCCAGCTCTTTGGCCATCATGCGCCGCATATTGGCGATCCGTCCGTAGAGTTTCGCCTCGTTGACCCGATCCTTATGGGTCGTAGCGACCAGCAGGGCCTTTTGATAGGCAGTCTCGGCCAGGCGAAAATTGCCATGCACCAGAAGCTTGGAATCGCCTTCCTGAACAGCAGCCTCGATTTGCTCTTTGACTGCCACCATTGGATTGGGGGAAAGAATCAGGCGCTGGAATTTGTAGTCCACAATGGTAACGAAATTCTGCCAGTAAGGATTACCGAGTATGCCGATACTGATACTGCGAAAAAAGCCTCCCTGCTCCTCGACCAGCTTGCTGTCGCTCCGGGCTGAGCCGCCCTCGTCCTTGCTCTCGAGGACATAAGTAAAATTGACGTTTTTCATGGACTGACCGCCCACATCGACCCGAGGGATCACCAGGCTGGCGAGCTTCAACCGGCGACCATCAAGACCGCTGCCTTCTGTAGTATGGCTCGACTGGCTTCCCAGCTGCGCCATCTGCTTGCGGGCGACAGCCGTGGGCAGGTTGTTGAAAGCCGCACCGGTGTCGACCAGCATCGCCAGCTCCACGCCTCCGGCAAGTTTCGCCTTTACCACGGGAGCATTCGGTTGCAGAAATGGAACCATGATGCCGGTCTTCGGTCGCTCGAAAGTATCGGTATCGTAAAAGGTGATCGACGGCTTGCCATAGTCGAGCTTGACGACGAACTTGCGGATCAGATTGGTGCCTATGATCCCGGCTATGCGTCGGCCGAGCTGCCGGGACTGACTGTCGAGAGGAACAATACGGGCGTCGAGATCGTTAACGATCAAACCGCCCAGCTCCAGGCGCTTGATCACGGTACTGTCCACATTCACAGCCCCGGAGAGCGCCATCATATTCTGCTTGCCCTGCTTGGCCAGAAAATGCTCGGCAGCCACTCGCCGGTCGATGAGGGTATCGGAGGCACCGGTGTCGAAGAGAAAGAGCAGCTCTTCTCCGTTATTGAGGCGACCTTTGACCAGGATCTCTTTCTGGCTGTACTCGAAATCAACCGTCACCGGCCGAACCAGAGTGACTTTACCTGCCGACTGGGGGCGATCGAAGACCGACTCATCGATGGCGTCTTCGAGACTGGCACTGGCTATGATCAACTCAGATGCCTCTCTGTTGTTAATCAGCTTGGTCTGCCGGTAAGGGAACATGGTTCCCGATAAAGGCCGGTACTCCTCGTACTCCATGGCGATTTTGCGCTCGGAGCCGTCGGAGCCTGTCTCGGTGTCATAGCTCACCCCGACGACCAGGAAATTCCGCTGGTCGATGAAAAGATCGATCTCCCGGCTGCTCTTTTGCTTTTCAGACATCTGGACGGCGTAGACCGGCACGCCCCGAAAGATCGTGCGTCCCTTCAGAGAAAAGCTCCATTCATCGGAGCCCCAGAGAAGTAGAAGTGATGGCTGATATTCATTGTCATCGTTGAGCTGAGCCAGCCTCACCGGATTGAGATCGACAACCGTGTTGCCAGTCGATCGCCAGCCGGCGAGACCGTTAAAAGCCAGGACCCGCTTCACCGGTCCAGTCTGTCCGGCAGCCGGTGCCTCGAGATCGACTCGCCACTTCTTTCCTTTCCTGAACTTCCGGTAAGTAAAAGCACTCTCGGCGGTACCGCCCCCTGGCACCACTTTCCCGAAAACAGTGGCGCTATTATCGAATTTGCGCAGCGCGTCCTCGCCACCGTATGCTTTCACCGCCTTGGCAAGGACCTCTTCCAGGCGGTCCTCGTGGCTCGCATCGACTGCTTGATTCTCACCCGAAGAAGTGTTGCTCCCTTCGGGCTGATCAATCGCATCATAGCGATCCGCACCACTTTCGGTATCACCCGCCTTAGCCTCGCCGCCAGCCTGGTCCTGTGCGGCAGCAACCAGCCCAGAACCGCAGCCGGGGACGACTCCGCTTAGATACAGAAACAAGACCGCGAGCACGGCTGTCCGCCAGCGGCGCTCTGAGGATGAGGTCAAGATCTCCCGGCCAGGCTCTGGGGCTGGCCTTTGCCGGTCAAAGACAGATCGGGCAGAGTCGAGACAAGTTGATGAACCTTCAAGATCTGGTCGATCAATTGCTCGACCTGGTGGAGACTCACCTGGTTCGGGCCATCGCTTCTGGCGTGCTCGGGATCCGGGTGGACTTCCATGAATACACCATCGCAACCGGCAGCCATAGCGGCTCTCACCAGATGAGGCACGAACTGACGCTGCCCACTCGAGACATCGCCCCCGCCCCCGGGGAGCTGAACCGAATGAGTCGCGTCGAAGATCACCGGATAGCCAGTCTCTCTCATGATCGGCAGAGAACGCATATCGACAACCAGGTTGTTGTAACCGAATGTAGTGCCGCGCTCGGTCAGCATGACATTCTTGTTGCCGGAATCGACGACCTTCTTGACTGCATTTTTCATGTCGCCGGGGGCGACGAACTGCCCTTTCTTTATATTGACTGCCTTGCCTGTGCGGGCTGCAGCCACCAGCAAATCAGTCTGCCTGCAAAGAAAAGCCGGTATCTGGAGGACATCCAGGACCGCGCCGGCGGGCGAGCACTGGTCAGCCTCGTGAACATCGCTCAAAACCGGAACCGATAGCTCTTTCTTTATGTCGGCAAGCATGGCGATGCCCTTCTCGAGCCCGACCCCCCGGAACGAATCGACGGATGTACGATTGGCTTTATCGAAAGACGACTTGAACACCAGGGAGAAACCCAGTTTCACCGACAGCTCCTTGAGCGCCCGGGCGGTGTTGTATGTTATATCCCAGTCCTCGATCACGCAGGGACCGGCGATGATCAAAAGGGGATGACCCGGTCCGACTTCGATTGATCCAATCCTGACGTCCATCAGAAAACCTCCGTTAGATGAACACATTGTATTACCTGCGCGCGAACAAAAATGATACCGATTGAAGATTTGCAATCAGTTCTACTTGAATGCCGAGAAGGAGTAAGCCTCAACATCCAGGTGAAGCCGGGGGCGGCCAGGTCCCGCCTGCGCGGGGTGCGCGAGGGACGTCTAGTCGTAGACATCCGCCAGAAAGCCCTGGAAGGCGAGGCCAACGAAGCACTTATCGCCTTTATAGCCAGCCTCATGGGCACGAGTAAATCCGGTGTCGAGCTGATCAGGGGAGCACGCTCGCGCAAGAAGACCCTCTACCTGCACATGAGCAGGCAGGAAGCATTGCAAGCTCTGGCCGGGGCGGTCGAGGAATAACAGGCGATGAATACCGGCCTCAGCGACCTCCGATATGCTTGACGAGCCGATAGACCGTATGTCCGGAGCGTTGCGAAACCGGCATCACCAGACCCTGCTTGATTGCCTCAGCCAGCATAGGTCTGAGGGTGCGAATTCTTTTCAGCTTCCTGGTACCGCCTGCCATCTCCGGAAGGGTCATTCCCAGCGGATTTTTCTCGAGAAGCTTAACGACCTTGTTGTCGGAGCCGGGCTCGGCTTCCGCCTTCTTGCTGGTCTTTTTCCTGACCATGCCCTGCATCTCGGCAGCCTCTTCAGCCGCTGTCAGTTTTTTTTCCTGTTCGTTTTCTTCAGGCATTTCGGTACCGGAAAGTGCGTGGAGAACAAGCATACCCTATCGCCGTTCAATCTCAAGAATAGTTACGGATGTGCCCGGCAGTCCTTTTAATAGGGACTGGTAATTGCTATATTCCGGTGCATCAGAAGCTGGTCGCAGCCTCTAATTCCTAAGCGTCCCAGTCCCCGTGAACTCACTCCAGAGGTCAGTACGTGAGCGTCGGTTCATTCGTTTTCATGCTCCACAGCCACCTTCCTTACTACCGGAAAGCCGGAATGTGGCCCTTCGGCGAAGAGAGCGTCTACGAATGTATGGCAGAGACCTACATCCCCCTCTTGAATATGGTCGCCAACCTCCATGACGAGGGGATTAACGCCAACCTGACAATCGGTATCACACCGGTGCTTGCCGAACAACTGGGCGACGAGCACATGAAAGCCGGCTTCGCGGAATACGTCGCGAAGCGCATCCAGATTTCCAGAGCCGACGAAGAGCGTTTCGCCCCGCGCGGCAAATCGCCCAACCCCGAATACCTGCAGCTCGCGAGATTCTACCGCCACTGGTTCGAGCGTGTTCTGGCAGACTTCCAGAACCGCTGGAGTCGGGACATCATCGGTGGTTTCCGGAAATATCAGGACCTCGGCGCCATCGAGATAACGACCTCAGCAGCCACCCACTGCTTCTCGCCGCTGATCACCCGAGACGAAAGCCTTTACGCTCAGTTCAAGACCGGCGTGGACAACTACAAGAAACATTTCGGTCAGGCGCCGAAAGGAGTGTGGCTTCCCGAGTGCGCCTATCGGCCGGAAGAAGAAGGACGACCCGGAATCGGTCACTGGCTGCATGAAGTGGGCCTCCAGTACTTTTTCACCGAGAGCTTCGTTATAAAAGGCGGGCAGACCTCCGAGCTTCGCCGGGTATTTGGACCCTACGGGTCTATCGAGTATGTGCCGGCGCCGCCTCGTCCGGAGACCGGCTACGACACCTATGAAGCTTTCTGGCTCAAGGAGTACCCGGTGGCTGTCATGGGCAGACATGAAGAAGCCGGGTATCAGGTCTGGTCTGCGGACCACGGCTATCCAGGCGACGGCAACTATCGTGAATTCCACAAGAAAGACGACGTCTCGGGCTTGCACTACTGGAAGCTCACTTCCAAGAGCACCAACCTGGCTGACAAGCAGCTCTACAACCCGGAATCGGCTATGAGCCGCGTCAACGAGAATTCGGATCACTATGTGGGGCTCATTCAGAAATGTCTCCACGATCATCTCAAGAAGACCGGTCAGACCGGACTGGTGATGGTGAGCTTCGACACCGAGCTGTTCGGTCACTGGTGGTTCGAAGGAATCACCTTTATCGAGCAAGTCATACGCAAGATGCAGAAGTACACCAAGGTGGATCTCAAGACGGCCAGCGCTTACCTGGCGGACAATCCTCCCGAGCACGCCATCGAGCTACCACCCTCTTCCTGGGGCTCTGGCGGACACTGGCAGGTCTGGCTCAATAACGACACCGAATGGATGTGGACCGCCATCGAAGAATGCGAAAAGAAGATGGCCACCCTGATCGAGAAGTACGGCGAAGAAAAGGACGAGCTCAAGACAAGAGCCCTCAAGCAAGCCGCCCGGGAACTGCTCCTGGTGGAGAGCTCGGACTGGCCCTTCCTGGTCACCACTGGTCAGGCCAAGCAATACGCCATCGAGCGTTTCAAAGAGCACCACGAGCGCTTCGACAAGATCTACGAGATGCTCTGGGACAATCGCATAGAACAAGACAAGCTCGACGAGATCGAGTCCATCGACAATTGCTTCGCCGAAATAGCCGCGAACAACTTCACCTTGCCTTCCAGTAGCGTCGCAGCCCGTTCCAGCTGATAGGAAAAAGCACAACCGATGGCGCGTACAAAAATCGTCGCAACCATAGGCCCGTCCTGCCGCGACCCTGCCATCATCGAGAAGATGATCCGGGAAGGCATGGATGTCGCCCGGATCAACTGCTCCCACTCGGATCACGACTTCATTCGCAATCTGGTCAGGGATATCCGCGAGGTAAGCGCCCGCCTGGATCAGGCGGTGGGTATCCTGCTCGATCTCTCCGGTCCGAAGATCCGTACAGGCAAACTCGCCAACGGTCCCATCGAGCTCGTCGAAGGCGGCCGCTTCACCCTCACCAACCGCAAAATCGACGGTGACGAGAAAATAGTTTCCACGAACTATGCCCCCCTTCCCCTGGAAGTGAGCGCAGGCGATCATGTTCTTCTGGACGACGGGCTCATCGAGCTCGAGGTGCTCGAGACCGACGAGCACGACTGCAAATGCCAGGTGATCACCGGCGGCAGCCTCAAGAATCACCAGGGTATCAATCTACCTGGAGTCAGGCTTTCAATCCCGGCGCTCACCGAAAAGGACATAGCCGATCTGAAAGTGGGGCTGGAAGCGGAAGTTGATTTCGTAGCCCTCTCTTTCGTGCGGGACGCCCAGGACATACTCGATCTTCGCTCGCATATCGGCGATCACTGGCCACCACCGGTGGTGATTGCCAAGCTGGAGAAGCCGGAAGCTCTCGATCACCTCGACGAGATCCTCCAGGTGACCGATGCGGTAATGATCGCCCGCGGCGACCTGGGCGTGGAACTGCCACCAGAACTGGTACCACCCGCGCAAAAGCTAATCACCAGGAAATCGAACGCCAAGGGCAAGCCGGTGATCACCGCCACCCAGATGCTCGACTCCATGATCAACAACCCGAGACCGACCAGAGCGGAAGCCTCCGACGTCGCCAACGCCATCTTCGACGGCACAGACGCAGTCATGCTCTCCGAAGAGACCGCTATGGGCAAGTACCCGGTGGAAGCGGTCCAGATGATGGAGCGAATAGCCAACTCGGCCGAGGCCAGCCTGGACACCCGGCAGCTTCGCGAGCACTCCATGCCCACCAGCGCCTACGCCATCGCTCACGCAGCCTGCGAGATGTCGGTGGACACCCGGGCACGCCTGATTGCCACCTTCACCAAGAGCGGCGCCACCGCCAGGCTGATCTCCCAGCTCCGCCCGCACGCTCCGGTCGTCGCCCTCACCCAGCACAATCATGTATACAACCAGCTGACCCTGCTCTGGGGCACGACCCCAATCATGCTTACCGAGGTCAGCGATTCCATCTCGACCCTCAATATGGTGGAGCAGATCCTTCTGAGCCGCGGACTGGTGTCGGCCAAGGACAATATCGTGATCACCGGCGGTCTTCCCATAGCAGCCCGGGGCGCAGCCAATTTCGTCAAACTATCCACCATCACTCCGCGGCTTCCCACCAGCGACTGGGAGCTCAAGGGAATCTGAGCCGCATAGACAATCTCCGGCTCAGGCCTCGTCCCCGGAATGCACGATATAGCCGCAAACCGGGTCGTTCTGAAGCATATATTTTTCCCGGGTGACTTTCACCCCGAGCAGGCTCGACATCAACTGAGGCTCCAGGGCGCAAACCTGGCGGTACTGGTTGGCCACATCATGCAGGGCGCAATGTCTCTGGAAGATGAAGTAATTACCGTCCGGCAGCTCTTTCCACTCGGTCATATAACCGTCTTCGGAAAAAATCCGCGAGACTTCTTTGACCCGTTCTTTGAGGTCCTTGTCTTTGACTCGCTCCAGAAGACGGACCGACCGCTTTTGATTGCGAGCCTCGAGGATCTTCATGACCCCTTTGTGCCCCTGTTGCTCGAATACGGCATCGAGAAGGTCCATGGCTAGATTTTGAAAGCCCGACGGAAACAGGGATTCGGCCTTTTCGCTCAGTTTGTAGCGGTAGCTCGGTCGTCCTCTCGATTGCCGGACGATTCGCGAGTCGATGAGCCCTTCGGAGGTTAGCGCCGTGAGATGGCGCCTGACCGCCATGGCAGTGATCCCCAGCACTTCGCAAAGCTCACTGACACCCATTTCCCCCTGCTTCTTGAGATAGAGGAGAATCGCATCCTGAGTGCTGTCGGGCTTTTCGTCGAGCTGGTGTGCAATCATTCGTAACAGACCGCCGTCCGGTGGAGGAAATAGTTCTAATTATGGACTTCCCGGGCTTCTCGGTGGAAAGCGCCATTCCTGGCGGATTCAGCTCGATCGAGAAGAGTTGCCTCAAGCGACTTCGGAATCAGCATCGAAGGGCGAAACCCACTGCTCCTTACTATTGTACGGTATCGCTAAGATATCGCATTTCTCGAAAGCCTCACAGGCACCTTACGGAATAGATCATAAACCATGCTGACTCTTTTCCATAATTTTGATACTATTAAGTCTATAAAAGCCGTGTAATCAAAAGTTGACTATTCTTAAGGTAGTTCCCAAGAGATTACATAAGAGAAAAAAGCTAGGATCCGGTTCTGGATCGTTATATACAGCGGAAAAGGCAATCAAATGAGCGCAATAGAGCAACCCCTCCTCCAGATCGAAAACCTCCACGTGGCAGTCGAGGGCAAAGAAATCCTCAAAGGAGTCGACCTGACCATCAGGGCAGGCGAGACCCACGCACTGATGGGACGCAACGGCTCCGGCAAGTCCACCCTGTCCTACACCCTCATGGGCCACCCAAAATACGAAGTGACCGGCGGCCGGATCCTCTATAAAGGCGAGAGCATCGCCGACATGCCCACCGACGAGCGGGCGCGCAAAGGCTTGCTGCTGGCTTTCCAGTATCCGGTCGCGATTCCCGGGGTCTCGGTCTCGAACTTCCTGAGAGCCTCGGTAAAGGCAACCCGGGGCGAGGACGTGCCGGTCAAGGAGTTCCGCAAAGAGCTCAAAGAGGTGATGGGCAGGCTCGGGGTGCCCGGCGATTTCCTCTCGCGCTATGTCAATGACGGCTTCTCCGGCGGTGAGAAGAAGCGCCTGGAGATCATGCAGCTCTCGATGCTCAAACCCTCCCTGGCAGTCCTGGATGAGACCGACTCGGGACTCGACATCGACGCACTGAAGACGGTATCGGAGGGTGTCAACGCACTGGTATCGCCAGAGTCGGCTATATTGCTTATAACCCACTACCAGCGCATCCTCAACTATGTGAAGCCAGATCATGTGCATGTATTTCAGGATGGCCGCATAGTGGCATCTGGCGGCGCCGAGATGTCGGCCAAGCTCGAGGAACATGGATACGACTGGGTTACTCAGGAACTGGCCGCAGCCAAGTAGACAACACAGGAATCAAGGAGCAAGAGATGTCGGCAGAACTCACATACGATACAACTCCGAAAGACCTTGGTATCGAAGACCTGGGAATTGAAGACATTGGGAATGAATACCAGTACGGCTTTCGCGACGAAGAAAATTATGTCTTCAAGTCCGGTCGCGGTCTCACCACCGAGATCGTCGAGCAGATTTCAAAGATGAAGAAAGAGCCTCAATGGATGCTCGATTTCCGCCTCCGGGCTCTCGATATCTTCCTGAAAAAGCCCATGCCGACCTGGGGCAATACCGGTCTGCTCAACGACATCGACTTCGCCAACATCCACTACTACATCAAGCCTTCCGAAAAAGGCGAGAAGAGCTGGGACGAAGTGCCGGACGGCATCAAGAAGACCTTCGATCGTCTCGGCATTCCGGAAGCGGAGCGGAAATTCCTCGCCGGAGTCACCGCTCAATACGAGTCAGAAGTGGTCTATCACTCCATCAGAGAGGACCTCGAAAAACAGGGCGTGGTTTTCCTGGACATGGACTCGGGCTTGAGAGAGCACGAAGAGATCGTCAAAAAGCACTTCGCCTCGGTCATTCCGGCTGCCGACAACAAATTCTCCGCCCTCAACTCGGCGGTCTGGTCAGGCGGCAGTTTCGTCTGGGTGCCGGCAGGAGTGAAGGTGGAAATTCCACTACAGGCTTACTTCCGGATCAATGCCGAGAATATGGGCCAGTTCGAGCGCACATTGATCATCGCCGAGCCGGGCAGCTTCGTGCACTATATCGAAGGGTGCACGGCACCGGTCTATACAACTGATTCGCTGCATTCGGCGGTGGTCGAGCTGATCGCCAAGCCCGGCGCTCATATCCGTTATACGACCATCCAGAACTGGTCCAAGAATGTCTACAACCTGGTGACCAAACGCGCCGTAGCCCACGAGGACGCCAAAGTCGAATGGGTGGACGGCAACCTGGGATCCAAGCTCACCATGAAATACCCTGCCATCTACCTGATGGGTCCCCGGGCACACGGGGAAGTTCTCTCGGTGGCTTTCGCCGGCGAGGACCAGCACCAGGACGCCGGCGCCAAGATGGTGCACGCCGCCCCGGATACAACCTCCATAGTGGTCTCCAAATCGATCTCGAAGAACGGCGGACGCTCTTCTTACCGGGGACTGGTGAAAGTCTATCCCGGCGCAACCAACGTCAAGACATCGATCAAGTGCGACGCCCTGCTTCTGGATGAAGACTCTCGCTCCGATACTTATCCGACCATGGAGATCGACGAGAAGGATGTCTCCATCGAGCATGAAGCCACCGTTTCCAAGGTCGGCGAAGAGCAGCTCTTCTATCTCATGGCCAGGGGTCTCACCCAGGATGAGGCGACAGCGATGATCGTGAACGGCTTCTTCGAGCCTTTCACCAAAGAGCTGCCCCTGGAATATGCTGTGGAGCTGAACCGACTGATTCAACTCGAGATGGAAGGGTCCGTAGGCTAGATTCAAATGACGGAGTCAATGACAGTGAGCACAATCACCCGCGATGGCGTAGACAGCCTGGCCATGGGCCGGAAAGAACCGGACTGGTTGAAGAAAGCGAGAGTAGCAGCCTGGGAATACTATCTTTCCCTGCCGGCCCCGGCAGCCAGGGACGATGCCTGGCGCAAGACTCGCTTCGCGGATCTCGACCTCAGCAAGGTGACCACCTCCTCGGTGGTGGACCGGGCTCCCGGGGAAGAGAGCTCGTTAGTGGCGGCCATCGAGAAATCAATGGAGAAGATAAGCGGACTGATCTCCGGCTCATCCAGCAGCTTAATCAGCGCCCGTCTCGATCCCGAGCTCAAGAAAAAGGGCGTGGTCTTCGCTACCTTGAGCCAGTCCCTGGAAGAGACCCCCGAGCTCGCCAGGCAATGGCTTGCAGGCGCCCACGAGAATGCTGACAAATTCGAAGCCATGGCCCGGGCCCTGTGCAACTGCGGAGCCCTTCTCTATGTTCCTGACGGAGTCGAGATCGAAGAGCCATTTCTGATTGTCCACTGTCTCGAGTACGGCACTGCCGGCAGTGCCACCTTCCCGCGCATCCTGATCAGAGCCGGCGCCAACGCAAGATTCAGAGTAGTCAATGTATTCACGTCCGCTTCCGGCAATGGCGGCGAAGGGAATACGGAACTCTCTTTCATAGACGCTCTGGTCGAGCTCGAGCTCGGAGCCGGCGCCGCTCTCGACTATGTCGAGATTCAGGACTTTGCTGACGCCGATTCGAAAGTATTCTTCGTCAGCAAGAGTATCAATCGCATCGGCAAAGATGCCGCCGTCAAGAGCCTCACCACCGGACTCGGTGGCTACCAGCTCAAGACCGATATCGAGACCGAGCTCAACGAGCGCGGCGCCCACAGCTCCATACAGGGCGTGGTGCTGGGCTCCGAAGAAGAGCATCTCAGCTATAACACGATCCAGAAGCATAACGCCCCGGACACCGCCTCGAACATCAATTTCCTGGTCGCCCTCAAAGACCGGGCTGTCTCCGCTTATCAGGGAAACATCAAGGTTGCCAGGGAGGCGCAAAAGACCGATGCCTTCCAATCCAACAAGAACCTTCTCCTGGGCGACAAAGCGAAAGCCGACTCCATTCCCAGGCTGGAGATTCTGGCAGACGATGTGAAATGCTCCCACGGCGCCACGGTTGGACCGGTAGACAAAGATCAGGTCTTTTATCTCATGGCTCGCGGACTCGATCGCAAGACCGCCGAAGAGCTGGTGGTGAGCGGCTTCTTCAACACGGTCCTGGAGAAGAACCCGGTCCCCCAGACCGGTGCCTGGATCGAAGGGCGGCTCAGAGACAAGATTCACGGTAGCGAAAAATGACCGAGCACTTTCAAAAAATAGCCGACAGGAAAGACGTTCCGGAAGGACAGTCTAAAGTTTTCGAGATATCGGGCGATAAAGTAGCCCTCTGCAATGTCGACGGGAAGTATTATGCGGTCGCCGACCTTTGCAGCCACGATGACGGTCCCCTCGGCGAAGGAGAGCTGGTGGGCGACCAGATCGAATGTCCGAGACACGGAGCCCGATTCGATCTGAATACCGGCGCTGCCATGTGCCTTCCGGCAGTGATGCCGATTCCCACTTATGCCGTCGAAGTGAGGGACCAGGAAATCTGGATAGGAGCCCGCAAGTGATCATGACGAACCAGGTGACAGAGCTGAAAACCATGAACCAGTCCGCACTGGACACCAGAGCCATCCGTAAAGACTTCCCGATTCTCGACCGTATCATCGACGGCAACAAACTGGTATATCTCGACAATGCCGCCACCTCTCAAAAGCCGGTTCAGGTGATCCGTTCCATTACCGACTATTACGAGGGCTACAACTCGAACGTCCATCGTGGTCTGCATACCCTGTCGGAGGAAGCTACCGAAGCTTTCGAAGCCGTGCGCGGAAATATGGCGGCATTCATCGGTGCGTCTTCGGAAAAAGAGGTGATCTTCACCCGCAATGCCACCGAAGCCATCAACCTGGTTGCCTTCTCCTGGGGTGACAGCAATATTCAAGAAGGCGACGAGATCGTCGTCTCGATCATGGAACACCACAGCAATTTCGTTCCCTGGCAGGAGCTTGCCCGACGCAAAGGTGCCAGGCTCGTCTTTCTCCCCCTCACCAAGGACGGCACCATCGACCTGGAAGCCGCCGAGAAGCTGATCACCGAAAAGACGAAAATCCTGGCTGTCACCCAGATGTCCAATGTGCTCGGCACAATCCCTCCGGTCGCGACTCTAGTGTCCATGGCCCGCAAGATAGGCGCCCTGACCCTGGTGGACGGTGCCCAGGGCGTGTCGCACCTGCCTACCTCGGTCCAGGATCTGGGTTGCGACTTCCTGGTCTTCTCCATGCACAAGATGCTCGGTCCCACCGGAGTGGGCGTGCTCTGGGGACGCCAGGAGATTCTCGAGAAGATGCCGCCATTTCTCTTCGGCGGAGACATGATCAGCTCTGTACGCAAAGAAAAGACTCGCTACAACGAGCTGCCCTGGAAATTCGAGGCCGGCACCCCCAATGTCGCTGATGTCATCGCCAGCGGTGTCGCCATCGACTATCTCAGGGAGCTCGGCATGAGCAATATCAGAGCCCACGAGCTCGAGCTCACCAGGCATGCTCTCAAGCGGTTCGAGGCTCTCGACGGCATGCGTGTCTACGGTCCGCGCAATCTGGAAGAGCGCGGCGGAGTAATCTCTTTCAACTACCGGGACATCCACCCACACGATATGGGTCAGATCCTCAACGAATCGGGCATCGCTATCCGAGCCGGGCACCACTGCTGCCAGCCGCTCATGAACGAGCTGGGCATCATGGGTACAGCCAGGGCGAGCTTCTACGTATATAACACCATCGAAGAGATAGATCTCTTGATCGACTCTCTCAAGGAAGTAGAAAGGGTTCTGGGCCATGTCGCTGGATGATCTCTATCGAGAGACGATACTCGATCACTATCACAACCCTCGCAACCACGGCACCATAGACGGTGCCACAGCCAGCGCCGAGGGTGTCAATCCCCTCTGCGGCGACGAGCTCACTCTCTACCTGAAGATGGATGGAGACAAGATTACCGATATCAAGCTCGAGGCTCACGGATGCTCGATCAACACTGCCTCCGGATCGATGATGTCCGAGGCGGTCATGGGCAAATCAGTGAGCGAGGCCAGGCAGGTCATCGAAGGATTCAAGAATATGATGATGTCCAGGGGCGAGGAAGTCGATATCATGGACGAAGACCTCGAGGACCTGGAAGCCCTGAGCGGTGTGCGCAAATACCCTGTACGAGTGAAGTGCGCTCTACTGCCCTGGAATACCCTCATCGAAGGTCTCGAGTCTGCCGGTTTCAAGAACGAAAAATAGGGAAATTATGTCTACTCTCCAAGAAGATGTGGTGATGGAAAGCCTCCGGACCGTCAAGGATCCCGAGCTCGGCGTCAATATTGTCGATCTCGGGCTGATCTACGGGGTCGAGATCAGCGACGCCCTGGTCAATGTAAAGATGACCCTCACAAGCCCGGCCTGCCCGCTGGGAGGGGTCATCCAGGGACAGGCCCATCAGGCCCTCAAGAAACTTCCATGGGTGAAAGAAGTGAAGATCGACCTGGTCTGGAGCCCTCGCTGGGACCCGAAAACCATGGCCAGCGAGGAAGCAAAGATGGACCTGGGTATCCTCTGAAGGCTGCCAGAGATTGCAACTAATAATTAGAGGAAGTAAACTTCCTCTGTTAAGTATGGAGCAGACTTCTGAGACCTGTACTACACGATCATGACGGTCACGTGGACGACCTTTTGAGCGCCATCCTCCTGTGGCTGGCGCCGGACATCGACCTGCAAGCGGTGGGGGTTACCAATGGCGACTGTTATGCGGACCTGGCCTTCGAGGCAATGGTCAAAATCGCCACCTATCTAGATCTCGAAGGAGCAGAGATCTCGGTCTGTCCTGATGATATGCCCAATCCATTTCCCGAGAACTGGCGCCGGGAAAGCCATATCATCAACGAGCTCCCGATCTTCGGCGAGAATTATCTCAAGAAGCGTTACCAGCAGGGACGCCCGCGCCGTACCGAAGCCGTCTTCGGAGACTGCCTGGCCAATTCGAAAGAGCCGCTTACCCTGGTCACCACCGGTCCCCTGACCAATATAGCCAGCCTTCTCTCCAGGGAGCCGAAGCTAGCCGAGAAAGTCCGGGAGATGGTCATCATGGGCGGTGCCCTGGATGCGCCAGGCAATGTCGAGGAAGAAGGGCATGACGGATCGGCGGAGTGGAATATCTATGCCGATCCTCACGCCTTCAAAGCGATTCTCGATAGCAAAATTCCCCTCACCCTGATCACCCTGGATCTCACCAACAAGCTACCAGTTACCAGAGAGTTCCTGGCCCGTCTCGACGAGCAAGCGGTGCGCTCGCGCGCCTCGAACCTGGCAGCCAAACTCTGGTCCCTGGTAAAGGGATTCGAGTACTATTTCTGGGATACCATCACCGCAGCCTGCGCCATCGACCCCAGCCTCTTCCAGTTCAAGACCATGAAAATCGATGTCACGACTTCGGGCAAAAGCCAGGGACGAATCTCCACATCGCTTTTCGGAGGCAAGAAAGTAAAAGTGGCCACCGAGCTCGAAAAAGATGCCTTCGAAGATCTACTGGTCTCCATTTTCGCCCAGCGCTAGCGTAGATTGCTCATGCAAAGTCCCGAGACTCCGCCCGGCGATCTCATACAGAAGCTGGGGGACCGTTATGGCACTCTCGAATATCTTGCCCGTGGGGGCATGGGCGCAATCTATACCGCTCGGGATCTGGTCCTCGATCGAAAAGTAGCGATCAAAGTCCTGGTCTATAGCGAGTCTGAAGACAGGCATCTTGTGAGATTCCAGAGAGAAGCCCGGACCGCCAGCCGCCTTTCCCATCCAAACATAGTAAAAACCATGGACTTCGGTATCACCGAAGCCAACAAACCGTATTTGATCATGGAATTTATCGACGGCGAGAGCCTCAGTCAGGTCCTCGATGCTAAAGGAATCATGAGCTGGGAACCGGCTCTCTCCCTTACAATTCAAATCGGCAAGGCGATCGCGTTCGCCCATTCGAAGTCAGTCACCCACCGCGATCTCAAGCCCTCTAACATTCTCATCCGGAATTATCCGGAAGATCCTCAGGTGGCAATCATCGACTTCGGGCTTGCCCGTATGGACGACCAGGAAGATAGCGGCGGCAAGCTGACCAGGCGCGGCACCATTGTCGGCAGCCCGCTCTACATGAGCCCGGAGCAGGCCGGCGGCAAAGCCGGCGATCGCCAGTCGGACGTCTATTCTCTCGCCTGTATCGCGGTAAAAATGCTCACCGGCAAGGCACCATTCGAGGGTGAGGAGACATTTTCTCTGTTGCAACGAAAACAGAAAGAGATTCCGGTCATTGAAAGACCGGCAGACACTTCGGTCAAGTGGCCCAGAGGTCTGGAAGACTGCCTGGCCAGGGCGCTGGCTCCCGATCCCCAGGAGCGCTACCGGGGAATGAGCGCTTTTATCGAGGCTCTCGAACGACAGGTTAACAAAGCCGGTGCCGGTGACACCCAGACCCAGACCCAGACAACCGATCCCCGGAACCGCAATCGCCATATTATGCCGATTCTCGGCGGCGCTCTGCTGCTTGCTGTCACCGCTGCCACTATTGTCTGGATCTTGAGACTGGGCAACGATGATCAACCGAGCGAAACACCGCCGATAGGGAGGGCCCCGATCAAGTTCGACCGTCGACCCACAGAATCCAAGAGATCGGCCTACCTTCTTGAGGCGGTCTCCACCGCCGGAGTGAGAGACGAGGACATGAAAGAAATGAAGGATCTCTTCGATGGGGTCGAGGAAGTAAGCCTCGAGGGAGCCGCAATAGACGGCTCCTGTCTCAAATATCTCAGCGGTCTCGATATCGTCGTCCTCAATTTGAGCGGCACCCGAGTAGAGGATGCCAACCTGGGCTATCTGCGAGATCTGAAGTCGCTTCACCAGCTGGAGCTACAGGGTACTACCATTACCGGAGCCGGGCTGAAAGAGCTCAAAGGAGTGAGAAACTTGAGAAGGCTTTCACTGATCGACTGCGGAGCTCTAAAGGACGCTGACCTGGCTTATATAAAGGACACATCCCTGTCGCAGCTCGATCTCTCCCGGACGAAAATTACCGACGCCGGACTTCGAGAGCTTTCCACGGCGACCCATATAACCGACCTCCATCTGGACAGAACCCCCGTAACCATCGAAGGTCTCAAGACCCTCCAGCACCTGAAGCTGCGAGCGCTGCAAGTCAACAACTGTCCGAACCTGAACGGTGAGGTTCTGGCTCTGATCGCCCGAAGCTGGCCTGACATCGAGTACATCGGTATAAGCTACATTCCTGTCAGTCAGGAGCAATTCATGCATATCGCCGCCTGCAAAAACCTGAAGCACATGGCGGCACTGGACTCCCACCTCACCGATGCCGATATGGACGTAGTCGGCAATCTCAAGGAACTGCGCTGGCTCTATATTTCAGATGGAAAATTCAGCGACGCCGGTCTCGAGAATGTATTCAAGCTGCCGAATATAAAAGCCCTCTCAATCCATAGAACTCCTCTCAGCCGAGAGTCAATCGAGAGCCTGAAAAGAAAGCTGCCTGGAGACTGCACATTCCTGACGGATCAGGACGACAAAACAGTAGAAGGTCTCAAGCAGATAGGGGACTTTCTCGAGGAAACCGGGAATGAAAGTATTGATGAGAATCCCCGGTAACCCCTGTCCCACTCCCAGCTTTTCCCATGAGAACCAACCACAGCCCGCCTGCTGATCTGCTCGAAAAGCTGGGAAATCGTTATAGCAAGCTCGAGTTTCTCGACAGGGGTGGGATGGGGGCAATCTATCGAGCCCACGACAGGATTCTCGACAAGCAAGTAGCAATCAAGACCCTGGCTTGCCACGGCACAGACAATCTCCTCCGCTTCCAGTCCGAAGCAAGAATCGCAAGCCAGCTGGAACATCCCGCCATCGTGCGCACTCTCGATTTCGGAATCACCGACCGCAATCTTCCGTTTCTGATCATGGATTTCGTCCCGGGCAAGAGCCTGGAGCACATCCTGAAGGAAAGCGGACCGGTCGCCTGGGAGAACGCCGTCAGCATCGCAGCCCGGATCGCAGCAGCCATGGCTTTCGCTCACTCGAAAGGAATCAGCCACCGGGATCTGAAGACTTCCAACATTCTTATCGACGACTCCAGAATCACGGTCATCGACTTCGGCCTTGCCCGGGAGCTCGAAGATAAGAACGGCGAGGAGAGTCACCGCATGACATCCGTGGGCGCCGTCCTGGGCAGCCCTCTCTATATGAGCCCCGAACAAGTACATGGTGAGGCCGGTGACCACCGCTCGGACATCTACTCCCTCGGATGTGTTCTCTATCGCTCCCTCACCGGCCGAGCTCCCTTCGAAAGCGATGATTACCTCACCCTGATGAAGCTCAAAGACAGCCCACCCCCTCGTTTAGAGCCTCCAGACGAAAGTTCGAGCTGGCCGGCGAGCCTTGCCGATATCGTCGAGCGAACCCTGGCCACGGCGCCTGAAGATCGCTACCAGACCATGACCGAGCTCGAAAGTGATCTGTCGGCACTGCTCGCCCAGGAGGCAAGCGGTCCCCATGCGGCAATGCCCGTGCCCGGAGAAGGAAGCGGGCTGAAAATACCCTCCAGAACAGCTCTTCTGGGAGCAGCGGCAGCGCTCATCCTGATCTCCATAGCTGCTTTCTATCTCTATCTGGCGGTTCCCGGTCAGGTCCCCCGGAAGTCCAAACCTGTGGAATTCCAGGAGACCCTGTTCATGGGAAAGAAAATCGGGAGCTTTTCCATCGAACGCGATCCGGAATTCGACCGGATTGCCTGTCTGACTGCGGTCAAACCATCCGAAATCGGAGACTCGGACCTGAAGACGCTACCGGAAGAGATGGCTCGTGCCCGTGAATTGAACACAAAGGTCCAGGGTCTCGATCTCGCCAAGACCCGCGTGAAAGGAAGCGGACTTCAGTATTTGAAAGGGCAGAGGCTGAAAGCCATCGACCTGGACGATACAGCCATAGAGCCTCAGTATCTCGCTTATCTCAAGTATCTGGTCAAACACGATCGATTGATCTCTCTTTCCGGAGTAAAAATCACCCCGGAGCACATCAAAGTACTGTCTACCATTGGCGCGATAAACGACTTGCGGCTCAATCGCTCCGCCACCGTAGATGATGCTATTGCAGCCGAGCTTGCATCGATGAAGATTCGCAAGCTGGGACTGTCAGGGACGAAGATCACCGATCGCGGTCTGTCCCTGATCGGCCAGTCCAGGAGAATCGGCTATCTGGACCTCTCCAACACCACAATCACCGACCGGGGTCTGGAGGAGATGCGCGATCTGAATCTCAAGGGGCTGCAGATCTCATATTGCCCCAATCTCACCGGGCGCGCTCTGGGAATCATCGCCAGACAGTGGCCCGATCTAGAATTGCTCAATATCGACTCTCTGAATTGTTCGGAAGAGCAGTTCGCAAGCCTCTCGAGCTTGAAAAATCTGAGGATCTTTCAAGCCCTGAACGTGCCTCTCAGCGACCGGGACATAGAGACGCTCGCTCAATGCCGGCAATTGACGACTTTCTACAACACCGGAGGATTGTTCACCGGCAAAGGGTTGAATCAGCTCCTCAAGCTGAAGAATCTGAACGCGGTCTCGATCCTCGATCTGAAAAACATCAAGGAGCACGACTTCGAGGCATTCCGTAAACAGCTTCCCAAAGGCTTTTCGCTCCTGTCCGACTTCAGGAGCAGCGGCACGGTTCCGGACGAGCTCCAGGATATAGTCAAAGAATCAACCGATATGATCCTGGATAATTGACGAAAACATTGAAAGATTTTGATAAGGAAACTCGATGGAGCCTGCCCGTCCGTATATCATGGGGCTCTATTAGAAAAATAGAAGCCGCCCCGGCAGGAGAGATGAGTCGATGTTTGGAACAAAGAAGAGCAAGCTGAGCCCCGACACAGTCAAAAAGGCTCTTTCAACAGTCATGGACCCGGATCTTCATCAGGACATAGTAAGCCTCGGGATGATTTCAGGCATCGAAGTCGATGGCGGCAAGGTCAAATTCAAGCTTACCCTGACCACGCCGGCCTGCCCCCTCAAAGAGAAGATCGAGAGCGACTGCCGGGAAGCGGTCAACGCCATCGAAGGAGTCGAGTCCATCGAGATGGAGATGGACGCTTCAGTCGCCGGACTGAAGCGGGATTCGGACAAAAAACGCATCGAAGGAATCAAGCATATCATCGCTGTCACCTCGGGCAAAGGCGGTGTGGGCAAAACCACGGTCGCTATCAATCTGGCCTGCGCCCTGCACAGCCTGGGCGCCAGGGTCGGTCTCCTCGACTCCGACATCACCGGTCCCAATTGTCCGCTCATGCTCGGGGTCGATGGCTATGAGCCCACCGCCAGGGACAATCGTATCGTGCCGGCGGAGAATCATGGCGTCAAATGCATCTCGATGGCCTTTTTCGTCGCCAAGGATACGCCTCTTATCTGGCGCGGACCGATGCTTGACAAGGCGATCAGACAGTTTTTGACCGATGTAGAGTGGGGCGAGCTGGACTACCTGATTGTGGACATGCCCCCCGGTACCGGTGACGCGCAGCTCACCATGGTGCAGGCGACGGACCTTTCAGGCGGTGTCATCGTCACGACACCACAGGAAGTAGCCGTCCTCGACGGACGCAAAGGTCTTGCCATGTTCACCCAGATGAATGTCCCTGTTCTGGGCTTCGTGGAGAACATGAGCTATTTTCAACCGGAAGGCTCGGAGGAGGTCTTCGAGATCTTCGGCCGCGGCGGCGGTCAGCGCCTGGCAGAAGAAGCCGGTGTGCCATTTCTGGGCGAAGTCCCCCTGGACACCAGGATCCGCGTCGGCGGCGACAGCGGCGAGCCCATCGTCGTCTCCCATCCGGAGAGCTCATCGGCAAAGGCCTTTATCGAAATCGCCAAACAACTGGCCGCCAAGATAAGCATACAGGCCCTGGCTCCGGTCGGTTAGAAGATACGGAACTGACATTAATAGTCGCCTGACACCCACTTCACAAATGGGCGCCAGGTATTATACTGATTGCTGTAGGAGCTGGCACCACCTACAACACCACGATCGGTTCTATATACAACAATGCTCAAAAGCATAACTATCAAAAACTTTGCGATTATCGAATCAGTGGACGTGGAGTGGACTCCCGGACTCAATGTTCTGACAGGGGAAACCGGTGCCGGCAAGTCGATCCTCTTCGACGCCCTCAGCATCGTACTCGGTGCCAAGGCCGGGCCGGCTAATATCAGGGCCGGTGCCCAGAACGCCGCTATCGAGGCCTTTTTCATACCCGGCAAAGAAGCTCTGGACTGGCTGGAGAAAAACGAGCTCGCCGATGGCGCCGAAGAGCTGGTAGTCACCAGGGAGATAAGCGAGAAGAGCTCCCGCAGCCGGATCAACGGCATCCTGGTAAACAGCGCTCTCTTGCAGGAGCTTCGCGGGCTCTTGCTGACTTTTCACGCCCAGCACGAGATCCGCACTCTCCTGACCGCATCCAGCCAGCTGGCTCTTCTCGACAGCCTGGGCGACCGGACCCACGAGAACTTGAGCAATAGTTACAAAAGCAAATTCGCCTCCTATCAGGCTCTCCTCAAACAAGCCAGCGAGAGCCTCTCGGACGAGGAGCGTCTCAAGAAGCTGGAGTTCACCCGCTGGGAGGTTCAGGAGCTGGAAGCCGCCGCTCTGGGCGATCCGGCAGAGGACGAAGAGCTCAAAGAGAGACGTTCGATTCTGGAAGGAAGCGCTCAGCTCGAAGCAAATGTGATGAGCGCCGTCAGAATGCTCTCCGGAGGAGATGAGCATGACAGCTCGGTGATCGATCTCCTGCAGAGAAGCCTGGCCGAGCTCGAGACCGCCTCGAGCACCGACAGCTCGCTTGCCTCTACGGCCGAGCTCCTCTCCGCCAGCCTCGCCAATGCCGAGGAAGCAGCATCGGAATTGCGGACTTACAGGGACCGCATCGACAGCGACCCCGAGTCTCTGGCTATCGTGGAAGAAAGGCAGGCCCTTATCGCCTCCATAAAACGGAAATTCGGGCCGACTCTCAAAGAAGCCATAGACCGGCTGGAGTCTCTGCGCCGGGCTATACAGACCCTGGAAAACGCCGACTGGCAGGCGGAAAAGCTGAAAGCCGAGTTGCTCAAACTGGAAGGCGAGCTCACCGAGCAGGCCCAGAAGCTTTCCGCCTCCCGGCAGAAGCTGGCTGAAAAACTGTCCCTATCGATCATGGACGAGCTCAAACAGCTGGGAATGGACCGCGCCCGGTTCGACATCGAGTTCACCAGCTCCGGGGAATTGACCGGCACCGGTCTGGATCGCCTGGAATTCCTCATCTCTGCGAACCCCGGACAGCCGCTCCTGCCCCTTTCCAGAATCGCCTCAGGCGGCGAGCTCTCCCGGGTGATGCTCGCACTCAAGACCATTTTCGCCTCCGCCGACCGGGTCTCCACCGTGGTCTTCGATGAGATCGATACAGGTATGAGCGGCAAGACCCTGACAGCGATTCGGGACCGTCTGGCCAAGCTCGCCCGCTCCCACCAGATCCTCTGCATCACGCACAATCCCATCGTCGCCTCGGTGGCGGACAACTACCTGGACGTGTGTAAAGAACAGTCAAATGACAAAACGATCATCAGAGTGCGCCATCTGGACGGTGAAGAGCGCCTTTCCTCCCTGGCGGCGATGGCCAGTGGCAGCCAGAACGAAGAGGTTTCCCTGACTTTCGCTCGCTCCCTGGTCGATCAGTCCGCTTCGATAAAGGCGAAACTATTACGGATGAGCCAATCGAGCGTTGACACGGGGTAGTGACATTCAATAGAATGCACCATTGCACTGTATATTGGGGCGTCGCCAAGTGGTAAGGCACCTGGTTTTGGTCCAGGCATTCAGAGGTTCGAATCCTTTCGCCCCAGGCTTCACTTAAATATGGATAAGGATCATGGAAAAGCACAGTCTTAACGTCAAGCACAGAGAAGAAAAGAATCCCAGAGAGGTGCGCCGCCAGGGGCAAATTCCGGCGACCCTCTATGGTCCTGCCTTCCCTTCGGAAAACCTGCAATTCTGCGCTCGCGAATTCTCTCGCCTCCCGGCAGCGGCTTATTCCCACCTTCTCGATCTGAAATTCGAGAGCGGCAAGCCTGTCGCAGTGATCATCCGCAGCGTCCAGCGCGAGTCCACCACCGACACGCCCCTGCATGTCGAGTTCTACAGAGTGCGTCTCGACAAGAAGCTCACCGTCACGGTGCCCATCCGCTTTGTCGGCACAGCCCCGGCAGTAGCCGCCGGAGCCCAGTTCTTCGAAGTCTCGCCCACAGTAGACATCGAATGTCTGCCGGGCGATATTCCTGAGTTTGTCGAAGCAGACATCAGCTCCCTGGAAGAGTTCGACAGCGTACTGCACTTCAGCCAGCTGAAAGTAGGCGACGAAGTGAAAATCCTCAACCCCGAGGATGGTGTCGTGGCCAAGGCAGCCTCACCCAAGACCCAGGCCGCCGGTGCTGTCGAAGGCGAAGGCGAAGGCGAAGCCGCTGTCGAGACCGCCTCTGAGAGCAGCGAAGCCTGATACTCTCAGGATTGAATCTCGAATAAGAATTCAGGCGGCCGGCTCTTCAGTATCAGAAGAGCCGGCCGTCGGGCTATCGTCGTCGGGATCGCTTTCTGTTTCTTTCTCCAGAGCCGGCATACTGTCCTTCCTGGCCAGGGGAAGACGCACCGTAAAAGTCGATCCTTTGTTGAGCTCGGACTCCAGCTCGATGGCGCCGCCATGCGCCTTGATGATGGTCATGGCTATGGCCAGTCCGAGACCGGAGCCGCCACCATAGAGACGGCTGCGGGTGCGGCTTCGCTCCACCCGGTAGAATCGGTCGAATATACGCTGCTGATCAGCCGGGGCAATACCGATACCGGTATCAATCACTTTGATCACCGCCTGATCGCGGCTGGTTCGCAGGGTGACAGTCACTTTGCCGCCGGCCTGGGTGGCCTTGATAGCGTTATTGGTAAGGTTGAGGAAGACCTGCTTGAGCCTGTCCTGATCGGCATCCACCAGAACATCGGCCTTCGGCATGATGAACTGGACTTCTACCTGCTCAGGCGCCACCATCACCACAGTGTCTTCGACACTGGTGAGCACCTCGCGCATATCGGTGATCTCGAGCTGATTGATGATCGCCTGACCGGCATCTGCTCTTGCCAGTTGCAGGAGGTCCTGGACCAGACGGATGAGCCGTCCGGATTCGTCCGAAATGGTCTGGAGCGCCTCGCCCAGAAGATTGGCGTCGATATTCTCGCCCCGTCTCTGCAGGAGCTTGGTATAACCCTGGATCGAAGTCAGGGGGGTGCGAAGCTCGTGGCTGGCATCGGCTACGAACTGGCACTGGATATTCAAAGACTCCTCCAGGCGGTTGAGGAGCTTATTGAATGACTTACGCAGCTCGAGGGTTTCGGCGGGCTCGTTGGCGTCGACGTCGAGACGCTGGCGGATATCCATGTTCGCCAACCTGGTGGTGGATCCGAGAAGCCGGTTGATCGGTCTCAAGATCAGGTCGGCCAGAAACCAGTTGACGGCCACAAGCAATAGAATGAGAGGCAGGTACCAGGGCAGTAGAGCGAAGAAAGATGCCAGGATGTCAGGCTCCGACCCCACCACGATCAAATGGCAGACTGCAATAGGTATAATCCCCGAAATCGTCATGGCCAGGGCCATGCGAAATCTCATTGTCTTTGACCAGCTGGTCTTTTCCATAGAATGATATTTTACATTAGGGTAAATTCGGAGGCTTTAAGGCGCCTGTAGAACTCCCTGCCCAGGACAGCATTGGCGACCACGCAACTGCCCTGATAAATCGACGTGCCGCCTTCGAGATCAAGAAAGAGCGCCCCGGACTCCCGGGCGAGAATTTTCATCGGAGCCAGATCCCAGGGCTTCAGCCCGACTTCTATATTGGCCTCGGCTTTACCCTCGAATACCAGGGCAAAGCCGAGATAATCCCCGAGACCACGCTGCTTGTAGGTTGATCGAACCAGATTGGTGAATCCCTCCCAGAGTCCGGCTTCCAGAATACGATCCGGGGCTCCGAATATCATCAGAGCGTCAGAGAGACTGTCCACCGCCGAGGCTTTTATTCGGCGGTGGTTCTTATAGGCGCCGGCTCCGCTCTCGGCATAATAGAGGTCCCCACCGGCAGGATTGTAAACAGCACCGGCCACGATATCATCGTCCTTCTCGAGAGCCATCAGGATCGAGAAAATCGGAATGCCTCTCGAAAAATTCATGGTGCCGTCGATTGGATCGATGATCCAGCGCCGGGCTCCGCTGCCGCCGGTCTTCTCTTCCTCTTCCTCTCCCAGAATTCCGTCATCCGGGTAACGGCTCTCGATGGCGCTGCGGATCAAGGACTCCACCTCGCGATCGGCGATGGTTACCGGCGAGCCATCGCCTTTTCTGGACACCGAAATGCCGGTGTCGAAATACTTCATGGCCCGGGCTCCGGCTTCTTCCATAACCGAGAGCATGAAAGTCATATCGTCCGAAAGTCTTGGCTTGCCTGGCTTTCCGTCCATAGATGATAGGCCGCTTAGAATTGAAATGAAGAATACGAGACTCCCGGCGGCGCGAGCCGACGGGAGTCTCAACGTAGACTAGGTCAGATCCAAGATTGTGGTGACAAGTAGCTGTTTAGAACAGGTACTCGTAAATGGCACGCGCACCGCGACCGACACCAACGCCGACATCACGGACATCTACAAACGTGCCTTTAACTACGCGCTCCCAGAGGAAACCCTTCTGGCGCTCGGCGTAAGCCAACCGCATGTCTTGTTCCATATTCTTCTCTTCGACGGCTTTCATGCGTCTTTCGAGATCGGCTACCCGAGCTTTGAGCTTGTTGAGCTCGCCGCGGAATTCTTCGAGGAGAGCCGCGAATTTTTCGAGGTCGGCTTTGTCGGCTTTCTGATTGAGACGCTCGACGATGCACTGCTCGTACTTATATAGAGCAGCGGCCAGTTCGAAACGGGTCGCGGATTTCTGACCACGGAAGGTTCTGTCCGGATAACCTACTAATATGTGACATGGGTGATTGACGAGCTCTTTGAGAGCGTTGTAAGCCCATTCGTTACCGACAACGTCGGTAAGTTCACTGACATTAGTGGCGCCTTGAGCCTGCGCAGCAGGTGCATTCATAAAGGTGCTTGCACTTACGGCTGCCAAGGCGGTAAGTAAGGTCAACCCCTTTTTCATATAGTAATCACTCCCTTGCAATGACCTAATCTAATGCTGGAATCATAGCTTAAATATTCCAGCGCTTTGTAGGGGTGAAACGGGGAAATTTAGTCAACCTCGGCAGAAAAGCGTAAAAGCGGCAACTGGTGCTTGAATCAGGCTCCTTAAATAACGTTAATACTTTAAGGACAAGGCACCCAAAATATATCCAATGCAAATCTCGAAAGCGGCAACACCGGCGGCTTCATGGCAACCCGCGACCTAGAATTCCCACCCGTAAAAAAGGAAAACGAAATTATCGGACTGCTGCATGGACGCCTCCAAGCAAGTAGACATGAGGATTTCGCACAATCACACCGGAGCGAGAAAGTATATCCACCGAACAAAGACCGGCAGCCCGTGCCAGCACGGATGATACCAAGAGAAACTGCCGGGACGGCAGGGTGACAAACGAACCAGCACCAGATCTGGTTTGCGCCACCTGTCAAGAAGCAGGGACTGGAGCCGCTTCTCAATAAGCTTTGAACTCGGCCCGGAAAGGAACCGCAGGAAGATTATCATCACCAAGGAGGTTGCCCCTTGGATTATCAGCCCAGGCATAGGTGACCACTTTCGGATCGCTTATCTCATCGCTCCAGACAAGAACGCTATCGCCGCTTTCGCCATCGATGGCAGCTTCGGCCCAGACCATCTTTTTGTCATCGCCGGCGATGGCAAATCCTTCCAGAGAGCCGCCGGATGCTTTCAAGCCCTTGGTGACATTCCGGAAGCGCAGCCGCACTTTCTTGCCTTCCTTCTTGAAGGTGCCCAGAACCGGAGATTTGAACTTGTAGGGCTTTTTATACTGGGTGGCCAGAGCGATGCGGGCCAGTCGGCGACCGATCTTCTGCTTGTCCGAGGCATGCCAGTCCGGCTCCTTCACATAGCAGCAATCGGTGGTCACGGCCATGAACGAATAAGGGAAGATCGAGAGCCGTGTCTGCGCTTCCCGGAACTTAGCAAGAGGACCACTGTCACTCGGAGCAACCTGCGGCTTACCGTAGGGTGGGAGCTGGACATAAATGAATGGAATCTCGGGATCGTCGAAAGCAAGCCGCCAGTCCTTGATGAGCTCGCTGAGAAAACGCTGGTAGTTAGCCACCTCGTAGACATTGGCCTCGCCCTGGTACCAGATCACGCCTTTGAAAACAAAGGGAACCAGGGGAGCAATCATGGCGTTATAGAGTGTGGCGCCGGAAAGAAACAAACCTTTTACCGCCTCGGCGTTCGCATCTTTCTCGTCTACAGAAAGCGCCAGGCTACGAGTCTTGAGGCGGCGTTTCTCCAGCGATTCGACGGTCTTGTCGAGCTTTTCGGCCACCGACTTGCCTGTATTGAAGCGCTCCAGACCCGGCTTGCTTATCCAGGCCTGCACACGAGAGCCCCCAACGGCCGAGATCACCAGACCGACCGGAACACCCAGGTCCTTCTCGAGAGAGGCTCCGAACGACCCGGCCAGGGCAGAGCAAAGACCTTCGCTATCACGGTCCAGAACCCTCCATGTCCCTTTGAAATCAGCCTCCGGCACGCTCGAGGCCACCGGCGGCAGGGTAATGAAGCGGATCTTCCGCTGACCTGGATCTTCTTCCCCCCGGGTCTTGAGGTCCGCGTTGGTGAGCACCATATTGGACTGACCGCCGCAAAGCCAGACCTCGCCTACCATCACATCATCGACGACAATTTTGGTATCCGATACTACCGTGATCTGGTAGGGACCACCAGCAGGAGGCGGCTCCACGCTGGCCAGCCACTTGCCGTCGTCTCCGGCATGAGCGACTTGCTTACGGTCACCAATGCGGATGCCTACTACGGCTCCTGGATCAGCGGTACCCCAGATTTTGACGGGCTTTCCCTGCTGCAAAACCATATGATCGCCAAAAATGCTGGCCAGAGTCAGTTTCGCCTCGCAGGCAGGGGTTGCCAGACAGATCATGGCGAGCAAAAAAAATGAATAGAGCAGCGCTCGGAAAGGCACGGCAATCTCCTTCTGACGGGCTTAGTTTAAATCACTTGAAATATCTTGACATCGTGCTATTCTAATTTTAAATAGCAGGACCCTCTCTCTGCTGCTATGGGCATATAAGAAACAAGAGCCCCTTACAGCGGACCCCGATCCAGACGGAAGTGCGACCATGAAAGTTTCTCGATTTCTTGCCTATTCATTCCTAGCTCTTGCCGGCTCCCTGGCCTACCTGGCTCAGCCCGCACCAGCACAACAGTATCATTACAACTACGGCAACGGCCGGGTGATCAATCAGAGCCAGATCGGGCTCAACCAGCACGAGAGCACCTATGTGCCAACCGGCGCCATCAACAACACCGCCAAGGGGATCATCACCGGGGGCGTAGGCAGAGAAGCCAATCCCCTGCTTCCCGGAGTCAAGTGGGGACGGACAGTCGGCACGTCCGGGGACAATTTTTATATGGGCGGCGCCCCGGACAAGAAAGGACATGTCTACCGCCAGAGCAGGAAAGCCCTTCAGCAGCGTCAGATGATGCAGGCTCAGCGCCAGGAGCAGCGGCGCCTCCAGGGCGGCGAAGTCTATTTCCCGGGACAGAATGCCAGTAGCGCCGGCGGCATCACCCGCAACGGTGGCACCTATTCCTACGGCAATGGCGGAGCCTCTTACGCTGATGTCAGCACCCCTGTCTTTAACGGCGCTGGCGGCAACAACAACAGCAACAGCAACACCAACAACGGGAACTGAGCCCCGGGGCCTATCAACCAGGTTTCGAGTATACTTAGACCCTGCTTCGTATATTCATCAAGATACCCGGGAGTGTTTCCATGGCGAAAATCGTGGTGCTGGGCGGTGCCGGCGCAATGGGTCAGATCACCGTTAGAGACCTGGCGGTCTCGGCATCTCATCATGACGTGGTAGTGGCGGATCTCGACGAAGCCCGGGCCCGGGACCTGGTAAAGGAGCTCGGGAAGAAGCATCTTTCCGCCACCAGCGTCGACCTCAAGGACGAAAGAAGCCTGGCCGGGGTCCTCCAGGGAGCTGGCTGTATCATCAACTCGGCGCCATATTATTTCAATGTCCAGGTCATGGAAGCATCGCTGAAAGCTGGATGCCACTACATTGATCTTGGCGGGCTCTATCATGTCACTTTCAAGCAACTGGAGCTCCACGACCAGTTCAAGAAAAAGGATCTCCTGGCAGTGCTGGGAACCGGAGCCAGTCCGGGCACCACCAATATCATGGTGGCGGCGGCGGCCCGGGAGTTCGATACCATCAGCGATATCGCCATAATCTGCGCCGGAGTGGACAATGTCGTATCGGATCATCCCTTCGAACCTCCCTATATGCTCGACACCATGCTCGATGAATACACCATGCCGGCCCCGGTTTTCGAGAATGGCGCCGTGGTCATGAAGCCGCCTTTCAGCGAAGAAGAGCTCATCGATTTTCCGGAGCCCATCGGTCGCCAGTCGGCTATGCCCACTATCCATTCGGAAGTGGCAACCCTTCCCGTCTCTTACCGGGAGAAGGGCGTCAGCTATGTCGCCTTCAAACTCGCCCTGCCATCGGACATGCATGCCAGGCTGAAATTCCTGGTGGAGCTCGGATTCGGCGGCAAAGACAAGGTCAAGACCGGTGAAGGCGAATTCACTCCTCGCAAAATCCTGGCCGAGATGATCGCCCGTATACCCAGCGAAAAGCGAGCAGCCGACGATGTCGAGATTCTGAGAGTGGACGTGTCCGGGACACGCGGAAAGTCCGAGACTTTCGTCCGGATGGAAGCCATGGCCAGAGCCAATCCCGACATGAAAGTCGGCGGCGGAGACCTGAATACCGGCATTCCGCCATCGATCATCGCCCAGATGATCGTCGACAACAAAATCAAGGACCGGGGTGTCCTGGCGCCGGAGCTATGTGTAGACCCCGAGCAGTTCTTCGCTGAGCTCGGGAAGCGCGGCGTGGTGGTGCGAAAGACGGCTCAGAACCAACTCGCGCCGACTTGCTGAAAATCAGCTGCAGCTGGCGGCACCGCGGAGCTGCTTGAGCTCGGCTATGGTGGTGGTCAGCGACTCCACGTCGCTTATATTGAAAGTCCGGACATCCGGAGATATCTTCTTGACCAGTCCGGTAAGGACGGCTCCGGGACCGATCTCCACAAAGGTATCGACACCGCCTGCCACCATGAGCTCGATGCTCTCATACCAGCGCACCGGGCTTTCCATCTGTTTCTCGAGCTTCTGCTTGAGAGTGGCTGCTGCTTTCGCCGGGCTGGCATCGAAGTTTTGAACCACTTCCACCGCCGCATCGGCAAGCTGGCAGCCGGCGAGGACTTTGCCGAACTCGGCAGCGGCGCTGCTCATCAGGGGGCTGTGAAAAGCACCGCCCACCGGCAGTGGAATCGCCTTGCCGCCATGCTCTTTGACTTTCTTCGAAGCCAGAGCGACTGCCTCGGGACTCCCGGAGATCACCAGTTGCTCCCGGGTATTGTAGTTGGCGAGCACCACTGTCGCCTCATCATCGCTCGCTCCCCCGGCTTTGAGCTCAGCAATGGCGCTGGCGGCGATATCGGCAAGAGCCTCCGGAGCGAGCTTGAGGACAGCAGCCATGGCGCCGCGGGGACATTCTTCCATGAGGGAAGCCCGCTTCTCCACGAGCTTGACGGCATCTTCGAGATTGAGAGAGCCGGCGGCGACCAGCGCCGAGATCTCGCCGAGACTGTGACCGGCAACATAGTCCGGAGAAGGGCCGCCCTTTTCCTTGTAGCACTGCCAGGCAGCCAGAGAGACAGCCATGATGGTGGGCTGCGTATTGATCGTGCGTTTCAGCTCCTCGGCGGGCCCGTCGAAACAGAGCTTGCTCAGTGAGCGCCCGGCAATGGCGTCGATTCTCTCGAAAGTTCCGGCGGCGGTCTCCAGCTCATCGTATAGAACCCTGCCCATACCGACAGACTGAGAACCCTGACCGGGAAACAAACATGCGATCTTGCCCATCATCACTCTCCTCCAGTTTACTAATCTCGGCTATCCCGGGCTTTCCACCGGATTATAGCGGACCCCCAGGTGAGACCGGCGCCGAATCCCACCAGGCAGAGCGTTGCCGGCGGCTCGATCTGTCCTCTCTTGAGCGCCGCCCAGAGAGCCAGGGGAATCGAGGCGGCAGAGGTATTGCCCATCTCGTCCACATTGGTTATGACCTGCTCTGGTCTCATTCCCAGACGATCGGCTGCCGCTTTTATAATCCGGATATTGGCCTGGTGCGGGACCATATAATCGATCTCTTCCACTTCGATCTCGGCACGCTGGGCCGCCATTCGAACCGCCTCGGGGACAGCATTGACGGCAAACTCATAGATCGCCCGGCCGTTCATCTGCAAGAATCGCTCCACCGCCCGGGGCGGCTCGGTGCCGGCATGGGGATAAGCCGTCCCGGTATTGGGGATCCATAGAAGGTGCGCGCCATTGCCGTCGGCGCGCAGATAGGTGGAGAGGACGCCGTTCTCATCGTCTTCCACGGCTTCGATTATAAAAGCACCGGCTCCATCACCGAAAAGAATGCAAGTATTGCGATCCTCCCAGTCGAGAAAACGTGAATGAATATCCACGCCCACGACCAGCACTCGCTGATAAGTGCCGGAACCGACAAACTGATGACCTACCGCCAGAGCATAGATGATTCCGGTACAGGCAGCCTCCAGGTCGAAAGCCGCAGCCCGGTTGGCTCCTACCGCCGCCTGCACCTGGCAGGCTGTGGAGGGATAGAGATTGTCCGGGGTGGAGGTGGCGACGATGATCAGATCGATGGTACTACCATCGATACCGGCATAAGCGAGGGCATCCTTTGCTGCTTCGATGGCAAGTCCGCTGGCCGTCTCATTCTCGGTCACGATTCGGCGCGATTTGATACCGGTCCTTGTCTTGATCCACTCGTCGCTGGTATCGACCAGCCGGGTGAGCTCCTCATTGGTCACTACCGAAGCCGGAATTCCGGCTCCCACGCCGATGATTCTCGCCCCTACGGGGAATTTCACTTGGCGCTCCCGGCGGTCACCAGATCGAGAGTCGTCTCGATTCGCTCAACGATCTTGGCCAGGACCATATCTTTGGCTACCCTGATAGCATTCTTGACGGCGGTATGACGCGAGCCGCCGTGAGCGATCACGCATACACCCTTGACGCCCACCAGAAGCGCACCGCCGGCCACGTCCGAATCGACTCTTGCTTTCAGAGCCTTGATCGCCGACTCGGCCAGGACTCCGGCGATCTTGCCGCGCACCGAGCTCATCAGCTCCTGGCGCAGCATGAAGCTCATCATCTTGGCTATGCCCTCGGCGGTCTTCAGGGAGACATTGCCGGTAAAACCATCGGTGACCACCACATCCACTTTGCCCATGGGGTAGTCACGACCTTCGACGAAGCCGATGAAATTGATCAGGTCGGTCTTGCGAAACATCTCGAATACTTCCCTGACCAGCTCGTTACCCTTGGTCTCCTCGGTGCCGATATTGAGGATCCCGACAGTGGGATTCTCGAGATTGTGCAGACCTTTGGCGAGAATCGAGCCCATCACCCCGAACTGGAAGAGCATGTTGGCGGTGCAGTCGACGTTGGCGCCAACATCGAGCATGATGCAGCGCTGGGGATGAATGGTAGGCATGGTGCAGGCGATGGCCGGGCGCTCGACATTGGCGATACGGCCGAGCCCGAACTGGGCGGCAACCGCAGCAGCACCGGTGGAACCGCAGGCCACCAGGGCATCAGCCTGACCGGAAGCCACCTGCCTGGTAGCCACCACGATGGAAGAATCTTTTTTCTTGAGAATTGCCTTGCTCGGCTTCTCATCCATGGCTACCACTTCGGAAGCCGGGATTATGGAGATATTCAGCGACTCAGGCTCTCGTCCGTCGAGGAGCTTGCGGATGACATTGCGCCGGAACTCCGACTGGATGGACTCAACCGGACCGACCAGCTGGATAGCGACACCATACTCAGTTGCAGCAAGGACAGCACCATGGACTATCTCTCTGGGGGCATAGTCACCGCCCATGGCGTCTACGGATACCCGAATCATGCTCGACCTTTGCTTGGGGCTAAATCTGGAACTAAACTAAAACTCACGATTTAGAAAATCGATTCGCTCTTGAAAGCCGGTCGGCCGCGGTAATAGTTGCACTCGGGGCACATTTGATGCGGTTGCGTGGACGAGCCGCAGTTCGAGCACTTGGCGATTGTGGTTTTGCCTGCTTTCCAGTTAGCGCGGCGTGAATGCTGCTTCTGGTGCGAGGTCTTCTTCTTGGGGACAGCCATGGCGTCTTCTCCCTCCATTGCCTCTTTAGATACGGATTGAGTATTATCTACGAATTTTCTTCGTTGTCGGCCTTCGGAAAGAGACTCTTTAGGTTCTTCCATCTGGGATCGATCACATCCGGTCCGCCACCGTCCCCGTCCTCGGGCTCGGAAGTCCCGCCCACAGCGGCTTTCTGCGTCTTCGGAGGACCAGGGCAATCATCGCCGCAACGGCAGTAAACCGGACAAGCCAACGTTACAGCTTGATACACTATGTCATCGATGTCAAGAAGCCCGTCGGCGGGCAGGACCTCGTAGAAATCATCCCTGGTGAGCTCTTTCTCTCTCTGGGACTCTTCATCGGCATAAGCCCGGGAAGAGAATTGCTCGTCGAGCTCCACGGCAATGGACTGGAAATAAGGTCTGAGACAGGTCTGGCAGGTGAGTTTCAAAAGCGTCTTGACGTGCCCGGTAAGGCGCACGCCACCCATCCCTCCCGCTATGGAGAGCTTGCCGACAACGGGCTTGACGGCCCCGTCTACAGGCAGAGTCTCACTGTAACTGAGACGAAGTCGTTTTTGAGCAAGAGCATTCAGCTCGTCTACACTTATCTTCAAATCAGCGGAGAACCTGAAATCATTCGAGGAAATATTACCACAGACCCGACTTTCAGCCTGGAGTCCGCCTGGGTCCTGCCCATGGAGGGCGCTCCTCTGAGCCGGGCGCGGCTCACCGTAAGCGGCTCGCGCATCGAAAGCCTGACAGGCGACAGCTCCCCGGACCCGCCTTCGATCCTGGTAATTCCAGGTTTGATCAATCTCCACAGCCATCTCGATTATTCAGCTCTAACAAACCTCAACTCCGGCTCGGACTCGACCATCCTTCCCTGGATCAAAAATCTGGTCAGGGCATCGCGAAACTTCAGCCCGGAAGACTTTCTCGCCTCCGCCCTGGAAGGAGCCACCCGGGCAGCCCTTTCCGGTACCACTCTCATCGCCGACAGCTCTTATTCAGGAGCCAGTGCCCGCGCGCTTGCCCGAACCGGTCTCAAAGGAATAGTCGGTCTCGAGCTCTTCGGGCTCGACGAAACTCATGCCGAGAAGATTTTCAGCGCCTGGCAAGATCGCCTGAGCGCCCTGGAAAACGATCCGGACAAGGACCTCGACGAAGCTCTCGGTGAAGGCAGAGTGTGCCTGACAGTCTCTCCGCATGCACCATATACAGTGAGCCCTGCCCTCTGGCGTCTTGCCGACCGCTGGGCCGAAGAGCGAAGCATGCCTGTCCTGGCCCACCTGAGCGAATCACAAGAGGAATGCGACTGGCTGGCGGGCACCTGTGAAGACCTGGACAACTTTCTCATGTGGGTATTGCCGGGAGACGAGCAGGAAAAGAGAAATCTCCTCTCCTCCATCGCCTGGAAAGGAATGGGGATGAGCCCGGTGGAGCACCTTGCCGGGCATGGTCTGGTCAACCGCCGCCTCCTGGCAGCGCACCTTACCCGGGCAAGCAGGAAAGACATCGATACCCTTGCCGTGGCTGGCGCCGGCGCCGCTCACTGCCCGAGGAGCAATATGCGCCTCAGAAACGGCACCGCACCTCTGCTGACCATGCGGGAAGCCGGTCTGAAAGTCGGACTGGGAACCGACAGCCTGGCCAGTTGTGACAGCCTCTCCATCCTGGACGAAGCTCGTTTCGCCCTGAGCCTCCATGGACAGGAAGGCGCTTCCAGTCACCCGTTTCTTTCTTATCTGGAGCTCGCCACCATCGAGGCAGCTCGGACTCTCGGCATCGATACCGAGACAGGCAGCCTTTTGCCGGGCAAAGCGGCTGACCTCTGTGTCATCGACCTGCCCCGGGACCTCGCCGCCCCGGGCGAGCTCCCGGAGCTGTCGACGGTGCTGGACTATCTGAGCGCGGCACCGATTGCGGTAAGCCAGGTATATGTCAACGGCAGAATAATAGTCGATCAGGGTCGTCCGGTCTGGTTGGACAGGGCAATATAATCTATACTCATAGATCGGTCGTAGTTATCTTCAATTGAAAGGTCCACAAGTAGATGGCAGGCGTCGGAAGAACTGATCACATCTGTAGCGGCAGGACCTGCATGTTCTGTCGCGTCCTTGACAATCCCAACAAAGCCAAGCAATCCGGCGCTCGCTCCTTCATGGACAGCCAGGTTATCGAGCGGGTCAAAGAGCTCGAGCAGCGGTCTCTTCTCACCAGCACCGAGCAGAGCCTGGCTGCTGTCAAAGGCGAAGAGATCGAGCGCCTGGCGCTGCTCGACTCCCTTACAGAGCTTTACAATTCCAGAACCTTTATGAAAGAGATCAAAGACGAGCTGAAGCGGGCAAAACGCTACAAGCGCCCGGTTGCTCTCTGCATGGTCGCCATCGACGGCTTCAAGGATATCGTCAAGCAATACGGAGCGCTCACGTCCGATGCCGTCCTCAAGGTGGTAGGAGATATCCTCAAGGGGGCTATCCGGGACGTGGACATTCCGGCTCGCTACAGCGCCGAGGAGTTCGCTCTCATCTTCCCGGAAACCAATGCCTCCGGAGCTTCCATAGTTGCCGAGCGGATCAGGCAACGGGTGGCCAATCAATCTATTACGCACAACTGGCACAACCTGAAAGTCACAGCCAGCGTAGGTCTTGCTGCATTCCCGGCGCATGCCAGGGAAAGCGATGAGCTCATCGAAAAAGGAATCAGAGCCCTGGAGCTGGCCATGCAACGTGGCGGCGACCGGGTCTGCACCGTCTAGATAAGATTGATGAAATGGAATTAGCTCTATAACAGGCGAGCCCAGCCGATTCGGCTCGCCTTCCAGGTTAGAATGTCTTGCGGCGTGATCACTATGATGGCGCCGATAGATCTTCAAGAGGAAAGCAATGGCAAGTAATTGGCAGCCGATGTCGGTCCTGTCGTCCCTGTTCAAAGACTGGAAACCCATCGCAGTCCTGGTGGTGCTCGCCTGGTCCCTGACCACGATGTTCCACCTGGAGCCCACGAAAGTAGTGGACGGCTATATGAAGATGTCGTCCATGAACTCCAGCGAGCTGGCGTCTTATGTGCACGACACCGTCTCCAAGATGCCCCGCTTCAAGAAGATGAACCTCTACGAGCGCGAGACCGCCACCAAAGAGCTTTTCGACAAAGCGCAACTGGGCAACAACATACAGGTGGTCAGCCGCTTCGATATGCCTTTCGGCAGCAAAGAGAATTACACCCTCTTTTCCAACCTCCGTCTCGGTCTCGATCTCCGGGGTGGATCCCAGCTTCTCCTTCAGGCTCTGCCCTCCAAGAATGTTCCGGAGATCAGCCCCGATGTGATGCGGGGAGTGGAGACGGTTATCAACAACCGGATCAACAGTCTCGGCGTGTCCGAGACAATTGTCCAGCGGGCAGGCAAAGACCGCCTCATCGTCGAGATGCCCGGTATCAAAGATCCCCAGCAAGCCAAAGACCGGATCGGCACCACCGCCCTTCTCGAGTTCAAAGAGCTGGCGGCGGACGAGCAGGGAATGCCTTACTGGAAGGACGTGGGTCTCACCGGTAAAGACTTCAAAAGGGCCCATGCCGAGCCAATGGCGGGCACCAGCGTCTATCGAGTCGGTTTCGAGTTCAAGGACGAAGGTGCCAGGAAATTCGGCGAGCTCACCAAGAGACTGGTGGGCCAGCAGATCGGCATTTTCCTGGACGGTGAGCCCACCGACCGGGGACCGGACGGCAGACCCGTACCTCTGGAAGAATATCGCGGGGTAACGGTGCGCGAGCCTATTCTGGGCGGCACCGGCGAGATCACAGGCAATTTCAGCAAAGAGCAGGCTCTCGATCTATCCTATAAGCTCAATGCCGGTGCTCTGCCAGTGCCCATCAAAATCCTTGAGGAGCGCACCGTGGGTGCCACCCTCGGTCAGGACTCCATCGACAAGAGCCTTTCTGCCGGTCTTATCGGCATAGGCACGGTCATGGTCTTCATGCTCTGCGTCTATGGATTGCCAGGCATGGTGGCCAACCTGGCCCTGGTGCTCTACACCCTGGCGACCCTGGCTATATTCTCCGCTATGCCGGTCACCCTCACTCTTGCCGGAATAGCCGGTTTCATCCTCTCAGTGGGGATGGCGGTGGACGCCAATATCCTCATCTTCGAGCGAACCAAAGAAGAGCTCGACGCCGGCAAGTCGCTTTATCTCGCCATCGAGACCGGCTTCTCGAAAGCCTTCTCGGCGATTCTCGACAGTAACGCCAACAGCCTGATCGCCTGCGGAGTCCTGATGATCTTCGGGACCAGCATCGTCAAAGGCTTCGCCGTCACCCTGGCCATCGGCGTGGCGGTCTCGATGTTCACGGCTATCTCCGCGACCCGAACCATGCTCCACCTGATTCCCAGGCAACTCGGCATGTTCGGTCACAAATACGAGCGCAGCAAGGCGAAGACCGCCACCAAGGAGGCAGTGTGAAAATATTCAACCTCGAAATCAAGGTCGATATTGTCAAATACCGCTGGTACTGGTTCGGTATCTCTCTTGCCCTGACGGTACCCGGTCTGATCGGCATCGCCATGTGTCTCTACGAGTTCCATGCTCCCCTGAAGCCGGGCATCGACTTCACCGGCGGCTCCATCCTCCAATACCAGTTCGAAAAACCCCTGGACCTCGACCAGGTGCGTAACGTTCTCGAGGAGAACGGTCTGCCGGGCTCCCAGGTGCAAAAGGCTTTCATCTCCGGTCAAGAGGTGATTGTCATGCGTACCAAGGCCATCGATGACGAGAGCATCAAACGCAAGGTCGACCAGAGCCTGGAGTCGAGTTTCGGTACTTACAAAGCGCTTTCGGTAGACAAGGTGACCGCCACCATCGGTCCCGAGCTCCTGCAAAACGGGCTTCTCGCCCTGATCATCACTCTTGCCATGATGATCGGCTATATCTCCTGGCGTTATATGTTCGACTATGCATTCTGCGCCATCGTCGCTCTTTTCCATGACGTCATAGTGCTCTGCGGTATCTATGCCCTCATGGGGCTGTCCATGGGAACCGAGGTGGACAGTCTCTTTATAAGTGCCGTCCTAACTGTTATCGGCTTCTCCGTGCACGACACCATCGTCGTCTTCGACCGGATCAGGGAGAATGCCAAGTATGTCGGCAGCAAAGTCAAAGACAAAGCCACAGGCGAAGAGCGCAAGCGCTCTTTCGGCGATATAGCCAACGACAGCGTCAACCAGACCCTCACCCGCTCGATCTATACGTCTTTGACCGTGGTCTTCACCCTTGCCGCCCTGGCAGCCTTCGGAGGAGTCACCACCAGGGATTTCGTCATGGCCATGCTCATCGGCGTTATATCCGGAACCTATTCATCGATCTTCAACGCCAGTTGCCTGCTTGTCTACTGGCGGGAACTCAAGCAAAAACAAAAGCTCAAGGCCGCGACTGCCTGAGTTGATAGAATTGCATAAGTGATTTAGAGGACAGATGTTATGACCGATAGTCAAAAGCCGGACGAATACAATCTGACCGAAGAGGAAAAGTGGGATATCCTCACCCGCCCGGAAAAGCTCGGAGAGATTCTGCTCAAGCACGGCAAGATAACCGTAACCCAGCTCGAGGATCTGATCAACGAGCAGGAGAAGTCAGGCAGACCCCTGGGCGAGCTGCTTCTAGCCAAAGGTCTCATGTCCAGGAGCGAGCTCCTTACTGCTCTCGATTGGCAGCACAAAGCCGATAAAGTGATCATCGACTCGCTCACCGAGCTGATTAACAATCCGAACAAGAAGAAAGAGTGAGCCTCGCCCAGAGTCTTCAAAACAGGGTGGCGGTGGTCACCGGCGCAGGCTCAGGAATCGGTCGGGCTACAGCCATAGCTTTCGGGCAATGCGGAGCGGCGGTGATTGCCGTGGACATAAACGGCGAGGCGCTGCAGGAGACTGCTTCTCATATCGAGTTCTGCGCCTGTGTCGAAGCCGATATTGCCGATCCCGAGACCGGCAAGAGAGTCCTGAAAGCAGCCCGGGAGCTGGGACCGATTACCGATCTTTTCAACAATGCCGGCTCCGAGCTTGTCGCTCCTCTTCACGAGACCAGCGACAGTGACTGGGATCGGATCATGGACGTCAATCTCAAAGGGACATTCATGCTTACCAGGGCCTGCCTGCAAGCCATGCTCGATACCGGATATGGTTCGATCATCATCAACGCATCCGATGCCGGCATGCGCGGTATCAGGCTGAGCGCCGCCTACAGCACCAGCAAAGCCGCCCTGGTCCATTTCACCCGCTCCATCGCCCTCGATTACGGGCGCTTCGGGATTCGCGCCAATTGCATCTGCCCCGGCTGTATAGCCACCCCTCTGTGCGAACGCTTCAACAAAGAAGTAGGAGAGCGTCGCGGGATATCAGGGAAGGAAGCCCTGGATGAGTTCGTCATGGCCAATATCCCCATGGAGCGGGTCGGTCAGCCTGAAGAAGTGGCTTCAGTAGTGGTCTTCCTTGCCTCGGACCAGGCCCGCTATGTGAGCGGCGCCGTCATCCCCATCGACGGCGGTCTCACCGCCGGCATGTAGAGCAGGATCAGACCGCCTCCAAAGTCGCAGACGAATTCACAATAGCGCACAATTTGGACGAAATAGAGAGCAACTGTCAGTTGATAAGGGACAAAGAGCAGTGAATCAGAGATAGCTCGAAGCCAGATCCCTTTCCGGCTCCGGAAGCGAAGCAGCGAGCTCGGCGAGCACTTTCAACCGGGTCCCGCTCCGGGAGAGGGCCCAGATAGCGTGCTCTTTCAGCAAGGCATCAGGCTCGCCGGCAGCGAAATCGTAGAGCCTCTCGATCCACTCGTCTTTGAGAGAGCCGGAAGGCAACCCGGCAAGCTCGTTGCCTGCCACCACCAGGGCGTTTCGTTTCAATCCCCGGAGCCTGGGTCTGGAAAGCGGAGTGTGTGAAAAACGGCTCCTGAACTCATCCCGCCCTGAAATGTCCAGAATGCCGCCTAGCTCGATGTAATGTCCGGCTCCCTGAGACGCTCCGAGCTCTTCCCAGGGGCTTTCGGGATGGCGCTGATTATAGGGGCAGACTTCCTGACAGATATCGCAGCCGAAGAGCCAGTTCCCCATGCCCTCACGCAGACGGGGCTCGATGGCGCCTTTGTTCTCGATGGTGAGAAAAGATATGCAGGCCCGGGAATCTACAAAAAAGCCCGGCTCGACTATGGCACCGGTGGGGCAGGCACTGCCGCAGCGAAAGCAATTGCCGCAGGTGCCTTCATAAGCGAAATCGGGCTCCAGCTCGAGATCGGTGAAAAGCTCCGCCACGAAATTATAGCTTCCTGAGAGGCGCGGTCCGATGACCATGGTGTTCTTGCCGGCAAAGCCCAGTCCGTGCCGGGCCGCATATGCCTGCTCGTAGAGAGGGACATCGTCCACGAAAGGGAAGCCCTCTACCCGGCAGGCAAGAGCTTCTTCGATCCGCTCTTTCAAGATCGAGAGCCTCTGAGGAATCACCTCGTGATAGTCCCGCCCCACCGCATAGAGAGCGACGCTTCCGTAAAAAGGACCGGGCTTTTCAGGTCTGAGCGAAAAATAGCTCACCGAAACAAGAATCGCCGATCTCGCCCGGGGACTGGTTCGACCGGGGTGGCAGCGCCTCTCCGGATCCCGCTTCATATATTCCATGGTGGCGGCATAACCACGATCGAGCCAGATCTTGTAGTGCTCCAGGGGCGCTAGAAGCGGCTCCAGGGATCCGACGGAGACATTGCCGAAACCCAGCCCCAGGGCCAGATCTTTGATGACTTGCTTATTGTTCGTGGTTTTCGGCATTTCAGTGAGTTTAGAATACACGTTATGGAAAAAGAGATGTTCGCCCTCGAAGAACTCCACTACGACCTTCCCGAAGAGCTCATCGCCCAGGAGCCCCTGCCGGTCAGGCACGAGTCCAGGCTCCTTCGTCTCGGTCTTGCCGATGGCGCGGTATCGCATCATGTTTTCTCGGACCTCACCGAACTGCTCGAGCCGGGGGATCTGATTGTCGTAAACGACACCCGGGTGATTCCGGCACGAATATATGCCCGGCGAGAAAGCGGCGGTGCCATCGAGCTGCTTCTGATCAAACCCCGCTCCCATGCCAGGGCTCCCGGCGGCATGATCTGGGAGGCGATGGGGACGCCCCTGCGCCGCCTCAAGCCCGGCGAGCGCCTCCAGGCAGTGACCGAGAACGGCGCCGAGCTATTTATCCGGGTCGTGGACCTGGAATCCGATATGGATGGCTTCAAGAGAGCAGTCATCGACCTGGGAAGCCGCGACAATCTCGAGACTATCTTGAAGGCGGCCGGACACGCGCCCCTGCCGCCCTATATCAGGAAAGAGAGAAAAGAAGACCTGGAGCGCTACCAGACAGTTTTTGCAGCCGCACCGGGGGCGGTGGCAGCCCCGACCGCTGGTCTGCATTTTTCCCCGGACCTTATGCAGAGCCTGGAGGACCGCTCCATCGAGATCCGCACGATCACGCTGCATGTCGGTCCCGGAACCTTCAAGCCGATCACCACGAGCATCGAAGAGCACTCTATTGAGCCCGAGATTTATTCCATAAGCCCGGAAACTGCCACCGCTATCAATACCGCAAAAGAATCAGGACGAAGAGTGATAGCTGTGGGCACCACCAGCCTCAGGACCCTGGAGACCGCCGGCGCGAGCGGGCTTGTATCACCGGCGGTGAATGCCTCGACATCGCTCTATGTCAAACCCGGGCACCGCTTCGCCATCGTCGACGGCTTGATCACCAATTTCCATTTGAGCGGCTCGAGCCTTCTGGTTCTGGTGGCCACTTTCGCCGGTCCGGAAGCCGTGAAGAAAGCCTATCTCGAAGCCGTGGCCAGACGCTATCGTTTTTTCAGCTATGGCGATGCCATGCTCATTATCTGATCTTACTTATGCGCCCGGCTTATGGGCCCGGGCAGAATGCCGTGCCGTTGCCGCCCCGGTCCAGGACCAGGTCGCAGGCAAGATCGGCCTTGGCCACCAGCTCCTGGGCTTCGGTGCCGAGACCGGGGAAATAAGCTATACCGACGCTGGCAGTGAGGTGAAGCTTGAACCACTTGTAGTCTATCGGCGTGACCTCGAATTTCTTGCGAACCCGATCCCCCAGAATCGCCGCCCCGCGCCCGGGGGTCTCCGGAAGCACGGCGATGAATCGATCGTCCCCATATCGGGCGACCATGTCGACGTCCAGGCGTGTTGCTTCGTTGAGCATCTGGGCGGCAGTATAGACCGCCAGATCATAGGCGCTCGGTCCGTGATCCTGAAGAATCCGGGTGAATCCATTGAAAGCCACGATACAGACCGAGAGCGGTCTGTTATAGCGCTTCGATCGCCGCATCTCCCGCTCGAGCTTGCGCATGAGATAACGGAAATTGTAAGTCGGGGAAGAATCGTCGAAGAAAGCTATACGCTCGACGTCTTCAAGAGTCAGCCTGGTCTTGACCGGCTCGGGCTCCGAAAAGATAGTGCGCTCGGCAGGCCGGTTGAGCTCTTCGATGGCCGTGAGATGCTCCTCGGTAATCGCGCTGTTCCGCAGGTCGCTGAGGCGCCTGTGGAACATATTATCCTTGATTACTGCTTCTTCGAATCGATCGTCGGAGGACATGGGTCACGAGACCAGAGATAACCAACCACCCAGTTAATAGTTACCAATTCTATTTAGGCTCTAATCCCTTTACTTGTCAATTCTAATAATGGTCGAGGAGAAAGAGACGCAGCATATTGAGAGCGGCGCTGGCGGTCCGGTACCTGATTTCGGTACGAGAAGACCGGGCGCCAAGCCTGAGCTCCTCCTGCGAGCTGCCATCCTTCGCGCTCAGGGCGAGGTAGACGAGCCCTACGGGCTTCTCGTCGGTGCCGCCGTCCGGTCCGGCGATGCCGGTAATACCAATACCGATATCACTGCCGGCCAGGCTCCGGGCCCCTTCCGCCATAGCCCGGGCACATTCGGGGCTGACAGCCCCGTGCTTATCTAGAATCTCGGGATCGACACCGAGAGCGTCCATTTTCGCCTGGTTCGAATAAGTGACCAGGTTGAGACCGATAAATCGGGAGCTCCCGGGCACATCGGTAAGACGTTTGCTCACCAACCCCCCGGTGCAGGACTCTGCCAGTGCTACTGTCAGACCGGCCCGCACCAGGAGCCGCGCCACCACCGACTCGAGAGTGTCGTCATCCTGACCGTAACAGAGATGCCCGCTCTCCTGACGGATCCTGTCCGCCACTGGCTGTACCATGACCCGGGCCTCGTCCAGGCTGGGGGCCTTGGCTGTGACCCGCAATCGGCACTCGCCCCGGCCGGCATAAGGAGCCACAGTCGGATTCCTGCCGGATAGAAGCTCCTCGTATTTCTGAGCCAGAGTGGACTCGCCGATACCTATATGCTTGAGCTCAACCGAGAAGATCGCCGCTCCGGAAAACTCTTTCACGAGATAAGGAGCGGCGGTCTCGTGCCACATGTGCACCAGCTCGTGGGGCACCCCCGGGAATGTCAGGATTATGGAACGAGGGCGAGACGACCCAATTGCTGCCTGCTCGAGCCTCTCCGAGTCGATCTCCCATATGATACCGGGAGCGGTACCAGCCGAATTAGGCAGCACTCGCGACCCTTCCGGTCGCAATGCTTGTTTCTTGTTGCTGTCGGGCATGGCGATATGCCGGCTCGAAAAGAACTCCTCGATACCGGCCAGCACCAGGGCGTCGCTTACCATGGGAGCTCCCAGGGCCTCGGCGATACATTCCATAGTAAGGTCGTCAGGAGTGGGTCCCAGCCCTCCGGTGGTGAGAACCAGGTCCGAGCGCGATAGAGCCATGCGTATGCAATCGACGATTCGTTCGCGGTTGTCGCCTACTGTCGTATGAAAAAAACAATCGATGCCAAGTCCGGCCAGCTCGGCACTCATGAACCTGGAATTGGTGTCGGTAATCTGACCGAGCAGGATCTCAGTGCCGATGGCGATTATTTCTGCGGCTGGCATCGGAGGCTAATCAGGCGATCAGCTTGTCGGTTGTCACCTGAATCATGCCGTGACCGCCACCCGACTCGTCTACCGGAGCCTTATTTGGGTCATAGCAAAAGCAGGCCCAGACACCGATGCCGAAGACCGTGATAGCGAAGCACACGAAGAAGAAGATTATCCAGTTGTGGCTGGAATCATGATGCTCGGAAGAACTCATTTAGAACTCCTGACCTGAAAATTCGAACTTTCTCAACCATCCAGTATAGGCTGTCCGGACCCGATCGCCACGGCCGATGTTAAGGATTTGAATTAGCAGACTCTCAGGTTAACGAGTATCGACGAGCAGGTCGATACAGGGGCGCATGTCGAAACTCTTTGTCTCGCCCGGCTCCACAGCATAGAGCAGGATTGTTCGCCTGGCTTTCACGTTGGAGCTGCAGGCCACCAGCCCGGTATGCTCTTTGCCAGACTTCTCCTTGATTTTGCCGAAGACATAAGGCATGCGACCACCGGGCAGGTCCCATGAGCCCTTGCCCAGCTCCCTGGTGAAATCGGCCCCGAGCCGAATAGTGTTTATGCCGTAGCTCTGGAAGATGGTCTTGACCATCTCATCGGGATTGCTCGCCTGGTTGAAAAGGAAGATCGAGATCTGCTCCTTGCCGTCTTTGTAATCGATGGTGACATGCTTGAAGACCCAGAGATCAATGCCGAAATAATAAGAATAGCCCTCCGGCAGCGGATCGGGCAGACCGAGTATTTCGTCCGCCAGGCGGGCGATATGGGCCCGGTTGTAAGCAGGATCCAGCCTCGATTTGAGAGCCAGGGCAAAAGCCACCGTGCCCGTGGCGGAGCCTGCAAAGACCATGAGAACCATGACGATGAGAGCCTTGCTCCAGAGAGGCAGTTTAGTCTTTTGCACGTTCTTCTCTTTCATAAGCCGATTTTTTTCTTGTAGGACCGGACTGTGTTTGCCAGAAGCTCAGCGACGGTCATGGGACCTACGCCTCCGGGTACCGGGGTGATAAGGGAGGCCACCGACTTCGCAGCCTCGAAATCGACGTCACCGGTGATCACCTGCTTGCCGTCCTCGCCCCTCTCATAATGGATCCCGACATCCACCACCACCGCCCCGGGCTTGATCCAGCTTCCCTGAACGAAACGGGATTTGCCCATGGCCACCACGAGAATATCGGCACCGCCTATGACTTCGCTGAGGTCCTTGGTGCGGCTGTGACAGATGGTGACAGTGGCATTCTTCTCCATGAGAAGCAGAGCTGCGGGCTTGCCCACGAGCTGCGAGCGCCCCACCACCACTGCACTGGCCCCGGAAAGAGGCACCTTGTAATGCTCGAGGAGACTAACCACCCCCGACGGAGTGCAGGGACGCAACGACTCCCTGCCGGCCGTCAGACAACCCAGGTTGTACGGATGAAGACCGTCCACGTCCTTGGCAGGATCGATATGCTCGAGGATCTCTTTCTCGGGCAGATCGCCTGGAAGGGGAAGCTGGACGAGGATACCGTCTACACGCTCGTCTCTATTGAGCCTCTCGATTACGGCAATGATCTCGGCAGCGCTTGCGCTGGCGTCGAGGCGCTCGAGAAAGCTCTCGATACCGGTCTTTTTGCAGGCGGTGATCTTGTTTCGCACATAGAGCTCGCTTGCCGGGTTGTCTCCCACCAGCACCACGCTCAGACCAGGTGGACGGGCACCTCCCGAGACGAAGCCATCGACTTCCTTTTTCAGGTCCTCGCGCATTTTCGCAGCCACGGCTTTGCCGTCCAGAATACTTCCGGTCTTCAATTCGGGCACCTCTGAGCTCCTCCGTCTATCTGTCTACAGGTAAATGTACATGCTGAAAGGCTCTACTCATATCTACCCGGCCCCGGGTCCGGCCATGATCAAGGAGCTCGACGCCGGCCTCAGCGCCAGCCGGGCGGGCGACCGTCCGGCCGATGGCAACGAAAGGCAGATCCTTCTGACACTGCCGCCATGTCTCCTCGCCGAGACAGCCCACCAGCTCGTAATCCTCCCCGCCATACAAGGCCCAGTCTAGCGGATCCGCCGCCGCCCGGCGGGCAGCCGCCACAGTTTCGTGATGAACTGGAACTTTGCTGAGCTCGACTTCCATGTGGACATCGCTGTCCCTGGCAATCTGAAAGAGAGCGTCTGCCAGACCGTCGCTGGCGTCCATCAGGGCACCGCGATTGCCGATCTTCCTGACCAGAGCCCATGACTCGCAAAGACGCGGAAGTGGCTTGCGATGCCGATTTATGCAATAGTGGAAGTCATCCCAGCCGGCGCCGAGGGACTCGAAACCGGCTCGGCTGGCGCCGAAATCACCGGTGACTACCAGCACATCGCCGGGTGCCGCCGTGGATCTCAAAAGACAGCCGTCCTCATGGGTGGTGCCGAGCACCGTGACGGTTATACTCAGGACCGGACCACCGGTGAAGTCGCCACCGGCCACCCGGCAGCGATAGGAGCGGGCACATTCGTTCATGCCCAGGTAGAGCTCTTCGAGAGCCGAGAAAGGCAGTCCTTCCGGCCAGCTCACGCTAACCAGGAGGAATCGCGGCCGGCCCGCCATGGCCGCTATATCGCTGAGATTGACGGCCACGGCTTTGAATCCCAGGTCGAAAAGACCGGTGGTCTCGAGCTTGAAATGCACTCCTTCCACAAGAGTGTCGGTGCTCACCAGTTCCTGACCCGGCAGAACCGCGCAGTCATCCCCGATATAGCCGGATCCCGTCCATTCCTTGATCGCGTCGATCAGGGCATATTCGAGACTGCCAGAACCTTCTGCCGCCTTCTCAATTTTCATGGTTGCAAACAGATAAAGTGCTACAATCAGCCTTATGAGCTAGCTACAAATATAAGGTAAGAGCATGAGCGCCATCGCCAACCTTTTAGTGAATTTATTGCAACTGTTCAATTTTCTGCTGGTGGTCTGGTGCCTTCTCACCTGGTTTCCAGCAGTCAAATGGCAAAATCAGCCCTTCCGCACCCTGGACATGATAATCCGCCCGGTTATCGAGCCTTTCCGGAGAGTCCTCCCGCCTATTGCAGGATTCGACTTTTCACCCGTGATTGCGATACTCTGTATCAACTACCTGGTTGGGTTCTTGATTAAGGTACTCTAACTCGCAATCTCAATGCTCTCACGCCGTAAATTCATCTTTGCCGGTCTGGGGTCTGCTGCTCTGGTCCAGGAGCTCATCGGGGCTCCCCTGGCGCTGGCTCGCAAGAAGAAAGCCGTTGCGATCACCGGCCCGCACAGCCTGGCGCGAAAAGCCTGGGCACCGGCTATCCAGCCCGACTTCGTCGGTCTCACCAGGAAAGGGTATCTGGCTCTGGGAGATAAGTTCGGCCGCCTCTCGGTGGTCGATCTCCGCAAAGCCGGCGATCCAAGACACCCTCCCCAGGTGCTCGCTGAGCTGACCGGTCTCGGCAAACGAGTGGTCGACCTCCATTTCGATCAGGTCCATGCCTGCGCCCTTGTAGCAGACGAAAACGAGGAGGGCAAGAAGAACTTCCTGGTCACCGTCGACCTCTCCCGGCCGGAGTCGCCGCATGTCACCGCCACGGTGCCTCTAGCCCAACTGAAAGAAGCCCGCTGCCTCACAGGAGATCGCAAACTCACTCTGGTGGCCGGCACTTCGCCATCAGGTCAGGAAGTCATCCTGGTGCTCGATGCTTCCTCGAAAGCTAGCAGGACAGAGGCTACCATCATCTCGACCATCACCACCAGGCTACCGGTGGTGGCGATGCTCTATCAGGGACGGAGCCTGACCACGCTTTCCACTGACGGAAACGAGTCGCAGGTCGACTTTATCGACTTGGGAAGCAGGACCGCGCCCCGGCTTCTCGAAAGCGTCACCGAAAAAGGGAACTATACGCAACTTTGCCAGGAAAGGGGACTGACAATCATTTCCGGTATCAAAGATGGTGCTTGCGAAGCGCGCTCCATAGCCAGCAAGCCTGCACCACATTCGGTAGCGGGTGTAAAACTAGAGCAGTTGCAGTCGGTGCTTGGCTGTGCCATGCAAAAGGACCGACTTCTCGTCCTCGGCAAGACAGAAGAGAAACTCGCCCTGCACACGGTGAGCATAGACAAACACGGCAACCTCTTGCGCTCCCAGGAAATCAATCTCGGCGCCACGGCCGGCTCCGGGACCAGCAGCGCTCAACTGCTCTGGGACCGCAAGCGTCTCTATCTGGCCGCCGGCTGGTCCGGGGTGAAGATCCTCAACTACTACCGGGACAGTGTCAGCGATCAATATACTTATGCCATTCCCCGCCTCGCCGCTTCCGGAATAGCGACCTGGGGCAACCAGGCCGTGGTGGTGGGCGGAGAGCTCGTCCGCTACGACATCTCCCAGCCTCAGGAGCCCCGAGTCGAAGCGAGAGCCAGGCTGAACAGCACGGTCAAATCCATGGCCGGAGCAGGCAGTTTCATCCTCTGCCTCACCCGCGATGGTCTCGTCCTCAAGAAGATGGCCGAGCTAGACCGGGACGTCGCCACCCGCAAAGTCGACGGCAGCTGTGTGGCTTTCGACCGGAGCCAGCACAAAGCCTATGTCATCTTTGCCACGGGAAAAGTCTCCAGACTTTTCCCGTTCAAAGTATTCTCCGACTCTTTAGATCCGCAAAAGCCTTTCGATCGTACCGGCACCTTCAGACGCCTGACGGCAGACGCCGGAGAAATTCTCCTTTTCGATCTGCATAGCATGTCCCTGCTTAGCACCGGCGCCACCATCGAAGAGAAGGGCTCCCGCCGCCTGGACAATCTCGCTATCAGGGAAGCGATCTTTAGTAACGAATATATTCTCGCCACAGCAGTAGATCAGGATCAAAAGGGATTCCTGCTCGTCATGGATCGCAAGGATAAATCTCTCAATGTCCTGGGAACCCTCGATCTGCCACACAACGGCGTGGCGCTTTCGGTATCCGGCAAAACAGTAGCCGCTGTGGGCAAGGATAGAGAAGGCAAGGATCTGATATCGATCATCGATATCTCCTCCCCCACTGCACCCCAGATCAAGTCTACTCTCAATGTTCTCGAATCGGCATCGGCGGTGGCCACGGTCAGCAAAATCGCCCTGGTAGCCGGTCGCGGCATCGAGATACTCGATCTCGGTTGATGTCGGTCGGTTGATATTTTGTCGTGGCAAAGATACTACTAGCTGAAGACGATCGAAACCTGGCTCTCACTTTGAAGGTGACCCTGGAGACCGAAAAGCACGTTGTGGAGGTAGTCGAGGACGGTCGAGAAGCCGTCGACCGGCTTCGTCTCTATTCATATGAGCTTCTCATCCTGGACTGGAACCTTCCCGAGATGCAAGGACCCGAGGTCTGCCGGCATTACCGGGGTCACGGCGGGGCAGCCCCCATATTGATGCTAACCGGCCGTGGTGACATCGGCGACCGGGTGAGCGGGCTGGACGCAGGGGTAGACGACTATCTCACAAAGCCCTTCGATATGCGTGAGCTCCTGGCCAGAATTCGTGCTCTCTTGCGGCGCTCATCGGAATATGAAGGCGATAGTCTCGCCATCTATCCGGTAGAGGTAGATCTTAAGAGCCGGACCGCCAGCGTCCGGGGAAAGCCTGTCGAGCTCACCGCCAAGGAGCTCTCAGTCCTGGAGTTTCTCATGCGCCGTCCGGATCATTATTTCCTGGCCCTCGATCTGCTCAACGAGATCTGGGCATCCGACTCGGACAGCTCCGAGATGGCAGTCAGACAATGTATCACTCGCCTGCGCCGCAAGCTAGAGGAGGCAGGCGCCATGGACTTCATAGTCACATCCCGCGGGCTCGGCTACAAAGTGGAGTCGAAGCAGACCCGCGTCAACTAAATGTCAAAGAGGCTTGCTACATTGGCGCTCAGTTGAGAGACCATCGTTATTTCAAGGAGCACCGCCATGGAAGCATACGCACTCGAGCAAACTTATCAGAACGCCGACAGCAGCTCACAGCTCACTTTCGATCAGATAGTCGGCAGAGAAGGAGGCGCCGCCGCCATAGATATTCAGAGAAACGGAAGCACCAGCAAGCAAGCCGAAAGTATCCTGCCCAAGGTGACCATAGACAAAGGCGGTAAGCAAGGCAGTACCCAGACGACCGAAATGGAAGGCGAAGCCTCGGGCAGCGCCGGCGAAGCCTCGGGCAGCGCCGGCGAATCATCGGGCAGTTCCGGCGAATCACATCCATCGAGATGCGGTGAGGAAAGCGGCGGACCGGGCACCCAGCCTATGACCGGCAGCGAAGGTCAGCCCCTCAATCCCAGAAACAGGTCAAACGAAAAGCAACAGAGCAATACCGACAACCTACCCGAACCATCCCGAAAGCAGCCAAGACCCTGACCAGTCTAGCCCCGCCAGTCACAGCTCCTGGACCCGCACCCAGGGTCCGGGAGTTGTCTCTGGCGCGATTGAGTATAATGCCAGTCTCGTGACAGGCATTTTCTATGAAATTTGGCATCGCCGCCAGAGCTTATATACTGATCGCCATCCCGCTTACTTTCGAGCTTGTCTTCGTGGCGACCCTCGTCTACGCGCAGCGGCAGGTGGATGAAGCCTACAAGCGCGAGTTGCACGCCCGCCTGATCACAAGCGAAATCAATGCCGGTCTGGCCTCGCTTTTGCGCACCGGCTCGTCCCTCATCGCCAGCGCTGTCCTGCCGGACTCGAAGATATCGCGAGAATGGAAAAGCGAATTCGTGGTCCTTCTCGATGTCGAGAAGCGCCTGCACGCCCTCGCCGAAAAGGATGCCAGCGAGAGCCTGCGACAACCACTGCGTGATCTAGAGGACGAAGTGCAGAAGCTCCGCACCGACTTCGACCACTTCAATGTCAATAGTCTCAAAGACAAGAAGCAGGATGCCATGCTCCTGGAGCTCAGAGTCAAAGAGATCATGGACCTGGCCAACCAGATCCTGGCCGACCAGGCAGTCATTCAGGATCAAGAGCAGCAGGAGAGGGAGAGACTATCGGAGTTTCTTACCCGGGCTGTGTATTCCGGGGTGGCACTGAATATAGTACTGGCCTTCGCCCTGGCCTACCTCTTCAATATGGGCACCATCCAGCGCCTGGGAGTCTTGATGGCCAATGCCAGGCGGCTGGTAAAGGGCGAAGACCTCCACCCTCCTGCAGGGGGAAGCGACGAGATCGCCGTGCTCGATCGTACCCTCCATGACACTTACGCCACCCTGGCTGAGGCGAGCCTCAGGGAGAAGACAGTGCTGGCCAACACGGCTGACGCCATCTTCTCTCTCGATGCATCCCTGGAAGTGCGCTTCATAAGCCCGGCAATCGAGCCCATGCTGGGCTACCGGGTCGATGAGATTACCGGCCACGAGATCGATATCCTCCTTGCGCCAGAATCTCGAGAACGGACTCGCAGGGAGCTCTTGTCCCTGCAGCTGTCGCATTCCTCCAGCACTCTGGAATGCCAGCTCCAGCGCAAGGATGGCTCCCTTCTGCCCAGCCTCTGGTCGGTATTCTGGTCGGAGAAAGAGATGAGCCTTTTCTGTGTAGCCCGGGACATCAGCAAAGAAAAGGAGCTGGAACGCTTGAGACAGGAGTTCATCTCCATGGTAAGCCACGATCTCAAGAGCCCCCTCGCCTCGATCAAACTTACTTTCTCGCTGTTTGCCGACGGCCGGCTGGGCGATCTGAATGAGCAGGGCAAGACCCTGACCGGCGCCGGCGAAGAGACCGTGGCAAGGTTGATCGACCTTACCAACGAGCTGGTGGATACCGAGCAGATCGAGCAGGGAATGGTGAAGCTCGAGAAAAAGTCGGTGCACAGCGGAGAAATCATCGACGAAGCTGTCGAAAACCTGGCCAGCCTGGCCGCCTCCAGAAAGATCGCCATTGCCAGAGCCGATGTCGTCTCCTGCACTATCGCAGCCGACCGGAAGCGCCTGGTTCAGGTTCTGGTCAATCTCCTCAGCAATGCCGTCAAATTCGCCCCGGAAGGCTCCGAAATCAAGATAGAGACCAGAGCCCTCCCCGGCGATGTGGAGATCGCGGTAGAGGATAAGGGACCCGGGATTCCGGAAGACAAGCAAGAGCAAATCTTCACCAGGTACGCCCGTCTCGATGAGAAGCAAAGCAGGGTCCCGGGGGGGACCGGTCTCGGTCTTTCGATCTGCAAAGCCCTGGTGGAAGCCCATGGCGGCGAAATCGGCTTTCAGAGCACCGGCGGCGGAACCCGCTTCTGGTTCCGGATACCCAGGGCTTGAAACAGAAGGCTCGAGGCAGGGTTATCCCTGGGTCGAGACAGCGCTCTTTACTGATTATTGCGGAGATCGAGCATAGTCGTTTCCAATGGGGTAAAAATGGAATAAGCGACTTATTTCAGAATGCTTGAGGAGGAAAAATGACCACAACCGAACCGGTAGGCACCAAGAAGAAATTCCCCAGGCTTTCCTCCAGCGCCTTCGAGCACCCCGCCGATCGGGCTGCTCTGGACGCCGTCAAAAAGATTCCTGTATTGGACAAGCTTTTCGCCCGCATGATGGAGCTCGGCGCCGAGCGCGTGGTCAGAGTTCAACACCTGGGCCAGGCGGTGCACGTTACGCCCAAACAGTGCCCAAAAATCTACAAGATCTACAAGGAAGCAGCCGAGATCCTGGATGTGCAGGAACCGGATCTTTTCCTCTCCACCCACCCGGTCCCCAACGCTTTCACCATAGGCGTGGAAAGACCGATGATCGTCCTGCGGTCAGGCATTGTCGACCTGCTCACCGAAGAAGAGCTCATGGCGGTTCTCGGACACGAGCTCGGTCACGTCAAGGCCGGTCACGTTCTGTACAAGACCCTGGCTTATTTCCTCATCTATATGACCGAGTCTCTACTGGGTCTGCAGGGACTGGCCAAATTCGGCATCAGAGTGGCTCTCTACGACTGGTCCCGGAAATCCGAGCTCACCGCCGACCGTGCCGAGCTCCTGGTAGCCCAGGACATCAACACCTGTATCAAGCTTCATATGAAGCTGGCCGGCGGCTCCTGGAAAATCTACGAGCAGATGGATCCCGATGAGTTCCTGAGACAGGCCGATAGTTACGAGGATCTCGACTACAGCACTCTCAACAAGTTCTATAAGCTGCTCCACGAGATTCCCCTCACTCACCCGCTGCCTGTCTACCGGGCCAAAGAAGTGAAAGCCTGGGCCGAGAGCAAGCAGTATCAAGAAATCATGGCTGGACGATATCCCACAACGGATCAGGAGATCGGTCTGAGAGACTGCCCGCACTGCGAATCGAAAGTCTCGCCTTCTTTCTTCTTCTGCCCGGACTGTGGCCGGTCCACAAGAGTCTAGGGCTCCAGGCTGGCTGGCTCGAGAATCTGATCGAAGGAGCAGCAGGTGCTGCTCCTTCCTTTTAAATTGAAAAACCCGATATCGCAATATTGCGATATCGAGTTTGCACAGGAATCGGCAATGATCAGTCTTCCTTCTTCTCTTCTTCCTTTTCGTGCTTGCCGTTCTCTTCCTCTTCCGCTTCAGGCTCGACATCCACCGGTTGCTCGCTTGGCTGAGCCTTGCTGTGCAGGTCGCCGCCGCAAGCCGGACAGAATTTCTTCTCTCTGCTTGCCGGGGTCTCGCAATGAGGGCAGACAAAACCGGGGGTGGGCTTGAATCCCGCCTTGGCCTCGGCTCTCTGGCTCGATGAGGCCTTGGGATCGGTCTGAACCTTCATGGCATCCAGCTCGGCTTTGAGCACGGCAATCTGATCTTCATAGCCGATTACCTCGGCGATCTTCTCATCCACCAGGTCGTCCGACACCTCTTTCTTGTGGTGGACCTTGTCGACAGTTAGTCTGCCCAGCTCAACAAGCTTGGATGACTTCTTGCGCTCCAGCTCCTTAATCTGAGTCTGAAGGTTGAAGGACTGGAGCATTTCCTGGGACCGCTCCTGTACCTTGTTTACTTCTTTGGAAATGCCCTGGACGACGTCGTCGATAATGCTCACTGATCTATCTCCCCTTCGTGTCTATATGATCACTTATACCTCGAATTTCACGGTGAGCTCTCGGGAACTAACGATTGTTTTCGATCTCCCTTTTTGCCCTTGGGTAGCTCTTTTCCATCCGGTCCGAGGCTCGATACCCGGATTAAATTGCGACCGTCCTGCTTGGCCCGATAGAGAGCCTCGTCCGCCCGGAGAAATAGCAGGTCGGGCGAATCGGCATGGAGAGGGAAGTTCGCCACGCCGATGCTGGCGGAAAGCGACCCCGGTCCCTCGATAGTCACTTCAGCTATGAGCCTGCGAAGTCTCTCACCGAGCTGTTCCGCCATTTCGATGCCGGTATTGGGGAGGAGCACGCAGAATTCCTCGCCCCCGTAGCGAGCGGTGGTGTCGGTGGAACGCGAAGACTGGGCCAGGACCCGGCCTATCTCTTTGATCGCCTCGTCGCCCACCATGTGCCCGTATGTGTCGTTGATCCGCTTGAGATAATCCAGGTCGACAACCAGAAGAGACAGATCCTGCTCGTAGCGGCGAGCCCTCTCGAATTCCTTGGTCAGGGACTCGTTGAAAGAGCGCCGGTTGGCGACACCGGTGAGACCGTCGGTGACAGCCTGCTTCTCCAGCTCCCGGTGAAGCTCGCCGTTCTCGATGGCGACAGCGAGCTGGTCAGCGAGACTGCCGATCAAGGCGATATCGTCTATGCTCCATTCCCGCACGAGAGCGCAGTCTTCCAGGAATACTACCCCCATGACCCGCTCCCGGAGAATAATCGGCACGATGAGACCGGATCGCAAGCCCAGGTGCATGAGGAAATCCTTGTTCCAGCCATTGCTGTCAGCGACACCGGGATCCTCAAGATGCTGAGGGCTTTTCACGCCCAGCGCTCTTCGGGTGAAACTCAGACCCTCCCCTGCCAGGAAGTCATCCTTCACCGAGCCCAGCCCGTCGGCATGATACTCATAAACCTCGATCTGGTCGTTCAGATCGGCCCGGAGCACATGACAGCGGCTGAGAGCGAGGGTGGTGCCGATCTTGTCGACCATGGTATCCAGGACTTCCTGGATCCGGACCGAGCTGCGCACGGCATTGCTGATCCAGTAAACCAGCCGCTCTCTTTCCACGTGCTTGGTGCGAATGCTGTCATTGACGGTTATGTCCCGAATAAGGTTTCTGGTCTGGTCTTGAAGAGTCTCGAAACTGCCCTCCAGATCGACATAGGACTTGCGAAGCCTGTTGTTCTCAGAGTCCAGCTCGGCGTGTAACCAGGCATTGTGGAGAGCCCTGGTAACGGGCAACTCAAGAAGGACCTCCTCTATAGCAGCAATCTCGAGGTCTCCAGCAAGCACCAGGCAACCGGCCAGCTCCGCGCCTTCCTGAAGCCTTACAAGATAGAACGTGCCTTCTCCGGGAGCTTCGTCCTCGGTCAGAGTCCTGACATTCATGCCTGCCATGGAATTGATGTCCAGCTCGCCGTCCTCGAGGTCGGACAGGACCCGCTCGATGAGCTTCCTGTCCTTCTCGGACGCCCCGTAGACAGCCTTTCGACCGAACTCGTCCATGTCCGAGTCCCAGACGATCAGACCCTGAGCCTCTGCCTGGAGGTGCTCGGCAAAAATCTTGCCAATGCCCGCCATGACCTCATCCAGCTCCAGCCTGGTGAAAAGCTCGAGAGCGCTTGCGTAGAGATCGCGGTGCAGGGTCATATATTCCGAAAAATGCGATTGCCTTTATCTGGATTTTCCCTGTATTCAACTAAAATATGCAGTTTAATATGATATAGACGACGGCGAGGAGGGCGAAATGGTCTACAAATCAAGCCACGGACAGGGCCCCGATATCGTAGAGAAGGCGCTCAGCGCGGTATGTTATCTGCCCATGGGCTTTTTCATCGGGATCGCGTACATATTGCTCCGGGGCAAGCACTCCGAGAGCTATTACTTCCGGTTCAATTTCTACCAGGGAACCCTTACCCAGTTTTGTATTGCAGTCCTGAACATGGGCAGCGGTCTGGTGCTCAACACCCTGGACTCCCTCATTAATCTGTTTGCTGCTTTGAGCCCGACGGTGGTCTCCACGGTGCATAGCGGGCTCTTCTGGTTCGCGCAGTTGATCCTGGCGGCTGTTTCGCTGTTCCTGATCTATGGCATCATCTGGTCATTCCGGGGTAAATATGCCGAGATTCCCTATATATCCAACGCCATCAGGCACAACTTCCGCTAAAAAATGACCGGACGGGCAACAGCTCTCAGCCTGCGGATCATCTATTCTCTGGTGACTGGCATTGTCGCGGGGACCTCGCTGTCGGCAATCGCTCAGTCGATCCTGCCACCGGCTCCAGACGCCATAGGCGGCGGCAACCCATTGCAAGGGCTGGGCCGACCGGATGACCCCGGTCCCTCGAGAATGGACCAGTTCAACCCACCCGGCACCGTCGACACTTCCAGAGAGGGCACCGACACCGCCAGCGCCAGCGACACCGCCAGCGACACCACTCCCGGCGACGTCCCGAATCCAGGACAGATCGAGGGCGACAAGAATCAGGCGGCTGGAAACTCGAATCCGGAGAACCCGGGAAGCCTGCCCCCCGAGCCCGACGCCAGCGGCCAATTCCCCACCCAGATCCCCAACCAGCTCCAGCAGGCGCCGCCTCCGGGCAGACCGGACACCCCGCTTGGCCGGGCGCTCTCTCTCATCGACCGAAAAAAATTCGCTACCGCCGCTGAAAGCCTCCAGGAAATCATCAGGAAGGAACCGGATAATCCTGTTGCCCACTATCTCATGGCTGTCACCCAGGTCTATCTTCGCAACAACGAGGAGGCCAGAAGGCAGTACCAGTGGGTAATCGAGAACAGCCCTGACGAGACGATCAAGGAGCTGGGACGAAGAGGGCTGGCGAAGCTCTCGCCCTGATCAGGGCTCGCCTATGAAAGTGACGATCAGATAGAGGGTGAGTGCGCAGGCTCCACCTGCCACCACCAGAAATACCAGGACCTTGAGAGCGACTTCCCCGAATTGGGCTGAAGCCGGCGTTTGCTCCGACACGAAGCTTTCGTTGGAGTAGAAACGCTCTGTACGCTTTTGAACCTCCGAGTCCTGCCTCTGGCTCACAAGATCTCGAAGCGAACCCTGGTCGAACCTCTCTTCCTTCACCGGAACAGGCTCGGGTTCGGGCGGGGGAGGCGGGGGCGGAGGCGGGGGCGCCACGGGCTCGGGCTCCGGCTCGGGCTCCGGCTCGGGGACATAAGGCTCGATATCGGGATTGTCGGGACTTTCGAGGATGGACTTGAGCTCGCTCACCAGGTCGGTGGACGAGGCGCTGCCAAATGGCGAGGAGACAGGAAGCGCCTCCGCAGCCTGCTCCACCTGGGACTCCTCGGCGCAATCCCTGTAATCGTCATATTCGGGAGCGTCGAAGTGACCGCCATCGGTTCCTTCCAGGACCAGAGCTCGCCAGGACTCGAGAGCCTTCTGCATCTCTGCCGCAGACTGATAGCGATTCTCGGGCTCTGACTCGATGGCCCTTCGGATGATCATGTTCATCTCGACGGCCCCGGCCAGCTCCGGGCGTCTCTGCTGGACCGGAATCGGGATCTTGTCCGGATTGCAGTGCTGTTCCATTAGAGCCACCGGCGAATTCCCGTCATACGGCAGGACGCCCGTCACCATCTCGTAAGCCAGGATCCCCAGGGAATAAACATCCGATCGCGGGTCCAGGGTCAAGCCCATACACTGCTCGGGACTCATATAGACCGGCGAGCCCAGGACCTGGCCGGTCTTGGTGATCCGCTGCAGGTCCTCATTGAGCTTAGCCAGACCGAAATCCACCACCTTCACCGTAGTCTCGGTCTTGCCCATATTGACTATGACGTTGCCAGGCTTGATGTCCCGGTGGACTATACCCTTCGAGTGCGCATGGGTGAGGGCTTCGCAGACCTGGATAAGGATGTCGGCGATATCAGAGCCTCTGCGTATCCTGCCGTGCCTGGAAAAGAGGTCCTCCAGCGAGGTGCCGGAGAGCAGCTCCATGAAGAAGAAAGCCTGACCGGTCGCAGTCATGGCGAACTCCACCGGGCGGACGATATTCTTGTGCTGGAGCTTGGTGTGAATCTCGATCTCACGCAGAAAGCGTTCGGTGAGAGCTTTCTCGACAAAGCGAAGGGTCTTGCCGGCGACGATCTCGCCGGTGGAGATCTTGCGAACCTTGTAGACCACGGCCATGCCGCCTTCGCCGATGATGTCCCGGATCTCGTAATCTTTGCAGATCGTCTTGCCGATCGCCGCCCGGGGGTCGCATACCTGGAGCTGGAGCTGCGAGGCGGAAAGAGATGCCTGAGAGCTCGAGCCGCTCCCGAACGAGCGCGTCCGACCGGCGTCCGGCGCCGGCTCCGGCAGAGGATCCGGGGAGCTGCCTGAATTGCTTCCTGAATTGCTTTCCGACATCTACAGGACCATTCTCGCTATGAGAAAAGAGGGGATGATCTAGATTTTCCCAATTTTCCGAGATCTTCTCTCATTCGGGAACCATAGTTATCACGACCAGCTCGGGTCTGCACAGGAAACGCAGGCGGGGTGCATAGCCTCGCTCCATGCCGATACCCCGGGAAATGATCAGACGCTCGCCTGCTTCTCCTCCATGATTTCCCGGCACATGGATCAATCCGCCGGCGGCCCACTGCCGGGGAACCAGGGAAAAAGTCAGCACCGGACCGAAAAACGGTATCTGGACCTGCCCGCCGTGAGTATGACCGGCAATCATCAAGTCGCAATCAGGGTGGCTGAGGGCGAAATCCGGTCGGTGCCCGATCATGATGTGAAGACCGTCCACCCGGGGCGGTCTGTAATTGAGCTTGAAAGAGTCACCGAGAGTGAGACCGGTGACGGTGAAAACATCATTGCCGACAGTACCGCTCCGGGGAAAGACTTTCACCGGCAGGTCCTTGAAGATTGCTGTCCAGGCGTCATCCTCGGAATCGCCCCGGGTGGCGTAGACGCCCAGAGGTGCCTGGAGTCCTGTCTCCTTCATGAGCTTTCGTAGGCGCTCGATCTGCTCGGCTCTGCAGGAAGGGAATGCATGGATGTAGTCGCCGACCAGAAAGATAGCGTCGGGTTTCTCTTGCATGGCTCGGGTCAGGACGATCTTCTCGAACGGACCGACGTCGTCTGTTTGAATATCGGCGAGAACCACGAATTTGACAGGTCTGGCGAGCTTGTCCGTGCAGACATGATACTCGGTGACATCGAAGCTCCGGGGCTCGATTACGAAAGCATCAAGGGCCACGGCGTCGAGCATGAAGGCCAGAGCCAGAAAGAATACTGCAACTTTGCGAAATCGATTCCAGGCGATCATGGCGCTGAAGATGAGGAAATAGCTCCCTCCGGCAAAAAGCCCGATACAGGTCATGCTGAGAGAATCGAAGATATCTCGACCGAGCTGGAAAGCCACCCAGATGAAAGCCAGAGTATAGACCGCTGCAACCACCAGGTAAGATAGAAGCGAGCGCCGAAAGCGGAACAGTACGAGAGAGCCGACGGTGGTTACCGCCAGCAGGAAGCAAGCATAGATGGCGAGAACATCCACGATCACCCTTCTTCGAGGAAGGCATGAAGCCCTTCGGGATCATCGGTAATGATACCATCGACGCCCAGATTGATGAGCCTGAGCCAGGAGCGAGCATCATTGACGGTCCATGGAAGAATCTTCAGCCCACCGGAGCGGGCATCGGCCACGGCCTTCTCATCCAAGAACTCGTGATCCGGATTCCAGTATGCAGCCTTGAGAGAAGCGGCATACTCCCCGAGATTTTCGGGAATCGCCACCATCAGAGCGGCATAGGTCCAGTCGGGATACTTCTTGCTCATACCGGCAATGAGCTCGTGGTCGAAAGAGCTGAACACAATCTTCTCTCTCGCCGGGTAGTCGGAAAGCATCTCCACGAGCTCGTCCTCGATGCCGGCAAATCGAAAAGGCAGATTCTTGACCTCGATATTGATGGTCAACTTGCCATCCACCAGAGCAAGAACATCGGCAAGAAGAGGCACGCGCTCACCGGCGAACTCGTCGCCATACCAGGCACCGGCACTCAGTCTCTGCAACTCGTCAAAAGTGCAATCGACAAGATTGCCAGCACCATTTGTGGTGCGCAGCAGATCGCTGTCGTGGAATACCACCAGCTCTCCGGTAGCGCAACGCTGTACGTCGAGCTCGATGCCATCGACGCCCAGCTCCAGACACCGGCGAAAGACATGCATGGTGTTTTCGGGGCCCCAGCGGCGCCCGCCGCGGTGAGCAAAAATCTGAGCAGGTCGTCCGGTCATCTGGACGACTAAAGGTCCAGAACCCGCTGGGGACGTACGAGCCCCATATTGAGGGTTACGACGATTTTGGGAGGCATGACGGTGATCTTCTCGAGAGGAAGCTCGACACCGTGCTCGGTACCGAACAGACCCTTGATATTCTTGAGCACCAGAAATCCCTTCTCGTTGCCGATCTCGAACTTCATGCTCTCTTTCTTCTTGATGATGTAAGCCCCCCACTTTTCTGCCGTGGGCTGGTGATTGTTGATCTGGATGACGTTGGCCTGACGGATGATTTCGTTGACCTGGCTCGAAATCGCCTTGAGAAGCCCGGGGATCTCGTCCCGGCTGCCAAAAGTCTCGAGAAGCATTACATCGATAAGGGAGCCTTTGAGGGAGACATTCTCCGGTCTCTGATGGAGGAAAGTGATCACTCCCGAAAAAGGATCGCTGGCGCTCTTGACCATCTTCTTGGCCGCCTCTACGAGCTCTTTCTCGACCTCAGCCAGCCTATCGAGGAATTGGCACTCTTGACTCATCGATTCGCTACTCACAATAACAACCTCGGTCTCGGTATATACCTGTGATAATCCAACGGGCCTCGCCGGTATTTTTAGGGGAAACCGTCTGATCAAATCTTACCCAATTTTCAGGAACCCTCACTATCCGATCGTTTTGATGAGATTAGCCCCCGGTGCCGACCGGCGCCGCTTTCCTAAAATCTGGCTCAGATCCGGCGGTGTTTCAAAGAATATCCCCGGAACCATTGCCTGGCCAGCACATCCGGTGTTACGGCACTTTTTCGGCTCGAACCCGTCTCAAGATGGAATTGACTTACAATTCTATGAGAAGTAAGGAGATGGGCTAACAGATGGACATCAGGCACAGGCACATCAAATCAATCGGCGCGGCTCTCTGCCTCCTGGGCGCGACCTGCGCTCTGCCCTACACCGCCGAGGCTCGCTACAAGCACGCCGACTCCAGACAGCCACGCTATCTGCCGGCGGCCGTAGCCGGACCAGGTGGGGCAACCACCATGACACCGAAGAATGTCCCGGACTTCGCCAACCATACTAATACCACCACCGGTGACGCCGGCGGACCAGCCCGAACCGGCGGTCCGGGCACCCCTCTGCGTGCGGACCTTGCCTCCACGACCCTGCCTGTCCAGACCCGCATGAAGCTGGTCCTGGAGACGGCCGTCGATGCGCGCTCAAGCCAGCCGGGCGATATCTTCGAAGCCCATGTCAAGGACGACATGTATCTGGGAATGACCCTGCTCCTGCCCAGAGGCAGCCTGGTTCGCGGACGCGTGGCCCAGGTGACCAAGCCCCGCCTTCTTTCGAGAGCCGCGAAAATCGGGCTCAAGCTCGAGCAAATCGCCACCCCCCAGGGAGAGGTCATCCCCCTGGACGCTAATCTGGAATTCAAGAAAGGGGTTACGAACAAGCGTGGCCAGCTCGATCCCGGCACCAGTTTTGGAACAAGGGTAGAGCATAGCGTTCGCTCGGTCAGCGGTCTCAACGAGGACGGCAACACCAACGGCGCTCTCCTGGCAGCCAATATCGCCACCCTGGGCGCACCGGTGGTCGCCACGGCACTGGGTAGCTCGGCGATCGCGCTCTTCTCTCAGGGCGACAATGTCAACCTGGGACCCGGTCAGGAGCTCGAGGTACTGCTCACCAACGATCTCGGCGTGCAGATCAACTAGAACCGAAGTCTAAATGAGATCCGCGGCGTCAGCCTGTACGCTCTTGGTTTCTTTGTGCTCACGCAGCAATTGCAGATTCTGCTCGAAATAGCTGTTCGCCGGCTCCAGGGTAATCGCCCGGAGGAACTCCTCTTCCGCCTCTTCCAGGTAATTGCGGCGCTGGTATAGAACGCCCAGATTATTGTGCACCCAGGCATTGTTAGGGTCGAGCTTGACGCAGATCTTGAGCTCTTTCAGGGCGCCTTCGAGATTGCCTCTATCGATGAGGACATTGGCGAGATTGTAATGAGCGGGCATGCTGTAGAAGTTCAACTTCACGGCGTTGCGATACAGCTCTTCAGCCTCTGCCAGCTCGTGCTTCTTGCGAAGCAGGCTGCCCAGATTGATATTCGCCATGACTTCGTCCGGCCGGACCTTCAAGAAATCGCGGTATCTCTCGATGGCTTCGTCCGTCCGCCCCTGGAGCTGATAGATATAAGCGCCGAGATAACGGGCGTCCCAGTTCGATGGGCTGATAGAAAGACACCTGTTGATCTCTTCCAGAGCCTTTTTGTACTGCTTATGCTTGATCCAGGCTTTCGCCCTGGCGATGCAGAGCTTCGGGTCCCGCTTCTCGAAAGGCTTGGCGATCTCGGGGACCTCGCGCTCTTCCTCGGCGGCCTCTTCGGTTTCTTCTTCTTCGTCCTTGTCGGCACTCTTTTCGGAGTCTGTGTCAGCGCTCTTATCGTCGCCTTCCGCGGCCTTGCTCTCCGCTTCCGCAGGCTTTACTTCCTCTTTCTTGGGAGGCTCCGGCTCGGGAGCCGGCTCGGTCTTTTTCTCTCCGGGCTGGGAAAGCTGTACATCAGTGCCGGAAAAGCCACCTATGAAAGGCATTGGATTGGATATGTCGAATTCCTCACTGGCAACAGCCACGGTACCGGAGAGGACGAGACCGGAAGAAATTGTGATCGAAAGCGCGAATAAGATTGTTTTGGCGGACATGTTCAGTGGCGAATCAGTGAAAGAACTCGAACAATATACTATGACGTTGCCAGTATTTATCTAAAAAGAGCGATTTCCAATCTCAGGGAGCTTCGAGAAGAAGCGTCACAGGACCGTCATTGACCAGTGAGACCTTCATATCGGCTCCGAAGACCCCGGTGGCGACTGTTACACCCTTTTGCTCGATGCAGCTGGCATAGTGTTCGTAGAGCCTGCGTCCCTCGTCCGGTGCCGCCGCCCGGGTGAACCCCGGCCGCCTGCCTTTGCGCCAGTCGGCAAGGAGCGTGAACTGTGAGACAACCAGAGCCTGGCCGCCAATCTCGAGAAGAGACCTGTTCATCTTGCCGTTCTCGTCGGCAAAGATCCGGAGGTCCACCGACTTCTGGGCGAGGTACTCGGCCTCGGCGTCGCTGTCTCCGCTTTCCACACCCAGAAGAACCAGGAGCCCGGGTCCGGTCTCTGCTACTTTCCTGCCGTCCACTTCCACCGATGCCTCGCGGACACGTTGCAAAACCGCTTTCATAATACCGGGCTCCTCTATCTGCAAGTTCATGGTAGCAGCGCCAAAAACCAGCATCCTTACAGGGGACTCAGGATTGCGGGAAAGGGTCGCGTCAACTCCCGGTCAAGAGCCATGCCACTACCGATGACATCATGGCCTTCGGCAGACGAGCCGACTCATGATTCCTCTTTGACTCGTCTCTCATGTCGACGCCGAACGAATGCTCTCGAACGAACCAGCGCGATCGTCCGTGGCACACTTGCCAAGCGCACCCGAGTAGCCTCAATATGACGAAATGTTCGAATTTTCGATCATTTGTCGAATCCCTGCCATGCAGCGGTGATTCGAGGTCGAGAACAAGTACGAAAAACCAGGCAAATTCCCGAAAACACAGTCCCTCAGCCCTTTCAAACAGTATCCTCCGCAGCAGGGCTGGAAATGGCTGTTCTTGCGCTCAGGCTTCCGACGTGTAAAATAGTAGGTCGCGGGGTGGAGCAGTCTGGTAGCTCGTTGGGCTCATAACCCAAAGGTCGACAGTTCAAATCTGTCCCCCGCAACCAATCTACATGAGGCTTTCGGCGATTCATACCCGAAAGCCTTTTTGTTCGTCTATCGTTTGTCTATCGCGATTCGCAGCCCGCTTGGATCCGAACAAATTCAAGTTGGAATTTCTTGCTAAAGCCGCTTGGGCAGCCAGACTTAGGGAGGCGCCAACGTGTTGAAAAACCCAAGCGGAGTTCGGAGATTCCCGGCCTGCTTGCTCTTCCGTCGCCTTACCCTTTGCCTTACCCGCCGTTCACAAGAATCACGAAAGTGTCCGCAAAAACGACGACCTTTTTACCGTTATCGCGGCGTCTATCGCATCGTCTATCGCACCAATCGGCTGGCCTGAATACTGTGGCGTTTTCGGCGCCTAATGCAATGCCTAATGCAGCGCCTGACGTATGCCTAACGCAAACGCCTAGCGCAACGCCTGCCTAACCCGTTTCCTAACCCACACATCGGCGATTCGCCACTGTGACGCGGATTGGCGTCTCATTGCTGGCGCTTCAAAGGCAAATGTCATCGAATGTTTGTCTCGCAAAAGCATTTAGGTTCTGGATTTCACGAGATGTATTATGATTGGCAGTATGAAAATCCGTCTGACAATACAAACGACCGTCGATGCAATCCCAGCGAATAAAGGCTAGGAAGCAGTCTCGTCGTGTATTAGGACCGGATCAAAATCTTTCGACTCCATCTTTGCCGACGAAGCTGCTCATAGAAGCACCGGAATCAACGCGGCCAGGAGGGAGAAACAATGGCTATCTGGTTTACGTCCGACCATCACTTCGGACATACAAACATCATCAAATACTGCGACCGCCCATTTGGCACAACGCATGAGATGAACGTCGCCATGGAAGCTGCTTGGAACCGAGTCGTCGACAAAGATGATGTTGTTTATTATCTCGGTGATTTTGCAATGAACGTTCGACTGGTGCCGTTGCTGGTCGAGCGATTGAACGGCGCGAAAATTCTGGTCCCAGGCAATCACGATAAGTGCTGGCAAAAGAAGGATGCTTCAAATCGTTGGGTGAAGCACTATTTGGATGCTGGCTTTCAGTCGGTCGAGCAGTCGACGCGCCTGGAAATCGCGGGGCAATCGGTGTTGCTAAATCATCTACCTTACCGCAACGAAGCTGACCCACAGCAGCGTTACTTCCAACAACGCCCTATCGATGACGGCGGCTGGTTGATTCACGGACACGTCCACAATCGCTGGAAAGTATCCGGTCGGCAGATCAATGTAAGCGTCGAGATGTGGAACTTCGAGCCGGTGAGTCTCGATTGCATCGCGAGAATAATTGGAGCGGGTCCGGCGACAAGAGCGGAAGGCAGCAACGAGGCCTACGCAGAAGACTAGTCCTCAGAGCCGGTCGATATATTCTTTTATCTTATCGGCGATTTCGGCAAGCGATGGTTGGCCAGCATAGTAAAGCGCTTGCGTTCCTTTGTACTCTCTTTCTAACTTTTCCACTTCTTCCGCGTTCTCGAATTGGAAGGCTGGGTTAGCCGCTATGCGCAGTTCGTCTGCCTTTGGAAAGCGCTGTTTCTTTCTCTCTTCGTACTTGTCCGTTCCTATGAACTTCTTCACTGCATCAACATCAAGTAGGCAATAAACATCGTAGTAATGGCGAAGGAAATTGGGCGGCAATATTCCTGTTTCGCGAAACTTACGAAATTTCGTCGAGATCGTCTGCAATTTTTCGACGAAGGTAAATTCGGGGTTATAGCAGAGAATGCCGAGTGCACGGTTGTCCATGACATCGACTTTGCTCGCTCTTGCCGCTTCCATTGCCCAAGAGGAGATATCTACTGGTGTATTGGGCGTAGTGTCGTCAAAGCCAATTTCTAGCAGAATCCCCGGCTTCACGCCAACTAGTTCTTCAGTCTTGGTTTCATAAGTTAGTCTGATGCCACCATTGCGAAGTCGCTCGTCATCGTATTCGGTGGCACGGGATACGCTTACATCAGGAATGTTTATCTCCGCAGCTAGCCAGTCATAGAACTTTCGACGCGATTCGATATGAATGTCCTTATCATGATTCTTGCCTGTTTTCACATCCATTTCGGGAGGCGGTTCAAATCGAATATCGATGTCTTCCGAAAAGCGTTTGATGATTCCGAATCCCTTCGACAGAGAGGTTCCGCCTTTTAACTCGAAGGTGAAACCCTGAGCCTTCAGCCCCCACAGGCAGTGCATGATCCAATAATCTTTCTCGACCAAGGTTGGCGTAATGCCGTCGCGCTCTGCGACTATTCGCAGCAGGTCGCCAAAATCTGCTCGCTTGTGCAGGAACTCAGGCATCAAGCCATTCCTTGATCAGTTTTTTCGTTGCTACAGTTCCAAATTTTGACGCGGCTTGCAGTAACTTGTGACGATCAAATTGATGCGATTTCGCTTGAGCATTGCGCATCAAGTCATCACGTTCCTCCGCGAGTTCGTCGAGATTATTTAGCAAATCAACCAACAAGAACTCTGCAGAAAGTTTGTTCGGGAATCTCGGCTTCATTCGAAAATCGAATGTGCGATTTCCAAACTTGAATTGACCATGCCTTTTGTGGTTGTAGACTACGGTGCGATTGTAGAGCTGAGTTCCACCCAACGCGAGCGTGTTGTAGCTGGCAGGTGACAGCAACAGAAAATCGTCGTCACGCAAAAATGCAGCAACGAGTTCATTGTCCTCTGGAGGAACCGGTCCGAATGCGGACTGGCGAGGAACGTAATAAAGCCCTTGGGCAAGCTTTTTTAGCCGCCCAGAATCTTGCAATTGCTTCAGATGCCGATCTACCGCATTCGATGCCGGGGCGAGATCTTCTCGCCGATATACTGCACCAGCCCGAAGTCGCCGGGACAAAAGGGAGGCGGCGGTAGGTTTTGCTTTAGTGGCGAGTGCGCTCATAATTTGCCTGAATTTTTATTGAGGTTTCATGCACCCAATATAGCATACGTGCCGAATATATGTCAAATATATCGATTGAACAATAAGGAGATAGCCTCAATTTCACCTGCAATTATGGGGGACTCTACGGCAGAGCTGCTCGCGCATCAGCTTGGAGGACGCATAGGAAAGGGCGCCCTTCCGGACGCCCCTTCTGAATTAGTGGACAACCGCTTATCTCAGTGATACAGCGCCACCGAGAGCGGATTCAATGTTCGCGGATAACGAGGAGACAATTGAGTCGCAGGCAGCATAGTTAACGCCTTCTACCGTTGGTCTGAAGTCCATTAGAACGGCTGTTGTTCCGCGTTAATCCTTTCAAAGGCAACGGCATTGGGCTTAGGCGGTTGCCTTCGACGTTGGTGTTTCAAACAGTGCGTGGCAGCGCGCTTCTATGTCACGGGCTCGGCGAGAATGATATGAAAACACTTCTACCGGATGAAAACGGCTATGCCCTCACATCCAACGAGGAGTTAAATAAATTGCTGCGCGAGTCCCAGCATCGCTATGTGATCAAGGGCCACAGCCACCGTAGAATGGTGCGTCGAGTCGAAGATGTGACATTCATTAACGCTGGCACTCTCCTCCAAAAGCACGGGCCAGGATTTTGCATCATCGATTTCCGAAAGCAGCAAGTTCAGTTTTTCGATTTCATCAATTCCGAAATCACGACGCGAGATGCCGTCCGACTGCCTTAGCGACAGGACCGGCTGGGTCCAATGGTCTCATGATATGATTGGCTGTATGAAAATCCGTCTGACAATACAAACGACCGCTGATGCGATCCCCGCCAATAACTGGTAGGGACCAGCTTCGTCGTGTATTAGGACTGAACAAATTTTTCGACTCCAACTTTGCCGCCGAAGCTGCTTAATGAAGCAATCGCGTCAACGCGGCCGGGAGGAGCAGCCATGGCTATCTGGTTTACGTCCGATCATCATTTTGGACACGTTAATATCATCAAGTACTGCGAACGTCCATTTAACTCGGTAGCGCACATGAACGCATCTATGATTGGTTCGTGGAACGGAGTTGTGGCGCCTAATGACACCGTGTATTACTTGGGCGATTTCGCAATGCAACCACATATCGTGGCAGATATTTTGCCTCAGTTGAACGGGAAGAAGCTACTCATCGCAGGCAACCACGACCGTTGCCATCCGAAGATCGGCAGCCCAAGCAAGTGGCGCCAGGTATACATTGATGCCGGATTCGACTCAGTGCAGGTTGACATGCAAGTGGAGATCGCTGGCGAGATGGTCCTGTTACACCATTTTCCGTATCGTGCTGAAACAGAACCAAAGCAGAAATACTACGGGCAGCGTCCCGTTGATGCTGGTGGCTGGTTGATTCACGGACACGTTCACAATCGATGGAAAGTATCGCGTCGACAAATCAACGTCAGTGTCGAGGTATGGAACTTCGATCCAGTGGCGCTGGATTGCATTGCGGAGATCATCAAATCCGGTCCGGCAGAAAATGCAGACGATTTAGGCGAAGGTTACGAGGAGCACGAACAACAGGCGGGCCTGTCCATCTAATGGTTTTTTAGAAAGACCCCTGCGTTACTTGATCGGAAGCGATGGAGCTGAAGTGTAGCAACTTTATCGTCACATAACAGCCAGAAATTTCCAGTTATAATGGACTTTCTCGCGCGAGAATATAGCGCGAATCTGGAAATGTCCACTTTTGCGCTATTTTCTCGCGCGAGAAATATGCTATTATAGGAAATTATGGAAGCGGAGAAGGACATCCTTCAATACGTGCGAACCGGAAAGCTAGAGCTGCCGCCGTTGAGATTCGCACAAGTATCCGAAGAAGCAGGAGACAGCGAACTTAGGCCCGATGTGATTCTTCAAGCTGATTGGCAAGGGAGAAACTTCGTCTTTGTCGGGGAAGTTAGGCGCTACGGTAGCGACAAGTCCGTAAGTGAGGCTGCCGAACAGGCGCGATACTACGCAGAACGGTTAGGAGTTTATCCGCTAGTAATTGTTCCGTGGCTTTCGAACGAACAGCTCGAATCTCTTGAGCGGAAAAATGTAAGCGGCGTTGATCTGTGCGGCAACGGTGTTGTTATCGTGCCCGGCGAAGTGCTGGTTTTCCGAACTGGTCAGCCTAACAAGTTTCCGACATCACGACTAATACGGCGCGTTTACGAGGGCACCAGCTCTCTTGTTGCACGCGTCTTTCTTCTGCGTCCTCAGTACAACTCGGTTTCCGATATCCTTGACGAAATAGCTTCGAGAGGCGGAAGTATTACTTTGCCCACGATCTCCAAGGCGTTGAAGCAATTGGAAGAAGACGTCGTGATCGACAAATCATCAAAGCGCATCCGTCTTTTGCAAGCAGACAAACTCTTGGACCGGCTCAAATCCAACTATGGACCGCCGAAACCGCGCGACTTGGTTCGATGCAAGTTAACGAGAAAGGACAACGCCAGCATTGGCCCGATTGTCTTCGATGCAGCTAAAGATTCCGGCGTCCGAATTGTGCTCTCTGGAGAAAGTTCGGCGAATTTCTATGCATCTCTTGCAAAGGAACCAATCGATATTTTGTATTGCAGCGATATCGCATCGCTACAGCTCGGGAATCGGGATGTCGAGCTGGATGACTCTAGCCGTTTTCCGAACGTCGAACTAAGGGAATCTGACTCCGACGTTGTCTACTTCGATATGCGAAGCAAGGATGGCTACAATGTGGCCTCGCCCGTGCAAGCTTATCTTGAGCTAGCGATTTCAGATAAGCGCGGTCAAGAAATTGCAGAACAGATTCGGAAGAAGATCATTCAAGACGTGCAAACCGCTCTTCAAGAGAGGTCTGCGTAATGAGTGATGTAGACCTCTTTAACACTTTTGTTGATTTGCATGAGAAGCTCTCAGGTAGAGGAATCTCGATCATTCTGGGCGGTGGTCTGGGATTGTATCTGAAGCAACTTCATTTGCTGGAAAATCCAGCTAGAACGCTGATTGATGCCAGCGGCTGGCCGAAGCCCCGAAGCACATCGGATATTGATCTTTTCTTTCCCTTAGAAGTGCTTATTAGCTTGGACGAAATGAAAGCAGTACGGACCGTGATCGATGAGATGCACTTTGAGCCTATCCCGGGCTGTGAATACTGGCGCTTCAACTTACCCGCGAACGAGGTCAAAATCGATCTGTTGACCGGGCCAATCGAGACCGCGAAAACTCAGTTGAAGAGCGATTCCCGCAGAGCGCGACCAAAAGGAGATTTACAACTTCATACGCATCCCGTACCGGAGGCTCTAGATCTATCAGCCCGTTTGGAACAGGTGGGACTTGTCGGTCTCACGTCGGCGAAGAAAGAGTCAACGGTCAGCATACCCAGTCCGTTCACCTATTTGATGATGAAGGTCACCGCATTTGGTGACCTGCTTGATAACGAAGATAAAAATCTCGGGCGGCACCACGCTCTGGACGTGTATCGGATCGTTGCAATGATGTCTGAGGACCAGTTCATTGAAACGAAGTCGCAGTTCAAGTTGCACTTCTCGTCGCCTTATGTCGAGCGCGTGCGCGGTCTTGTAACGGATTGCTTCTCGACAGAGCAAAGCATTGGCATTTTACGAATGCGCGAACACCCATTCTGGAACGAAAATATGCGGGTATTGGATTTCATTGGCGCTTTGAATGAAATGATCGTGAATGAGGGTTTTGTCTAATAAGGTATTTGCGAAACGAGCGTCCCCAGTGGGACGCCCGTTCAGAGAGTGGTTCTAGCGAATCAGCGTATCGCGACCGTGTATTGCAGTGCGGCCTCGATGCGAGCAGATAGCGAAGAAATGATCGAGTCGCAGGCGGCGTAGTTCACTCCTTCGACCGTTGGCGAAAAGTCCATTTGTATCAGGGTAGTGCCTCGTTCGGTTGGCTGCACTTGGATTTCGACTGACAGGAATCTCTGTAAGCGTTCTTTTCGAGTGTGAATTTGTCCGCGCGCATCGCCTTCGAGACGAGTGAATTCGTCGATGAAGCGAAGGTTCGCTGTTATGCGTCCGGTTTGTGTGTCGGCGGTTACCACGTGCCATTTGTCTCCGTAGTTGTACGAGATCTCGGCGAGAATGTCGCGGATTTTCGCGAATGCGATTTTTGCTGGGACGTTGTATTCACGCGGCGCGGGATGGAGACACTTGGAGCGTTCTTCGCATGCGGATTTGAAGATTGGGATTGCGGCGAGAATGCCCAGGACAAGTCCCGGCACTATTCCTGCACTCGCATCATGCGATGCTTCGCCGATGAGCGCTCCGGTTAGAAGGAACACGAATTGTTCCGACAATGATTGCTACGAGGGCCATACGTCATCTACCTCCGGTGAGTCTTGTTGTTGAAATTGATTCGTGTTGTTTTCGTGCGCGCGTTCTTGCTTGCGACTTTGATTGAAGTTCCGCTTCTTATCGTTGCGGCTACGTTTGCTCCTTCGATTCTTTCCTTCGGGCTTGCTTTCTTCCTTGCGTTGATCGGTGTTTTGTTGCTCCGTTCGTCCACGTTTTCGAATCGATTCCGAAATTTCGTGCGGTGGTCGCTCCGGCGCCGGACAAGCAAGGGCGTAGTGATAGGCTGTTGGCGATGTGAGCGCGATTTTGAGCGGCCATGTATCGTTTGTGAAAGCGATAACCTCGCCGCTCAAATTGATGAGTTCATCCGGTGTTGCTATATAGGCGAGTTCCGTGCTTCTTCGCGGGCCGTCGCCGATGCTTTGGCGCTGTTTAATTGACGTTGGATTTCGCCCGAGAAACGCGCTCGATCCTTTTGTTCTATCCAAGTCGCCAGGCGTTTGTAATCCTCCTTTGGTAGCCTGAGCGATTTGTCCTTGTTGTCTATGAGTTGACGACGGAGTCCGGCCAGGCGTTCGTAACTGTCATTTTTTGAGTACTCTTGACCGCGATATTCAAACGATTCCTTTCCGTCTTGTGGTTGGTTCTTGATCCATTCACGGTAGGGTTCCAGTTCTTCTCTGACGATCTTCTTGTGTAACCAAGGCAGTTCTTCGCCATTCCTAATTCTCTCTTGCCGCGCGTTTTCAAATTGCTGGTGCCGTTCTTTGTTGCGCTCCTTCTGCTTTTCTTGCCGTTCAAGGTCCGCCATGCGACAGTCTGAATATTGGGTGCGTTCTAGGCCTCAGTCCGATAAGAAATGCCTTCGTCGTTTAAGGAATGCAACAGCTTGCGATCAGTTTCTGAAAGCCAAGGGCTTTCCAGATCGGTCGGCGCAATCAATCCGCGCTTTCGCGCATCCTGCATAGCTTCCACAAGGTGATGATGTTGAATAGTCTTGGAGTAGTGCAAATCCAGAAAAGTTCTGACGACCGTCGTTACGGAGACCTTTCTCTCTTGCGCGATTTCAAAATGCCTCAATTCGGCACGGTGAAGCCGCAACGCTTCGGGAACGGAGCGCCGCTTGAAGGTTTTCGGAACAGTCATATACAACCGTCTGCCAGACCAAGTAGAAAGGTCGTACAGCTCAAGGGCGGTGTCGTGAGAATACACGCCCGAGGGGGTGCCTGACCGGTCGGCAGACCACAAATACCAGACCATGAGATCATCCGGTCGAGGGTTTGGGTAGAGATGCAAGCGATAGACACCGCGCCATTCACGTTCCCAGTCTCCTGTCTGAACGTGATAGGTTTGCATCCTCGTTGAAAACCCGGCTTCGGTCGCCTGTTTAGCAGTAAAGTAGCCGCCCTGCGAATCAGCGATCTCAAACAGCTGGTGGAAATTGTCTCTGAGCGTCTTGACCATGAACAATTACAACATTGATTGTAATAATTGTATCATCTATATGCTACATTGAATGTAGTAAATGCTTCCAGGCTGTAAAAATGTAGCGGAAATGCCAAGTATGCTGCTCTATACATGTAGAATGCGCTACATTTCAGGTTGTAAAGCGCTCACTAACTGGTAACCATCGGCCAAACCTTCCAGGCAAGATGGGACTGGAACGACCGGCTGCCAAGGGAAGTCAAAGTGTTTGACCTCGGGATCGGGTACCCTTAGAATCAGGAGGTTACTATTGAATGTCGAGACACATATGAGTCTTCCGAATCAGGAGAGCCTTCCCTCATTTGACCGTCCTCCAGTATCGGAAGTTGCCTTGTCTGTCCAATTCGACAAGGTTCCTGCTCTGCGCAGCTTTCAGCTTTGCACCCTGTGGAAACAATTCTCTGAACGATTCCCCAAGATAGAGGAGCGGCCACCGCTTGATCCGGTCGTGGAGCAGCTCAAAATGGGACCCCAGTCCCATCGGATCGAATTTTCCCTGCTGCAGCTACCAGAGGTTTCGCGCTACTTTTTCATTACAAAGTCAGGCAACGAGCTTATCCAAGTGCAGCAGGATCGGTTCGGGCACAACTGGCGAAAGACGGGAGAGGGTGATGAATATCCCCGCTATGAAAGGATTAGGGAGCAGTTCAAAGAGAACCTTGAAGCGTTCTGTGAGTTCCTCGCCGCTGAGCGGCTTGGTCGATTCGCGCCGACGCAAGCCGATTTAACTTATGTGAATCACATAGTGGCAGGCGAAGGATGGGAACAGTTCGGAGAAATGCACAAGGTATTGAATGTTCAAGCATTACAATACTCTGACTCATTCTTAAAGGAGGCTGAGAGCATCAGTCATTCCGAACGTCACATTATTCGAACTGGGGACAAGCCAATTGGCCGGCTACACATTACGGCAGAGCCTGGATATAGAATTGCTGATAAGAAGCCAATTTTGAACCTTACTTTGGTAGCCAGAGGCTATCCACTGAGCGGAAATATTGATGGTGTGTTGAGTTTCTTGGATTTGGGGAGAGAATATATTGTGAGGGGGTTTGCCTCAGTTACGCGCCCTGAAATGCACAAAATATGGGGTAGAACGAAATGAGCATCAGTAGTAACGACATAATGCCGGTCGACCGCGACGCTGTTGTGGCACCTGGTGCGACAATTCGCCTGGAAGCTCCAAATGGAGTTTGCTATGGTATTTTTTGCGACCGCGAATATCCTTGGTTGGTGCCCGTTGCAGAGAATGTGCAGCGACTGCTTTGGTATGAAAAGAATTGGGATTCGCACGGGGCGCAGCCGCTAAATCCGAATGCGGTGCAAGAGGCGTTTTCGATACTATGCCGGGTAATGACTGATGAGCATCAAGCTCCTCGATTATCACCGACGCCTTCTGGCGGTCTCCAAATGGAGTGGCGTATTCCTAAGGCGCTTATGCAGGTTGAAGTTGATTATGATGGCAGTATTTCTGCCTATCTATCTGATACCAGGTCTGGTGCCGAATTGGATTGGGAAGATGAGTCAATAGAGGAAATTGATCTTCTTAAGGAAAAACTCTCTACTTTGAAAGACGCCGCATAGTGCTCGGTTCTGCATGGTGCCTGACTATATCGATGACACATCCATAAGTAACGACGAGATCCTCTTTAGAAGAGTCAAACTTAAGGTTGACCTGATCACATTCGACCCGGATTCCAGCAAACTGAGACCAACGTCAACCGCGTTCAAAAATACGGTGAAAGAGTTGCCTCTCCCAGAGGATGCCGCCCCGGGCACAGAGCCAGAGCGGGTAGAGACGTACATGTCTGTTTTTATGCAAGCTCGCCTAGAAACCCTAAACTTGACGTCAGAGCAAGTTCTGGAAGGAGTAACTGACTTTGTCCTTGTTCGTCTGAAAGCGCAAGAGGTGCGAGAACGCGGCATTGCGAAGGGAGTGCCCCAGCAGATTTTTCACGCTCCGGAGCCACCACCGCCTCCTTGTAACGAAGCTCATGGCGGAGTCGCCGGGAAAAAGTCGAAGGATATTCGGAAGGATTTTTCTGACCGGGCAGTTTGGATCGTCCGTCCCAGCATTGAATGGGTGATTGAAAATAGGGAGACCTTGAGAATTCCTCAAGATTTTTCGGTCGAAGCCGAATTCGAAAACCTGTTCTCGTAGCTGAACAACACCTTGCTGTGCGCAAGGCGTGAATTCCCTCACAGCAGCAGTCTAAACACAAAAGCCTTTCGAGTATCTATCGCGCTTTCATTCGCCACTGCATTGTCAGGTCGGACCATTTCATAGCCCCGCAGCTAAATGCCGATTACATATTGCGTGATGCTTTTGCCTTGCTATCTAATTCTCCATCATACGGGGGCAGCACCACCGCGCATCAAGCGTTTCAGCTTTAACACGTACCAGCCACCAGCTTCTTGCCGCTTGACCCGCAGAGCCGCCCCGTACTCCGATTCGCGTAGGCGCAAGCCGCAGCAGATCTGGAGACAAAGATATGAATAGCAGAAACTTGAAGAAACATCTGAAATACATCATTCCTGAAATGCGCTTGGCACTCATAAAAGGGCCAGGCGGAAACCCACTGCCAATCAACTGCCCAGATGATGTGCATTCATTCGTCTGCCCCCTCCTGGTGTTGTGTAGTCGTGAGCCATCTCCTTCTATGAGCCGCTAACAACACCGCCTGGCCGCCCTGTTCGCGTGCAAATCCGCGGACGAAACACACGTCCACTCCTACTGTTACTGCCTTATCAGCTACTGAAGATTAAATTTGCCGGTTTCAAGTGGTGCCATTTTCGATTGCCATTTCCATCAAAGTAGCTCACTTTTATTTTGCCAAAAACAGTCGGAATCGCTTCGTAGCATCTCGGCACGTGTCCGAGCGCATGCAAAACAGTCTGAAAACATCGGAACTCGCATACGGCGAAGTCGCACTACGCATTCCTCCGCAGCAATTCGCAGAGGGTTAAGAGACGCAGCGATACAGAAAGGGCGGGCGCGTACACCTCAGCAGCAATCCGATTTACGTATAATATTATGGACGTAATACAATGTAACGTCTAATATGTTATACCTAATCACCCCAAACACCAGAACCAAACATTGACAGTAACGTCTAATATCATTTACATTAGACCATCTAACGTCAACCCTACTAGACATTATGCCCAAATTCGCTTCTAACTCCGCCACTCCCATCCCGGTTCGCCGGGCACTGCGCAAACTCGGACAAGACATCCGGGACGCTCGACTGCGGCGACGCATACCGACAGAGATCCTGGCGGAAAGAGCATCCATCAGCCGCATGACCTTGTACAACGTTGAGAACGGCGACGCAAGCGTATCAATGGGCACTTACTCCACAATTTTGTTTGTGCTCGGCATGATTGATCGAGTCGGCAATTTGGCTGATGCCAGTGAAGATACCCTTGGGCGCCAGCTCGAAGAAGAGCGACTCCCAAAACGCATCAGGCTCCCACGAAAGAAAACAGCCGCACCGGACAAGACAGGATCGTCGTGATGGAAACCGAAACACTGGTCTATGTTGATCTTTCCGGCAAGCCACTTCTTGTCGGGCGTTTGTGGACGCGGACGCGCAAGGAAAAAGACAGTGCACCGTTCGAGTATGACAAAGACTGGCTTTCCAAGCCTTTGCGCTTTTCATTGGAGCCCGCCCTGACACTTGGACCTGGTCCGTTCCATAGTGATCGCGCACTTTTTGGAGCCATCGGTGACTCCGCCCCGGACAGATGGGGACGCGTGTTAATGCGCAGAGCCGAGAGTCGCCGTGCTGAGAAAGAGGGGAAAACAGCTCGAACTCTTCGTGAGATCGACTACTTGTTGATGGTCGACGACGAAGCACGCCGAGGTGCACTCCGCTTCAAGGCAAGCGCAGAAGGACCGTTCTTAGCAGAGTACGGAAAGAAAAAGATACCGCCCTTAATCGAACTACCCCGACTACTTTCTGCAGCAGAAAATGTATTAAGCGATAAGGAATCAGATGAAGACTTACGCTTGCTGCTCGCGCCGGGCTCCTCTCTTGGAGGCGCGCGCCCCAAGGCTTCCGTGCGCGATAAAGATGGTCACTTAGCGATAGCAAAATTTCCGCATGAGGGCGATGAGATCAATATCGTTTTATGGGAAGCCGTCGCCCTTACTCTCGCCAGCAATGCAGGTGTCAACGTGCCGGAATGGCGACTGGAAGACGTCGCCAAAAGGCCGGCTCTTCTGCTGCGGCGTTTCGATCGCCTTGAAGGAACCCGCATTCCGTTTGTGTCTTCGATGAGCATGCTTGATGCACGAGACAACGAACAGCGAAGTTACATGGAATTTGTAGATGTTCTTCGCCAGGTCGGCGGCGCACCGGTAGAGGATATGCGCATGCTTTGGCGTCGCATCGTGCTAAGCATTTTAGTTTCCAACACAGACGATCACCTGAGAAATCATGGCTTCTTGTATAACGATCCAGCCGGTTGGCGCCTCTCGCCTGCATACGATATCAATCCGGTGCCGATTGATATAAAACCACGCGTGCTCAGCACCGCCATCGATCTCGATGACGCTACGGCGTCGCTGGACCTCGCACTTCAAGTAGCCACCTACTTCGAGATCAGTCAGGACGATGCATACCAAATAGCCTATGAGGTGGGAACCGCCGTGAACTCATGGCGCAGCGTAGCGGCGAATCTCGGCATACCCACGAGTCAGATCGATCGCATGGCTTCGGCATTCGAGCACACGGATCTGAAAAAGGCACTAGAAGGCAAACCGACAGCCTCTCCAAAGACAACCAGCAAGAGCAAGAGCAAGAGCAAGAGCAAGCACTGAGCTGGTTTCAGCCTGCGTTCTCATCCAGGTAGCAATCAGGTGAAGGAAGGCACCATGGATGAAGGCGGAGCTGAGCGCAGAGGTCTCGAAGCCGATCACGCCGCACTTAATGCTGCAGTCGGGGCAGAGGCGCTCTTCCTGAGAGAGTTCGTGTTCGCTTACTTACTCGGCGACGGTGCATGAAGCGGAAGCTAGCTACGAACGCTACCCAATCGATGTCTCAATGCTTGCGTCGACTGCATCGCGATACTTCCGCGATAGATCTTCTGGTAGTCGTGATTGCTCCAGGACTTCATCAATATTTTCTTGGATACTGTTCGCCAGATCTTGCATGATCTGCAAGACTCGCTCTTTGGCGCCGCCCCATCTATCTGCGACGGCCGCGAAATCCTTGCGTTTTATTTTGTCGTTGCGTCCATTGACTGTGATCGCAAACTTGTCGCCAGCAAGGTAGATGCGCGTGTTCACTAGATCATAGATTGGCGAGTAGGCAATATCAGCAAGATCGGGATACAGACCCAGTTTGCCCGGTCTAAGCCACTTGATCACTGAAATGTTTTTTGCATGCAAATCACCATTTGCAACGAACCACGAGAAAATGAGGTGGCTTAGATAGAGCCAAAGGTCTGCTTCGCTCAAGTTGAGATCTATCAACGTCTCCGCTACTCGTTCTGCTGATGTTTCGTATTTGTCTGCGCGCGATAGGTAGAGCAATGACGCGGCGTCTTCCTGAAGCGCCAGCTTTAAGCTATGATGCATCTCTTCCAGGGCTCGCTTGCTTGGTACATCGTAGCGTTCGATCAAAAGAGCCCGACCCGGAAAGAGATCAGTTTTGTTAGTTGCGTCAATCATTCGCACGGTAGCTACATTCAGTCCTGCACGCCGAGCTAGTTCCATCGTGGCCCATTCGTTTTCGACCATATTTGAAAACGTAGGCGACTGGTATTTGATGATGTGGCTGCAAGAATTTGCCAGAACTCCAAGTTCGAGGTTGGGCTGCCCCTCTTGCATGCTCAGCGCCACTGGCAATTTTGCCTGGACGCCTGAGACGCGGACAGGACCTTTTGATCCGAGCCCTCGCATGACGTCTTGTAGCGTCTTTTCATCAATGATGTGATCTTCGACCGCAAGGATCGTTTGCGGTGCCGGCGCTAAATCAGCGAGCTTCAGATCCAACGTGTCAAAGGTGATCTCGGAGTCTTGCGAGGTCGTCGTCCTGAGCGTGAGATTCGACAGATACTTTTGGCTTGTCGCCAGAAGCGCAAGCTTATCTTCCTTTGCGATTTTGAAGGTCGCCTGTACTTGGCTCTCCATCCAGCCTTCGGGAAGCAAGTTCTCAAAAAAGGCTGGCATTTGTCTCCCTTCGTAAGCCGGTTGAGCTTTGAGCGGCAGCTGGGCAGAGAGTTCAACCTTCCAATTCGGCGAGTATTCAAATCGATATTCGCTAGACAATCCAGCAAGCTGCCCGATCTCCCAACCGTAGAAGTAGACTTGAAATTCGCGGCGCCTGGCGATTTGAACTTTGGAGACGAACTGGTGTTTGTCCATCAGTTCGGTCAGCCGCCAGTATTCCGGCCGTAGATCATTCCTGGCTGCGAACGCCTGAGCCCGTTCTCGATCTACCGGGCCCAGCCCATGTATCAATTCCAGTAACTTCGATTCGGGTAGAGACTTCTCAGCATAAGACTTAGATGCAGAGAGGCATTCAAACACAGTTTGAAGAGGACTTGACACAGCTACTTTTACAGTCTGAGGTTCCTCATTCAGGCGGGAAGCGATCAGCGTCGGCGCTTGTATCCAATCGACCTCGGGGTATGGCAAATCCCTGCTGCGCACGATTCTGACTCCCGGCAATACAACCGGTGAATGAGTAGCGCTTCTGGAGGAGATGAAAGCAAATCCGTTGATCGGGCTGAGGGTCGCGGCCGTGCTGAACGAAAGATGCCATTCTGGAAACAACCTTGCTATGATCGCTAGTAGATTGTTGTGAACGACCCGCTCGGGGTCTGGCCCGGGTTCATCGGAATATATGCCCCGACTGAGAGCAACTAGCTGGCCACGATGCGCAGCGACTCTTAGGGCGTTCTTGTCGTCTGGGGTAGTTCCAATGTAGAGCATGTAATGATTTCGCGCGCAAAATGGTGTTCTGGAGAGCACTTTCATTACAAGTATATACTAACTGTAATGATTTCGCGCGTCAGAACGATAAATAAAGCGCGATTTCATTACAGCCAGCCATACATACGCAACAATAAATAGTCTCCACTCACACGGATCCTCGTCGCCATAAGTTAGCGTGTGCGCAGCCTCGTAACCCACTGCTTTCTGACAGAACACTGCTTTCTGACAGAACAAAGTATCGGGGTCTTGCGCATGAGAGAACACGCATTCCGGGGCGACAATATGGGTTTATCAGATTTCATGGGCGCTTTGAGCCCATCCTAGCGTTCCACTTCCTTCAACAAAACAACCTGAGCATATTAGACCTTGACCGGCGAACCATATTTCGATACTATTGGAATCATGAAAACGAAGAGCGCAGTCAACGCCCTGGCGGCGCTGGCTCAGGAAACACGTCTGGAAATATTCCGCCTTCTGGTCAGGAAAGGATCCACCGGTATGGCGGCCGGCGATCTGAGCTCTCACTTTGGCATGCCACCCGCTACGATGTCATTCCATTTAAAAGAGCTCGCCAGCGCCGAATTGATCATTTCGCGGCGCGAAAGCCGCTCGATCATTTATTCTGCCAACTACAAACAAATGCAGGACCTGCTCGGGTTTCTCATGGAAAACTGCTGTGCCGATAATGGAGGCGAATGCCAATGAAAAGATTTCACGTACACGTCGCTGTAGCCAATCTGGCTGAATCCATCAAATTTTACTCGACGTTTTTCGATACTCCTCCGTCAGTAGAGAAAGAAGATTATGCGAAGTGGATGCTGGATGACCCGCGAATCAACTTCGCCATCTCTACAAGAGGACGAGAGCCCGGGCTCGATCACCTTGGAATACAGGTGGAAAGATCGGAAGACTTGAAAGAAATTTCGGCTCGTCTGAAGTCTGCCCAGGCGCCGATCCTGGAGCAGGAGCAGACCACATGCTGCTACGCCAAGGCTGATAAGACCTGGGTGCACGATCCCCAGGGTATTGCCTGGGAAAGCTTCTACACTACCGGCACAGCGACAACATACGGAGAAGACGCCGTCTTCGACGCACAGAAAAGCTCGGCTTGCTGTGCACCAATGCCGGAGGTCATTCCAGTCGGCTTCGGAAAGAAAGAGGAAACCTGTTCGTGAGAAAAGTCATCTTTGCTTGTGTGCACAATGCGGGCCGATCCCAGATGGCGGCTGCTTTCTTCAATCAATTTGCGGATAGCTCAAGAGCTACTGCAATCTCAGCAGGTATGCAGCCAGCAGAAAAGGTTCATGACTCTGTCTTGAGGGCAATGAAACAAGCCAACATCGACCTGGCAACCGCAAAGCCACAATTGCTGACGGACGAACTTGCTCGCGATGCCTCTTTACTCGTCACGATGGGCTGCGGCGAAACATGCCCCTATCTGCCTGGACTGAAGATAGAGGACTGGCCCTTGCCGGATCCTGTAGGAAAATCTGATGCCGAGGTTTGCGAGATCCGCGATCAAATCAAGACTCGCGTAGTCGAGCTGTTAAAAGAGATTGACGCTCTGGGCCGTTGCGAGTCAAAAAAATGATTACGGACGATGACAGAGCTTTCTTGTCGTCTTTCGAGGAATGCTCGCTTGGCGCGAAGTGTTGGACACACGCGGCTCATGTTCGAATGGCCTGGCTTGTCCTTGAGACATCCGCCTCTTTTGACGAGGCGCTTGAACGCATCAGAAACGGCATCAAGCGCTTCAACGCAACCAAGAACAGCATCGGGTATCACGAAACTATTACGCTTGCTTTTGCGCGTTTGATCGATTCCAGGCGTCTTGCCGGGGAGACCTCAGAGGCTTTTGTCGCGCGAAACCGAGATCTTTTGCAGAAAGATTGCCTGAAGCGATTTTACAGCCCGGCGGTATTGGCATCGGAGGAAGCTCGCCACCAGTTCGTCGAACCTGATCGTGCGGCCTTACCTTAAGCGAGCCCCGCTTCTTACTCCACCTTCGAATCGAGGCAGCTCCTGATCTCGGACCGGGTCATCAGCTCATCGAAAGTCAGGTCCGCTTTCTGCGCAGTTCTGCAGCACGCTCTTGAGATTCTCGCGTGTCACTAAGAGTGGTGGCTGCGCCCCCGGATAGACAAAGCTCTTGGGCACTCCCGAGAGCATATTGCTGAAACTATCGTAATAGCCCCAGGTGCTGTCCCTGGACAGTTGAGCAGGCACCGGAGCATCGCCGGATAGCTCTTTCAAGAGAGCCGCCCGGATTACGAATACTTCGTGCGGGTTGTCCTGGCAACCGGAGATTTGAGACAGCTTTTTCTGAGCACCGACATGCTCGCCTTGATCAATAACCAGACCCATGAGCGTCCCGGATGAAGCCTCCACCACGACATCACCGTCCACCCAGAAGTGCTGGGAAGAAGGTGAGCGCTTATCGAAACTGGCGGCCCACGCAGGATCGCCCGGGATCGGCTGAGCGAAGGCCACAAGCGTCATCTGATCCCAGGGCCAGCTCGCCACCTCACGTTTCAGCTCGTCCAGGGATCGAGGGGCAGGCAGAGAGACTGATGATAGAGCTGATAGGCGAGGGTGCACAGATCGAGACTGTTCACCGACTGTGGTACCGCCTCCCGGGAAAACTTCTCGTCCAGTGCAATCGCCCCGGGAGGAAGCAATATCGATGAAAACATCGACAACAGACTGAAGACAAAGATAGCCGCCCTTCTTGCCAACATCGAACCTCTCAAATCTATTTGTCCACTGAGGCTGAAGCCCTGGCAGATAGTCCTACTCTCTGGTCTGTCGCTTGTAACGTGACACGTGACAGAAATTGCGATATCAACTCTTCCGGGTGGCTCAGGCAGGCTTACCGGCACCGACCAGGTGCTCGACCACCACTTCGCGCCACTGCTTGCGGGCAATATTGCCGCCGCAAACTACCACGGCCACTTTCTCCCTGGGCTTGAAATTGATCAGCTTCTTGGCGATAGCAGCGACAGCGCAGGCCGCGGCACCTTCGATAAGCATGCCTTCATTGTCGAGGAATTCGAAGATGGTGGAGGCGATGTCGGTCTCGTCCACGGCTACCCACTCATCCACAAGCTCCTGAACCAGCGGGAACGTGATGGAATCCGCCTCGATCCTGCCCGAGATGCTGTCAGCCAGGGTAGGAACCGGCGGGCACTGGGTAATCCGCCCTTCCCGGCAGGCTTTCTGCATGGTGGGCGAGCTGGCTGCCACCACCCCGACGATGCGGCATGACGGATTGATGGTCTTGGCCACTGTGGCGATGCCGCTCACCAGTCCGCCGCCGCCCACAGAGACGATGATGGTGGAGAGCTTGGGAACCCGTTCGAACATCTCGAGAGCGACAGTGCCCTGACCGCAGATCACTTCGGGGTTGTTATAAGGAGAGATATAGAGTCCTTTTTTCTCGGAAGCCAGACGACGGGCGAACTGCTCCGTGACCTCCGGGTCGTCGCCATGCTTGATGATCCCGACGCTGTAACGGTCGAGCTTTCTGGCTTTGGCAGCGGAGACCGTCTCGGGAAGACAGATGGTCACCTCGCGCTCGGTGAAGATGGCGGCCTGGGAAACCCCCAGAGCATGGTTGCCCATGGATGAAGAGAAGACTTTTACCAGACCCTTTTCCCGGGCCCAGCTCAGGGCATTAAGAGCACCACGCAGCTTGAAGGAGCCTGTATTCTGGAGGTTCTCCAGCTTCATCCAGACTTCCGCCTTGGAAACATCGCTCAACCAGTAGCTTTTGGCCAGCGGTGTGTTGAGCACGAAGCCCTTGATTCTTTTCTGTGCGACGAGCACGTCGCTGAGACTAACCCTGTCAGCAATCACGAGAGCCACCCCTGAAAACGCACGAAAAGCAGTCTATCAGGGACGGGAGCATTGTTTCAATAGCGCTCCGGAGGAAATCGGCTGGATAATAAATGGAGCGGGTAGCGGGAATCGAACCCGCGTGTGCAGCTTGGAAGGCTACCGTTCTACCATTGAACTACACCCGCATTCAACACTAAATGGTAGCACAACAGGGACATTTAGGTAAGTCCGGGTCCCGAGACATCGCAATATGCCGAGATCAACTCACCGAGCGCTTGACTAGACTGGCTTCCCATCTTGAGAATGATTGAATTTGCCGTTCAGGAGTGTTACTTTTTCACACGACATGCCGAACACCGATCTCAATGTCACGATTGCCGACAGCCTTCCCACCGGGCTGGTGCCTCCTCATGTGATGGCCCTGAAGCCCTATCGACCGGGAAAGCCGCCGGATATCCTCAAGCAAGAGCTCGGCATCGACAATTTCATCAATCTGGCGAGCAACGAGAACTCGCTTGGTCCGCCCGAGAGCGTCATGGAAGCGGTGCGGGAATGCCTGACCACCATCAACCGCTATCCCGAGATGGGAGGCACCAGGCTCAGACAGGCCCTGGCCGATCACTATCACGCCAAGATCGAGAATGTCGCCATCGGCAGCGGCTCCGAGAGCATCCTCGCCAACACAGTCCGGGCGTTCCTGCATAACGACGACGAAGTGCTCACTTCGGAAGGCACTTTCATCGGTCTGTATGTCCTGGTGAACGCCCAGGGTATCAAGCTCAATACAGTGCCGCTCAAGAATTACACTTTCGATCTCGAGGGTATCGCCGAGGCGATCACCGCCAAGACCAAGGTGGTTTATCTCTGCAATCCCAACAATCCGACAGGCACCATATTCAAGCGCACGCAGTTCGAGACTTTCATGAAAAGCGTGCCTGAGCATGTCCTGGTCATTCTCGACGAAGCTTATGTGGACTTCACCAGCTCGGACATGGATTTTCCCAATTCCATGCAGTACCGCCTGGACAACGTGCTCACCCTGAGGACTTTCTCGAAAGCATATGGAATGGCGGGACTGAGAGTAGGCTACGGTCTCGGTCACGAGATGCTCATCGACTATATCAATCGCATCAAGCTTCCTTTCGAGCCCAGCATCCCGGCCCAGGCCGCCGGTCTGGCCGCCCTGGACGATCATGACTTTCTCGATCGCACCAAGAAGAACAATAAAGAAGGCAAGAAGTTCCTCAACGAGAATCTCGACCGCCTCGGTTTCCAGCGCGCTCCTTCTTATTCGAACTTCGTAATGGTGGAGATGGGCTCCGAAGAAAGAGCAGCAGCTCTCAATATGGGACTCCTCCGGCACGGCATCGCCGTGAGACCACTGGGTCCTTTCGGCTTGCCCTCTTGCGTGCGTATAACCATCGGCAGTCCCGAAGAGATGGAAAAGCTGGTGCGGGCCCTGGAATCCGTTTCGGCAGCCGGTCTTTGAAACAAGCCCTTGCCAAGAACAAAGCCGAAACTTGTCTTAAAAGCGGCTAATCCTTGCTGTCTGCCACTTACAATGAACCAGTGAAATTTTTTCATTCCTGTGTTTCAACTGGAGAGTTTTAAATGACTACCACACTTCAAAAGACCGAAATCAAGCCCGAGTGGAAACAAGAGCAAATCCAAAAGCAAACAGCTCTCGCCTTCACCAGCAACATGATGGCTGCCATGACCGTTCTCGCCAAGCACGGCGAAGAAGCTGTCAACGAGTTCCAGGCTCTCACCAGAATGCCGATGGTCAAGCACTACAAAGAGATGGGCGTCAAAACTCCCCTCGACCTCGTCAAAGCCAAAGCTGAATTCGAAACCAACGTTTTCGGCAGCAAGATCGAGATCTTCGGCGATGAGAAAGAAGCTCACCTCAAGTACCTCTCCTGCGCCATCTGGAACACCATGAAGCAGTGCGGTCACATGAACAAAGAGCAAGAAGAGAAAATGTGCGCCGGCTTCGCAAACTGCGTATCCGCTTTCGCCAAAGAATTCGGCTTCGAAGGCGAAGTCAAATTCGAAAACGAAATCGCCACTGTAACTTTCCGCAAGTAAGCTCGCAGAAGTTATTCAGCTCGATAGCTGAAACGAATTGGATAGAGCCCGGGCAATGCCCGGGCTCTTTTGTTCACTCCCGTTCGTTGTCCCCGGCTAGAGATTGCCGCGCAGGGCCTGCTCTCTTTCGATGGACTCGAAGAGGGCTTTGAAGTTGCCTTTGCCGAAGCCTTTGGCGCCCTTTCTCTGAATCACCTCGAAGAAAAGGGTCGGCCTGTCCTCTACAGGTTTGGTGAAGATCTGAAGGAGATAGCCATCGGACTCGCGGTCGACGAGAATCCCCAGCTTGGCCAGCTCGTCGATGTCTTCTTCGATCTCGCCGACCCGTTCGGTGAGGGTGTCGTAATAGCTCCGAGGCACCGTCAGGAAATCGACGCCGCGCTCCTTGAGCTCGCCCACGGTCTTGATGATGTCTTTCGTGGTGATGGCGATATGCTGAACACCGCCGGCGGTGTAGTAGTCGAGATACTCCTGGATCTGCGACTTGCGGATTCCCTCGGCAGGCTCGTTGATCGGCATCTTGATAGTGCCGCTCTTGTTCGCCATGACTTTGGAGACGAGAGCCGAATACTTGGTGCTGATGTCATCGGCATCGAAGTATTGATAGACGTAGAAACCGAACACTTTCTTGTAGAAGTCCACCCAGTATTCCATGCGATCGACTTCGACATTGCCGACGATATGGTCGATGCTCATCAGACCCACCGGGGAACTCGCTTTCTTGCTCACCGGAGTGAAACCAGGGGCGAAGCAGCCCTTGTAGTCCTGACGCTCGACAAAACGATGGATGGTATCGCCATAGGTGCGGACCGCGGCGCTCACGAAACGTCCGTCCTCGTCCTCGATCACCACTGGCTGCTCGTGAGCCTCGGCACCGCGGGCGACGGCGATCTCGAATGCCTTGCGGGCATCGCGCACTCGGAACCCTACGGTCTTGACACCGTCGCCATGCTTGTGAGCATGCTCGGCGATCTCGCTGTTTGAGCTGAGCGCCCCGGAGAGAACCAGCCTGACACCGCCCTGCTGGAGGACATAAGAGACCTTGTCGCGCTCGCCGGTCTCCAGACCTCGATAGCCGACCACATCGAAACCGAAGCCCCGGTGATAGTAGTAGCAAGCCTGCAGGGCGTTACCGACGTAGAACTCGACATGGTCGAAACCGTCTACCGCTATCTCCTCAACGGCAGCCCCGGCGGGCTGGCGTTGCACAGTCTCTTTCACCATAGAAAGACCCCCCCCGAAAAACATATGCAGTCGCTATCGTTTTCAATTGTACGACAACAAGCCCAGTATAACGGCTTGCCCGGCGAACTTTAGAAGCGATTTAGAAGGTCCTTAGCTTGTCCGTTCCCGGGATTTTTTTCAACCAGTTTCTTCAGCGTGGCCAGAGCGTCTTCCTTGACCTTGGGGCTCCTGCCCTGAAGCTTGCTCAAAACTTGCAGAGCTTCTTCCTCATGACCACCGGATTCCACCAGAGACTTCGCGAGACCGAGCCGCACCGAATCGAGGAGCTGCTTCTGCATGTTCCGGCGCTCTGTGCCTTCGGTGTACTCGACCTTTCTGTCTTTGATATCCTGCTCGATCATCTCGGAGCCACGCTCCAGATTCTCGCCGAGCTTGCGGTAGTAGACCAGGGAGCCTTCGAAATCACCCGACTTGCGCAGGGACTCGGCGAGCTTGAAGGTCTGCATGGAGCTGAATTTGTTGATCACCACGGCTTTCTGGTAGTGGTCCACAGCCTCTTTGTCCTTGCCGTAGAGTTCACGCACCTGACCCATCATGAACTGAACCGTGGATATATTGGGATGCTCTTTATCGAGCTTTTCGAGAATGGCCATGGCTCCTTTCTCGTCCTTGCCTACGGTGGCGAGCCTCCAGGCTTCGATGATGCCCGGTGCCACCGCCTTCTCCTCTGCCAGATTGGAAGCCACCGTGGGACTGCTGAGGGAAGCTTCGGAGGACTCGGTAGAATGATCGCTCGGGGTCGCCTCCGACTTCTGAAGCCGGGGCAGCGAATCGTCCGGACGCATGGTCGCGCGGCATGCCGACAGAGTCAGACAGACCGACAGTCCGAGAAGAAGCTGATTCTTGATGAAAGGCATGCTGAGATCCTGAAAAGCGAGAAGCCTAATGGTGCAACCTGGTGTTTCCGAATTCCGAATCGCTGCCGGAGTCGTCCGGGCGAGTGGCATAGAGGCCTTTCTCCAGGGATTCACCGGGAAGCGGTAGATCGACTTCATTATGCCCCAGTTTGATTTCGGATGCTTTGCGCTTCACCTGAACTTCTTTGGCTCTGGCTTGAAGAAAGCGGATCCGGTCGTTCACTTTCTTGGCGTATGCCGGCGGCACACCGTCGGCAAAAATCAGATCGATGAGAGGACGCGAAGCACGGTAATAGTTGCCCTGCCTCTCCAGAAGCTCCGAAAGGGCCACCCGCAGGAGCAGATCTTTCGGCTTGGTCTGCATGAGATACTCCAGCCTGCTGACTGCCTCGCTCAATTGCCCCTGGTCGTCGCAGATCTGGGAAAGCCAGTGATAAGCGACATAATTGGAAGCGTCGATCTCGGTGACCTGCAGATATGCCTGGCAGGCTTCCTCATTCTGTCCGGCAGCCCGCAGTAGCTCGGCAAACTTGAACTTGATCCTGGCGTCACCGGGGTTGGCCTCGCTCTCGTTACGGCACTCTTCCAGAGCAGCCCGGGTCGGTGCGGTCTGTCCGGCAATCGCCGGAGCTTGCCCTTCCGGAGCGGCGCTGACTCCTGCCCCCACCCCGTTCAGGGAGAGGGACATCAGAAGGCAGAGAGCTATATTTTTAGAGGCCATTGAGAAACCGAATCTTTATTGTATGGAATTCCGCTGGTTATAAAAGATTGTCGTCATGATGTCAATGAAAGCGTTTCAAGCCTTACGAATAACCAGACGCCAGAGGCAATCGCTCAGTTCCGTCTGCTCCTCCACCACATGACCTTCGGCTGTGACGCTCCGGGCCACACTCTCCACCGGCTCGCCGGCATCGAGAGTGACACTGAGGAGCTCGCCCTGAGCCATCTTGTCCAGGTAGAGGCGAGTCCTGACGAAATTCATCGGGCAGGCGACACCTTCCAGATTGAGCTCGTGCTCGGTCATATGAACTCCCGAAAACATGTATCAGGGAAACAACCGTCCGGGTCGGGGCAGGCTGAGACGTTCCTGTAATTTAACCACTGGGTGGCAAAGCAATCCCGGGTCGAGATATAAACTTTCACATCTTCCAGGATCTTCTCGGGGGCCTTCTGATTCTCCCGCCCTATACAGACCAGGCAGCGCATGGAGTCGACGAAGCCGAGAGCGAGATTGATCACTTGCTTACGCAGGCAGAGAGGAGCACCGCAGCTCTGGCAGACAGTGCTCAGACCCTCGATGAGATTGTCGCAATCGTCATTGTCTATTTTTTCGCTCACGGCTCTTATACCTCGACACAGGGATTATGACTGGTTCAACCCCTCACCGTATCGAGTCAGCATTTTCAGTGCCTGCATCACCCGAGATTTTCAGTGCCTGCATCACCCGAGATTTTCAGTGCCTGCATCACCCGAAGATGCAAGGACCACACAGGTGGTCAAGTGCGGCATATATTGCTTCAAGAGAGGGAAAATCTGAGAAATATATGCCGCACTTAGCCTGGTTTCGAGGAATATATGCCGCACCCGCAACATATACTTCCTCACCCGGCTTTCCTCTTGACACCAGATCAAATACCTGACTTGCTAGGATGCCACCAGATCAATCGATCCAATTCTCTGTGTCAAGGCACTAGTGAATACCACAAACCGTAAACAGTAGAATTGTTCGATATGACCAAGCTTCGCACTCACTTAACGGTTATGGCTGTTTGCTTCGCTCTCGGCGCCGCCCTGATCCTTCAAGGAACCACGTTGGGAGCCACCGGAGCCGCCGCCGGCGAATCGGCGGAATCTGCCGGGCAAGATCAAGACAATAACCGGCCCCCACCCACCAGAGACAATATCGAGCGCTTCAAAGAGCTTCTCGCCAGCGGTCAGAAGCTCATTCAAGAGAACCGCTCCAGGGAGTCCCTCCCTTATCTCGATCAAGCCATCGCTCTCAATAACCGGAGCCTCGAGGTCTGGTTCTGGAAAGGACTCGCTCTCGATGACCTGGGCAGGACCAGAGAAGCCGTGCAGCATTATGTATGGTCCCTGAAACTGGCCACAGTCGCCAATATGGACTGCGCCGAGCTTCGCATCAATCTTGGCAACTCTCTCGGCAAGCTCGATTACCTGAAAGAAGCCACTTTCGACTACCAGCGCGCTATCGCCATCGATCCGCAGAACGGCCTGGCCTATCTTCATCTGGCTGCTGCCTATCTCCGGGCCGGTCGGTATCAGGACGCCCTGGACCAGCTTCGCAAAGGCGATGCCCTGGGCTTCGACCGCTCGCGCTCCGCATACTTGAAAAGCCTCGCCTTCCTGGGTCTCGGACAGACCGAAGATGCCCGCAAGGAGCTGGCTCCTCTGACCACTGCCGAAGCCAGAGATATTCACCCCGACCTGGCTGGCCTTGCCGAGAGCCTCCTGCAATCGCTTACTCGACAGTGAGATTTGAGGTATGCTTACTTCACTTTTTCCAGCGGCGGAGCTCTGTTTTTTTTCGTGGCCACACGTAAAACCCAATCGCGAGTAGAGCAGGATCACCTGGGCGAGATGACCATCCCGGCAGGCGCCTTCTGGGGAGTTTCGACCGCTCGCTGCCTGGACTATTTCGGAGCTAGCGGCCAGCGCGTCCATCCGAAACTGTTCGAGGCCATGGTGCACGTCAAGAAAGCGTGCGCCACCACCAATGGTGAGCTGGGCATTCTCGATGAGAGCCTCGGCACGGCCATCGTCACGGCCTGCAATGAGATTCTTCAGGGCGAGCTCGGCGATCAGAGCGCCGTGGATGCCCTTTCCGGAGGCTCGGGCATCGCACTCAATATAAATGTCGGCGAAGTCGTGGCCAATCGCGCCGGTGAGATCCTTGGAGGGCAGCCCGGCATACACGATCGCATCCATCCGGAGCGTCATGTCAATCTCAGCCAGGCCCCCGGCGATGCTTATATCACCGCTTCCCGAATCGCTATTCTTCTTTATTTGAGCCAGTTCAAGACCTGCCTTCTCGATCTCGAGAGGCTCTTGCGCCGCAAATCCCTGGAATTCGAGCGCATAGTCAAGCCCGGACGTACTTATCTCAGGGATTCGGTGCCGGTCACTCTCGGTCAGGAATTCAACGCTTACGGCTCGGCGGTGGAGAAGAGCCTGAGGCGGATTCAGGAATCGGCGGAGGGACTGAGAGAAATCAATCTCGGTGGCACATTCGTGGGCACCGGCTATAACGCCACCACCGATTTTCAAAGACGAATAGTCGAGATCCTCGCCAGCAGCACCGGCCTGGAGCTGAAAGCCGCCGACGATTATTTCCGACTGGGCAGCTCGATGGGAGACTTCGTGGAGTTCTCATCGAGCCTGAAAGAGCTGGCTGTGGACCTGATCAAGGTAGCCAATGACCTGCGCCTGCTTTCCTCAGGGCCCGCCACAGGCATTGCCGAGATATTCCTGCCCGAGGTGCTCAGGGCGCCGTCGGACCTGCTCCCGGACCTCATGAGCGAAGCCCCAATACCGCCTCTCACCGAAGACCTGGCGATGATCTGCTTCCAGGTCCTGGGCAACGATCATGTTGTCACTCTGGCGGCCCAGTCCGGCCAACTAGAGACGAATAGCATGACGCCCCTGATCAGCCACAATATTCTCTCTTCCATGGACATTCTGGAAAAGGGCATCAAGGCTTTCTCCACCCACTGCCTGGCCCGGGTGACAGCCAATTCGCTGCGTTGCCGGGAAGCCTTCGAGCGCTCCGGAGCCCTGGTGGCAGCACTTTCCACCGAGCTCGGCTATCAGAAAGCCACCGAGGTGGTGAACCGCGCATCTGCCTCCGGACAGGATGTAAAGGATTTTTTACTGGAAACCAAGCTGATCACCGAAACCGAGCTGGAAAGACTCTTTCATCATCGATTCATGACTACGCCCGGACGAATGCGGGCCAGCGACGACTCTATTAAATAAACTTGAGACGCCGGCACGATCCGGGGCGTGAAATTTGGTTACCATAGGGTTTCCTTGAAGAGGCAACAGGGGCGCAAAGCGAGACCAGATCTTGCGTTTACCACAAACAGCAATCTTCCGAAGCCCGATCCTCAATCCCGGAGACCACCTGGAGATCCATTGAATAATGCTCAGCGGATATAGACTCGAAGTTATCGTCGGTTGTATGAGCGCCGGAAAGAGCAGCGAACTGATTCGCCGCATCGAGAGAGCTCGTCTGGCCTATCTGCCTACCATAATCGTCAGGCCCAAGACAGACACCAGATCCAAGGAAAACCACGTCGAATCGAGAAATGGTCTGGCCTCCCAGGCCATCGTCACCGAGACGGCCAACGATATTCTCAAATACTCCTCTCATGCCGTAGTAATCGGCCTGGATGAGTGCCAGTTCTACGGGCCCGAGATTATCCCGGTGGTCAAGACTCTGCTCAGACAGAAGAAGAAAATCATCGCCTCCGGTCTCGATCTGGATTTTAGAGGCGAGCCTTTCGGTCATATGCCTCAGCTCATGGCCATGGCAGACCGCGTGGACAAGCTCCTCGCCGTTTGCCGCAAATGCGGGTCGGACTTCGCCTGCCGCACCCAGCGCATGGTCCACTCCGACGAGCAGATCCTGGTCGGGGACTGCCAGTACGAGGCCCGCTGTATCCACTGTTTCGAGCCCCCGGGTGAATACCAGCTGCGCCTGGAGCTGCCCCTGGCCGATACCACGCCCATGACTCTGAGCCTGGTTCCGGATGTAGCGGCCAGCTAGAAAGCCTTCCAACGCACGCAAAGCGCTCGGTTCTCGACAAACCGGGCGTTTTGTGTAAACAAAGCTTAATCAAATCGAGCCTCCCTGGCTAATCTGTTACCACCCGGATGTCATGGGCATAACCATTTGTGGCCTGTACCGCATTTACTGGAGTTAGCAATATGATCAGAAGCATTCTCAATGCCCTTCGATCGCTCAAGTTTCTGAAAAAAGAAGAGCCCGTGGCCGAACAGGCCGAATCTCAGGGGCACCACTGGCAAGGCAATCTCGATCAACTGGCGACGAGAATGGGAGAAAGTCCCATCCAGATGCGTTCGACTACCGAAATCGCCTTTCAGAGAAGTGAAGAAGCAAAAGAAGTAGAAGACAATTTCAAAAAGCTCTTCGATGAGTTCAAGAACGATACAAAACCCAAGGAAGATCCGCTCCGGGCCTCCCGCAAACCTCGCTCCACCGACGACACGGCCGTGGACCTGAAAGCCTGGTGGGGGCAGTCTGTGGCGACCTGGGATCCGATCGACTCCAAGAACGTCCATTCGCCCCGGGACCAGAAACTGAGACGCCGGACGAAATGGTTCGAATAAGGTCCGATTACCCTGAAATATAAGCCGATATAATCTGCCTATGGGCAGGCACGCGAAATCCGTTCTTCTTGCCGAAGAGGACAGCATAGACCGACGCGAAAAAGGCTACTACTCCACGCCTGCTTTCATAGCCGACTATCTGACCGGAGCCCTGCTCGAGCGCAGCCTTGACCCTGTCGATCACCACGGCAAAACCGCTCTTGATCCCTGCACAGGCAAAGAGGAGCTGGCTGGCGGGCTGATCGATGCCGGCGTGGCAGTCGACTCTTTCGACATAGAGGACTATGGCTGGCACCACCGGAGCTCTTTCCGTAAGCAGGACTTCCTGGAGTTCTATATCGCGCACAAGGGCAGGAAGCTCGATTACGACTTTTATATCGCCAATCCCCCCTACAACTGCCACGAGACGAGCTATATAAGGGAGCGGCGAGAGGAGCTGCGCCGGGCTTTTCCAGACACCGGCGCCGGCAATATGTATTCGATGTTTCTTGCCGCCATGATCGATCTGGCCAAAGATGGTGCACTCATCGCCACCATCACATTCGATTCTTTTCTCACCGGCGGTGCGCATCAGGGTCTCAGGGAAAAGATTCTCGAGCAATGCTCCCTGCACGAGCTCATTCTCTGCCCCCGGGATCTCTTTCTAAAACAGAAAGCCGAGGTGAGAACCTGTTTGCTGGTTCTTCAAAAAGGCAGGAGATACCAGGGAGCCGTGCGCGTAGCGGACCGCCCGAAAGACACCGGCACTTTCGAACAGCAGCTCGGGAGCCGGCGCATAGCCAGCGCTCCCCTTGCCAGCATCGTCCTGGAACGAGACCGCAAACAGCTATTGCCCGGCTGTCCGGAAGAGATTTTCGACCTCTTTCATAAGAACCCCAGGCTGGGCGAGGTTTTCTCTTGCATAACCGGTATATCCACCGGCAATGACCGGCTCTATCTATCGGCAGAGCGCAAACCAGGATTCTCGATACCCTTTTACAAGAATCCCGGCAGTAGAAAGTTCTTCACCGAGCCCGACGGTTACCTGCCGGATGATTTCCTGGCGATCGAGAAACGAGTGAGCAATTTCATGGTCCGCAACAAAGCTCTTCTCTTCAAAGAAGGCATCACATGCTCCAGCATGGGCATTCCATTTTCGGCCTGCTATCTTCCTCCTGGCTCCACATATGGTGTCAATCCCAATATCATCGCCCCACACGCGGACATCTGGTGGCTGATCGCTTATCTCAACAGCAGCCTGGTGACTTATATCGTCAGGGCTGTCCTGCTTCGCACCAACATGATCACATCCGGCTATGTGAGCCGGATTCCGCTTATCGAGCTTACGGCGGCGCAGAAGTGCAGGCTCGATGAACTGGCACGATCAGGCTTCGAAGCAGGTCCTGATCAGTCTGATACGATTGCCATCATCGCAGCCGTGGACGCCATCGTCTTCGAGGCTGCCGGATTGAGTCCGGAGACTGTCGCAGGAATCCGGGCTTTCTGCCTCGATCCCATCGCCCTGACATGACTCATAGTCGGGTGTTGCCAAGGGGTGGAAGTTTAAGCCATTCTCAAAATGGTAATATGTCATAAGGTGCAAACACCGCTTCGATTCATTTCGAATTCGATTCATTTCGAAGCAGGGGGACTTATGAAACCACTGAAGAAGACAGCATACTTGAGCCTCGCCCTTATGCTGACATTTTCCAGCCAGGCCGCCATCGCCGGCCAGACTGCCACGGCAAGCAAATCGACCCAGAAGGCAACCAGCCGCAGCAAGAAAACGACCAGGAAGAGAACTGTCCGCTCCAGCAAGAAGTACCGGGCTAGCGGTCTGGTCCCGCCGCCTCCGGCCTATGCGCCCTCGATCCTGCCCGAGATTGTCTATTCCCGTTATCGGCACCGGAACCACCACAAGGTAGAGACCGCCGACGAGAACAAAGAGCCCAAAGCTTCCGACACGTATTCCAAGCACTTCTACACCAGAGAAGGCGACGAAGATCCGGAACCGGTCAAGCCCAACAAATATGTCACCTACTGGGGCAAGGGCTGAGCCCGGTCTCCTGTCATAGACGCTCGAGAATCATCGCGATGCCCATGCCGCCGCCGATGCAGAGGCTGACGCAACCATAGCGAGCCTGGCGCCGCTCGAGCTCGTGGGCGATGGTAAGGATGAGCCTGGCGCCGGTGGCACCAAAGGGGTGACCGATTGCAATGGCGCCGCCGTTGACATTGACTTTCTCCCGGGGAAGGCCTAGCTCTTTCTCGCATGCCAGATATTGAGCCGCAAATGCCTCATTGATCTCGAATAAATCGATGTCGGATAGCTTCAACGATGCCTTCTCCAGAGCCAGAGGAATCGCCGGCACGGGACCGATACCCATGATCCGGGGCGGGACGCCGACCGTAGCCCAGCTCACCACGCGACACATGGGCTCGAGCGCTTTCTTGGCCGCCAGCTCCTCGGTGGTCACCACCAGGGCGGCCGCACCATCCACGATACCACAGGCATTGCCGGCCGTGACCGTGCCTCCCCTGGCGAAAGCCGGCCCCAGCCTGGCAAGCGCCTCGAGAGTGGAGCCCGGACGAGGATGCTCGTCAACCGCAACCACTGTTTCGCCTTTTCGACCAGCTACCGAAACCGGTGCGATCTCCGCCGTCAGCCTGCCGGCTTCCATCGCTTCCTTGCAGCGCATCTGGCTCATGAGCGCGAAGTCATCCTGCTCTTCCCGGCTGATCGAGTAATCTTTCTGTAGATTCTCGGCGGTTTCGCCCATGGAGGCATCCGGCAAGGTGTCCCGGATATCGAGGCCGTCCCAGAGCTCGTGATGGCCCATGCGACCGCCCCAGCGGTTGCTCCAGTTGATATAGGGCGTCATCGACAGGGAGTCGGTCCCGCCGGCCAGGACTATTTTTGCCTGACCCGATGCGATCAGCATCTCGGCGGTAGCCACTGCCATGACCCCGGAGCCGCAAAGCAGGTTGAGAATCAGTCCCGGGGTCGATTCTCTGAGACCGGCTCTCAGTCCCACATGACGAGCCAGGTAGATGGCATCCTTGCTGGTCTGCAAAACATTGCCCATGATCGTGTAGTCGATCTCTTCTGCTTCCACTCCCGAACGCTCGATGGCGTGCTTGCTGGCATGGACGGCCAGGTCGGTGGCGGTGAGGGTCGCCAGACCGCCTCCGAAAGCCCCGAAAGGCGTCCGGGCTCCGTTTACGATAACCAGATTCGTTGACATTGGCACCAATCCTAAAACAACTATCAAAAGTATATCGACAGCCTATACCGCCAGAGTAGAATATTGTCCTCTTGTGAGATTAAAGGTTTTGCACACAACGGAGGGCAGAAACTTGGCCAAGGTTGGAGTTCCCAAAGAGATTCTTGATAACGAATATCGAGTCGCCCTTACGTTGGCGGGGCTCAATGCCCTGAGAAGTCAGGGACATACAGTCTATGTCGAAACCAAAGCTGGTGTTGGCAGCGGTATCAGCGACGATGAGTACAAAGCTGGCGGCGCCAAAATTCTTCCCGACCCTGCAGCCGTCTTCGAAGAAGCCGACCTGATCCTGAAAGTGAAAGAGCCCAAGGCTAGCGAAGTCAAGCTCCTCAGAAAAGGTCAGATCCTCTTCACCTACCTGCACCTGGCAGCCCACCCGCAACTGGCCACCGATCTGGCCAAGACCGGCGCTACCTGCATCGCCTACGAGACCGTGCAGCTCCCCAACAACGCCCTTCCCCTGCTCACTCCCATGAGCGAGATTGCCGGACGTCTGTCCACCCAGATAGGCGCCAATTACCTGGAGCGCCCCATGGGCGGTCGCGGTGTCCTCCTGGGCGGCGTACCCGGCGTGGAGCCCGGCGAAGTAGTGATCATCGGTGGTGGCGTGGTCGGCACCAATGCCGCTAAGGTCGCCCTCGGACTGGGCGCCCGCGTGACCATCTTCGATCTCTCCCTGGATCGCCTCCGCTATCTCGACGACGTTTTCGGCGGTCAGGTCCGCACAGTCTTCTCCGTGGGACATTACCTCGAGCAGCTCCTGCCCTCCGCCGACCTGCTCATCGGCGCCGTGCTCATCCCGGGCAAGCAAGCCCCGAGAATCGTCACCAGGGACATGGTCAAGAACATGAAACCCGGCTCGGTGATCGTGGATGTGTCGGTGGACCAGGGAGGATGTATAGAGACCATTCACTCGACAACCCACTCGGAGCCCACCTATCTCGTGGACGGCGTTTTGCACTACGGCGTAGCCAATATACCCGGCGCAGTGCCCTGGACTTCCACCCGGGCCCTCACCAACGCCACCCTTCACTATTGCCTGAAGCTCGCCCAGGGCGGCTACAAAGCCTGCCTGGATGATCCCGTCCTCATGGCCGGCGTCAATATCCACGACGGCGAGATCGTGCATCCTGGCGTTCTCGAAGCCGTCGGCAAGCCTGTGGCCACCGCCTGAGCACGGTGAGCCTGCGCCAGAAAAAAGGGATTATCAAGCTCGCCTCCTGGAACGTGAACGGCATCCGCAGCGTGGCCAGGAAGGGATTCTACGACTGGCTGGCGGATAGCCGGGCGGATATAGTCGGCATCCAGGAGACCAAGATCGCCGCTTTCCAGCTCAACCAGGAGCTGATGGCGCCTCCGGGCTACACCAGCTTCTGGAGCCATGCCGACAAGCGTGGCTATAGCGGGGTGGCCCTCTTCGTCAGGGATGAGCCTATAAAAGTCGAGTACGGACTGGGGGTCAAGAAATTCGACCAGGAAGGCCGGACAATCGTGGCGGAATATCCGGCTTTCACTCTTTTCAACATCTACTACCCGAACGGCAAAGCCAGTGAAGAGCGCCTCGACTACAAGATGGCCTTTTACGACGCCTTCCTGAAGAAAGCCCGCTCTTTGTTGAAAGAGGGAAAGAACCTGGTGGTTTGCGGCGATTTCAATACCGCCCACAAAGAGATCGATCTGGCCAGACCGAAAGAGAATGTCGCTACTTCCGGCTTCCTGCCCGAAGAGCGCGCCTGGATGGACAAATTCGTCAAAGCCGGGTTCGTCGACACATTCAGACATTTCAACCAGGAGCCGGACAACTACAGCTGGTGGCATATGCGCACCTTCGCGAGGGAGCGGAACGTCGGCTGGCGTATCGACTATTTCTTCGTCAGCGAGGGTCTGGTTCCAGCCATGGTGGAGGCGGGGATCGAGAGCAAAGTGATGGGATCCGACCACTGCCCCGTCACTCTCAGCCTGAAGCTCTGAATTTCTATGAAGAGAAAGAGCGCAATGGTGAATATTGTTCTGATCTCATATAAGATATTCATCGGTCAAACTGGGCAAGGTACTTATACGAGTAGTCAGTCCCCAATCCGGACAACATGAACAAAGACATTCGACAGTTGATGGAGTCGGGCAACGAAGCCGTTCAGAACCAGGACATCTCTCAGGCCGAGACCATGTTCAAGGCTGCTCTCTGGGAAGCCGAGCGTACCAATGATCCGATGGTAATCGCCGACTGTCTCGATCGCCTGGCCGAGCTTTATTTCGACAACGATCGCTTCGAAGACGCTGAGCCCCTCTACCAGCGCGCCCTGGAAGCCAGGGAAAGCCGTCTCGACCCCAATCACGAGCAAATCGTCCAGAGCCTCAACAATCTTTCGGCAGTTTATTTCTTCCAGGAGAAATTCGAGAGCGCCGAGCCTCTCTGTGTCAGATTAACCGAAATTTATGAACGTGTTCTCGGGCCGAATAATCCGGAAGTGGCCACCAGCTATAACAATCTGGCCCTGCTCTATGCCGCCCAGCAGAAATTCGGAGCTGCCGAGGCCCTCTATAAACGCTCCCTGGAGCTCAAGCTCCGGGCCCTGGGGGACAATCACCCGGAAGTCGGTGACATCCTCCATAATCTCGGCACCCTCTACCTTTCCGAGGAGCGCTATGACGAAGCCCAGGCAAACCTGCTCAAGGCGCTCAATGTGCTGGAATCGACCCTGGGAACCGAGCACCCTGATCTCGAGGGCTTGATCATCAGCCTCGCTCAGGTAATGGAGCAAGCCGGAAACCTGGACGAGGCCACCAGGATGTACGAGCGTCTTCTCAATATCAAAGAGGTGAATCTCGGTCCCACCCATGACGAAGTGGTTGAAGCGATCAAGAATGTCGCCGGCTCTTATGCCAGACAGACCAAGTACGCCGAGTCCGAGCGTTTCTATAAACGCGCCCTGGCAATCCGGGAGCGCTCCCAGGGAAGGAAGTCCCTGGAGGCTGCCGAGCTCCTTTCTTGCCTGGGGGAGCTCTATCACCACCAGAACAAGATTCCTCAAGCCGAGGAGTTTTTCAAAGAAGCGCTTACCATCTGCGAGCAGGTGCTCGGACCCAAGCACGAGCAGACTGAACACCACCTGAAGAATATCGCCGGGTTTTATCAGTCGTACAACCGTCACGCCAAAGCCGAGCCTTACTGGCAGAAACTGGTCGGATTCAAGGAAAAGGGTTTCGGCAAAGATAGTCCCGACGCCATGCGGGCCAGGATAGTGCTGGCAGACTGCCTGACCAGCCAGGAGAAATTTTCCGAAGCCGAGGTCCTTCTAAAAGAAGTGGTGAATAGAGGCGAGACGACTCTCGGTCCGGACAGTGTCGATTTCGGTGCGGCCCTTCACTGCCTGGCAGAGCTCAACCGGCTTACTCAAAAAGGCGAAGAAGCCGAGCAGCTCTATAAGCGAGCCATCGATGTTCGAACCAGGGCCCTGGGACCGCAGCACATAGACGTGGCGAAATCCCTGAAAGCCTATGCCACCCTCCTGCAATCCATGTACAGGGAAGCCGAGGCCGAGCACATGCTCAACTGCGCCCGGGCGATTCTCGACAGTCACAGACAGGATGCCGGTCAACTATCGCAATCACTGTCCTGATTGCGGCGTCTCAAGCATAGCCCGATTTGCAAGGCGAGCGCCAGATAAGGCACGAAAGGCAGACATTGAGTCGATCCGTGCAAAATGAACAGCCCTATGAGGGTGCGCTCGAAGGCGCCCCTTGTATTATTTCCCCAGCGTCTCACTCCATCGAGCATCAAGTAGAGCGATACGAGGATCAAGAGTAGATTGAGCAACTGGGGCATGAGACTGGCGACGACAAGCAGGATTCGCCAACCTGAAATTGCCGTGGCTGTGAGCGCGTGCGTGGCGCCGTAGGCGGTCATCGGCAAAATTGCCAGGACCGCTACGGCAAAGCCGAGCACCAAAATGGATAGACGTTTGCCTCTATCTTTCATTGTCGTACTGGTATAAGAATCCGCACCACATACAACACCAGGCAAAAGCCCGGGACGAGGAGTCCGAATTCTATTTTTCTCGATTGCTGGTAAGTTGATCCAAAACGGGCCGGAAAGACCCAGACCAAGAATAGGCTAAAGTCCTGCGGTTGTCAAGCTATTGAATCTCTTCCAGCCTGGCGATCTGCTCTTCTTCTTTCTTGATCTCATCGGCAAGCTCCAGGCTCTTGTAAGCAGCCAGAAGCTTGCGGTGGCCCTCGACACTGGCCGGATAGATCTCGGTAGCTTTGCGATAGCTGTCGACGGCTTTCTTGAACTCTTTGAGCTTCATGAGAGCATCGCCGGTCTGGATATATGCCTCGGTAAGATAAGGATTCTGCTCCAGGGCCTTGTCGGCGAAGCCGATGGCCTCACGAGCGTTGCCTCTCTGATTGCTCAACCTGGCCAGCACCAGATATGATGCATACATTCGCGAATACGCCTCCAGCGCCGCCCTGGCGCTGGTTTCGGCGGCATCCAGCTCGCCAGCGTCCATAGCCAGCCTGGCTCTCTCCAGCTCCACCTCGGCCAGGAATGCCGGCTTCTCATCCCGGGTCTTGGTGGCGGTGGAAAGGGCTCTCTCGAGCAACGAGGCAGCCTCCTCACGGTTGCCACCAAGACGACTGGCCCTTGCTTTCAGAACGAGCCAGCGAGGCTCTTTAGCGACCTCATCCTCGCTCATCTTGCCAAGTTGAGCTGCGGCGGGCTCGGTCCTCTCGAGACGCAAGAGCGCCTGCACCAGGGCATAGCGAAAACCGGACTGACTCTTCTCCGGCAGCTTGTCGAAGCTCGCCAGGAGCTCTTTGACGTCTTCGCTCTTGCGGCTCGAAAGAGCTCGGGACTGACGCAACAGGTACTGGTCGGTATCGGCGCTCTCACTGTCGCGGGTGAGACTGTAGAGAGTCTCGAACTGTGCGGCGGCATCGTTGAATCGACCTTCGATCAGGAGCAGGGAAGCCAGGGAGCGGATGATATCTTCCTTGCGCGGATCGCCTTCGCCTCTGTACCCTGGGAATTGCTGCAAGGCCAGGGCGGTTATGAAGCCAGCCTCGGCGTGCAGGTAAGACTCGATCTGGGCATTGCAATAACCGAGCGCCACCAGATCTTTGACTGCCGGCACCGGGCCGCTGTTGAGAGCGCGAGTATAGTATTTGATCGCTTTCTCGAATTCTTTGCGAGAGACGAAGATGGCGCCTAGCTTGCGCAGCGGTCGCGGATCGTGCTCGCTGAGATTGGCAGCCTTCAAATACTCTTCCATAGCATCGTCGGTGCGGTCCATGGCCTCGAGAGCCTCGCCGAGATGATAGTGCAGACGTGCGTCCTTGTCCCTGGTCTTGAGCACGCGACGGTACTCGTCCACCAGATCCTGCCAGTTCTTCTGCTTGATCAGGAGGCTCACCAGCCGCATATGAGCGGTATTGTTCTCGGGATTGGTCTTGATGGCTTCATGCAGATTGAGAATGGCAGTATCAGGATGACCGGCTGCGTCGTTCATGCCGGCCAGCTCCACCAGCTCGAAAGACTTGTCCTTGCTGAGAGCCACTGCCCGGTTCTGGCTGGCGATGGCGCCCTCCAGATCACCCTGCTCGCGCTTGATACCGGCGACGCTGCGATAGAATGAGGCCCTGCCTTCATCGAGCTTGATGGCTTTCTCCAGAAGAGAGAGGGCTTCTCGATAACGCCACTGTTTAAGATAGATACGAGCCAGCCGGGCGTAGTTGTCGGCATTTCTGGGGCTGACTCGGATCCCTTCCCTGGCGACATCGATGGCCTGATCGAATCGTTCCCTCCCCACCAGGCTGGTCACGAGCATCTCACGCACTTCCGACTGATCCGGCTCGATAGCCAGCGCAGCGAGGAGCGACTCCTCGGCTCGTTCCGGCTCGTTCAACCAGCGCAGCTCCAGATAGCCGCAGGTTCTGAAGCCCCAGGCGAACCCGGGATCGAGAGCGGTGGAGCGCTTGCAATACTCCACTGCCGCGCCGGCCTTGCCATTTTTCGCCGACACCGCCGCCAGGGCGAAATTGACGAAGGCATCATTGGTCTGGCTCCGGGGCAGGTCTTTGAGGAGATCCTCGGCTTCGCCGGGCTTGCCTCTTATAATCGCCTCGAAGGCAGCGATCAAAAGAGCCATGGCTTTCTCTTCGCCCTCGGCGCTCTTGCTGTCCCCGACTTTTTTCTTGAGCTCCTGGAGAGGCGTGAGATCCTCCAGGTACATATAACAGAAAGCCAGCCAGGCTCGGTTGCGGGTCGCCCCACTATCGGAAGCTGTGAGCTTCTCGAGACGATCGGCAGCCTCTCGCCAGTCACCGTGATTGATGAGCTTGAAAGTCTTCTTGTCGAGCCCGCAAGCACATGGATCGGGAAGCCTGGCTATATCGATATACTCTTTGCCGGACTCCTTTTTCCCGGAGTATTCTTTTCCGGAGTCCGCCGCCGCCGAGCTGTTCATGGCGCTCCCGCCCGCGATCAGGCTCAACGCCATGAGAATGCTGATGCTTCTTTTCTGTTTGCTCATTGCCCCTCGAAGATCGACAGTTGCATAACCTCGTCCACCGGAATGTTGCGCATTCTCGGACCACCAGGACCATCAAGAATTTTACCAGCGACTCCTTTCTTTTCCATCTGGTTGATCAGATACTGGGCTCTCGTTACGACCTGAATCGGCAGCCCCGCCATACGAGCCACCTGCACACCGAAACTGCGACTGGCGCCCCCGGGCACCACCGAGCGGATGAACTCGACGCCTTCGGCGGTCTCTTTCACCAGAACTTGATAGTTGACTATCTGAGGGAAGAAATTGCTGAGACCGTTCAGCTCGTGATAGTGCGTGGCGAATATCGTCCTGGCCCGTACATGAGTGGAGAGGTACTCCGCCACCGACCAGGCTATGGCGACGCCGTCATAAGTGCTGGTGCCACGCCCGACCTCATCCAGCAGGATAAGGGAGCGATCCGTGGCCTGCCGGCAGCACTGGGTGGTCTCGCTCATCTCCACCAGGAAAGTGGACTGACCCTGAGTGAGATCATCGACAGCGCCTATCCTGGTGAATACTCGATCCACCAGACCGATACGAGCCCGCGCCGCCGGCACGAAAGAGCCTATCTGGGCAAGAATGACGATAAGAGCGGTCTGCCTCAGATAACTCGACTTGCCGGACATATTGGGACCGGTCAGAACAATCAGCTGATGGTCCTCCGAGTTGCCCCGCAAAACCGTATCGTTGGCCACATACATCCCCATAGGGAGAATCTTCTCGAGAACCGGATGGCGGCCGCCTTCGATCAGGAGATCCCGGGAATCATCCACCTGCGGGCAGACGAACTGCCTCTCCGCAGCCACCACCGCCAGAGAGTGCAGGACATCGAGACAGGCAAGGCGGGTCGCCACCATATGCAGTACCTTGCCCAGGTGCACCAGCTTGCTTCGGAAATCGACGAAGAGCTTATGCTCGAGATCGCCCTGATTCTTCTCGGCATTGAGAATCTTGGCTTCGTATTCTTTCAGCTCTGGAGTGATGAAACGCTCGGCATTGGTGAGGGTCTGTTTGCGTATATAGTCAGCCGGGGCCGCGTCGGCATTGGCTCTGGTGATCTCTATGTAGTAGCCGAATGTGCGATTGAAATTGACCTTGAGGCTCTTGATCCCGGTACGCTCCTGCTCGGTCTTCTGATAATCGCTGATCCAGTCCCGTCCGCCGCCGAGAAGCGCCCGCACCTCATCGAGCTCGGAGCAGAATCCTTCTTTGAAGATTCCTCCTTCGGTGAGCTCCCGGGGAGCGTCGTCCTTGAGGCTCTCCGCAATAATCGATGCCGCCTCCATGAGCTCTTCCGGCACCACCTCGAGGACGTTCAGATACTCGGACCGCCGACCTCTCACTGTCTCGGCGATCTCCGGGAGGCTCGAGAGCGACTGTCCTATATAGACCAGATCTTTCGGGCAGATCGTCCCGGAGCTGAGACGCACCGAAAGCCGCTCGAGATCGCCGAAGCGAGCCAGAGCGCTTTCGAGATCCTGGCGCAGAGCTGGCTCATCCACGAGCTCACGGACAGCCGTCTGTCTCTGCTGAATCGCCTGCACTGAGCAGAGAGGCTTCATCAGCCAGCGCCGGAGCATGCGGCTGCCCATTGAAGTCCTGGTACGATCCAGGGTCCACAGCAAGCTGCCTTCGAAAGTGCGGTCCCGAGAAGTCTCCACCAGCTCGAGGTTGCGCCGGGTATTGGCATCGAGGACGAGATAGCCCCGGGTCTCGTAATAGCTCAGACCCTCGAATCGTGGCACCTGATCGCCCTGGGTGTGATCCAGATACTCCAGGATGGCCCCGGCGGCCCCCACGGCGAGCGTCCGGGACTGGCAGCCGAAACCTTCCAGGGTGCTCACCTGGAACTTCTCGAAAATGCGCCTCTTGCCAGGCTCGAGCTGGAAGAACATAGCCGGACGCCCGGTGAAACGGAACTGCCCATCCAGCCCTTCGGGAATCTCTTTGATCTCCGACGGAACGACATCATCGGGATTCCGCCGCCCCATCCGCAAAGGAGTGAGGACCTCGCTGGGGTTGATCCGGCTGAGCTCCAGAGCGAGCTCATCCTCGCTAACTTCCGTAACATAGAACTCTCCGGAGCTGGCGTCGGCATAAGCGAGCCCCCAGAGTCCCTTGCCACCGGATACGATGGCGGCCAGATAATTGTTCTCCCGGGACGGGAGAAGATGCGACTCCAGCACCGTCCCCGGTGTCAGTATCCTGGTCACCTGTCTTTCGACCGGTCCCTTGTCGGCACCGACCACCCCGACCTGCTCGCAAATTGCCACCGAATAGCCCTTCGCCAGCAGGCGACCGAGATAAGCTTCGGCCGCCCGGTACGGGACTCCGGCCATGGGCATGCGCCCCTGGGGATGCGACGGCTCGGGGCGACCGGTGAGAGTGATATCCAGCTCCCGGGCAGCGACCTTGGCGTCGCTGTCGAACATCTCGTAGAAATCACCGACCCGGAAAAAAAGCAGCGAATCTGGATATTTGGCTTTTGTATCGAAGTACTGTTTCATCATCGGAGACAGTTTCTCGTTTGATTTCGTCAAAGCCTGACCCCCGGGGTTCGAAGTGCAAACGGGGCCTGTTGCCCGCCAACATATTACATGTTGAAATGAGGCATCAGCATTAAGCTTCTGGTAAGATGGGAATCTTGAAGATGTCTTATGTGCGAGCAATCCAGGATATATCGAACACATGTCAATCAAGCGAAGACTTCCCCTTACCCTGCTTCTACTCACATTCTTCCTGACCCAGACAACCCCGGCGCTACTGGCAGAGAGCAAACTGGCAGACAGCAAACCGACCGCCAAGAAAGGCAGCCCGGAGCCTGCCAAGAAGCAACCCGAGAAAAAAGAAGAGAAGAAAGAGGAGAAGAAAGCCGACGCCAAGGAAGAGTACAAAGAGCCTGTTATCACCAATGCCGTGGACGTCGCCACCAAAGACCTGGTGGACCGCCCCAAGGAATTCCTGGGGAAGAACGTCAAATTCCAGGCCAATTTCGCCGCCTTCTCTAACCTCGCCCTGAGCTATAAGCCGGCTTTTCGCGATCCCAAGAAATATATTTCGATCCTGGTTTTCAGACCGGGCAAAGAAGGACATATTCCATATTCGGAGTTGAAGCTGGCGATGCTTATTCCCAAAGAGGAAAAGGACCCGCGCAGCAAATTGCTCGCCGGTTTGAAAGACGGGGACACCATCGAAATCACCGGCAATGTTTTCTCCACCGCCCTGGATGAGCCCTGGGTGGACATTCTCAAATTGAAGAAACTTGCCAGCGCCAAGAAGACCGGCGACGATGACGACGAAGAGTAATAGCGGAAGAAGAAAAGAGGAGGAGTAAATGGCAGAAGTAAATGACCAGGTCAGACAACTGGTTGCTTCGCTCAACGGAAAGCATGGAATTCTCGGATGTCTTCTCATCGGCAGGGACGGCACCGTGATCTGCAGCTCCCTCCCTCCTGACATCGAAGTCTCCACCATCGGAGCACTCAGCGCCACCCTCTTCTCGAACAACGACGTCTCCATCCAGCGCATGAACCGGGGCAACCTGGTGCAGATGACCCTGCTCACCGACCAGGGAATCCTCCATTTCATCGAGACCGCCGGTCACTATCTGGTAGTGCTCACTGCTCGCGGCCAGCGGATCAATCTGGAAGGCTTGATCCGTTCGGTAGATGAGCAGGGCAAATCCCTCGGCAAAGTCCTGAACTGACCGCTCAGTCGCCGCCGTAACGCCGGTGACGCCTGGCAAACTCGGCCACGGCCTGCTGGTAATCAGCCGCGGTGAAGTCCGGCCAGAGAACCGGAGTCACATAGATCTCGGTATAAGCGGACTGCCAGAGCAGGTAGTTGGAGAGACGAAGCTCACCGCCGGTGCGGATGAGCAGCTCGGGATCCGGAATGTCCCTGGTAAATAGATGGCTCGAGATCAACTCTTCATCGATCTCTTCGGGGTCAAGACTGCCTTCCTTGACCAGCCTGGCAATCTCTTTTGCGGCTTCGGTGATTTCCAGGCGGGAGCCATAATTGATCGCCACCTGCAAGTTGAGCCCGGTGTTGTTCCTGGTTTTCGCCATGGACTCTTCCATGGAGCGCCGGAGCTTGCCGGGCATGCTCGCGAGCTGGCCTATGAAACGAAGCCGGACACGATTCTCGGCGAGCTCGTCGAACTCGTCCTTGAGTACGTCCGTGAACAGGCTCAAAAGAAAGCTGACTTCCTCCTCGGTACGCTGCCAGTTTTCGCTGGAGAAAGCATAGACAGTGAGAAACTCGAGCCCGACCTCGCCGGCATGGCGAACCAAGCCCTTGAGACTCTTCACCCCTTCTTTATGTCCGGCGGCTCTGGGCTTGCCGTGCTCCTGAGCCCAGCGGCGGTTGCCATCCATGATAATGGCAACATGCCGGGGCGACTTGTCGCCCTCTTCTTCCCGGCCGCGCCTGGCCGATCCAGAACTAAGCAATTTATTCATCGATTTTAGTAGCCCTGCGCGGCCATTGTACCCGGAAGCCGCCAAGCTGATAAGCTTCCCGGATAAGCTCTTGCCAAAAGATAACGATCTCTTAGTATCATACGAAACATGTTAATCACAGCCACTTACTACATTGACGGCGATATCACCGATCTGGACGTCGAGCGCCTGGCCGGAGACGGAGTCAAAGGTTTGATCCTCGACCTGGACAGCACCTTGATGGCACCAAAAGCAGGGTCAATCACCGATGCCACATCGCACTGGCTGGACCAGGCCCGGTCGCGATTCAAGATGATCATCCTCTCCAACAACAAACGTCCCGATTATCTCGAAGGGGTCGAGAACCTCCTGGGCATCGAGATAATCGGCCACGCAGCCAAGCCATTTCGGCAGGGATTCACCCGGGCTCTCGAGCGCCTGGAGATGCCCGCCGATGCGGTGGCGGTGGTAGGCGACCGGGCCCTCACCGATATACTCGGAGGCAACCTGTCGAATATGCGAACGGTGCTCGTCATGCCGCACAAAAGCATAGTCGAGTCGAGCTGGAAGACATGCCTTCGCAATCTGGAGAGATCGCTGATAAGGCGATAGAGAGCCGCTTTTCGCTTCTCCGAGGCACTTGCAATTAGATCATTCTTCGGTTAGCTTGAGTGGGTATGAACGCTCGAGAAAATCCAATAAAAGCAAGATCGGCCTGTTTGCTGGCCGCTCTGGTGGCATTGAGCCTCAGCGGAGGCCAGGCCCGGGCTTCGGGTAAAGCGATTGCCATGACCTCGCCGACGCTGCCGGACGGGCGAGGAAAGACCGACAACGGGACCACTGAGACGGACTGCCGGCGATCCCGGGCAAGAGAGTTCTACCAGAGCGGTCTGAGCGCCCGCAAAGAAGGTGACAGGAACAAGGCCCTCATCGATCTTCTCAAAGCCACCAGAGAAGATCCGAAGTTCGTAGACGCCTATTACGAGCAGGCGCTTCTCTTTCGGGATCAGAAGTTTCATAAGCTGGCGGTCTCCCGTCTCGAGCAAGCCCTCGCAATCGATCCTCAATATCAACCGGCCCGGATCCTGCTTGCCACCATCAAGCTCGAGCAGGGAAATGTCAGCGACGCCGCCGAGCTACTGGGAAAGACCCTGGGCATCGAGATAGCTAAAAAACAGCCCGATCAAGAAGTGACGTCGGTATCGGTGCTGCAAACGATTCATGAAAGGATCCCCCGGGAAGCGAAGCGGGCAATCGACACCACCGGCAGTGCCCCGCAAGAGCGAGGGCAAAAACCGGAACCGGTTCCAGAAACGGCTCTGGAACCGGCCAATCCCGACCGTTCGCCTTCCGGAAGGAAGAAAGCGAAAAAGAGCACACGACAGAAGATTCGACAGGCACTGGTGAAGCGCTACAACCGATTTCACAAGAAAGACAAACATGTGCACCGGCGCAAGCCCTGGATAGCGCGAATGTTCAAACTACCCGAGCCCTTCAAGCACGGCTTCTTCACAGGAGCGCCGTCCTCTGCGCCCCTGGAGGCCGAGAGCCAGGGCCTCGATCTCGCGCCTTCCTCGGTACCTATGGACGAGCTCAAAGCAGAGGCTCCGGTCCGGGAGGAGCCGAAAAAGGCCGAGACGCCCGGAGCCGAGATAGCCACCACCGATAATACCGCCAAACTCGAGCTGCCTTTCTCCGTGGAAGACCTGCACAAAAATCTGGTGAGCTCCGACTGGCTCATGAGCTCGCTGCCCCGCCGTGAGGACCCGCCCAAATCCATTTCGAGAGCGAAAGAGCCGACTAAGGCGAAGCCGCCCGCTCCGCTGCCGGTCGAAGACGAATGGACGGTCAGGCTCCGCTACCTGAAAGAGCACGGCACAGGCAGCCTCAAAGAAGGCGAAGCATTCATGTTTGCCGAAGACACCGGCGAAGCAGTTCTCTTTCTGGCCGGCGGCAAAAAGGTCAGACGAGTGATTGCCCAGCCCCAGACCGAGGACGAAATCGTCAAAGCCAGGCGCCCGGACATCCTGGTTCCCAAAGAGCTCCTCTACGATCTCTCGCTTCTGGGCAAAGTCGTCGACGAGGAGCCGGCCGGAGCTGGCATTACCGATTCCCTGCCGCCCGCAAGCCCGAGCATCAGCAAGAGCCCTGCCGACCGGGAGCCGCCCCGGTTCAGGATGGAGCGCCTCTATGAAGAGCCCAACGGTTTTGTCGACTGGCTAAAGGGATTCGTCCGTATGTGAGCCCGAGTCGAGATTGTCGAGAATCCAGCTATTGAAAGACTGCTTGTAATAGTCCATGAAATTGTGACCGCCAAGCTCGAAGATCTTGAGGGTGGAGCCCGGTAGATTGCGATGGACTTTCTCCACATACATGCAGGGAGCCACCGGATCGAAGCGACCGGCAGCCAGGTGGATCGGGCAGGTAGCGCTGATCTCGGTTTCGAGCAGATCGAGACCGGCGAAATTCTCGACGATCTCATTGAGACTGTGCGGATCCGTACTGAGCAGGGTGCGCTGGCGCCAGGGCAGGCGCGGATGAATATATGAGTCTTTCATGGCATGAAATGGCCCGTCCATGAACATCCGGAAAAGACCCGGCACCACTTTGAATACCCGGGCAGGAAGGGCGGCAAGAAAAAGCTGCCTGGTGAGCTCGGGCTGATTGGTGGCGAGATTGAGGCTGATGAGAGCCCCCAGGGAATGACCGACGAAAACAGCCGGATAACGCAATCCGGATTCGGCGAGGGACTCGGCGACATCGCCTGTGTGGACGTCCAGGCAGGTTTTCTCGTAGAGCTCGCCGGATTCGCCGTGACCGCGGAGGTCCGGCATATAGCATCGATGCCCGGCAGTATTGAGGGCTTTCACCTGTTCGAGCCACATATCGGCGCTGGAGCCGGTGCCGTGGATAAGCACCACATCGGGCCTGTCTGAGGATGTATCGCCGGATTTTCTTACTGCCAGTCTCATAGACTAATCATAGCCTCAAAAACAGCAGAAAAACCCGTTCAGGGTCTTCAGACCTGAGAATCGGAAACAGTCTCCAGAGCCTCAGCAGTGGTGGGCACCCCGGCAAGAGCCAGAACCGTCCGCGAAATGGTATAGACGGCATCGGTGCGGTTGAGACTGTAAGCCTCAGGCAGCTCGAGCCTTTCCGGGCGCAGATTGGCGACGATATCAACGATGTCTCCTGGTCTGCGCAGAGGACTGGCCAGGCCCTGCTCGCAGAGGAGCATGGCCGTTCCCAGCTCCTGGGGCATGGGCTCGGTAATCATGTCTATGGCCATGGGCAGGCGCCGGGCCACGCACTCGAAGGAGGTAAGCCCCCCGGCTTTGGTGACCATGAGATCCACGGCGCTCATGAGATCCGCCATCCGATCGTGGAAAGGCAGAACCGCCGTAGGAATAGCCGAAAGCCTGGCTTCCTTCTTCAGGCGCTCGTAGAGAGCCCGATTATGACCGCATAGGAAGATGACCTGGACATCCTTGCCGGCATCGGCAAGGGCCCGGTAAACACCGGTCATATTGCCGCCGCCGGCCCAGCCGGCATTGATACAGACGGTCGGGCGGTTGGGATCGAGACCGAGGTGGGCTCTGAACTCCGCAGCATCACAGGTGGGAGGTTTGACAAAATCCGGGTGGACGGGCATTCCGGAGACCAGAATCCGGTCCGGGCTGACCCCCAGCTCGATGAGACGGTTGCGACCGAGCTCGTTGGGCACCACGGTGAGATCCACGTCCTTGCAGGCCCAGCCGCTCCAGAAGTCGCCGTTGGGGTCGGTGACCACAGTGATCATCCGGGTGGTCTTGTCCCGGCCCATATCCTTGAGGGCCCGGGAAAGATAGTGATTGCTCATCGGATGTACCGAGACGATAACGTCGGCGTTGATCTCTTCGAGAGCCCGGGTGACATATGGCTTGGCGAGCTGGTAGCCGATCTCGGAATCATTGGGCTTGGTGGCTTCGATTAACCAGTAGTAATATTTCATCGCCTGCTGCGAATGCCGCAGGAGAAAGTTGTAAAGCTCTACGAAGTGCCTGTTGATTGGATGGGACTTCTCGACTATGTTTTCGACTACTATTGAAGGCTTGATGACATCCGGCGAAAGCCCGGCGACCAGATCGCCCAAACCCTGGTTGATAGCTTCTACAGCGCTTCGGTGACCGCCGCCGGTGTCCGAAAAGAACAAGCAAATGGTTGGTTTACGCATTTATTTATCTCTGGGATAATCTCTTTTCTGGGATAAAGTAGCGACGGACTTCTGGGCCACACTTCTGCCAAATGACCTTAATGTATCAGATCCGCAAAAGCAAGGCTCTCGTAAGGCTTTTCGCCTTTACAAGTGCCGTCGCTATGTTTTCGAGCACTTTCTATATGCCCTGTGGGGCCGAACCGTCGCGCTTGACAACAGCGCATCACAACAGCGCCGAAGATCTGGCATTTGTTTCTAAGACGTTCGACCATCTTCCCGCCAAGAAAGACCTGAAAACACAGCCCGATGACGTGGAGATCTACGAGCTCAACAGCGCCCCGCTCCGGGACCGCACCCCTTTCTTGCTGGTGCACGGGCTGAGGGGAGAGCAGTATTCTTATTTCCGCTGGCAGAAAGTCGTCGACCACCTGACCCGGAGCAGCGCTTTCAAGTCCCGCTATAAGGTCTATTTCGCGCGTTATTCGACGAAAGAGCGCCTGGACAGGACCGTTCCAAAGTTCAGGATGGCCCTCGATCGTCTCTACAAAGCTTCCAAGAAACGTCCTATCACCATGTTCGCCCTGAGCATGGGTGGCAATGTCGCCTACGAATCTATGCTCGATCCCGAGACCGCCGCCAAGGTCAATGTCCTCTTCGCCCTGGGCACACCCTTCCACGGCTCGCCCCTTTTCAGCGAAGACTGGATGCAGTACAGCCTCTACAAGAAGCTGGCCTGGCCCTGGACCCGCATCGACCACGCTCTGGCGATCAGGCTTTATTTCAAACGCAATCAAAATCTGCTTGCCGACCTGAGCTGGGACGGGGTGGACAATTCCGTGCCGGCGCCGGGCAAGTTCCGCTCCAGACTGCCCCTGGGTCCCAAAGGCAACCTCACCGAAGCGGACACCGTCAACGAGCGCCTGGCCGAGATAAACGATAAGAGCAAAGACCTCAAGAAAAAGCTCATCGCTTATAGCGGCTATCTGCACAATCCTTATCTGGACAACGGCAAAGCCGCCCGTTATATAGAATCGGCAGCGATGTATCCGGTCACCCTCGTATCAATGCGGCTGCCAGCCCACCTAGCCCGGGAGCATCCGGTCCTTGAAATGCTCAACCGGGACATCGCCTCTACTTATGTAAACGATGTCTGGCAGAAGAAAGCCCAGAAATCACCATTCATCTACGCTCTCAATGATGGAATCACGCCTGTTTCGAGCGCGCTTTTCCTTCCCCGTGAATTCCTCGTCGAGACTCCAATGGCGAACACCACCGACATCGAGAAAGTGAAAGGCAATACCGATGTGCGCCTGGCCCGGGTGTTCAAAAACATCGACCATCTCACTTATATAGATGGCTTCCGTCCTTTCGGCGCCTCCGAGAAGATCAGAGACGACCTCAATCCTTCCGAAGGCGAGAAAGAGATCTTCCAGTGGATGCTCGAAGACATCCTCAACACCAATGATGTAGCCGCCCATATCGCCGAGACCGAAGTCAAAGGCGAGAAAGTCAAAGTCTCCGACTAGTTTTCATCGGTACTTTCCTTCATACTTTTCTCCCTGCTTTCTTGACGGTAGACGACAGTCGATCTAATATTCGGCAATCAAGAGGTTTTGGACCGTGCTGTTCTTTCTGAGCGCCAATAATAATGACAATAACGATAACAACCGCCCTCGCGGTCGTTATCTCATGCGCGCCAGATAAAGAGCCCGGACTGAGAAGCAACGACCGCGACCGACAGAGGTGGCGGTCATTTTGTTTTTGGAGGCAAAAATACAAATGAGAGAGAGAACCACGATCAAAGAAGCGGAAAGCCGCGGCAAGCTGGAACGGATTCAGCTTTGCGGTCATGTAGCGGCCATTCGAGCCCTGGGCAAGATAAGCTTTCTCAATCTCCGGGACGCCTCCGGCCAGATCCAGTGCGTGGCCGACTCCGCAGAGACCATAGAGGCTCTGGCCTCCATGAGCCCCGAGACCCCGGTGTCCATCACCGGCAAGCTCAAACAGGGACAGGGCGAGTCTCTGGAAGTCCTGCTCGAATCCATCGTTCCGCTTTCCGAGCCGGCAACCTCACTGCCGGTAGAGATCGCCAAAGACAAGAAAGTAGACAACCTGGCCCTCAAGACCCTTCTCGACTACCGTCCCATCACCCTGCGCAACCGCAAGGTGAAAGCCATATTCAAAATCGAGGCGGCGATCACCCGGGCGTTCCGCAGCTATCTCACCAGCCAGGGCTTCACCGAGATCCATACTCCCAAGATCGTGGCGACTGGCACCGAAGGTGGTGCGCAGCTCTTCGCCCTGGAATATTTCGGGAAAACCGCCTATCTCGCCCAGAGCCCTCAGTTCTACAAGCAGATGATGGTAGGCGTCTTCGAGCGCGTATTCGAGACCGCCGCTGTCTACCGCGCCGAAGAGCACGACACGACCAGGCACCTGAATGAATATATAAGTCTGGATTTCGAGATGGGCTTCATCGAATCCGAGCAGGATGTCATCGCCATGCAAGTCGGTCTCCTCGAACATATCTTCGCCCATGTCGCCGAGACGTGCCAGGAAGAGCTGGCGATTTACGAAGCCCGGGTACCGGTCTTCGAAGAGATTCCCAGAATCAGCATCGAAGACGCCTGCCGGCTCATCGAGAAAGAATACGGCTGGCAGCCGGGAGAGTCTTCTCACTATGACCTCGATCCGGAAGGCGAGCGTCTCATCTGCGAGCACTATCGAGAGAAAGAGGGCGTAGAGCTGGTCTACATCCTGCACTATCCCCTGGACAACAGACCCTTCTACACCATGCCCCTCACCTCTCCGGAGAGCAACGGCTCAAAAGGTCCAGCAGGAAAGAAGAGAAGTCGAAGTTTCGACTTGCTCTTCCGCGGTCTCGAGGTGACCACCGGTGGCCAGCGAATTCATCGAATCGAAGATCTGGAAGCAGCGATCTCCGGACGGGGACTGGATCCTGCCGACTTCGAGGGATACTTGCAGTGCTTCCGCTACGGCATGCCGCCTCACGGCGGTCTGGCCATCGGACTCGAGAGACTGGCCAAACAACTGCTCGGACTGAAGAGCGTCAAGCAAGCCGCCCTGTTTCCCCGGGATCTGCACCGCCTCAGCCCCTGATCAGCAGTTTCTTCTTTTCCAGCCGGCGCAGCTCGAAGCGCCGCGCGCCTTTGCCCACCTCGCCCATGGTCCCGGGCAGAGGCCGGAGGACCCTTGCCTCTCCCTTGAAGCCCCCGGTGATATCGCCGGTGCCATCGAGAGTAATAAGAGACTGCCCGCTCTTATCGACGATCCTGATAACGAGACGGTTGCCCTTGATGCTTCCTTCCACCTTGCCGCCGCCATGGAGCCCGCAATCGCTGTAGCTGTAGCCGGCGTTGCCCTCCAGCCGGTCGTCCTCTTTCAAGCTGAAATCGAGCTCTATGTCAGCCGGACTCATTACCGGTCCGTGCGGACCGAGCCCGCTCTCGACGAGCACAGGAGGATCGAGCTTCAGGCAGTAGAAGATTCTGTCCGCCTTGCCCTGAGCAACGGCTGGTAGCGTGCTCGAGAGAAGGGCGAAAAATACAAAGACGACAATCGGAAGCATGAAAGCAATCTCTCATGAATGAGACCGGCAGTATACAGGAAAAATCCTGGCATTCTATCAGGGTTTGAGCAGGTGCAGGAGGTCCAGTCTCTGTCTATCATCGAACAAGGCTTGGAAAGTAGCACTTCAAGACGGAGAAGGAAAATGAAGAAACCGACCAGGCACCAGGCCGAAAAGGTACTGGGAATCGCCCTTTGCGCAGGCACTCTAGCCCTAGCCCTTTCAGCCACCGGCAAAGTCCCGGCACTTACCAGAAAAAACGCCGATTCGAAACCCCAAAAGATCGAGCTCGATCTCGACCGAGCAAGCTCGATACCGATACCGACCCCGGCAAAAGACCTGGCAGCCACCCAGTTCAAAGCCAAAAACGGCTGGCCCGGCTGGGTGGTAAAAATTCCCGGCGACCATCCAATAGCCACACCGGCGGTCTATGAAGGCAAAATCTATGCCGGTGGCGGCTACGGCTCTCACGAGTTCTATTGTTTCGACGGTCTCACCGGTGCCATGCTCTGGAAATACCAGACCGACGACGACGGTCCCAGCGCAGCCGTGGTAGACAGCGGGTGCGCGGCGTTCAATACCGAGAGTTGCACGGTCTATGTGCTCGATGCGCGAACCGGGGCCCTCCTCTGGAAAGAGTGGCTGGGCGATCCTCTGATGAGCCAGCCTGCCATAGCCGAGGGCAAACTCTTCATGGCTTACCCGGGCGGTCAGAGGGGAGGCAAACCCGGACACCGAATGCTCTGCGCCGATTTGAGAACCGGCAAGCATATCTGGGAGCAAGAGATTACCGCCGATGTGATCACTGCTCCCATCGTAGACGGTGAGAAAGTCTATTTCACCTGTATGGACGGCACCTCTTTCGCCCTGGAGAGCCCCACCGGCCGGATAGCCTGGAAGAAGAGCAACGGCGGCACCAGCGCCCCGGTTCTTGCCGGGGGCAGATTCGTGGTGGCAGAGAAAAGCATGAAAGAAGGTAAATCCCTGGAGGGCTTGCAACTCTATGACAAGAGCAGCTCCACACCGATAGCGGTGGCAGCCGCGCCGGTGGCTGCCGGGTCCGCCCCCTACCTCCAGGGCTCATCGAATGGCACTATCGGTCCCCAGGGTGTGAACACCGCCGGAACATTGAAAAAACTCGACGCAGCCGTAGGCTTCGGCGGCGGCGCTCCGGCTGCGGCCCAGCTCGGTAAAGCTACCAACCATATGGGAATCAGCTCGGTAGCAGGCGCCTGGGGTTATCAGGGGGCCAAGGCTTTCTCGAAAGGAAACAAGATCGTGAACGCCCAGGGCGTATCCATCAACTCGGTGGATGCCAAAACCGGCAAACTGAGATGGCGCGCCGAAGCGAAAAGCAAGATCATCACCGGTCAGACCCAGGTCTTCTCACCACCGTCTCTGGGCAAAGAGAACATGTATCTTGTAAGCGGCGACGGACACCTGGTCTCCATAGACATCGAGGAGGGCAAGACCAATTACTGCTACAAGCTCGACAAGCCGGTAAGCTTCCAGCCCGCGCTCTGGGCAGGCAATATCTACCTGGGCACCGCCAACGGTATGATCACCTGCCTCAAGACCAGCGACCCGGACACCGACGGCTGGACGGCCTGGGGCGGCAATGCCCGCCATAACAAGCAGAACTAGCGGCTGAGCGCGCTCTCCAGACGACTGGCCACCCGGGCACCGTCTAGATTCAAGCCGTCGAAGATTCTGAGACTGAGCCCTTCATGCTCGCAAGCCAGAGCATAGGCTATATGCTCTGGCTCGATGAAACGGAAACCATAGGTCCGGCAGAGATCGAGAGCGATTCGCATTATCCTGCTCACCGCGACACTGGGGAGCAGGGTCGGTGTCTTGCGTCCCTTACCCCGGGGACGCGACTCGCCGAGACATTCCCTCGCCAGGCACACGTCAACGCCTTCTTCCTCGAAGATCTTGCCTGCCTGCCCCGAATATCCGGAGAGAATGCCGATGAAGAGATGATCGATCCCCACATAGTCGTCCCCCTGGTCCTGGGCTTCTTTCAAAGCGAAATCGAGGAGGGTCTCGGTGCGTGGACCGAAGAATCGGGTCAGGGGAAGCTCCTCATTCTCCAGGGGCTTGAGGGCTTGAGCCAGAGAGGCGCCGAAATCAGACATGGAGATCGTATCGACTGCCTTGATCGAATCGGGCATGAAACGCAATGTCCAGTCCAGGCACCACTGCATTCGACGACGCACCACTCCCGGTGTCAACCCGTGACGGGTCATGATATTGAGGATCTTCCGATTGGAGAGAGCCAGCGCGATATGATTGATATCCAGGCCACCACCATGGTCTGCCGAAACGAAGAAGCAGGCTCGCTGAAACAACTCTGCCAGGTCGGGACTGAAATCCGGCTCTATTTCACAGACACGAGGTCTGGATAGAAGATCCAGCAGATCGGCAAAAATGAGATCGCCCCGATCCCCGTCGGTAAGCACATTCCTTTCCTTGGCGTCGAGAAGAAGAGCCATTGCCACATGCACTTCGGTGACCAGAAGATGCCCCATGGCCCGGGCGTCTTCCCGGGCTGTATGAAGAGTGGAAAGCAGTCTTCCGGTTATCCCGATTACTGGATTTGCGATCAGGCAATAGTGCCCTTCCGGGTTCTCGATTACCCGAGCGGCAAACTCCATTTCCCCTTCGTCCAGCAGATGTGATCGCAAACCATCAAGGGTCATATATTGCCGGTCGGCGAGGACACCCAGTAGCGGCGGCTCTTTGCCGGATCTCTCCAGATCGAGTATGGCAAGAAGCAGATCGCCGGTATCGAGCTTTGCCCGCCCCATGGACATGGCAAAATTGCGAGCCGACTCCAGAATCGCCTTGAGCTCGCCGGAGAGCTCGATCCTGCAAGGGGTTGCCAGAGCCAGCCGGGGGAAGCGCTCGTCTGCAAGAGCCTGGAGTCCCTGGCTGAGCCCTGCCCGGGTGAGGGCCTCGTGAGCCGGACCCTGATCGTGCCTGGCCAGACCGACCACCAGGTGAACAGGCATGAGGGCTCTGTCCCTCTGGTATCGTGCTGCCGCGAAGGCAAGCTCCATGACCGCCCTGGCATCGGCATCGAAAACCGAGTCAACGGAATGTTTTTCTTGGTGCGAGCCTTCCCTGCTCCTAACATCCAGGCCGGCAAGAGAATCACTGATAGTCCGGCATAATGTCGCTGAGAGACAATCAGTAAGGATTCTCCTGGCAGGATCCTTTGCGAAGGTATTGTCGCTCATGAGAATCAAGACGACATGGAGATCTGCGGAAGCCTCCTGCCCGAGCGCAGAAGCCTGGCTGTCTGCCATACTGAAAAGCTTTTTCGCTTCCTTGCTGAGCGGGATCTCGCTTTTCTCTCCCGGGCTCTTACCAACCCTGATCCGGGACCGGATCTTTTCCCGGTCGATACCGGCATCTATGAGGAGCTGATGCGCCTGGAACTGCTCGTTCCCGGAGAGAGCCAGGAGCACATGGCTGGTACGCACCGTGGCAGCGCCCTGCCGGCGGGCTTCCGCGCGGGACATGGACTCCAGCAAAGATAGGCTTGTGTTCGCGGTCACAATTCCATCATATAACAGCATCGGTCATCTGACGGATGCTCAAAATCGGTCATCTTACAGATGCCCGAAACCCTGTCAGTGCGTTAGATTGAAAGTATTGGGGATACCCGGGGACCAGACAGGTTTTTCAGAAACAAAAGCGATACTGAGCCTGGTGCCACTCTGGTGGCACCAGGTTTCAGGGAAAAGATCAGGGAAAAGATCAGGGAAAATTATAGAAGGAACAGTGATATGAGCGGCGCCGGTTCGCAACAAACAAATTTCTGGGTCAAGCAAAAGAAAGGTACACTGGGCGACACCATGGCCAGCCGCACCCATACAAGAATGCCGAGCCAGCCCCAGACACCGCCTCCGGGCAATCGGCATCTCAAGCCGGCCGATGCCTCGGTCTCCCAGAACCGTCTGGACCAACTCAAGCGCTCTTATGAATTCGTCAGCCTGGACACCCTGGTAGAACGGCTCAATCGAATATGCAATCCGAGCAACCAGAGGCTCGTGCCCAAGTTCAAGAATTTCGTCAAATCTCTGCGAGCCGACGGGGAGATAACCTGCGCCTTCAACAGGCTGCTATCCCTGGGCTCTGTGGAGATTGCCGCCGCCCAGCCGGACTTCGTCAGGCTGGGCGCCAAGAGCACCGAGCTGCCTCTGGTCACTTGCTCGGAGCTGGTCTTCGACAGGTTCACCAAATTCGACGTCACCCTGCAACAGCGCTCCCTCATCCTTGTGGACGTGCGCGGCGTGCAGATTAAGATCAGAGCCCTTGAGTTCGACTTCACGGCAACGGTACAGAGACTCTCGCTCGATCTCGATGACGACAAGAACTGCACTCTCACTGTGCGGGCGGAGAATCCGCTTCTCTCCCTGAAGCCTACTCTGCCCCAGCACCTGAATTTCCGAGTCAGGCTGCCCTAGCTCCGGGATTTTTCAACACGACAAGCAGCTTCGATCTCCCCTCGAGTGCTTGCCACGGGTATAGACCGGTTGAGTTCGCCTGCTCAGCCGGTTATGCCTTTGATAGAGCTCATTTAATCGAGCGCATCAGCTGGCGGGCTCTGGAGGCTGCCTCGGGCAGGTTGAGCCGCTCCATAGAATCGGCGTAATACCGGAGCCGGTCAAGCCGCTCGTCGGTGGGCTCGTCCTTGATCAACCTGGCTCTGGCAACGGCATTGACCAGTGACTCTCTCATCTCCTCGACACTGCGGTGCATCTTGCGGCCGTGACCGGGAAGCATCCACTCGAAATCGAATTCGGCAAGACGCTCGGCAGAGGCAATGGCAGCATCCCAGTCGTACCAGGTATAAAGAGGCGGCCAGAGATTGAGCCCGTCGAAATAGCGATTGCATGTGAAGGCATCGCCGGAGAAAAGAAACTTCCGGTCATATAGAAGCATCATATGACCCTCGGTGTGACCGGGCTGTGGAATGACGGTGAAATCCTCCTCGAGTTGCCGGGCCTCCAGACCATCGATGACGACCTCCGCCTCGGGGCAGACCTCGAGCTCCAGCTCATGGACTATTCTCCGGGCACCGAAGTGCTCTGCATACTTTGCCTGTTCGGCGGCATCGTCCCTGTGGGTCAGGAAAATATACTTGAGCCCCCCATTGCGCTCCAGAAAATCCACCACTCTTGAATTGAACTTGGGCGCATCGGTCATCCAGTTGCCGTCCGGATGAATCACCAGATAGCTGAATCCTCCGGCGGAGCGGGGCGAATTGAAACCGCAGTAATAAACGTTTCGATCGACAAGAAGAGGGAAATCCATGAGCACTTCCCTGGCGTTGTTGGGCTCGTGGGTCCCTATCGATCCGGTAGGGCAGCAGATCAGGGCTCGCATGGCGAGACGGCGCTCTTCTTTGTTCTGCGGTTGCTTCTTGACTCCGGCGAAATCGCCGAATTCGCCGAAGACCGACGGAGCCAGAGCCCGGCAGGTATCGCAATTGATACAACTGGTATCGACGAAAAAATTGCCTTCCACCGATCCAGGCACTATCTTGTTCTTGTCAGCCATTCTTTCCCGGCCTGCCAGTAGCCACGCCCATATTCTACTCGGTCTCGGCTGCTAGAATGCAATCCATGCAGGAAAGCAACCTTCCTACTCTTCCCGAGCGCTATGAGATAACCGGTCCCCTTGGCACAGGTGGCATGGGGACGGTGTTTCGCGCCTGGGACAGCGTTCTTCAAAGGGAAGTAGCAATTAAGGTATTGCACCTGACCGGCAAGGAAAGCGAGCCTGTCCTCCGCTTTCAAAAGGAGGCCAGGGCAATCGCCCGCCTTCGCCACGAGAACATCGTCGAGGTCATCGACTTCGCTATCACCACCGACGAAGAACCCTATATGGTGCTCGAATTCGTCGACGGAATCAGTCTTTCGAGACTCCTGGATAAAAGCCGCTCCCTGCCCGTCGAGGAAGCTATCGACATATTCGTCAAGATCTGCGAAGGGCTCGAGCATGCCCACAAAGCCGGGGTCGTACACAGAGATCTCAAGCCCGGCAATATACTGATCGGCGAGAAGCAATCGCAGGATCGAATGGTCAAGATAGTGGACTTCGGTCTGGCGCGCGAGGTAGCTCCGGACAGGGAACTGACCCGCACCGGAGTGATCATGGGAAGCCCGCTTTACATGAGCCCCGAGCAGGTAGAGTCGAGAGAATCGGATGAGCGATCGGACATCTATTCCATGGGCTGCCTGATCTTCAAGACCCTCACCGGGGAGCCGGTCTTCTCGGGCGACAATCTGGTGAGCACCATGATGATGCACGTCAAGGAATCGCCACGAGCCTTGAGCCAGGCAGCTCCCGATCTGGAATTCAGCGATGCGCTCGAATCCATTGTAGCCAGAGCTCTGGCTAAAGATCCGCACAGGCGTTATCAGAGTGCCAGGGAGCTCAAAAGCGATCTCGAGAATGCCGGTCGCGAAATCGCCGCTGCCAAGGCAGAGATTCAACCAGAGAGCCCTGATGAAATTCCTCTTTCCATGGCTACAGTCATGCCACGGGCAGAGTCCGGTCTGCGAACCTGGACTGCAGTAGTAATCGGAGTGACCCTTCTTTCTCTGGCAGTGCTCAGTATGTTGAATATCAAGCCGGCGCCGGATGCCCAGCCGGTCAAAGACCATCAGATGCAGAGCCTCGATGTCGAGGACACTCCCGGACGCGTTAAGAGCGGATGGCGAGATCACAACGGCAAGAAATACTGGGAAATCGCCGGTCTCGGTGCCACCAGCGATCAACTCATCGAGGCCGTGGAGCAGTGCCCCGACACTGAAAGGCTGGTGCTGGGCAATCTCGACTTCGAGACCGCCGAGTGCCTGGAGAAAATACCCGCCAAGCTGAAAGAGCTATGCCTGCACCAGAGCCTGACAAACGATCAGTCACTGTCTCTGATACCAGCCAGCCAGACCCTGGAGACGCTGAATCTCAGGGCATGCTCCCAGATACGCGGCAAAGGGTTCGACTATCTGACCCCGGAGCGTTTCCCGGGACTGAAAGAGCTCATTCTCAACAACACCGACATAACGGATAGCGGCTTTCAATCGATAACGGCTATCAAAGGTCTCGAGAGAATCGTCGTTCACCGATGCGACCTCATAAAGGGCGAGAGCCTCGGAGCACTGAAGAAGCTCCCCCATCTGGACGAGCTGGAGCTCTCCAACAACGACAATCTCCGCGAAAGCAACCTGGTCAATCTGGTCGGGTTGAAACTGCGTCTGCTCAATCTCTACCGCTATAGCGGCTTGTCCGGCAAATCCGTGCCGACCCTCATCGAGATAAAACCCGACGAGCTCCAGGTGATTGAGACCGGTCTCGATGCCGGAAGCTTGAAAGCCCTGAGAAAGGCGCTCCCATCGGTGACCTCTTTCGTCAATTGATTCAGGGAAGGAGCCTGCTTCTTCGCTCGAGGAGATCCTTGCTCAAGATCGCCTGGATATTGCTTCTCATCTCATCGGCTTCGCTTGCGCGCCCGGCCAGACGCAATACCCGGGTAAAATCAGCCATGCTCGCCGCCGCCAGAAGGCTCTGCTCCCCGGAGGATTGCGCCACGCTCGCGAGAGCCCAGTAGTAGATCTTGAGAGCAGTGTCCGTCTTGCCCTGGCTGAAACACATGAATGCGAGATCGCTCAGGCGCAGGGCGGCCTCGAGATTTTGAGCTGCCAGAGGAATAGCCGGCAGCTTGCCCAGATAGGAAACGAATGTTGCACCACTTTCGGTGCTTTCTCTCGAGATCAGCTCGAGGAGAAGCCTGGTCTCCTTCACTGGCCCGCTCTCGTTCTTATAAGTTCCTTCGTAGATCTTTAGTGCCCGCGCAAGAAGCGGTCTGGCCTCTTCGAAATTACGCTGGCTCAAATAGATCGAAGCAAGACCGGTCAGGTCCCGGGCGACGCTCGGATGGTCCCTGCCCAGAGAGTTTATATCGGCGGCGATCATACGCTTGTAGAAATCGATTCTCTGCTGGTTGAGATTCTCGAGGGCCGCCTTATCCGGGGTAACTCTATTCGGAGCAGGCTCGATTCCCCGGAGCGCCGGCTTGTCGTCAGGCGAATCAGAACCATCTGCGGTGCCCAACCGCACTGTCACCTCCTTGCTCCAGTTGGAGGCAGGCACACCTCTCTTCTTACGGAGAAGCCCCACCTGATCCTTGAGCAGCTCCTTCTGAAAACGCGAGGTCAAAATTTTCGCGTCTCTATCGCTCCTTCGCACCACATCGGTGTAGTCGTCGAGAAGATCGAGAAGCTCCTTTTCATCTGGCGACGAGTCGGGCCCCATGCTGATCTCCAGCGATTTGAAAAACTCCAGCTCGGCGAGGTCCGGCGCCTCCTCCTCGAATTTCACTCGCCCCAGCAGGTGGTGGCACCGCGCCGCGCCGGCACTTTGCTCTCCCTCATGCTCGACGGTGACGGAAAGAGCCAGCTGGTAGAGCCTGTCCGCCTTATGCCAGTCGCCTTCGCCTTCATAGACCTGAGCAAGGTTGATGACTGCCGGTACCGCCTCGATACTCCGCTTGCCGTGCGCCTTCCTGAGGAGTTTTAGGGCCTTCTTGTAGAGCGGGACTGATTCGGCCGTAATGTCCTGAGCATAGATGACATCAGCCAGACTGGTCAGGCATAGCGCCTGATCGTCGGGACCGGCGCCCTGGGCCCGGGAATTTTGAACGGCCAGGCGAAAACAATCCTCGGCCTTTTCGAGCTCCCGGGTCTTCAGATACTTTTTCCCTTCGGCAAGCTCATCGCGCCAGGAATCCATATCAAGATCAAGCGGAGCCCTGCCTTCGGCGCCCGGGACAAGAACCATCACTACCAGTAATACCACAAGAGCTTTCGCGCAGTTTGGCATCATGGTTCTTTCTCCCAGGGAAGTTTACGCTCTATATCCAGGTGCCCATTCAGGCGATATGGCACGGGAAAGCCATTATCCGGCTCTTTCACGAATGCGCCGTTCTGGAGCCTGTTGACATGATCCGGAACCCAGTCGTGCAACATTCCCGGAATCGGCCTGGTCAGCTCTTCGAAAGTCTTCTTCTCGTCTTCTCTGGACTTGCACTTGATATCGTCACGGCGGAGATCGTGCCCATCGGCCTCGTCCGGTCTCATCCTCCTGTCCCTTCTCCGGTCCCGGTCACGGCCGACCTGGGCCCGGCTGCCATCGAGGTCCTTGAGATCGTCGAAACTCTTCTTCCTGAAGTCCGTATCGATGAAATCGTCGGTCCACCGCTCGATCAAGTCCCGGCGCCGGTCATCGGAGTCATCATCATCATCAGCTATTCTTCTCTCGACATCTCTCTTCTCTTCTGTCTTCTCGCGCCTTGCCTCCTTTTTCATATCCACTTCCAGCCGATCGAAAGCCCCGGTCTCGGCTCCAGCACCGGGGACGCAACAGACGAATATAAAGAGAGCGAGGGCGAACCGAAGCAAATTGCAGCTCCTATCAAGGGCTCGATTTTACAACCTATACAAGTGTCGAGTAAAATTGAGGCGACAGATCTGGTCCTTTTTTTAGACCACGACAACGGTCCATGAAACTCTCCACCGCCACAAGATATCTGTTTACAGTGACGGCAGTCGCTGCTTTTCTCCAGATTCTGGCGATTGTCCCCGCCAGCGGTGCGGGCCGCGAAGTGCTGGTCTCCGATATCCAGTTCGAGCCGATCACGCCGACCAGGGCAGTGACTCTCAAAGAGAGCGTCGGCATTGCGCTCCGGAACTACCCGACGATACAGAGAAAATTCTTCAAGCTCAGGGCTGCCAAGGCCAATGTCACCCTGGCTCGAACCCAGTATCTTCCCAACCTCAACTTCGACATCCAGGAGTCGGGCGTCACACCCAACCGGATCGCTTCTGTCGTCATGAACAATGTCTCAGGGTTCGATACCGTGCCGGTGGACTCCGGGCCGCCTGTGAGCAGCGCCACTCTCAAGCCCCTTGTGAACAACCTCCAGGGCATGAACCTCAACTGGCTCGTGGTCGACTACGGGTTGAGAAAGGCCAACGACAAGTTCGCCCAGGCCGACGCTCGCACCGCCCGAGCCGATATACGCCTGACCAAACTCGATGTCGCCTTCGCTACCGCCGATGCCTATCTTCGCGCCGCTGCCGCCAAGCAAGTCATCGCAGCCAAGAGAGCCGCTCTCGAGCATATGGAGGCCGCCGAGCTTCGGGTCAAGACCCTTGTGGGGGAAGGTTTGAGACCCGGAGTCGATGCTGCTGATCTCGACTATGAGGTTGCCCGGGCGAAAATCGAACTGATCAAAGCCGAAAAGGATTTTCGACTTTCTCTAGTCGACCTGGCCGAAAAGATGGGTATCGCCACCCGTGACATCGACATCATCTCGGACCCCCTGGTCGCGAATCCAGTTGAAGAGCTCGATTCCGGTGGTCCGGTGGATCTCACCTCCCACCCCCTTGTCAGGATGAAACGTGCCGAGATAGACCGCTGGCGAGCCAAGCAAATCGTCCTGGACAAAGCATATCGACCCCACTTGTGGCTCAACTCATCGCTCTGGGGCCGCGGCAGCACCGACGGTGTCAACCCCATACGGCCGGTGGCAGGAGGTTTTCTTCCCCAGGTCTTCAATTACATGGTCGGCTTCTCGTATAGCTTCCCGGTCATGGAATACTTCCCCCTCAAAGCTCAAAAACGTATGGCTCACAGCAACGAGCTGGCCGCCCGGGCGGACTACAACCTGGCCATGCTTCTCCTGGAGAAAAAAGACGCCAGCAGCAGGATCATGCTGGAGCAGAACCGCAAAGTCGCCGAGCAGACGCCCAAACTGGTGGAGGCTGCCAGGGTGAAAGAGATCAAAGTTCTCAAGCGTTACAGCGTCGGACTCACCAATGTGGTGTCTTTAGCTGCCGCGGAGCAGACTCTGGCGGAAGCGGAAGTAGAAAATGCCATAGCCCAGGTCGGAGTCTGGCGCTCGATCCTGGCCCTCGGCTATGCCCAGGGCGACCTCGATACTTTTTTCAAACTGGTTGATATCGCTGAAGGGAATAGGAGCGGGAACTGACAATCTATGTGGATCGTAGCGGCAGCAATGAAAAGACCGATCACCGTGGTGGCGGCGGTCCTGGCTGTCGTCCTGGTGGCGGTCCTGGCTATCACCTCGATGAAAAGGGACATCTTCCCCGATCTCAAGGTCCCGGCTATCTATGTGATCCAGGGCTATGGCGGCATGTCGCCGGAGCAGATGGAAGGCTATATCACTTCCACCTACGAGCTCTTCTTCCTCTATGTTCCGGGCATCGAGCATATCGAGTCGCGCTCGGTCCAGAACCTCACTCTGATCAAAGTCTTCTTCCAGCCAGGCACCGATATGGCCAGCGCCATGGCCGGTATCGTCGCCATGGCCAACCGCGCCACCAGCTTGATGCCCCACGGCACTTACAATCCCTTCGTCTTGCGTTTCGACGCCGGCAGTTTGCCGGTGGGACAGCTCGTCCTCAATTCGCGAACGAAGTCGGTGAAGGCCCTGGAGGATCTGGCCTACACCCGGATCAGGCCCATGCTGGCCACCGTCCCTGGTGCCGAGGCGCCGCCGCCTTTCGGGGGCAACATCCGCTCCATCGTCATCAATGTGGACGCCGACAAATTGCGGCGCTACAACATCTCCGGCGACGAGATCATCAAAGCCCTGGAGACCGGCAACCGCGTCCTCCCGGCGGGCAACGTCCGCACCGGGGACTATTTGCGCATAGCGCCGGTCAACTCGGATCTTCCCGATATCCACCAGCTCGATTATTTGCCGATTCGAACCGGCCACGGTCCCCAGATCTTCATCAAAGACATCGGCGAAGTCCAGGATTCCGCCGACATCCTCTGCGGCTATGCCATGTTCCAGGGACACCGGACCGTCTACATCCCGGCGGTGAAAAGAGCCGACGCCTCCACGGTCTCGGTGGTGGACGCCCTGCGAGCCGCCCTGCCCCGGATGCAGGCGGTGCTTCCACCGGACGTGAAGATCAGCTACGAGTTCGACCAGTCCAAGTATGTCCGGGAAGCCATCGAGAACGTCTTCCATGAAGGTCTCCTGGGCACCCTGCTTCCCGGCTTGATGATCCTGCTTTTCCTGAGAGATCTCAGGAGCACCCTCATCGTCGTCACCACTATTCCTCTTTCATTGCTCTCCGCCATCGTCGGTCTCTGGCTCTGCGGTCAGACCTTCAATATCCAGACTCTCTCCGGTCTGGCTCTTTCCATCGGCATTCTCGTCGACGAGGCTACGGTCTGCATCGAGAACATCCACAGCCACCTGGCAGCCGGAGCCGCCCTCGCCCGGGCGGTCTTCGACGCCTGCGTCGAGACCATGGTGCCCAGACTCCTGGCGATGTTGTCAGTGGTGGCGGTCTTCATCCCGTCCTTTTTCATGACCGGCATCACCCGGGAGCTTTTCATCCCGCTTTCGCTGGCGGTAGGTTTCGCCATGATCGCCTCCACCACCCTGGCATCTACCCTGGTGCCGATCATGGCTGTCTGGATTCTCAAGAAAGAGCATAAAGAACCCGAAAAAGACTTCGTCGACGTGCTCAAAGAAATGCTCGGCGCTGCCCTGAAATTCCTCACACCCTTACGTGGACTGGTCGTATTCATCTATCTGGGGCTGGCTGTCTCGGCAGTCATCTTCCTCTACGACAATATCGGCAAAGAGCTTTTCCCCGATCCCGGAAGCAAGCAGTTCCGTGTCCGAATAACCGCTCCCACGGGCATGCGGGTAGAAGCCCTGGAGCAGAGAGTGCTGCGGACCATAGAAGAAGTGAAAGACGAAGTCGGCGCCGAGAATGTCGAGAAGACCCTGGGCTATGCCGGGCAGCAGCCGCCCATGTTCCCGATCAGCTCCGCCTTTCTCTGGACCAGCGGCCCGCACCAGGCGGTGCTCGACGTCCAGCTCAAAGACGACGCCAGAGTCGATATGTCGACTTTCAAAGACAAGCTCAGAGCCAGGCTCAAGAAAGCCGTCCCTGATACTCTCTATTCTTTCGAGCCTGGCGATCTGGTGAGCCAGATTATGAACCTCGGCTCCCCGACACCGATATCGGTGAATGTCACCGGCCACGACCTGGTGGCGGACAAGCTCTTTGCCGGAAAGGTCCTGAGCCAGCTCAAAGAAATCGAGAAGCTTCGCGATCTGCAATGGGGGCAGCCTCTCGACTACCCTGCCTGCAACATCAACATCGACCGGGAGCTGGCCGGACAGCTCGGGGTGACGCCCCTTGACATAGGCATGTCCCTGCAGCCGGCTTATTTCTCCAGCCGTTTCGTCCATCTCAGCCTCTGGCGCGACAAAGACAGTGGCTTCTCATACCAGGTCCAGGTGCAGGTCCCCCAGGACCAGATCCGCTCCAAGGAAGACATCGAGAAATTCCCCACCATGAAGAGCACCCGCTCGATCCAGATGGCGGAGTACCAGTGGGACCTGGAGGACCCGGACATCAACCGCTTCTATCCCGGCAACCACACCCGGCACAGGCAGCACCCCCTCATCCAGGACGTGGCCAAGGTCGAATATGGTGTCACCAATGGTGAGTTCGATCGCTATAACATGATGCGAATGGTCTCCCTGACAGCCAACCTCTCGGGCAACGATCTGGGTCGGGTCGGTGAATCCGTCAAGGAAGCGGTGCGCTCGGCAGGCCGCCCTCCCGACGGCGTATTCGTAGATGTTGCCGGACAGATTCCCCTGCTCGAAGACACATTCTTCCACCTTCTCACCGGGCTGCTCCTGGCGGTGGTGGTCATCACTCTCATGCTCCTCGCCTATTTCCAGGCGGCCAGGGTCGTGCTGATCGTCATGTCCACGAGCCCGGCGATCTTTCTCGGGGTGCTCACCATGCTCACCGTCACGGGCACCACCCTCAATGTCCAGTCTTTCATGGGCGCCATCATGTCCACCGGGGTCGGTATCGCCAACGCCATCCTGCTGGTGGTCTTCGCCGAGCAGAGCCGCCGGGAGGGCATGAGCGCCAGGGAGGCAGCCATACACGGAGCCCAGAGCCGTATGCGCCCGATCCTGATGACCTCCATCGCCATGGTGGCAGGAATGGTGCCGATGGCCCTCTCCGGCGGGCAGAGCGCCCCCCTGGGTCGAGCCGTGATCGGCGGTTTGACCATGTCCACTCTCTCGGTTCTCACAATACTCCCTCTGGTGTATATGATCGTCCAGGCCAATGCACCGGTTCAGTTCAAGTCGCTTCATCCGGAGGATCAGGGGCTCTAGGAATATGATGGAAGAATCAAATCAAGCATTCAGCAAACGAAATCTGCTATTCCTCGGGGTTGTCGTTCTGGTGGCGGGAGTTCTTTTCTACTTCCTGCTCGAGAAGCACAATCGGCCCCTGGTCACAGGAGAGAAAAAGTCGCAGGTCCTTGTTTCGGTGCCCATCGTGCCGGTGGTCAAAAAGACCCTTTTCCGGGAAGACCAGCTCCCCGGCGAGATAGACGCTTATCAAGACGTCCTCATTTATCCCAAGGTACCCGGCTTCGTCAAGTGGCTGGGTGTCGACCGGGGCTCGGTGGTCAAAGAAGGCGAGCTCATGATCAAGATGTACGCGCCCGAATATCTCGCACGGCGCCAGCACGCCACCGCCGACGTGGCAGCGGCCCGGGCCGAGATGGCGGCGGAGGAGTCGAGACTCGAAGACATGAAAGCCGAGCTCCAGAAAGCAAGAGCCACCCTGCTGGCCGATCAGTCCACTTACCAGCGCGTCTACACAGCCTCTCTGGTGCCGGGCGTGGTGGCGGACAACGATGTCGTGCAATGGGCCCAGACGGTGGAAGAAGACCGCCAGCGCATCAACGCCATCATGAAACGAGTGAACGCCAAAGATCACGAAGTATCCATGCGCCGCGAAGAAGTCGATGCCATGAGCAAAGCCTTCGAAGACTTTGCCGACTTCGCCTCTTATCTCGAGATCGTCGCTCCCTTCAACGGCTATGTGACCGAGAGGAAAATGCATGTGGGCAGTTTCGTCGGACCCGATGGCACCGGCGCTTATCCGCCTATCTGCCGCCTCAAGCAACTCGATCTCCTGCGGATCATCGCCCCGGTTCCGGAAGAGCTGGTGGCAGGGGTGCTTATCGGCTCGAAAGTAGAATTCACAGTGAGCTCCTTTCCTGATCAACGCTTCACCGGTGAGGTAGCCAGGATAAGCAACAACCTCGATAAAGAGACCCGAACCATGCCGGTTGAGCTCAACTATCTCAATCCCGACTTCAAGATACTGCCCGGCATGTTCTGCAAGATCTACTGGCCGAGCAGGCGCAAGAAAGAGAGCCTTTTCGTGCCGGTCTCCTCGGTGGTCTCGACACCCCTCGACACCTTCGTCTGCAAGGTGGAAGGAGACCGCATCGACTGGGTGAGCGTCAAAAAAGGCGAGCTCATGGAAGATATGGTCGAGGTCTTCGGCAATATCCACGAAGGCGACACAGTGGCGAAGCAGGGAAGCGAAGAGCTCCAGAATCAGTCCCGGATAAAGCCTGTGGGTAGCCCGCCGGCGCCTGATGTTCGCAACGATCTCTCCGACACCAAGTGACCACGGTTAATAGAATGGGATTCGGCTTGCCCGAGCGCTACGAGGTGCTGAAAGAGCTGGGCTCCGGAGCAATGGGTCTGGTGCTTCTCGCCAGAGATACTAGTCTGGACAAAGAGGTAGCGGTCAAGGTCCTGAGCGCCGAGCGCAACGAGGAAGAGAACATCCGGCGCTTCCAGCAAGAAGCGCGGCTCGCAGGCCGGCTCAACCATCCCAATCTTGTCCGGGTCCTGGACTTCGGCGTCAGCGAGAAAGGCGATCCTTACCTGGTCATGGACTTCGTGGAAGGCGAGACCCTCAAAGGCATGATCGCTCGAGAGCACAGGCTCTCTCCTGATACCACCATGGAAATCCTCTTGCAGGCAGCCACGGGAATGAGCTATGCCCACAAGCAGAATCTAGTGCACCGCGACCTCAAGCCATCGAACATCATTGCCACCAGCGATGATGACGGCAACCGGACATTCAGAATCCTCGATTTCGGAATCGCCAGGACCATCGACGAAGATCGAAGCATCACCCGTACCAATGCCATTCTGGGAAGCCCCCTCTATATGAGCCCCGAGCAAGCCCGCTCAGAGACAGCCGATACCAGATCCGATATCTACAGCCTGGGCTGCATCATCTTCGAATGCCTCCAGGGAGAACCGCCATTTTCCGGTGAGACCGTAATGGATACGCTATCCATGCATATCTCGAGCGAGGCGCCGGCACCAGAGGCTCCAGCGCCCCTGGCAGAGCTGGTACAGAGCATGCTCGCCAAGAGTCCGGATGAGCGACCTCGAAGCATGGATGCGATTCTAGAGGATCTCGACAAGATCCGGCGCCAGCATCCTGCAGACCAGGAAGAGGACATAGTTCAGAGCTCGACCGGGACCAGGGGCAGTCCCGGGATGATTCTCGCCGTTGCTCTGGGGACAGTGTTTATAGCAGTGATCGTCTGGTCGGCGACCATTTTTCTCGAACCCGAACCAGCCCGGACTAACCCGCCTGCATCCCGGACTCTGGACCCGATAAAAAATATGTCGCAGGCCCCCACAAGAAGCAACATCGATCTGGATGAGCTGAGGGATGAGCTTCGCAAACATCCGGATAGCGATCGAATGGTTTACCTGCAGCATGCCGAGCTCAACGACGAGATCTTCGATACAGTGGTAGCTTCGACCAGAGGAGAGCTGGACATTCGCTTTGCCGAGAATGTCAACAACAAAAAGCTCAGCCAGCTAACGAGACTCAATTCGATCTGTGTAACAGACAGCGACTTCAATGACCAGGGAGCTGCCTATATGGCTGATCTCAAGAATCTGGCCAGGATCGAAGCCGGCGGCTGCGAAATCACCGATGGCGGAGTCGAGCAGCTTGCCGGACTTCCCTGCCTGGAGACCATCGAAGTCGATAATACGGAGATCACCGACAGGGCTCTTGCCGCCCTTTCCCGGAGCAAATCAATCAAGCGGCTTCATCTCGATAACACCGCCATCACTGACCGAGGTCTTTCTGATCTGGCCAGGATCAAATCTCTCAAGTATCTCCGGCTCAGTGGCTGCAAAAAGGTCACGCCTGCAGGACTTGCCGCACTGAAAGAGGCGCTTCCCGGTTGCCAGGTCTTCTGGCCCGGAGTCAGCGAATACCCCAGCTCCGCTCCGCCTCTTCCACCAGGAGGCGGTTAGCCGGAGTATTCTCCACCAGGCGTCCGTTCAGACCCCGGATCATTTTAGGCTCGCCGGTCACTGTCTTGCCAAAGCCTCGATCGATAGACTCCTGATCAAACCGCTTGATCTTCCCGTAGAGATCCGGCGATAGCCTGGCCAGGTCCCGTCGGTCTTTGCCATCGGCACTCTCGCCCACACCGATACGGAAGAAGCTCAGACCTTCGGACTGGTGCTCGTATGGATAGGGGAAATAATCGGTGGCCGGTTTCACCAGGGCGCGCTTCTGCATGTCTTCCGACTCGAGAAGCCGCTTGCCGTCTTCAGGGCGCTTACCTGCTGTCCATCGCCACTTCTCGTCCTTTGTCTGGCGCCAGAGCCCGCCTTCATTGTCCTTGAGAAGAAAGGCGCCGTGCTTCTTGCTCCAGGTCCAGCCCAGATCCCTGGCCTCGTCTCGGGATGCCCTGGTGCTGCCCTTACCGCCCCACTCGTTATCGTGACCGAATCTCTGGCCCTGCTCGTGGTGGCTCAGCTCGTGCAAGAGGGTACCCTCCAGTCCTTCGACTCCGCGCAACGCCTGTCTGGCCTTGGGCATGATCACCATCTCGCCGCCTGCGCGCGCAACTTTGCCCTCATTATGAGCGCACCCCCCGGAGCAGCCATGCCCGGGCCCCTTGCCATTCTCGTTTCCGTAGTGCCCGTAAAGACCCTTGTCCTCATAGGTATCCGAGCGCACGAACCAGATCTTCATTCCCCTGTAGTTTTCGTGCCTGGTCTTGTCCAGGACGTCTCCAAGGACTTTTAGCTCGGCTTCGGTAGGCATCCCGGCCATATGCATCTCGGTCTCATTCTCCCGACCCTTTTCGCCGGGCTTGCCGAACTCGATACCGTACTGGTCAGTCAGTTTCTTCTGCAGTTCCTGAATACGCTCGAGCTGCCGGGTCTTCTCCACCGTCTCGCTGTTGGCGGACTTGAATTTGAACTCACCATATTCGGTGAGGCTCACCGAGCCCGTGCGAGTCTCGCCGGTTCTGGCATTGGTCCAGTTGCGCCCGTCTCCGCGCCATTCGCCGCTTCGATCTCGAAATCCTGTAGGAACGCCTTTCGCGTTCCTGGTAACACTAAGCTCGGCACCATCTGCGGTACGCATGGACCTGCTGGAGGTTCCGTCCGGAGAGAAGGTGGACTTGACGCCATAATCTTCATTGTCGAAGCTGTACCGGCCCCGGCTGTCGATACCGACTTCTCCGCGGCGCACAAGAAATGTCGGCTCGCCGGTTTTCCAGGTCTTGCCTCCGTCCTCGCTCTTCCAATGACCCATATGGTCGCGAACGAGAGCAGGTCTGCCGCTCTCATCACGCTTGATGGCCACATCCACCTTTTTGCCTGTTCCGGTGGCATCTATGGTGGTTCGATCTCTATTGGACCGAGTAAGATCACTGACCAGAGAAAGATCGCCGAAAGGCGTCGGAACGCTGTCCTGGCGTCCGGACACCGTAGCCAGTCTAATGGTCTCCAGGGTCGACCGGGGAGAGGCGCCCAGGAGGCTGAGATCAGGCGCCTTTTCCTGAGCTTCTGGGGCAGAAAAAACAGGCGGCTCGATGGCCGCTTCTGAATGCTTGCTCATTCCGGCCGACCTCAGGCGCGAGCATGGTAATAGAATTGAAGCTTAATCAATGAACGTGACCGGATCGTGACCCAAAGACGTCATCCCCAGGCTCACGCGAGATTCACGGCTTCCCAGATCTCCAGATCGGCCAGGAATACCTCAATATACAATAATACTCCAAGACCCGAGCCGAGCCTCGCCTGGCACCACCGGGCGCCGGACTGCCGGTCCACGAATGGCTGGTGGCCAAGTACACTATCTTTCCCCGCCTTTTCAGGACCACCAGCAAAGAGGAGGCCCTTTCCCGATTTGCAGACCAGTCGGACAAGCTACTTGCCATAGCCAGAGCCCAGACGCCGGAAGACCTGGTCAGGCGGCAACTGGTCAAGCGCTTGCAGGGCATGGAGGATAGCTCCCGCTACTGGTCGGTGGCCATGGTCCTGGATCAGCTCACCATAGTAGGAAGTAACATTCAGCTTGTGGTATCGGCACTTAGCCGGGGCAAAACCATCGATCGCAAAGCTTCGAAAAAAGAAGTCAAACCCCGTAGCGACATAGATCCCCTCGAGGCAATCGAAGAATTCGAGGAGATGAGCCACCGCTTCGTAGCCGATTTGAAAGACATCGATGTCGATGCATTTCCCAGTGTAAAATATTCGCACCCTTGGGTTCGGTCCGCTCAATGCTCACCAGTGGCTGATTTTCGCAGCGCCTCATGAGGACATACATCGCCGGCAAGCCCTGGCCGTCGCCCAGTGTAATAATCTCGATCTTTGAATTGCCAGGCGACTGCAGTAGGCTCTCTAACCGAGTCCTGACCGAAGCCGACCGGAGGATGCCTTGCGAAGCATTTTGTCGACTATCACCGCAGCTGCCATCGCCATCGGTGCATATACATTAGCTATTCGGCTCGAGCCGACTCCTGCCTCTGATTGCCAGACCCGGACTGGTGCCGGGTCCCTGCGGACCCCGGACCAACTTCCAACAATTTGTCTATACCGACAAAATCAACTGTTTCCAGCACATATACGGCTCCGGCCTGGCGGCTCTCGAGCTCGGAGAGCTGCCCGCCCATCTCTTGTTTTGCGCCAACGAGTATGCCGAATACACTTTCGATCACAACGGCGTCAACATCGAAGACCTGCTCGATCGTCGCAAAGATCTGGCCCACAATATAATCGGTCGAAAGCTCGCCCTCGCCGTCAAGAACGAAGGTCTTACAGGAACAGGTATCTCGACCCGCGAGTGGCAGCCCTGCCCTCCGAGGCAACCCTGGGCTGTCCCGGTCTGCCGGACAAAAACGTCTTCAATTCTGTCAATGGCGCGAGCCTGGCTAGAATTCGCTGAGATCGGGCAAATATATCTTGCTTCTCCCAGGATGATATGAAGACAAGACGAGCAATCATTGCAATCGCACTGCTGATAGTGGCATCAGGCACAGCCAGGGCCGATCAGTCCTGGGAGACTCTCATGTCAGCGGGAGGCAGCGCCGCCAGCCAGGGCAAGCTCCAGGAAGCCGAACAGTTCTTCGAACAAGCCCGGGCAAAGGCGGAAACCTTCGACACCGGAGATCCTCGCCTGGCTCAAAGCCTCGCCGGCCTGGCTAGCGTCTACAGCGAGCAAGGAGAGTTCGACAGAGCCCTGCCTCTTTTCGAGGAAGCCCTTTCCAGATCGCGTAAAGCAAGAGGTCTGGATGATCTGATCGTCCAGACCATCCGCTCGGATTTGGCCACCATGTATGCCAGGCAAGGTCGTTTCGATCTGGCCGAGCCGCTCCTCAAGCAGGCTCTGGTGATTTTCAATCGCGTCCTGGACGAAAGCGACCCGAGAGTGATGACCTGCACCATCAATCTGGGATCTTACTATCTCGAAAGCGGCGAGTATGAAAAAGCAAGGCCGCTTCTGGAAAAGGGCAAAGTCATCTTCGAGAAGAATTACGGTCGAGCCGAGCCGATGCTTGCCATCTATCTCAGCCGTCTAGCCGAGCTCGATATGAAAACAAGTCGATTCGAAGAGTCCGAAAAACTCCTGGGTAGAGCCCTCATTATAACGGAGAATGCCTACGGGTCCGACCATGCCGAGGTGGCTCGCTGTCTCGATTCTCTGGGCAACGCCTATATGATGCAAGCCATAGCCGAGAAAAGACTGCGCAAACAAGAGCTCATCAAAATGCGGCGGGGAAGACCGACCCAGGTCGAGCTGATCAACACCAGAAATCTACTTACCGAAAAGGCCGAGCCGCATTTTCTGAAGGCTCTGGCAATCAGAGAAAAGACCCTCGGTCTCGATCATCCCGATACTGCCCTCACCCTCAACAATCTCGGGGTGCTCTATCAACAGGAAGAAGACTACGAAAAAGCTGCGTCATATTTCGAGCGTTCCCTGAAATCGGCGGAGCATGCCCGGGGACCCGCCGATATCTCTCTGGCGCCCGGTCTCGCCAATCTCGCCGAGGTCTACAAAGAGCAACACCGCTTTGAAGAAGCGGAGAAGACCCTCAATCGCTCCATCTCGATCATCGAGAAAGCCAGGGGCACCAGTCACCACGAGCTGGCGGCACCGCTTGCCAATCTCGGCATCTTGCTCGAGCAGGAAGGCAAACCTGACTTCGCCGAGACCTATTTCAGACGAGCGCTCAAAATCGAAGAAACGTCCCTGGGCAGAGAGCATCAGGACCTGATACAGTACCTGCTCAATCTCGCTCGGGTAGAGAAAAAGCTCAATCGGTCCGCAAAAGCAGATCCTCTCTACAAGCGCGCCCTGGCCATAAGCGAGAGCAGATACGGAGCAGATCACCTGGAGGTCGCCGTCTGCCTGGAGGAATACGCCGCCTTTTTGAGCTCCACAGGCCGCACGGAAGAAGCTAGAGCCCTGAGCAAGAAAGCAGCAGCGCTCAGAAAATGAGAAAGAGATATCCAGCCCTGATTCTTTCGGTATTGCTAATGATGGCAACGCCCGGACTGGCCGCTCCCGGGTTAGAAGCAACAGCCACCTGGGACCAGGTGATTAGAGAAGCGATAGCCGCCGCCCAGAGTGGGAACTTCGAAGTCGCCGAAAAGCATTTCGAGAAAGCATGCAAACTGGCAGAGCAACCAGGAGCCGCCCCAGAGCAGCTTCCGTCAAGCCTGAACGGTCTCGCCCGGGTGAAGGTCGAGCTGGGCGATTACAAGAGAGCCGGAGAACTGTTCTCGAAAGCCCTCGACCTGGCAAAGAGCAGCAAGGCTCCGAACAACCTCCAGATTGCATCCATCGAATCCGACATCGGCACAATGTATGCTTTGCAGGACAGAGCTCCCATGGCAGAGCCCTTTTTCAAAAGCAGTCTCGATCGAATGGAAAAACAATTCGGACCTCGAAACGAAAGGGTCGCCAGAGTTCAGCAACAGCTTGGAGGGATCTATCTGGCACTGGGCGAGCTTACGAAAGCTGAGACTCTGCTTCTGACGAGCCAGCGATTTTATGAAAGCGAACACCGATTTGGAGTCGAATACCTAGCCGCCACAAGAACTCTTTCTCAGGTATACATCACCCGCGGTGATTACAAGAAAGCTTCAAACCTGCTGGAGAAAGCTCTGGCATTGGCAGAATTAACGAGTGGTCCCCGGAGCTTCGCGGTGGGGAAATGTCTGAACCATCTTGGCAATGCTTATGTCGCCGAGGCCATGGACGCCCGCCGCACCAATAAGCCTGACCACTTCAAAGTAAGAAAGGACGGCCTCACCGAGGTCACTCTCACCGGCACTCGAAATATACTTCTGGAAAAGGCCGAGCCCCTCTTCAAACGCGCCCTATCCATCTTTAGAAGCCTTCCCAGACCCGACCACCGCGGCGAGGCAAACTGCTTGAACAACCTAGGTGTCCTCTACGAGCACCGGGATGATCCCGGAACGGCCGAAAACTATTACCGGCAAGCGCTGGCGATCACAGAGAAGTACCTGGGTCCGGAGAGCCTTGATACAGCCGGGGGTCTTACAAACCTGGCAGCAATCTATGACAGGCAGAAACGAGAGGTGGAAGCCGTCGCTATGCTCGATCGGGCAATCGCGATGCTCGAGAAACAAGATGCAAACCTCCCCTTAGCCGATGCTCTGCACAATCTCGGATTGATACACGAGAAATGCGGGCGCTTTGCGATGGCTGAAAAGAGCTTGAGCCGCTCTTTATCGATCCTGGAAAAGAGCCATGGTCGTTATCACCAGTCTCTCTGCCGAGTGCTCCCTCCCCTGGCAGAAGCTTATTCAAAACAGGGAAAAACGGCTCATGCCGAGCAGCTCTATCAGAGAGCCATAGAAATAAGTATCAAATCCTTCGGTCCGGTTCACTCTGAAGTCGCTTTCTGCATGGAGAGTTATGCGGGCTTTCTCAAAGCCGACCGGCGGTCGAACGAAGCCGAGCACCTGGAGAAACGAGCCGAGAAGATCAGGGAAAAACTTCGCAAGAACCAGAAGAGTCCCCGTAAACAAGAGCCCGGGATGTGATATTTTTGTGCCCTGACGGTTATTGACGCTCTAATTTCGATTGGAATCTTGAAAAAGCTCCTACTGATCTCAGCTTTCCTTCTGGCATCCGGTGCTTTCCAGGCACAGGCCCCGGGCACTGCCTCAGCAGCAGACGAGCCCGGAAAGCTCGACAGCGATCCCGTGGTAATCGATCTGGACACCGAGCTGAAACGCTCTCTGGACAAACTCAAGAACGCCGGCAAGGCGCCTCTTTACTTTCTTGCTTACCGGCTCTATGAAGGCACCTGGGACAATATCAGCGCCTCGGACGGCTGCCTGGACGATCGCGAGCCGCGCTCAGCCTGGCGCATGTCCTCGGTGGACCTGCGGGTAGGCAGCCCTCATTTCGACAACAGCCACTACCTTCGTGCCGACAAATCCAGCGCTCCGCCAGCTTTCGATCGCTCCAGCAAGCACGACTCGATCCTGCCCACTCACGGAGCCGGTCTGCCCCTGCGCCAGGCCTTCTGGCTGAAGACCAGCGACACGTTCAAAGACGCCCAGACTCGCTATCAGGCCCTGCTTGCCAGCAAAGATGTCCTGGCTGAGGAAGACGACAAGTCCGCCGATTTCTCGTTGCAGCCCAGACAGACCTATTATCGAAAAGAAACCGAGCAGAAAGTGGATAGACCAGCCTGGGAAGAGCGGATCAGGCGTCTCTCCCGGATCTTTCTCGAGCACCCGCGCATTCAGACCTCGGAAGTCTCTTTCGATGCGCGACCCACCACCCGTTATATGGTCACCAGCGAAGGCAGCCGCATAGTCGAGCACCAGCCCCTCTATCGCGTCTCGATCAAGGCTTCCTCGCTTTCCGATGACGGCATGAATCTCTGGCTCTGGGACAGCTTTGCCAGTCGAGATATCGATAAGCTCCCGGATGAGAGCGTACTTTCGGAGAGTATCAAAAGACTCGCCGACAAGGTCGACCAGCTTCGCGAAGCCGGTACGGCGGAGCCTTATGTAGGTCCGGCGATTCTCTCCGGCCGCGCAGCTGCGGTCTTTTTCCACGAGACTTTCGGTCATCGCATCGAGGCGATTCACGAGAAAAACGAGAGCGAAGGCAAGACTTTCTCGAAGAAGATCGGCACCCAGGTGATGCCGTCCTTTCTTACTGTCAGAGACGACCCTACCGCTACCGAAGCGCATGGCACCGAGCTTTCCGGTCACTATGTCTATGACGACGAAGGAGTCCGGGGTCAGCCTGTTACCCTGGCGAAAAACGGCAAGCTCACCGGTTTTCTGCTCGGCCGCATGCTTGTCCAGGGCTTCAACGAGAGCAACGGGCACGGACGCTCGTCGCCGGGCTGGAACCCCATGGCCAGGCAGTCCAATCTGTTCGTCCATGCCGATGCCGAAGGCGGGCATCAAGTCGAGCCCGATGTCCTGCGAAAAATGCTGATCGAAGAGGCAAAAAGACAGAAGAAAGACTACGGGCTCTATTTCGACGAAGTGTCCGGAGGCTACACCTATACGTCAAGAGGCTCCGAGCAAACCTATTCGATACTGCCCCTGGTGGTATACAAGGTCTATGTGGACGGCCGTCCCGATGAGCTGATCAGAGGCGTCGATATAGTCGGCACGCCTCTCTCGTCCCTGGAGCATATCGTCGCAGCCGGGACGGACTATGCTGTATTCAACGGAGTTTGCGGACGGGAATCCGGTCCGGTGCCGGTATCGGCGGTGGCACCCAGCCTGCTTATCGATTCAATCGAGATCAAGCGCACCGCCAAGACCTTCGAGAAGCCTCCGATTCTGCCGGATCCCACCAAGTCTGCTGCTCCTGAACCGAAGGAGACCGACGAATGAAACTTCTCGGCAATTTTCTTCTGGCCTCCTCGTTGCTCGTCTCGTCCCTGCTTCCCGCCGGAGCTTCCACGGACGCATTAAATTCCGAGGATCCTGTCTTGAACGCCATGGTCGATGAGATGCAGAGATCAAAAAACAAGCTTCGATTCGAGACCCACCCGGCTCCATACTTCGCCGCCTATTACATAAAAGAGGTAGACGAGATCTCCATCACCTCCTGCCTGGGCTCGCCGGCGGACATCGAGCGCAGCAAGACCAGAACGGTATTGCCCGATATCCGCCTCGGCGACTACGATCTGGACAGCTCCAATCCAATACTCTCGAGACAGAACAGCGCCGACCAGATCGGGGTCGATGACGACTACACCGCCATTCGCCGGCGTCTCTGGCTGCACACGGACAGAGACTACAAATTCGGCGTCCGCACTCTTGAATGGAAGAAAGCATTTCTCGAGACCAATAATGTCCCGGACAGGCTCCCGGATTTAACCAGGGAAGAGCCCACGGTGAAAATCAATGAGAAGCTGCCTCTCTCAGCAGACGAGAAAGCTCTGGCAGAAGAGGTGGAAAAACTCTCGAGAGTCTTCGCATCTTATCCCGACCTGCAGAAATCCAAAGTGACCCTGGTTGTTCGCGCCAACACCATCTGGCACGTAAACAGCGAAGGGGGAAGAGTCAGGGACAGCGAGAGAAAATGCTTCCTGAAATTCTACGGCACCGCCCAGGCTGAAGACGGCATGCCCATCGACGACTACCAGGTGCTCTCGGCGAAAGCCCCCGGCGATCTCCCTCCCCTTTCCGAAAAGCTCGCGATTGCCAGTAAATTCGCTGAGGAGATAAGCGCTATCAGCAAAGCGAAGAAAGCCGAAGACTATTGCGGGCCTGTCCTTTTCAAAGGACAGGGCGCAGCCGAGTTTTTCGGTCAGATCCTGGCCCCCAATCTGGGCTTCGCCGAAGATTATATCGGTGACGAGAGCTTCCGCAATCCCTTGAAGAACACCCTCGGCAGAAAGCTCCTGCCCGACCATATGAGCCTCCATGACAATCCCGGTCTCGAGAGTTTCGCCGGACAGACCATAGTGGGTGGCTACCGCTTCGACGACGAGGGCATGCCCGGCCAGAAGATCACCCTGATCGAGAACGGTCGTTTGAAGGACTTCTGCCGCAGCCGCATCCCCACCCGTCATGCCCGCAAAAGCAACGGTCATTCAGTGGGTGGCCATGGTATCTGGAACGTCCTGGAGCTGACCAGCACCAGACCTCTCAGCCCCGACAAGCTCGAGAAGAGAATGAAAGAAGTAGCGAAGGACGCCGGTCTCGATTACATTCTGGTGATCGAAAAACTGAACGACGATTATCAGTTACACGAGTATCCTTCCACCGAGATGAAAAAGGCGTATTACTTCACGCCTTCATACTCCCGCCAGCCCTCGGATCCCATCGTGGCCTACCGGCTCTATTTGAAAGACGGCCGCAAAGAGCTCTTGCGCGGGCTCGAGTTCAATTATGTTTCCCTGCGAGCGTTCCGGGATATCCAGGCAGTAGGCGACGACGCTGCGCCTTTCATCATCGAGCCGGACGGCAGGGCCAGGCATCTGATCACTCCGTCCTATCTTATCGGCGAGCTCGATCTCAGACCGGTGAAGCCGGAGCACTCTACACTGCCGGTGGTGCCCAGCCCGATCAGAGAATCGCTGGGACAGTAGATTCGAGAGAATTCTTACTAACTAATTCGAGCTGGAAAGTATTTTCCCGGCCCGGCTCTCGACTTCCAGGGCCCGATCGTTGCGCCCGAGACGGCGGAGCACCTGGGCATAGTCTTTCAGGCAGGCCGCCAGAAGCGGGTTGTTCTCGCCGGCGGCGCGCTCGGTACTGGCCACGGCCCACTCATAGAAGGTGCGGGACTGCTCGAGTTGCCCCTGATGATAATAGAGATAGGCAAGCTCGTTGAGGATGCGGGCTGTGTCCATGCTGTCCGGTCCCAGGGATTTCTGGGCCTGGGCCAGGGCCTCGCGATAAAGCCCGGCAGCCCTGTCTCCGTTGCCCAGATGGAACTGGCAGGAGGCGAGCATGGCCCTGGCATTGATAGTGAGCAGGTTACCGTCCCCATAAGCATCGTGATAGACGGCGAGGGCCCGCTCCAGAAGAGGTCTGGCTTTGTCATACCGGCCTTCTGTGATATAGAGCTGCCCCAAACCGGCAAGATCGTTCCCCACCGAAGGATGATGCGGGCCCAGGGCATCTATATCAATGGCGATTTTTCGTTTGTACTGCTCTGCGCCAGCGGCGAATCGGTCCTGCTTGAGCACCGCGTCGTTCACGACCCGAAAAGCAGGGGCGAGAGACCGGTCGGAGCCGGGCATCGATATGCCACGGAGGCTCACCTGCTCATTCTCGTCGGTCTGCTGCTCGTGTTTTGACTGAAGCTCGATACTGCTCTGCTTCTGCCATTCGGAAGACCTGATCGGAGGCCGAAGCGGCACTCGGGAGGCATCATCGCCGGTGTCCTTAGAAGACTGATCGAGAATCTCCCTGTCGAAGTCCTTGATCAGCTCACTACTGGACTGATCGGTCCCTTTGAGAAGATCGCCGTAGGCATGCTGGACTCTCTGAAGTTGTCTGGCGGCGTCGAGGTTCGGGTCCCTGGATAAAATAGTCATCGCTCTCTTGTAGTGATTGAGCGCCTCGTCTTTGTTGCCCAGCTTGCCATGGGCATGACCGAGCCCGACCAGGGCACCGGCAGCCTCGGGGCTGTAAGGACCGTAGCTCTTCTCGGTTATCTTCAAAGCTTGATTGTAATAGCTCATGGCCCGGGCGTGGTCGCCGGCGGACTCTTCGATGGAGCCGAGGTTCATGAGCACCGGCGAAAGTCTGGGGCTCCCGGAGCCATACTTATTGGTCCGCCGGAGCAGCACTTTACGAGCCATGTCCCGGGCCTCTCCCGGATGCTGGGTCAGAGCAAGGGCAGATGCCAGCTTGAGCATGCACCGGTCTATGTCCTCCTGGCTTCCGCCCTCTTTCTTTACAAGGACGAGAGCCTGTCTGAAGCTAGCCACGGCACGTTCCGGCACTTCGGACTGCAGGTCTTTCTCGCCCACGGCCAGGCTGTCTTTCCAGGAGGACGCAGCCTCCGCATGCGGCAGGGCGCAGAGTCCGGTAAGAAGCGCACAGGCTAGAGCCATTCCACGCTTACGGCCTTTCGACTCGAATCGTTTTTCAGACATGAGACTGATTGTACCCTGTTGCGCCGGTCCGGGGGACTTGCTTCTCTTTTTTCGGGCTGATTTCGAAAAATCGCAATATTGCGATTTTGGGCAAATCATCCAAAAAAAAACAATACATGCCCCCCCCCCCCCCGCCCCCAACCCCCCCCCCCCACCA
>Ga0226835_1000067_pt1 | contig 212595 bp, 164 predicted proteins | sample LAC_MetaG_1_FD_163627 | JGI IMG/M metagenome (GOLD analysis project Ga0226835, IMG submission 163627) | Anaerobic ammonium oxidizing microbial communities from anammox membrane bioreactor (MBR) in UC Berkley, California, United States -... | ecosystem: Engineered > Bioreactor > Anaerobic >...
GTTCGACCAGGAAGCGCGCAACGGGCTGCGCAACGGGATTGACATGCTGGCCAAGGCGGTCATGACGACGCTGGGTCCGAAGGGGCGCAACGTGGCCATTGACAAGAAATGGGGCGCGCCGACCATCACCCACGACGGCGTGTCGGTCGCCAAAGAAATCGAGTTGGAAGACCCCTTTGAGAACATGGGCGCCCAACTGCTGAAGGAAGCAGCAACCAAGACCAACGACATCGCCGGCGACGGCACCACCACCGCCACCGCCCTGGCCTACTACATGGTCACCGAAGGGCTGCGCAACCTGGCGGCGGGAGCCAACCCGATGCTGCTCAAGCGCGGCATCGAGGCGGCCACCCAGGCTGTCTCGGCGCGCCTGGGCGCAATGGCCATCGAGATCAACACCAAGGAAGAGATCGCCTCCGTCGCCGCCATCAGCGCCCAGGACCGCGAGATCGGCCAGCTCATCGCCGACGTGATGGACAAGGTGGGCAAGGACGGCGTCATCACCGTCGAGGAGAGCAAGGGGCTGGAGTTCGAAACGGAGTATGTCGAGGGCATGCAGTTCGACCGCGGCTTCATCTCGCCCTACTTCATGACCAACCCCGAAACCCAGGAAGCGATCATCCCCGACGCCTACATCCTCATCCACGACAAGAAGATCTCGGCGGCCAACGACCTGGTGCCCATCCTGGAAAAACTGCTGCAGATCGGCAAGCGCGACCTGGTCATCATCGCCGAGGACGTGGACGGCGAAGCCCTGGCCACCCTCGTGCTCAACAAGCTGCGCGGGATGCTCAACGTCGTGGCCGTCAAAGCCCCCGGCTTCGGCGACCGGCGCAAGGCCATGCTGCAGGACATCGCCATCCTCACCGGCGGGACGGTCATCACCGAAGAGCTGGGCCGCAAGCTGGAAACCGTGGTGCTGGCCGACCTGGGCCGCGCGGGCAAGGTGGTCGTGGACAAGAACAACACGACCGTCGTGGACGGCGCGGGCGATGAGAAGGCCATCAAGGGCCGTATCGAGGAAATCCGCGTCGAGATTGACAACTCCACCTCCGACTACGACCGCGAAAAACTGCAGGAGCGGCTGGCCAAGCTGAGCGGCGGCGTGGCCGTCATCGGCGTCGGCGCAGCCACCGAGGTCGAGCTGAAGGAAAAGAAGCACCGCGTCGAGGATGCGCTGAGCGCCACCCGCGCGGCGGTCGAAGAGGGCATCGTGCCCGGCGGCGGCGTCGCCCTGCTCAACGCCATGACTGCCCTCGACAGCCTGTCCCTGGAGTACGACGACGAAAACACCGGCGCGCAGATCGTGCGCAAGGCCCTGCAGATGCCCCTGCGCGGCATCGTGCAGAACGCCGGGTTGGATGGCGGCGTCATCCAGCAGCAGGTGCTGGCCGAGCAGCAGACCAAAACCAACCCCAACATCGGCTACGACGTGATGCGCGGCGAGTTCGTGGACATGATCAAGGCCGGCATCATTGACCCGGCCAAGGTCACCAAGGGCGCCCTGGAAAACGCCGCCTCCATCGCCTCCATGATCCTCACCACCGAAGCCCTCATCACCGACATCCCCGCGCCCGAACCGCCCATGCCGGCGGGCGGCGCTGGTGGCATGGGCGGCATGATGTAGGCTGCCGGTCAGAAGCGCACGACCGATTACAGCGCCGGGCGGGAGCGATCTCGCCCGGCGTTTTTTGCCTCGGTTGATCGAATCGCGCCGCGTGCACTACAATGAGCGCGGGCGATGAAGCCCGCTACGCCCGCGAACACCCAGGAGGGGCAGCGTGACGACGGCCAGAACGCGCATCCGATTGATAGTGCTTGTCTTGGGGCTGCTGATCCTGGCCGCGTGCGGCGGCGCGAGCGATGGCGGGGACGACTCCGCCCCGCTGCCGACGCTGGCCAGCCTGGACGACCTCGCCACCGCCCACGCCGGGACAACTACGAGCACCGTGCCGCCAGCGGATACGCTCCCCCCTGCGCCGTCGCTCACCCTGCCCGCGCCCGCCGTCGCGCTCGCCAGCGCCACCCGGACGCCTCTGCCTTCAGCAACTGCCACGCCCACCCTTTCGCCGACCGCTACCGCGACACCCACCGTGCTCAGCGCCGCTGCTCTCGGCGCGACGGGCATCGCCCTGACCAACACGGCGGCGGCGGGCGTGCTGCCTTTCACGCAGACGGCGGTCGCCGTGATCGGCGCGACGCAGACGGCGCGAGCGCGGATCACGCCCACCAACACGCCCGCCCCGCTTCCCGATGAGCCATACCAGGTCGTCTTCTACAGCGACCGCGACGGCAACGATGACCTGTTCCTGATGACGCTGAACGGCGCCGAACGCCGCCTGACCGGCTCGCTCGCCAACGAGCGCGAGCCGTCCTGCGCGCCGGATGGCCGCTCGGTCGTCTATGCCTCAGACGCCAGTGGCAGCTACCAGATTCACCTGCTGCGCCTGGATGGCAGCGCGCCGGTCGCGCTCACGGCTTCCGCCGGGATGAGCTTCGCCCCGGTCTTCAGCCCGGACGGGGCGCAGATCGCCTTTGTCTCCACGCGGCAGAACGGCGTGCCGACGATCTGGGTGATGAACGCCGACGGGAGCGGTCAGCGCCAGGTGACGACCGAGCTGGGTCGGGCTACATCGCCGTCGTGGAGTCCGGATGGGCGCCAACTGCTCTATTCCAGCGAACAGTTCGGCCCCTGGAACGTCTTCCTGACCGTGATCGGCGACGACGTGGAAGGGGAGTTCCCCGTGCTGCCGCCGGAGTTCAGCGAAGTCAACCAGCTCTGGCCGGTCTTCGACCCGACCGGCGAGCGCATCGCCTACACCGTCTGGGCGGATTTGAGCGACCCGCAGACCGCCGACATCTGGCTGCTGGACTTCGAGCAGCCGGAGCCGCTGGCGATCCGGGCGGGCGAAGGGGCCGCCGTCGCCTGGGCCTGGGGCGACGATGCACACCTGCTGGCCTCGGTCGGCGGACCGGACGACGTGCAGATCGCCCTGCTGGACGTGACGAACGGCGAGGCGATCCGCCTGACGAGCGCGGGGCGCTTCAACGGTGGGGCGCGGCTGTGCGTCGTCCAGCCGGAGGGATTGCCGCCGGAGCCGACCGCCGCGCCCAGCCCGACAACGGGCGGAGGGTGATCGCGCCCTGGCTGACCTCACCCTCGCTCGGCGGGGAGCCAGTCTGGGATGCAGAACTACGGAACCGCAGAGACGCAGAGAGCGCGGAGAAAAACGCACGATTTATTTTTCCTTCGCACTCTCTGCGCCTCAGTGGTGGCGCGCCTCGCCGCCCCCTCTCCGCGTGTGGAGAGCGAGGCCGGGGGTGAGGTCAATGCCCCGCGTCCGGCGAGGCGCTGTCACGCCCCGCGTGACAAAACCGCGCCGGGTGTGTTACAACAGTCGGTCAACATCGCGGCGACCCACCAGGGAGGGATAACTTATGGGAGTGCTGACGGGCAAGACCGCGCTGGTCTTCGGCGTGGCCAACAAACGTTCGATTGCGTGGGGAATCGTCGAGGCGCTGCTGCGCGAGGGCGCGACGGTCGGCCTCAGTTACGCGGGTGAGGTGCTCGAAAAGCGCGTTCTTCCGCTGGCCGAGGAAGCGGGCATTGACTTCGTGGAGCAGTGCGATGTCACGTCCGACGAGCAGATCGCGGCGACTTTCGCCAAAGCCGGGGCGAAGTTTGGCTCCCTGGACATCCTCGTTCACTCTGTCGCTTACGCGCCGGGCGAAGACCTGGGCGGGCGCTTCCGCGACGTGAGCCGTGCCGGGTTCAAGACGGCTCTGGACATCTCCGCCTACAGCCTGATCCCTATGGCTCGCCATGCCGCCGACCTCATGCCGAACGGCGGCAGCATCATGGCCCTGACCTATTACGCAGCGGAGAAGGTCATGCCGCGCTACAACGTCATGGCCGTCGCCAAGGCCGCGCTGGAGAACATCGTGCGCTACCTGGCTGCCGACCTCGGCCCGCAGGGCATCCGCGTCAACGCGCTCAGCCCCGGCCCGATCAAGACGCTGGCTGCGGCGGGCGTGCCCGGCTTCCGCATGATGCTCAATTACAGCGAGAAGGTCACGCCGCTGCGCTCGCAGGTCACGCAGGAGGACGTGGGCAACGTGGCCGTGTTCCTGGCCAGCGACTGGGGCCGCCAGGTGACGGGCGAGACCGTCCACATTGACGGCGGGTATCACGTCCTCGGCCTGACCCTGACCGAAGAAGACCTGGAGGAGTGACTGCTCTCCCCGCTAAAGCGGGGAGCACTCTTGCGCAGGTTCGGTAGCGGGCGATCAGCCGCCAGCAATCAGCCGTCGGCGACCCGCACAAGGGAAGTCGCTTTCCCCCATCCCCGACCCTTCCCCCTCGAGGGGGAAGAGAGCAGAACGGCGGGAGGCTCTCCCGATCCCTCCGTTACGAGTCGCGCGAGGGCTGCGTCTCCGCTTCGCGCGGCTGGCCCAGCCGGGCGCGCTCCTCGTCAATCAGCGATGGCTCCAGCTTGCGGAAGAGCGGCTGCGGCTCGCGCAGCGCCTGCCCGATCGGCAGGCGACCCGGCTCCCAGCGCCCGACGACGCGCTCGTCGCTGTGATAGGTCAGCGCTTCGTGAGGGCGCTCGCTCTCCTGGAAGACCTCGATGCGCTGCTCGCCGAACAGCGTCCCCTCATAGCCCAGGTACTCGTGCACGCGCTGCGAGGTGAAGGGCAGGAAGGGGGCCAGCAGCGTCTTGAGGCTGTCAATGCAGCGCAGCGCGGTGTAGATCGTCGTCGCCGCTGCTGCCTTATCTTCCGCCACCACCTTGAACCAGGGCGCGCGGTCCAGGTAGCCGTTGACCTCGCGGGCCAGGGCGATGCCCTCGGTCAGCGCGTCGCGCAGCCGAACCGCCGCCAGCAGCCCGCCGATCGTCTCGAAGCCACCCTCCACCTTGCCGATGATCTCTTCGTCTATCTCCCGCAGCGCGCCGGGGCTGGGCACCACGCCGCCGAAATGCTTGTGGGCGAACTTGAGCACGCGGTTGACCAGGTTGCCCCAGGCGGCCAGCAGCTCGGTGTTGTTGCGCGTTATAAAGCCGTCCCAGCTCCAGTCGGAGTCGCGACTTTCGGGGAAGGTCATGGCGATGTAGTAGCGGATCGGGTCGGGATCGTAGCGGTCGAGGATGTCCGGCACCCAGATCGCCCAGTTGCGGCTTTTGGAGAACTGCTGACCTTCGATGTTCATGAACTCGTTGGCCGGCACGTCGTAGGGCAGCGAGATCGGGCCGTCGCCGTCAGCGGCGTACAGCCCGTCAATGCCCATCAGCTCCGCCGGCCAGATGATGGTGTGGAACTCGATGTTGTCCTTGCCGATGAAGTTGTAGATTTTGGCGTCCGGGTTGTACCACCAGCGTTTCCAGGCGTCGGGCTGGCCGATGTTGCGCGCCCACTCGATGCTGGCCGTGAAGTAGCCCATCACCGCCTCGAACCAGACGTACATGCGCTTGTCTTCCCACCCCTCCAGCGGGACGGGGATGCCCCAGGCAATGTCGCGCGTGATCGGGCGACCCTTGAGGTCTTCGACCTTATTCTGCGAGACGCGCAGCACGTTCGGGCGCCAGGTCTGCGCCTTGACCGGATCGTTGAGATAGGCCCGCAGTTCGTCAATGAAGGCGGGCAGATTGAGAAAGTAGTGATCGGTCTCGCGGATAACCGGCGTGCTGCCGTCGGTTTTACTGCGCGGGTTGATCAGGTCTACGGCGTCGAGCAGGCTGCCGCAGTTGTCGCACTGGTCGCCGCGCGCGTCGGCGTAGCCGCAGACAGGGCAGGTGCCCTCGACGTAGCGATCGGGCAGGAAGCGCCGCTCGGTCTCGCTGTAGAGCAGGCGCTGCGTCTCGGTGTAGAGGTAGCCGCGCTCCAGCAGCCGCAGGAAGATGTCCTGGGCGATGCGGTGATGGTTCTCGGTGTCAGTGTGCGTGAACAGGTTGTAGCTGATGCCGATGCGCTGCTGCGTGACCAGGAAGCGGTGGTGATAGTGCTCGAAGACCGCGCGCGGCGAGAGGCCCAGCCGATCCGCCTCGACGGTGATCGGCGTGCCGTGCGCGTCCGACCCGCTGACCATCAGCACATGGTTGCCCTTCAGCCGGTGGAAGCGGGCGAAGATGTCGGCGGGCAGGTAGGCTCCGGCCAGGTGCCCGGCGTGCAGGTCGCCATTGGCGTAGGGCCAGGCGACGGAAACGTGAATGTGCTCAGGCATGGTGTCCTCTTCTGTGTGCGGGCAGTCGGCTGACCGGCGGACATTGTAGCAGGCGGCGCGCTGACGAACAACGGCGAGCGATCAGTTTTCAGCGATCAGTCATCGGTTTTGAGAGGTCGCTCGAAAAGTCGTGCGCCTCACCCCCTCAATCCCCCTCTCCGCGTGTGGAGAGGGGGCGGCGAGGCGCGTCAGCGAGGCCGGGGGTAAGCTCCCCCTCATCCCCCCAACCCCTTCTCCCCTTGGAGGGAGAAGGGGAGCAAGGCGCAGGATTTCCCCTCGCCCCGGTGAGGGAGAGGGGTGCAGGGGTGAGGGGTTTCCAGACACGCCCTAACGCACCCGACACCAGAGCAAAGGATCACCGCAGAGGCGCAGAGAGCGCAGAGGAAAATAAGTGATACGTTCTTCTCCGCGTCTTCTACGTCTCTGCGGTTCCAGAATCCCGCATCTCAGCCGCGCCTCACCCGGCAAAGCCCCCTCTCCACGCAGATGGAGAGGGGGCGGCACGGCGCGTCAGCGCCGAGCGGGGGTGAGGTCAGCCAGGGCGCAGCAGAGCAGCGCCCCACCCTGACAGGTTTTGCACGCACCCATAGGATGAGGCACTCCGCGCTGCCGCGCTCACTCGCTCAGGCGAAGTGTGGCGGCGCGGAGACGATCGCTGCCCGCCACAGCACCCCATTGGTGTGCAGCTCGAAGACGCGCCCATCCTCAACCAGCGCCAGGATGTGCACGCCATCGGCGGCCCGCCAGCGCCGCCCGGTGTCCACAATGGGCAGGCGCGCACCCTCCCAGCGCACGCTGCGCGGCACCGGCCAGCCGTCCGGCATAAAAATGGCCTCTACAGTGATCACGCGGAACTTCACAGCTTCCCGTCCAGATAGTCCAGCAGCAGTTGCAGGGCTGCGTCAGCGGCGGCGTGACGGACGCTGCGCCGGTCGCCGGCGAACACGTAGCGGCGCACCCAGGCCCCCTCGGCGGCGCTCAGCCCGATGAAATGCAACCCAACAGGCTTGGTCGCCGTGCCGCCGGTCGGCCCGGTGATGCCTGTCGTGCTGATTGCCAGGTCCGTCTTCAAGAGTGTACGTATGCCCTCGGCCATTTGTTGCGCAACGGGCGCGCTCACCGCGCCGTGCGCGCGCAGCAGCTCATCCCGAACGCCCAGCAGTTGAGCTTTGACCGAATCGGCATAGGCCATCACCCCGCCGATCATGTAGGCGGAGCTGCCGGAGATGTCCGTCAGGCGCTCGGCGATCAGCCCGCCCGTGCTCGATTCGGCGACGGACAAGGTCAGGCCGCGCGCCTGCAGCCGCGCGCCAGCCTGCGCTTCCAGCGGGAGAGTTTCGGGTGAAGCGGCGGGGGAAGTCATGGGTCTGCTCGTGTGAATCGGGTGGTCAGCGTGCGTCCAGTATACGCGCTGCGGGCGGGATGATCCAGGGCGTGCGCGCGATTCAGCCTTGACTGGGGACAGTCGCTCTGGTATAGTACTCTCCACGATGCGGGGTAGAGCAGTGGCAGCTCGTCGGGCTCATAACCCGGAGGTCGCAGGTTCGAATCCTGCCCCCGCTATGACACAAAGACCCCAGTCTGCCGGACTGGGGTCTTGTTTTTCCCCGTGCGCGCCCCGCTGGCTGCCGGCTCAGGCCCGGCCCCGGCGCTGGGCAGCCAGGTGATGGTAGAGCGCGTGCATATTGGCCTGGTGTAAATCCTGCACCAGGCCATTGAGCGGAATGCGGCTCTTGCCGCAGTCCTCGATGGAGATCGCGTTGAGCGTTTCCGGCGGCTGCCCCCGGTCGAGGGCGCGCTCGACGTGCCGGCGAATCAGCGCCAGATAGCCGAGGTGCCCCTGGATGACTTCCTCGACCTCGCCGCGCAGAATCACTTCCCCGTGCCCCTGCACCACGTTCTCGAAGCCGCCGTTCTGCAGCGCGTGCAGGCTGGCCACAAAGTCATCGTAGCTGCCGTCCACGAAGTAGGGCACGGGCATCATCGTATCGGCGGCGAACAGCACGCGATCCTCGCGCACCAGGCAGACAATGGAGTCCGGGCTGTGGCCGGGCGAGTGGCGCAGCTCGACGGTTTTGTTGCCCAGGCGCACGCTCATCGTGCCGCCATCGAAGACGATGTGCGGCAGGACGATCTGCACGGCTCGCAGCTCGCTGGCGCTGTGCTGAGCGGCGATCAGCCCCTCGCGCCCGCGCGTGTCCAGCAGATCATAGCAGCGCGCGTGAGTGACCAGTTGCGCGTCGGGGAAGAAGCACGTGCCGTAGGTGTGATCGGCATGATAGTGCGTGTTGATCACATAGCGAACCGGGCTGCTCAGCCGGTTTTCTAGGAAGTGCCGGATGGCGTGGGCCTCTTCGGGAAAGACCAGGGTGTCAATCAGGATGGCCCCTTCGGTGGTGAGGATCGCTCCGGCGGTGACTTGCGCGTATAGCTCGCTGGTGAAGACGTAGATGTCATCGGCGACTCGTTCTCGCTGCATCTCTCGTCAGTATCCTGGTGATGGACGCGAACCGGACAGGTCTGAACAAGTATAGCGAGTCGCCGACTCAGAAGCAAGAAAAGCCCCCTGCTGTAATAGGTCTAAAAATAATCCTCTAGTGGGCTGTGAGCTGGCGGTTGGGCGAAAAAACGCCCGGTGATGGAAGCCGGGCGTGGGATGATGACTCCCGCCATGCCGTGTGCCGCTACGTTTTGAACCTGCTTTCGCAGGTGGGTATCTAGCAGGCACATCGGCTTTGGACGAATCCTAGTGCGTCTGTGCCTTGACCTGGATACCCTGAGTTTGGGTGTTGGCTCAAAACCGATGTGCGGATCACGCGCACGGCAGGGTAGCATCGTTATACCACGCTTCCCAGACCCTGTAAAGGCAGAATCGAGCGCAAGACGTGAGGAGCCGCAGCGACATCACGGAGCATCGTCCTATGTTTTGAGAGAACATTTCCGGTATGATGAGAAAGACTTGTAACTGTTCGCCAGGGGGCGACAGGCGCGCAGCCGTGTACTGACAACCCGACGAAATCAAGAGGGGACATGGAGAATCAGCTCAAAATTGACGCACTCGTTCCTGCCGAAATGGCCTACCGTGCCGAGTACGTGGGCGCGGCAAAAGCAGAGATGCCCGCGTTGTCCATGTTCACCCTGGCTGTGCTGGCTGGGGCTTTTATCAGCCTGGGCGCGGTGTTCGCCACCACCATCACCGCCGGCGACGGACTGCCCTACGGCGTGAGCCGCCTGCTCAGCGGGCTGACCTTCTGCCTGGGCCTGATTCTCGTCGTGGTGGCCGGGGCCGAGCTGTTCACCGGCAACAATCTGATCGTCATGGCCTGGGCGGCGGGCAAGGTCTCCAGCAGGGCGCTGCTGCGCAACTGGGTCATCGTCTACCTGGGCAACCTGGTCGGCGCGCTGGGGACGGTGGTGCTCGTTTTCTGGTCGGGGCAGTATCGCTTTGGCCCGGCGGGCGGCGAAGTCGGGCGGACGGCGCTCAAGATCGCCGCCGCCAAGTGCGACCTGGGCTTCGGGCAGGCGATTGCCCTGGGCATCATGTGTAATGCGCTGGTCTGCCTGGCTGTCTGGCTGACCTTCAGCGCGCGCACCACGGTGGACAAGATCGTGGCCATCATCTTCCCGATCACGGCTTTCGTTGCGGCGGGGTTCGAGCACAGCGTGGCCAACATGTACTTCATCGCGCGCGGGCTGGTCATTCAGGAATTCGATCCGTCGTGGGTGGCCGCCCATGCCGCCGACCTCAATCTGTCTGGTCTGACGGTGCGCGGCTTTCTGGTTGACAACCTGCTGCCAGTGACCATCGGCAATATCATCGGCGGGGCGGTGCTGGTGGCGCTCGTGTACTGGTTCATCTATCTGCGTCCGCGCGGTCGAGGAGGGTAGTCCCATGAAAGCATATGTGCTGATCAAAGTGCGCACTGGCGAGGTCACGTCGGTCGTTCGCCATCTGCACCGGGTCAAGGCTGTGCGCACCGCGGAGATGACGTTCGGCGAGTTCGACGCCATCGCCATCATCGAGGCGGGCGACCTGGAGGCGGTGGGCACGGTCATCGCCGCCCAGGTGCAGACCATCCCCGGCATCCTGACGACCAACACCTGCCTGGCGGTCGAGGTGGACAGCGGCGGGTAGGGTGTGAGGGAGGAACGCGATCGAATATAGGCTGCTAAAAGGCCATTCGCTGCTATTCGCCAGTTGATTTTCGACTGCTGCTAGAGAATACCGGACTCGTTCTTGAGCGGATCGAGGTCGAGGGCGAAGCAGTGGATCTCGGAGCAGACCCCATCGCCACGGCTGGCCCCCTTATGGACGCCTGGAGTTACCTTGTTCAACTGAGAGCGATAGCATGAGGTGGGCAAGACCCCCTTGGGGTCGGCTGTCGTGGCTCTGATCGAGTTTCGGGCAGTCTTCTTCTGAGCGCGCGCAAAACTCAGTAGGTATGTAGCGGAACATGCGGGTTCACCCTGAGGCCGTATGGTGTTCGCCTGGTAAATACTCCGGTAGCCAATTACCCAAAGCCGGTTGTGAGCAGCGTCCCTGCAAAATCAGCGCGCGCTTATGGGAAAGGAATCACCGCCCAGGCGATTGCCCCCGTTCGTGAGCAGCAGTGACGAAGATGAAGCGATTCATTATGCCTTTGATGCGCGGGCGATCTGAGGCAGCCCCCAGGCGGCGCGCGCCTGCGTGCAGCGCGCCAGGTCTTCGGGCGTGAAGCGCACCCCTTCCCCCGCCCACTCCACGCCGAACTCGCGGCAGGATGAGGGCCGTTCCTCGTAAATGGCGCAGCGCACTCCGCGCCCGATCTCGCCGATCAGCGCGGCGCAGCGCGGATGTTTCTGGTTGGTGCCCTTCATGCAGCTCAGCACTGGGGTCAGGTCGTCTGCCAGGTCAGGGGGCACGGTGCCGCCGTGCGACGGATCGGCTTCGGCCCAATAGAACGACACGCGAAAATAGGCGCAGCACGCCCCGCAGCGCAGGCAGGGATTGCCGGTGGGCTGGGGCGTGGCGACCGGGATCACGATCAGGGGTTGGGATTCTTGCGTGCTCATGATCATCCACACAGCAGTTGCGACGAGCGATCAGGGTTGAGTCCGAGTCCGGCGGTGTTGGAGTATGGCGCCGCCAAGAGAGCCATCACACGAAAGGGAGCAAGGCTGATCGGGCTTTCCGGCAGGCCGATCGATCCGGCGCGCCGGTCGGCGACACGCGCTGAGGTGGGGCGTCAGAAGAAGTTGAACAGCGTAGAGTCGGGCATAGCCTGTGCGCGGAGAGCATCCGCGCGCTGGCGGGGCAGATCGCAACTTGCCCCGATTCTACGGCAGCGGCAGGGCGCATGGCAAGCCCCAACTGCGCGCGGGGCGAGGCACCCTCCCCGTCCAGGGGCGTTCTATGCAAATCACACGAGGGCAGATCCTGATACAGTGCGGTACACTGGGCCGCTGCTGAACTGCCCGCATCTAAGGAATGCCCATGTCTTCGCGGCGCGCGGAGTTCTGGGGCGGCGTGCGCGCCCAGCTCCCGATCCTGCTTGGCACGATGCCTTTTGGCATGATCTACGGCATCGCCGCCACCAATGCCGGGCTGCCGGTTGAGGTGGCGCTCGGCATGTCGCTGTTCGTCTTCGCCGGATCGTCGCAGTTCATCGCGGCGGAGCTGTTCGCGAGCGGGACGCCGGGCGTGATCATCGTGCTGACGACCTTCGTCGTCAACCTGCGCCACATGCTCTACAGCGCCTCGCTCGCGCCGTATCTCCGCCATCTGAGCCGCGCCTGGAAGTACCTGCTCGCTTTTCTGCTCACCGACGAAGTTTATGCCGTGACCATCACTCATTACGAGGCGGACTCTGCCACGCCTGCGCCTGAATCATCGCGCCACTGGTATACGCTGGGCGCGGGTGCCACCCTGTGGGTGACGTGGCAGATGAGCACAGCAGCGGGTGTGCTGCTTGGCGCGCAGGTGCCGCCCAGTTGGGGGCTGGACTTCACGCTGGCGCTGACCTTCATCGCCCTGGTCATCCCTACGCTTAAGGATCGCCCGACCGTGCTGGCCGCATGGGTGGCGGGGATCACGGCCCTGGCCGGGCACGGGCTGCCCTACAATCTGGGGCTGATCATCGCCGTCTTGAGCGGTATCGCGGTTGGGGTCGGCGCGGAGCGCGCGGGTTGGGCCGCGCCGCGCAACACATCCACCACATCGGCGGAGCGCGCCTCATGACTACCTGGCTGACGATCCTGGGCATGGTCGCCGTGACCTACACCATCCGCCTGTCGGTGATCGCGCTGCTGGGCGAGACGACGCTGTCGCCCGCCGTGCACAGCGCCCTGCGCTACGTGCCCCCGGCGGCGCTGTCGGCGATTGTCTTCCCGGCGATTTTCATGCCGAACGGCTCGCTCGACCTGTCGCTGAACAATACGCACCTCATTGCCGGGGCAGTGGCGGCGCTCGTCGCCTGGCGCGTGCGCAGCACCCTGCTATCCATCGCCGTCGGCATGGTCGCGCTGTGGGTGCTTGGCGGGGGGGCCTAGGGCGGGTGATGCGCTTTTTCTCTCTAAATCCTCTCTTTACACGCGGCGAGAGGGCTTAACCGCCCAGCGCCAGATGCGTGGGCACTCAAGTGGCAGACTTCGGAAGTCTGGTGCCGTGCAAGGCCCCTTCTCCCGATCTCTCCCCGGCAGAGCCAGGGCGGGACAAGGCTGGGGGTGAGGTAAAGCTCCGCGCCCGACGAGTCGCGGGCAACCTTTGCGCGCGCCGCGCGCCCTGCCAATTTGCCCCCAGCGCCCATCGTGATATACACTCTCCTCTATGAACATCCATACCGAATTCAAACTTTTCGCGCTGATTGGCCTGCTGGCGGGCTTGCTCCTGCTGGCGGCCTGCGCCGAGCAGCAAAGCATCGCCGTCTACGTCACCCCCACCCCGGCACAGTCTCCTACGCCGGACGCGCCGCCCACGCCCGCGCGAGTCGCCGCACAGCCGACGACTGATCCGGCGATCACGCCGCTGCCCACACCGGAGCCGCCGCCTCCCGGCGTCAACTTCGGCCCAATCACGGGGCCGCAGTACACGCCGGAGCCGCTGCACACCGCGCTGCCGGCCACGCTGAGCGCTCAGCCGTGCCGCGCGCGCGTCGTGGTGGCTGGGGCCAGCCTCTACACGTCGCCCGACTTCGGCGCGCCCGTCGCTCGCCCGGCGCAGGAGCGCGAGCGGTTGATCATCAGCCAGTTCGCTACCGACGCGATAGGCAATTTCTGGGCGGGCACGCCGGATGGCTGGCTGCCGCTCAGCCAGGAGGGGCGGGCGCTGGCGGAAGTGATCGACGTGCGCGCTTGCGAGATTCTGCGCGGGCACGATCCGAACACGACGCTGTTGGGGCTGCACATCCTCAACGATCGCAGCCAGACCGAGATCCTGACCTTCGTGCAGCGCATGAAGGACGCGGGCTACCCGGTCGGCACGCTCAAGGGGTTGAATGGCTCTGAGGAGACGCTCACCCTGGCCAAAGCCATCTCGCCGGAGACGGTCCTCGTCTACCGTTCGCTGCTCAACGCCGACGGCATGGGCGATTGCCCCGCCGACATCCGCCTGAGGCCGGACCCAGCAGCGACTGCCCGCCGCTGGCTGGACGGCCTGAAGCCGCACTGGGACCAGGTGGATGCCGACTATTATGAGCTGATGAACGAGTGCCCGGCGGCGCTGCAATGGATCGCCGAGTTCTCCATCGAGGCGATGAAGATCGCCAACGAGCAGGGGCGTTGCCTGCTGCTGTTCTCGTTCCCCGGCGGCAACCCCGATATGCAGGTCTTCAATGACCTGCTGCCCGCTTATGAGTACGCGGTAGAGAATCCCTGCGCGCCGGGGCGCACGCACGGCATCGCCCTGCACGCCTACAGCCTGCAGGACACGCGCCTGACCTCTGAGTCCGATGTGTGGATCGCGCTGCGCCACCGCGTGCTGCACGAGCGATTGCTGCTCTCCCTGCCAGAGGCGGCCAATCTGCCAGTCTACATCACCGAGATGGGCATTGGCGGCGGGACGTTCCTGCCGCCCTGCGAGTGGATCATCCGCGATGCCTTGCAGTACACCTACCAGCTCGAAGAAGACCCCTATGTGAAAGGCTTCCACCTGTGGAATGTTGGCTCTGGCGCGCAGTGGTACGACATCACGCCCTGTCTGCCCGATCTGACCGATGCGCTGATTCGCTACTACACATTCAAGCCGTGACGGACTGGTTCCCCGCTGGTAATACCACTGCGCGGTGACACCCCCGCCGGGCTAGACGTACAGAGACCCTCTGAAAAGAGTTTCCGCTAAGAGTCTGACGCTACCGGATCGTTTCCAAAGCAGGCGCGCGCTTACCCGATAAATCCAGGCTTCGCTCGCCCGGCGCAGGAGCGCGAGCGGTTGATCATCAGCCAGTTCGCTACCGACGCGATGGGCAATTTCTGGGCGGGCACGCCGGATGGCTGGCTGCCGCTCAGCCAGGAGGGGCGGGCGCTGGCGGAAGTGATTGACGTGCGCGCTGCAACAGGAGTCTGGGACAGCGCCAAGAGGCGGCGGCCCACTACCAGGACATGCTGCGCCTGAACCCCAACGACAACCAGGGCATTCGCTACGTCCTGGCCAATCTCCTGCTCGAGCTGCGCCGCTACGACGAGCTTGCCGCCCTGCTGGACAGGTATAATGAACCCACGGCTGCCCTGGCGTACACGCGCGCCCTGGCGACGTTCGAGCAGCAGGGGCCGACCAAAGCAGCTACGACCCAGTTGAAGCAAGCCATCCGGTCGAACCGCTTTGTCCCGGACTACCTGATGGGAAAGAGATCGCTGCCCAGGCGATTGCCTCCGTTCGTGGGCATCGGCGACGAGGACGAAGCGATTCATTATGCCTTTGATGCGCAGACGACCTGGGGCAGGAACCCGGAAGCACTGGCCTGGCTGCGTGAGGTGCAGGCGACCCTGTGAGCGCCCCGCACGCTGCGAGGGGGGTCCGCGTCCGATCCGTTCGCACTCGCCCGCCGTTCTGCGCTACAGCGGCGTTGGAGCACCCTCTCGGAACAACAGCCGCCACCTGAAGTTCCCTCAGAGTGGCGGCTTCTCTTGAGCGGGAGAGGGGAGGTGGAACATGCGCTGGCTATGGGCAAGCAGAGAGAGTTGCCACAACCCTCAGCGCGAAAAGCGCCCTACGGCTTTTTCTCGGACAAATCGTCGTTGTCCTTGCTATTTATGTCAACCCCTATGAATTTCTCAAGAGGAGCATCGCGTATCTTCTCTGTCAGAAAATTCCTGATCTCGGAGTGGTCCATGTCGAGTAAAGGATGCCTGAAGCCAAGTCTACGATTTAGTTCCCGAACTACTTGTTGCGGCCAGTAAGCTCCGCTCATCTGGACAATATGCCCATCAATTTCATGTGCCAGTGCCACTATGTTACTGCCTGGGCTGATGGTATCTACGATGATGATTGTGGATACATACCAGTGCTGGTTGTTCAACTCTAGATGTCTTTCAAATCGAGATACCTTATCCAATGAAATCTCAGGGTTTCCGCGACCTATGAAGCCGATGTCAAAGCGAACAGCCCTGCCTGGCTTGTACAACAGCGTTGCATCACTCTCCCTTTTCTTCCCGCGCGACGAAAGCCAAAACACGTTCTGATATTCCTCAAGCTCACCTTCGCGTATGTGCTTGAAGCCCAAAATGTGAAGAAGTGTCCCCAAAATGAGTTTCTCAAAGAGCTTTCCATAAGTAGATTTCTCTGACCCCCGAATCGCCAACGTTCCCGAACCCACCGTATTCATGAGATAGGTTAACAACAGCCAATCCACTCTTGCCTTAAGGCCAGAAGAAAGCTCAATCTGCCCCTGCAACGCACCGTATTTGCGTGTGTGGCTTTCGATCACGTCCTGACAAGTTTGGATATATCGGTCTCTGTACTCTGCGATACGTTCGGGGTTATCTCGGAGCACATTCTGGAAGGCTTTGTGGGTCAACCCTAGAACCCAATAGGATAGCCAGCGCTCGGACTTACTCAATTGATTTCGTGTCAGACTATCCGCAGCGAGAAAGGGAAGCTGTTGAACGAAATCATCCGACACCGCCAGCCCGCGTAGAAAAAGGGTCACCATTGCAAGATTCAGGGCGACGATCCGCCTGCGAGTCAAGATCTCCGTTGCGTCACGAAGGTTGTTTCCTGATAGAACATCCAGGACGACGCCTCGCACAACGTCCATTCCGATCTGTTCAACCAGGGCATTGCCGCTAGAAGAGAGAAGGGCAAGCGAATCCGCAGAAAGCAAATCGCTCAGGGTCTCGATTCGTGAGGGGGGCATGTCTTGTTGACCTTCTAAAATAACATATCGGAACTGTCTATAGGTGGACAGTTAATTGTCAGCACATCCGCCACTTTTGTCCCCAGCCAGGTTTTCGCTCTCTCACGGATGATTTCAATATAGTCACGCTCATTATCTATTAGCACAAATCTTCGCCCAAGTTTGGCTGCTGCCTCGCCCACAGTACCGATTCCAGCGAAAGGGTCTAAAACCACATCTTGCTTGAAAGAATAATACGAGATGACCTTCTCAGCGAGTTCGACAGGGAAAATCGCTGGATGGCGCTTATCATAGGTGGGGGATATGCGCCAGATATTCGTCCGTTCGTAGTCGTCCCCGATCTTTGATTGCTCGACCAGTTCTGGTTTCGGATGTGCCCTAATGTTCCAGTCAATGAGTTTTGATGTGTGTTTCCGATATACCAAAACATACTCAGTTACAGGCACCGGCTTATACTGGAGAGGGTTGCGATCGGCTGCAAAACGGCGTCCGCGTCCCGTAGCCCAACCAGCCCCTTCGGGCTTTTCCCAGATAATATCGTCCATGAAATCATAACCTTCCTCAACGAAAATTCGATGCACATCAAAGGGCACGGCTATTCTTCTTGATGATTCGCTTCGTTGGGTACGTCGTACCAACACGGGCGCAACGTTCATCACAAAGAAGCGACCTTCGGATAATACGCGGTGAACCTGCCGAATCATCTTGCGTATCTTAAGTAAATAATCCTCGTATGTCATGTAGTCAGTATATTCGGGCCTGGCATTGTAGTATGGCGGAGAAGTGAATACCAGGTCCACGCTGTCAGCAGCTAAGTCCTGGAGCACCTCTTCGCAGTCACCTAACGCGATGATATTACGCAGCGGTGAGAGGTCATATGTGCCATTCCTGCTGACATTGGATTTGCCCGTTCGCGGAGTTGATTTGCCTAGAAGCCGGGCTTCGATTATTTGTGGATCGGTTGACTTGCCCCTAAGGATAAGAGAGTTTCGTGCATCTATCACTACTTCACCTACTCTACTTTGGTGACTCTTGCTCAGCAATGGCACCCGCCAAATGTGATAGCGGTCGTCAACTTCAGGGAGTCCGAAGCCTACTGCATTCTGCAACTGAAATTCCTTCAGCCATGCCAATGCTATTTGCTTAGCTGCCTGGACGTTGCGAACGCTGTAACGTCGTTGTTCCGCCACAGTTGGCCGCTTCTTTGGCATCTTTGCTCTCTTGAAGGCTTCTGCTGGATTTTGGATTTGATGACTTAGGCTAACGCATAAGCATTTTAGCACACCCAGTATCAGGGCACTATCAGTATTTCGGGAACCTGCGCGTCAAGTGTCTGGGGCGGGGAAACTGGAGTGAGGCCAGGTCTACGCTCTCATCGAAGTAGAAGCGCAGCTCAGTCAAGGCGTCCCAGCTTCCCCTGCTCGGCCAATTCCGCTTGCAGCCGGTCGGCCAGGTCCTGGTCGCGGCGCATCTCCTCGTCAAGGGCGCTCTTGTGCAGGTAGTAGTAGGCCAGGGCCGCGTGCACCTGGCCCAGCGTCAGCTTGAACTGGGCGGCCAGTTCCTCCGGGGTCGCGCCCCATCTCAGGTAGTGCGCCACCAGGTCGGCAACGGTCACCGTGCGCCCGGCGATGCTGGGGCGTCCGCTGCGAATCGCGGGGTCAGAGACGATGGCATCAATGCTCAAGACGGTGGGGGTCATGGCGTCCCTCCTGGGCCAGGTGACTCCATTGTATCCGGGGCGGGCGCTTCAGGCATAGACTGGGCGGAGAAACAAAAACCGCCACGCGATCCGTTGGCGGCTTGTGCTGAGCGGGCGACGGGATTCGAACCCGTGACCTTCTCCTTGGCAAGGAGACGTTCTACCACTGAACCACGCCCGCATGGCTCAACTGGCCCCCAGTATAGCCCAGGTCAGCTTGCTTGGCAAGATCAAAAAACACCCCCTACCAGGGCGATCGCATCAGAAAATGCTGCGGCTGAGCGGGGTGAGGTAAAGCCCTGCACACCGGGCAGTGAGGCGATTGCCCTGGCACCCCCAGCCGGGCCGGGTGGCAAAATCGGTAGGATGTGCACCCTCAGCGCGCTGTGTGCGTATATACAGGTGTTGGCACGTATCTCTGCCCGCAGAACGCCGAGCACGGAGAGACACGCATGGCCCGGACGACCTCGATCCGCACGTTCTACATCCTGATCCTCACTCAAACTTTTTCCTATATCGGCAGCCAGATGACCGAGCTGGCAGTGGGCATCAAGATCTTCAACGATACCGGACAGGTCACCCCCCTGGCGCTGGTCGGCTTCTTCGGAATGTTGCCGCGCATCCTGGCGACCAGCTTCGCCGGCGTGCTGGCCGATCGCTGGGATCGCCGCTACGTCCTGATCGTGTCCGACGCTGGCCAGGCGCTGGCGACTCTTATCCTGCTGCTCACCCTCGCCACCGGCACTTTCGAGCTATGGATTCTGTACATCCTGACCATCTGGCAGGCCACCTTCGCCATGTTCCAGGGGCCGGCGTTCAACGCCTCGGTCACCCAGCTCGTCCCCGACGCCATGCGCGACCGCGCCAACGCCATCCAGCAGATCACCGGACCGGCGGCGGGGTTGATCGCGCCGGTGCTGGCCGGAGTCCTGTTCGCAGTGATCGGCGTGACAGGCGTCATCGTCGTAGACATCGTCACCTTCCTGGTAGCAGTCGCGGTGGTAGCGTCGGTGCACATCCCGCGCCCGGCGCAGACCGACGAAGGCCGCGCCGCTGGCGGGTCGGTGTGGCGGGAGATGGCCTCTGGCTTCACGCTGATGTGGAAGCTGCGCCCGATGTTCTACCTGCTCCTGCTGGCGACGCTGCTCAACTTCCTGGGCAACATGACCGGCGTGATGATCGTGCCCTATGTCTTGCTGCTGACCGGCAGTGAGGCGATGCTGGGCACGCTGATGGCGCTGCTCAGCCTGGGGATGGTCGTCGGCGGCGTGCTGGTCAGCGTTCGGACGATCAGGTCGAAGCGGATGCACATCGTGTTTTTGGCGATCATCGTCGAGGCACTGTTCCTGGCGCTGCTTGGTGTTGTCCGCACACCCCTCACGCTGGCGATTGTGATGTTCCTCTACCTGCTGCCCAATCCGATGGTCAACGCGCCGCTGTTCTCGCTGGTGCAGGCCAAGACTCCCCCCGACATGCAGGGGCGCGTGTTCGCCGCGATCATGCAACTCGCCATGCTGGCCATGCCGCTGGCCTATCTGCTGGCCGGGCCGCTGGCCGACCGCGTGTTGGAGCCGGCGGTCGGCGGGGCCGGCTGGGACTTGGTCGCGCCGCTGGTCGGCAGCGAGCCGGGGGCGGGCATCGGCCTGTTGTTCATCATCAGCGGGCTGACCAGCGCGCTGGCGGGCGCAGCGTTCTACGCCTGGCCGCGTATGCGCCACCTGGAGAGCGAGCTGCCAGATTACGCGCCAGTCAACCAGTCTCTGCCTGGCGAGGAAGCCCGAGACGCGCTGACACAAGGTGCCGAGCCGCTGCTGCTGTGAGGCGGTGGCGGGGCATTCTCCAGACTCCCTCCCTGGCTCGGCTATTCATTACCCACATCCTGGATCGTGCCTGTCCCCATCTCCGGCCCTTCTTTCGTGGGGGATACTGTTGGCGAAATGCCCCTACAGGGGCGCGGCAGAGCAGCACCCCTACGGGAGGCGGCCAGAGGGCGGGGCCTTCTGCCGCAGCCCCATCGCCGCGCGCCCCTACGAAACCGGCGCGTGCTTCGTTCGCCAAAGTACCGCACGGGATGAAGGGGAAAGCGGCGAGCGCTCGGAGCTTCACACCTCGCAAGTTTGTGACCCGCCGCACACCTGGACAAATCGCACAATCGCCCGGCGGGGTGGCCTGGTATAATCGCCTCTCCGCCGTTGGTCTCAGCCTGACGAGTGAGCATCATGCCCAATTCACCCGCCCCCAACCCCGACGATGTTCTGGCCCTGATCCGCGACCAAAAAGTGCAGTCCATTGAGCTGCTCTTCACCGACGTAGCGGGCATTCACAAGGCCGTCACCATTGACGCGGACGGCCTGCCTGCCGCGCTGGAGCGCGGGGTGTGGTTCGATGGATCGGCGGTCGAGGGCTTCGCCCGCGTGGTCGAGTCGGATATGTACCTGGCCCCTGACCTGGCGACGTTCGCCGTCGTGCCCTGGGAGCCGGCCCGCCCGGACGTGGGGCGCACGGCGCGCATGTTCTGCGATGTCTTCATGCCCAACGGTCAGCCTTCCGCCGGCGACCCGCGCGGGGCGCTGCGCCGCGCCCTGGCCGAGGCCGCCGAGATGGGCGCGCGCTACATGGTCGCGCCGGAGTTGGAGTTCTACCTGTTCCGCGAGATGCCCGAATACGCCCACCCTCTGCCGGATGACCAGGGCGGGTACTTCGATGCGGCGGATGGAGCGGCCCGCGTCATCCGCAAGCGCGTCAGCGACGCCCTGCGCAGCATGGGCATCGTCGTCGAGGCCAGCCATCACGAGGTCGGCGCGGGGCAGCATGAGCTGGACCTGGCCCCCGCCGACGCGCTGCACATCGCCGATGCCATCGTCACGACGCGCATGGCCGTGCGCACCATCGCCGCCCAGGAAGGGCGCTTCGCCACGTTCATGCCCAAGCCGCTGGCCGACGCGCCCGGCAACGGAATGCACGTGCACCAGTGGCTGGAAGACGCGCAGAGCGGCGCGAATCGCTTCACCGATCCGGCCAACAGCTACGGCCTGTCCGGCGAGGCGCAGGCGTTCATGGCCGGCCAGCTCGTCCACGCGCGGGCCATCTGCGCCGTGCTCGCGCCGCTGGTCAACAGCTACAAGCGCCTGATGTCCGGCCTGGAAGCGCCGATCTACGTCACCTGGGCGCAGCTCAACCGGGGCGCGCTGCTGCGCGTGCCGCGCACCACCGACCCGTCGCGCCAGGGCACGCGCGTCGAGATGCGCTGCCCCGACCCAAGCTGCAACCCGTACCTGGCTTTCGCCATGCTGCTACATGCCGGACTGCGCGGCCTCCGCGAAGGGTTGGCGCTGCCGCCCGCCGCCGAAGAAGAGCTGTACGCCGTGTCCAACCGCAGCCGCCACCTGACCACGCTGCCAGAGTCATTGAGCGAGGCGCTCGACGAGCTGGAAGTCAGCGACCTGGCCCGCGAAGCGCTCGGCCTGCATCTGTTCGAGCGCTTCCTGGAAGCCAAGCGACTCGAATGGAAAGACTATCTGCCGGTGGTCAGCCCCTGGGAACTGGAACGTTATCTGAGCACGTACTGAGCAAACCCGGCGTATACTATTAGGGGTGGTTGGTTATTTGGTTAGCGGGGGTTGGTCGCTGAACTCGATTGCTTGCCGGAGCGATGCCGTCTGCTCGCGGTTTTTGGTTCTGGTTCATGGTGAAGAGTGCTTCGCCCCATACGGTTCTGCCAATAACTAACAACCAATCACCAACCACCAACAACCTGGCTTGTTGTGAGGATCGCCGTGCCGGCTCCATCCCGCCCCACCATTCGCGCGCTGCTGCGCATGGCGCTGCCCGTCGGCACGACCATCGTCGCCGGGCACCAGGGGGGCGACCGTCCCGTGACCTGGGTGCACGTGCTCAACACGCGCCCGCCCGCCTTCCCAGAGCTGCGCGGTGGCGAGCTGGCGCTGCTCTCGCTGGACGCTATGCACCTGCTGAGCGACAAGCTCACCCTCGTCGGCCTGATCCGCGACCTGGCCGAGATGGAGGTCAGCGGCATCGGCGTGCTCGGCGAGATCGGGCGTCCCGCCCAGGAAGCCGCCGACGAGTTGGGGGTCGCCCTGCTGCGCCTGCCCGACACGGCCCAACTGCGCAATGTCGAGCGCGATATCGCCCAGGTGCTGCTCGGCACACCGCCCTCGCCCGAACAGCGCGGCCACGAGATCCGCGAGCAGCTTCTCCAGCTTTCCACCGAGAATCGCGGCCTGGAGGCGCTCAGCGAGGTCATCGCGGCCATGGTCGGCAAGACGGTCGTCGTGCAGGATAAGCGGCTGCACCCGCTGGCCGCCGCCGGCGCGCTGACCGAGTCGCGGCTGTGGCCGGACATCGAGGACGCCCTTTACGACACCAACCCGCTGCCCGCCCTGTTCCGCGACCGCGTGGAGGTGGCCCAGGCCAGCCCGGACCCGGTGGCCATCCCCCTGCCGAACCTGGGCATGCAGCGCCTCGTCGCGCCGATCGTCGCCGGCAAGATGGGGCGCGGCTTCCTGTCGCTGGTCTTCCCCAGGGACGAGCCATACGATGCGCTGGACCTGCTGATCACGCGGCACGGCGCGGCGGTCTGCGCGCTGGAAATGGCCAAAGAGAAGGCCATCCGCGAGGCGCAGAAGCGTGTGCAGGGCAACGTGCTGGAGCAGTTCCTCGGCGGGATAATCAACGAGAGCGAGGCGCTGCTGCGCCTGACCCGCCTGGGCTATCAGCCCGATCAGCGTTACACCACGCTCTATATCAGCGGCGTGCGCGAAAACACGCCCACCGCCCGCCAGATTGAGGCGCTGTGCAACGAGCAGGCTGGGGCGCTCGGCTTCGGCGCGCTGGTGCAGCCCTACGGCAGCGCGGTGATCGTCTTCTGCGAGGGCGACGAGAACACCGCCCGCGACCTGGCCCTGGCCGTGCAGGGCCGCGTCGAAGAACGTTATGACGCGGCAGTGGCCTGCGGGCTGGGCCAGTGCGCCGGCGACCTGCGCGCCTGGCGCGAGAGCTTCGAGCAGGCCCGCGCCGCGCACCGCACCGCGCTGCAATGGCGGCTGAGCGCCCCGCTCGCCTTCAACGAGATGGGCGTTTACCGGCTGCTGTCGCTGCTGGTCGGCTCGGCGGAATTGAGCCGCTTCTACCGCGAGACGCTCGGCGAGCTGGCCAGCGCCACCCCGCAGAACGCCGAGTTCATCGCCACGCTCGAAGCGTTCTTCGAGGAGCACGGCAACCTGACGCGCACCGCCAAACGCCTGCACGTCCACCGCAACACGCTGCTCTACCGCATGGATCGCATCAAGGAGATCAGCGGGCTGGACATGGACAACCCGGAGACGCGGCTGGCCGTGCACCTGGCCCTGCGCATCCGGCGGATTCTATGATCGTCACGCTGCGCAGAGGCAGCGCGTATCCACCAGGAGAATGCCATGCCTGCACAGACTCCCATCCGCCTGGCGCTGATCGGCGCCGGCATCTTCGCCCGCGACATGCACCTGCCCGCCCTGGCCGCGCTGGGCGACCTGTTCCACATCACCGCCGTCTACAGCCGCACGCTGGCCAATGCCGAGGCGCTGGCCGCCCGGCTGCCGGCCCCCGCCGCCGCCTCCGACGACCTGGACGCCATCCTGGCCCGCGATGACGTGGAGGCGGTCAACATCGTGCTGCCCATCCCCCAACTGCCGGACGCCGTGCGGCGGGCGCTGGACGCGGGCAAGCACATCATCAGCGAGAAGCCGGTCGCACCGGACGTGGCGACCGGGCGGGCGCTGCTGGCGCACTACGCGGGACATGCCGACCGGGTGTGGATGGTCGCTGAAAACTACCGCTACGAGCCGACCTACCTGCGCGCGGCGGAGATTGTCGCGTCCGGGGCCATCGGCAGGCCGGGCGTGGCCGTCTGGCCGATCCAGATTGACATGACGCCCAACAACAAGTACTACCACACCGCCTGGCGACGTTCCGGCACCTTCCCCGGCGGCTTTTTGCTGGATGGCGGCGTGCATCACGCGGCGGCGCTGCGCCTGATCCTGGGCGAGATCGCCAGCGTCAGCGCCCTTGCCGGGATCATTCGCGGCGATTTGCCCCCCTGGGATACGCTGCACGCGGCCCTGGCCTTCGCCAGCGGCGTCAGCGGCGTCTACAGCATCACTTTCGCCCATGCCGCCCCCTGGAGCACCGCGCTCGACATCGTGGGCGATGCCGGCGCGCTGCGGGTGCGACTCGGCGCGCTGGAGCTGACCAGCGGCGGGGCAGCCCAGCGCATCGAGCTGCCCGCCCCGCGCGGCGTGGAGGAAGAGCTGCGCGCCTTCGCCGCCGCCATCCGTGACGGCGCGCCGCATCGCAACCCACCCGCTCAGGCGGTGCAGGACGTGGCCGTGATCGAGGCCATGCTGCGCTCGGCGGAGACGGGTGTGCGCACGGACGTGGCGCGCATTGTATGACGCCTTTAAGCCTCATCTTTAACGAATTCACACATATTCCACTTGACCCCGCCGGGTCTTGTGGCGTACACTGTTTGTAAACATCTTCATATAGCGGCGGCCACTTTGGAGCCAGGAGGTTCTTGAGTCATGAAGAAACGTCTGCTCTTGCTGACGATTGTCGCGCTCTCTACCTTGGTACTGCCAGCGATCCGCCCTGCGGGGGCGATTACCGCCAACATCCCACCCAACGTTGTCCTGGACTGCGCAGGCTTTACGGATTTAGGGTCCGATTTCACCGCCGATCGCGACAACACTGGCACAGGTTATGAGGCCTACACCATCACCGGCACCGACGGTTATGGCAACGTGATCTTTTCCTTTTCCAACCAGTTTTCCGTGGGCTTCACTGCCCCCTTTGGCTTTGCTCTCTGGACTACCGCCCCTCTGGCTAACCCCCTGACGCTCCGGTTCGTCAGCTTGGCGGGCAATGGCTTCAGCGAGCAGCTTGTCATGGAAGTCACTGGGGAATGTGAGGGTTTGCCCTACTTTGCCGGCTGCGACGTGCTGATGCCCATCCCCAAGACGGCGGTGGGCGGGACTTTCGTGGCCGACGCGCCCGTCTACTGGGCACCGGGCGAGCTGACCAGCCCCCTGGTCACGATCCCGGCGGGCAACTCGGCGCGCGTGATCGGCCTGGACAGCACGGGCGAGTACTACCAGATCATCTGGGTGTGCGACTTCTTGTGGGTGTCCAGGGCAACACTGGGGCCGAACTACGACGCGGTGTGGAACGGCGCGCCGCTGCCGACGGCGGTGGTGAACTGAAACAGGCGGGGGCAGGGGGGCGACTCCTCTCCCCAAGGAAGTAGGATCGCTTGTCGGGGCGGGCTTCCAGGCTCGCCCCGGTCATTGTGCCTTCTTTGCACGCGGGTCCACGAACAACCTGTTGCCAGGGGAAGTTCGGGAATGCTCGCTGAACGCCTCCCCCCTCAATCCCCTCTCTGGCTTCGCTGGAGAGAGGATGCAGGCCGCCCATCCCTTCCCCTGACTTTGTGTATAGACCGGAGAGATAGCTGGCACTTTCTGGGGGATGGGGACCTTCGACAACCGCCTGGCAACTCGCTCGTGGACCCGCTATATACCGGGTGCGTGCAAAACCTGTCGGAGACCATGTGAGAAGCCGTTTCCTCCCATCCCAAACCCCTCCCCCACGAGGAGGAAGGGGCTTAAGGCCGGCGCGCTTCTCCCTTCCCCCCTCGTGGGGAAAGGGCCGGGGATGGGGGGCAAAGGCAGGCGCGCGACTTCTCGCTCAGGGTGGAGCACTGCGTCCTGCTGCACCCTGGCTGACCTCCCCCCGCTCGGCGCTGACGCGCCTCGCCGCCCCCTCTCCGGCGCGGAGAGGGGGCAAGCCAAGCGCAGCGCGGCTGGGGGTGAGGTCAATCAGCGAGTCGCTGTCAGCCTTTGCACGCACCCTATATACCCACTTGCGTGTCAAAAAAATCATGGATATATTATCGTCACACTGAGCGGGTAGGCATTTATGGAGGCTGACATGGTCGCAAATCGCAGAAGGCAGGTTGTGCTAGGGGTCCTGATCCTCGTCGTGGGGCTGGTGGTTGCCATCCAGCCCGTTTTGGCGGCGGCCACCGCCCAGGGGGTGGCACTCAGTGCCTGGGCCAATTGTGGTGACGCCGATCTCGATATCACGCTGACAACCGTCGGGGCCACGCGCGAGTATGGGCTGATCACCAACGAGGCCGGGGATGTGCTCGGTGAGTTTGAGGAACCCACAGGTCTTTCCAATTTTAGTGGGACTTATGGTGGCTATGGGATGCTTGTTTCTCCTACTCAGCCGGAGGGGACGGTGATCGGCAGCTACGCCTATGTCGGCGAGACGCCGCCCAGCGCCGCTGATACGGCGGAGTTCTTTGTGCTGTACGAATGCAGCAGCGGGACCAGTAACGTCCTCGACACGTGCTATGGCCCCTATGGGATGTGCCCGCAGACGGCTCAGCAGGCGCTGGCGATCACCGCCCCCGGCTGTGATGCGCTGCTCAACATCCCCAGCACGGCGGTCGGCGGCACCTTCGTGACCGACGCGCCCGTCTACTGGGCGCCGGGCGAGCTGACCAGCCCCCTGGTCACGATCCCGGCGGGCAACTCGGCGCGCGTGATCGGCCTGGACAGCACGGGCGAGTACTACAAGATCATCTGGGTGTGCAACTACGTGTGGGTGCCCAGGGCGACGCTGGGGCCGAACTACGATGCGGTGTGGAACGGCGCGCCGCTGCCGACGGCGGTGGTGAACTGAGACAGGCGGGGCGAAGGACGCCGCAGGGATAAGATCGAAGATCAGGCGAATTGCAGGGGCGGGTTGGCCAACCCGCCCCTGCGCTTGTATCTGGTGTGTTGCGATCCGCTCAGGGCCGGAAGGGAATCTGCACGGTGATGCACGTCCCGCCTTTTTCCGGATCGCTGTCAATGGAGAACTGACCGCTGAGTTGGCGGGCGCGCTGATCCATGTTGCGCAGGCCGAAGCTCTCCGGGTTGCGCAGCTTGGCCGGGTCGAAGCCCACGCCATTGTCTTCGACGGTGAGCACCAGGGTATTCTCTTTTTCGCGCACTTTGACCAGCACGTGCGTGGCGTGCGCGTGGCGCGCCACGTTGGACAGCGCCTCGCGCACGATCTGGGTCAGCGAGTGGCGCTGGCGATCGCCGATCGTGCGCAGCCGGGACGGCACGTCTACCATCACATCCACGCGGGCGAAGTCGTGGAAGTGGCGGGCCAGGTTATCCAGCCGCTGGCGGAAGGTCGCCTGCTCTTCGCGCGCAGTGCGCAGGTTGCGAATGTAGAGGCGGATGTCCTCGATGATCTGGTTGAGGTCCTCGATGATGCTCTTGTACTGCTCTTCCTGCTCCGGCGTCATGGGGAACTGCCCGCGCAGGATTTCCAGCTTCATGCCCACCGCGTAGACGGACTGGATCACCCCGTCGTGCAGCTCCATGCCGATGCGATCGCGCTCGCGGCTGAGGGCGATCTCCTGGAGCTGCTCGGACAGGCGGGCGTTTTCAATGGCGACGGCGGCGTGATTGGCCAGCAGCACGATCAGCCGCTCGTCGTCTTCGCTGAACGGCTCGTCGTCGAACGGATCGGTCAGGTAGAGGTTGCCCAGGCGCGCGCCGCGACTGATGATCGGCACGCCGAGGAAGCGCCGCATGAACGGGTGGTCCTTGCCGCAAAACCCCGCCGAGCGCGGGTCTTTTGTCAGGTCGTCCAGGCGGATGGGTGCGTCGGATACGAGCACCGCGCCCAGCAGGCCCAACCCGCGCGGCTCTGGCCCCATGTGGCGCATCTGTTCCGGCGACATGCCCGAAGTGATGAAGGCGCGCAGCGAGCCATCGTCGCTGGGCACGCCCAGCGCCGCGTAGCGCGCCTGCACCAGCTCGCGGGCGATGTCGGTGATGGATTGCAGCGCGCGCGGCAGGCTCAGCTCGCTGGTGATCGCTGTGGCCGCCCGGCTGAGCGCATCGAGCATGGACGCGTTCCGGTCCTGGGAATCAGCGGGTGGGTGTGAGGAAGGAGTCATGTACATTCACCAGGTTGATCTATAACGCGAATCAGATTACCATTCCACCATAAATGTCATAAATATGACGATAAATCGTCACCAGTTATTAAGCCGGAGAGCCACGCAACAGTTGGTTTTCCGCGCGCCGGACACGGTATAATCTGATCGCAACATGGGTGGCGGCCCAAACCAATGCTCGACACAGCGCGACGGCCCGATTCATGCACCTCTTGCCGGAGAATTCAGTGACCCCTCTTCGCATCTTGATCGCCGATGACCATGCTGTCGTGCGCGCTGGTCTGAAGGCGCTTCTGGAACAACAGCCCGATTTTGCAGTGGTAGCTGAAGCCGAGAGCGGCATTGACGCTGTGCGCCAGACGGTGACTCACCGGCCCGATATCATCGTGATGGACATTCGAATGCCGGGCGGGCTGTCGGGCATCGAAGCCTGTGAACAAATTGTCGAGCAGATGCCCGACGCCAAGGTGATCATGCTCACCTCCTACGCCGAGGATGAGCTGGTCATGGACGCCGTGCGCGCGGGCGCGGTGGGCTACGTCCTCAAGCGCGTCGGCAGCAGCGACCTGGTGGACGCCATCCGCACCGTCGGGCGTGGCGATGCCCTGATTGACCCGACGATGACCAAAGCCCTGCTCGAAGAAGTGCGCCAGGCGGCCCAGGTCAAGGAAGCCTCCGCCTTCTCCGGGCTGACCCCCCAGGAGATGCGCATCCTGGCGCTGATGGTGGAGGGGCTGACCAATCGCGAGATCGCCTCGCAGTTGTTCCTCGGCGAGGGCACCGTGCGCAACTACGTGGGCAACATCCTCAGCAAGCTACAGGTCTCCAACCGGGCCGAAGCCGCCGTCTTCGCCGTCAAAAACCACATCGAGCGCCATCTGCCCAAGGACGACGATCACGCCTGATCGTCGCGCCTCGCCGCGCTGATCCGGCGCGCCGCGCGCCGGTCGGAGCGCGCCCCTCTGGTCAGCCAGCGCAGCACCGATAGCACCAGCACGCCCATCAGAGTCGCCCCAGTCGCCAGCACGTACAGCCGTGCTCCCGTCACCAGGCCGATCATGGCCACGAACCACAGCGACGCCGCCGTCGTCAGCTCGTGAACCCGGTCGTTGCGGCGGATGATGACCCCGGCTCCCAGGAAGCCCATGCCGGTGATCACGTTGGCCGCCAGGCGGGCCGCCGAATTATCGTCGTAGAGCGCCTGGGCCATGACCATGACCAGCGCCGAGCCGATGCCCACCATCATGTGGGTACGCATCCCCGCCGGACTCTGTCTCCACTGGCGATCCAGGCCAATCAGGCCGGACAGCACCAGGGCCACGGCCAGCGGAATCAAAGCCTCCAACTGCGCTTGGGTGCTCATCGCGGGACTCTCAGCTTCTCACAACTATAATCGCACCCTTTGCGAGGCGGCTAGTGCTATTGATCACGGCGTGCGCGGGCCATCAGGCACACAGGGAGGCGCCCGCCGTGAGGCCGTTCAGGAAGCCTTCAACGACTTCCGAAGTCTTGCCCGCTAAGTCCCTCCCTTCTTGTTACGATACGCCGCTGGCCATTGCCCTGCCTTACTTCGGGTCAGCGTTCGGCACTTTTCTGGTGCGCCAGGCATTTCTGGGCGTCCCGCGCGAGCTGGTGGACGCCGGGACGATGGACGGCTGTCGCTGGTATCACCTGCTGTGGCACGTCTATCTGCCGCCAAGCTGGCCGTCGCTGGTGGCTTTTGGGCTGGTCAGCGTCAGCCTCCACTGGAACGAGCTGCTGTGGCCGCTGGTGATCACCAGCCAGAACGCGCGCCCGCTGACGATGGGCCTGCTGCGCTTCACCCAGCTTACAGACATCGGCGCGCAGTGGAGCCTGGTCATGGCGGCAACGATGATCATCGTCGCGCCGCTCCTGCTCGCGTTCCTGTTTTTCCAGCGCCAGTTCATTCGCAGCTTCCTGTGCTCCGGCATGAAGTAGGACGCTGCCGAAGCCGGCTGCCCGGGCTGAAAACCGCGTGAGAATTCGCCCCCGACCGCTCGCCTGGGATGCGCCTGCCCAGGGCTGTTTCGCGCTATCGCGATTCTGGCTATAGTTTGTGCAATATGCGAGCGCCAGCCGTCGCGCCCGATCGTCTTGAAGGATTGTCTATGCGCCGCCCGATCGCCATCGCCCTGCTCATCCTGCTGATCATTTCTCTGCTGGTCAGTGGATCGCCCCCTGCGCGCGCCCAGGATGGGGCAGGTCCCACGGTGCACATCGTCCAGGCCGGCGACAACCTGTACCGCATCGCCCTGCGCTACGGCGTGACGATCGAGGCGCTGATGGCCGCGAACGGGCTGACGACGACCAGCGTCATCGTCCCCGGCCAGGCGCTGGCTATCCCCGGCCCGCTGGCTCCTCTCCCTGCATTTGCCGCGACTATCCCCGCCGGCGCGCGGACGCACCGCGTGGTAGAAGGGGAGTCGCTGCTGCAGATCGCGCGGCGCTACAACGTGACACTGGACGCGCTGGCCCGCGCCAACAACATCACCCACGCCGCGCTGATCGTGCCGGGCCAGGTGCTCATCATCCCCACCGGCGGCACGGCAGACCTGGGGCTGGTCGGCGTGGCCGCGCCCGTGCAGCCGGTCCGGCCTCCGGCGACGGACCTGGGCATCCTGCCCGCCGACGCATCCAGCGCCCCTGCCGCGCTGCAAAGCGCGCCGCAGATGCCAGCCCATACACCGGTCGCGCCCGCCAGCGTCGCGCCGGTCGAAGTCCTCGCGGAAGCCACGCCGTCCGCGACGCCTGAACCGCCGCCCAGCGCCACACTCACCCCCGCCGCGACCGCCACCAGCACGCCCACCGCCACCATCCCGACGCCCGTCATCAGCGGCACCTTCGACGCCGAGCTGGTCGCGCCAGACCTGGGCATCCTCGCCCCGCCGCCAGAGACCGAGCCGCCCCAGGACGTGACAACTTCCCCGGAAGCCGCCGCCCTCACCGCGCCGGACGAATCGGCCAGCCTGCCGGAGCAGCCGGCTGATGTGTCTGCGGAAGCAGAAGCGGACGTCGCTCCTGTGCCTGCGCCCGCTGACGAGGCGCTCAGCGCGGCAGAGCAGCCCGCCGCAGTCCCGGCGGAACCCGCCGCGAACGCCGCCCTGGTGCCCGGCTCTATTGACGAGACGCTCAACACGCCCGACCTGGGCATCATCGCCCCGGACACGGCGGCCTGGGTGCGCCAGCCGGGACTGTTCACGACGGGGGGGGCGCGCGTCCGCGAGATCTTCGAGCGCGGGCAGGCGCGCGGCAACAATGCCCACGCTTTCTCCAAGGTAGGGGACTGCAACAGCGAGCTGCCCTTCTTCCTGGGCCGCTTCGACAGCGGCGACTACGACCTGGGGCCATACGCCTATTTGCAGCCCACCATTGACCACTTCGCCGGATCGTTCGGGCGGCAGAGCATGGCCGTGTGGACGGGCAGCCACGCCTGGTCTGTGCTCGATTCTACCTGGGCGAACCCGGCCCTGTGCCTGCCCGGTGAGACGCCGCTCGGCTGTGAGTTTCGCCTGAACCGGCCCAGCATCGTGCTGATTCGCCTGGGCACCAACGAAGCCTACAGCCCGGCGCTGTTCGAGAAGCATATGCGCGCGATCATCGAGTATTCTATCGAGCAGGGCGTCATCCCGGTCTTGGGGACGAAAGCCGATCAGCTTGAGGGGAGCGACCACATCAATGACATCGTGCGCCAGCTCGCGGCGGAATATGAGGTGCCGCTGTGGGATTTTGGGCGGGTGGCGAGCACGGTGCCAGGGCGCGGCCTGCGTGAAGACGGCTTCCACATGACCTGGTACCCGCTCACCTACGGCGATCCGCGCGCGCTGCAAGCCGGACATTCCGTCCACAACCTGGCCGCGTTGATCGCCCTTCACACTGTCTGGCAGAGCGCGCTGACGAGCGTGGGCTGAGCGGGGAACTTCGCCTCACCGCGCCTGCTCCGGCCTCCCGGTCTTCCGATCTGGCAGAAGCGATCCCCTGCGCGCTGAAGTCAGCAGCCAGCCGTCAGAGGCCGTTGAAAGGCCCCGATCTGGCGGGTTTACCTCACCCCTAAATCCCCTCTCCACACGCGGAGAGGGGACTTAATCGCCCGGCGATTCCCCCCTCTCCGTTTACAGAGAAGGGGCGGAAGGTGGGGTTCGCAAACGGTTTCTGATAGCTGATACTGGCGGGTTTACCTCACCCCTAAATCCCCTCTCCACACGCGGAGAGGGGACTTAATCGCCCGGCGATTCCCCCCTCTCCGTTTACAGAGAAGGGGCGGAAGGTGGGGTTCGCAAACGGTTTCTCAATCGGCAGGGGCGACCGCCCGGCGCGGTGAGCGCGCCTGCACAGCCATCATCACCAGCACCATGGCCAGCGTCTCGGCAAGCAACAGCAGAGTCATCGCCGGCGTGCTCACGCGGTCGAACAGCACACCTTGCAGCCAGGGCAACGTCGCCGCGCCCAGGCTGCCCATCGCCACGACGACGCTCGTCGCCTTGCCCGGCCCGTTGGGGAACGTCGCCGTGGTGATGGCGACAATCGTCGGGTAAGGCGGGCCAGACCACAGACCGAGCACGAGCACAGCCAACACCGTCAGGACGGCACTGCCATGCCCCACCGCCAGCAGAGCGCTGCCGCCCACCAGGCCCAACAGACACGCCCATAACACCGTCTGCGGCGTGAAGCGCGCGCTGTAGAGTGCCCCCAGAATGCGCCCGATGGTCAGCGCCAGCCAGTAGCCGGACGTGATCAGCGCGCCCGCTTCCTTGCCAAGCGCAGTCGTGCGATCCACGTAGGCAGTCGTCCAGGCCCCCATCCCCGCTTCCAGCCCCACGAACAGCAGCAGCAGAAAGCCGAGCGCCCATAGCAGCGCCACCCGGTAGCTGAACCCATTGGCGCGCCCGGCGCTGACCGGCGGGGCCGGCAGAGGCACGTTGTCCAACTGCCAGACCAGCGGCAGCGGGATCAGAATGGCTACGAAGCCGAGTCCGAAAGCGGGGAGCGCCGAATCCCACAAGGCCAACGTCAATCCGGCCACCGCCGGGCTGATGACTGAGCCGACGCCGTAAAAAGTGTGCAGCAGATTGAGCATGGGCACGCTGCGCCGCGCGAAGCGGTGCGCGATCAGCAGGTTGATGCTGATGTCTACCGCGCCGAAGCCGAACCCATACACAAAGCCAATGACCAGCGTTGCGGTCAGGCTGTGGCTGAACAGGATGCCCAGGGTGCCCAGCCCCAGCAGCGTAGCCCCGACCAGGATCACCGGGCGCTGCCCCAGGCGGTCGTTGAGCGGCCCGGCGACGATCTGTGCGGCCATTGTCCCGACGAATGTCGCCGTAATCAGCCCGCCAAGCGCCGCCAGATCGCGCCCGATCTGGTCGGCCAGGTTGGGCAGCGCCGGGCCGAGCGCCCCGCCCAGCCAGCCAATGGCTATGAACAGGGCGAAGGCCATCACCATGAGTTTTCGGGGGGACATGAGAGCTTGCTCCTGAAGAGGGGGACGCCGCGCGTCCGCACGCTGGGAGTGTATTACCGCCAAAGCGGGTGAGTGTCAAGCGGCACGAGCGCGCGGGTTGCGCGCAAACTCTGTCGGGCGGAGCCGCGGCAGAGTGTCACGCAGCATGGGGTTCTGCTACGGAATCCGGCTATAGAGGCTTACTCTCTGTCAGTGGCAACATAGGCCCCCGTATCGTACCAGAAGTCGGTTGACCTCACTCCCGGCTCTCTTCCCACACGCGGAGAGAGGGTCCTGTTCAGGGCGCTGCTCTGCTGTGTCTCCGTAGGGATGTATAAGCCATACGCCCCTGTGGAAGCGTGTCGCCAACAGCCTCTCTTGTGGGGGAAGGGCCGGGGTGAAGATTTCGACAACTGCCTGGTCACTCCTGCGCGATCTCGCCCAGAACACCCTTGCCAGGCGCGCCGCTTCGCACTAGAGTCAGGGCAGAGACGCGCACACCAGGAGCTATCATGCCATCCGCCACCATGATCGCCATCGTCGGCGCGGGCGAGCTGGGCGTGGAAATCGCCCAGGCCGTCGCGCTGGGGGGCTGGCCCGTCGTGCTGCACGACACCGACGAGTCAGCGCTGCGCCGCGCCGTCGGGCGCATCAGCCGCCGCCTGGAGAAGGCCGCCCGCCTGGGCCGCCTCAGCGCGCAGGAAGCGCGCCGGGCGCGGCGTGTCTTCACGCTGAGCAGCGACCTGGCCGCCTGCGCGCCCGCTGGGCTGGTCATCGAGGCCATCCAGGATCGCATGGGCCTGAAGGGGGCGCTCTTTCAGGCGCTCGATGCGCTGGTCAGCCCGGACGCGATCCTGGCGACGAGCACCAACACGCTGTCAGTCACCCGGCTGGCCGCCCCCACGCGCCATCCGCAGCGCGTGATCGGGCTGCATTTCCCGCGCCCCGCCCATGTCATGCGCCTGGTGGAAGTCGTGCGCACGCCCACCACCCGCCAGGACATCCTCGACCAGGCCATGCTGCTGGTGCGCGGCTTCGCCAAAACGCCGCTGCTGGTGGACGACACGCCCGGCCTGATCGTCAACCGCGTCGCCCAGGCGTACTTCAGCGAGGCGCTGCGCCTGCTGGACGGCGGAGGCCTGGACGAGGCGACCGTAGACCGCCTGCTAGAGGCGGCGGGTTTCCCGATGGGGCCATTCCGCCTGATGGACTTCCTGGGCGTGGATCGCGTGCTGGAGATGACCGAGTCGCTGTACGAGGCGACCTTTCACGTGCCGCGCTACCGCCCGCAGCCGCGCCTGCAGCGCCTGGTGGAGGCCGGGCGCATCGGTCGCGGCAACCCGCTGGGCGGCTTCTTCCCCGCGCCGCCGAAGGACGGCTCCTAGACTATGCGCGTGCTGATCGTGGGCGAGGTGCCTTTTGTGGACACGCTGGCCGGGCTGTGTCTGGCCAAGAACCACAAGGTAGACCTGTTCGTGGCCGACGACTTGGAAGGCCAGGAGACGCTGGATAAGATGGTGCGCGCCGCCAGCCGCTGCCAGATCGCCATCGAGTCGCTCAACGACTCGCGCGAGAGCAAGCAATGGCTGGTCGAGGGCATCGAGGCGAATATCTCTGACGAAGCGATCCTGCTGGTCAGTGCGCTGGCAGCCAGCGCCACCGAGGTCGCCAGTTGGACGGAGCGCCCGGCGCGCGTGGCCGGTTACGGCCTGCTGCCGCCCATCGCCGTCACCGGGCTGGTCGAGTTCGCGCCCGCCCTGCAAACCGACTTCGACACGGCGGCGCGCGCCCGTCGCTTCTGGGAGGAGCTGGGCTTCAGCGTCGTGCGCGTGCCCGATGGCACAGGGCTGGTGCGCCCGCGCATGGTCTGCGGCCTGATCAACGAGACGGTGCAGACCATGACCGCCCACAACCTGAGCGCCGAAGCGGCAGACAGCGCCGTGCAGCTCGGCCTGAATCACCCGCGCGGCCCACTCTCGTGGGCCGACGAGATCGGGCTGGATGTGGTGGTCGGCACGCTGGAAGGGCTGTGGCGCGCCTGGGGCGACGAGCGCTATCACCCCGCGCCGCTGCTGCGTCAGAAGGTCTACGCCGGGCATCTGGGCCGCAAGGCCGGGCGCGGCTTCTACGACTACGACGCGAACGCGCCGCGCTCCTCCGCGTCATGAGCGGCCTCTGCGAGGGTCTCTGATCGCTGGCGCGCCCCCCCCAAAAAAAAGACTTCCAAAGTTTTCGAGAACTTCGGAAGCCTGGAACCGGCCCTACTCCCCGGCCAGCTCGCTCACTGCCGCGCGAAAACGCCCGGCATCGGGCATTCCTGTCTCGCGCAGCACGACGCGCCCCGCGCCGTCGAAGAGCAGTGTCGTGGGCACCATTTTCACGTCATAGGCGCGCGCCGCCTCGCGCCCGACCCCGCTCAGCAGGTCGAGCCGCAGGACTGTCGCCCGCCCTCTTACATCCCGCTCCAACCCATCCACGATGGGCTTAGTCAGCGTGCAGGCCGTTCAAAGGTTCGAGTACCACTCGACGATAGTCGGCTTGCCGCCCGTCAGGCGGGCCTGCAGATCGTCCATCGTCTTGACATCGCTCGGCCTGATGTACCACACGATATGGATCAGCACGAAGCCCGCCAGCGCAACGACGGCCAGGCCGGTCAGCCCGGTCTTGAGCAGGGACAGACTCGCTGCCAGGGGCATGATCTCCTCATCTCCTCCGCGCGTGCACAGTGCCAGGGAAAATTACGGATTGCGAAACGCGAATCGCGGATTGTGCAAGCGTGCTCCGCGTGTGCATGGCGCTATCTCGTTGGATGCGTGCCGCGCGCGAAGGTTGCAGCCGGAACTGCCCGCTCACTCCGCGCCCTGCAGAATGGCCATGATCGCCGCCGCCGAAGGCTCCGCGTGGTGCAACCGATTGGGGTGCGCAGCGCGAATGCCCGCCAGCGCATCGCGGTGATAGCCGATCGTCGCGTCGGGGTCTTTGAGGACGTGCCCGGTCAGGATGCCGACGACGGTCTCGTGTGGGCGGATGACGCCCGCCTCGGCCAGGGCGCGCGTCCCGGCCAGCGAGCAGGCCGACGCCGGCTCGCAGCCGATGCCTTGCCGGTCAATCAGCGCCTTGGCATCCATGATCGCCTGGTCGCTCACCTGGGCGACGACACCGTCCGTCCAGCGCAGGGCGCGCACGGCCTTCGGGTAATTGACCGGGTTGCCGATCTTGATCGCGGTGGCGATGGTCTCGGCGTGCAGTGCCTCATAGCGGGCGAAACCACTCTGGAAGGCGCGGTAGAGCGGGTTGGCCCCTTCCGCCTGGATAATCGCCAGGCGCGGCGGGCGGTCAATCAGGCCAAGCTGGTGCAGCTCGTGCAGCGCCTTGCCGAAGGCCGAGCTGTTGCCCAGGTTGCCGCCGGGGCACACCACCCAGTCCGGCACCTGCCAGCGAAGCTGCTGGATCGTCTCGAAGATGATGGACTTCTGCCCCTCCAGCCGGAAGGGGTTGACCGAGTTGAGCACGTAGATGCCCAGCGCGTCGGCGATCTCGCGCACCAGGGCCATGTTGCGGTCGAAGTCGGCGCTGATCTGCACGCACGTCGCGCCATAGGCGATGGCCTGCGACAGCTTGCCCAGCGCGATCTGCTGGTCCTGGAAGAAGACGATGCCTTCCATCCCGGCGTAGGCGGCGTAGGCGGCCATGGAGGCCGAGGTGTTGCCGGTGGAGGCGCAGGCCACGCGGCTCATGCCCAGGACACGCGCCTGGGTCACGCCGCTGGTCATGCCCCGGTCTTTGAACGAGCCGGTCGGGTTCTCGCCCTCGTGCTTGAGGTGGAGCGCGCCCACGCCCGCCCACGCCGCCAGCGCGGGCGCGGGGTAGAGGTTGGTGTTGCCCTCGCTACGCGTGACGATCTGCGCGTCGGCCAGGCCGGGGGCGATCAGCTCCCTGAAGCGCCACACGCCGCTGCGGGTTGGCGCGTCGAGTGCCCCCAGCCGCTGGTCGAACAGCTCGCGCGAGACCGTCGCCCGCAGCGCGTCCAGGTCGTGCTGCACATCGAGCAGGCCGCCGCACGTTTCGCAGGTGTACAGCACGGCGTTGATGGGGTATTCTTGTCCGCAGTCCATACATTTGAGCAAGCTGAACATCGTATCCGCCTCATGGTGTGCCTGAGAGCGCATAAAACCTGCCAGCGGCGAGAGGGCTGCTCTGCTGCCCCCGGTCTTCGTCCGCTGCTCTGCGCCTACGGGGCCGCCGACCGCCACAAGGATAGCACCGATCATGGGGATTGCCAGAGCAGCAGCCTTCGCGCCGGCCAGCATGGGCAACTACGGCGTGGCGTTTGATGTCATCGGCGTGGCTTTCGCCGAGCCGGGCGACGTGATCAGCGCGGAATGGCGCGACCAGCCCGGCGCGATCATCGCCTCGATCGAAGGGGACGGCGGGCGGCTGCCGCTCGATCCGGCCCAGAATACGGCGACCGTCGCCGCCAACAGCCTGCTCAGGCACCTCGGTCTGCGGCGGGGCGTCAGTCTGGCGCTGCAAAAAGGGCTGCCGCTGGGCAGTGGCCTGGGCAGCAGCGCGGCCAGCGCGGTCGCCGCAGTGGTGGCCATCAACGCGCTGGCCGGCGAGCCGCTGTCGCGCGAGGAGTTGCTGCCCGCCTGCCTGGACGGCGAGGCGCTGATCAGCGGCTACCATCCCGACAACGCCGGGCCGAGCCTGCTCGGCGGCATCACCCTGATCACCGGCGCGCACCTGACCGAGATTCGGCGGATGCCCGTGCCGGACAACCTGCGCTTTGCCCTGGTCACGCCAGACCTGTCCGTGTCTACGGCGGCAGCGCGCGCGCTGCTGCCCAAGACCGTGCCGCTGCGGGCGATGGTCGCGCAGACGGCGGCGGTCGCCCGGCTGGTGGACGCCCTGCATCGCGGCGACCTGGAAGCGATGGCCGAGGCGATGGAGCGCGACGGGATCATCGAGCCGGCGCGCTCCAGCCTGATCCCCTTGCTGGCCGAGGCGCGCGCTGCTGCCAAGCGGGCCGGGGCGCTCAACCTGGTCATCAGCGGGGCCGGGCCGACGCTGGCCGCCGTCTGCGCCGGAGACGAGACGGCGGGGCGCGTCGCGGCGGCGCTGGGCGCGCTCTACGACGGGGCGGGCATCGGCTGCATGGCCCGTGCGACCAGCGTTTCGGCGGAAGGGGCGCGCGTGCTGGCGGTGGAGTAGCGATCAGCCGCCAGCAATTTGCGCGGGGCGAGGTCTGATCCGGGCGCTAAGAGGCCGTTCGAGAACCTCACCTCCCGGCAAAAGAAGCGCGATGCGCTGGTTTCGTAGGGGCGCAGCAGCGTGTCACCCGCTGTAGGGTTATCCCAACCGGACGTCGTAGGGTTATACCGAGTTGATGCGGGAAGCGGGCAGATTTACCTCACCCCTCATTCCCCTCTTCGCGTGTGGAGAGGGGGCGGAACCCCAGCAGACTCCCCTCTTTCCGCATGTGGTAGGGGTGAGGTCAACCGGCCAGCCAGGGCTTCGCAAACGGGCGCTCAGAGGGGGTGGCTCAGTCTTCGGCCAGCAGCGCCGCGACCATCTGCCGGAATTCGCGCGGAGACACCGGCTTGCTCGACCAGCGGTCAATGCGCGGATCCACCGTGGCGGGGGCGACGCTCGGCCCGGTCGCGGTCAGGACCATCACCCGCATGGCGTCCAGCCGGGGCACTTCCTTGACACGGCGCAGCACGTCATAGCCGTTCACGCCGGGCATGGCCAGGTCCAGGATGAGCAGATCGGGCGTCTGTTCGCCGAGCAGGACAAGCGCCTGTTGGCCGCCGTGCGCGAGCAGCACGCGGCATCCCAGGGGGCGCACCATCGCTGCGAATAGCTCCAGCAGCCCCAGCTCATCGTCAACGATCATCACCAACGGTTCGCTCAACAGAATTCACCTTCTCCCTGCCTGGCTCCACAGCCAGCGTCAGCGATCTTGTGCGGCTGTCGCCGTCCCGGCGAGGCGTACCCCTCAAGGATGTTCTTTGACTCTGTCGGGCGCATACAGGAGTTCCTGCCAGGGCTTGTGACTCTGCGCCCCCGCGACGGGCGCTGCAAGGCGGCGCTCCTGCTGGCAATAGGCGTCACTATAGCGCGGGAGCGCAGATCGCGCGAGTTCTCGCCAGGAGCGCCTGTCCCGGTGAGGTGCTCGCCACTCTACGACAGCCCCCTCTCCAGCCGGGCTAGAGAGGGGGACTTGGATAGTAGAGACAGGCGAGGTGTGGAGGGGTGTGCCCCTATTGCAGGGCGAAGGTGATCGTCACTTGCATGTCCACGCGCAGCGTGCCCTGGCTGATCGCAGCAGACTCAGCGTAGGCCGCGCCACCACCGCCCAGGCCGATCGGAGGGCCGTACACGTTGCCACCCTCGGTGATAGTCAGCGGCTCGCCGACGCTCAAACCGAGCGCCGCCGCCAGCAGGCTCGCCCGCGACTGCGCGTCGGCCACGGCCAGGTCGCGCGCTTCGGCTTCCAGGCCCGCGCGGTCTTCGATGTCGAACTGGAGATAGTTGACCATGTTCGCGCCCGCCTGCACCGCCGACGCCAGCAGCTCGCCAACCGTTTCCGTCTGGCGGACGATGACGGTGACGCCCACTGAGACGCGATACTGTGGCTGGCCCATCTCGCCCGTCGAGGCCGGGTTATAGCCGTAATCCTGGTAGATCGAGTAGTGATCGGTGCGAATATCCTCAGCGGCGACGCCGCCGGCCTTCAGGGCGTCCATGACGGCGTTCATGCGGGCGGTTGTCTCGTCCATGGCCGCCACGATGTCGGCGTTGACGACTTCGACACCCAGGCCCAGCATCACGATGTCCGGCGCGCCAAAGGCCGAGCCATAGCCGGTCACAGTGATCGTGCGCGGCGACTCGCCCGCCTGCTGCTGCGGCGCGGCGCTCGCCGGCTGCGCGCGGAAGCTCAGCGCGCCACCCATAACCGCGATCAACACGGCCAGAGTTCCCACCATCATCAGGGCTTTCTTGTGAGACATTGCGTGCCTCCTCAGACACACTTCAAGCGGACACATGAGATCATCCTAGCAGGCATTGCCATCTGGCACTGCACGCCGGCACCGCTGTCTGCCGTGCGACTGCCTGCCGGAATCTAGACGCTGGTCGCGGCTCAAAGGTTCCACAGTGCGCCAGAATCGGTGGAATCCCCCAGCAAAGCGAGGGAGTATGGTCAAGCCGGGCGGGGCGAGGCTGAGGGTGCAGAATCCTGGAACCGCCGGGGCGCAGAGGGCACAGAGAAGAACGTACACTTTATTTTCCTCTGCGCTCTCTGCGCCTCGGCGGTGATCCTTTGCTCCAGAGTCCGGCGTTTGGATAGGCGCTGCCTTATCACGTCTGGTTTACCTCCTCCCCGCTCGGCGCCCGGCGAGTCGCTGCCGCCCTGCACGCGCGCTGGCGTTGCGCCGGTTGTCAAAACGCGCCACGCACGGTAAGGTTCAGCCACTCGCCCGCGTTGAGCTGCGGGCGTCTTGTCAGGACGGGTGTGTGGACTCCGTGCTCGAAGCGCTGCTGGTGTTGGCGGCGGGCCTCTATCTGGCCGCCGTCGTGCTGCTTGCGGTGTTCGTGGGCAGCTTCGGCGTGCTGATCGCGCTCTATCTGCGGGCGCGCTGGCAGGATTCTCAGCGCGAGCGCGCCGGAGTGGTAGGGGCGTATCGCCATACGCCCTCACAAGGGCGCTGCTCTGCTGCGCCTCTGCGAGACGAGCAGACAGGGACAACGGCGCCCGGCACCCTGCCCCCGGTGACGATCCAGCTTCCGATCTACAACGAAGCGCACGTCGTCGAGCGGCTGGTCGCCGCCTGCGCCCGCCTGGATTACCCGCGCGACCGGCTGCACATCCAGATCATTGACGACTCGACCGACGAGACGACGCACCTGCTGCGCCAGGCCATCAGCGCCTGGCAGGGGCCGGGCGCGCCGCCGATGACTCTGCTGCGCCGCCCGGCCCGCGCCGGCTACAAAGCCGGGGCGCTGGCCTATGGGCTGGAGCGGGTCACCACGCCATTCGTCGCCATCTTCGACGCCGATTTCGTCCCGTCGCCGGACCTGCTGCGGCGGGCGATGCCGCACTTCGCGACGGATGTGCGCTTGGCCCTGGTGCAAACGCGCTGGAGCCATCTCAACGCGGCAGATAACCTCCTCACGCGCGCCCAGGCGCTGAACACCGACGGCCATTTCATCATCGAGCAGATCGCGCGCAGCCGGGGCGAGCTGCCCATGTCCATGAACGGGTCGGGCGGCGTGTGGCGCGTGTCCGCGCTGCGCGACGCGGGCGGCTGGTCCGCCGCCACGCTGACCGAAGACCTCGATCTGTCGTACCGGGCATTGCAGCGCGGCTGGCGCTTCGCCTACCTGCCAGACGTGGCCGCGCCGGGCGAGCTGACCCCGCAGGTGCAGGCGTACAAGTTGCAGCAGCGGCGCTGGGCGACCGGCATGACGCAGAACCTGCTGCGGCACGCGCTGCCGCTGCTGCGTGCGCGACGCTACGCGCCCTGGCAGCGGATCATGGGGCTGATGCACCTGGGCCAGTACGCCGCCCAGCCGCTCATCCTGCTGACCTTTCTGCTGGCACCGCCGCTGATCGCCGGGGGGATGTTCGCCCGCCTGCCGAACCTGGGGCCGCTCGGTGCGGTGGGCGTCATCCCGCCGCTGATGGTGATCCTGGCCCAGCGCGCCCTCTATCCGGACTGGCCGCGCCGCCTGCTGTTCATGCCCGTGCAGGGGATGATCGGCGTGGCGATCGTGCTCAATAACACTGCCGGCGTGCTGGACGCGCTGACCGGCTCGCGGGCGGCGCGCGAGTTCAGGCGCACGCCCAAGTTCAGCGCGGCGGGCGCGGACTGGGCGCGCAGCCGCTACGCGCTGCCCGCCGACCGCATCACCCTGGGCGAGCTGGCCCTGGCCGCTTACGCGCTCGGCGGGCTGGGGATCGCCCTGGCCCGGCTGCCCGCGCTGGCTCCCTATTTCGCCACCTACGCGTTCTCGTTTGCTGCCTTCGCCCTGTGGAATCTCGCCCAGACGCGGCACGCGCGCCGGGCCGAGGGGGAGGTCAGGCGGGCGCGCCAAAGGGCGATCCCCCTGCGCCACAAGGCGGTATACTTGCAGTCCAGCGGCAAATGGCTGGGCGCATCAGAGCAGCGCCCCTACGTGAGCAGGCTATCCCCGCCCGGCGAGGAAGACTCATGAGTCGGGCGAAACACCGCTAAGCGCATCCAAAGGAGCATCGCATGTATCTCGACCAGGAAATCGCCGAGCAGCCCGTCGTGCTGCAGCGCCTGCTGAGCGAAGAAAGCGCCACCGCCCAGCAGATTGCCGCCGCCATCCGCGAGTTCGACCCGGCGTTCATCTGCATCGCCGCGCGCGGCACGTCGGACAACGCGGCCCGCTATGCCCAGTATCTCTTCGGGGCGCAGGCGCGGCTGCCCGTCGCGCTGGCCACGCCCTCGCTGCACACGCTCTACCAGGCTCCCCCCAACCTGGCCCGCGCCCTGGTGATCGGCATCTCGCAGTCGGGGCGCGGCGAAGACATCCGCCAGGTGATCGCCGACGCCCGCGAGCAAGGTGCGCTGACTGTCGGTATCACCAACGACGCGCAGTCGCCCATCGCGCAGACGGCGGCCTATCACCTGCCGCTGCTGGCCGGGCCAGAGCTGAGCGTCGCCGCGACCAAGACCTACACGGCCCAGCTCGTCGCCATCGCCATGCTGGTGACCGCGCTGGCCGACGAGGACGCGCTGCGCGCGGCGCTGGCCCGCCTGCCCGGCTATGTGGCGCAGACGCTCACCGAGCACATCGCCTCGCCGCTGGCAGAGCCGCAATGGGTCGAGCGCTACCGCTACATGGACGCCTTCGCCACCATCGGGCGCGGCTACAACTACGCCACCGCCTTCGAGATCAACCTCAAGATCAAAGAGTTGTGCTATATCGCGGGCGAGTCCTACAGCGAGGCGGACTTCCGGCACGGCCCCATCGCCGTCATTGATCGCGGCTTCCCGGTCATCGTCATCGCGCCGGCGGGCCAGACGCTGCCTGCGCTGCTCGATCTGCTCGATCAACTGCGCGACCGGGGGGCCGAGCTGCTGGTCATCTCCAACGAAGAAGCGGCCTTCGCCCATGCCCGGCACGCCATGCGCCTGCCCGCCGACATGCCCGAATGGTTGACGCCGATCGCGGCGGTGGTGCACGGGCAGGTCTTCGCTATGCGCCTGGCGCTGGTCAAGGGGCACGAGGTAGACCGCCCGCGCGGCCTGACCAAAGTGACGGTAACGCGCTAGCGCGAGTTTATGCGCTCTTGGCTCCCGATCCCTTTTCCGAGCCGCACGCAGGGGCCGAGGAAGAGGGTCGGGTGCTGCAGCGGACTTCGGAAGCCTGCGCAGGCTTCCGAAGTCCGCTCCGCCGAACGCCCCCGCGCAGAGGCGAGGGAGGGCGGCGCATCCGCCAGGCTCTCACTCTTCGTAGAGAAAGGGTCTGGGGTGAGGGAGACAACTCCCCAGTTGACTTCTGGCAACCCATCCGTAGCTTTCCCTCTTACATTTTTTTTGAAACGCTGCCTGAGTGGATATATACTTGTCGTCCATCCCACTGCGACGTGGTGAAGCTCATCCAATACTCCGCCCGAGACATCTAGCTCATCTAACGCCAAGGAGGACGTATATGCGGTACAGACTGTTTGCTGGTGTGGTGACCCTCAGCCTGCTGGTCGCTGCGGCAGCGGGGGCACTGTCTTTCTCGCGGGCGACGCCCGCCGCTGCGCAGGCTGATGACTTCGCGTGCCCCTCGACCGGGGGGACGCTCATCACCGCCATCACGGACGACCCCGTGAGCCTGAACGGCATCTACGCCAACGATGGCGCGTCGGTGTCGGTCCTGTCTTACGTATTCAATCCCCTGACGCTGGGCGGCGAGAACTGGGGCACCGAGATCAAAGGCGACCTGGCCGAAAGCTGGGAAACCAGCGACGATGGGCTGACCTGGACCTTCCACCTGCACCAGGGCGTGCTGTGGCACGACGGCCAGGAATTGACGGCTGAGGACGTGGTCTACACCTTCCAGACCATCCAGACCTCCGAGGAAGACATTGCGCCGTTCCGGCCCCGCTTCATGCAGGGCGGTGAGCCGATCCAGTTCGAAGCGACGGACAAGTACACGGTGGTGGCCACCCTCAACGCGCCGAACGCCTCCTTCTTCACTGACATCAGCGTGCCGATCGTGCCCAAGCACGCTCTTGAGGGGCAGGACCTGCGTGAAGGCCCCTTCAATCGCGCGCCCATCGGCTCTGGCCCGTTCAAGGTCGTCGCATGGAACACCGCCGAGAGCATCGTCCTGGAAGCGAACGAGAACTACTTCCGGGGCCGCCCGTGCATTGACCGCCTGATCTTCCGCATCATCCCCGATGAACAGGCGCAGGTGGCGGCGCTGCAAACCGGCGAAGTGGACTTCCTGCCCGGTGTGCCGGGTGCATCGGTGGCAGCCCTGGAGAACAACCCCGATTTCACCGTCTCTGTGGCCGAGCAGGACAGCCTGTTCCAGATGTTCTTCAACCTGGCCAATCCCAAGTTCCAGGATGTGCGCGTGCGCCAGGCGCTGATGATCGCCATTGACCGCCAGGCGGTTGTGGACATCGCGCGCCAGGGCTATGGCGTGGTGCACAACTCGCACTTCGACCACACGGTGCCCTTCTATCGCCAGGACAAGCAGGGCGGCTATGACTACGATCCCGAACGGGCCGGCCAACTGCTGGACGAGGCGGGCATCAGCGATACCAATGGCGATGGCATCCGCGATCTCAATGGCGAGCCGTGGGTGCTCCACATCGTCTCGTTCGCTGGCGGCTTCCGCGACTACTCCAAGTTCGCCGTGGCCGTGCAGGCCTTCTGGACGGACATCGGGGTGCAGACAGAGCTTGAGCTGCGCGATCTTTCGACCATGGTCGAGCAAATCTACCAGGAACGCAAGGTGGATAAGCCCTTCGAGGTCATGACTTCCGGCTGGAGCGTCATCGGCCCCGAACCCAACAGCTACGCCAACTTCTACATGTGGACCGACGCGCTCGGCCCCAATATCCCGAACTATCGCAACGAAGAGGTCAACGCCCTCTTCGAGCAGGCACGCATCGAGTCCGACTTCGACACACGCATGGCCCTTTACGAGCAGATCGAAGCCATCCTGTGGGAAGAGCTGCCGACTCTGCCGCTCTATCGCAACACTGAGCCAGCCGTGATCAGCAGCCGCTTCAACCTCGAGGACGCGATTCTGGACATCTCGATCGGCACCAACTTCCGCCATCCAGAGCGCCTCTACCAGAACTAGGGGGCCGCTTTCTGCCCAACACAGTCTGCCGGGGACGGAGCATCGTCCCCGGCTTGTTATCGCATCTTGAGCAGGTGGCAGTCGCAGCATGACCCGCTATCTCTTGCGCCGCATTGTCCAGATGATTCCGCTGCTGATCGGAATCTCGATTCTGGCTTTCCTGATCATCCGGCTTGCGCCCGGCGATCCGACGGTCGTCTACATTGACCCGAACAAGCCGCCGCCCAGCGCAGAAGACCTGGCGCGGCTGCGCGCCAGGCTGGGGATGGACGATCCGCTGCCGGTGCAGTACGCGCACTGGCTGGTGAACGCCGTCCAGGGCGACCTGGGGTTTTCGCTCTCCGGGCGGCGCCCGGTCGCAGCCGAGATCGGCGAACGGCTGCCCAACACGTTGCTGCTGGGCCTGGTATCGCTGCTGGTGACCATCGTCATCTCGATCCCGGTCGGCGTTCTGTCCGCCGTGTATCGCTACACGCTGCTGGACTATGCGATCACCTTCCTGTCGTTTGTCGGGCTGAGCGTGCCGGGGTTTGTGGTGGCCCTGTTCCTCATCCAGTTCTTCGCTGTAGAGATGCGCTGGCTGCCGTCCACGGGGATGCACGACGTGCGCGAACAGTATAGCGGGCTGCGCGCCGTGCTGGACGTGGCCGAGCACCTGGTCTTGCCGGCGATCGCCCTCAGCGCGGCGTCCATCGCCCGCTGGGCGCGCTACCAGCGATCGAGCCTGCTCAACGTGCTGACCCAGGACTATATCCGTACCGCGCGCGCCAAAGGAGCGCGCGAGCGGCGCGTGCTGGGCCTGCACGCCCTGCGCAACGCCCTGCTGCCCATGATCACCCTGGGCGGGCTGTCCATTCCGCAGCTTGTGTCAGGAGCGTTCATCATCGAGTACGTGTTCGGGTGGCCGGGCATGGGACGCCTGGCGGTGAACGCGGCCCTGCGCCGCGACTACCCGGTGATCATGGGCGTCACCATGATCTCCGCCATCTTCATCGTCCTGGGCAACTTCCTGGCCGATCTCGCTTATCACTGGGCAGACCCGCGCATCCGCTATGAATGAGCAGACTGTTCAGCTTACTGGCAAGCCCGGCCAGGAGAGCCTGTGGCGGCTCACCTGGCGCAATTTCCGGCGGCATCACCTCGCCGTGTTCAGCCTGGTGCTGCTGATCGCGCTGGGGACGATGGCGATCTTCGCCAATGTGCTGGCGCCGTACAATCCCAATGACATTGATCCGCGCAACCCGCTGGTGCCGCGCGGGACACCCCAACCGCCCAGCGCCGAGCACCTCTTCGGCACGGACAACTACAACCGCGATCTTTTTTCGCGCGCGCTGTATGGGATGCGCGTGTCGCTGGGAGTGGGCTTCCTGGCCATGCTGATCAGCATCGGCGTCGGCGTCCTGGTGGGGGCGCTGGCCGGCTATGCGGGCGGGCTGGTGGACAACGTGTCCATGCGCGTGGTGGATGTCTTCCTCTCGGTGCCCAGTTTCATCCTGTTTCTGGCGCTGAATGCCATCCTGGAGCCGAGCATCTGGAACATCATCCTGATCCTGGGCTTCTTTAGCTGGATGGACGTGGCGCGGCTGGTGCGCGCCGAGTTCCTGGCGCTCAAAGAGAGCGACTTCGTGCTGGCTGCGCACGCGATCGGCGTCTCTCCGCGCCAGATGGTGCTGGCGCACCTGCTGCCCAACGCGCTGGCCCCCATCGTCGTGGCGGCGACGCTGGTGGTGCCGTCGGCCATCCTCAGCGAGTCGGCGCTGAGCTACATCGGCCTGGGCGTGCCGCCCCCGGATGCCAGCCTGGGCAATATGCTGGAAGACGCCAAAGCCTGGATGCTGACCGCCTGGTGGATGTGGACGGTGCCCGGCGTGCTGATCAGCATCATCGTGCTGGCCTTCAACTTCGTCGGCGATGGGCTGCGCGACGCCTTTGACCCCATGCTCTACCGGCGCTGAGTGGCTGCTGTGAAGGACCGGCCACGCGAAGCGGGATGCGCCCCCCACGATCTCGTGCTGGCGGGGCGGTCCCGGCTCAGCGCGCGGCATGAGAGCACAGCGTTCCCAGGGCAACTCAACGGAGCGGCCATGTCGCCTTTTCCCCATCCTGGATTTCGTCGCCACATGCTCGCCACGCTGATCGTGGCGCTGCTGGCGATCCCCGCCTGGACGGCGTTGGCGGGCGGCCCGGCCCCCCAGGCTGCGCACGTCGAGCCGTCGCGCTTCGGCGTGGTGGAGGCGTACTACCGCCCGGACGACGCGCACGCGCTCGGCGTGGGCTGGGAGCGCATCATCTTCGAGTGGGCGCAGTTCCAGCCCAACAGCCCCGACGAGTTCCGCACCGAGGTGATCCCCGACGAGTGGCTGCGCGCGGCGCAGGAGAGCGGGCGGGAAGTGGTGGGGCTGCTCAAGAACACGCCGCGCTGGGCTTCGGCGATCCGCGAGCTGGGCGCGCCGCCCTTCGGCCTCGACCTGCCGGTTGACGATCCGGGCAACTACTGGGCGGCGTTTGTGCGCCAGGCGGTGGCCTACTACGGCGAAACGTGGGGCATCCGGCGCTGGATCATCTACAACGAGCCGGACATCCGCCCTGGCGAGCTGGGCTGGTACGAGTTCGATGGCGAGGTTGAGGACTATTACCAGATGCTCAAGGTGGCCTACCTGGCGGCCCGGTCGGTTAACCCGGACGCGGTGATCCACCTGGCGGGGATGGCCTGGTGGACTGACAAGGCCGCCGGGCGCGCGCCCTACCTGAAGCGGCTGCTGGACGTGGCGGCCCAGGACCCCGAAGCCCGCGAGCACGGCTTCTTCTTCGACGTGCTGATGGTGCACACCTACTTCAGCACGATCAACGTGTGGAACGTGATCGTCGAGACGGAGGGCCTGCTGTGGCACTACAACCTGCAGGGCAAGCCCATCTGGGTGGCGGAGACGAACGCCCGCCCCTCGCACGACCCGCGCGCAGCGACGCCGCCCCACCCAGCTTTCTCCGTGACCCTGCAACAGCAGGCCGACTACCTGGTGCAGGCGGCGGCGCTCAGCCTGGCGGCGGGAGTCGAGCGTTTTGCCGTGTACAGGCTGTACGACGATCACTTCGTGCCGGGCGTGACCGAGCCGTGGGGATTGGTGCGCTGGGATGGCACGCGCCGCCCCGCCTTTACGGCCTATCGCACCGTCATCCGCGCTTTCGAGGGGACGCTGCGCGCCCAGTGGCGCTACAGCGATCGCTCCTCACTGGTCGCGCTGGAGCAGCCCGGACGCACCGTGTACGTGATGTGGGCGCGCGAAAGCGACCCGGTGCGCTTCCACGTGGCGGCGCGGGACGATGATGCGTTCGCTACACGAGTGGGCGTGTTCGGGACGGAACACGAGCAAACAGCCCGCCGCGTGCCGGGCGTTGAAGGGCGCTGGTACGTGCTGGAAGCGCCCGGCGCGCGGCCCGACGCAGACGGCGCAGTGGTGGTTGAAGGCTCGCCGTTGATCCTGGTGGCAGAGGGAGCGCCGCGTGCAGTGTGGGTAGAGGTCAGGGGAGCGCGCTGGCGGCTGCGCTGACGGGCGAGCGAAGCCGAGCGCATCCTCCGTCGTCGCTTTTCTGTCGCGCTGCGCAACTCCCCCGCAGACGTGACGCCGCCCTTTCATCTCCCATTCCGATACATCGCGTTATACTATGTGCTTAGTTCGCCCGATCTCCTGGCCGGTGGCCCAAAGCTGGCAGCCGCCCGATCGCGGACAACCAATAACCAGTAACCCATAACAACCTGTTTTGGAGAACCTCGTCATGACCCACGCACTCACGCTCATTGCTCCGCGCTTCGTCCCGCCGCTCGATCCCGGCTTTCGCCCGGCAGTCCTGGCCAACCGCGCTTTTCTGGCGGAAGTCGCCGCATCGGGGGCCGGCGTGCCGCTGGTGCTCGGCCTGGAGCGCGTGGGCGGCACGCTGTCGCGCTTCGAGACGACCGTCTTCCCGGAAGGGCACCCGCGCGCCGAGGCCAATCTGCACTACGCCGAGCGGCTGGTCAAGTTCCTGCTGTGGCAGCGCGGCGGCTGGAAGGTCTACGCCGGCGGGCCGCGCGCCATCGGCGAGCACCTGCGCCGCACCTACGCGCCGGATGGCCCGCGCGCCTTCGACTACCATTTCATGGGCGAGCAGGTCTACCAGCAGCCGTTCACGGTCGTCCCCTGCGCGGCGGACGAGGTGCCCCCGGCCCACGAGAGCGAGAAGGCTCTGGGTCGCCATCTGGACGGCTGCCGCATCGGGTTCGACCTGGGCGCGTCCGACCTCAAGGTGTCGGCGGTGATTGACGGCGAGCCGGTCTTCAGCACGGAGATCGTCTGGGAGCCGCGCCAGAACAGCGACCCAGCCTACCATTACGAGCGCATCCTGGCCGCGCTGCAACTGGCCGCGTCCAAGCTGCCGCGCGTGGACGCCATCGGCGGCAGCTCGGCGGGCGTCTATGTGGACAACCGCCCGATGGTCGCCTCGCTGTTTCGCGGCGTGCCCGCCGAGCGCTACGGGGAAGTGCGCAGCCTGTTCGCCCGCATCCGCCAGGCGATGGACGGCGTGCCGCTGGAAGTGATCAACGATGGCGAGGTGACGGCCCTGGCCGGCTCGATGTCGCTGGAGGATGACAGCATCCTGGGTGTGGCCATGGGGTCGAGCGAGGCCGCCGGCTACGTCACGCCGACGGGCAGCCTGACCGACTGGCTCAACGAGCTGGCCTTTGCGCCGGTGGACTACCAGCCCGACGCGCCCGCCGACGAATGGTCCGGCGACCGGGGCGTGGGCGCGCTCTACTTCTCGCAGCAGGCGGTCTTCCGCCTGGCGCCGCGTGCCGGCATCGAAGTGCTCAGCGGCGTGACCGACGCCGAGCGGCTCAAGGCTGTGCAGGAGAAGCTGGAGACGGGGGACGCGGGCGCGACTCAAATCTGGCAGACGATCGGCATCTATCTTGGCTATGCGCTGGCCCACTACGCCGACTTCTATGCGCTCAAGCACGTCCTGATCCTGGGGCGCGTCACGTCGGGGCGCGGCGGCACGCTGATCCTCGACACGGCCAACGAAGTGCTGCGCGGCGAATTCCCCGACCTGGCCGGGCGGCTGCATATCCAGCTGCCGGACGAAAAGAGCCGCCGCGTCGGGCAGTCCATCGCGGCGGCGAGTCTGCCGGAGTTGGGGTAGGTGGCTGGTTGGTTTTTGGTTGTCGGTGATCAGTGATCGGTTGTCAGGGGCCGGTCCAGGGGCATGGGCGCACGGCCCGGCTGACCGCTGCTAGCTGACCGCTGACCGCTGACCGCTGATCGCTTTTTTCAGGGAGAGTTACCCATGCAGTTCAAGCTCGCAAGCGCACAGGTTTTCATCCCCGACGGGCTGCCCGTTGAGGGAGCCTTGGCCCGCACCACGCACCTGGCCATCGCCGCCCACCAGGACGACATCGAGATCATGGCCATGGACGGCGTTCTGCAATGCTACCAGCGCGACGACCGCTGGCTGACCGGCGTCACCGTCACCGACGGGGCCGGCTCATCGCGCACAGGGCTGTACGCCGACTACACCGACGAGCAGATGCGCCTGGTGCGCATCCGCGAGCAGAAGAAGGCCGCCTTCGTCGGGGAGTACGCCGCGCACGTCTTCCTGAACTATCCCAGCAGCGCCATCAAAGACGGGGCCAACAGCGACCCGGTGGACGACCTGTTCGCCCTGCTGCGCGCGACGCGGCCCCAGGTCGTCTACACGCACAACCTGGCCGACAAACACACCACGCATATCGGTGTGGTCACCAAGGTGATCGCCGCCTTGCGCCGCCTGCCCGCCGCAGAGCGCCCGCAGAAGGTCTACGGCTGCGAAGTATGGCGCGACCTCGACTGGCTGCTCGACGCGGACAAGGTCGCCTTCGACCTGTCGGCGCAGGAGAATCTGCAGGCCGCGCTGGTCGGCATCTTCGATTCGCAGATCAGCGGCGGCAAACGCTACGACCTGGCGACGATGGGCCGCCGCCGCGCGCACGCCACCTACTACGCCTCGCACGAGGGCGACGCGACGACCGGCACGACGTTCGCCATGAACCTGATGCCGCTGATCGCCGACCCGACGCTGGATATCGTGGCCTACACGCTGAGCTTCATCGAGCGTTTCGCCGAGGACGTGCGCCAGCGCATCAGCAGCGTGCTGTGAGGGAGCAGCCGCGCTCACAGATCAGACTTCCGAAGTTTTCGCGAACTTCGGAAGTCTGGCGCGTTATGCGCTTTTCCCCCTCAACCCCCACCCCTGCCAGAGAAAGCAAGTCCCCTCTCCGCGTGTGGAGAGGGGATTTAGGGATGAGGTAAACCCGCCAAGCCAAGGCTTCGCAAACGGTCTCCAAGCCGCGCTCACAGATCGGACTTCCGAAGTTTTCGCGAACTTCGGAAGTCTGGCGCGTTATGCGCTTTTCTCCCTCAACCCCCGCCCCCTTCTCCCGCGCTGCGGGCGAAGGGGAGCGCGGCCTGCCTTTCGTCACGGGCGCGCCCAGGCGACCGGCTGGCACCCGCTGATCGGCAGCACAGTCTCCCCATAGTTGCTGAAGCCCGCATCCGTCTGCTCGTACAGCCCGAAGCGCACCTGCGTCATGTCCGGCAGGCGCGGCAGCGTGAAGTCGTCGCGCACGAGCTGGCGGGGCGCCATCTGCGCGAACGGGTACAGCCCGTAGACGGGATGGCGCGCGTCGGCGTCCGGCGGGTTCGGCGCGGGCGCGTCGCCGGTCAGGTGGACGAAGATGCTGGGGTCGCCCTCTGGCTGTCGCTCGGCGCTCCAGATGACGTGCAGGTAGAGATGCGCCGCGTCGCAAGTCAGCCAGGCCGCCCGCCGCGTGATGCCGTAGACGAGCGGCTCGCCGGGCGACTCGCCGGGCGCAGCCAGGTCGGGGGCGGTCAGCAGGCGCGCGTAGCCGGGCGCTGCTGAGGTCAGGCTGAGCGCGTCCAGGTGTTCGGGCCACCAGTCCGAGGGTGCGCCGTAGGCGCTCGGCCAGGGGGGCGGATGGGTGTAGAAGGTCTCCGGCTCGCTATAAAGCTGGTAGCCCTCGGCCAGCAGCGCCCGATAATCCGCCTTGTGATCCACTACCCGCAGGTCGGCGTACTCGCCAGTGACCAGCCGCGCGTAGGACGCCGCCGCGTAGCGTGGCCCCCAGGGGAACAGCAGCGCCGGTTTTCCGTCGCGCGGCAACCGCTCCAGCCGGGCGATCACTTCCAGGCCGCTGCGCTCGCCGGTCAGATCGCGGATGGTGCCGAAGTGCCAGCCGGCCAGCCCCGCCGCCCACAGCGCCAACGCCAGCGGCGCGAGCACGGCGGCGCGCGGTCGCCGCGCGATCAGCCCGTCGGCGGCAACGACGACGGCGAAGACCAGGGCCAGGGTGGTCGGCATCAGCACGGCCTGGGGCAGCACTGCTGTGTGGAAGAACACGGCGAACAGCGTCGGGCCGGCGGCGCTGAGGGCGACCACCCGCGCGGCGCGGCGCTGTGGCGCAACAGTGATCGCCAGCAGCAGGCAGGCCAGCCCAATCAGCAGGCCCGGCAGCGACAGCTCGTGAAGCAGGATGCGCCACACGCTGGCCAGGTTGTCGGCCAGCCCGGAGACGTCGGCGGGCAGCTTCACCAGGCGGTCGGCTTCCTTCCCGCTGAACTCGACCCACAGGCCGCGCAGCGTGCCCGGCTCGCCATAGACCCAACTGCCGTCTTGCCGAGCGCGCAGGGGCAGGTAGAGGTACGGCAGAAAGCCCAGCGCGGCCAGCCCGACGGCCTGCAGCGCCGTGCGCCGCCAGGGTGGGCGCTCGCGCCACAGCGCCGGGCCGATGGCCAGGAACAGCCCTGGCGCGACGAAGGCCACCGCCCGGTGATGGGCCACACCGATCCCGCCCAGCAGGGCCAGCCACAGCAGCCGCCGCCGGGCGCTCCACGCGCCAGCCCAGGGCGCGGGCCACAGCGCAACCAGCAGCAGCAGGACGGTGATCGCCAGGCTCATGCTGTACACTTCGGCGATGACGTGGTGCAGCCAGATCGAGCGGGCCGTGCCCAGCAGCGCGGCGCTGACCGCCGCCAGGGTCGCTCGCCCCGTCAGCCGCCAGACGAGCAGCGCGAACCCGCCCAGCAGCACCGCGCCCCAGGCCGCCGCATACAGGCTGGCGGCGGCGGCAGGCTCGACGCCCAGCGCGCGCAACGGCAGGGTGAACAGGTTGCCCAGGATGGCGAACAGCGGGTAGCCGGTGTGATGGATCGTCCCCCAGATGTTGAGCGCCACCTGAATCTCGGCCACGTCCTTGATATACTCGTTGTAGAGGATGTTGCGCGCGCTGGTCTCGCCAAAGCTGCCGCTGATGTGCGTTTGCAGCGTGGCAGCGTACAGCCCGGCCAGGGCCAGCGCAGCCAGCCCGCAGACGATCCAGCGGGCCGGGGCGGGGCGAAACAGGTAGGCGACAGAGAGGGAACGCGGTGAGCGCATGGCGATCCTCGGCTGGGCGGGCGATGGCACGCGGATTATAACGCACTGGGCCGTGAAGCAGGGTGGGGGGTGCGCGGCGCTCGGCGATGAGACTTCCGAAGTCTGCTGCGGCAGAAGACCCTTCCCTCTGCCGCCTCTCACAGGGGTGCTGCTCTGCTGCGGCCCCGTAGAGGCGTATGGCTATATGCCCCTACGGAACATTTCGCCAACAGTATCTCCCGTGGTAGAAGGGCCGGAGATGACGGGGCAGGCACGATCCAGGATGTGAATAATGATTAGCCGCGTGCGGAGAAGGGACCGAGAGGGATAGGGATCAATCAGGCCAAACCGCGCCTATTTCCGCCCTGATGTTCGTGATTTCGCAATCCGCAATCCGCCCTTCCCGCCGCTCAGCCCTTCCCGTCGCGCAGATGCCGTTGCAGCTTCTCCAGCAGCTCGGCAGTGCTGATCGGCTTGGACAGGTAATCGTCGCAACCCGCCGCCAGAAAGCGCTCGCGGTCGCCGCGCATGGCATTGGCCGTCAGGGCGATGATCGGGATTGGCCCTGTGTCGGGGCGCGCCTTCAGGCGGCTCGTGGCTTCCACGCCATCAATCCCCGGCAGGCTGATGTCCATCAGGATCAGGTCGGGCAGCTCTTTGGTCGCCACCTCGACGCCGGTCAGCCCGTCGTCCGCTTCCAGCACCTCGAAGCCGCGCGCCTGCAGCATCTTGCGCACCAGGCGCTTGTTCTGGAAATTGTCCTCGACGTACAGAATGCGGTATGCCATAGCACGCTCCACGCCCCACCCTCCAGGATGATCCTGGCCACTGCCCTGCTCGCGCGTCCTCATCGTTCGCCGAGCGTTTCGTCTACCGAAGCAATCAGCGCCTGGCGATCCAGGGTTGCCTTCTGAAACAGCGAGATTATCTGGCCGAGCAGCCGCTCGCGCTCGTCATGGCGCAGATCCTTCGCCGTCAGCACAACCACCGGGATGTCGCGCGTCCTGGCGTCGGCGCGCAGCCGCTCCAGCAACGCCTCACCGCTGATGTCCGGCAGCATCAGGTCGGTGACGACCAGCGCGGGCTGCTGGCGCAGGATGGCCAGCCAGCCAGACTCGCCGTCATACGCCTCGCTCACGCGGTAGCGTCCCGTCGCTTCGAGCAGGCGGCGGATCAGGCGGGCGTCGTGGCGCTCGTCGTCAATGACCACGATCTCGCGCAGCGGCGGTGGCTCTGGGGCGATGCTCTCTTTAGAAGCAGCCGCCACCTGTCCCTCGCTGGCCAGGGTTAGCTCCGGCGGGGTTTCGCCCAGGCTGCCGCCGAGCGCGCCGATCACATGCTCGACCAGGTCGCGCGTGTTGAAGCTGCCCTTCTGCCACAGCGACTCGGCGACCCCTTCCAGCCGCGCGCGGTCGGCGGGGGTCAGCGTCTTGGCCGAGACGACCACGACCGGTATCTGGGCCACATCCGGGTCGTTCTTCAGCATCGTCAGCAGGGTGAAGCCGTCCAGGTCGGGCATCATCAGGTCGAGCACCACCAGGTCGGGCCGCCGCTGGCGCACGATGTCCAGGCCGTCGCGCGGGTCGTTGACCTCAAACACGCGATAGCTCTTGTGCGCTTGCAGCAGGCGGCGGATCAGGCGGCTGTCCTGCGGGTTGTCGTCTATGACGACGATGGTCGTCACCTGCTCGTCGAGGCGCTCGAAGGCTGTGCCCAGCCCTTCGGCCATCTGCACGCGCCCTGGCCCCGGCTCTGTCTCGGCGAATTCCAGATCGAGCACAAACTGGTCTTCGAGGATGTGTTTCTCCGCCGGGAAGGTGTGGCCGGAGCAGTTGACGATCACCGTCGCGGTGGGGTCGATCACCCCGCCCGCGATCAGGTGCTCCAGTCCGGCGAAGGCCACCGCCGCCGCCGGCTCCATGCTGATCCCCTCGACGCGGGCCAGGCGGCGCATGGCGCGGAACGCCTCGCCATCGCCAGCGGCGATCATCGTCCCGCCGGTCTCCTGGCACGCCTGGCGCAGCAGCGGGTAGGCGCGCCCAGGGTCGCCCGTCGCCAGCACGGAGATGCGCGTCTGCGGGCTGACCGGCTCGGCCATTTCGTGCCCGGCCTCCCACGCCGCCACCATCGGCGCGCAACCCGCCGACTGCACCAGCGCCAGGCGGGGCAGCCGGTCAATCAGCCCCATCTGCCACAGCTCGACGAAGCCCTTCCACACGCCGAGCGGGCCGATCCCCCCGCTGACCGCCTGGACGTACCAATCGGGCGCGTGCCAGGGGGTGTTGCTGGGCACCATGCGCGCAAGCTGCTCGGCGATCTCGTAAGCGATGGTCTTGAACGACTCGCGGCCCAGCAGCGAGCTTGCGCCGGGGTCGTAATACAGGTCGCGCCGGGCGGCGAAGTCCTGCGCGATCTGCTTGGCCTGGTCGTAAGAGCCAGCGATCTTGACCACTTCTGCGCCGTAGAGGGCCAGCTCGCGCAGCTTTTCGGCGGGCACGCTGCTGGTCAGGAAAACCCACAGACGGATGCCCGCCCGCGCGCAGAAGGCTGCATAAGCCGCCGCCTTGTTGCCCGTCGAGGCGATCACGCACTCGTCAATGCCCTGCTGGGCCAGGTGCGTGATGGTCAGCGCCGCCTGCCGGTCCTTGAAGCTGGCGGTGGGCAGCCGCCGCTCGTCCTTGACGAACAGACCGGCGTGACCCAGCTCGCGGCCCAGCCCGATAGCCGGAATGAGCGGAGACCATCCCTCGCTCATCGAGATCGCGCCGTACGGCGCGATGGGCAGCAGCTCGCCATAGCGCCACAGCGAGGTGGGACGGGCGTTCAGGCTGCCATGCCACACCGCCGCCGCGCGCTCGTAATCGTATTGCGCGTCGAGCCAGGCCGATCCGCAGCGGTCGCACACGGCGGGCAGCGGGTCTGGCGCCATGCGCTGACCACAGTCCAGGCACATCACCGCGTTCAGCAGCGAAGGCATACGATTCCTCTCAATCCTTGTCGGGCGCGGCGATGGGTATCGTGAAGTAGAACGTCGAACCGGCCCCTGGTGTGGATTCTACCCATAGCACGCCGCCATGCATCTGGACAAGCTGGCGCGTGATGGACAGGCCCAGCCCCGTGCCGCCCGCGCGCCGCGAGTACGACTGGTCTACCTGGCGGAAGCGGTCGAAGATCACCTGTAGCTTCTCCGAGGCGATGCCGATGCCGGAGTCTGCGCAGGAGACGAGCAGCCAGCGCGGATCGCGCTCGTAGATGTCGGCGCGCAGGACGATTGACCCCTCGTCGGTGAACTTGGCGGCATTGGCCAGCAGGTTGCCGACGATCTGGCGCAGGCGCACCAGGTCGGCCTGCACGTCGGGCAGGTCTTCCGGCACGTCCACGATCAGCTCCACCGGCTTGCCCTTGAGCAGCACGCGCGACGCGGCGGCCATTTCCTCGACCAGATCGTGCAACCGGATACGCTCCAGGGCCAGGTCCATCTGCCCGGCCTCGATCTTGGCCAGGTCGAGGATGTCATTAACCAGGTTGAGCAGGTGCCGCCCGCTCTCGTGAATGGCGGCCACGTCTTCTTCCATCTCGCCGGTCAGCGGGCCGTCAATGCCATCGAGCAGCACTTCCGCATAGCCAATGATCGAGTTGAGCGGCGTGCGCAGCTCGTGGCTCATGCTGGCCAGAAACTCGCCTTTGAGACGGTCCACTTCGCGCAACTGGTCGGCCACGTCCACCTGCTCGGCGTACAGCCGCGCGTTCTGCACCGACACGGCGATCTGCGCGGCCAGGGTGGAGTGAATGGCCACGTCCTCCTCGCCGAAGCGCCCCACACGCTCGGACTGCACGTCCATGACGCCGATCAGCGCGTCGCCGGCGATCAGCGGCACGGCCATTTCCGAGCGCGTGTCGGGTAGCAGCGGGTTGGGCAGAAAGTCCGGCGCTTCCTGCACGTCGTTGACGACAATGCCAGTGCGAGCGCGGGCCGCGCGGGCCACCAGGCTGCGCTCAGCACGCAGCGGGATGGTATGCCCGGCGGCGACCATCTGATCGCCCACCGTGCCCGCGCCGGCGGCCAGCACCAGCGCCTCGTGCACTTCATCGAGCAGATAGATGTGTGCGTGATACAGCCCGAAGTGCTCTTTGGTCAGGTTAGCGACCGTGCGCAGCAGGGAATCGGGGTCGAGCGAAGTCGAGGCAGTGGCGCTCACTTCGGCCACCGTCTCCAGATCGCTGGCGCGGCGCTCGCTCTCGTCAAAGGCGCGGTACTGCTCCAGCGCCGAGGCCAGGCGCGCGGCCACATCTTCGATCAGGCGCTGCTCTTCGGGTGTCCAGTCGCGCTCTTTCTCCTCGCCGATGACGATGCGCCCGATGGTCTGGTCGCGCAGCTTGACCGGCTGGACGAGCACGCGGTCGTGCCCGTTGTCGGGCAGATCGGCCTCCAGCGGGTCTCTATCCAGCGGGCGCACGCGCTGCAAGTCGTAGTGCACGCCGACGCGCCCGCCCCCCGACAGGCGGCCCAGGTAGCCTTCCCAGGCGGCGCTGATCAGGCGGCGGTTGATGGCGTCGGCGCGATCCACTGCCTGGAGCGTCTCGTCGTAGGCGCGCGCGCCCAGCAGCGCCGAAGCGAGCTGGCTGGCCATCGCCTCGAACACGGGCAGGTTGTCCTCGCGGAAGGTGCCGGGGTGGTCTGCCTGCATGTCCAGCACGCCGATCACGTCATCGCCAGCGACGAGCGGGATGGCGACTTCGGAGCGCGTGCCGGGCAGCAGGGGGTTGGGCAGGTGCACATCGCTGACTTCCGTATCCTGCACCAGCACGGGCCGCCGTGTGCGGGCGGCGCGGGTGACGATGGCCGTCGCGCTCAGGTCCAGGCGGTGACGGCGCGCCAGCAGCGCCCGGCCCACTTCGCCGGTGCCCGCTTCGAGCACCGCGTGACGCCCCACGTCGTCAATCAGGTACACCTGCACGTAGTACAGGTCGAACTGCTCGCGGATGTACTCCACCACACTGGGGATCAGGCCCTCCGACTGGATCAGGCCGGTGGCGAGCTGGCCCACTTGCAGCGTCTGGAAGAGGTTGCGCGTGCGGTCGGCCACGCGCTGCTCCAGCGACTCGACCAGGTCTTGAAGCTGCGCGGCCATGTCGTTGAAGGCGCCGGCCAGGATGCCCAGCTCGTTGCGGGCGCGCAGCGCCACGCGCTGGCCCAGGTCGCCGCCGGCGATGCGCGCCGCCGCCCCCGCCAGCACCGTGATCGGGCCGGAGAAGCGCGCCGCCAGCAGCACGCCCAGGCCCGCCGCGACGACGGCCAGCACTGCCACGAGCGCCATCAGGAATACCTGCGTCTCGCGGAAGGCGGACAGCGCCTCGGCCTCCTCCACTTCGGCGAGCATGGCCGACTGCAGCTCCGGCACCCAGCGATACACGCCGAAGACCTTCCGGTCACGATAGTTCACATAGGTCGCCACGCCTTCATCGCCCGCCAGGCCGCGCTCGATGCCCTCGCTGCGGTAGGCGCGGGCCAGCGGGTAGCCGGGGAAGCGGCTCGGCGTGAGCAGGTAGTTGGCTTCGGCGCTGACCAGGTAGGTTTCGCCGCTTTCGCCCAGACCAGCGCGCTCGCCCATCACCACGCCCAGGGTGGTGATGTTGAGCCGCCCGGCCAGCACGCCAACCGTCTCGCCTTTATTCACCAGCGGGCGCGTGAGGATCATGGTCAGTTGGTCGTTGCCCGGCTCGTAGTAGGGCGGCTGGGTGTAAGGCACCTTGATGCTCTCGGCGAAGTACGGCTGGCGCGTGACGATCTTGCCGACCTGCACCGGATTGGACGAAGTGAGAATCAGGCCCGTCTCGTCATAGAAGAAGAACTCGCTGAAGGCGGGATGGACGGCCACAGTGTTGCGGAAGATTTCGGCGAAGGTGCGCTGCAACGACCCGGCTCGGTCAATATCCAGGCTGGCCAGCAGCAGAAAACGGCTGTGACTCAGCTCGTCGGACATCAGCACCGAAAGCAGCGACTGGCTGTCCGTCAGCCAGCGCGTGATCTCCTGGCTTTTCAGCTCGGCCACTGACTCAAGCTGGCTGATCGCCTGGTCGCGGGCCATCGTGTTCACCCGGGACGACGTGATCACCCCGATGATCGCCGCCGGGATGACGACCAGCAGCACAAAGGTGAACGCCAGGTTCCAGCGAATCTGCCACCAGAACGGCAGCCGGGAACCCGCCGCTGCGCCGGGGGATGAGATGGTGTGTGCGTGTCCAGTCATAGGTTCATGCCCCTGTTACGATGGCCCGCTCGCTGTGGCGCGGCCTGTTGCGCATCACGCCTCAGCGCCCAGAAAATCGAGCGTATAGGCCGCCTCCACATCCAGCGGCGCAGTCAGCAGGCCCAGGTCGAGCAGCGTTTGGTGGGTGAACGTCCAGTTGTCCGCATCCATCACGCCCGGCTGCCCGCCGGCGGGCACCAGCAGCGGGATGGAGGACTGCATCCCCAGCAGGTGAACCTCGCGCTCTGCGGCGTAGGGCTGGCCGTAGGTGGACTTCAGGAAGTCCTCCACTGCCTGGTCGGGCTGCTCGACGGCCCACTGCGTGCCCTTCATTGTCGCCTGCAAGAAGGCGCGCACCAGGTCGGGCTTGCTGGCGATCAGGTCTTCGGTGGTGAAGATGACGCTGCTGTAGATGTCAATGCCGTAGTCGCTGACCATGATGAAATTCGCTTTGGGGTCGCGCTGGCGCACCTGCACGCCCTCGGTCGTCACGAAACCAGCCAGCACCTCCGCCTCGCCGGTGAACAGGGGGTTGCTGGTGAAATCGGTGCGCATCGTCTCCTGAATCTGCGCCCGGTCAATGTCCTGCGCAGCCAGCAGCGCTTCGTAGGCCAGCCCAACGGTGGCGTTGGTGGGCTGGGTGGAGACGCGGCGTCCGACCAGGTCCTGGGGCCGGGCGATGCCGCTCTCGGACAGGGCGATCAGCACCACCGGGCTGCGCTGGTAGATCGTGCCAATAGCGACGATGGGCGCGCCCTCGGCGCGCTGCGCCAGCAGCACGTGCGCGCCGGTCACGCCGAAGTCGGCCTTGCCGTCCAGCACCGCCTGCACCGGGTCAATGAACGCCCCGCTCTCGTCGAAGCCGCCGCCGCCCAGGCGCACCTGCAAGCCAGCGTCACGGTAGTAGCCCTGCTGCTCGGCGGCGTAGAAGCCGATGAACTCCACGTTGTGCACCCATGAAAACTGGATGCTGGTCTGGGCCAGGCCGGCGGGCTGCTGCGCTCCGCCAGACGGCTTGTTGTCGCTCTTCTTGTCATCATCCCCGCAGGCGGCCAGCGCAGCGACCAGCAAGGCGATCAGCAGAAACAACCCCACACGGCGAAGCAAACGGACTGACATGGTTTCCCCTCCCCATGCCGGGCGCCCACACGCCCGGCTGACCGGCCATCACCGGGCCGGAGCAGACTCCTCTGATGGCCCGGCGCGCCCGTCGGCGTCGTCCGGGGCCAGCTTCAACTCAATGGCCGTATGTGGCACGCGCAGCGCCTTGCCCAGCTCGCGCGCCGTCGTATGGATCAGCTCGTCGAGGTTGGTGGCGCGCTGAATCTGCTCGGCGATGACGTTGAGCGTCTGCTCGTGGCGGGTGACCCGCTCCACGTCGCGGAACAGGCGAGCATTCTCCAGCGCGACAGCGATCTGGCTGGCCAGAGTCATGAACACGTCCAGCAGGTCCGGCCCGAAGCGATCTTCAATGTCCGCCTGCACGTCGAGCACGCCCAGCACGCGCGCGCCTGCCAACAGCGGGAAAGCTGCCTCGGAGCGCGTGCCGGGCAGCAACGGGTTGGGCAGGAAGTTGGGGTCCTGCGCCGTGTCGGCCACGATCACCGGCTGGCTTTCGCGGGCAGCGCGGGCCACCAGGCTGCGCGCGTGCAGGGGAATGCGGTGCCCGCGCGCGAGCATCGCCCGCCCAGGCTCGCCAGCGCCTGCCGTCAGCAGCAGCATATCGCCTTCCTCGTTGAGCAGATAAACATGCGCGTGATAGAGGTCGAAGCTCTCTTTGGTCAGCTCGACAATCTGCGGCAGCAGCTCGTCCGGGTCGAGAATGGCCGCCGCCTGTTGCGCCACGCGCGCCGCCACGCGCAAGTCGTGGGTGCGAGCCTCTACGCGGTCTTCCAGCGCGCCGACCAGCGCGCCAAGCTGCCCGGCCATGTCGTTCAGCGCGCGAGCCACCGTGCCGATCTCCACGCCGCCGGCCTCTGGGGCGCGCGCCGCCAGGTTGCCAGTGCCCAGCGCGCGCGCCGCGCCAGCCAGGGCCGCCAGCGGGCGCGTGACGCGCGCCGCGGCCAGCAAGCTGATCGCGGCCACACCCAGCACTGTTGCGACCAGCGCGATGATGGTGGTGCTCAATACGTCATAGGCGGGCCGGTACGCTTCGGAGGTAGGAAGCTCGGCCACCACCGTGAGCGCCTGATCCCCTAACTGCACGCGCTCGTAGGCCAGCACCACCTCGCCGCCGTTCAAGCCGGTGGTCTCGCCAAAGCCGTCCGGCACGGCGAACTCGGTGCCGCGCAGCACAATGGAGGGGTTGCGGTGGGCCACCACGCGGCTCTGTGCGTCCACCATATAGACATCCTGGCCCCTGACAACGGGCAGATCGGCGATCAGGTTCCAGACCGGCTTGAGCCGGACGGTGGCGGCGAGCACCGCCCCCACCTGGCCGGAGCGCAGGTCTACCAGCGGCAAGGACATCTCCATCAACGGCTCGCCGGTCGCCGCCTCGATAGTCACCGGGCCGTAGTAGGCCGTTTGCTGCGTCGCCGGCACGCGGAAGACATCCTCGCTGGCGCGGTTGGCGAGATCGGCGGGAGAGACGACCGCGCGCTGGGCCAGGCGCACCGTCTCCTGCCCGTCTGGGTTGAGCAGGATCAGCTCGGCGAAGACACGGTCATAAGCCAGCAGGTCCGCCAGCACCGCCGACTGCCTTTCAGGGGGCAGGCCGAGCAGCCCGCCGACCTGTGCCGCCAGCTCCAGCGAGCGGATGCGCTCAGTCAGGAACTGGTCTACTTCGCCCGCCACGCGCCGGGCGACCTCGGCCTGCAAGTCCTGTGACTGCTCGCGCTGCGCGTTGAAGCTGCGCACAGTGGCCACGCCGCCCGCGATCAGCGTCGGTACCACGGCCAGCGTGATCATGATCAGGGTCAGTCGTCCACGTAGGCTCTTGAACATACCCCTTCTCCAGTTACGGGCCGGGCCGCTGGCAGCGTCTCGCGCTCCCCCGCGCCGCCAGGCATCACTGCGTCGCCGGGCGGAGGATCGTGTCGGCCTGGCTGAGCACGGCGGTGGGCACTTCAATGCCTAGCGCCGCCGCCGTCTCCAGATTGATCATCAGCGCGAAATCGAGCGATTCAACGGGCAGATCGCCGGGGCTGGTCCCGCGCAGCACCTGCGCCGCCAGCCGCGCCACCTGCTCGCCTGCCGGATAGAACTCAACGCCGTAACTGAGCAGCACGTTGTCCGTCTCCGGGATGCTGGGCGTGGAGAAGGGCACGCGCCGCGCCATAGCAGCGGCGGCGAACTCAACGGCGAAATCGTTAGTCGTCACGTCGGGCAGGATGACGATCACATCCACGTCTTCGGGGATCTCGGCAATGGCCTGGCGCACTTCGTCCGGCGTGTGGACTTCGCGCAGCACCAGCTCCAGGCCAAGCGGGTCGGCCACGGTGCGCACGTCTTCCAGCGCTGACTGCACCGCCTGGATGTCTGTGTCCAGCGGCAGGTACACGCGCTGCATGTCGGGCAACACCTGTTTGAGAATCTGCAGGCGGCGCGAGTCCGGGTTGGCGTCGGAGACGCCGGTCATGTTGCCGCCGGGCTGCGGCCAGCTCGCCACGAAGCCCGCGCCGACCGGGTCGGTGACCAGCGTGAAGATGATCGGGACGGTTTTGGTGACGGACTGGGCGGCCAGCGCCCCCGGCGTGGTGATGGCGAAGATCAGGTCTACGTCGCGCTCGACCAGGGTTTGGGCGTAGGTTGTCAGCTCCTCGCCGAAGGTGCCGACTGGCCCAGCGTATTCGTAGGTGATGTTCTGCCCCTCGACATAGCCCAGCGCGGCCATGCCCTCTTTGAATCCCTCAACGGACGGGGCAAAGAGTTCGATCGGATTGAGGATGCCTACCTTGAACCGCTCCTGGGCGCTGCCATCATCGCCGCCACAGGCAGCCAATCCCAGCGCCAGCAGCATTACGACTACCCACAGACCTGGCCGATGGGGCTGCCCGTGTGCTGTGTGATGGGACATTGGCTCTCTCACCTTTTCTGGCTGGAGCGTTTCCAGCGCCTGTAACCCAGGCCAGCCCTCTGGCAGGGGATGGCGTCGGCGGGCTGGCTCGTGAAGAATCTGCGAGGTCCATAGGACATTTTTACTATGGCATAACATGAAGGGGAAGTCAACGAAGCGTTGAGCCGCTCTGCACACTTTTCACGAATTTTTCAGTTGCGCTTTACGCTGCAAAATCGTCAGCATAGGCGCTATCACGCGGGGATGGGAGCAGCCATAGGAGCGGAGTGGGCGGGGTGCCCCCCACGGGCGAAAGACTTCTCCCGACCACGTTGCGCCCGGCGCACCTCTCCTCCGGCGGGCCAGGCGTGACCTGCAGATGCCGCGTAACGTTATCTCTCGCGCAGCGGGGAGAGAGTGAAGGAAGTTCGCGAATGAGGGGAGAGCGGAGTACGCTGTGTTAACGGGAACAGAGGAGGGCGGCGATCACCATTCGCCCTCTTCGGCTCCCTCAATGATGCCTGCCAGGGGATCGGGCTGGTCCGCGCTGAACTGGTGGCCGCGCGCCCGCCAGATGTTGCTGGCGCGGTCAATGAACAGCACGCCGTCCAGGTGATCGATCTCGTGCTGGAAGACGCGCGCCAGCCAGTCCCGCGCCTTGATGCGCACTTCCTTGCCCGTGCGATCCTGGCCGCGCACGGTCACGGCCACGTGACGGTTGACGGTGCCGTAGTAGCCGGGGATGGACAGGCACGCTTCCACCCCGTCCACCATCTCGCGCGAGGCGCGCGCGATCTCCGGGTTGATCACGATGTAGAGCACGCCCGTACCTTCCCCGTATTCCTCTCTGGATTCCTCGTCGTCGGGCAGGTGCACGACGATCACTCGCTGGCTGACGGACACCTGGGGCGCGGCCAGGCCCACGCCGGGGACGGCCAGCATTGTCTCCACCATATCGTCAATGAGCCGCTGCAGCTTGGGATCGCCGAAGTCGCGCACTTTGAGCGCCTTCTTGCGCAGGATTAGGTTCTGCGGGGTGATCACTTCACGGATAGCCATGAACACAATCGCTTTCTATTGTCGCGCTTTGTCTGGCCGGATTGTAGCGAATCTGGCGGCGGGTGTAAAGCGCGCAGCTGTCCGGGAGGGCATCCCCGACGCCTGGCGCGGCAAACTTGACACGACTAGGCGAGCAGTTATCATAGTCCTGCCAGGTAGATAGACCATTCTCCCGCTCACTCTCCCGGCGGGCTTTCTCAGGAGATAGGACGATGTTGGAACTAGCAGAGCGCATCGCCATTGTCACCGGCAGCGGGCAGGGCATCGGGCGCGCCATCGCCCTGGAACTGGCCCGGCGCGGCGCGCGAATCGTCACCAACGACGTGAGCGGCTGCTGCGCCGAAGACACGCTGGCCCTGGTGCGCGAGCTGGGCAGCGACGGCCTGGCTATCACCGCCGATGTGAGCGACAGCGCGCAGGTAGAGGCCCTGGTCAAGACCGTGCTGGACGCCTTCGGCCAGGTAGATATTCTGGTCAACAACGCCGGCACCACGCGCGATAATCTGATCGTGCGTATGCCCGAAGACGAGTGGGATCTCATCCAGCGGGTCAACCTCAAGAGCGCCTGGCTGTGCTCCAAAACCGTGACACGGCCCATGATGCGCCGCAAGTACGGGCGCATCATCAACATCTCCAGCGCCAGCGGGCTGATGGGCCAGGCCGGGCAAACCAATTACAGCGCCAGCAAAGCGGGCATGATCGGCCTGACGAAGGCGCTGGCCCGCGAAGTCGCCTCGCGCGGGATTACCGTCAATGCGGTCGCGCCCGGCTTCATCAGGACGGCGCTCGTTGACAAGATGCCGCAGGACATCCTCGACCAGCTCCTGCCGCTTATTCCGGCGGGGCGCATCGGCACTGTGGAAGATGTGGCGCACGCCGTCGCTTTCCTGACCAGCGAGCGGGCCAGCTACATCACCGGGCAGGTGCTGTCGGTGGACGGTGGCCTGGTGATGAGCTAGGGCGCGTTGGCGGGAGTCCGCCGGCAATTGTGCGCTGTGGCCCCTCCCCCCAACCTCTTTCTCCGCAAAGAGGGAGGGGCTTAGGGTCTGCGCCTCTTCTTTCCCCCTGGTGGGCTATACATTGCCCGCGTCCTGGATCGTGCCTGCTCCGCCATCTCCGGCCCTTCTCCCACAAGGGAGACTATTGGCGAAATGCGCCTGTGGGGCGTACTGCAAGACGCCCCTACGGGGTCGCAGCAGAGCAGCCCCCCTACGGAAGACGGCCAGAGGGCGGGGCCTTCTGCCGCAGCAGAACAGCGCCCCTGCGAAGCCAGCGCACGCTTCGCTCGCCAATCTCGATACGCCTGGTCTGATGCTCCGCGCGCATTAGTCGCTGCCAGGCGCGCGGAACGTGCTATAATAGCGGCACAGCTTCCGGCCCAGGCGGGCGGAGCCTGTTGCGCACAGAAGATGAGGCAGCGAAACACCCCTGATGATGACACCCCGACACCCCAACGACACTGTGACCATTGCGCCGGGCGTGCTGCTGACCATCGCCCGGCTGGCGACGCTCGACGTGCCGGGCGTGGTGCGCATGGGCAGCACGCCCGGCGGCGTGGATCGCCTGCTGCGCCGCGTGCCCTCCGCCAACGGCGTGCAGATCGCCATTGACGATGACACCGTCACTGCGCATCTTTACGTCGTGGCCGAAGCATCGGTCAACCTGCGCGAGCTGAGCGTGCAGATTCAGCGCTCGGTCGAGCGCTCCATCTGCGATCTGCTCGGCATGAAGGTTGCGTCGGTCAACGTGCACATCGAAGATGTGACTTTCGCTTCCGCAATGGAGCCAGAAGAGGAGTAGCGAGCGCCGATGGTCACGCCCGACTACCGCCGCGAAGCGCGCGCGCTGGCGCTGCAAATCCTTTACGAAGTGGATTGCACCGATCATCCGGTGGCGGAAGTGCTGCGCGAGCGGCTGGAGCAAGGTGCGTCGCGCCCTGAAGCGATCCCGCTGGCCGCGCGGCTGGTGCAGAGCGTGCTGGAGATCCGCCCGCGCCTGGACGTGCTCATCCACCGCTATGCCCCCGAATGGCCGCTCGACCAGATCGCCATCGTGGACCGCAATATCCTGCGCATCGCCATCTACGAGATGGCCGTAGATGAGGCTATTCCCCTGAAGGTCGCCATCAACGAGGCCATCGAGCTGGCCAAGACTTTCGGCTCGGAGAGCACGCCGCGCTTCATCAACGGCGTGCTGGGCACGCTCGCCGCGCGCCCTGATGATGTGCAGGCTACGCTCAAGCTCCAGCCATCCTGATCGTTGTAGCTCAGAACCGACATCCCTATGTCCACACAGCCCGCGCCGCAGCATCCGGGTCACCAGCCGCAGCCCTACAGCGCGTGGACGGCCATCACCGGCGATGAAGACGAGACGCCGCTGACTCTGCTCGATCATCTCAACGACCTGCGGAATCGCCTGATGCGCGCGCTGGCCGCTCTGGTCATCGGGGTGCTGCTGGCAGCCGTTTTCACCGAGCAGTTGCTCAAGTATCTGATCAGGCCCTACGGCACCGAGTTACAGGTGCTCGGCCCGACCGAGAGCGTGGTGATTTACTTCCGGGTGGCGCTGCTGGCCGGGGCGATCTTCGCCATGCCATACATCACGCTCCAGCTTTTCCTGTTCATCGCGCCCGGCCTGACGCGCAGAGAGAAGCGCTGGGTATATCTGGCGCTGCCGGCGACGACGGGCCTTTTCCTGGTGGGAGTGGCCTTCGCCTGGTTCATCATGGTGCCCGCCGCGCTGGGCTTTTTGCAGGACTTTCAGAGCGAAGTCTTTCGCGCCGAATGGACGGCGGATCGCTACATCGCCTTTCTGACCTCGCTCCTGTTCTGGATCGGGGTGGCCTTCGAGCTGCCGGTCGTGGTCTTTGTGCTGGCTCGCCTGGGCATCATGGGGCCGGGGCCGCTGCTGCGCAACTGGCGGCTGGCGGTGGTGCTGATGACCGTCGTCGCCGCGCTGATCACGCCGACGGTGGACCCGTTCAACATGCTGCTGGTGATCGCGCCGTTGATCGTGCTCTACCTGATCAGCATCGGCCTGGCCGCCATCGCTTATCCCCGTGCGCTGCGTAAGTGACGTTCCGCAGAGCGATCGTCCGCAGGCACGGTTGTACGCTACGTTAGGAGTATGGCATGTCTAAGACCCGTGTCCTGATCATGGGCGCCGCCGGGCGCGACTTCCACAATTTCAACACCGTCTACCGCGACAACCCGGCCTGTCAGGTCGTCGCCTTCACCGCGACGCAGATTCCCGACATCGCAGGGCGTCTCTACCCGCCGGAGCTGTCTGGGCCGCTCTACCCCCAGGGTATCCCGATCTATCCCGAAAACGACCTGGCCGCGCTGATCCGTGAGCAGGCCATTGACGAGGTCGTATTCGCCTATTCGGACGTGTCGCACGAGTACGTGATGCACAAGGCGAGCCTGGTGCTGGCCGCCGGCGCCGACTACAAGCTGATCGGCCCCCGGCTGACCATGCTCAAGAGCAGCAGGCCGGTCGTCGGCGTGGGCGCGGTGCGCACTGGCTGCGGCAAGAGCCAGACGACGCGCGCCATCAGCCGGGCGCTGCGCGACCTGGGCTATCGCGTGGCTGTGGTGCGCCACCCCATGCCCTACGGCGACCTGGCCCGCCAGGCCGTGCAGCGCTTCGCCACCTACGCAGACCTGGATCGCCACGAGGCGACCATCGAGGAGCGCGAGGAATACGAGCCGCACATTGACAGCGGCGTGGTGGTGTTCGCCGGCGTGGACTACGAGCGCATCCTGCGCGAAGCCGAGCAGGAAGCTGACATCGTGCTGTGGGACGGCGGCAACAACGACCTGCCCTTCTTCGCGCCCGACCTGTACTTTGTGATCGCAGACCCGCACCGACCCGGCCACGAGCAGAGCTATCACCCCGGCGAGGCCAACCTGCGCATGGCCGACGTGGTGATCATCAACAAGATAGACACGGCAGATCGGGCGGGCGTGCAGCAGGTGCGCGCCAGCATCCGCGCCCTGAACCCGGCGGCGACGGTCATTGACGCCGCCTCGCCCATCTTCGTGGACGATCCGGCGGCCATTCGCGGCAAGCGCGTGCTGGTCGTCGAGGACGGCCCCACCCTGACGCACGGCGAGATGGCCTATGGCGCAGGTGTGGTCGCCGCGCAGCGTTTCGGCGCGGCAGAGCTGGTAGACCCGCGCCCCTACGCTGTACGCAGCATCGCCGAGACGTTCGCCAAATACCCAGGGACAGGGGCGCTGCTGCCCGCTATGGGCTACGGCGAGGGGCAGCGCGCCGACCTGGAGGAAACGATTCGCGCCACGCCATGCGACCTGGTGATCGTCGCCACGCCGATTGACCTGGCGCGGGTGATCACCCTTGACAAGCCGGCGCAGCGCGTCCGCTACGAGCTGCAAGAGCTGGGCCAGCCGACCGTCTGCGACCTGCTCAACGCCAGGTTCGGGCCAAAAGCATAGGGCGGATACAGCGAACGGGGCGCGCCGGGGGGGCGCTCATTCCGGCAGATCGGGGGGCGCGGGCGGATCGTCGTCCAGGTCGAGGGTGGGCCGCCGGTCGCGCAGCAGGCGCATGGTCTCGCTCATGCCGGGCTGCCACTCGTCGGGCAGCGCCCCGGCCACCCGCGTGAGTTCCAGCCCGCCCAGGTTGCGCGCGATCACTTCGAGCAGGCGCGGCTGCACCCAGGTGACGGTGTCCACCTGCACGGCGACCGCGCCCGCTTCCAGGAAATCGCGGGCGTCGTCGGCGGAGTGAATCCCGCCGCAGCCGATCACCGGCACATCTACCAACCGCGCGATCTGCCCGACGGCGCGCAGCGCCTGCGCCTTGAGCCAGGGGCCGTAGACACGCCCGCCGACCAACTGACCGCTCTCCGGGTCGCGCACCGTGCCGCGTGGGGGGGCCGCCACCACCAGCCCGCCCGCGCCCGCCTCAGCAGCGGCCCGCGCCGACTCGACGGCGCTGTACAGCGGCACGCGCGCCAGCGCCGGCAGCGTGCTCTCGCGCGCCGCGTCCAGGATCGCCGCGATGTCGTCCGGCGTGGCCTGGTCGTGCAGCCCGATCTCGATGCCCACCACCCCTTCGCAGCCCTCCAGAGCAGCCGCGCAGAGACCGACCTCGGCGGGCGAAGTGGCCACCACGTGCACGATCACCGGGGCCAGGCTGCGCGCCCAGCGCGCGCGAAAACGGGCGATGGTGCGCCTCATGCCGGGGTTGGGCAGGCCGGTGTGCACCAGCACGCCCGCTGGCAGGGGCACGACGCGCGTCCCATGCGCCACGCGACGAGGCCGCCAGGTGACCGGGTTGGTGACGATTGCGCCGAGCTTGGTCAGGTCGAGCAAGTCGCGGTAGGCCGCGCCGTCGAAGCCGAAGATACCGGCGGCCGGCATGACCGGAGTCTCGATGACGAGCGGATTCTTGCCGCTGCGCGTGAGCTGAATCATGGGCGTCACCCTTCTCGCGCCTGGGCTACAATGCGCAATCCGCAACCCGCAGCCCGCAATCCGCAGCCCGGACTCACCGGAACACGACTCGCTTCAGGTCAATGGCCGGGCCGTCGGCGCAGGCCAGCAGCAGCGTATCATGGGCGCGCACCTCGCACGCGCCGCACGCGCCCGCGCCACAGGCCAGCCGGTCGTAGAACAGGCCGCAGGCGTAGTGATCGGGCAGGTCGTGGGTGCGAATCTGGCGCACGCGATCCAGCAGCCGCCCATAAGCGTCGGCCTGGCGGTAACCGGGCGCGAGAATGAGCACCTGATCCGCCCACTGGAAGGTTGCCACCTGGTCGGGCCACGACCAATCCGCGTCGCCGCGCACGATCTCCACTTCCGGCGAGAGCAGCTCCAGCGGGTAGCGCGCAGCCAGCCCGTTGAGCACCAGCGTGATTGCCACGCCGCCGCCGCTCAGCGTGCGCGCCAGAAAGACGAAGGGCGTGGGCAGGGCATCATCGGCGATCAGCAGCAGGTGTTGGATGCGCGGACGCACGGGAATGGGGCGTCCCACCGGGCTGAGCACATCCACGATCTCGTTGGGAGCAGCATCCAGGCTGCTGGCGATCTCAACGGTGAGTCGCCCTGGGCGCATGTCCACCGGAATCCACAGCTCGCGCAGGTACGGTTCCCAGCCGTGCTGGTTGTGCCGCCGCACAAAGAGCGCCTGGCCGGGCTTAAGCTGCATGAGGGCCGGGTCAACGGCCAGGTCAATCTGCTGCACGTCCGCCGAGACGCGACGAACCCGCTCGATAAGGGCCTGAGTTTCACGCATGGGGCCAAGCGTACATCGTCCGCTGGAGATGTGCAAGGGAGGAACGCGGCACAAGACTTCGGGAAGTCTGGCCGCAGCAGCGCGCCTAGGTGCCCGCACTCTCTACGGCAGCCACGCCGGCAGAAACGCATTCTGCGCCAGCATCCGCGCCTGGCCAGTGTGCGTATCCAGCACCCACACCTCCGGCTGAGCATCTGCCTCGGCCAGGGCGAAGCGCTGGTAGAGCACGTAGCGGCCTGTCGCGTCCCACTGCGGCGCGGCGTGCGTGTAGGCCGCGTCTGCCAGCAGCAGCGCGGCGTCGCCCGCTGCTGCGTCCAGCGTATAAAGCTGCTTGCCTGCCGTGTAGCGCTCGTCCAGGTAGCGCCGCGCCACGACGAGGCGCGCTCCGTCCGGCGACCACGTCGCCAGGCCATCGTCCACCAGGGCATCCGGCGCGCCGCTCAGCGAAAGCTGCGTCCCGGCGGACAGGTCGGCCAGCACCAGGTGCGCGTAGAATTCCTGGCCCAGCGCCCCGCGTACCAGCACCGGATAGACCAGGCGCGCCCCGTCCGGCGCGAAGGAGCCGGTCTCGCCCGGTTCGCTGGTCAGCACCACGACCGATCCGTCCAGCCGATCGTGCACGCGGATGCCGCCCGCCCGCGCGTCATAGACGGCGACGCGCCGCCCGTCCGGCGACCAGGCCGGGTCCGCGCCGAGAAGCTGGGCGTCCGGGAAGAGCAGCGCGCTGTGCGCCGTGCTCACGTCCACCACCCAGGCGCGCGTAGCGCGGGCCGCGTCGCCGGGCGCGGCGCTGAATTCCTGGCGCTGATAGGCGAGGCGCATCCCGTCGGGGTGCCAGGCTGGGGCCGTGCACAGCGCGCGCACGCAGCGCGTCAAGGGGCGCGTCCGCCCGCCCGCCACCTCCACGACCCAGATGTCCGCCGTGCCGTCGTCGTTATTGCGCGTGTAGGCGATCTGCGTCCCGTCCGGGCTGGGCGCGAAGTCTTCGACGCCGTGCGGGGCGTCGGTCAGCGGCCTGAGATCGCCCGTCTCCAGGTCGGCCAGGTATATATTGCGCGGATAGGCATCCGCCGGGGCGATGAAGGCAGCGCGAGGAAGCCGGGCGCGCGGCTGTTCGTCCCCGTCCGCCCCGACGATCACCCCGGCCAGCACGGTGATGAGCAGGGTCAGCGCGAGCAGCGCGAAGACGGCCCGCCGCCGCAGCACGCTGAGCAGCAGAGCTGTCCCCGTCAGGTCGAGCATGGCCCCCCAGGTCAGAAAAGCCAGCACCGCCCCGCGCGCGAAGACACCGCTCAGGTCGCGCGCGGCGAAGGCGTCCGCTGGCGTGCCGGTCGGCAGGGCGAAAGCGCGCGCCTGCAGAGCCAGCACCGCGCCCACGCGCCCCCCCGCCAGCGACTCGAAATCGCCCGGCGCGACGATCAGGCGGACGCCCGCCGCCAGCAGCGCCGCGATCAACAGGTAGCGGCTCAGCAGGGCGATCTCGCGCCCGCTGACGATCAGCGCGCGGCGCAGCCCGGCGCGTGGCGCCGCGTCCGGCACGAAGGAGACCGGACGGAGCCAGCGCCCCGGCAGCCAGCGGGCCAGCGTCCCGATCAGCACGGCGCTGACCAGGGCGACGACGACGCGCAGCGCCAGCAGCGACGGATCATGATCGCGCAGGGCGACGGTCGTCCCGGCCAGGGCGATGGGGTTGATCACCGGCCCGGCCAGCAGGAAAGCGACCGCCGCAGGCAGCGGCATCCCCTTGCGCAGCAATGCGCGCGTCACCAGGATGACGCCGTATTCGCCCACCGGCAGGAGCAGGCCCAGGACGCTGCCCACCAGCGCCGCCGGCAGAGTCCGGCGCGGGATCAGGCGAGCCAGGTCGCCGCGGCCCAGAAAGACCTCGATCAGCCCGGCGGCCAGCGCCCCAAACAGCAGAGACGGCGCCGCCCCCGCCAAAACAGCGAGGAAGCGCGCGGCAAATTGCGTGAGCGGTTCGGCCAGGTCCACAGGGCACCCTCCGGTGCGTGCTGCGCGCGCCGATTATAGCGGCTTGTGGGCGCTGTCCGGTGAGCGTTTGCTGAGAAGTGGGCGGGGGATAGGGGGTGACAGCGAGCAACTGCCCGGTAACCTGTGCGTGGCCCCCTGCATAACGCCCCGCTTGGTGAAAGTTTCATTTTGGTATATGCTGAGGGCGTGATCGCACGGCGTGCGGATCGCACAAATGTTCCATTGTGGTATAATCGAGATAGCGACAGTGCCCTCCACACCCCTTTCGTCACGCGGGCGCGGGCATCGCTGAGAGCATAGGGATACTATGGCTAACCCATTCCGCAGAGGGGCCAAAGACGACGACGAGCGCCGCCCAGACCCCCGCGATCGCGGGCGCGGCGCCGACCGCGACCGCCCGCAGCCGGGCCTGCGGAGCCAGTTCCCGTATGGCAGCATCGGGGACAGCCCGCGCCGCCAGCCGGAGCCTGAGGAAAAGTCTGGGGGGTGGTTCGGCCTTTCGCGGCGCGGCGGCGATAAAGGCGATTCGCTGGACCTGCCCGCCCGCCCGACGGGGCGTTATGGCGCGCCGCCAGCCGATCAGCGGGCCAGCCCGCGCAAGGGCGACCAGGATGACGAGAAAAAGGGGCGGCGGGGCTTTCTGCGGCGGGGCAGCAAGGGCAAGGAAGACCAGGCCGAGCAGCGCGCCCCCTTCCTGCCGGGCGGCACGGGTACGGGCCTCGATCGTTCTCGCGGCAGCGCCCTGGACCCCCGTGACGCCCAGCGCGGCGGCGGGGTGGGTGCCCTGGGGCGGCGCGACCGCGACGATGAGCCAGCGCGCACGTTCGGCGGGGCAGACCCGCGCGAGCGGGGCAGTCTTTCGCCAGGCAGCCCTTTCGCCGCGCGGCGCGACCGCGACGATGAGCCAGCGCGCACATTCGGCGGGGCAGACCCGCGCGAGCGGGGCAGTCTTTCGCCAGGCAGCCCTTTCGCCGCGCGGCGCGACCGCGATGACGAGCCAGCGCGCACGTTCGGCGGGACAGACCCGCGCGAGCGAAGTGGCCTCTCGTCAGCCGGTCCTTTCGCCGCGCGTGACCGGGGGGCCGAGCCGCTCGACACCTCCCGCGAAGGGCGCTTTGGGGCGGCGCCGCGTGTGCCCACAGGCTTGGACGAGCGGAGCGCGGGAGGCCGAGCGCCCGCGCCCTCGCGCCCGTTGGGAACGCGCTCACCTGTTGAGCCGGCCAAAAAGAAGGATGAGGAAAGCAAGTCGCGCTTCCCCTTCGGGCGGCGCGGTAGTCAAGACGCGGATAAGAAGAAGGGCGCGGATGAAGACAAAGCGGCGCGCGCGTTCGGCGCGTCGGCGACCAGCCGCGCCAGCCGGGGCGGAGCCGCTGCGCCGCCGTTTGGCGCGCGTCGCCCGCCTGAGCCGCAGAGTCCGCAGGCGGGTCGTGGGCGCGAACCGGCCCCACCTGCTCCGGGGACCAGTCGCGCGCGCGGTGCCCCTCCGCCCGCCGAGCCAGCGCGCCGCTCGCGGGCGGCGACGCCCGACCCCCGCGCGACGGCCCGGCCTCTGCCGGGTGGGCGCGAAAAGGGCGCGTTCACCATTCACCAGGGCTTCGATTTCGACCGCAAGCTCGACCTGATCGGCGTGGCGCTGATCGGGTTCGCCCTGGTCGCCTTCTTCTCGGTCATCCCCTCGGTGTCGTTCGGGCTGCTGCCAGAGCCACACTCCGGACTCACTGGCGCGCTGAACAGGCTGCTGGGGCAGTTGTTCGGCTGGGGCAAGCTGGTTTGCCCGGTCATCGCCTTTGGGATGGGCGTCTGGCTGATGGTGCGCAGCTTCGAGCATTCGGGCATCGAGCTGAACTTCATGCGCATCGTTGGCGGCCTGATGCTCTTCGCCTGCGCGCTGACCTGGCTGCACATGCTCTTTCTCGTGGACGACATAGCCCCCACCGTCGAAGCGTTCCGCCCCATCTCCTACGATCTGGCGATGGAGCAGCAGAGCGGCGGCGGATGGGTCGGCCACCAGATTTACGTCTTTCTGCTCGGTCAGCTTCTGGACTGGGGCACCCTGTCCGTGCTGATCGCCTGGCTGATCATGAGCCTGATGCTCGCCTTCGACCTGTCGGTGGTCGAGCTGTGGGCGCGGGTATCGCTCGCCGTCACCAACAGGCGTCTGAGTCCGGAGGAGCGCGCACGCAAGCGCGAGGCGCGGGCGATACTCAAGACGCCGCACGTCGAGGCGCTCCGCCCCGGCGTGGAAGGGGCGGCCCTGGCCGCAGGGGCAGCGGTCGCTGGCGCGGCCAGCGGCGGGCGCGCGGGCGAAACAGGCTCTCCCGCCGACGCTCCGGCGCACCCCGCCCCGCGCATCACGCGGCGGGGCATGATGGCCGCTGACGAGGTCGCCGAGACGCCAGCCCCGCCAGGGCGCGAGGAGCGCTCCCCGCTGCCAGGAATGCTGGATCAGGCCGCGCCAGGCCAGACTCCGCGCCAGCCTTCGCGGCGACCGCTGCCGCACATGGACGCGCCGGGAATGACCGCGCCGCCGGATCAGCCTCCCAGGGAAGAAGCCGAGCGTCCCCGCCGCTCCTTGCCCGGCGCGGACGCGGCGGACGAGGGCGCAGCGCGCCGACCGTTCCAGGCGTTTGGCCGCGAAGAGCCGCCCGCACCTCGCAGGCAGGACGATGGCCCGCCAGAGCGCCCCATCCCGTTCGCCGCAACTCCTGACAGGCCGGGGCGCACCCCCTTCGCGCGCCCGGTCGCCGAGGGTGAGGACGGCGGAGATCGCCCGATGCTCCCATTGCCCGCGCGCCGTCCGTCAGAATCAGCGGCGAATGCGCCGGGCGAAGCGGGCGCCGAGCCGGAAGATAAGCCGGGGCGCGGCGGACGGTTTGGTCGCTTCCTGCGGCGCGGGCGGGGCGACGCCGGCGACGAAGAGAGCGCCCTCGCCGGCGAGGAAATGCTGCCCATCGAGCTGATCAGCGGCGAAGCTGACGCCATCGAGCAGTCCGCCACGCCACGCCGCCGGTTTGGGCGCTTCGGGCGGCGCGCGCAGGAGGGCGAGGAAGCGCCACCCGCCAAAGCGCAGCAAGACGCTTCTGCTCCCAAGCCCGCTGAGCAGTCAGCGCCGCGCCGACGCCTGCCGTTCGGACGGGGGCCGCGCGCCGACGACGAGACCGCCGCGAGCGACGCCGCGCCGCCAGCCGCCGAGTCGCCGGGCGCGCCCGAAGAGCGCGGGCGGCTGCCCTTCGCGCGCAGTCCGCTGGGCCGCGCCCCGCTTGATGCCGAGGACGCTGCCGCGAGCAGCGCCGCGCCGCCAGCCGCCGAGTCGCCGGGCGCGCCCGAAGAGCGCGGGCGGCTGCCCTTCGCGCGCAGCCCGCTGGGCCGCGCCCCGCTTGACGCTGAGGACGCTGCCGGGAGCAGCGCCGCGCCGCAAGCCGCCGAGTCGCCGGGCGCGCCCGAAGAGCGCGGGCGGCTGCCCTTCGCGCGCAGCCCGCTGGGCCGCGCCCCGCTTGACGCTGAGGACGCTGCCGCGAGCAGCGCCGAGCCGCCAGCCGCCGACTCGCCGGGTGCGCCCGAAGAGCGCGGGCGGCTGCCCTTCGCGCGCAGTCCGCTGGGCCGCGCCCCGCTTGACGCTGAGGACGCTGCCGGGAGCAGCGCCGAGCCGCCAGCCGCCGACTCGCCGGGTGCGCCCGAAGAGCGCGGGCGGCTGCCCTTCGCGCGCAGTCCGCTGGGCCGCGCCCCGCTTGATGCCGAGGACGCTGCCGTGAGCGACGCCGCGCCGCCAGCCGCCGAGTCGCTGGACATGCCGGGCGAGCGAAAACGCCCCTTCTTCGACCGGGGAGCGTCGCCGCCGGTCAGCCCGGTTGAGCCGCGTCGCGCCCCCTCCGAACCCGCCCCGGCCACACCGGTCGCGCCAGGCGGTGAGCGCCGCCCGGAGCGCGGCGGGCTGGGCGACGCGGCTGCCGCTGCGGGAGCGTTGGGGGCCGCTGCCCTGTTGGGGCGCGCCCTGAGCCGCGACGAGTCCTTCGATGATGGGCCAGTGGGCCTGACCCTGGCAGGCGACAGTCCCGCCGCCGATAAGGCCGTCCCGCGCACCCCGCTTCACAGCGCCACTCCGCCCGCCACCCCGCGCGACGGTGGACCGCGCCTTTCCCGCGACATTCCCGCAGCGGCGGACGAGATGCCCACGAGCGAGAGCGCGCCGCCGGATGACACGCCGCTCCCCTTCACCGAGCGGATGGCGCGCCCGGCGCATCCCGAACTGCTGCGCCGCCGCGAGCAGTTGGAAGGGCGAGGCGCACGGCCTCTGCCCGGCGTGCCCGCGCCGGAGCCTGAGCCGCCCGCCGCTGAGCTTGCCCCCACCAGCCGCGCCGAGCCGCTGTCAGAGGCAGTGCTGGAGCCGGAACCCGCCCCTGGCCCGACTCAGAAAGCGGAGCCAACCCACCTCACCGATTCGCGACCTGTCGCGGCTGCCCCGCGCGACGAGCCGAAGGCCGGGCAGCCGGCGGAGCGCGCTGCTCCGCCGGTAGTGCGCCATCCTGCGCCGCGCCGCCCGTCGCAGCCGGCGGTCGCTGCGGGGACGGGCAGCAACGCCCCAGAGCGCCGCGCCGCCGCGCCGCCCGTGCGCCAGGTCGCCTACGATCTGCCCGACTTCCGGCGTCTGCTCAAGCGCGGCGAAGAGCGGCGCGTCAACGACGACGTGCTGCTGGACAAGGCGCGCGTCATCGAGGACACGCTGGCCAGCTTCAGCGCGCCGGGCAAGGTCGTCGAGGTCAACCCCGGCCCGGTCATCACCCAGTTTGGCATCGAGCCGGACTACCTGGTCACGCGCAGCGGCAAGAAGCAGCGCGTCAAGGTGGGGGCCATCGCCCGCCTGGACGCTGACCTGGCCCTGGCCCTGGCCGCCAAGTCCATCCGCATCGAAGCGCCGGTGCCGGGCAAGAGCATGGTCGGCATCGAGGTGCCCAACGACGAGGTAGCCCTGGTCAGCCTGCTGGACATCATGGAAGCGCCGGAGTTCACGCGCCTTGATTCCCGGCTGCGCCTGGCCCTGGGGCTGGGCGTGGACGGCACGCCCGTCGCCGCCGACCTGACGACCATGCCGCACCTGCTCATCGCCGGCACGACCGGCTCTGGCAAGTCGGTGTGCGTCAACGCCATTATCGCCTGCCTGCTGCTACAGAACACGCCGGACGACGTGCAGTTTATCATGGTGGACCCCAAGCGCGTCGAGCTGACCGGCTACAACGGCATCCCGCACCTGGTCGCGCCGGTGGTGGTGGACCTGGAGCGCATCGTCGGCGTGTTGCAGTGGGTGCAGCGCGAGATGGAGTCGCGTTACCACAAGTTCGCAGCCATCGGCGCGCGCAACATCCTCGATTACAATAAGAAGATCGGCCCCGACCAGCAGCGTATGCCCTACTACGTGGTGGTTATTGACGAGCTGGCCGACCTGATGATGCTGGCTCCCGACGAGACCGAGCGGCTGCTGGCCCGCCTGGCGCAGATGGCCCGCGCGACCGGCATTCACCTGATCATCAGCACGCAGCGGCCCAGCGTGGACATCATCACCGGGCTGATCAAGGCCAACTTCCCGGCGCGCATCGCCTTCATGGTCGCCTCGTCGGTGGACTCGCGGGTCATTCTCGACCAGCCGGGCGCGGAGAAGCTGCTGGGACGCGGCGACATGCTCTTCCAGTCGCCAGACGCCGCCGCGCCGCAGCGGATGCAGGGCGTCTACGTCTCCGACGAGGAGATCACGCGCATCACCAGCTTTTGGCGCGCGCAGCTTGTGCAGAAGGCCGGCCCCGGCGCCCTGGCCGCACCGGGCCGCGAGATCGCGCTCGGCGCCGACGAAGGGCGCGCAGCGCGCGCGGGTCGCCGCGCCAGCCAGCCCTCTGCTCAGCAGGCGGCGCTGTGGGAGTCGGAAGAGATCAGCGACGCCGACGGCGACGGTGAGGACGATCTGTACGATCAGGCCGTTGAGCTGGTGCAGAGCCTGCGCAAGGCGTCTATTTCGCTGCTGCAACGCCAGTTGCGCATCGGCTACACGCGCGCGGCGCGGCTGATTGACCGCATGGAGGAGGACGGCATCATCGGCCCGGCGCAGGAGGGCAGCAAGCCGCGCGAGGTGGTCAAGTACGATTGAGCGATCAATCATGGGTGGGGAGGCTCTATCTTTAGCTGTTCACTCTCTTGACTCCAGACGCACAACCTTTCTTCAAGGAACGGACGGTGTTTCCTGATCTAACTGAGAAGCCAAGATGAGCATTCCTCAGCCCTTTCCATACCAGGGGAGCAAAAGGAAAATCGCGGACACAATCATCGCGCAGTTTCCTGATGATGTGGACACTCTGATTGAGCCTTTCGCTGGCTCAGCGGCCATCTCGGTGGCGGCAGCGTACAAAGCGAAGGCTCAGCATTTCGTGCTCAACGACGTGAATGCTCCTCTAATGGCCCTTTGGAACAAGATAATCAATCAGCCTGATTGGCTGGCTACTCAGTACGAGCGCCTCTGGACTGCCCAGAGAGGGCGGGAGAAAGAATACTACTTCACTATCAGAGACGAGTTCAACCGGACTCGCCAGCCCCACCACTTCCTCTATCTGCTCGCCAGGTGTGTGAAAGCATCAATTCGTTACAACACGGATGGGGATTTTAATCAAAGCCCGGACAATAGAAGAAAAGGTATGCATCCTGCCACGATGCGCCGGAATATCCTCTTTACATCGCAACTTCTGAAAGGCAAGACAACCGTTCACGCGCTTGACTATCGGGAAATCATCTACGAAGCACGCCCTCTCGATGTGATTTACATGGATCCGCCTTATCAAGGGGTGTGCAAGAAACAAGACCCGCGTTATCTGCAAAGCCTGTCGTTCGAATCGTTCGTCGAATCTCTGCACACACTCAATCTGAAAGACATCTCGTACATTGTCAGCTACGACGGGCGAACTGGTACCAAAACGCATGGCAAGGCACTTCCCAAATCGCTTGATCTGAGACATCTTGAGCTCGAAGTGGGGAGATCATCCCAGGAAACGCTTCTGGGACGCAACAAGATCACCTTTGAGTCTTTGTACCTGTCTCCGGCCCTGTGTGCTCGTATCGAGGGCCAGCCCACCAGCATAGGCCAGATGGCGCTATGGTCTTGAAATCATGACCGCACAGGACCATCCCCCAGAGTTTCTAAAATTCTTGAGAAGCATCACCAGCAAGCGCCCGCGCATTGTCATCGAGCACATTCTCAGGCACGGCTACATAACCACCGAAGAACTCAAAGAACACTATGGCTATAACCATCCCCCACGAGCCGCTCGTGATGTTCGGGAACAGGGAGTCCCATTAGTGACATTTCGGGTCATAGGGAGTGATGGGCGGAAAATCGCCGCTTATCGGTTTGGCGATCCCGCTGAAGTCAGAATGGACAAGCTTGGCGGACGCAAGAGTATTCCGAAACACCTCAAGAAAGAGCTTGTGAAGATCAATGGCCCTCAGTGTGCCATCTGCCTTGAAGACTACGCGGCCACCTATCTTCAGGTTGACCATTGCATTCCGTACCAGGTTAGCGGGGAACAGGATGCCGCCCGCCGTGTCAACGACTACATGCTGCTCTGTGGATCATGCAACCGGGCGAAATCGTGGGTCTGTGAGCACTGTGAGAACTGGCAAACCCTGAAGTCACTGGAAGTCTGTGCGTCCTGCTATTGGGCATCCCCGGACTCATATGAGCATGTCGCCATGAAGCCCGTCCGCAGACTGGAAATTGTGTGGTCACAAGACGAAGTACCGACCTTCGACGAACTTAAGAGATGCGCTGAACTCAGCGAAGAAACCTTGCAGCAGTACATCAAGGCTGTCCTGATCCGTCATCTTGGATTCGAGCAACCTATGAACGACCTGAAGGACCCACCTTAGAATTCTGGCTCCATGCTGCTTCTCCTCCTCGAACCCTACGACACCGGCTCGCACGCCGTCTGGCTGCGTGGCTACGCGGCGCACAGCGCCCACGACGTGCGCCTGCTCACGCTGGAAGGGCAGTTCTGGCAGTGGCGCATGTTGGGCGGGGCGGTGACGCTGGCCGAGCGGTTTCGCGCCCTGGACGCGCCCCCCGACCTGATCGTCGCCTCGGACATGCTCGACCTGGCGACGTTCCTGGCCCTCACCCGCCCGCTGACGGCGCGCATCCCGGCGGCGCTCTACTTCCACGAGAACCAGCTCACCTACCCGCGCGGGCCACGCCAGAAATCGCAACAGCATTACGCCTTCATCAACTACACCAGCGCCCTCACCGCCGACGCCGTCTTCTTCAACAGCGCCTTTCACCGTGACGCCTTCCTGGATGAATTGCCGCGCCTGCTCAAACACTACCCCGACCACAGCGGTCTGCACACGGTGGAGGCCATCCGCGCGCGCAGCAGCGTGCTGCCCATCGGCCTCGACCTGCGCCGCTACGACGCGCACCGCCCCGCCGCCGCGCGTGACCCGGCCCGCCCGCCGCTGATCGTGTGGAATCACCGCTGGGAATACGACAAAAATCCGGCCCCGTTCTTCGCCGCGCTCGACGCGCTGGCGGCGGAGGGTGTCCCCTTTGAGGTGGCCATCGTCGGGGAGAACACGCGCCAGGACCCGGCGGAGTTCGACGCGGCGCGCGAGCGGTTGGGCGCGCGCGTGGTACGCTTCGGCTACGTGGAGTCCTTCGCCGAGTACGCGCGGCTGCTGTGGGAAGCGGACATCGCCGTCAGCACGGCCAACCAGGACTTCTTCGGGATCAGCGTGGTGGAGGCGATCACCTGCGGCTGCTGGCCTGTCCTGCCGCGCCGCCTGAACTACCTGGCGCTGGTGCCACAGGCATGGCACGCGCAGACGATCTACACGAGGGATGAAGATCTGCTGCCGCTGCTGCGCGCCCGCCTGCGCGAGCGGCGCCCCGCCCCGCCGGAGCTGCGCGCGCACGTGGCCGGGTTCGACTGGGCGCGGATGGCCCCGCAGTACGATCAGGCGTTCGCCGCGCTGCTCAGCGGACGATGAGCCACACGCCAACGAACAGCACGACGATGCCGATCAACCGCTGCGCGTCGAGATGGCGGACTTCCGCGCCGAGCAGCCCGAAATGATCGAGCGCCACGCCCAGGACAAGCTGCCCGGCGACGATGAGCGTCACCGTCGGCGCCACGCCAACGCGCGGGATGGTGTGGCTGACCGCGCCGAGAATGACCAGGCCCAGCAGCCCGGCCCCCAGCGCGTACCAGGGGGCGCTGCGGAACTCGCCCAGCTTGCCCCCGCCGCGCAGCAGCAGCGGTAGCGCCACGGCCAGCGCCCCGCCGATGTGCACGATGAAGATGCTCTCCAGCAGCCCCAGCCGCTGCGTCATCAGGCTGGCCAGCGGCCCCTGCAGACCCACCGCCAGCCCACCCAGCAAGCCCAACAGCACCACAATCACGAGTGTCGGCATGATGGCTACGCTTCTCCGGCATACAGATCGGCCAATTGCTGAACGAGTCGCAGGGTCATCCGCGCGTCGCCCAGGGCGCTGTGCGCGCCTTCCGGGGCAACGCCCATCAGCGCGCAGGCCGCGCCGAGCTTCTGCCAGGCGAACGATTGGCGCGCGTAGTTCCACTGGCCGTAATACTCGGCGAAGCGCCGCATGGCGCAGTGCCAGGGCGCCGTCGGAAATCGCGGCAGATCATGAGCCGCGCAGGTCTGGTTGAGCATCTTGCGGTCGAAGTCAGCGTTGTAGGCGATAATCGCCCGGTCCTTGAGCACGGCGGTCAGCTCACCGTAGATCTCCGGGAAGGCTGGCGCATCCCTGACCGCCTTCGCCGTGATACCGTGCACGCGGCTGGCATCCGGCGCGATGGGCACGGTGGGCCGTACCAGGCGCTCCAGCAATGGCTGCCCTGCCTCGTCAATGACCGCAACCTGCACGATCTGGTCGCGCTGGCCCAGGCCGGTCGTCTCCGTATCCAGCACGACCAGCGGCCCTTGCAGCACCTCGTAGGCCCAGCGCAGCGCACGGGCGCGATGCTCGGACAATGCTTTGCGATCCATAGCCTGCTCTCCTGGCGAATCTTCAGGGCGGGTTACACACTGAGCGTCCCCTATCCCAGGGCAAGCGCATCAAAAGGCGCTGGGGCTGAGCGGGTTGACCTCACCCCCGCCCGGCGCTGCCGCGCCCGCCGAATGCCTGAATGCTCACTGTTCCATCGGCTTGAGGAAGTCGGCGACGATGGTCTTCTGGCCGACACCGCCGGGAAAGAGCACATCCACCTGTTCCAGGTCACCGCTGGTCCGCGCGCTGATGACCACGCCTTCGCCGTAGCGGACATGCCAGACCAGATCGCCGCCCTTGAAGCGCGGCGGCGCGGCGGGACGCGCGGCCTTCTCGCGCGGACGGTCTGCGACGCTGGCCCCGCGATCCCAGCGGATGAGCGCCTGGAAGCTCTCGCGGTCGAGATCGGCCTGGACGCGGCGGCTGAGCGACGAGCCTTCGCGCGCGCTTTCGGGGATGTCGTACAGAAAGCGCGAGGGCAGGTTGGCCCGGCTGTCGCCGTACAGCGAGCGGATGGAGGCGAAGACCAGGTACAGCCGCTGCTCGGCGCGGGTGATGCCCACGTAGAGCAGGCGGCGCTCCTCCTCGACAGCGCGGCGGGCCTCGTCCTTCTCCTCCGGCGACGCGCCCGGATTGCGCTCCGGGCCAATAGAGCGGGCATGGGGCAGGATATTCTCCTCCAGCCCGACGATGAACACCACCGGGAACTCCAGCCCCTTGGCCGAGTGCAGGGTCATCAGGCTGGGGCGGTTCTCGTCGTCGTCGCGCGTGTCCACGTCGGAGACGAGCGACACTTCCTCCAGAAAGGTCGCCAGGGGCAGCCCGGCGTACTGCTCGGCATAGCCACGCAGCTCCAGCACGTTCTCGATACGGCTCTCGCCCTGCTCGGTGCGGTCGTCGAGATAGCTGAGGTAGCCGGTGTCGTTGAGCACGCGGGTCATCAGCTCGTCGGGGGCGAGCTGATCCTTGAGCGCGCGCCACCCGGCAATCTGGGCGGCGAAAGCTGCCAGCAGGTTGCGGGCGCGCCCCGTAAAGGGGCTGTCCACCTGCGGATCGGTCAGCAGCATGAGCGCCTGCGGCGCGGTCGTGCCTAGCTGCTGCGCCCACATATCGAGCGTCTCCAGCGTCTTGGCCCCAATGCCGCGCGTGGGCACGTTGATGACGCGCTGCAGGCTGACGTTATCGTCCGGGTTATGCACCAGGCGCAGGTAGGCGATCACATCCTTGATCTCTTTGCGCCCGAAGAAGGCCGTCGCGCCGACGACGCGATAGGGCATGTTCGCCCGGCGGAAGCCCTCTTCCAGCGCGCGGGACTGGGCGTTGGTGCGGTACATGATGGCGAAGTCGCCCGGCGCGTACTCACCGCCAGCGACCAGCTCGGCGAGGGTCTCCACCACGAAGCGGGCCTCGTCGTCCTCGTTGTACGCTTCGTAAACATAGGCCAGCGGCCCCTGCTTGCGCGCGCTGAAGAGGGCCTTGCGCGCGCGATCGGTATTCTGGTCAATGACGCCCATCGCCGCGTTGAGGATCGCCTGGTGCGAGCGGTAGTTCTGCTCCAGCAGGATCGTCTGCGCGTCCGGGTAATCTTCGCGGAAGCGCAGCACGTTGCGATAGTCCGCGCCGCGAAAGGCGTAGATGCTCTGGTCGGGATCGCCAACGGCGAACAGGTTGCGCCGCTCGCCGGCCAGCAGACGCACCAGCACGTACTGGGCCATATTCGTGTCCTGGAACTCGTCCACCAGGATATGCTGGTAGCGCGCCCGGTAGCGCGCCAGCACGTCGGGCTGGTCGCGGAAGAGCAGGACCGTATGCATCAGCAGATCGTCGAAGTCGCGGGCGTTGTTCTCGCGCAGCAGCTCATCGTAGCGCAGGTAAGCGCGGCGCACCTTCTCGCCGCTGTAGTCGCGCGGCTGGTACTCAGTCGGCCCGATCAGCTCGTTCTTGGCCGCCGAGACGCCGTTGAGCAGGGCGCGCGGCGCCACCTTCTTGGGGTCGAAATTCAGCTCGGCGATGACCTGGCGCATGACGCTGAGCTGATCGTCGGTGTCGAAGATCACGTAGTCGCGGCTGAATGGCGTGTAGTCCGCCTCGATGCGCAGCACGCGCGCGCAGATGGAATGGAAAGTGCCGATGCTCAGCCCGTCCAACTGGCCGGAGCCGCCCAGCAGCCCGACGACGCGGTTCTCCATCTCGCGGGCGGCCTTGTTGGTGAAGGTCACGGCCAGGATGTGCCAGGCGCGCACCCCCCGCTCCTGCACCAGGTAGGCGATGCGGTGGGTCAGGACGCGCGTCTTGCCGCTGCCCGGCCCGGCCAGCACGAGCACAGGGCCATCGCCTGCGCTCACCGCCTGGCGCTGCTGAGGATTCATGCCGCTGAAGATCTTCGAGGAAGTCACCCGGCTCGCTCCCGTGTTCTGGTCGCCGGGGCTATTGTAACGGGGGACGGGGGCCGTTGCCAGACGGAATCGCAGCGTTTCGGCCGCGCCACTTCACCAGCAACCCCTTGGTGATCCCCAGGTCGCGCTCTTGCCACTCGCTTTCAACAGCTCCAGCGCTTCGCGCCTGAACTCCTCTGTGCACGTGGAAATCGAGGGAAGATCAGTGTGATACTTTGGCGAACGAACGCGCTGGTTTCGTAGGGGCGCTGCTCTGCTGCGACTCCGTAGGAGCGTATGGCTATGGCTATACGCCCCTACGGAGCGCTAATGGCGAAGCGAACACGATCCAGGATACGGGTAAGGCATAGCTCCAGCAGGGCTGGCGCGCGTTACATCTTCAATCCCTATCCCCGGCCCCTTTCTCCACCGGCGAGGAGAGACTATAGGGTGGGACTCAGATGATCGCCGGGCGGGCAGGGCGCATCCGCGCGTCCCTGACCCTCTCAGGGCTTGGGGATGGCCAGGTCGGGCGAGCCAACCGGCGAGAGCCTGAGATCGGGCTGCGTCGCCTGGATCAGCTCGTGGATGATCTGCGCGTACTTGACCTTCTCGCGGGCGAACTGGGCCAGCGAGTCCGCGCCCACCCAGGGCTTGTACATGGCCCCCGGCCCGGCCACCAGCGCCGGCCCCGGCTCGATCTTGAAGTAGCACGGCGAGCAGACCCGCGCCATCTCCGCCCCGTCGTAGAAGCGGTTGAAGCCGCCGAACGAGTCCGAGAGCATGATGTGCAGGTCGAGCGGCAGGTCAACCGCCTGGCGGATGCTGGCAAGCTGCGGCAGCGACAGGTCGCCGAGCGGGTTGAAGGTGCCCGCGCCGAGCGATTGCAGCACGCGCCCGCCCGCCGCCGAGCCATGCCCGGCGAAGATGCTGACCTTGATCGTCACGTCGGCGGGCAGATGGCCGCGCTTACGTAACTCGTTGAGCAGCCACAGCAGCCCCTCGTCAATGGCCAGGAAGCCGCGAAAGCCGAGGTCTACCAGGCGCAGAATCTCGGCGACGACGTAGCTGAGCTGGTCCGATCCGCGAAAGCGCAGGCCCGACAGGCCGCCTTCGGGCGTGACAAGCTGGCGGCCCACGTCCCAGCCGGAGCGCGGGCCGGGCGTCATGATCACTTCGAGCTGGGCGGCGGCGGCCATCTGCGCGAAGTCGCGCAGCTCGGCATCGTCGAGCAGCGACGACCCCATGACCACCGAGATCAGGCGGTGAATGGCGATCTGGCGCTTGTGCATCTCGTCAATGAGCGCCTCCAACACCTGGGGCCGCTCGATGCCGGAGATCTCCATGCGGTAGTGGCCGCCGTCGGGGAAGGTGTGGCCCGAAGTGGGCAGGTGGTAGGCGTCGCGGCCAGGGATGCCGATCGCTTCCATCATCGCACGCACGTCGTGTAAGTTTCGCATAAGTCCTTTCTCCTCAAAACGCTATGCTTGCAAGAGATATGCTAGTCACAGAACCGATCTACGGCTGCCGGGGCAGCCTTTCATCCCACCGCCTTCAGCACGCGCAGCGCACGCAGCGTCACCCATTTGTTGGGCTGCTTCTTGCCGCTGAAGTCCACCCAGGTCTTGCCGCTGTAGTCATAGTCCAGCGCCCAGCGGCCCTGAGCATCCTGTTTGGCGCGAATGAGGGCCAGCGCGTCGTCCGGCGGGCGGTCGAGCAGGGCGAGCAGCGCCAGGTAGCGGGCGCCGGGCGAATCCGGCTCCAGCAGCTACGCCAGCGAGTCGCCGTTGAGCTGATCCTGCCATGCCATAGCCACCCCCTGCGCGCACTCTCAGAGCGGGCGCGAGGCCGCTCAGTCGGCATGTTTGCCCTTCAGCAGCGCCGAAAGCTCGGCGAAAGCGTCGTCCCTGAGGCCGAACCAGTGCTCCGGCTGGGGGAACGTCTTGTCCTGCACTTCGGCCACGTACTGCTTCAGGCCGTTGAGGATGACCTCGCCGGCGTTGCCGTAGACTTTGGCCATCTTGGGCCGGAAGCGCGGGTACAGCCCGAACATGTCGTGGAAGATCAGCAGTTGGCCGCTGGCGTGCGGGCCGGAGCCGAGGCTGATGATCGGGATGCTGGCCCGCTCGGTGATGATCTGGCAGACGCGGTCGGGCACCATCTCCAGCAGGATCGAGTACGTGCCCGCCTCTTCCAGGATGGCTGCGTCCTCGATGATGCGCAGCGCCTGCCCGGCGTCGCGCCCCTGTACCTTGAACCCGCCCAGACTGGAGGCGCTCTGCGGAGTCAGCCCCAGGTGGCCCATGCAGGGGATGCCGGCGGCGACGATGCCCGCCACGCGATCGGCCATCTCGCGCCCGCCTTCCAGCTTCACCGCGTCGCAGCTTGCCTCGGCCATGAAGCGCCCGGCGTTGCGGATGGCGTCCTCAACCGACGCCTGGTAGGTCATGTAGGGCATGTCGCCGATCAGCCAGGCGGTCGGCGCGCCGCGCCGCACGGCCTGGGCGTGGCGGATCATGTCGGCCATGGTCACCGGCAGCGTGCTCTCATAGCCGAGGATGGTCATGCCCAGGCTGTCGCCGACGAGGATCATCTCCACGCCCGCCTGTTCCTGGAAGGTAGCGGTGGGGAAGTCGTAACAGGTGAGCATGGTGATCGGCTCGCCGCGCCGATATTTCTCGTACAGGTACGGCAGCGTAATTTTTTTGCGGTCGGACATCAACAAAACCTCCTGATTCATTAGAGCAAAACCGATACCCTAATTATGAGGCACTTTGCCCGCCAAAGGAAGTAGGCTGGGCGGTTGGGGGCGTTCCTGATGATATTTGACGATCATGATCGGCAACCGCTTGTAGGGGCGGGTTTGCAAACCCGCCCCTACAAACGCAGACTCTCAGACTTCCGAAGTTTTGAAAACTTCGGAAGTCTGGTTGCGGGCCAGGGCGCAGCAGAGCAGCGCCCCTACCCCGCGCCGGACTCCCTTTGCCGTGCGGGCAGGGGCGTGCTATAACCGGGCCGCTGGCTCGGACTGCACACAGGGGCGAGACGTATGCCGCGAGTTCACGAGCGCGCCTTCCGCGTGCGCCATTATGAATGCGATGCCTACGGGCACGTCAACCACGTCAACTACCTGCGCTATATGCAGGAAGCCGCGATGGACGCTTCGGCAGCGGCGGGCTATGGCGTCGCCCGCTATGCGGAATTGGGGCGGCTGTGGTTCGTCCGCGAGACGGACATCAGCTACCTGCACCCACTGCGCTATGGCGACACGGTGATCGTCAGGACGTGGGTGCAGGACTTCCGGCGCGTGCGCTCGCGCCGCGCCTACGAGCTGCGCCTGGCAGCGACAGGCACCATCGTCGCCCAGGCGACCACCGACTGGGTCTTCCTCGACGCGGAGACAGAGCGCCCCACCACCGTCCCGCCGGAGATGATCGCCGCGTTCTTCCCGGAAGGGATGCCCGCCGACGGTGACCGCCGCGAGCCGTTCCCCACCCCGCCGCCTGCGCCGCCGGGCGTGTTCACCGTGCAGGCGCGCGTCGCCTGGCGCGACCTAGACACCGCCGGGCACGTCAACAACGCCAACTACATGGCTTACCTGGAAGAATGCGGCGTGCGCGTGGCAGAAGCGTATGGCTGGTCTCCGGCGCGCATGGCCGCCACGGGATTCGGCATTGTCGCGCGGCGCTACCGCATCGAGTACCAGCAGCCCGCCCTGTTCGGCGACGAGCTGGCCGTGGCGACGTGGTTCTCCGACGCCCGGCGATCCAGCGCCATCCGCCACTACACGATCACCCGCCCCCGCGACAACGCGCTGATCGCCCGTGCGCGCGCCGTCTGGGTGTGGGTGGACCTGGCGAGCGGACGCCCGATCCGCATCCCGGACGGGTTCATCGCCGCCTTCGCCGCCAACCGGGCGCTGGAGCTGGGCGAAAGCGAGCAGGACGGTGTGGGCGAGAATGTCTCGTAGAAGCGGCGCGTCGAAAGAGAGACTTCCGAAGTCTGCGGAGACTTCGGAAGTCTGGTTGCGGGCCGGGCGCCGCAAAGCAGCGCCCCCACCGCCATCAATCACTGACAACCAACAACTGACAACCGACAACTGATCACCAAAGGAGCGCCCCTCATGGACTTGTCCCAACGCATCGCCGCCGCGCGCGGCCAGGTCGCCGCCGACCTGCTGCTGACCAACCTCCGGCTGGTCAACGTCTTCACCGGCGACATCTACCCGACCGAGATCGCCATCAAGGACGGGCTGATCGTCGGCCTGGGCGAAGGATACAGCGCCGCCGAGACGCTCGACCTGGGCGGGCGCTACGTGGCCCCCGGCCTGATTGACGCCCATGTGCACATCGAGAGCAGCCTGTGCGCCCCGCCCCAGTTCAGCGTGGTCGCGCTGACGCACGGCGTGACCAGCGCCGTCACCGACCCGCACGAGATCGCCAACGTGCACGGGCTGGACGGCATCCGCTACATGCTCGACGCGGCGCAGGGCAGCCCGCTGAGCATGTTCGTCATGGCCTCAAGCTGCGTCCCGGCCACGCACATGGAGACGACAGGCGCAGCCCTCGACGCCGCCGACCTGACGACCCTGCGCGATCATCCCTGGGTGCTGGGCCTGGCCGAGATGATGAACTATCCTGGCGTCGTCTTCGCCGATGCGGGCGTGCTGGACAAGATCGCGGCCTACGCCGGGCGCGTGCTGGACGGGCACTGTCCCGGCCTGCGCGGGCGCGACCTGAACGCCTACATCGCCGCCGGCATCGCCAGCGACCACGAGTGCACTACGGTCGAAGAGGCGCGCGAGAAGTTGCAGAAGGGCATGGTGATCTTCATCCGCGAGGCGACCAACGCCCAGAACCTGCGCCCGTTGCTGCCGCTGGTCACGCCGCACAACAGCCGCCGCCTCTGCTGGTGCACCGACGACCGCCAGCCCGCTGATCTGCTCGACGACGGCTCGATTGACCACATGATCCGCGTGGCCATCGCCGAGGGCGGGCTGGACCCGGTGACGGCCATCCGCATGGGCACGCTCAACACGGCGGAGTACTTCCGCCTGCACGACCGGGGGGCTATCGCGCCAGGTCGCCGTGCCGATCTGTTCGTCTTCTCCGTGCTGGACGCGCCGCGCGCCGAGCTGGTCTTCGCCGGCGGGCGGCTGGTGGCGCGTGACGGGGCGCTGGCGGTGGACCTCCCTGCGCCGCAGGTTGCGCCGCTGCCGCGCTCGCTGCACATCGCCTGGGACGCAGTGGACTTCGCCATCCCCGCCGGCGGGCGGCGGGTACGTGTCATCGGCAGCCTGGAAAACCAACTGCTCACCGAGCATCTCGTCGAGGACGCGACCATCGTGGACGGCTGCGCCGTCGCCGACCCGGCTCGCGATCTACTGAAGATGGCCGTCATCGAGCGGCACCATGCATCCGGGGGCATGGGCAAGGGGTTCATCCGGGGTATCGGGCTGAAGCGCGGGGCCATCGCCGGGACGGTCGCCCACGATCACCACAACCTGGTGGTCATCGGCGCAGACGACGCCAGCATGAAGACCGCCGCGCGCGCCGTCGAGCGCATGGGCGGCGGGCTGGTGGCCGTCAGCGGTGAGCAGGTGTTGGCCGAGCTACCGTTGCCCGTCGGCGGGCTGATGAGCGAGCGGCCCATCGGCGAGGTGCGCGCCGCGCTGGATCGCCTGCTGGACGTGGCCGGGCGCGAGCTTGGCTCGCCGCTGCACGACCCCTTCATGGCGATGAGCTTCATGGCCCTGGAAGTGATCCCCAGCCTCAAGCTGACCGACGTGGGCCTGGTAGACGTGGAGAAGTTCGAGGTGGTGAGCCTGTTCGCCGGGTGAGGTTCTGGATCGCTTCACCCCCAGTTGCGTTCAGGGGCGGACAGACATTGAGAGGGTCTGGAACGGGAGGTTGCTCTCAACTCTTGCCTCACCCCCACTCGGCGCTGACGCGCCTCGCCGCCCCCTCTCCATTCGAAAGGGGGCTGCCGAGCGAAGCGAGGCTGGGGGTGAGGCAAACCAGGCCCACCGAATCTTCACGCTTTCTCTATGCCTGTCCGACTCTGAACGTCATTGCGGAGCGGGAGAAAGACCGAGCACAGCGAGGTAAGGGGGTGAGGTTTCCCCTACCCGCAGCAACCGCACAGCGGCGGCGGCGCGTCCTCATCGCCCGTGACCAGCTCGAAGCTGCGCGGCATTTTGGCGATGAAGGGACAGCCCGCGCTGCGCCCACAGGTGGTGCAGGCCGGGCCGCTGCCCGTCTCGCGCAGCCGGCCCTTGCGCACCCAGTGATCGATCATCCCCTCCAACATGCCGGGCGGGAGGTCCAGCTCGCGGGCGAGCTGGCTCAGCGTGCGCGGCGCGCGGGCTTCTTCGAACGCTTGCAGAACCTGGCGTAGAGTGGTGGGCATGGGCGTCATCCGATCCCCAGCAGCAGGCCACCCTGGAAGACGAGGGTCGCCGCCAGCCAGGCCACGAACAGGGTGTAGGTCGCCTGGTAGAGCATCCAGCGCCCGCCGAACTCGTGGCGCATCGCGGCGACCGTCGCCATGCACGGCACATAGAGCAGCACGAAGACGTTGAAGGCCACCGCCGCCAGTTTGCCCCGCTCGGCAGAGCCGGCGGTGCGGGCGAAGGAAGCGGTCAGCGCGCTCTGCAGCGAGGTCAGCTCCTCGGCGTCCTCGCCGCGATTCAGCCAGTCGCCCAGGCCGAGGTTCACCAGGGGCAGCAGGTTCGCCGTGCGCGGGACGATGTTCGCCGTCTCCTGGACGGTGAGGATGGCCGCTTCGCCGAACGAGCGCGCGATCTCGCGCAGATCGTCACCGAAACTGGGCGTCTCGGTGTCAGCCCCGTCACCCGCGCTTTCCGCCGTCTCTTCCACGTAAATCTGGCTCATCGTGCTGACCACAGCCTCTTTGGCCACGAAGCCGGTGATCAGCGAGCCGGCGGCCTCCCAACTGCCGAACCCGGCGGGCGCGAAGAGCGGCGCGAGCGCCCGGCTGACCGACCCGAACAGGCTGTCGCCGGTGGAGACGTCGTTGAACGTCCCCTCGCCGCGCACGGGCAGCGCCAACAGGAACCAGATGACGATCGAGGCGGCCAGGATGATTGTCGCCGCGTTGCGCACGAAGGACGCCGTGCGCTCGCGCACCTGGCGCAGCACATTGCTCACATTGGGCAGGCGGTAGGGCGGCAGCTCCAGCACGAAGGGCTGAGGGGCTTTGTGGCGGTAGATGGTGCGCTTCATGACGAAGCCGGTCAGCAGGGCGATGACCACCCCCAGCAGGTACAGCCCGAAGATCAGGTTGCCGGCCCGCGCGCCGAAGAAGGCCGCGCCGAAGACGACGTACACCGGCAGGCGCGCCCCACAGCTCATGAAGGTGGTGATGAAGGCGGTCAGCTTGCGATCGTCTTCGTCTTCAAGCGTGCGCGTGGCGTAGATGGCCGGCACCGTGCAGCCGAAGCCGACGATCAGCGGCAGGAAGCTCTTGCCGTGCAGCCCAATACTGCGCATGACGCGATCCATGACGAACGCCGAGCGTGCCATGTAGCCGGAATCTTCCAGCACGGCCACGGCCACGTAGAGGAAGAACAGCACCGGCACGAAGACGAGCACCCCGCCCACGCCGGCGATGACCCCGTCCACGATCAGCGCCGCCAGCCAGGTATCGCCCAGCCGGACGGCGTCCAGCGCGGCCTGCGCCCAGCGCGTCAGCGGCCCGCCGACCAGCGCATCAATCCAGTCCAGGAAGGGTGCGCTGACGTAAGCCGTGAACTGGAAGACGATCCACATCAGCAGCAGAAAGATGGGCACGCCCCAGATAGGGTGAGTGACGATGCGATCAGCCCGGTCGGAGCGCGTCTCGCGACCGCCAGCGGGCCGCGTCACGATCCCGCGCAGCAGCCCGGCGATCACCTGGTAGCGCCGGTCGGTGATCAGCGTCTCGGCGTCTTCGCCGGTCTGTGTGGCGAGGCGCTCCATGGCCGCGTCCGTCGCCTCGATCAGCGCGTGATAGCCCGCCCCGGCGAGGCGCGCGCGCAAATCTTCGTCGTGTTCGAGCAGCTTGGTGGCCAGCCAGCGCGGGCGGAACTGGTAGCTGAGGATCGGATCAGCCTGAATCTGCGCTTGCAGCGCGGCGATCTCGCCCTCTAACGGCTGGCCGTAATCCACCGGGACGGGCAGCAGGTGCGGTGCCCCGTCGGTCTGGGCGACGATAGCCGCGCGGAGCGCGTCGAGGCCTGTCGTCCGGCTGCCCACCGTCTCGACGACGGGTGTCCCGTTCAGCCGGGCGGAAAGCGCCGCCGCGTCAATCGTGATGCCGCGCTGTCGCGCCGTATCGGCCATGTTGAGCGCCAGCACAACCGGCACGCCCAGCTCCAGCACTTGCAGCGCCAGATACAGGTTGCGCTCCAGGTTGGCCGCGTCGGCCACGGCGACGATGGCGCTGGGGTGCTCGTTAGTGATGAAGTCGCGGGCGATGATCTCTTCGCTGGAATAGGCGTTGAGGCTGTAGGTGCCGGGCAGGTCAATCACCGTGAAGCTGCGCCCGCCGATGTGCGCGGTGCCGGCCATTTTCTCGACGGTCTTGCCCGGCCAGTTGCCCACATGCTGGCGCTCGCCGGTCAGCGCGTTGAAGAGCGTGCTCTTGCCGACATTGGGGTTGCCGGCCAGGGCGATAGTCTGCGGAGTGGCCATTGACGCTCAGCCCTCGCCTGGCGGTGCAGCATCGCACGGGCTGACGCGGATGTGGTGCGCCATCCCGCGCCCGATGGCCAGCCGCGAATCTTCGCGCACGGCCAGGATCAGCGGCCCGGCGAAGCTGTTCCGCACGACGCGCACGGTCAGGCCGACGTTCAGGCCCAGGTCGGCCAGCCGCTTGCGCAGGCGGCGACCCTCGTCAATGTAGATCAGCTCCACCGTCTGGCCGGGCGCGACCATGCTCAGCGGCAGAGTATCATCAGCGCCGGCAGGATAGTGGTGGCGGTGATGGTGATGGTGATGGTGAACGGTAGAGGGCATGGGCTGTTTCCGGTTCGCAGCGCGTCGAGAAAGGCCACTATTGCGAACAATTCTCAATTATTGCCAGCCGGATGTCAAGTGTTCTATGACAGGTGGCGCTGCGCGTCGTGTAGAATGTCACCCTGGGGGGAATATTGCGCCGGCAATAGACTTCCGAAGTTCGCGAAAACTTCGGAAGTCTCATCGCCAAGCGCCCGACGCCCGCCAGCCTCGCCTGACCCCAGACTGAAGACCGAAAACCGGGGACTCTCAGCTCCTACCCCACCAGGCCCTCGGCCACGAGCAGCTCGGCGTTGAGGATCGAGCAGCCCGCCGCGCCGCGCACCGTGTTGTGGGCCAGCGCCAGGAACTTCCAGCCGCCGATGACCGGGCAGGGGCGCAGCCGCCCGACGACCGTCGCCATGCCGTTCCCGGCGTCGCGGTCGCGGCGCGGCTGGGGACGATCCGGCGCACGGTGATAGACCACCGGCTGGGGCGGCGCGCTGGGCAGTGACGGCACCGGCTCCGGCCCGCGAAAGCTCTCCCAGGCGGCGATGATCTGCGCTTCGCTCACCGCTTCGCGGAAGCGCACGGCCACGCTGACCAGGTGCCCGTCCAGCACGGGCACGCGCGTGCAGGTGGCGCTGGCGGCGTAGTCCAGGTCGGCGATGCGCTCGCCGTCCAGCGCGCCGAGCATCTTGCGCGGCTCGGCTTCCAGCTTCGGCTCTTCGCCGTTGATGAAGGGGAGCACATTGTCCAGGATGTCCAGCGAGGGCACGCCGGGGTAGCCGCCCCCGCTCACCGCCTGCAGACTGGTCAGTTGAGCAGCGACGATCCCGAAAGAGCGCAGCGGGGCGAAGGCCATGGCCACCGGCGCGCTGGTGCAGTTGGAATTGGTGACCAGCCCGCCCGTCCCCCAGCCGTACTTCTGGCGCTGGACGCGCACCAGCGCGACATGCGGCGCGTTGATCTCCGGCAGCAGGACCGGCACGTGCTCGTGCATGCGATAGGCGCTGGCGTTGGAGCAAACGACGTGCCCCGTCTCTGCCAGCCGCCACTCAACCGTCCGGGCGATGTCGGCGGGCAGCGCCGAGAAGACGAGCGGCGACTGCACGTCCGCGTCCAGCGGCAGCACGACGCGCTCCGCCAGATCGGCGGGCGGGTTGCCGGGCAGCACCCAGCGGGCCGCCTCGCCGTAGGGCTGCCCGGCGCTGCGGTCGCTGGCGACCAGCTCGGCGACGCGGAACCAGGGATGCCCCTGCAAAAGCTGCACGAAGCGCTGGCCGACAGCGCCCGTCGCGCCCAGCACGGCGACGTTGATGGGAGGGCGATTCTGAGCCATGACACACTCTCTCTTTCTGATGTGGCGCGCGAGCGCCTACGGTACCCGATACGCGGCGAGCCGGCCAGCGGCCCGTTTGGCGAATTTCTCCAACCCTGGTTGACAAACTTCCCCACCCATGCTACTCTCTACTCCAGGTTAACAACTGCATAGCAGCACTGCCCCCTTATCCAGAGAGGTGGAGGGACCGGCCCTGTGAAACCTCGGCAACCGCCTGCGCAAACCATGAGAAACGCGCAGGAATGGTGCCAATTCCGGCAGGATGGATTCTGGAAGATGAGGAGGAGTTTGCCAGCGAATGTCTGCGTCAAAATCCTTCTCACCATGCGAGAAGGATTTTTTCTTTTCTCGCGGGGCGAGGGGAGGACGCTGCTTACGCGCATCGCCGCTCACAGACCAGCTATCGCGTAGGAGAGGACATTCATGGCAGCCAGCAACGGCAAGAACCCACACGACCATCGTTTCAACACCCGCGCCCTGCACGCCGGCTACTCGCCCGACCCGACCACCGGCGCGCGGGCCGTGCCCATCTACCAGACCACCGCCTACCAGTTCCGCGACACCGATCACGCCGCCGCGCTGTTCGCCCTGCAAGAGCCAGGCAACATCTACACGCGCATCATGAACCCGACCAACGATGTCTTCGAGCAGCGCCTGGCCGCCCTGGAAGGCGGCATCGGCGCGCTGGCGACCGCGTCGGGTCAAGCGGCAGAGACGCTGGCCATCTTCACGCTGTGCAACGCCGGCGACGAAGTGATCGCCAGCAGCGCGCTCTACGGCGGCACCTACACCCTGTTCTCGCAAAGCCTCAAGCGGCTGGGCATCACCGTCCACTTCGTCAGCGAAAACGACCCGGCGGCCTACGAAGCGCTGATCAACGACCGGACGCGCCTCATCTACCTGGAAGTCATCGGCAATCCCAAGCTGCAGATCCCCGACTTCGAGGGCATTGCGGCGGTCGCCCATGCGCACGGCCTGCCGGTGGTGTGCGACAACACCTTCGCCACGCCCTACCTGTGCCGCCCGCTTGAGCACGGCGCAGACATTGTGGTGCACTCCACTACCAAGTGGATCGGTGGGCACGGGCTGAGCATCGGCGGGGCCATCGTAGACGGCGGCCGGTTCGACTGGAAGGCCAGCGGGCGGCACAGCGGCCTGGTGGAGCCAGAACCCGCCTACCACGACCTGGTGCTGGCCGACGCGCTCGGCCCGGCGGCGTTCATCGGGCGAGCGCGTGTCGTCGGCCTGCGCGACTTTGGCGCGTGCCAGTCGCCCTTCAACAGCTTCCTCAACCTGATCGGCCTGGAGACGCTGGCCCTGCGCATGCAGCGTCACGTGGAGAACACGCTGGCCGTCGCCCAGCACCTGGCCGAGCACCCGGCGGTGGCCTGGGTCAATTACCCCGGCCTGCCCGATCACGAGAGCTACGCCCGCGCTCAGAAATATCTGCCCAAAGGCGCTGGCGCAGTGCTCGGCTTCGGCATTCGGGGCGGCAAGGAAGCCGGGCGCGCCTTCATCAACAGCCTCAGGCTGTTCTCGCACCTGGCCAACGTCGGCGATGTGCGCTCGCTGGCCATCCACCCGGCGACGACCACGCACCAGCAGCTCGGCCCGCAGGAGCAGGCGGCGTCCGGCGTCACCGATGATTATGTGCGGCTGGCAATCGGCATCGAAGACATCGAGGACATCCTGGCCGACCTCGACCAGGCGCTCGCCGTCGCCCAGGGCGTGACGGCGCGCTCCGTCAGCAGCGTATAGAGCGAGCAGGAGGTGCGCGCCATGTACCAGGTGCAGACTACATCCCCCACGCCGGCGCCTGCCCCGCGCTGGGAGCCGTCCGTCACCCGTCGCCCGGCGCGCCCCGGAACGGTGGGGCGAGTGCAGCGCCAGCTTGCCCACTTCGCCAGCCCGCTGCGGCTGCGCGGTGGCCAGACGCTGCCCGCCTTCACCCTGGCTTACGAGACTTACGGGACGCTCAACGCCGACCGCTCCAACGTCATCCTGATCTGTCACGCGCTCTCTGGCGACGCGCACGCCGCCGGCACGCACACGGACGATCCGGGCGAAAAGCCGGGCTGGTGGGATGCGGCCGTCGGGCCGGGCAAGCTGTTCGACACGGACCGCTACTTCGTGCTGTGCTCCAACGTGATCGGCGGCTGCCAGGGCAGCACCGGCCCGTCGTCGCTCGCGCCGGATGGCCGGCCCTATGGGGCGCGCTTCCCGCTGGTCACCGTCGCCGACATGGTCGAGGCGCAGCGCCACCTGCTCGACCGGCTGGGCATCGCCCGCCTGTTCGCCGTCGCCGGGGGCAGCATGGGCGCGATGCAGGCGTTGCAATGGGCGGTCGCCCATCCGCAGCGCGTCGAGACGGTGCTCTTCCTGGCGGGCACGCACCGCTCCACCGCCCAGCAGATCGCCTTCAACGAGACGGGGCGCCAGGCTATCTACGCCGATCCGCACTGGAAAGGCGGTGACTACTACGACGGCCCCCGGCCCGAATCCGGGCTGGCCCTGGCGCGCATGATGGCCCACATCACCTACATGAGCGAGACCTCGATGGAGCAGAAGTTTGGGCGGCGCTTGCAGGACAGAACGGCGCTGTCCCACCGGCTGAACGGGCCGGAGTTCGCCGTCGAGAGCTACCTGGCTTACCAGGGCGAGAAGTTCGTGCGCCGCTTCGACGCCAACAGCTACCTGATCATCACCAAGGCCATTGACTACTTCGACATCGGCGCGGACTACGGCTCGCTGCGCGCGGCGGTCGAACGGGCGCGGGCAGCGTTCCAGGTCGTCACCTTCTCCAGCGACTGGCTGTACCCGGCCTGGCAGGGCCAGGAGCTTGTCCAGGCGTGCCAGGAAGCCGGGCGAAGCGTCGAGTACCAGCATATCGCAGCGCCGTTCGGCCATGATTCGTTCCTGGTCGAGGTCGAGCAGATGACCGACGTGGTAGGGAGCTGTCTCGACCGGCGCTGGCGGGCGCTGGGGCGCGGCTGACGCCCCCTGCAGGGCGCTCGCGGACACCTGGCCGCCCGGCGGCGCCGACGGCTGCGGGCGCGTTCGCGCAGGGGCGTATTGCGATATACCCCTGCGAACCCCGCGCCGGCCAAAGCGTTCTTGGCGGGGTGGGCCAGCAAACCCGCCCCCGCTGATCAAGGCGCGGCTACGCTCCCTGCCTGCCATATTCCGGGCTGCTTCAGCGCGCCGCCGCGTCGCCGTTGAGCACCACCAGCTTGTGGATGGCGCGCACAGCCCGCGGGGTGTCGTCCGCGCGCACGACCATCGAGACGCAGTAATCGCTGGCCCCGTGCACGATGGCGATGATGTTCACGCCCGCCTCGCCCAGCGCCCCGAAGACGCGCGCTGCCACCCCCGACTGGCGCAGCATCCCCACGCCCACCACGGTGATGATCTCCACGTCGTCGTCGGCCCAGGCGCGGTCAATGTCCTGGCGGCCAAACTCGGTCTCCAGCTCGGCTTTGATCGCGGCCACGACCTCGCGGCTCTTGGCTTCGGGCACCACGAAACAGATGCTCTGCTCGCTGGACGACTGGGCGATCATCAGCACGTTGGCCTGGCGCTTGGCCACGGCTGAGAACGTCCGCGCGGCGATGCCTGGCACGCCGATCATGCCGCGCCCGGCGACGGTGACCAGGCTCACGTCGCCGATGGCGGTGACGGCTTTGACGGTGCCCGGCGCGGCGTGCTCCTCGCGGGTGATCAGCGTGCCCTCCGCCGCCGGATTGAAGGTATTCTTGACGCGCACCGGGATGCCGCGCTCGACCAGCGGCTGCACCGTCTTGGCGTGCAGCACTTTCGCCCCGAAGTAGGCCATCTCGCCCACCTCGCCGTAGGACAGCACAGGGATCACCCGCGCATCCGGAGCCAGGCGCGGATCGGTGGTCATCACGCCATCCACGTCCGTCCAAATCCACACCTCGGCGCTGTCCACATACGCGCCCAGCAGGGCGGCGCTGTAATCGCTGCCGCCGCGTCCCAGCGTCGTCACCACGCCGTCGCGCGTCGCACCGATGAATCCGGTCACCACTGGCACCACCCCCTGGTCGAGCAGCGGCAGCAGCTCGCGGCGCACGGCGGCCCCGGTCTCCTCGAAGAGCACGCCCGCGTTCTGGAACTGATCGTCGGTGATGACCAGGCGGCTGGCGCTCACTGAACAGCTGGGCACGCCGCACTGGCGCAGCCGCGCCGAGACAACGGGCACACACATGCGCTCGCCCAGCGAGCTGACCTTGTCCATCGCTTTGGACGATGCCTCGCGCAGCACGTAGATGCCGTAACATAACGTTTCGAACTCATCCACGAGCGCCTCCACCTCATCGTGCAGGGCGATACGCTCCACGTCCGAGTCCACCAGGGCGCGGATGGCTGCCTCGTGCTTCTGGCGCAGCATGTGGGCAATGGCCTGATAGCGCGCGCCATCGCCAGCGGCGGCGGTCTGCGCGCCCTCGATCAGCAGGTTGGTCACGCCGCCCATCGCCGAACAGATCATCAGCACGCGCTGATTGCGCGCTATCCCGGCGACGATGTCCACCGCCTGGGCAACCGCCTCGGCGCTGCCGACAGATGTCCCGCCGAATTTCAGGGTCAGGGTTGGCATAGCCCGCCTCCTGGCGCTGTGCGCCGGATACACGAAAAGCGCGGAGCCGATCTGCTCCGCGCTTGAGGTTCCTCTGGATGATGTTACTTCTACCGCGCCCTAATCACCCCTCGCCCCAGGAGCAGCCGGCACTGTCTGCCGGGCAGTCATCATGCCCATGCCGGTAGTCATGGTCATCGTGAAGGTGGTCATGGTATGGGGCGCACAACCGGCGATCATCGCCTCTGCTCCCTGGTGATCAAGGCTGATGCAGAGCGTAACATGACATGCGGCGTTCGTCAACGTCTCCGGCGGCGGCGCGCTTGGTCATCTCGCACAACTCGCGGGGGCGCATGGCGTCCGCGCGCCGCACTCCTACGCCTCAATCCCTAGAGGCTGTTATGAACTTTGGCAGGCGGGCAGCTCCTGTGCTTGCCCCCCATCCTCGGTCCTTCCCCCGCACGGGGGGAAGGAAGAAGCCCGCCCCGGCCCCTTCCCTCCGCTTGCGTGGGGGAAGGGATCGGGGGATGGGGGGATGTCCACCCGGCAGAAGTGCATAACACGCTCTAGCCTGGCCGCGCCTACAAGGCTTCCGAAGCCTGCGCCGAAGCGCGCCCCTCGGCGCTCGCCTCCGGCGCGTGACCGTCGCCCAGCTCGGCGACGATCATCCCCGCGAGAATCAGCCCGCAGCCGACCAGCTCCTTCGCGCCGAGCACCTCATTGGCCCACCACCAGCCGAAGAAAGCGGCGAAAACCGGCTCCAGGCTGAAGAGCAGCGCCGTATGCGTCGGCGTGGTGAAGCGCTGGGCATAGACCTGCAGGCTGAAGACCAGCGCCGTCGCCACCAGGCCGGTGAAGGCAATCGCTCCCCAGGTTTCGGCGGGCAAATCTGCGCGCGGCGTCTCGAAGACGAACGAGGCCCCGCCAGCCAGCACCGCGACGGTGGCGATTTGCACGGTTGCCAGGCGGATGGGGTCGTGCTGCGGCGCGAAATGGGCCACGCTGACGATGTGCAGAGCGAACATCAGCGCGCAGGCCAGCACCCACAGATCGCCGCTCGCCATGCTCAGGTCGCGCTCCAGCGACAGGAAAGCCAGCCCGACGGTCGCCGCCAGGATGCCCAGGGCAGGGCCGCGCCCCGGCGGGCGGCGCAGCAACAATGTCGCCAGGGCGGGCACGATGACCACGCTCAGCCCGGTGATGAAGCCGGCCTTGGCCGTGGTCGTCGTCTGCAAGCCGATCGTCTGGAAGACGTACCCGCCGGCCAGCCACATCCCGATCAGCGCGCCGGCGCGCAGCTCCGCCCGCGTCAGCCCGCGCACGCGATGGCGGAACAGCGCCGCCAGCAGAATCGCGGCCAGGGCAAAGCGCCAGGCGACGAAAGTCAGCGGCGCAACCTCGTCCAGCGCGTTCTGGACGATGACGAAGGTCGAGCCCCAAATCAGCGCGACGAAGCCCAGGGTGAGGTCGGCCTGCCAGCGAGTCATGCCCGATTACAGCGCCCGCATCAAAATGGCGCGCAACTCGTCGTCGCGCAGCGCGATCGGGTTGCCCTTCATCGAACTGGAGCGCTCCGCCGCTGCGATCAGCGCGGCGAAGGCCGCCTCGTCCAGCCCATAGCTGGCCAGGCCGGGCACGCCCAGGTCGGTCACCAGGTCGCGCACCCAGGCAATACCCTCGTCGGCGGAGGCGCGCTCATCGCAGGTCAGCAGGCGGGCGATCTCGTCGTAGCGGCGCAGAGAGGGGTGCCCCGGCGCGCGGGCGCGCAGTGCGGCGACATTGGCGGCCATGACGTGCGGCAGCAGTGCCGCGCAGATGGCCCCGTGCGGCGCGTCGAACATGCCACCGAACGGCCCGGCGAAGCCGTGCACGGCGCCCAGCCTGGCGTTGGCCAGGGCCAGCCCGCCGCACAGCGACGCGCAGGCCATGTCCGCGCGGGCCTCGGCGTCGTCACCGCGCATGACGGCGCGGCGCAGCGCGCGCCCCGCCCGCGTGATGCCCTCGCGGCAGATGGCGTCGGTTAGCGGGTTGGCGGCGGGGGTGACGAATGGCTCGATGACCTGGGTCAGCGCGTCCAGGCCGGTGTAAGCGGTGAGAGTCGGGGGCAGGCTGTAAGTCAATTCCGGATCGACCAGGGCGATGGCGGGCAGCATCAGCGGCGAGCGCAGGCTGACCTTGACCCGATGCTCCGGCGAAGCGAGCACGGCGTTGCGCGTGACCTCGCTGCCCGTCCCGGCGGTGGTGGGGATGGCGATGAACGGCGCGGGGGCGTTCGGCAGCGGCCTGCCGCGCCCGATCACTTCCAGGTAGTCGAAGGGATCGCCGGGGTTGCTCAGCAGGGCGGCGATGGCCTTGCCCGCATCAATGACGCTGCCGCCGCCGAAGGCGATCACCAGGTCGGCGCCCTGGTCGCGCGCGGCCTGCGTGCCTTGCAGGGCCAGCTCAACGGTCGGCTCGTGGGCGACGGCGAAGATTTCGCAGGCGACGCCCGCCGCGTCCAGGCGGGCCAGCAGCGGCGCGGCCCGCTCCGCCGAGCGCCCGGTGACGACCAGGGCGCGGCGTCCCAGGCCGGCGGCCAGCGCCCCAGCCTCGGCCAGCGTCCCCTCGCCGAAGATGATTCGCGCGGCAGTGGCGAACTCGAAGCGCATGGACTACCCCCAGCCCTCGTCAGCGGGGAAGACATTGGCGTAGACGATCTTGCTGCGCGGCTCGGCCAGCCAGTCACCGACCGCCTCTGCCCAGCGCGCGTAGTGCGCCGTCTCGCGGTGACGTGGGGGATCGTCGGGCGTGCGGTAGACCTCGAGCAGCACGAAGCGCGTCGGGTCGTCGGCCTGCTGCACCACGTCGAAGCGAGCAATGCCCGGCTCCTGGACGCTGTGGCGGGCATTGTCCAGGCAGGCGGCCTTGAACGGCTCGACGAACTCCGGCTTGACGCGGCAGAAGACGTGGACGATATACATGAGCGACTCTCCTGTGTGGGCGGCACCGGCCAGATTATAGCGGCTCAGCCATCAGCCATCAGCAACCGTTTGAGAGACCCTGTGATAAGTATCTTTACCCCCATCTCCGACCCTTCTCCCACTTGCGGGAAAAGGGAGAAAAAGCCTGCTCTTGAAGTCCCGCGCCGCGTGTGGTAGGGGAGAGGTGAACCCGCCAGGCATGGCTTCGCAAACGATCTCTGGCAGGGGTGGGCGTTCAAACGGCAGACTTCCGAAGTCTTGCAGCGCCAGGTCTCTCCCCCGACCCCTTCACTGGCGAGCCAGCCAGGGGAACAACAACGGGGAGCCGCGTGGGGCGCATGTGATTCGCCCCCGCGCGGCGGCAACAGCCTCCTGGTGTTTTACACCCCCAGCGCGTACCCGATGACGGTCAGCAGCACGGTCAGCGCCCCGAGGCCCAGCTCCAGAAAGCCGAGAGTCTGCACGCGCGCCCGCCAGCGCCGGGCCGAAAGGCCGTGCATCGCGCGAATTAGCAGGATCGTCAGCGCCACCACCGCCAGGACCGGGGCCAGCCCCGCGACGGCCAACGTGCTCACGCCGCCCACTGCCAGCACGTTGGCGATGGCGACGGGGGCCAGGGCGAACGACTTGCCCTTCTCCAGGCGCAGCCGGGCGCGGACGTAGAGGATGGACGGGATGCTGCGCCCCGCCATGATCGCCCACAGCGCCAGCGCCGTGCCGACCGCCGCGCCGCCCGCCAGCGCGACGAAACTCGCCGTGCCAGCCAGCGCGCCCGTCCCGGCGATCTGCGGCCACAGCTCGCGCCCGCGATTCTGCACGTAACTGATCAGCAGCAGAATGGTCAGCGGCGCGACGAGGGGCACGGGCAGCAACACCTCCGGCCCGGCCAGCAACAGCCCGCCAAGCAACCCCACCGCGGCCAGAATCGCGTAGACCAGGGCGACGCGCTCGGCCAGGGCCGTGCGCGCGTAGCGTTTGCCGCGCCTGCGATCCTGCGCGATGATTTTGAGCGGATGGCGCAGCAGAAAGCCGCCCAGCACGCCCAGGCCCAGCAGCAGCCCGGCCCACGACCAGGCGATGCCCAGCCCGGCGACAATCGGCTCCAGCAAGAAACCCCACGCGCCGTGTTCTGGCGGCAGGGCGATAGCTTTCAAACGGACGCTCGAAGTTGGCGCGGTGGTGACCGAAGACATTACGATGTTACCTGCCTGTTGTGAGTTGTGAGTCTGCATCCGATGAGAGTGTGGGCCGGGCGCGCGAGCGCGGGCAGCGCCGCCCGCCGCTAATCTCCGCTCTGCTCCGCAGCGTAGACCATCCCCTGGCCATGCACCGAGCGCTTGCTCATCCAGTCGTCAATCGCCACGCAGATTTCCCCGCCGAGCAGGATGATGATGCCGGTCAGGTAAACCCACAGCATCAGCACAATCATGGTGGCGACCGAGCCGTACACCAGGCTGTACGAGGCCAGGTTGTCCAGGTACCAGGTGAAGAGGCGCTTGGCGGTCTCCCACGCCCCGCCGCCCAGGAAAGCGGCGACCCAGATGGCATCCCAGCGCACGCGCCGCCGCGGGATGAAGCGGTAGAGGAAGGCGAAGATGGCCACGCTCAGGCTGAGCGGCACCACCAGGGCGGTGGTCGTCAGCCACGACGTAGTGCCGAAGATGATCAGGTCTATCAGGTTGAAGACGAGCGTTGTCGCCAGCGAGGCCGCCAGCAGCACGCCGAGCGCGAGCATCATGCCCAGGCCCATCAGCCGCGAGCTCCAGGTGTTGTAGCCTTTCTCGTCGCGGAAGGTGCGGCTGAGCGCCGAAGACAGGCTGGAGAAGAAGCCCAGCGACGACCACAGCAGGGTGATGCCCGCCACCAGGCCGAATGATCCGCGCTGGTCGAGCGTCTCGGCGATGCTGTCTTGCAGAAAGTTGGCGGTCGAGGCGGGCAGGAAGACGCGCAACACTCCGTCAATCTGGTTGCGCGCGGCGGCAGGCCCCAGCCACGAGCCGATGACGATGATCAGCAGGATGAGCAGCGGGAACAGCGAGAAAATGGCGTAATACGACAGGGCCGCCGATTCGCGCGTGCCGTGCTTGCCAAAGCGATCAATCGCCCACCACAGGTGTTGCAGCAGGCCATCGGTCATGGTGTTGGCCAGCACCCACCACCGCTCGTAGAAGCGCAGCCCGCGCGTACGCGGAGCCGGACGGCGGGCGTCGGCAGTTCGCGTGGTCACTGGTAATTCCCGTCCTGGTTCGCTATGCTTGTGGCAGTTGTGGCTTGATATTCGCCTGCTAACCACTTATGGGGATTCTAACACAGAACGCCGTGATCAAGGCGCTTATCTTCGACTTCGAGGGTGTGCTCATTCGTACCGAGGACTATGGGCCGCGCCATGCCTGGGATGAACGGCTGGGCCTGCCCGCCGGCAACGTGGAGCGCGCCGTGCACCACAGTGACCTGTGGATTCAGGTGCAGTTGGGGCGCATCTCCGACGCAGCTTATTGGCGCGGCGTGGCCGAGCTGCTGTACATGCGCGGCGACGACATCAACGAGCTGCGCCGCGACTATTTCAGTTGCGACCGGCTCAACTACCGGCTGCTGGACTATATCCGCGAGTTGCGCGGGGCGGGCTACGCCACCGCCCTGCTGTGCAACGAATCGCTGCGCTTCGAAGATCGGCTGCGCAGCCTGGGCATCCGCGACCTGTTCGATCCGGTGATCGTCTCGGCCATGATCGGCGTGATGAAGCCCGATCCAACGGCTTACCGCGTCACGCTGCAAGAATTACAGGTGGCCCCGCACGAAGCCGTCTTCGTGGACGATTCGCTGGCGCATGTGCGCGGCGCGCAGGCGGTGGGCCTGCACGCGATCCTGTTCCGCCCGGATACGAACCTGCGCGACGATCTCAAGCCCTACCTGGATGGCACGATTACCTAGGGCGTGCTATGAACCCTGTGCGCTCGGCGCGGCGGGCAGCGCGCGATGCTCTGCGAGTATCCGTTCACGTGGTTGCCCAAGCTGAAAGACCTGCGCCCGTCGCCCCCCATCCCCGGCCCTTCCCCCGCGAGGGGGGAAAGGGAGAAAAGCGCGCCCGCTGAGCTTCTCCCTCACCGGAGCGAGGGGAAATCCTGCGCCTTGCTCCCCTTCTCCCTCCAAGGGGAGAAGGGGTTGGGGGATGAGGGGAGCTTACCAGACACGCGCTAAGAGCGTGTACGAAAACCCCTCACCCCTGCACCCCTCTCCCTCACCGGGGCGAGGGGAAATCCTGCGCCTTGCTCCCCTTCTCCCTCCAAGGGGAGAAGGGGTTGGGGGATGAGGGGAGCTTACCAGACACCTTCTCAAGCCCGGCTGGAGAGAGCGTGTACGAAAACCCCTCACCCCTGCACCCCTCTCCCTCACCGGGGCGAGGGGAAATCCTGCGCCTTGCTCCCCTTCTCCCCTTGGAGGGAGAAGGGGCTGGGGGATGAGGGGAGCTTACCAGGCACCCTCTAAGGCGTGCTCACTGGAGAAAATCCCATGCCTACTCTGAACGCGAACGGCGCAACGCTGGACTACGGTGATACGGGCGGCGATAAGCCCGCGGTCGTGCTGATTCACGGCTGGCTGGGCGCGTGGGATCACACCTTCGGCCCGGAGATCGCCTGGCTGCGGCCTCATTTCCGCGTGCTGGCCCCCAGCCGGCGCGGCTACGGGCGCTCCGGCCCCAAGCCGCGCACGTACTCCCGCGACTTCTACCGCCGCGACGCCGAAGATCTCGCCGCCTGGCTGGACGCGCTCGGCGTGCGCGAGGCGCACATCGCCGGCTTCAGCGATGGCGGCGAAGTGGCCCTGCTGCTGCCCATCCTGCGCCCCGACCTGGTTCGCTCGGTGGCGGCCTGGGGGGCGGTGGGCTTCTTCCCGCCGGAGCTGCGCCCGATCGTCCAGCAGAAGTGGCCGCCCACCTGGGTGAGCGACGAATTGCGCGCCCTGCACGGGCCGGAGCACATCGAGCGCATGGTGCTGGGCTGGGTCACGGCCATGAAGCAGATCGTTGATAGCGGCGGCGACGTCAGCCTGAGCCAGGCCGATCGCATCAACTGCCCGTTGCTGCTCATGTTGGGCCGCCAGGATGAACTCAACCCGGAGCACGCCGCGCGCCAGCTCGTCGCGCGGACTCCGCGCGGGCGACTGGTCATGTTCGAAAGCGGCCACCCCATTCACCGCGAGCAGCCGGACGCCTTCCGCCGGACGCTGTGGGATCATCTGCAGGCCGCCAGCGCCGCACCATGAGCGCCCCCGCACGCGCCACCGTCGTCGAAACTTTTGCAGGCGACGCGCTCGCCCCGCGCTGGCATCCCTGGGCGACGGGCAACGGTTCGCTGGCCCTGCAGGGCGGCACCCTGCGCTGTGTTCTCGATCTGGCAGATATTCAGCACTACAGCGACGCGCAGATCAGCGACTACGCCGGGTTGCCGCGCCGCGCCTTTCCCTGGTGGCCCCCGCTGCGCCTGACCGTCCGCGCCTGGGCCTCGCACGGCGCGGACGCGCTGCGCGGCACCGCCGGATTCGGCCTGTGGAACGAGCCGTTCGTCTTCGGCAGGCGAGGATTGCCACGCCCGCCGCGCGCAGCGTGGTTCTTCTTCGCCTCTCCGCCGAGCAACATGGCCCTGGCCCGCGACACGCCCGGCTGGGGCTGGAAGGCGGCCACCATTGACGCGGCGCGCCCCGCGTTCCTGGCGCTGGCGCCGCTGGCGCCGGCGGGTTTCCTGGCGATGCGCGTGCTGGCGCTCTACCGCGCGCTGTGGCCGGTCGCCCAGCGAGCGATCAATGTCTCGGAAGCGCGCCTGCCCGCCGACCTCGCCACGCCGCACACCTACACGCTGGAATGGCGCGCGGACTCCGTCCGCTTCGCAGTGGATGGGCAGGCGGTGCACGTCACGCCGTGCGCGCCGCGCGGCCCGCTGGGATTCATCGCCTGGCTGGATAACCAGTACGCCATCGTCACGCCGGCGGGGCGCTTCCGTTTCGGCCTGCTGGCCACGACGGAGCGCCAATGGCTGGCGCTCGATCACATCGCCCTGGAGCCGCTGTGAGACTCGCCGCAGGGGCCTGACGCCCAAGGCGCAGCAGGGCGACGCTTCTGCGCGCACAACTGCCCCGCGCGCCCTCTTTGACGCGCTCCCTGTTTGTGGTACAATGCGCGCTGGTGATGCTGCGCCTACCAGGTGGCGCCATCGCGCGATTGAGTGATGTGTCCAAGCGTGTTCGACGACTCTGCTGAACCCCCATTATGTAGCCCAGCCCATTCAGCCGCGCCTGCCCGGCCCGTGTGGGGACAGTGCGCGCACGCTATGCTGGGCTGCCTCTCACGCCTCTGCAGCCTGGTCTCTCTCTCAGCGATAAAGGGAAAACTCGGTGAACGATAGCGTAACCGGGCTGCTGCTGTTGAGCGCGATTATCCTGCTCAACGCCGCGCTCAAGATGTCCTATGTGGCCCTCATCAACGCTCACAAGGCGAAACTCAAAGACCTGGCCGACGAGGGGAACAGCCGCGCCGCGCGCAGCTTCAACCTGGCCAACGACGCGACGCGCCTGCTGGCCTCGCAGCAAATCGTGGACCTGGCCCTGCGCTTTGGCATCGCTCTGGTGGCAGCCGTGGCCATCGTGCCGCCGCTGCGCGACACTCTGCTGCAACAGGGCATGAGCAGCGGCCTGGCCGATCTGATCGCCTATGGAGGGGTGTTGTCTTTCGCCGCTATCCTGACGCTGGTCTTTGGCGAGATACTGCCGGCCACTATCGCGCTCGGCCATGCGGATACGCTGGCTTTGCGCGTCGTCCGCCCCATTGACTGGCTGTCTCGCGCGCTGGCCCCGCTGTTGCGCCTGCTGTACTGGGTCAGCAATAGGGTCGCCCGGCCTTTCGTCGGGCGCACGGCATTGGGGTTGGTCACGGAAGAAGAGATCATGCTGCTCGTGGACGCCGGCTCAGAGGGCGGGGCGATTGAGGACGAAGAGAAGGAGATGATCTACTCGATCTTCCAGTTCGGCGACACGCTGACGCGCGAGGTGATGGTCCCGCGCATAGACATGGTCGCCCTGGACATCAACACGCCACTGCCCCAGGCGCTCAACACCATCGTCGAGGCGGGCCATTCGCGCATCCCCGTCTTCGAAGAGTCCATTGACCACATTCGCGGCCTGCTCTACGCCAAAGACCTGCTGGCTTCGTGGCGCGACGGCGAGATGGAACGTCTCATCCGCGACATGCTGCGCCCGGCGTACTTCGTGCCGGAGTCGAAGAAAGCGGGCGATCTGTTGCAGGATATGCAGCAGCGCAAGGTGCATCAGGCCATCGTCGTGGATGAGTACGGCGGCACGGCGGGGCTGGTGACGCTGGAAGACCTGATCGAGGAGATCGTCGGCGAAATTCGCGACGAATACGACCTGAACGAGGAAGAGGCCTACCAGAAGATCGGCGAGCACGAGTACCTTTTCGACGCCGGAATCGATCTGGACGACCTCAACCGCCTGCTCGGTGCCGACCTGCCGACCGAGGACAGCGATACGCTGGCCGGGTACGTCTTCAGCAAGCTGGGCAAGGTGCCGGTCGTGGGCGAGACCCTCGACGTGGACAACCTGCACATGGAAGTGCTGAGCGTGGACGAGAAGCGCATCCGCAAGATACGGCTGGTGATCACCCCGCCCGCCCGCGAAGCCGGCGAGCACGAGGACATCCGCGAGGAGCCAGCCGCCGCCCCCGATTGACGAGCGACCCCCCACCTGTGAAGCGCTGTGCGCCAGGGCGCATTGGCGAAGTCCGCCGCTGGCTGTGCGCTGCTGCTCGCCACTCCAGGCACTTCTCCACCAGGGAAGAGGCGTCTGGAGTTTGCGTTTTTTCCCTCGCTTCTCCCTCCGCTGTCACGCCTCGCCGGGGGAGCGGCTCGCCAACTGCGCGAAACGCGCCTTGAGGTCCGGGTACAGCGCGCGATAGGTAGCGAACAGATCGCGATAGAGCGCTTGAGTCTGCGGGCGCGGGGCATAGACGCGCTCCGCCTGGGCCGCCTGCGCCGCCGCCTGGCCCGCGTCGGGGATGAGGCCGACGGCGGCAGCCGCCAGGAAGACATCGCCCAGCGGCGCGCCGGGGTTATCCTTCAGCACAATCAGGGGCCGGCCCGTGATGTCGGCGATGATCTGGCACCACAGCGGGCTGCGCGTCGGCCCGCCGACGGCATGTAGCTCACTGACGGTCGCCCCCACCTCTTCGGCGACCAGGATGTTGTGAGCCATCGCGAAAGCCACGCCTTCCATGATGGCGCGGACAAGCTCGGCCTGGCCGGTGTTGAGGCTCAGGCCGAAGAACACGCCGCGCGCGTTGCCGTCGTTGATCGGCTGTAGCTCGCCGCTCAGATAGGGCAGGAAGATGAGTCCCTGCGCGCCGGGTTCGCTTTGGGCAGCCAGTGCCGTCATCTGTTCGAAGTTGTGATGCCTCAACAGATCGCGCCCCCAGGCCAGCGACGCCCCAAAGGCCACGATGGTGCCCCCGGCGAACCATTTCTGCTCCAGCACGTGGGCGAAGATGAGCAGTTGCGGATGGGCGAGCGGCGTCGCGGTCACAATGTAGATCGAGCCGCCCGTGCCCAGCGAGAGCATGGCCTGGCCCGGCTCGACGGCCCCCGCCGCCAGGCCCGCCGCCGACGTGTCTTCCCCGCCAGCGATGACCGGAGTGTCGGGCTTCAGGCCCACCGCCTGGGCCACGTCCGGCAGCAGGCCCCCGATGATCTGCTGCGAAGGGGCGACGGGCGGGTACAGGCCGCGCGGCACGTCGAAGGCGGCGATGAGTTCTTCCGACCAGTCGCACGCCCGCTGGTCGAAGGCGAAGGGGATGCTCGCGTCCGACACGTTCATGACCGGCTCGCCAGTCAGCCGGAAGTTGATGTAGCCGGTCGTGGTCAGGCTGTGCCAGGCGCGCGCGAAGGTTTCCGGCTCGTGTTCCCGGAGCCAGATGAGCTTTGGGTCATAATTGTAGGGGGCCGGCTGCTTGCCGTTGATGCGCAGGATGCGCTCACCGGCAGACTGCCGCATCCGCTCGGCCTGCGCCTCGGAGCGCGCGTCCATCCAGATGATGCCAGGGCGCAGCACATTGCCCCGGCGATCGATCAGCGTGGCGGCGCAACCCTGTCCGCTGATCCCGATGGCGACAACCTGGTCGGGCTGTGCGCCCGCCTGCTGCACGACGGCGCGCATGACTTCGACCGCGCCGCGCCACCAATCTGCGGGGTCCTGCTCGACCCACCCCGGCTGCGGGGTGGACAACCCATAACTGGCGGTCGCCTGCGCCACCACCCGGCCATCGGGCGTCGCCAGTAGCGCCTTAGCGTTCGTCGTGCCGATGTCAACGCCTAAAAGAAGCCGTTCCGCTGGCATCGCCCGCCCCCGTCTGAAAAATCCCGCACCTGTCCTTGCCTCTCATCCCTGGCCTTTTCCCCACAAGAGATCCTGTTGGCGGGCTGAGCACACGCTGGCTGCGCAGGGGTGCTGCGCAGCCGCGCCATCCGCCCCCGTCAACAGTATCACAAGGGAGACAGGGAGAACAGCGCGTCCCTCATTCCGTGCGCAGGCGCTCCTCGCGGACGCCGTGCCGCGTGACGAGTATCCCTATCGTGCGCTCGATCTCCGCCGCGGTCTGCTCCGCGCTCCAGCCATGAACGGCCCCCATGATCTGCGCGGCCTGGCGCAGCACCCGCCCCGTGACCTGCCCCAACATGGCCAGCAGCGTGCGCCGCAGCAGCAGATCGTCGAGATGGGCCACTTTCTCGCGCTCCACCAGGAACCGAAGCTCGCGCTGGCTGTAGTCCGGCGCGTCGTCGAGCGGAGCATCCTCGCCGGCGGCGATATACTGAGCGATCGCCTCAGCGCGCGTGCCGTAACGCTCGAACAACGTCTGCAGGCGCGGCAGCGCGAGTCCTGTCTGCGTCTGGAGGTGGGCCAGCCAGGCGGCCTGCTCCTGCTCTCCGCGCGGGTACGCCTTGCCGCCGCCGATAGCCACCTCTGTCGTGTTGGTCCGCCGCGTCCGCCCCAGAAAAGTCAGCGTCCGGTCGGTCGTCTCTTCGGCGAAGGCGCGGAACGTCGTCCACTTGCCGCCGACCAGCGAATACACCGGGAAGGCGCGCTCTGCGTCTGGCTCCAACACCCGGACGGAGTGCTCGCGGGTGACCAGGCCGGTGAACTCGTCGTCGGTGCTGGGCAGCGGGCGCACACCGCTGAAATGGAAGACGATCTGCGACCGGTCGATAGTGATTCCAGGCAGCACATGCTTCGTGAAGTGCAGGAAGTAGTCAATCTCCTCGTCCGAACAGATAGCCTCGTCCGGATCGTCAATGCGCAGATCGGTCGCGCCGACAATCACCTTGTCGCCCAGCGGCAGGACGATACACATCCGCCCGTCTTTGTTCTCGAAGTAGAGCGCCCCGCTGTCGAGCGTCTGCCACAGCTCTGGATGCCGGACGACGATGTGCGAGCCTTTGGTGCCGCCAATGTAGCGCGTCTTATGGTGCAGCGCACCATTGACCAGGTCAATCCACGCGCCGGCAGCGTTGACCACGACACGGGGTTTCACGGCGACTAGCGCGCCCGATAGCTCATCGCGCAGCGTGACTGTTTCGTGGTTCACGCCCGCCAGACTCACATAGTTGAGGGCGTGGGCCTGCGCGCTGCTGACTTCGGCGTCCAGGACAAGCTCCAGGCCGATGCGCTCAGCATAGGGCATGATGCCGTCGTAATAGTAAGCCGCCCCCACGATCGCCGGGTTGAGCGCCGGATGCTTGCGCAGAGCCTCGGCGCGCGACAACATGCGGTGCGTCGGCGTGACGCGGAAACCGCGGGTGAACCAGTCGTAGAAGATCATGCCCAGCTTGGCGACCAGCCAGCCGCGCTCGCTGGGTCTCTTCAGCAGGCGGACGAACTTGAGCGGGGCGTTCAGCAACCCGGAGAAGCGGGTGAAGACCGGGATGGTGAAGGGAAGCGGCTTCACCGCGTGAGGCGCGTTGAGAAAGAGGCGGTTGCGCTCGATCAAGGACTCGCGCACCAGGCCGAACGAGCCGTGTTCCAGGTAGCGCAGGCCGCCGTGCACCAGGCGCGACGAAGCGGCGCTGGCCCCGGAGCAAAAGTCCGCTTTGTCCACCAGCAGGACGCTGACGCCCTGCAGGGCCAGGTCGAGGAAGGTGCCGATGCCGTTGATGCCGCCGCCGATGACCAGCACGTCAACGTGCGGGTTCTGTTCGTACTTGGCAATGATCTCTTGCCGCTGCATAGTCTGCAACCCCTTGAGTAAGCGAAGATGAGGGCGTTAGCTGAGCGGAAGGCCCAGGACGCGGCTGAGCTTCATCACGGTGAAGCGGCTGCGCAGGTAGTGGCCGTACTCCAGCCCCCGCGCCACTTCGTCGTCCGACAGGCCGAGCGCGGCCCCGCTGGTGGGGGCGCCGACTCGCTCCAGGTACCCCACAATCTGTTCTGGCGGGGGCACCTTCGCCGCGATCTGCTGGATGGCATCCCACCGCTCGTCAATGCGCTGCTTGATCGTGTCGAACTGCGCCTGCGTCATGTTCAGGAAGGGCGCGTGGGCGCGCACCACATCGTCAGCGACGATGCCATAGCCCTGGCGGACAGCGGCGACTTCGGCTTCGCGGGCGGGCAGCGTCGCCGCCGCCAGGCGCTGGCGCACCTCGGCATGGCTGAGCGCGCGAATCCGCGCGTACTGCCTGGCCACCAGGGTCAGGGCAAAGCCCACCTTCGCCCCGTGCAGGGCGGCGGGCCGCCGTTGCTGCAACAAGAGCATCTCCCAATAGTGGGAAGCGTGATGCTCCGCGCCGGAAGCGGGGCGCGAATCGCCGAAATCGAGCATGCACAGCCCGGAGTCGATCAGCGCTTCGATCAGGTGGCGCACGCCTTCTGGCGATTGCTGGCCGATGGTCTCAGTGGAGCGAATACAGCGCTCAATCGCCTCTTCGGAACGCTTGAAGATGGCCGCGTCGAACGGCTCGTCCCAGACGACCGATCCCAGGTGCCAGTCGGCCAGCGAGGTGATCTTGCCGATCATGTCACCGTAGCCCGCCGCGATGAGCCGGTGCGGGGCCTCGCGCAGCGTGGTGAGATCGGCGAACAGGGCGATGGGGGCCTGGCTGACGATGGTGTGCTTGACCAGGTTGAGCACTAGCGGCGCGCCAATGGACGTGAACCCGTCTACCGAGGGGGCAGTGGGCAGCGAGATGAACTGGCGTCCCATGCGGTGGCTGATGAAGCGCGTGATGTCCGTCAGCGTGCCGGCCCCCACCGCTAGAAAGACGCTCGGCTCCAGCGGCGCGTTGACCAGCACGGTCGTCAGATAGCGCTCGTCGGCGATGACCTCGTCTCCGTCCAGGACGATGGGGATCACCTGGTAGCCCGCAGCGCGCAGCGCGTCGGTGACGCGCGCTCCCAAGGCGCGCTGCGTGTTGGTATCGGAGACCAGCGTGAAGCGGGTGAGCTGCTTGTCCGCACAGTAGCGCAGCAGGTTGGCGAGCGCGTCATCACCAACGTAAATGGGGTTGATGAGTGTCATGGTCTGTCTCTTTTTCCCAGGCATGTGCCAGGCGTAAGGATCGCGGGGTACAACTTGCCGGATGCGCGCGATGCCCCCCGAAGAGGCGCTCGCACGGGCGTGCTCTCCTCCCTTTTCCGGGGGCGGGCACGCTCACTCAAGATGCCGTACCACGTTGTGCATCACATGCTTCAGTTGTTGGTAGGTCTCCCGATAGTTCTCGACATAGAACTGGTAGGCTTCGTGCCGGCGCGGGTCCGGTTGATACGCGCCGCTGACCGCGACCATGGCCTCGGCGGCCTGGCGCAGCGAGGGATAAAGCCCCGCGCCCACCGCCGCCGCGACCGCCGACCCCAGCAGAGACGCCTCGGCGACGCGGGTCGTGGCGATGGGGTAGCCGGTCACGTCGGAATAGATCTGCATGAACAGCGCGCTGCGCGTCGCGCCGCCACAGGCGATGATCCGCGAGATGGCGATCTCGTGGCGGCGGAAGGTGTCGAGAATGTCCTTCAGGCCATAGGCGATGCCTTCCATGATCGCGCGGAAGACATGCGCCCGGTCGCTTTGCAGCGATAACCCAACCATCACGCCGCGCGCCAATGAGTCCGTGTGCGGCGTGCGGTTGCCCTGAAAGTAGTCGAGCACGATCAGCCCTTCCGAGCCAGGCTCGATCTGGCTCGCTTCTTCGTCGAGCAGTTGGTAGGCGGAGATCCCGCGTTGCTGGGCTTCGGCCAGCGCATCACCGGCGAAGTTGCGCTTGAACCAGTTCAGGATCGAGCCAGTCGAGACCTGCCCGCCTTCGATCAGGTTCAGCCCCGGCACGATCGCTTCTGGAAAGCTGCCGAAAATGCCTGGGAAGTGCACTTCTTCGCTGGTGAAACCGCAGAGGACGTTGGAAGACCCCATCACCACGCCCAGGTCGCCGGGCCGGACGACGCCCAGGCCCAACATGCCCACAAACGCATCGCCCCCGCTGGTGGCGACCGGGGTGCCGGGGCGCAAGCCGAGCGCTTCGGCTGCGGGCGCTGAAAGCGCGCCGACGATCTCGCCGACGCGCAGCACGTCCTGGGGGAACTTGCGCTCGATGCCGCCCAGGCCGATGGCCTCATAGAAGTCCGACGGCCAGCCCCCGCTGGGCAGGTGGTAGTACCAGCGCTGGGTGACCGTATCGAGGTTGAGGGCCAGGCGGCCCGTCAGCCGGTAGGCGAGCCAGTCGGTGTACTCGACGAAATAGTCGGTCTGCGCGAACAGGTCCGGCTCGTTCTCCTTGAGCCACAGCACTTTGGCCGGCATCCACTCGGCGCTGACCCCGGCCAGGCTGTAGCGCAGGGCCTCGTGCCCGCTCTCGAAGATGTGCCGGGCCTGCTTGTTGGCCCGCACATCCATCCACAGCAGGGCGCGCCGCAGGACTTCGCCGCTGGCTCGCACCGGCACCAGGGTACAGGTCGTGGCGTCGGCGCTGATCCCTCGTATGTCCTCTGGCCTCACCCCTGATGCGGCGAGACAGTCGCGCACGGCCCCGACGAGCGCTTCCCACCAGTCAGCGGGGTCTTGCTCGGCCCAGCCTGGCCTGGGGAAGTGCGTCGCGTAGCTGCGCATTCCGCTGGCGACCGGCTTCCCCTCTACGTCAAAGAGGGCAGCTTTGACGGCCTCTGTCCCACCGTCCACGCCCAGCACATACATCGCGGTGCCCGCCAGTCGCTTTACAGGGCCAGGCCGGTCTTGGCGTCGAACAGGTGGAGTCGTTTGGTCTGCATTTCCAGCCACACCTTGTCGCCCCGCTCGAAACGCTCGGTTGCCGGCGTGACCACCAGCACCTGCTGATCGCCCACCGTAGCGGCCAGTTGGCCTTCTTCGCCCAGCGCCTCGAAGGTGAAGACCCTGGCTTCGACTTCCACCGCCCCGTTGCCGTTCGGCTGATGAGCGGCCAGGATGTTGATGGGCCGGATGCCGATCTCGATCTGGTCGCTGCTGTGGCCGTTCACCTTGTGGGCCAGCTCTGGCGGCAGCTTTACGCTAAAGCTGCCATCGGTCGCGCGCAGCACGACATCCCCCCCCTGGCTCGCTGCCGTGCACGGCAGAAAGTTCATCGGTGGCTCGCCGATGAAGCCCGCCACGAACTTGTTGACCGGGTTGTTGAAGATGTCGTCGAAGGCTCCCACCTGTTGCAGCACGCCCAGGTCCATCACGGCGATGCGCTCGGCCATGGCCACCGCTTCCAACTGGTCGTGGGTCACCAGCACCGTCGTGCGCCCCGTCCGGGCGTGCAGGCGCTTCAGCTCGGAGCGCATATGCGCGCGCTGGGCCGCGTCCAGGTGCGAAAGCGGCTCGTCCATGAGGAAGACGTCCGGCTCGCGCACCAGAGCACGGGCCAGCGAGACGCGCTGCTTCTGCCCGCCGCCCAACTCGGCTGGCTTGCGGGCGAGGATGTCGGTGATGTCCAGCATGGCGGCGACTTCGCGCACCCGCCGGTCAATGTCGCCGTGGGGCACTCCCCGCGCCCGCAAGCAGAAAGCGATGTTGTCGTAGACGCGCAGCGGGGGGTAGAGCGCGTAGGTCTCGAAGGCCAGCGCCACATTGCGCTCGTTCGGACCCAGTTTGTTGACCACGCGGTTGCCGATGACGATCTGCCCCTTGGTGATGTCTTCCAGCCCGACGATCATGCGCAAGGTCGAGGTCTTGCCACACCCGGACGGGCCGAGCAGCGTCAGGAACTCGCCGTCACTGATGGTCAGGTTCAGGTCAATGACGGCCTCAACACCACCCCGATAGGTCTTGTAGACGTGTTCCAAGCGGACTTCGGCCATGATTTTTTCCTAGTTGAACAGGATATTCTTGTGCGTTTTGGCGTCGAACAACGAGAGCTGTGCCGGGTCAATCGTCAGGCTGACCGGCTCGTCAATGGCGAAGCTCTCCTCAATAGAGGTGAGCACGTCCAGCCGGTGCGCGCCCACTGTCGCGGTCAGCGTGCCTTTGGTCCCCAGCCGTTCGTAGACGTAGACCGTGCCCGTGAAGACATTGCTGGCCGGGCGATGGTCGTCCACCACGCCGAGATGCTGCGGGCGTATGCCAGCGATGACCTGATCTATGCCGGCGTTCTCCAGCGCCCCGCGCAACCGTTCGGGCACTTCCAGCTTGATCGCGCCATCGGTGCTGACCAACTGTAACGCGCCATTCGTGCGTTGCAGCGTGCACTCTACCAGGTTGATCTGGGGGTGGCCGAGCAACTGCGCCACGAACACATTGGCCGGGTTCACGAATAGCTCGTGCGGCCCCCCGCTCTGCTGGATCGTGCCTTCCTTGAGCACTACCAGGCGGTCGGCCAGCGACATGGCCTCCAGGTAGTCATGCGTCACATAGATGGTCGTCGCGCGGATGGCCGCTTCCAGCGCCTTGAACTCGGTGCGCATGCGGTGGCGCAGCTTGGCGTCCAGGTGCGAGATCGGCTCGTCCAATAGCAGGACATCTGGCTCGCGCACCATCGCCCGGCCCAGGGCCACGCGCTGTTTCTGGCCGTTGGAGAGCATTCGCGGCAGCCGGTCGAGCAGCGGGGCGATGTTGAGCAGCTCGGCAACTTCTTCTACGCGCCGGGTGATCTCTTGCTGAGAGAACTTGCGCCCAGGGGCCTTGAGCGGAAAGCTCAGGTTATCGCGCACGTTGTAATGAGGATACAGCGCGTAACTCTCGAAGGCCATGGCGACGTTGCGGTGATGCGGCTCGATGGCGTTCATGGGCTTGCCACCGATGTAAATCATGCCGCTGGTCGGCCTTTCCACGCCAGCTATCAGCTTCAGGGTGGTGGTCTTGCCGGCACCAGATGGCCCCAGGATCACGAGGAACTCACCATCTTCGACTTCGAGCGACACGTCATTCACCGCCCGGACATTGCCGAAATCCTTCGTGAGGTGTTCGAGAGCGAGCTTGGCCATAACAGATGCCTTCCTACCCTTTCACAGCCCCGAAGCTCAGGCCCCGGATCAGGTAGCGCTGGATGCTGAGGGCGACAATCATTTGCGGGAACGAAGCGATCACCGATGCGGCAGCCATCCGGTTGAAGAACGCCTGTGCCGACGAGACATAGCCCAGCGCCGACACCGTGACGGTCTGCACCTGCGAGGCGCCCAGAATCAACGGGAACATGAAGGTGTTCCAGGCGAACACGAAGGCCAGCAGCGAAGCCGCCGCCAGGCCAGGCCGCACCAGAGGCAGGAGAATTCGGAAGAAGATGCGCCACCAGGGATAGCCGTCCACCATGGCCGCTTGCTCGATCTCTGGGGACACATCCTCGAAGTAACTTCGAAGAACCCAGATCAACAAGGGTAAGGTGATAAGCTGTAACACCCAGATGATCCCGTAGTACGTGTCATAGAGTCCCAATTTGCGGTAGATGACCGACAGCGGGATGATGACGACAAGCTCCGGGGCGAAACGGAACGACAGGAACGTGAAGGCCAGGTTCTCCTTGGCCTTGAAGTTGTAGCGGGCCAGCGCGTAGGCAGCAGGCACGCCGACAATCAGCGACACGATGACCGACCCGCTGCTGATAATCACGCTGTTCATGAAGTTGCGCGGGAACTCCTGCTTGGCGACAACGCCTGCCGCCGCGCGCGGATCGCCGAAGAGGATCGCATGATAGTTATCCAGCGTGGGCTTGAACACGAACTGGGTGGTGAACAACTCGTCGGTGCTCTTCAGCGACATCAGCACCATCCAGAAAATGGGGAAGAGGGCAAACAGGAAGTAGGCGACCATCAGCACATCGGCGATGATGCGGCCCGCCCGCTTGTTGATGACTTTCGTCTCCATGGCTGGTTTCCTAACTCGAATAGCCGGCGGCGCGGCGCTGGGCCTTGCCCCAGAACTTCACCAGATACTGGCTGGTGATGTAGATGGCGAAGAAAAGCATCACCGCGTAGGGCAAACCCTGGGCCAGGCGCAAGTACTGGATGCTGGTGCGATAGGCCGTCAACTGGTAGGTCATCAGCGTGTTGCCAGGCCCGCCTTCGGTCATGGCGAAGATGATGTCGAACTGCTTCAGCGAGTCCATGAAGCGGAAGAGCACGACGATGATGATGTACGGCGTGAGCATCGGCAGGGTCAGGTTGCGGAAGGTGAACCACAGCGATGCCCCGTCCACGCGCGCCGCCTCAAACGGCTCGCGCGGGAACGAGCGCAGCCCGGCCAGCAGGATCAGCGCCGCGAACGGCGTAAACATCCACACGTCTACCAGCACCACCGAGAACAAGGCGGTTTCTGGCACCGACGCCCATTGCAGCGACGGCAGCCCGACCGTGTTCAGTATCGGGTTGAGGATGCCCACGCTGGGCTGCATCATCAGCTTCCAGATGAGGGTGCCGATCACCGGCGCGACCATCATCGGGAAGATCAGGGTCGTTTGCAGGATTTTCGCCAGCAGAGTGTCCCGGTTGAGCAGGATGGCGATGCCCAGCCCCAGCAGCAATTCGACGATGGTGGCCGACAGCGCGTACTTCAGGGTGATGGTCGTGCTGTTGATGAAACCCGAGCTGTGGATCATGCGGTCGTAGTTGCGCAGACCCACAAAGTTGTCCAGGCTCCCCGGACGGTTGAGCGCGTAAGTCGTCAGGGAGTAATAAACCCCCATGCCGAACGGGATGAGAATGCCGACCAGAATGAGCAGCGCCGGCAGCAGAATCAGGTAAGGTCGCGCCCGCACCAGAAACGGCAATTGAGTGCGGGCCTGTGGCAGGTCACGACTCGAAGCATGCACAGACGCCAGATCTCCTGTCATCATTGTCTCCAGCAAAAGTCAACGCGGGACGAGCATTGGTCTGCCTTGAGTGGCGCGCTGGCCCAAGTCAGGAGTGGCGGCCTCGCCAGGGGAGGCCGCCAACTCCTCAACTCCGGGCTAGTGAGCGCGCGTGCACTCAGTCAAGGATACCTGCATCCTCAAGCATGAAGGTCAGGTTTTCGGCCAGCTCATCCAGCCGCGTCTTGGCATCAGCCCCGGCATAGATGTCTTGCAGCGCTCCAGCCCACTCCGTCGTCGTCTCAAAGAACAGCGGCTGCGGCGTGAACTGAATCTTCATGTCGTTGGCGCTGATGATTTGGAACGTCTCGTAGTAGTCCGTTTGCTCGGCCAGGCGGGCCTGGAAGTCCGGGTTGTCCCAGATGGACTGCCGCACCGGGTTGACGAAGGTGTAGTCCACAGCGGCGGTGGTCAGGAAGTCCTTGCCGGTCGCCCACTGCAGGAAGTACCAGGCGGCATCCTTGTGCTTGGAGCCAGCATTCATCGCCAGCGACCAGATCCAGATGTTGGTGCGCAGGCTGCCGTCAGGCCCCAGCGGACCGGGTGCCCAGGCGATGTTGCCAAGCACGCCCTCGGGGGCCGTGCCGGGCTGGTTCTGGAAGTAGCCCAGGATGTCCGCGTCGAACAGCATGGCCGCCTTGCCCGCACCGAAGTCCGAGCCGCACTGATACCAGGTGTAGGTGGTCCAGGCTTCGGGGCCGGACTCGCGGACCATCTGGGCCCACTTCTCAGTGACCTCGACCGCGCACTCGCTGTTCATCGCCGGCCGCATCTCTTCATCATAGTCCACGCAGCCAGAGCTGGCGTACATGGTCATGAAGCCGGGGTGAATGGTCGCCCAGTTGAGGCTGCCGCGCACTGCGATGCCCGCCATTTCAGGATTGGCGTCCTTGAGGGCCTTGGCCGTGCTCACCAGCTCGTCCAGCGACTTGGGCACACCGAGTCCCAGTTCTTCCAGGAGGTCCGTGCGATACATCAGCGCGTTGGCTTCCCAGCCCCACGGCAGAGCGTACTGCGACCCCTGGCCCAGGTTCTCACGCCCCGGGATCAGGTTCCACATCTCCGAGTTGCGCAGGTCGGGCAGGATGTCCTCGAAGTCGTAGTCGGGGTTGGTCTTGGCGGGATCGTTGATGTACGGCTCCAGCGGCTCCATCCAGCCGGCGGGCGCATACTGCCAGATCATGTAGGCGCCGGTCATGAACACGTCGTACGTGCTGGCGTCGCCGGCAGAGAGGTCAATGGTGACCTTATCGAAATAGTTCTGCTCCGGGATGACATCGTACTCAGTCTGGATGCCCGTCAGCTCGGTGAACTTGGCCAGCTCGCCCACGAGGGCCTGCTGATAGGGGTGCTGGTTGAGCAGCAGGCGCAGCGTGGTGCCTTCGTGCTTGCGCCAGTCAAACTCGTCTTGAGCGCTCGTCACAGACATCCCCACAGGCAGAGCCAGGGCGAGCACGAGAAGAAGCGACAGAAGTCTGCGGTTCATAGTTCTCTCCCTTAATCAGGCTGAAATTGAAATGGGCGGACGCGACAATTTCGATTCGGGATGACTGGTGCAGTTCACCTCCTTGTGTAATCTGACGTCAACGACACAAATATACGAGTTCGTCGAGACTCTCGATGATAAAATCCGGCGGAGCGGCCATCTTCTGGATGTCCTCGCGTTTGGAGACACCGGTCAGGGTCACCGCAGTGAACATGCCTGCCTGCTGCCCCATGAAGATGTCCGTCTCCAACCGGTCACCGACCAGCAACGCGCGCTGGGGCGGCACGTCCAGCCGCTGCAGCGCCACCTCGATCATGAGCCGGGAGGGCTTGCCGGCCAGCAGCTCGACCGCGCGGCCCGTCATGTGTTCCAGGGCGGCGATGGTCGCCCCGGCGTCGGGAATGGCGCCGCCCGGCATCGGGCAGGTTTTGTCGGGGTTGGTGGCAAAGAAACGCGCTCCCCTGATCAGCGCCTGATAAGCCGTGTTCAGCTTGCGATAGTCCAGCGTGCGGTCGAAGGCGACGACCACCGCGTCAATCCCGTCCGGCATGATCACTTGCATGGGGTCCTGCTCGGCATACTCCGGCACGATGATCAGGCCGTGGCCGCGCAATTCATTCAGCAGGTTCTCTTCGCCGACGACGTAGAGCCGCAGCTGCGGCTCAGTGTGGGCCAGGTGATAGCCCAGCACAAAGCCGGAAGTGATCACATCGTCAGGGGAGGTGGGAATGCCCAGCCGCGTCAGCTTGCGGGCATAGGCCTCGCGCGGTTCGAGAGGTTTGTTGCTGACAAAGAGGATGCGCTTGCCATAGTGCCTCAACTCAGCGATGCCCTCTACTGCGCCGGGCAGCGCGGCGTCTCCCAGGTAGACTGTCCCATCCAGATCGAAGATGAAGGCGTCAATGGAGGCTGACACAGAAGAAGTTCTCCCAAAAATGCACTTATGAGGCCATAGCCCAATTCGCAAGTCGCCATATGTGAAAAATGGCGCAAGCGAAGTTTCGTGCACGCAGCGGGCACTTTTTCACAACTTATCACAGGTCGCATTATTTGTCAACCGATTCAGGCGGAGGCGCGAACGGGTTATCAGGCAGCTGGCGCAGACCCCATCCCCTGCGCCTGGCAGACTCACCACAGCGCCGGGATGCGCCCCGGCGGGGCAAAATCATCACTCGCGCCTTGGATCGCGCCTGTCCGCCATCCCTGGCCTTTCGCTCACAAGGGGGATTGTTGGCGAAAGGCGTCCGTAGGGGCGTATTGCATACGCCTCTACGGGAAGCGGCCAGGGACGGGGTCTTCTGCCGCAGCAGAGCAGCGCCCCACCCAACCAGCGCGTGCCTCGTCTGTCAACGGCATCGGGATGAAGGGCGAAAACGGCGGACCTGCTCCCCTTCTCTCCGCGCAGCGTGAGCTAACCCGAAACACACTCTCCAACAGCCGCCCTGCTTGACAGTTTTTGCGAAGGGTGATAGATTTCCCATAGAGATGATTCTTGCCTCAGAATCCGAATGAGCCGCGCTGCTGGCCCGTCGCGACCGCTACCCGCGAAGTTTCGGTTGAGACTGCTGAACGGCGGCGGCACTTGATATAATTGCCCAAGAATGCTGACGGTTGGCGAAGATATGAACCCAGGATCGCAGTTTGGCGATCCATTTACTGGTAGGTTCCCCATGTACCAACGCGACGAGTTGCTGGCAACCGTGGCCAGTCTCTACTACCAGCTCCATATCAGTCAGAGTGATATCGCCGCTCGCCTGGACGTCTCCTCGTCAACGGTCTCTCGCCTGTTGAAGGAAGCCCATCAGAAGGGGATCGTCGAGATTCAGATTCGGGTGCCCACCCCGCGCGATTTCGAGCTTGAGCAGTCGCTCATCAAGTGTTTCGGGCTGAAGGATGCCTACGTCCTGAAAACCGCATCCGACCAAACCAACGAAAACCCGCTCGGCGCCATCGGGCGGCTCGCGGCCACCTGTATCGGGCGTGTGATCGAGGGCCTGCCGCCGGGGTCGTCCATCGGCGTCGCCTGGGGGACGGGCGTCCACGCGGCGGTGAGCGCCCTGCCCGACCATTACGCGCAGAACATTGATGTCGTCCAGCTTTTGGGCGGCGTTGGGGCGCTGGCCATTGACAGCCCTGACCTGGCTCGCATGGTCGCTCAGAAGCTGGGCGGGCGGCATTACGATCTGCACGCGCCCGTACTGGTTGAATATCCAGAATCGCGCGAAGTGCTGATGCACGAGTCGGCCTTTCGCGAAGCTATCCTGCGGGCCAGGTCTGTTGACGTGGCTATCACGGGCATCGGCACCGTGCAGGACGAGGCTTCCAGCTTCTTGCGGGCGGGCCTGCTGTCGCGCAGCGATTTGAGCAAGCTGCGCTCGGAGGGCATCGTCGGCGAAATATGCGGGCGGTTCTTCAATAGAGCGGGGCACTGCAACGGCTTTGAGATCAACAAGCGCATCATTGGCATTGATCTGGAAGACCTGCGCCAGATCCCCCAGTCGTTCGCCATCGCGCACGGTCTGTTGAAGGTCGAGGCCATCCTGGGGGCGCTGCGCGGGCGCTATATGAAGGTGCTCGCCACCGACGACCGGACGGCCAGGGCCTTGCTCGACCTGGCCGGCGCCGATTAGTCCCCCTGGGTCGCGCTGCCGGGTGGCGGCAGAGTGCTGAAGCCTGGGATCGAGGAGACGCAGAGGAGAGGCAGCCATGAGAATTGCTGTGGGCAGTGATGACGCGGGAGAGGCGCTGCTGTCCGTCGTCAGCGCTTACATTCGCCAGGCACACCCCGAGATCGAGATCGCGGACCTGAGCGCGCCCGCCGCTGATCATGTGGAATACTACCCAGATGTGGCCGAGCGCGTGGCGGTGGCCGTCGCTCAGGAAGGCTTTGATCGCGGTATTCTGGTCTGCGGGACGGGCATTGGCATGGCCATCACCGCCTGCAAGGTGCCCGGCGTTCGCGCTGCGCTGTGCCACGACACCTATTCCGCTGAGCGCGCCCGCAAGAGCAACAACGCCCAGGTGCTCACCATGGGCGGTCGCGTCATCGGGCCGGAGCTGGCCAAGACCATTGTCGAGACGTGGCTGCAAGCCGAGTATGAGGAGGGCACTCCCTCGGCGCCGAAGGTGCAGCGCATGATCGAGATTGATCGGAAGTATCAGGCGCAGCGGTAGCGGGAACATCACACACCGCGCGCTAAACGCGAGCGTCGCGCGCCCGGTGTAGCGCGCGACGCTCGCGACCTGTTCTAGCCCTGATCGCTCTTGGATTTGGGCAGCGCGTTGTCGCCATCGTAGAACTGGTCAATCATCTCAAAGACGCGCGCGCGGAATTCCTCCGGCTTGTCCACATTCTTCATGACGATCTCGGTATTGGCGCTGCCCGCCGTCTCGATGCGGATGTCGCCATGGCCGAGCATCCGGCGGATGATCCCATAGCTGATGGAGATGTCCTGCACCTGGTTGAGCGGGACGGCGCGCTCCTCTTTGGTGAAGACGCCCGTCCGCCGCACGATGGAGCGGCGGGTCAGTCCCAGGTAGTCCTGACGCCACCATAACAGCCAGAGGCCCAGGCTGAAGATGGTCTTCAGCCAGAACTGCGGGCGGCGCTTACTCTGTCTCTTGAGAATCAGCATCTCGTCGGTCACGGGCTTGTTCCTCCTGATTGGGTTGCGAAATGAGCGTGATGTCTGCGGACGGCTGGTTGGCGCGGAAGAAGACGGCGATGATGACCACCACCGCCGCAAAGCCCAGCCCTACCACAATTCCGCCAAATATCGCCTGGCCCAGGGAAGTCTCTTCCACGAGCAGGGCGTAGAGCACGACCCACAGCAGGCTGAGGATGGCCCCCAGGCCCCCGACAGTGAGCGCTGGCCCCCAGGCGCGGCGGATGGCAATGTACAAGACAAACAGCGTGGCAGCGAACAACAACAGAAGAATGACGCCCATGCCCTGCTCCTTCCTGCACCAGCGATCATAGCCTGCGCGGGCCGGGGCGCAAGCAGCGCGTTCGTACCCTTAAGTGTAGCCCATTCCACGCGCCGGGGGAAGAAGACGGCGGATGCGCGCAGCGCCCGAATCGCAGAGGCGCAGCGGGTACAGCGGGGTCTGTGGGCACGAGTCTGGGGAAGAGACCCGGCGAATAGGTTTCCGGAGTCTGCGGAGACTTCGGAAGTCGTCTGGTGCGGCAGAAGACCCCTCCCCATTCGAATGGAGGGAGAAATTGAGAGGGAGAGAGGTGCACGCAGGGGCGTAGCGCTACACCCCTGCGCACAAAGATGTCGGCCCGGCGCAGAGCGCGCCCGAACTCGGACGCTTATTTGGACTCTACCACTTCCTTCTCCGGCGTTTCCTGTTCGGGGAAGCAGCCGAGCAGCGTCCAGTAGAGCACGTTTGTCTTGGCCTCTTTGAGTTCTTCCCACTCTTCGGGAATCTCCATGTCCTCAAGCTGCTTTTGAGGCACTGTGAGGTAGAGATACATGGTAGCCCCCATGTAGGGGTCGTCATCGAGCGCCACGCACAGCAGGAAATCGCTCTCCTCGTCCAGCTCCAGGTTCTCCGGCTCGGCCAGGTCTTCTTCCTCCATCCCAGTCAGCGCGCCGTAGACATAGGGCAGCAAGGAGTTGATATCCTCTTCGACGAGCGCGAAATCGCGAGCGAACAGCGCCTCGTCGTCAACAAACTGGGTCATGGTGTCCACCGAGGCTTGCAGGTCTTCGGCGGTGTCCGGGTAGTACTCAAGCAGCCAGTCCTCGATGTCGGCCAGCGGTACCTGGTAGTAGGCGAGGTCGTTCTTATCCTTCTTGTCCTTCTTGCCATCGCCTGCCGTGCCGAGCAGCGAATTGCCCAGGTCTCCATTGGCGCCCGCAAGCACCATGCCCGCCAACAATCCGACGACAAACCCTGCCAGCAAAAGAACGGTGCCACGACGGTTCATGGTGTCTCTCCCTTTTCCACAACGTGCTGATCGCGTTTTTCAGCGATGATACCTCTTTATATATTACGATATTTGCTATCGAGAGATCAACTCTGACGCTGCCCCTTAAAGAGGCCTTTTGAGAAGCTGTCCCCCCCCCACCCCAAACCCTTCCCCCACGAGGAGGGAGAAGCTCAGCCGGCGCGCTGCTCCCTTCCCCCCAGGTGGGGGAAGGGCCGGGGATGGGGGGCAAAGGCCGGCGCGCGACTTCTCGAACTTAAGGGGAAAAGGCAGGCTGGGGATGGGGGCTGAGGCAAACGCACGACTCTCAGGCGGTTTTGCCGGGCTTTGGGAGTCCTGGAAGACTCCCAAAGCCCGGCGTGGATGGCGGCCTCTTCAGGCGGCGCTCATAGGCCGGTCAGCGCGGCCTCAAGCGACTCGTAGTGATCGAAGAAGCGGTCGAAGCCAATGATCTTGAAGACGCGCTCGACCTTGGGCGTGAGCGCCACCAGGCGCAGGTCGCCGTCGCTGGCGCGATTGCGGGTGAGGATGTCGGCCAGCGTGCGCAGCCCTGCGCTGTTGATGTAAGTGACGCCCGCCATGTCGAGCACGATCCGGTGCCGGCCCTCTCCGACGGCAGTCTGGAGCGCGGCGTCCATCTCGCCGGCCCCCACGCTATCCACGCGGCCTTCGAGGACGAAAACCGCAATGCCGTTATGATCGTGTTTTGTGATCCGCATCAGCCCTCCTCCCTTATACATAGCAGAGACTGACAGTTGGAATGGCTTTCGGTAGGGGCGCTGCCCTGTGTCACCCGGCATAGGGTTCTGCTACGGAATCCGGCCATAAGGTTTTGCCATTTGCCGGTGACAACACGGTCGCCCGTGTCGCGCCAGAAGCCGGTTGACCTCATCCCCCGGCCCCCTCTCTCCACACGTAGAGAGGGGGAGTCTGCTGGGGTTCCGTCCCCTCTCCGCGTGTGGAGAGGGGAATGAGGGGTGAGGTAAACCCGCCCGCTTTCCGCGCCGGTTCGGCATAACCCCACTGCCAGCGCTCAGTCGCGGCCCGCCACCAGGCGACGGTCAATTTCCTCCTGCGCGACCAACTGCCCGTCGCGCACCTCTTCAACGCGCGGAATCTGCCCGGCCAGGTCGCGGTCGTGCGTGACCATGACGATGGTCGTGCCCTGGGCCACCAGGTCTTCGAACATGGCGAAGACCAGGCCCGCCGAGACCGCATCGAGGTTGCCCGTCGGCTCGTCGCCCACCAGCACCTTCGGGTTATTGGCCAGGGCGCGGGCGATGGCCGCCCGCTGCTGCTGCCCGCCCGAAATCTGGCTGGGATACTTGTGGGCCACGTCGGGCAGGTCCACCATCTCCAGCAGCTCCATCGCTCGCTCTTTGCGCTTGCCGCGAAAGGTGTTGGTGTAGTGCAGGGGCATCATCACGTTCTCCAGCACGGTGAGCGTGGGCAGAAGCTGAAAGAACTGGAAGACGACGCCCACGTTGCGCCCGCGCCACTTGGCGACCTGGTTTTCGCTCAGGTTCGTCAGGCGCTGCCCGGCGACGAAGACTTCGCCCGAAGTGGGGCGGTCAATGCCGGTGATCATGTTGATCAGCGTGCTCTTGCCGCTGCCCGACGGCCCGACAATGGCCACAAACTCCCCTTCTTTGATCTCCAGGTTCACACCCTTCAGCACCTTGAGCGGGCCGGCCTTGGTCTTGTAGATCTTCTCGACGTTTTGCAGCGAGATGACGGATCCGTTCTGCGCGTTGCCCATGATCTGTATTCTCCCACACGCTGACTGTTCGCGCGCTTATTGGTAGCGTAGAATGTCCGACACGGTGCGCCGGGCAGCGGCGATGGACGGCCACAGGCTGGCAACCGTCGCCACAATGATCATACCCACCAACCCCAGGCCCAGCACCCAGAGCGGATAGCTGAACTCGATGAAGTCGGCGAAGCCCAGCCCATCCAGCAGGCTGACGGCCAGCAGATAGCTCAGCGGGACGGCAAGCACCCAGGCCAGCACGCCGATCAGGATGCCCTCCACCAGGAACTGGGTGATGATGGTGCCCGACCCTGCGCCAATCGAGCGCATCACGCCGATCTCCTTCTGGCGCTCGTAGACGGCCATCGAAAGAGTCGTCAGCAGGCCGATGGCCCCCACAGCGGCCATCACCGCCGAAGTGATCTGGAAGATCATGTTGAAGACCAGCATCCCCTCGGTCATATCTTCCTGCTGCTGCACCTGGTTGAAGAAGCTGGCCGTCACGCGATCAGCCACCAGCGCGTCAGAGATGTCGGCGATCACGTCCTCCACCTCGGCGGCGCTGGGATCTTCGGCAGTCAGCGTCACCATGTAGGCGTTGGGCAACGGCGGATCGTCGGAGAAATCGCCAGGGGTGCCCGCATCATTCAGCACGAACCCGACCTGGCGAGCCAGGTCCTGCCAGTTCATCAGCACGAAGGGGAACGGGTAGGAAGCGACGCCAATGATCTCGTATTCGGCGGTGCGCCCGCCCGCCGAGACGACGATGCGGTCGCCCACAGTCTTGCCGACAGCTTCGGCCGCCGCCGACGTCAGCACTACGCCGGGGCGAGTCGGGTCGTCTCGCCAGCCGGAACCCTTGTCATAGGTCAGGCTGAACCCCGTCGTCCGCGGGTCATACCCGTAGGCCTGCAACTCGTCGCTGCCCTCGAAGCCCGCCCCGATGCTGATCGCCGTCCCGCTCAAGTCGTACAGGCGCACCAGAAAGCCCACACCGGGGTCAACTGCCTTCACGCCATCCACGCTGCCGATACGCTGCGAGATCTGGGTGAAGTCCTGTGCCTCGCTGGGGATGACCATAATCTCGTACTGGAAGGTCTCGAACAGCTTGGTGATCTCCGCGTTGATGACAGTGAACATGGCGAAGACGCCCATGAAAGCAGCGGCGGCCAGCGTCAGCGTGATCACGGTCAGGGCCAGGCGGCCCTTCTTCTGCACGACGTTGCTCAGCGCCTGGCGGATGGTGATCGGCACCGGCAGCGCCTTGATCACGCGCGCGGTGAGACCGCGCCCCCACGTGCCGGCGATGCCCAGATCGGTCATGGCGTCCCTGATCGTCACCCGCGTCCCGTTGAAGACGGGCACGAACGCCGCCGCGACCGGCACGAAGAGGCCCATCACTACCCCGACGATCACTCCCATCGGCGAGATTTTGAAGCCCTCGATCAGCGTGAAGGCGAACGGAGCCACTTCCTGGGCCATCGCCCCGCCGACGATGACGCCCAGAATCACGCCGGGGATCGTGCCCAGAATGCCGTAGACCAGGGCGATGCCCGCGTAGATGATGAAGTTGTCCAGCCGCGTCGCGCCCAGCGACTTCATCACGCCGATCTGTCGCTTCTGCTCGACGACGATGGTATTGATCACGTTCATGACCAGGAAGCCGGACACGATCAGAGCCACCACGGCCAGCATATTGAGGATGCTGGTGACCTCGGCCACTTCGCCGATCAGGAAGTAGTCATCCGGATCGTCCAGCCAGTAGTGAGTCGGGATGTAGTTGGTCTGCTGGGCGACGACTTCCATCAGGCGGTCGGCCTGGCTTTCGCTGACGCCGGTATCAATGTAGCGCAGGTTGAACATCGTAAAACCGGAGAACTGCGCGATCAGCCGGGCATCATCCAGGTTGGCATAGAAGCGTTGTTCGGGCTGATTCGGGTTATCACCAATCGCCACCCAATAGGGGTGGAAGACGATGGCCGTGATCGTCCAGGATTCGCTGGCCTGTTCGGAGCCGAGGACGCGGAAGGAGATGGTGTCGCCCACCCCCAGGCCGTATTCGTCCGCCATGCGTCGCTCCAGCGCGATCTGGTGCTGACCGGGCTGGGGCCACTCGCCCTCAACCAGGCGCATCGGCTCAAGCTGAATCTCGTCAAACGGCTCCGAGTAGGCGAGCAGGTCGGCTTCGCGGAAGCGCTCGCCGCTGGCCTCTTGCCAGTACACCGGCACTGCCACCTGCCCCTCGATGCGCGTCACGCCGGGGATGGCCCGGCGGTTGCGGATCAGGTCGAGCACCTGGTCTTCGCCTGTCTCGGTCGTGACATCGGTGCCTGCTGCGGGCACCGTCACGAGCAGCCGCGTCATGGCCACTTCGTCAGGGTTGATATCGGCGCGAATCTGTCGCACGAGCAGGTCATTGGCCGAGATGAGCGTCACCGCGCCGAACACGCCGATCAGGATGCTGATGGCGACCAGGGCGGTGCGCCCTTTACGCGACAGGACGTCGCGGATGATCTTCTTGCCTCGCGTCTTAATCATGTTCCCCGCTCCTCGGTGGCCTGCTAACCGCGCGTCGCCAGGCGCGTGCGCGTGGCGCGCAGCTCCGCCGTGCGTCGGCGCGCTGCCGCTTCAAGCGTGGTCTGGCCGATGGTGCCGTCCGCCAGCTCGAAGACTTTGGGCACGCTGCGGATCAGCTCGCGGTCGTGCGTCACGATGATCACCGTCGTGCCGCGATCAGCAAGCTGCTGGAAAAGGTCGAACACGTTGGCGGCGCTCATCCGGTCGAGGTTGCCCGTTGGCTCGTCGCCGACCACCAGCGGCGGATTGTTGGCCAGGGCGCGCGCCAGGGCCACCCGCTGCTGTTGCCCGCCGGAGAGCATGTCCGGCGTCTTGAACGCCTGGTCTTTAATCCCGAAGCGATCGAGCAGCTTGAGGGCGATCTCTTTGCGCTCGCGCGGCTTCCACACGTTGGCGAAATCCATCGGGGCCACCACGTTTTCCAGCACGCTGAGCGTGGGCAACAACTGGAAGAACTGGAAGACAATGCCCACGTTGCGCGCGCGCCACTTGGTCAGCTTGCGCTGCGGGACCTGGGTGATGGGCACGCCGCCCACCAGGATGTCGCCAGAAGTCGGCGTATCCACCGCCGTGAGCATGTTCAGGAAGGTGGTCTTCCCGCTACCCGACGGGCCGAGCAGGGTCACAAAGTCCCCCTTGTGAATCTCCATGTCAATGCCGCGCAGGACGTTCAGCGGCCCGGCGGGCGTGTCGAAGGTTTTGACCAGATTGTGGATCTGGATGAATGCTTCGGCCATCGAGCGATTCTCCTTTGTCCCTGCCTGGCAGTTCACCAGGGCGGTTGTGAGAGGTGTGTGGAAGCCAGAACCTGCCAGCGACCGAGATTTAATACGTTCTGGCGTTGAGAAGGTTGCGCGAACGCAACGCTCGATGGGCGCTGTGGCGCAATATGGCGGCGAGTTCGTCCGGCTTTTCCTGCCAGCCGAAGCACAGACTGTGAGGAACAGCCCTTCACTGACTCACGGCATGTGGAAACGATAGCGATACAGAATGCCCGTAGATGATACATACTTCCCCTGGCAATGACAAGAACCCGGCAGGGGAGCACAGGGTGATATCACCCGCTGTCGGGTTATCCTGAACCGACGCGGGAAGCGGGCGGATTTACCTCACCCCCAGCCCCCTGCGCCGCGCGCGAAGAGAGAGGCCAGGGGTTGAAAGCACATAACGCGCCCTGGCGACGTCCCGCCCCGACCCTACTCCACAGAGTGGGCCGGCTCCACGCGGCGGATTTGCAGGGGGAAGAGCAGCGGGCCGTGCTTGTGCACGTCCACATAGTGGCCGGAGCCGTAGAAATCCACGCCGGGGATGTGAATGGTGGCAGCGCGATCAATCTCGACCAGGTTGCCGATGTTGGGCATGGCCAGCCATACGCTGACGACATAATCGCCCGCCGCGAGCAGGCGGTCGAGCGCGCTGCATTCCAGCAGAAAATGATTGCTGCCCGGCTGCATGTCGAACATGAAACCAGTCAGGCGCTCGTCGAGATGCACGACCCGCGCGCCGGTGTCCGTCATCAGCCCGAAGCCGATGCCGATGCGCGGCAGCGCCGCGTCCGCGTGCACATCCAGCTCCACGCGCAGGTCGAGCGCGCCGCTGACCGGGCTGGCGTCCATCGTCAGGCGCAGGTCTGCGATGCCGATGCCGTAGTGCCGATCCATGACGGGGAAGATGTCGGCGGTGCGATTGAGCGTGGTGTCGGCCAGGTATGCTTTGATCACGTCTTCCACCGGGCCGAGCGCCTGGATGCTGCCGCTCTCCAGCCACAGCGCCGACTGGCAAAGCTGGCGCACCGCGTCCATGTTGTGGCTGACGAACAGCACTGTGCGCCCTTCGCCGGCCACGTCGCCCATCTTGCCCAGGCATTTCTTCTGGAACTCGGCATCGCCGACGGCCAGCACCTCGTCCACCAGCAGAATCTCCGGCTCCAGGTGCGCGGCGACCGAGAAGGCCAGGCGCAGGTACATGCCGCTGGAATAGCGCTTGACGGGCGTGTCAATGAAGCGGGCAACCCCGGCGAACTCCACGATCTCGTCGTACTTGCGGTCAATCTCGTAGCGGTGCATGCCGAGGATGGCGCCGTTGAGGTAGATGTTCTCGCGCCCGGTTAGCTCGCCGTGAAAGCCCGTGCCGACTTCCAGCAAGGACCCGATGCGCCCGCGAATGCGCGCGTGCCCTTCGTCGGGGGGCATGATGCGCGTCAACACCTTGAGCAGCGTGCTCTTGCCAGCGCCGTTGCGCCCGATAACGCCCAGCACTTCGCCGCGCTCAACCCCGAAGGACACGTCGCGCAGCGCCCAGAACGTGTTGTCTGGGCGGCGGGCGCGCGCTTCTCTGGGCTGGCGGGCGCGCAGCGCCCCCAGCTTGCTGCGCGTGAGCGAGCCGATGCTGTCGCGCAAAGTCTTGTTGCGGTCAATGATGCCGCCAATGCGGTATTGCTTGCCCAGGCCGACGACCTCGATCGCCATGCCGGGTCTTAGCGCGGGGAGAGCCATGCGCAACGCTCCTACACCACGTCCGCGAAGCGGCGTTCCATGCGGCGGAAGAAGAACGCGCCGCTAAGCAGCAGGATCAGCGAAGCCACCGCCGACAGCCCAAACATCAGCGGCACCGTCTCGCCTTGACCCAGCAGCGACCAGCGGAAGCCTTCCACCACGCTGACCATCGGGTTCAGCCCGTACAGCGTGCGCCAGGGTTCGTCGAGCAGGCTCGACGGGTAGACCACCGGCGTGGCGTACATCCAGAACTGGGTGAGGAAGGGCACCACATAGCGCACGTCGCGGTACTCGGCGTTGAGCGCCGATAGCCACAGCCCGACGCCCATGGACGTGCTCAGCGCCAGCAGCAGGCACAGCGGCAGCAGCAGCAACGAGGCCGCCGTGGGGAACAGCCCGTAGTAGATCATCATCCCGACCAGCACCAGGAAGGCCAGGAAAAAATCCGGCAGCCCGCCGACCACCGCCGAGATGGGCGTGATCAGCCGGGGGAAGTAAACGCGCTTGACCAGGTTGGCGTCGCGCACGATGCTGTTGGCCCCGTTGGTCAGGCCGGTGGCGAAGAACGTCCAGGGCAGCAGCCCGGCGTAGCTGAAGATCGGATAGGGGATGCCGTCCGAGGGGATTTTGGCCAGCTGCCCAAAGAAAATGCTGAAGACGATCATGGTGAAGACCGGCTGCAAGATGGCCCAGGCCGCGCCGAGCAGCGTCTGCTTGTAGCGCACCTTGATGTCGCGCCAGATGAAGTAGAAGAGCAGCTCGCGGTAGTGCCAGACTTCATTCAGCCCCAGCGACACCCACCCGCGCAGCGGCTTGATCAGCGTGATCTGCTCGCCGGGGGCGATCTCTGTGCGCGGGGCGGACATGCGTTCTCTCACAGCCACAGCCTTCCATGGGGCATCGTCGGAGGCCCTTTCATGCCCGGCGCCCACAAGACGCCCCGCCGTCCATCCCGCTCGGCGGGCGCGCCCGGCTCTTGAATGAAGCGGAGATGTCGGGGGGACGGCGCCAGCAGCGGCTATTGTAACCTGCGCCCCTTGACTGTCAACCGCCGGGCCGCCGTGCATCGGCGCCGAGCGGGAGCAGTGACCTCATCCCCGCCTTCCGGTGCCTGGATGCGCCCAGACCGGTTATACTCTGCTGGGACAGCCGCGTTGCCGGGCCGGCGTATCCCGCGCGGACAGGCTCGCCCGGCGACAAGCATCATCGAGAAGCCCATGAGCCTGAGCCTGAACCTGAACCCACGCAAGCTCGCGGTTGCCCTCAGCCTGATCGCGGTGCTGCTGGGGCTGCAGAGCATCTACGCGGATCACCTGCTGGTCAACATCCTCGGCAAGAACAGCGATACCGCCCTGGCGCGCCTGCTCGAGCTTTTCAGCATCAACACCTACGAAAGCGTGCCGACCTGGTATAGCGTCATCCTGTTCTTCCTCGCGGCGAGCCTGCCGGCCTGGATCGCGCTGGCCGGGCGCGCGCCCGGCGAACCCGGCAGCCGGTATTGGACGGGCCTGGCCCTGGCCTTCCTGTATATCTCGCTGGACAAGGGGACGACCATCCACGAGGCGACATCTCACCTGCTGCGCAGCCTCTTCCGGGCGTCAGGCCCCTTTCAGGTCGCCTGGCTGATCCTGGGCAGTGCATTGGCTGGCGCGGTCGGCATCCTGTACGCGCGCTTCTGGTGGAGATTGCCGGGCCGCGCGCGCCTGCTCTTCGTCCTCGCCGCCGCAGTGTATGTGAGCGGGGCGCTGGGCCTCGAGGCCCTCAGCACTCGCCAGTACTATCTCGACGACGGCAAATCTTTCCCCTACCTGGTCATCTCTTCCGTCGAGGAAACTGTCGAGACGCTCGGTGCGGTCGCCTTCATCTACGCAATGCTCGATTATCTGCATCAGCGCGAGAGGCGTCTCGCCTCGCAGACCCAGGCGCGCCCATCCGCCGAGTTCAGCGGCGCGCAGCCTCGCTGGTCGCTGTCGCCCCGGCGCGCGGCTGTTGGATTGGCCGTGCTCGTGCTGCTCGTCAACGGCGGCCTGCTGCTCTGGAGCGTGGCCTAGCGCACCGAGGCGGGAATAAACGCGCGGCCTGGCCCGATCCGGCCCCTCGTTTCCGACTTCATAACACGGAGAGCGAAAGCAAGGCGCGCCAGCGCCGGGGCGCAGATGGGGCAAACCGGAGCGGCACGCGACGTAGGGGTCTGCGCGCACTCGGACGCAACCGGCCCGCTGGCCGCTGCGCGGCAGGGGGCCGCGTCAGTCGTGCCCGGCGCGGCAGTCGCGGCACAGGCCGAAGATGGCCATATGATCAATGCGCGGCTCGAAGGCGTATTCGCGGCGCAGCCGCTCGCGCAGCGCGTCCATCACGCAATCCTCGACATCCACCACGCGCCCGCAGCGCAGGCAGACCAGGTGATGGTGCAGCGTGCGGTCAATGACCTGGTAGACGACGCCGGACTGCCCCAGGTCGGTCTGGGCGACCGCGCCGCGATCCTTGAGCCACTGTACGATGCGATAGACGGTGGTTTCGGTCAGGGCCGTGCCCTGCGCCGCCAACTGCGTCTGAAGGTCCTGCACGGTCAGATGATCGCCGCTGGCGCACAGCGTCTCGATCACCGCCCGGCGCTGAATGGTCAGGCGTTCGCCCTGCTCGCGCAGCCGCGACACAATTGCCTCGGCGCATATCATGGCCGACCCCTTTCCTCTTCAGCGCTGGGCGGCACTGCGCGGAGCGCGCTCACTCGGCGTCAGCGCGCTCCGGGTGCTCGATTTTCGCGCGGGCGGGCGGGATATAACCGCTCTCCAGGCGACGGAAGTCAATCGCACCATCTTCATTGACGAAAACTTCCACCAAGTCGCCTCGCACAAATTCGCCCTTGAGCAGGCGGACGCTGAGCGGGCTTTCGACGAAGCGTTGCAGCGCGCGACGCAGCGGGCGCGCCCCGAACTGCGGGTCGAAGCCCGTCTCGGCCAGCTTGCGGCGGGCGTCCTCGGTCAGGGCCACGTACAGACCCTGCTCCTCCAGCCGGGCGGCGATGTCGCGCATTTGCAGATCAACGATCTTCTCCACGTCCTCGCGCGAGAGCGGCTCGAAGATGATGATCTCGTCAATGCGGTTGAGGAATTCTGGCCGGAACGCCTTGCGCATGGCCTCTTCGATCTTCTTGTGATCGGCCACCAGCGCCGGGTCGCCGCCGGGCACGAAGCCCAGCGCGCCGCCCGCCCGCGCGTATTCGGTGCCCAGGTTGCTGGTCATGATGATCACTGCGTTGCGGAAGTCCACCGTGCGCCCCTGCCCGTCGGTCATGCGCCCGTCTTCGAGAATCTGCATCAGCGCGTTCCACACTTCCGGGTGCGCCTTCTCGATCTCGTCGAAGAGGATGACGCGGTACGGGCGGCGGCGGACGGCCTCGGTCAGTTGACCGCCCTGCTCATAGCCGACATAGCCGGGCGGCGCGCCGAACAGCCGGCTGACCGTGTGCTGCTCGCGGTACTCGCTCATGTCGAGGCGCAGCAGGGCCTCTTCGTCGTCGAACATGAAGTGGGCCAGCGCCTTGGCCAGCTCGGTCTTGCCCACGCCGCTGCTGCCCAGGAAGATGAACGAGCCGATGGGGCGGCGCGGGTCCTTCAGGCCGCTGCGCGCGCGGCGGATGGCGTCGGCGAGGGCGGCGACCGCCGCTTCCTGGCCGATGATCCGCTTGTGCAGTTCTTCTTCCATGCGCAGCAGCTTATCGGCCTCGGTCTCCAGCATCTGGTTGACGGGGATGCCCGTCCACTGGGCGACGACTTCGGCGATGTCGTCGGCGTCCACGACCTCGTCGAGGGTGTGCTCGCGCTGCCAGCGCTCGACTTCCTGCTCGTATTCCTGCTCAAGCTGGAGCCGCTGCGCCTTGATCTTCATCGCGCGCTCGTACTCGGTGTTCAGGCTGGCTTCCTCTTCTTCGACGGTCAGCCGATCGAGCCGCTTCTTGAGTTCCTTCAGGTCGTCGGGCATCGAGTAGAGTGCGACGCGCAGCTTGGCAGCAGCCTCGTCCATCAGGTCAATGGCTTTGTCGGGCAGCTTGCGCTCGGTGACGTAGCGGTGACTGAGCCGCGCCGCCGCGACCAGCGCCTCGTCAGAGTAGGTGACCTTGTGGTGCGCCTCATAGCGGTCGCGCAGGCCGTGCAACATCTCGATGGTCTGCTCGACGGACGGCTCTTCGACGAAGACGGGCGCGAAGCGGCGATCCAGCGCCGAGTCGCGCTCGACATACTGGCGATACTCGTCGAGCGTCGTCGCGCCGATGCAGTTCAGCTCGCCGCGCGCCAGGGCCGGCTTCATCATGTTGCTGGCGTCCAGCGCGCCCGAAGCAGCCCCCGCCCCAACGACCTGGTGCAGCTCGTCAATGAAGAGGATGATCTCGCCCTCAGAGCGCTGAATCTCCTCGATGGCGGCCTTCAGACGCTCCTCGAACTCGCCGCGAAAGCGGCTGCCGGCGATCATCGCGCCCAGGTCGAGGCTGATCACGCGGCGGCCCATCAGAATCTCCGGCACGTCGCCGCTGGCGATCTTCTGGGCCAGCCCTTCGACGATGGCCGTCTTGCCGACCCCGGCCTCGCCGATCAGCACCGGGTTGTTCTTGGTGCGCCGGCTGAGAATCTGGATGACGCGCAGAATCTCGTCGTCGCGCCCGATCACGGGGTCGAGCTTGCCCTCGACGGCCAGGCGCGTCAGGTCGCGGCTGTACTTCTCCAGCGTGCGGTAGCGCGTCTCGGCCTGCGGGTCGGTGACGCGCTGCCCGCCGCGAATGTCTTTGATCACGTCGTAGACGCGCTCTTTGCTGACGCCCGCATCGGCCAGGATGCGCGCCACTGCCGTGCGCCGCTCGCTGAGAATAGCCAGGAAGAGGTGCTCGGTGCTGATGTACTCGTCCTTGAGGCGATTGGCTTCTTCGTTGGCGATGTCTACGACGCGCTTGGCGCGCGGCGTGATGAACACCTGGCCGGTGCCGCCACCGTAGATAGCCGCCTTGGGGCTGGCCCGCAGCAGGCGATCCAGCTCTTCGCGGATGTCGTTCTGGTCCACGTTCATCTTGGCCAGCATCTGCGGGATCACGCCGTCGGGCTGTTCCAGCAGGGCCAGCAGCATGTGCTCGGTGTCTACCTGATTGTGGCCGTAGCGTTGCAGGATGTCATAAGCGCGGATGGCCGCGTCCTGCGCGCGCTCGGTGAATCGGTCAAAACGCATCATGGTGGTGTGTTCCTCGTTCCTCAGATGGTCCCGCTGACCGGCGTCCGGCCAAGCGGGCAGGGAAACGCCTGGTGATCGGCGTCCCCTACAGGTGAGTCTACACCGAACGAAGGAGCGCGGCTATCAGAAACCCGTTGGAAGTGTGGGGGCTGTGTATGACCTCACCCCGCCTGGCGCTGACGCGCCTCGTTGCCCCCGCTCCGCGACGGCTATGGGTTACCCACAGATGCCCCTCATCTCCCATCCCCTTCCCCCGCGCTGCGCGGAGGGAAGGGGAGCAGGTCCGTCGCTTTTCTCCCTTCCCCCACAAGGGGGGAAGGGCCGGGGATGGGGGGACAGGCCCAGCCAAAGGTGTGGATAATGTATAGCCGCGACGGAGAGGGGAAAAAGGCCGAGCGCAGCGAGGCCAGGGGGTGAGGTAAGCCAGGGCGCACACCAAATGACCATGCCATTCGCGTGAGGAGTGCGCTATAATGGGCCTTTGGAAACCAGCGAGTAAGACACAAACGAGGCTCTCAAAGTGTCTGTCCGACAACCCGTCTACCCTTTTACCGCCATCGTAGGCCAGGAGCGCATGAAGCGCGCCCTGCTGCTCAATGCCGTCAACCCCAGCATCGGCGGCGTGCTGATTCGCGGCGAACGCGGCACGGCCAAATCCACCGCCGCCCGCGCCCTGGCCGCCCTGCTTCCGGAAATTGAGGTCGTGGCCGACTGCCGCTTTGGGTGCGATCCGCACTACCCGGAGCGCCTGTGCGACGAGTGCCGCGAGCGTGTGGCGCGCGGCGAAGAGCTGCCCGTCAAGACACGGCGCACGCGCCTGATCGATCTGCCGGTCAGCGCCACCGAAGATCGCGTCGTCGGCACGCTCGATATCGAGCAGGCCATCCAGAAGGGCGAGCGCCACTTCGATCCGGGCGTGCTGGCCGCCGCCAATCGCGGCATCCTCTACGTGGACGAGGTCAACCTGCTCGACGACCATGTGGTGGACCTGCTGCTCGACTCGGCGGCGATGGGCGTCAACGTGGTCGAGCGCGAGGGCATCAGCTTTCAGCACCCGGCGCGCTTCATCCTGGTGGGCACGATGAACCCCGAAGAAGGCGAGCTGCGCCCGCAGCTTCTCGACCGCTTCGCGCTGTCGGTGGATGTGACGGGCCTGCCGCAGGCCGATGACCGCATGGCCATCCTGGAGCGGCACATCGCCTTCGACGCCGACCCGGTCGCTTTTCGGCGGCAGTGGCTGCCGCGCGAAGAGGAGCTTTCGGCGCAGATCGAGGCGGGCCGTCACATCGTGGACCAGGTGCACTATACGCGCCGCGACCTGTTCATGATCGCCAACCTGACGGCCAGCCTGGGCGTGGACGGGCATCGCGCCGACCTGGTGATCCTCAAGGCCGCACGCGCCCATGCCGCCTTCGAGGGGCGGTTGCAGATCGCCGAGCGCGACATCCTGCTGGCGGCAGAGCTGGCGCTGCCCCACCGCCTGAAGCGCGGCCCGTTCAGCGAGGCGACGCTCTACGAGGGCGAGCTTGAGGGCCGGCTGGAGCAGATCGCCGAAGATTTCACCGACGAGCCAGCCGACACCCGCACTGATACCCCCCAACAACCGGACGCGGAAAAAAAAGCGAGGGGCTGACCGAGCCTGCCGGTCAGCCTGAGTCGGACATCACCCAAACGCCCGTCGAGCCAGGGCCGCAGGATGTATTCCAGCAATCGCTGGAAGCGCGCTGGTGGGACGGCGGCAAGAAGGTCGAGCCGGGCCAGGAGTTCCGGGCGCGCCGGCTGGATACGCCGCTCGACCGCCTGACGCGCCGCATGCGCGGTCGGCGCAGCCGCACGCGCACTGAGCGCAAGGATGGCCGTTACATTCAGGCGCGCCCCGCCGGCGACCGCAAGGACGACATCGCCTTCGACGCCACCCTGCGCGCCGCCGCCCCCTTCCAGCGCGAGCGCGCGTCCGAACGCCGCGTCAACCGGCTGGCCTACTCCATCCATACCCAGGACTTGCAGCGCAAGGTGCGCGTGCGCAAGTCGGCCAACCTGATCCTCTTTGTGGTGGACGCAAGCTGGAGCATGGCCGTCGCCGAGCGCATGAACGCCACCAAAGGGGCGATCATGTCCCTGCTCACCGACGCCTACCAGCGCCGCGACCGCGTGGGGCTGGTCGTCTTCCAGAAGGATCGCGCGCAGCTTGTGCTGCCGCCCACCAACTCGGTCACGCTGGCCAAGAAGGCCCTGGCCGATATTCCCGTCGGCGGCAAGACGCCGCTCTCCGCCGGGCTGTACCTGGCGCTGCAAGTCTTCCAGCAGCAGAAGATCGCTCACCCGGACGTGATGCCGCTGATGATCCTGCTGACCGACGGCGCCGGCAATGTTTCGATGACCGCGCTGCCCCCCCAGGAAGAGGCGCACCGCATCGCTGAGCAGTTCAAAGAGGCGGACATCCGCAACGTGACGATCAACATGGAGCATTCGGCCTTCGATCAGGGTTTGGCCCAGGAGCTGGCCAATCACCTGGGCGGGCCGTGCTACACGCTGGCCGAGCTGCACGCCGAGGCGCTGTACGTCGCGGTGAAGCAGGAGCTGGAGCAGTAGCGGGACGATGCGCGGCAGGGGCGTATGGTCATCCGCCCCTGCGAAAACGTATCTGTTCACGTGGCTGCCCAAACTGAAAGGCCTGTTCCCGTCGCCCCCCATCCCCGGCCCTTCCCCCACGAGGGGGGAAGGGAGAAGCGCGGCATGGGGGAGGGGTTTGGGGTGGGGGAAAACAGCTTCTCAAAGGGCCTCTTACGAAGCGGCAGCTTTTTTCTGGACGCGGGCGAGTGCCGTATCAATCCTGGCCAGTTGTTCGTTCGGCGTGTCGGCCCGGAAGCGCAGGATGGTGTAGGCGCGCTGTAGCGGGTTGCAGTAGCAATACTGCCCGGTCTCCGGGCGCTGCACCACGTTTTGATCTACCAGCCGCTTGAGCGCCGCGTCAATATCCGGGTCTTCGCCCGTCCAGGCGGCCAGGTACTCCTTGACGCGCGCGCGGGAGATCGGTTCTTCGGGCGCATCAGCGATGATGTAGGCGACCTGGAGCGCGCGCTCCGACGCCTTGATCTCGTCGTAAGCGGAGACGAGGGTTGGCGGCGAATTCTTGATCGCCTCGCGGATGGCCGCCGGCACGTCGCTGGCGCGGATCGTCCAGTCGCTGCGGGTGCCGCTGCGCGCCTGGGCGATGTAGGCGCGCACAATGCCCTCACACAGGCGATGCGTGTAGTAGGGGAAGTTGGCCGAGTAGCGCACGATCTGGGCGATGACTTCCGGCTCGTGCTTCAGGCGCAGGGCGGCGAAGCCTTCGACGGCGATCTGGCGAATCTGCTCGTCGGTCAGGCGCGGGACATGGATGGCGGTCAGGTTGCGGGCCACCGACTCGTGCACCTTCACCAGGTCTTTGGCGCTGTCGCCAATGCCCACGATGATCAGCGAGACCTGCAACTGGTTGTCGGAGATTTTCTTGATCAGCTCCGGGAAGAACTTGCGCGTGTTCTCGTCGGTGATGCGCTCGTAGTCGTCCAGGATGATCAGGGCGCGCTTGCCTTTGATCTGGTCTACGACGACCTGCGGGCGCGGCTCCGGGTCTACCAATGGCCGGGCCGTGGTCGTTTTCTCGGTGCGCGTCTTGTCCTCCATCTCCACCAACTGCGCGTTGACAACCGACCTGGCTCCGGTGATCTCCGATGTCAGCACCTTCACCACAACGTCCTCCACGCCCATCTTGGGCAGGATGGTCCCCAGGATGTGCAGGAAGGTGTCGCCTTCGCTGACCGAGTAGTAGATCGGCTCGATGCCCTGCAGCGAGACCATCTCCGCGCACAGCTTGGCCGAGGCGAGCCTGGCCAGCGACGTTTTGCCGACGCCACGCTCGCCGTAAATGACAATGGCCGCGCCAGGGTGGTACAGCGCGCCGTGCATGTCCTCGATCAGCTCGTCGCGCCCTTGCAAGAAGCGGATCTCGTGGACGGGCGAGCGCGGTGTGAACACCGTCGGCAGGTCTTTTTCGATCAGGTCGCGCACGCGCACAGGCGAGGACTTGGTCTGCGGCTCAGGCAAGGCGAGCGGCTGCTTGGGCGGTGGTATGCGCTGTGCGTGGCGTGTTGCTTCCTTCCAGCGCCGTTTCAGGCTCGCGTACAGGAGATCGATCGCTTTCAATGGTGTGTCTTGTCCCCCCAGTGTGAACGCCTTGTGCGGCGAGCCGCGCCCTGGCCGGGCCAGGCAGCCCGCTCGCTTCTTCACTATCAGCGTATTATATGCCGGGGAAGCGGTTCGCCGAAAGCGAGGGCGGGAGTCTCCAGCCGAACGCGGCGGGCCGGGGGGAGGTCTATGCCGCGCGCCAAACGATTCGCCGGCAGCCTTCGCCTCTGCGCCCTCCGCTCTCGCTTGGCCGGGCGGAGTCACCGATGGTATACTAAGTCATTCCTTGCTACCAGTCTCGTTATCAGTTCCAGGAGCGGGTCATGCGGGACTTCATCTCCGATCGCGTGCGAGCGGTGCCCCCATCTGGCATACGCAAGTTCTTCGACATCAGCGCCACCATGACTGATGTCATCTCGCTGGGCATCGGCGAGCCGGATTTCGCCACGCCGGAAGCCATCATCCGCGCGGGTATTCACGCCCTGGAGACGGGACACACCCGCTACACCAGCAACAGCGGCACCGCCGAGCTGCGCCGGGCCATCGCGGACTACCTGGAGCAACTGTACGGCATCAGCTACCACCCGGATCGGGAGACTCTGGTGACGGTCGGCGTCAGCGAGGCGCTATACCTGGTGATGAACGCCATCCTGAACGCTGGCGACGAGGTGATCGTCCCTCAGCCGAGTTTCGTGGCCTACACGCCCGAAGTCGTCTTTGCCGGCGGCGTGCCGGTCGTCATAGATGCGTATGTCGAGGACGGTTTCCAGGTCACCGGGACCGCGGTAGAAGCCGCCGTCACGCCGCGCACCAAAGCGATCCTGATCGGCTATCCCAACAATCCCACTGGCGCGGTCATGTCGCGCGAGCGCCTGCTGGAGATCGCCGCCATCGCCGAGCGGCACGACCTGTTGGTGATCTCCGACGAGATTTACGACCGCCTGGTTTACGGCGTGGAGCACGTGCACTTTGCCACGCTGCCGGGCATGCGCGCGCGCACGGTGATCCTGAGCGGTTTCAGCAAGAGCCACGCCATGACCGGCTGGCGGCTCGGCTATGCTGTTGGCCCGGAAAACCTGATCGCCGCGATGCGCAAGATACACCAGTACACGATCATGTCCGCGCCGACCGTCGCGCAGATCGCCGTCGCCGACACGCTCGCCCACATAGACGAAGATGTCGAGCGGATGCGCGCCGAATACGACCGTCGCCGCCGCCTGATCGTGGGCGGCTTCAACGAGCTGGGGCTGCGCTGCTTCGAGCCGCGCGGTGCTTTCTACGCTTTTCCGAGTGTGAGCGCGTCTGGCCTGGACGATCAGGCTTTCTCCGAAGCCTTGTTGCAGGAGGAGCACGTCGCCGTCATCCCCGGCTCGGCGTTCGGCGCGAGCGGGACGGGGTTCGTGCGGGCGTGCTACGCCACTTCCTACGAGAAGATTGAAGAAGCGCTGGAGCGCATCCGCCGCTTCATGCAGCGCCACGGCTAGCGCGTGCTGTGCGCCTGCCTTTGCCCCCCATCCCCGACCCTTCCCCCACGAGGGGGAGGAAAGCACGCCTTATCTCACCCCTAAATCCCCTCTCCACATGCGGAGAGGGGGCGGCGAGGCGCGTCAGCGCCGAGCGGGGGTGAGGTTTCTGCATGGCCTCTGAAGCGTCCCCCCTTCCTCCGGGTGCGCGCCCAACGTGTCAGGCAGGAGCGCTGCTCCATTGTCCCGCCGGTTGCGCCGGGTTAGAATGTGTCGCATGACCTCCCCAGGAGGTCATGCGTGCGATTCCGCGCGGGAAGCAGCTCTCCGCATCCCGCGCCGCAGCCAGGCGGGATGGTGATCATGGCGGACACAGCGCAGTGGGCGATTGGCCTTGATATTGGCGGGACGAACATGCAGGCCGCGGCCATCAGCCGGGCCGACGGCGCGATCCTGGCGCGCGTCAGCCAGCCCACGCCGGTCGCCGAAGGGCCACAGAAGGGGCTGGCGCGCATCGCCGCGATGACCCAGCAAGCCCTCAGCAGCGCCGGGCGTCCGCTGGCGACGCTGGTGGGCATCGGCGTGGGCTGCACCGGCCCGCTGGACACCGCGCGCGGCCTGATCATGGAACCCTGGACGATGCCCGGCTGGAACGAGGTGCCCATCGTCGAGACGCTGGCCGCCCGTTTCGAGCGGCCCGTCGCGCTGGACAACGACGCCAACGTCGCCGCGCTGGGCGAGCACTGGCTGGGCGCGGGGCGGGGCTACGCTCACATGGTCTATGTGACGGTCAGCACGGGCATCGGCTCCGGCGTGATCGTGGACAACCGGCTGCTGCGCGGCTTCGGCGGCAATCTCGGCGAAGTGGGGCTGATGACCATTGATATGCACGGCCCGCCGTGCTTCGAGGGATCGTCCGGGGCGTGGGAATACCTGGCGTCGGGCACCGGCATCGCCCGCAGCGCCCGCGAGCAGGCCGATCCGGCGATGATCGCGGCGGCGGGCGGCGACCCGGCGGCGATCACGGCGGCGCTGGTCGCCCAACTGGCGCGGGAAGGGCACGCCGTCGCCCGCGCGATCATGGCCCAGGAAGCCGAGTACCTGGGGGTGGGGCTGGCGAACCTGATGATCGTCTACGCGCCGCAGGTCATCGTCATGGGCGGCGGCGTCATGCAAAGCTGGGACCTGCTCCACCCGGCCATCGAGCAGATCGCGCACGCCCGCACGCGCCTGCTCCCCACCGCTCAACAGACGCCGCTTGTGCGCGCGCAACTGGGATCGGCAGCGGGCTTCACAGGCGCAGCGCGCATGGCCTTCCTGGCGGCGGAGTGAATGCGGGGAAGGCGCTGTGCCTGCCCCGCCATCCCCGGCCCTTTTTCCACGAGAGAAGCTGTTGGCGAAAACTTCCGTAGGGGCGTGTGACCATACGCCCCTACGGGGTCGCAGCAGAGCAGCGCCCCTACGAAACCAGCGCGTGCTTCGTTCGCCAACGGGATCGGGATGAAGAGAGAAAGCGGCAGGCCGGTCACTCCGTCCCGGCGGCGAGGAGACCCTGCTCGATGAGGTACTGGCCCAGGAGTTGGGCGGCGAGGCGATTGCCAGTGGCATCCAGGTGAAAGTCGAACGCATTGTAGACGGTCTGCCCCGCGTCCACAGCCGCCACGAACGCGTCGGCAGCGTCCACGCAGCGCCAGCCACGCTGCGCGCATTGTTCCAGCAGCGCCGCGCGCCCCTCGACCAGATAGGCGATCAGGTCTTCGCCGAGCGCGTCCGTGCTCCAGGCGGCATACACTTCCTCTTTGGTCGGGATCAGCAGGACGACCAGTTCGGCTCCCATGTCCTCGGCGCTGGCGTGCGCCCCCTCGAGGGCGGCCAGCGTGCGCTCCCAGCCCCACCGCACCGACTCATAGCGCCGGTCATGAGACCCCAGCCGCTTGTTGAACAGGACCTCGCGCCCGTTGACCGCGATGACCGCCTCGCTGTCGGCAGCGTCCTCATCGCGGCGGTCGAGCCAGTCGCGCAGCAGGCGATAGACCGCTGAATAGTCGGCCAGGGGGCCGTAATCGGGCACGGGATCGGAGAGGGCGGGCGGGCCGCCGAGCGCCTCGACTTCGCCGCGAATGCGGGCGTGATCGTAGTCGTCTCCGTAATCGTTGCCGAACCACTGCCAGACCACTACCTGAGGGTTCAGCGGGGTCGCATACGTGCCCATGATCATCTGGTGCGACAGCGATCCCGTGCCCGGCACGCCGAGATTCATCACGCTCCAGCCGAACTGCTGGCGAAGCTGCTCCACCCAGCAGTCTTCGAAATCCGTCCAGCAGAAAGTGAAGGAATCGCCCACCGCCACCAGGTCAACCGGCCACTGCGGCGGGTTTGTGCGGAAGCCCTCGCTGCCGCCCCACAGGCTGATCGTGTCGAAGGTGAACTGCGCGTCGCCCCAATGGACGGGGTAATCGGTGAGGTTGGTGGGCATCCGCGCCTGGTACTCGCGGCTGGTCTCCCAGGGGAAGACCGGGATGATGTGCTCCTCGCTCCAGGGGACGCGGCGCACATGCTGGATCACGCTCTGCGCCCCGCGCGGCAGCGCGTCGAAGCCAGCGCGCAGCAGGACTTCGAGCATCAGCCATCCCAGCAGCAGGCCCAGCAGGATGGCCAGCAGGCGCGGCGCGGCGCGGCGCAACGGCGAAGTCGCCGGGCGAGAGGGGGGCGCGATGGCAGCGGGCATGGGGGCTTTTCTCCTGGGTCAGTCAGTGGTGGGCTGGGGCTGTTCGGCGGCATACTCCAGGCGATAGACCGCGCCCTTGTAGTCCACCAGGTACAGCTCGCCCTGCTTATCTTCGCCAAAGGACGAGATGACGAACGGCGTATCCATGAAGGTCTCGCTCTGCCACACTCCCTCAGCGTCACGGTGGGCGACCCAGACCATGCCGTTCATATAATCGCCATAGAAGTACAACCCGTCCAGCTCGGTCAGCGTCGGCCCGCGGTAGACGTAGCCGCCGGTGATGGACAGCCCGGCTTCGTGCCCATACTCCAGGATGGGCGGTGTATGCTCGCCCAGGACGGTCTCATCTTCCAGGTACGGGTGCGACGCTTCGAAGGCGCTCCAGCCGTAATTCTGTCCCCCCTTGCTGTTGGCCGGCTGGAAGTTGACTTCCTCATAGCGCCACTGGCCCACGTCCGCGATGTACAGATCGCCGGTCGCCCGGTCGAAGCTGAAGCGCCAGGGGTTGCGCAGACCCGTCGCCCAGGCTTCGGGTACGTAGGCCGGGTCGTCCAGGAAGGGGTTGTCGTCCGGCACGCGGTAAGTCTCGGCGTTCACGTCGAGGCGCACCATCTTGCCCAGGTAGAGGCCCGGCTGCTGGGAATAGTAGTTCGGCTCGGCGGGCCGCCCGCCATCGCCGAAGCCCATGTACAGATACCCGTCGGGGCCAAAAGCGAGATTGCCGCCGTTATGATCTTCAAAGGGCTGGTCAACCGTCAGCAGGGTGACGGCGCTGGCCGGGTCGGCCCGGTTGGGATCGTCGGCGGAAACGTGGTAGCGCGCCAGCACGCTGTCCCCCTGGCGATCGGTGTACGAGACGAAGAAAATACCGTTCTCGCGATAATCGGGATGGAAGGCCAGGCCGAGCAAGCCCTGCTCGGTGTAGACTCCGTGATACACGCTATCGGGCAGCAGAGCGCTGATGTCCAGGAACGGCTCCGCGAGCACCTGGCCGCCCTGGATGACCAGGATCGTGCCGACCTGCTCGACGACGAACAGCCGGCCAGAGCCATCCCCGGCGTGGAAGAGGCCCAGCGGAATGTCGAAGTTGTCGGCGACCTTGACCCACTCATAGACCGTGTCATGCCAGACGACGGACGTCTGCACCGCCGCCGCCGCGCTGTCTATGACAGTCTTGTTGTTCACTTCGCGGACGTAGGCGATGACCTTGAGCAGATCATCATCGGTCAGGTTGGGGTTGCCGCCACGCGCGGGCATTTCGTAGCCGGTCGTGTTGTCCGGGTCGGTCTCGGCGCGCCCGTCCTTGATGAACTGGAGCAGCTCGTCATCGGTGTGTTCGCGGACGAAGGTGTTCTCCGAGAGGCCCCTGCCGATGCGGTGGCCGGTCACGCCTGCCGCGCCGACATTGTGGCACGAAAAGCAGTTGCCCTGGTAGATCGTGCGCCCTTCCATGACCGTTTCCAGGGGATAGCTCAGGTTCTCGATGTCAATCTGGGCTTCGATGGCCGGCAGCTCCACCGGGCGCAGGTTATTGGCGTCAATGTACGCCTCGATCTCGCGCCAGCGCGCCACCTTGATCAGCGTGATCAGGTCGTTGATCTGAGGCGTGGTCAGGATGCCGTTCTCGTTGGTGGAGAAGGCCACCATCGCCGTGCCGGGGCGCCCGCGCGCGATGGTCTTGAACAGCTCGCTGTTCGACTGGGCGCGCACCGAAGGGGCATTGAGGGGGAGCGCCTCATTCAGGCCCTCGCCGGACGCCCCGTGACACTCCACGCAGTTGGCCGCATAGAGTTCCCTGGCGCGCGCGATCGCCTCGGTCTGCTGCTGTGTAAGCTCGTCCGCCTGCCGGTTCGGCTCGCGCAGCATATTCAGTCCCAGCAGCAGAATAAGCAGGATCAAGGCCACAAAACCGACTTTGAGCATAGACGTTGACAAGAAGACTTCTCCCTCACAGATCGTGCCGGGTCAGGGCTGGCGCGGGCTGGAGTCAGTCACGCTCAGGACGATGAACGCCGGGCGGCACGCGCTCTGGCCTGGTGCTCCCTGGCTGAGGCTCTTCCGGCGCGGGGGCATAGACGAGATCCTCCGGCCCGGTTGTCGTCCGGCGGAGCACCTGCCGCGTATCCACCTTGACCCGATCGCCTTCTATCAGCACAGGGAAACGATCGAGCGGGCGCGGCGCGGGAGGGGTGATCACCGCGCCATCGCGCTCGAACTCCGATCCGTGACACGGGCAGCTAAAGCGATTGCGCGCTTCGTCCCAGCCCACCACGCAGGCCAGGTGAGGGCACTTGCTGTGCAGGGCCAGGAAGCCGCCGTCCGCAAAGCGCAGCAGGAACAGGCGCGCCTGGTCGAAGGGGGTAATGGTCCCCGGCGGAAAATCGGTCAGCAGGCCCAGGATGATCACCCCGCCGAAATCTCCCTCCACCGGGCGCGAGGCCAGGAAGCGCAGTCCCAGGCACGCCGCCTGCCCCGCCGCGAAAGCGGTCAGCACGCGCCACGACAGGACGAAGAAGTCGCGCCGGGTCAGGCCGGCCTCTTCGTGGGCTGGCTGCTCGGCAGAGCGCCCGGCCTGTGCCGGGTTTATCTGTTCCACGGTAGCACCAACGCCATGTTTTCGCCGCGAAAGAAGACGCCGACGACCGTCAGGGTGACGAAGGCCATGAACAGCAGGGTGAACAGCGCCAGGTTGCGCTCGCTGCGCGTGATCCCCCGCCTTCTCAACCACCAGTAATATACCGCCAGCACCCCCACCATAGCACCCACCGGGATGAAACCGTTGCTGACGGCTGTGGGCAGAAAGGGCAGCAAGGCGGGCAGATCGAGCCAGTATTCGTCGAGCACTACCCATCCTGCCGTCACGACCACGCCCAGCACCAAGTTGAGCGCAGCCAGGCGCCGCCCGCGCCGCGAGCGGAACCAGATGCCCACAACGTCCTGCTCCGGGCGCGGGTCGGGGTCCAGGTAGGGCAGCAGGAGCAGGCCCAGCGCGGCGAGTCCGGGAATCGCCACGGTGACGAAGGCCGGGTGGAAGTGCAGCAGCAGCTCCTGGAACCCCATGAAATACCACGCGGCTTTGGCCGGGTTGGGCGGATGAGCGGGGTTGGCTGCGTTCTCCAGCGGCGCATCCACCCATGTGGACCAGGCGATGAGCAGCACCAGGGCCAGCAGCCCGAACCCGATCTCCAGGTTCACCAGGTGGGGGACGGTCGTGACCCGTTCGAGCTTCCTGCGGTTGGGCGGCGGCTCGTCCAGGGCGCGCGGCAGGCTGAAGGAGTCCTTGCGCACTCGCCAGAGATGGTAGGACGTGATAATCAGCATGAGCGGGGGGAGCACGGCGATGTGAAAGGCGAAGAACGTGCGCAGCGTGAACTCGCCGACCTCCGGCCCGCCGATGAAGAACTCGCGGATGCTCTCGCCGACGACGGGAATATAGCTCAACATGCTGGTGCTGATCGTGGTCGCCCAATAGGCGAGCTGATCCCAGGGCATCAGATAGCCCGTGAAGTTGGACAGGGCGACCAACAGCAGCAGGCTGAGTCCCAGCAGCCAGTTGAACTCGCGGGGAGGGTGGAAGGCGGCGGTGTAGAACACGCGCAGCAGGTGCAGCACGGATGCGATCAGCAGCAGGTTGCCGCTCCAGTGGTGCATATTGCGCACCAGCGCGCCGATCCACACCTGGCTGCGCAGCTCCAGCACGCTGGCGTAAGCCTGGTCGGTCGTCGGCGTGTAGACGAAGACGAGCAGCATCCCCGTGAAGCCCAGCACCGCGAACAGCAGGACGGCCAGCAGGCCCAGCCCATAGCTGTAGGTAAGCTGTAGAGCGCGTTTGGGGACGGTGGGCGCGTGCAGGTGCAGGATCAGATCGTTGAGGATCAGCCGTTTGCGCCCGCGGTCGTCCTGCGGCCACGGCTCACGCCAGATCGAGCGCCGAACGCGGCTGATCAGGCCCGGCGTAGAGCCGCGTGGTTTTTCCTGTTCCACAGAAGTGTCAGCTACCCTTTCAGGCTGCGCCATCGAAACGCCCTAATCCTCAGCGTCTCGCGCGCAGCGAAAACCGATGAACCAGCTTCGCGTGTCCGGGCTGGCTCGAAACCGCGCGGCTGGGCTGGTGCCGTAGTCAATGTAGCTGCCCAGCCCACCCCGGTAGACGCGCAGGCGGGTTGTGTTGCTGAGGTCTTCGCGACCGTCCCGCGCGTTGTAGGGATAGGGAGCGTACAGGCTGCTGACCCATTCCCAGACGTTGCCGCTCAGGTCGTAGGCCCCCACCCACGAGACGCCCCCAGGGCGGCTGCCGACGGGCGCGGTCTCGTTGTTGAAGTTGCCGTCGTACACCAGGTTGTCTTCGTCGAAGCGGTCGCCCCAGGGATAATACAGGCTGTCGGGACCGCGCGCCGCGTATTCCCATTCGGCCTCGGTGGGCAGCCTGGCCCCGCGCTGGGCGCAGAAATCGCGCGCCTCGAACCATACCAGATTCTCGCGCGGGCGGTCATCTCCGGCAAAGGCACCCTGCGACCCATACTGCGCGTTAGTCACCTCATAGCGATCGATCCAGAACGGCTGATCGAAGCAGATCTCGTGCACAGGCTGCTCGTCGCGGCGGCCATGCCGGCTGCCCATCAGGAAGCAGCCCGGCGGAACCTTGACCATCTCCACCCCGCCAAAGTCCTGCACAGTGATCGGCCAGTCTTCATTGTGTCTGGTGTAATTGGGCTTTGACGAAGTCAGTCCCAGCGGGCCGCACCCACTCAGAAGCAGCAGGCCAGCCGCCACCGCGAGGAGTCTGCGTGACAGGTTCATTCGAATGCCATCTTATGGCGTGTGCGTATCCGGCGCGCAGCCAGCCCTGATCTGCCGACCAGCCGCCCGCCTGGGTCTTCGATTCCGCTCGACTCAGAGCGCTGCCGGGCGACTCTCCGCCCGCGCTTCACTCGAGTCAAGCGCGCTACTATACCACAAGCGTGCCCGGCTTTCGAATGCTCAGCGCGCGGCGCGACGTGCTACGGGGGGGCGCAGAGGTCGTCAGCGACTCTGGCTGTTTGAGAAGCTGTGCGCCCGGCCTTGCTTTCCGTCTCCGACTCTTCTTCCACGGGGGAACTGCCGGCGAGATGCTTCCGTAGGGCGTATTGCAATACGCCCTACGGGGCCGCCGCAGAGCAGCGCCCCTACGAAGTCAGCGCGCGCTCCGTTCGCCAATAGTCAACCCGTTCGTGGGCCTACGCACCATCTGGCAGCGCCCGCAGCCAATTCATCGTAGAATCGCCTGTGAAGGTCTGTCTCGCACGATGTAGACGCTTCGGCCCCGTCCATCTGGCGGGGTTCCGGGGAATCCGACGATAGAGAGCAGGCCGCAAGGAGAGACGAATGCCATCCTACAGAGACCTCCAGCCGGACACAACCGAAGGGCGGCGAATTCTGGAGCGACTGCTGGCTTTGCGGCGGCAGCTTGATCGGGACATTCCCCGGCGCACGTTTGAAGACACGCTGCTGCTGGCGACCTGGAACATTCGGGAGTTCGACTCGCCGGCCTATGGCCCGCGCGTTGAGGAAGCGTACTACTATATCGCGGAGATCGTCGCCCGCTTTGACCTGGTGGCCATTCAGGAAGTACGCCGCGATCTGCGGGCATTATATCGCCTGTGCGAGCTGCTTGGCCCGAACTGGAATTACATCGTCACCGACGTGACCGAGGGCAGCCGGGGCAACGATGAGCGCATGGCTTTCCTCTACGACCGGCGCAAGGTGCAGTTCGGCGGCCTGGCTAGCCAGCTCGTGCTGCCCCCGATTGAGCTGAAGGGTGCAGACGGCAAAACGATCTACCAGCCCGTGTCGCAACTGGCCCGGACGCCCTTCCTCGGGGGGTTCATCTCCGGGTGGACTCGGTTCATCCTGACGACCGTCCACATCATCTACGGCAAAGACACCAGCGACGATCCCAGTCGCCTGGAAGAGATCCGGCAAATCGCCCAATTCCTGCGAGGCCGCACCCTTGATGAGCAGAACTGGGCGCGCAACCTGATCCTGCTGGGCGACTTCAACATCTACTCGCCCCAGGACAACACCATGCGCGCCCTGCTGGATGCGGAATTCATCGTGCCGCAGGAGCTGCAGCAGTTGCCCTCCAATGCGCCGCGCACCAAGCACTACGATCAGATCGCCTTCCGGGTCCGTCCCGGCAGCCTGGACATGACGGGCAAAGCGGGCGTTTTCAACTACTACGAGACTGTCTTCCGCCGCGAGGACGAGGCGATCTACGCGCCCTACATGGGCCAGGCTTATGAGGTGACCTCAAAGGGGGCGCCGCGCAAGGACAAGACCAGCTACTACATGATCTACTGGCGCACCTACCAGATGTCCGACCATCTGCCGATGTGGGTGGAGCTGAAGATTGACTATTCGGATCAGTTCTTGCAGGACAAGCTGAGCGGGCTTCAGCCCTAGAGGCTGTTATGAGCTTTGGCAGGTGGATAGCTCCTGTGCTTGTCCCCCATCCCCCGACCTCTTCCCCAAAATGAGGGAAGGGGGGCAAGCACGGGAGCTACCCGGCAGAAGTGCATAACACGCCCTAGCCCGGCGCATTTCCCCTCAACCCCCGCTTCTGCGGGAGAAAGCAAGTCCCCTCATTCCGCTTGTGAGGGTGAGGGGAAATAACCGCTCAAATGATCGCCGCAGCCTGCGCGCGATGTGGCGGCATCACGCGAACGTGAGTTCCGTGCCCACCGGGCACGGCTGCACGCGGTCGCCAAAGGCGGCGGTCAGCGTCATCCATGCGTGGTAGCCGCTGCAATGGTTGGGATAGATCGCCGGCGTGCCGTAGGTCGCTGCGAGCGTCTCCACGACTTGTTGCAGCAGAAGGCCTGTTGCGCTGGTCAGATGGGTGCCGCCCGCGATGGCGATGATGTCCCCCTCGAACTGCGCCCGCACCTGGGCCAGGATGTTGAGCAGCCCGGCGTGCCCGCAGCCAAGCAGCACGACCAGCCCGGCAGCAGTCTGTAGCACCAGCGAGAGATCGTCGCGGTAGGGATCGGGACGCCAGCCTTCGCCCGCGCGGATCAGGTGGCTGGGGCTGCGGCCCTCAAACGTGGCGCGCTCGGTGATCTCGCCGGTCGTCCAGACGCCGGGCAGGATTTCCACCGGCTCCGTGCTCAGGCGCAGTTCGACGTGCGATTCCAGGGCGGCGCGGCTGCTGCGCAGCCCGATAGACTTGTACGCATCGCCCTGCTTCGAGAACCGCTCGCGGAACAGGTCGGCGTGGGCGTGCAGCGGAATGCCGGGCCGCGTGCCTTCGAGCACTTTGGACAATCCCCCGGTGTGGTCATAGTGCGCGTGGCTGATGGCCAGCGCGTCAATCTGCGCGAGATCAAGCCCGAACAGGACCGCATTGTGCAGCAGCACGTCTCCGCTTTGGCCCGTGTCGAACAGAAGCTGCCCGTGCGGCGTCTGGATGTGCCACGCAAGGCCGTGTTCGCCCCACAAAGGGGTAGAGTGTTTCGCCGAGTTCTCAACAAGACAGCGCACCTGGATCATGATTCTTTTCTCCTGAAAAAATCGAGGGCGTGAGGTCTCTATTGAGCCGTGCTGACTTACGCAGTGAGGACGTGGCGCGGGTTGATCATAGCGCGCGCCATCGGGCGGGCATCCGCGAGAGGGACGATCCCAATCGAAGGCGCCATCGTCGCCCTGGGTTATGCGCTACGCTCCGAAGGTCTTGATGCGCGGCCAGATATAGACGGCGAACGCGATCACGGCCACCAGCTCGACGCCACGCCCCACCAGCACCAACCGGCTCAGCTCGTCAAACCATTCGCCTGCCGCGACCAGCAGCACGCCGCCGTTCAGCAAAACGAACGCGATCCAGGCCAGCGCCGAGTTGCCATAACGCTCCATGCGCCGGAGGCGGGGCAAAATCCAGAAGGCCACGCTCAGGGCAAGCTGCATCGTCCAGCCGATCAGGGTCAGCTCAATATGGATGGGCCACAGTCTCCATAGGGAGGGGTCGAGCGCCACGCCTTTGTTGAACAGCATCAACCCGCCCAGCGTAAACCCAATGCCCAGATAGAGCAGGGCGGCGCGCAGCGTCCAGAGGGTCAGGCGCGGCATATCAGCGCTCCTTGACCCGTAGCCAGGTGTTGAGGACGAATAACCACCCCGCCACCGTCTGTAGAACAGCGGAAGCGGCCAGCAGCCAGCCCAGATCAGGCTCAGAACGCAGAGCAACGCGCGGTTCGCAGATGATGCGCAGGATCAGCCCGATGTTCAGCAAAATGAAGGTGGCCCAGCCCAGTTTCTCGCTCCCGCGCGGATGTTCTTTGGAAAACTTGGGGAACATCCAGTACGCCACCCCGAAGATCAACTGCGTGATCCACCCCACGGTCAGCAAGTGGACGTAGACCGGGTTCAGAGTGCCGGCCCAGGAAGGGAGATCGATCTCGGTCCGGGCCTGGATGAGGACACCTGCGACAACTGCCAGCGCGAAATAGAGCAGGCCGGCTTTGATAAACCATCGAGCCAAACGCGGCATGAGCTTCTCCCTGTCAGCGAGTAATGACTTTATGGTACCTCAAAACGCAAGACTGGGGTCGAGCCGGAGCGCCAGGGAGTGCATCCCACAATCGCGGCGAATCTGCGGTATGTGAGGGCGCTGTCTTGCTGCTCGCGATTGGGTGGAAGACCTCTTCCCGGTCTATATGCCCGACTGGAGGAGAGTTGAGGGAGAGAGGCAAGACAAGCCCGCGCTCGCGGCAATCGTCCTGTTGCCTGAGCCAACTTACCGTTGACCGGCCCGCCAACTGGTGGTATATTCTGGGTGCCCGGCCCCGTAGCTCAATTCGGCAGAGCAGTTGACTCTTAATCAATTGGTTAGAGGTTCGAGTCCTCTCGGGGTCACCAGCCAACGCTCACCCACGCGGTGAGCGTTTTTTGTTGCTCGCTCCCACTCCTCAGCAGCCGTTTCGCCCGCCCAGTATTCAGTTGTCGGTTGCCAGTTGTCAGTGGCGAGCAGATTACCGATCACCGAAAACCAACGACCCACCACCCTCTTCCATTTTCGCCCCCGCCCGCCTTGCGCTATGATGAGAGGGCGCGACTCGCAGATGACGCAACGCTCCGGGGAAGGGTACCCTCATGAATCTTGCTCAGGCGCTCTCGTGGTTTCAAGTGGCGCGCGACCGGGGTCTGGCCGGCCTGTGGACTGGCATCCAGTATCACCGCATGATGGCGGCAGCGGCCCGCCGCTATCCACGCCCTCGGCGCAGCGGACCCTTCCAGACGCCGGGGCGCGTCCTGGCCGTCGAAGAGGTGCCCAACGGCGTCGTGTTGCGCGCCGAGCGCGCAGCAGTAGAACTGATCGCCCTGGGCGATGAGGTGATTCGCGTGCGGCTCAGCCCGGCGGGCCGCTTCGCTCCGCTCTTCTCCTACGCGGTGATCGGCGGCGGCGATCCGCCTCGTGCCCTGCGTGTCCACGACGAAGACGACGCCGTCCTTGTGCAGACCGAGCACATGGCTTGCCGCATCAGCAAAGCCGCCTGCCGCCTGACCTTCAGCACGGCGGACGGGCGCGTGCTCAGCGAGGACGCCGAGGGCCTGGCCTGGCGCGATGACGAGGTGCGCTGGTCGCGCCGCCTGCCGCCCGGCGAAGCGTGTCACGGCCTGGGCGAGCGGGCCAGCGCCTTCGACCTGCGCGGCAAGCGCCTGGCGCTGTGGAACAACGACCCCGGCCCCGCCTACCCGCGCGACAGCGACCCCATCTACACCAGCATCCCCTTCTACGTCGGCCTGCAGGGCGACCTGGCCTGCGGCTTGCTGTGGGATAACCCGGCGCGCGGCGCGGCTGACCTGGGCGCGGACGACCCCAGTGCGATGTCCTTCAGCGCCGAAGAGGGCGAGCTGTGCCTCTACGCGCTGGCCGGGCCGACGCTGCCGGACGTGCTGCGCCAGTACACGGCGCTGGTCGGGCGCGCGCCGCTGCCGCCGCTGTGGGCGCTCGGCTTTCACCAGTCGCGCTGGGGCTACCGGACGGTCGCCGACTTCCGGCGGCTGGCGCGCGAGTTCCGGGCGCGACGGCTGCCCTGCGATGTGCTCTACTTCGACATTGATTACATGGACAGCTACCGCGTCTTCACCTGGAACCGGGCGGAGTTCTCCGACCTGCCGGGCCTGGTGGACGAGCTGGCCGGGCGGGGATTCAAGAGCGTGGGGATTGTTGACCCCGGCATCAAGGTGGACCCCGGCTACGAGGTCTACGAGAGCGGGCTGCGCGAGGATATTTTCGTCAAGATGCCGGACGGCGGCCTGGTCAGCGGCCCGGTCTGGCCGGGGCTGTGCCATTTCCCCGACTTCACCCGTCCGGCGGCGCGCGCCTGGTGGGCGGAGCGCGTCGCCGGGCTGCTGCGCGCAGTCGGCTTCGCCGGGCTGTGGAACGACATGAACGAGCCGGCGATCATCGCCCTGCGCACGGGCGCGACGCTGCCCGACGCCGCTCAACACGGCTGGGAAGGGATCGGGCGCTCGCACGCGGGGGGCGGCCACAACGTTTACGGGATGCTCATGGCCCGCGCCACGCGCGAAGGCTTCGCCCAGGCCCGCCCGGACGCGCGCCCCTTCATCATGACCCGCGCCGCCTACGCCGGGGCGGGGCGCTACACGGCCTCGTGGACCGGCGATAACGACGCCTCTTGGGATCATCTGCGCCTGAGCATCAGCATGGTGCTCAACTGTGGGCTGTCGGGCATGGCCTTCACCGGGCCGGATGTGGGCGGCTTCGCCGGCAACCCGGACGGCGAGTTGTTCGCCCGCTGGATGCAGCTGGCCAGCCTGCTGCCCTACTTCCGCGTGCACTCGATGGCCGGCACCGCCCCCCAGGAACCCTGGAGCTACGGCGAGCGCGTCGAAGCGGTGGCGCGCCAGGCGCTGGAATGGCGCTACCGGCTGCTGCCCACGCTGTATTCGGCGGCGGCGGAGTGCGCGCACAGCGGTCTGCCGCCCGTCCGCCCGCTGCTGCTGGCCGACCCCGCCGATCCCCGCCTGCATGGCCTGGACGACGCTTACCTGGTCGGCGACGCGCTGCTCGTCGCGCCCGTCCTGGAGCCGGGCGCGGTCGAGCGCCCGGTCGCGCTGCCGCGCGGCACCTGGTACGCGCTGGACAGCGGCCAGCCGGTCGAGGGCGGGGAGACGGTGACGGTCGCCGCACCGCTGGAGCGGCTGCCCGTTTACGTCCGCGCGGGCAAGGTGCTCGCCCTGTGGCCGCTGATGCAGTTCGTGGGCGAGCAGCCGGTCGAGGAGCTGTTGCTGCGCGTCTACGCCGGCGACGGCGAGACGACGCTCTACGAGGACGCCGGCGAGGGCCTGGCCTACCAGGAGGGGGAGTATCGCTGGTCGTACTTCACCGTCCGGCGCGCTTCGTCCGGCTCGCTGACCATCGAGTGGCGGCGCGCCGGGCGCTACGAGCCGCCCTACCAGCGGGTGCGCGTCGAGGTGATCGGCGTGCCCGAAGAACCGGAAGCAGTGCAGCTTGACGGGCAGAGCGCGCCGATATGGTATTACGAGGATGGCGTCGTAGAGTTCGTCGCCCCGCCGTTCAGCGAAGCGCGCCTCATCCGCCGCGAGGCGGCAGCGGCGGGCCAGGAGCCAACCCGCCCGCGCCGGCCAGATCGCTAATCTTGCCAGCCGTCTCTGACGATTGTCCCCGTGATATTCTTTTTCGGATTAGCGGGCAGGTACTTTGTACAGGGGCTGGCCGCGGGCGCGGTCAGAGAATGGTGGGTTTGCAGGGCGGTGAGGCGAGATCATCTTCAACCGCAAGCTGCGCCTGTTTTTCCTCTTCGCGATATCCTGCGACCCTGACCAGCGATGCCGTAGACGTCGCCCGCCCCGATCGCGCGGCACAGGCGCTTAGGGCGACCCGCCTGCCCGATGAGCGTCTCGATGCTGTGCTGCCCGCTGACCACCAGGCGAGCGCAAAGCCTGGCACCCTGGCTTTCTCTTGCTGTGTGTAGAGCGGGGGCGGGGGTGCAGTTTCCGCAGGGCTTCGCACAGAGTCGTCGGATCAGCACGGGGGCGCGAACAGCCGCCGAAGAGGGGTACGCAGCAGGGCGGCGCTGATCAGCACGCCCAGCGCGTTCGCCGCCAGGTCGAGCAGGGACGGCCCGCGCTCCGGGACAAAGCCCTGCCCCAGTTCCAGCAGCAGCCCGCACGTCGTCCCGATGACGAGCGCGCCGGTCAGCGCCGGGGCGGGGGCCAGGTAGCAGACCAGCACGGCGTACCACAGAGCCGTGAAGATGCCGAAGAGCAGCACATGACCGAGCGCATCGGTCATATCCGTGCCGCCAAAGAAACCGGAGGTGTCTTCAGCGATAGAATCCTCGCCGGGCAGCAGCATCAGCAGGCCGACCAGCGTCGTCCAGGCCAGCGCCGCCATCCACCGCGCCAGCGGGTGGCCTGCCACGTGCAGCAGGCGCGAGCGGGGATTCGCAGGCGCGCTCATTGGGGCGAAGCTGCTGCCCCTCCTGTGTCAGAGGGAGCAGCTTTGACCAGGGGCCAGGTGACGGTGAAGGTCGTCCCCTGGCCTTCTTCGCTCTCAAAACCGATCGTCCCCTCGCTCAGCTCAACGTTGTGCCTGGTGATCGCCAGCCCCAGGCCAGAGCCGGGGATTCCGCCGACATTGCTGCCGCGATGGAACCCATCAAACACATGGGCGCGGTCAGCGAGCGGGATGCCAATGCCTTCGTCCTGCACCTGGATGACAAGGCGCTCGTCCTGCGGATACAGGCGCACCACCACTTCCCTGTCGGGCAGCGAGAACTTGATCGCATTGGACACCAGGTGATGCACTACCCGGCTGAACAGCCGCCGATCGAGCAGCAGCTCGAATGACTCCGGTGCTTCCAGCCGCACGCGCACATCGCTGCGTTTGGGCGCACTCATCCGCGCGATGACCTGCTCGCACAGCAGGACGGGGTCCAGAGGCTCCGGCCTCACCGCGATCTCATCCGCCCGCCCGCTGCCGAACTCCAGCACATCGTCCAGCAGGCGCACCATACGCTCCACAGCCTCGCGAATGTGGCTAAAGCGCCGGTCGCGATCAGCCTCGGTCAGCTTGTCGCTATGGCGATTCAGAATCTCGGCGCTGCTGAGGATGATGGACAGCGGGGTGCGGAAGTGGTGCGAAACCGTCGTCACCAGGCGCGCGCGCAGGTCGCTCAGATAGCGCTCGCGTTCGAGCGCAGCGGCCAGAACCTCCTCGTGGCGCTTGCGATCGGTGAGGTCCACGGCGTGGACCAAGACCAGATCAGGGGGCAGGCAAGTCAGCGAGAGGCGCCCGTAGAACCGCTGGCCCGCCTCACCCGGCGCGAAATACATCTCGTGCTCGAGCGTGGCGCACTGCTGCAGGCACTCGCGGACCAACCCGACGATTTCCCCGTAGAGTTCAGGATAGCGGGATGCTACCTCTGCTACCCAGCCCACCACATCGCCCTTGCCGACGACGGCGGCGGCATCGTTGTAATCCACCATCGCCAGATTGCCATCGGCCTGCTGCTGTACGACGAAGATGGGCAGCGGCGCGGCCTTGAACTGGGCGCGCGCCCGTTCTTCGCTGATGCGCAGCGCCTCGGTGCGCTCGCTGACGCGCGCTTCAAGCTCGGCGGCGTGGCGCTGCACGCTGTCATAAAGTTGGGCGTTGCGGATGGCGATGGCGGCGTGATCGGCCAGGGCTTGCAGCCGCCGGGCCTGGGTCTTACTGAAAGCGCCGGGGGTCTCGCTCATCAGGCTGATGACGCCGAGCATGGCATCGCCGGACATGATCGGCACGCTGAGGTAAGCGCGCAGCACGTCCGGCTCAGCCACCTTCACCCAGTCCGCATCGGCGTGCACGTCGGGGATGAGGCTGGGCTGGCCGTTAGCGGCCATCGCGCGCAAATTGGCAATTTCTGCGATCGGCAGGCGCAACGCCATAATCGCGTCATCGCCCCCATAGGCGTCATAGCCCTGACAGCGCACCATGCACAGCAGCCCCTCTTCGACCAGGCCGATATGCGCGACATCGAAGGGGGCGACGCGCCCGACATGGGTCAGGATGCGGTTGAGCACATCCTCCAGATCGAGCGACTGGTTGAGCAGCGCCGCGATATCGCCGAGCGCCTCGGCCAGGGTGCGTTGCTCGCGCTCCGCTTCTTCGGCGCGCTGCCGCTCGGCGATCTCGCGCTGCGCCTGCTCATAGAGCCGGGCGTTGGCCAGCGCCGCCGCTACCAGCGGGCCTAGCGCCTCCAACAGGCGCAGATCGTCCTGGCTGTAGTCGTCGGGCCGGTAGCTGAATACCTGAAGCACGCCGATGGGCTGGTCTTCAAGTTTGCAGGGCACGATCAGCGCCGAGCGGGGAAGCTCCTCCTCGTGCTCCTCGTAGCTTTCGGAGACCGTCCCATTGCCCGCCACATAATACTGCCTGGCCGAAGTGCGCCGCTGCTGCTCGAAATCGGGCAGGTACACCGCTTCGCCGGTCTGAATAGCCAGGCTCTGCGTCCCTTTGCCCTCCGGGTTGAGCGGAACGGGCGGGAAGGCGCTCGCGTCGAGCTGCCTGTCGCCGACCCAGGCCGCCTCGCATCGGATCAAGCGCGTTGCGGAGTCGTAGGACGAGACGAGCAGGTTGTCGCAGGGCATCGCCCCGGCGATGACTTCGCGGATAGTCTGGTAGATCATGCCGAGATCGAGCGTGCGGCCCAGCCGCCGGCCCGCCTCATACAGCCGCTCAACGGCCTCGGTGCGCTTTTGCAGGGCGGCCTGGGCCAGCCTGTGCCCGGTGATGTTTTCCTGGACGACCACAATATGCTCCAGCTTGCCGTGCGTATCGAGGACGGGCGAGAGCTTGACGTACTCCCAGCACGGCCCATCCCCCTGCCCACAGCCCGGAATCTCGCCCGACCATTCCCGGCCCGCGCGAACTGCCTCCCAGCGCTCGCGGTATTCGGCGGGGCTGGTCTTCTGCGGGTGCAGGACGCGGACAACCTGGCCGGGCGTTTCCTGCGGCGCATAGCCGCTCGTCTCGTCGAGCTGGCCCGCCTGAGGATTGGTATAGAGCAGTCGCCCTTCCGCGTCGGTGACGAAGATAACGAGCCGGTTCTGTTCTGAGGAGTGAAGGGGGGGCATGGCAATCATGGTTCGGATGGATCCCTGTACAACGGCAGCACCGCTCGCACCTTCGTACCCTCGCCAGGTTTTCCCGTCAGAATGAACTGCCCTTTGTGAGCCTGCAGCAGATGCTGGACAATGATCAGGCCCAGGCCGGGTTGATCGCGCAGAGTGGCGATCTTGGTGCGGAAATCCGGCGGATTCAGGACATGGTATACCGTCTCTTCTGAGATGCCGCTGCCGCCGTCGGTGATGTGCAGTACGTAGGAGTCGCCTTCGACGGAACCTGACACCTGAATGGGTGTGCCTGACGCTGAGAAGCGCAGCGCGTTGTCCACCAACTCCTGCACGATTTTGGCGAAGTTCTCTCTGGTCACGCTCACGGACGCATCAACAGCGGCGATCTGCAAGTCGGCCTCGCGCCCCCAGCGCGCGGCTTCTGCGCGCGTCAGGTCTTCGATGAGCGCGCCCGGCCATTCAAAACGGTTATTGCGCAGCACGATCACACGTGTCGGGTCCAGGCGGACGATCTCCAACTGGGCAAACAGCAGATAATTCTCGATGCGGCGATGCAGGGCGCGGGTCGCTTCGAGGATGGCGCTGGATAGCGATTCGATCTGGTCGGGGCCGAGTTTCGGCGCATCCGCCGCCAGGCGTCCGGCGTGGCCCATCACGCTGTTGAGGGTCGTCTGCAAGTCCAATGGCAGGGCCAGGCCCGTCGCCAGGCGCAGGGTCTTCAGGGTCTGGTGATATTCTTCCTCCAGCAGGCGCTGACGTTCCAGGCGCGTCTCTATGGCGTGGAGCAGTTCTTCGGGGGTGAAAGGCTTGGTCACGTAGTCGTCCGCGCCCAGGACCATTCCATAGCGGAAGTCTTCGCGGCCAGCTTTCGCGGTCAGGAAGATGATGGGGATCATGCTGGTGGCCGGCTCGCTGCGCAGAGCCAGCAGCACTCCATAGCCATCCGTGCGCGGCATCATGATGTCGCACAGAACGAGGTCGGGAACGTGCTTGTACGCCAGCTCAATGCCGACAGTGCCATCAGCCGCCGAGAGTGTATCGAAACCTTCGAAAGAGAGAATGCTGACGATGTTCTCGCGCAGATGCGCTTCATCCTCGATCACCAGCACCTTCGTCACAAGCGGCCCTCCACACACTCTCTAGAGTTTATAACAGCCTCTAGGAGTATCCGTTCACCTCCCCCCCCATGAAGAGAGAGGGGCTTGAAAGCTACTTTGCTCCCTTCCCCCCCTCGTGGGAGAAGGGCCGGGGATGGGGGCGACGGGCACAGGTTTTTCAGTTTGGGCAACCAGGCAGACAGATACCTCTAGGGTCACCAGCATACCACAAAGTGAGCAACTTAGCAGAACTGCGCCCAGCCCCACAATGGATGTTTCAGGCCCAGGCTCGTATCCTGTAATACGCGGTTGATCCTCAGCAGGCATCGCAGGGGGGCGGCGGGGGCGTGACCGTCGGGCAGGCGGGCGGCGCCAACAGCCACTCAATGGCGGCGGCCAGCGCGGCTTCATCCCGCTGCCCTGCAAGCGACTTGACGAGATAGCCCTCGGCATCGAGCAGCACGGTAAGCGGGATGCCATACGCCTTGTACTTGTGAACCAGAGCGCGATTCGCGTCAGAATCCACGTTGAGGATGTGGAAGTCCACCCGATCCTGGTATTGCTGCTGCAGGCGAAGCACAGCGGGAAGCATGGCGTTACAGGCGCTGCACCAGCGGGCGTGGAACTCAATGAAGTGTGGCTTGCCGCTGCGGATGATCTGGTACGGCTCCAGCGGCGTGGATGTGGGCCACGCGCCGGCGATGGCGGTGAGGGTGTGCTTTGGCCCGGCGAAGGCGTGGCGCGTCGGCGAGGGGATAGCTGTGGCGCAGGTGGCGGCGGATGTCGCGCCAGGGCTGCTCGTACAGGGCGCAGCCGCGCCAGGCGAGCCTGAGCACGCCGCAGCCAGAAACAGGGCGCAACCGCACAGGGTGATGATCCGGACTCGCCGGAGAGTCAAGCGGCCACCTCCTGCGCACAAAAATCACCCGCCAGTCATCAGCAAAGGCAAGGCCTGTTCTGGGGGACAGTGCGGCGGCAGTGCTGGCCCTTGACGCCCTCTGCTATTCTTCCCTTCATTGTAGCGGCAATCGGCGAGCAAAATCAACCAGGCTGGCGCGCCCAGATTCTTTATGGCGTGCTGAGCAAGGCGCGCAGAGTCAGGGGCGTGTTGCTGGTGAACTGATCCACGCCCGCCGCCAGCAGACGCCGGGCATTGGCTTCCGCTACTGCGTCGCCGCAGTCGAGCGTCCAGGCAGCGCACTTCACCCCCGCCGCGTGCAGCGCAGCGACCCAGTCGAAGCCATCCGCCAGCGACTGCACCAGAAAGCGGTGATTGATGTAGAGCGTGGTGGCGTCCGGCAACTGCGTCAGCAGCGCCGCGCAGCGGTCGGCCAGGTAGTCAGCCGCCGGCCAGGTGCGCCGCGTGGCCAGGGGGTGGTCGTCGTAATATCCGTAAGCTCCCAGCCGGTAGGGAGGCTCAGCGGGGGTGCGCTGGTAGCCCATATCCGACCAGGCGATGTAAAAGTGAATGTCGAAGCCTAGCTCCAGCCAGGGGGCCAGCCGGCGCAGCCGGCGCAGTTGCCAGTCCGCCTCGCTGCTGACGATGACCCGCTCGCCCAGCGGCTCGATCAGGCGCGCCAGGCGGATCAGCGGCTCATCGTCCGCAAAAGGCACCACGTTCTTATAGTCGAGTTGCAGGCGAGTGCGCGCCGGGTGCTCCAGGAAGAGGGCGACGACTTCGCCGAGCGTGGGCACGTGAAAGTTCGTCGTCGCGCCGTTCACCTTGCAGCGCAGCTCGCGCGCCTGGCGGACTGTGCAATGGGCCACCGGCCCGCTGCCAGTTGTCTCCGACTCCAGCACCGGGTCGTGCACCAGCAGGTAGTCTTCGGCGGCCAGAGCGGTGACATCCACCTCGATGAAATCCGCCCCCTGGTCGAGCGAGGCGCGCACCCCTTCGAGGGAATTGGGCGGGAAGCGCCCTCCATCCAGCGCGGCCATGTGGTGGACGATGAGCGGGGGGCGGAGTGGTAGCGCGGTCATGCGGTCTCCTGGTGGCGAGATGGTGGTTGGCAGTTGGTCGTCGGTTGTTGGTTGTTGGTAGGGCACACCTGCCACCGAACTGCCGTTACCAGAAACCAATCACTGGCCAGGCACGAGGTGCTCGACGCCCGCCGCCTGCAAATCGCGCATGAGGGCGTAGCTGGTCATGTCCAGGTGGATCGGCGTCAGGGAGACGTAGCCGTTATGCGTGGCCCACAGATCGGTGCCTTCTTCGGTCATGTCGCCGCTGGGCGCTTCGCCACCGATCCAGTAGTAGGGTCGCCCGTAAGGGTCCATGCGCGAGATCAGGGCGTCGTTGTACGTGCGCAACCCCTGGCGCACGATTTTGAACCCCTTGATCTGTGCCAATGGCAGCGGGGGGACGTTCACGTTGAGCAGGGTGAGCGGCGGCAGGTTGCGATACAGCCCCAGGCCGACTATCTGGCGGGCGATGGCCGCCGCGGGGCCATAATCTGCGTCCTCCGAGAAATCCACCAGCGAGAAGGCGATGGCTGGCTTGTGCCAGATCACCGCCTCGAACGCGGCGGAGACGGTGCCGCTATAGGTCAGGTCCTGGCCCATGTTCGCCCCGCGGTTGATGCCCGACACCACCAGGTCTACCGGCTCCTTGATGAAGCCCAGCAAGGCCACCGCCACGCAATCCGACGGCGACTCAGACGTGGCAAAGGCCGCGACGCCTTTGATCGGAAAGGAGGAGGCGGGGTCAATACGCAGCGGCTTGTGCATGGTCTTGCGGTGGCCAATTGCGCTGCGATTCTCGCGCGGCGCGATGACCGTCACCTGGCCAAAGGGCAGCATCGCCTCGGCCAGGGCCGCGATGCCCGGCGCATAAACGCCATCGTCGTTGGATACCAGGATGTGCATGGGGATCACCTGGGCTATGCCCGCTTCGTGCGAACTGAGGCGCGCATTGTACCACGCCTGGCGAGAGGATCACAGGGCGGGGGTGTGCGGAGTGTGTGCGTGCAAAGGTTGACAGCGACTCGCTGATTGACCTCACCCCCAGCCGCGCGACGCTCGGCTTGCCCGGCGGCACGGCGCGTCAGCGCCGCGCGGGGGTCAGCTCCCCCTCATCCCCCCAACCCCTTCTCCCTCCAGGGGGAGAAGGGGAGCAAGGCGCAGGGTTTCCCCTCGCCCCGGTGAGGGAGAGGGGTGCAGGGGTGAGGGGTTTCCAGGCACGCCCTAACGCACCCGACACCAGAGCAAAGGATCACCGCAGAGGCGCAGAGAGCGCAGAGGAAAATAAGTGATACGTTCTTCTCCGCGTCTTCTACGTCTCTGCGGTTCCAGAATCCCGCATCCCAGCCGCGCCTCACCCGGCAGAGCCCCCTCTCTGCGTGTGGAGAGGGGGCGGCGAGGCGCATCAGCGCCGCGCGGGGGTGAGGTCACTAGCCCTGCAAAGTTTCCCTTTTGCGCCAGGTGCGTTAAGATTTGCCACAGAACACCGGACTGCACCGCTGCGCGGAATCATGACCGATGAGACCGATCTGACCTGGGACGACGACCCGCTGGAGGAGCTTGCCAGGGAGTACGCGCGCCACGACGCCGAGCAGGACGATTTCGCCGTGTGGACGTTCGACACGGGCGCGCTCGACCTGCCCCCCGGCGACCCGGCGGACGAGGCACCCCCTGATGCGCTCCCGATCGAGGCGGCCAGCGGACCAGCCGTCGCGCCGGCGCTGGCGCTCCCCCTGGGCCGGCGGACGGCCCCGCGTCCACGCCCGCCAGCGCAGAGCAGCCCGGTCGCCTTGTGGTGGAACACCGTGCGCAATGTGCTGATCGTCGTGGCGGCAGCGGTGCTCGTCTCGACGATCTTCTCGCTGTGGACGCGGCCCAACTTCTTTTCTGACGAGTTCCGCGCGGGGCTGAACAAGGTGCAGGCCACCCAGCGCGTCATCTCCTTTCAGCCGTCGCCATTGCCCACCGATGCCCATCAGGTGCGCATCGGCGTCATCGCCGGGCACAGCGGGCGCCCACAGGACTCCTCCTTTGAGGCCGACCCTGGCGCAGTGTGCCCGGACGGGCTGACCGAGCTTTCGGTCAACGAGGGGGTTGCGCGCCAGGTGGTGACCACGCTCAGCCAGGAACGCTACATGGTGGACTTGCTGACCGAGTTCGATCCGCGCCTGGCCAACTACCAGGCCGATGTGCTCATCTCGATCCACTCGAATGACTGCCAGGATTACGGGGCAGCGGGCACCGGCTTCAACGCGGCGTCTGCGTCCGCCCGCCAGACGACGCGCGGCAAAGACGAGAAGCTGCTGGCCTGCCTGATCAGCCAGTACGCGGCGACGACTGGGCTGCCCCAGCACTACGGCCTCACCTACGACATGACCGAATATCACACCTTCGGCGAGGTTGCCATAGACACGCCAACGGCCATCATTGAGATCGGTTTCCTGCGCAACGATCGCGCTTTTCTCACCGAACAGCAGGACCTGATCGCTCAGGGCATTGTCAACGGCATCCGCTGCTTCCTGTTGCCCGACGACGCCGGGACGCCCACCCCCGGCCCCTGAGAGATTGCCTGCGCCCGCCACTCACCTGGGGAGGAACTTGTGAGCTACGAACTGGTCATGTACGCGCGGACGGCCTCGTGTCCCTACGTTCGCACCGCCCGGCGCGTGTTGGAACGCGAGAACATCCCCTATCGCGAGATTCTGATTGACAAAGATCCCACCGCCGAGCAGCGCGTCATCGCCTGGACGGGGTTCAAGTCGGTGCCGACGATCATCGTCGCCCGCCCCGGCGAAGACCTGCCCTTTGAGGAACCCGCTCCGCTGGCGGGCGAAAGCCCGCGCAACGTGGATCGCGGCAGCATGATCACCGAGCCGGGCGAGATCACTTTCGAGAACTGGCTGCGCAAGCACGGCTTTCTCAAGTAGGCCGCGGCCTGACCCATCTTGCCGGGGGCGGGATGCCCGACACGCTGGGCAGCGCGACTGGGGGAGAGGTCACTGCCCGGCGCCCGGCGAGTCGCTGTCAGCCTTTGCATGCACCCTGCCTTGCTGCGTATTGACCCTCGTCGGGGGCGCGGCTATAATTGCCCCAACTGAATAGCCCCACGTGGAGAGGTAGCATAGTCTGGCCTAATGCGCGCGCCTGGAGAGCGCGTGAGCGGACATTCCGCTCCGTGGGTTCAAATCCCACCCTCTCCGCCACAGAACTGAGGGAACGGCAGGCGCTCAACCGCCTGCTGTTTCGTTGCCCCCAGGAGGGTGCTCCGCGTGATCAGCATGGAGTTCGCCCGCACGCTCTACGACGACAGCGACCCCGTCCACGACTTCGACCATGTGCTGCGCGTGCTGGCCCTGGCCCGGCGCATCGGCCAGGCAGAGGGCGCGGATATGGCCGTCGTCGAGACGGCGGTGCTGCTGCACGACATCCAGCGCGCCGGCGAAGATCACCTCGCCCACGTGCACAACGCCGAGACAGCCGATCATGCGCTGCTGGCCGCCGAACAGGCCCGCGAGATTCTGGGCAGACTCGACCCGCTCCCCGCGCCGGCGTTCATCGAGGCCGTGGCCCACGCCATCGCCGCGCACCGCTTCCGCAACGCCATCGCCCCGCAGACGCTCGAAGCGAAGGTCGTCTTCGACGCGGACAAGCTGGACGCCATCGGCGCGATCGGCGTGGCGCGCGCCTACGCCTACGGCGGCCTGACCGGGCAGAAGCTGTGGGGCGAAGTCCCGCCCGGCTACCCCGGCGGCGGGACCGGGCACACGCCGCGCCACGAGTTCAGCTACAAGCTGTCGCGCATCATTGAGCGGATGCAAACCGAGACGGGGCGAGCCATCGCCCGCGAGCGCCATGCGTTCATGGCGGCGTTCTTCGCCCGGCTGGAGCGCGAGGTGCGCGGCGAGGAGTGAGCCAGCAGGAACGTATTGCAATGCGCCCCTCTGACCTCACCCCCGCCCCGCGTTTTGCCCCGGCGCGATTGCGTATTCAGAGGGCCTGCGGTACGATCCCGCCCGGACTGGGGGGTATCGGTAGGCACGCTGGATAGGGAGCCGCAGGGCATGATTGAGGAACCGGAGATCACCCCGGAAGACACCAAGCCGCGCCAACCCGTCTCGCTCGACGAGCGGCTGCGCGCAGAAGAACCCCCCATCACCGACGACGACACAAATCCCAGCCGCCGCATCGCCCTCGAACAGCAGATACGCGCGGACGAGCCGCCGCTCAGCGCCGACGACACCTCGCCCAGGCGCGTCCGCCCCGCCGGGCCGTCCTGGACGCAGCGCCTCATGTCCGGGGTGATGCTGATCGGCGCGCTGATCCTTTTGGCGCTGGCCGCGCTGGTCTGGCTCGGCGGGGACGATGAGGGCGCGCCAGAGGCTCCGGTCGTGGAGAGCACTCCCCAGGATGCTATCGCCCAGGTGCCCTCGCAGACGCCCGCCGCCGTCGCCGGCGAACCGACCGCCAGCACCGGGCCGCTCTACCCGACTGCCGCCGCCGATGAGGTCGCCGCCGCCCTGCTGACCCCCGTGCCCGCCCGTCCTGCCGGCGACGCCCTGGTGCGCCAGAGCGCGCCTTTCACCATCCGCCCGGCGGCGGCGCGCGCGCAGGTCGTCCAGTACACGGTCAGGGACGGTGACACGCTGGAGAGCATCGCCGAGCAGTTCGGGCTGGAAGATTTCTACACACTCATCTGGTCGAACAAGAGCAGCAAATACAACCCGCTGCGCCCCGGCGTGCAGCTCACCATCCTGCCCGAAGACGGCGTTTACCACGAAGTCACCGACCCGATCCGCGTCGCCGACCTGGCCGAGCAGTACAAGGTTGATCCTTACGCGATCATTGACTCGGAGTACAACGATCTGCTCGGCTCCACGCCGGAGACGGTGCTCGTGCCGGGTCTGCGCGTGGTAGTGCCCGGCGGCGAGGGCGTGCGCGAGCTGTTCCTGCCCCAGCCGATGGCCGTCACCGTCGGAGCGGGCGGGGAGATCAGCGGCACGTATGTGTTGTGGGGCTGCACCGCCGAGGTCAGCGGCGGCTCGCCGCCCTGGAGCCGCCGCCCGCTGGACAATTACAAGTGGGTGCAGGGCTTCGCCCCCGGCGGGCACACGGGCGTTGACCTGTCGGCCAACACAGGCGAGCCGGTCTACGCGACGGGCGCGGGCACGGTCGTCTATGCCGGCTGGAACAGCACTGGCTATGGCAACGTGGTCGTCATCGCGCACGGCTCGACCTTCAGCCTGTACGGGCACCTGTCGCGCGTGTCGGCCCGCTGCAACCAGAAAGTCGGCGTTGGCGACGTGATCGGCGGGGTGGGCAACACCGGCAACAGCAGCGGCACGCACCTGCATTTCGAGATCCGCGACGCCAACTGGAACGCCCTGGACCCGCGCAACTATATCGGGTTCTGATGGGCGAGGGGGCGTGTTGGTTGGTGGTTGTTGGGTTCTGGTGGTTGGTTAAGGGCGTGTGTGGATTTCCCCCACCCCAGCCCCTTCCCCCACAAGGAGGGAGGGGATCAGCGGGCGCGCTCCGGACATCCCGCGCGAGGCGTTCTCTACCAAATAACTAACCACCAACCACTAATAACCACTCGCCGCAAAGCACGGAGAAGGCATGAACGCGGGCGAAGAGAGCCAGTGGCCCGTCATCGGGCACGAGTGGGCGGTTGCGCAGTTGGCCCGCGCCCTGCGCTACCGGCGCACCCGCCACGCTTACCTGTTCACCGGCCCGGCGCAGATCGGCAAGACGACGCTGGCCCACACCTTCGCCGCCGCGCTCAACTGCACGGGGCCAACACCGCCCTGCGGCCAGTGCCGCGCCTGCACACTGATCGCCCGCAACGGCCACCCCGATCTGACCGTCGTCGAGGCGGAGATAGCGGGCGGGTCGCTGAAGATTGACCAGGTGCGCGCCCTGCAACAGACACTCGCGCTGCGCCCGTTCGAGGCGCGATACCGCGTGGCGATCCTGCTCGATTTCCACCTGGCGAACCCGGCGGCGGCCAACGCCCTGCTCAAGACGCTGGAAGAGCCGTCGCCGGATGTGGTCCTGCTGCTGACGGCGACCTCTGCCGACCTGCTGCTGCCGACCATCGTCTCGCGCTGCCAGCCGCTGCACCTGCGCCCGCTGCCGCTTCAGACCGTGCGCGCAGCGCTGGAGCAGCACTTCGCCGCCCCGCCAGAGACAGCCCAGACGCTCGCCCAGCTCTCCAGCGGGCGCATCGGCTGGGCCATCCGCGCGCTGACCGATCCCGCCGCGCTCGCTCAGCGCAACGAGGCCCTGGCCACGCTGGACAGCATCCTGGCCGCCAACCGCCGCGAGCGCTTCGCCCTGGTGGAGGCCATGTCGCTGGACAAGCCGGAGCTGCTCGACGTGCTGGCGGTCTGGCAGGGCTTCTGGCGCGACGTGCTGCTGGTGGCCAGTGCCAGCCGCGCCCCGATCACCAACCATGACCGCGCCGTTCAGATCGCGGCGCTGGCGCGGTCTGCCGGGCGCGAGCAGGCCGCGCGCGCGCTGATGACCACTACGCGCACGCTCGACTTCCTGGGCAAAAACGTCAACACACGCCTGGCCCTGGATGTGCTGCTGCTCGATTATCCATTCGGGTGAGGCCGCCCCGCGCCCCGTCCAAAGAAAATCGTTCCCCGGTGATCTTTCTATAATAAAAATAGTCGTAGCAGTAGAGGCTGTGGAGATGTCAATAAGGAGGCGCAGCGATCTGCTCCGCGCGGGCCAAGAAGGGGGCGACCCGGTATATGTGGCTGGCGCGCCCGCCCCACCCCCCAGAAATTTCCCACGCATTTCCCACATGGCGCAGAATCGCCTGGCCGCCGCTTTCGACTCCCCCTGTGCATAACTGGCGCGGTTGTCCACAGTTCTGACTCGCCCCAAATCTCACGCTGGCGGGGGCGCGAATCGCGTCCCATATCTGCGTGCGGCTGGCGCGCGGCCCCCCAGATATGGAAGGGCTTCTGTGTCTTCGGGACGGCTATCAACAGGCCGTTGATAACCCGCGCCCGCTTTGCACAGGCGGGGATGATGAGAGCCGGCGCGGGCAGCCCAGGCGCGCATTTTCCCATATATAGGGGGTGGTTGGCGGGGATGCCTCCGCCATATCTTAGGGATAGCGCGGCCCGGCCAGAATAAGCGGGCACGCGGGGCCTGTTGATAAGTCCGGCGCGCGCCCTGTAGAGAGGGGCAGCCCTCTGCCAGGCGCAAAAAACGCCGGCGGGGGCCGGCGCGCAAGGGGCTGGGGACAGGGGCGTCAGGATTTGGGCAACAGCAGGAGTTGGCGGCGAATCTCGCCCACTTCGCGGCGCAGCGCGGCGTCGGCCTCGACGCTCTTGGCGATCTTCTGGTAGCCGTAGAGCACTGTGCTGTGGTTGCGCCCGCCGATGGCCGCGCCGATCTCCGGCAGCGAGGCGTCCGTTTCCTCGCGGGCCAGGTACATGGCGATCTGCCGCGCGCGGACGACTTCCTTGGTGCGGCGCTTGCTCAGCAGGTCGTCCAGCGAAAGCTGGTGATAGGTGGCCGTCGCCTGCAATACATCGCTGATGTTCGTGGAGCGGCGCGCGATGGGCGAGGGCGTGTGGCGGCTGAGCACCTGTTCGGCCAGCGCCACGCTGAGCGGCTGGCTGGTGAGGGTCGCCCTGGCGAGTAGCTGGGTGAGCAGCCCTTCCAGCTCGCGCACGTTCTCAATCGGCTGCTGAGCCAGGGCGCTGGCGACCTCAGCCGGCAGCGCGGTGCCTCGCGCCGCAGACTTGGTGGTGAGGATCGCCAGGCGCGTGTCCGTTTCCGGGGCTTGAATGTCGGCCAGCAGGCCCCCGGCCAGCCGCGAGCGAATGCGGTCGTCGAGCGTGGCAAGTTGGCGCGGGTGCTGATTGCAGGTCACGACGATCTGCTTGCCCAGGCTGAACAGCGTGTTGAAGGTGTGCAGGAACTCTTCCTCGCTGCTGGGCTTGCCCGCCAGGAACTGAATATCGTCGAGCAGCAGCACGTCCACGCCCCGGTAACGCTCGCGCAGCGCGTCGGTGCTGTGCGTCTTGATGGCAGCGACCAGGGCGTTGGTGAACTCTTCGCCGGTGAGAGCCAGCGCCTGCTTGCCGGCGGCCAGAGTCGCGTGCCCGATGGCGTGCAGCAGGTGCGTCTTGCCCAGCCCGACGCCGCCGTAGATGACCAGCGGGTTGTAGCTTTCGCCCGGCGCGGTGGTCACCGCTTTGGCGGCGGCGCAGGCGAACTGGTTGCTCGGCCCGGTGGCGAACCGCTCGAAAGTGAACAGGCGGTTAAACGGCGAGTCCGGCTGAGGAGCGCCGGGCGTCGCCTCAGGCGTGCGCCTGATCTCGGTCACGCGCGGGTCCCACTCGGCGTAGTTCTGGGCGAGAGGCGGCGGAGTCAGTGGTGGGGTCGCCGGGGCAGAGGTCTGCGCGGTGGTGACGGCTGGCGCTGGGGTCTCCGGCGCTGCGCTGGCTTCGGTTTGCGCGGAGCTGGGCACTTCCGCCTGAGCGGGGGGTTCAGCCTCGCCGCCAGCGACGAGCGCGGTGCCGTCGGCGGGCAGGCCGGAGCGCGGCGGCAGGTTCACCACAAAGCGGACGGTCACATCGCGCTGGAAGATGCTGCTGAGAGCCAGGACGATTTCGGCATGGAGATGCTTTTCCAGCCAGTCCTTGGCGTAGGCGTGGCGCACGCGGACGGTGAATTCGTCGTTGTCATAGGCGACAAGATCGGAACCTTTCAGCCAGGTATCGAAAGTGGCGCGGTTGAGCTGTATCTGAAGCTGGCTGAGTGTGGCCTGCCAGGCATCTTTGGGGGTCAGCATCGGAACTCGCCTCAATCGTCTTGGTGTCGTCGCGCGCTAATCTTGCGAGAACAGTCTCTTGGCAGGGGGCAGCGTTCACGGATCGCGCTGGCCCGCGTCGTACAGTGTGATGAAGTTGCTCAAACCGGTCGAAAGAAACCGCTGTCGCGGTCGAGAGGCCCGCCGGACGATGGTGCTCCGGCCTTCAGGGCAAGGCCCCCCCTTGCATTTGGAGTGACCCCATTCTAGCAAAGACCCCCAGGTCGCACAATCAGAATCGCGCCTTCAACCTTAAAGAATCCGCTTTTTTAAGATTCTCCGGAGTCGAGTCGCGGTCTGACAGCCCCCAAAACGCCCCGAAAAGAGTCAGAAGGCGACTCGCAAAGTGTGTAATCACAACATCTGGGGGGAGTCCTCAGGAATCAGCCCAATGTCTGGTCTTTTTGGGTATTGTGGGAAAAAAGCGGCTTATCCCACCTTAAAACACTCCTGCCCGCCCGAAAATTTAAGGTTAGAAAATGACGGCCCGATTTAGGAGTCCGGCTTTGGACAGGGCGCTTGACTCGCACACCCGTTCGCCAGGTTGGTTGATTTCTCGTCTGGCTGAGGTTAGGGAACTCTAACGAAATTCAACGGGGGGCCAGGAGAAGACGGCGCTGCTCTGTGCCCCCCGGCGGTGAGCGGTCAGTCCGGCAGGCTGCCAAATAGCTGCTGAAGCCCGTTCTTATACTCGCGGAAAGCGGTGCGCCCCTGCTCGGTGAGGCGGATCAGGGTCTGCCGCCCCGCCCCGGCCCCGGCGTCAGAGCGACGTTCCAGAGCCAGGGCCAGGGACGCGCGGCGATCACAGGCCCTGAATCTCTTCGCCGGGCAGCCCAAAGGCGAAGCAGCGCCGCTTGGCGTCCAGGGCGGCGGCCAGCATCGTCTCGTCGCGCGTGTGCCAGGTGCGGAAGATGTCCTTGACGAAGCTGTAGATCAGGTCCATCGCCAGCGTCTCAAAATCGGTGCTCTCGATGTCCGACTGCTGCTTGGGCCAGCCATAGCCCCAGGCGAACCAGGCGCCATCCTGGAAGATGAGGAAGTCGTAGAAGGCCCTGGCCTGCGGGTTGTCGGTGAGGAAGACGGCGATGCGCGCGCAGGGGTCCTTGAACTGAGCGGCGGGGATGCGCGCTTCGTCGAGGGGGTTGGGCCGCGCGAAGCCCGGCAGAGGGATGAAGAAGATGCTCCACTCCTCGATCATCATCTGAAACCCTTCGCGCCCGCCGCTGGGGTGGGCCAGGCGACGGTGCTTGCCCACGCCAGGGACGCCCGCCTCGGCCAGCTCGCCCAGAGCGCGCTCCAGGGCAGCGAACAGGCGGGTGCTGAATTCCCTGAGGGCGTGATCCAGCGCGGCGAGCGTCTTCTCCCGCTCGCGCATGAGCGCGTTCAACGTGGTGATGACTTCGTGATGGTCGCTGAACTCCACAGCACACCTCCTCCGCCGGGACTCGATCCTGTTCCGAATCTGGAGTGTGCTGCAAAATGGCGGATCGGGCAACTGCTGCCTGTTGCGCTGGTGTGCCGGATTCGGTTGATATGGAGCGGGGAACTGGCCGCCATGTGTCAACCGTATCCCCGAACACCTGTCAACCATGTCTCCGGTCTGTACACCCCAAGGAGAGAGGGGCTGAGCGAGGGTGCTCTTCTCCCTTTCCCCCGCGTGGGGGAAGGGCCGCGGCTGGGGGCTGGACCAGACCAAACCACGCGCCTGGTTCCGCCCCGACCCTAGCTCTCGTCTCGCCCGGCGAGCAAGTCCGCCACCCGCGCGATCACCGCCTCGGCGACGCGCGCCTTGCTCAGCAGCCCCAACGCCTGCTGTCCACCGCCGCGGTCGAGCAGAGTGACGCGGTTGGTGTCCGTGCCGAAGCCGGCGTCGGGCGCAGTGATGTCGTTGGCGGCGATCAGGTCCAGCCCTTTGGCGCGCAGCTTGGCCTCGGCGTTGCGCAGCAGGTCTTCGCTCTCAGCGGCGAAACCGACCACTACACGCGGCCAGCCGCTCGCCTGGCGCGCCGCGCGCACGTCCCCCAGGATGTCCACCGTGCGGACGAGGGTCAGCGTCAGCGCCTCGCCCGCGTCGCCGGACTTCTTGATCTTCTGCGTGGCGACCTGCGCCGGGCGGTAATCGGCGACCGCCGCCGCCATGAGCAGCGCATCCGCCCCCGCCACTGCGCCCAGCACGGCCTCGCGCATCTGCGCGGCGGTCGCCACGCGCAGCAGCGCCGCGCCAACCGGAACCGGCAGCTCGCCGATCGTGCTGATCAGCGTCACATCCGCGCCGGCGTCGAGCGCGGCCTGGGCCAGCGCGTAGCCCTGCTTGCCGCTGGAGCGATTGGCCAGCACGCGCACCGGGTCGAGCGGCTCGCGCGTGCCGCCGGCGGTCACCACGACGCGCCGCCCGGCCAGCGGGCCAGTCCGCCCTAGCGCCCGTCGGATATGGCCGAGCAGGGCGGGCGTCTCCGGCAGGCGACCCCTGCCCACCAGCCCGGAAGCGAAGCGCCCTTCGTCCGGCTCGATGACCGTCACGCCGCGCGCGCGCAGCGTCGCCAGGTTGTCCTGCGTGGCGGGGTGAGCGTACATGCCGCCGTCCATCGCCGGGGCGATCAGCAGGGGGCAGCGCGCGGCCAGGGCCGTCACCGCCAGCAGATCGTCGGCCAGGCCGTGCGCCAGCCTGGCGATGGTCTGCGCTGTGATCGGCGCGATGACCAGCAGATCGGCGCCCTCACCCAGTCCCACGTGAGCGATGTGCGTCGGCAGGGCATCGGCGGCGGTGGCCCACATCGTCGTGTAGACGGCACGCCCGGTGACCGACTGGAAAGTGAGCGGCGTGACGAAGCGCTGCGCCGCCCCGGTCATGATCACATCCACCAGCGCCCCGGCCTGCGCCAGCTTGCTGGCCAGGTCTGTCGCCTTGTAGACGGCGATGCTGCCCGTCACGCCGAGGATGATCCGCTTGCCTTCGAGCAGGGTGATCGGCTCTGCTGGCATGGCTGCGCCCTTTCAAAGGATGGGGTTATTGGTGGTTAGTTGTTGGTAAAGCCCACTCCCTCTATCGAACCGCTTTCACCAAGAACCAACCACTACACCAGCACCGCGCCGAGCGCCCCGGCCAGCAGCGTCAGCGCAATGTACGAGTTCATGTTGAAGAAGGCCACGTTCACCCGGCTGAGATCGTCCGGCGAGACCAGGCGATGCTCGTAAACCAGCAGCAGCGCGGTGAGCAGCGCCGCCGCGTAGTACGGCCAGGCCAGCGCCAGGGTCAGCCCGGCCAGGACCAGGAAGCCCAGGAACGCCGCATGATTCAGCCGCGACAGCCGCAGCGCGCTGGCGACGCCGAAACGGGCGGGCCAGGCGTGCAGCCCCTCGCTGCGGTCGTGCTCGACATCCTGGCAGGCGTAGATCAGGTCGAAGCCGGCGATCCAGAAGGTCACCGCGCCGATCAGCAGCCAGGCGGGCAGGTCTTCCGGCGCGGAGAACGAGCCGCGCACGGCGATCCAGCCGCCGCCGACCGCCAGCGCGTCGGTGAAGCCGAGCACCCAGTGTGCCAGCACGGTGAAGCGCTTGGTGAAGCTGTAGCCGACCAGAAACAGCACAGCGACCGGGGCCAGCGCCAGCGCCAGCGGATCGAGCAGCGCCGCCGCGACCAGCAGCACAACCAGCGACACCCCGGCGTAGCGCGCCACCGTGCCCGCCTCAATGGCTCCGGTGACGGTGGGCCGGTCGCGCGTGCGCGGGTTCACCGCGTCATAAGCGCGGTCGGCCAGCCGATTGACGGAGAAAGCCAGCGTGCGCGCGGCGGCCATGGCCACCGTCACCCAGACGAACTGCCAGAGCGTGGGCAGCCCGTCCGCAGCCAGCACCATGCCGATGTAGGCGAAGGGCAGGGCGAAGATGGTGTGCTCGAAGCGCACCAGGTTCAGGAATACGCGCAGCCGGTAGGCGAACGTGCCCGGTTTCAGCCCGCGCGCCCGCGCCGATTCTTTCGCTCGTTGTGTAGAAGACCCCATGAGTCGCTGCCGTTGAGTTTGGAGTTGTCAGTCGTCAGTTGTCAGCCAGGCGTCCGGGACGATGCGGGTCTCTTGAGAAATTCTGTATCTGCTTTTGCCCCCCATCCCCGGCCCTTCCCCCACGAGGGGGGAAGGGAGAAATGCGCGCACTTCAGGCCCCTCCCTCCTTGTGGGGGAGGGGTTTGGGGTGGGGGGGGAGCAACTTCTCATGGTCTCTCGCCTCTCGCCTCAGGACCCGATCCCGTAATCCGCCCACTTCTCATCCACCAGCCGGGCGATCTCCTCGCTCATGGCGATCTCCTGCGGCCAGCCGCGCGGGTGCCCGTCTTGCGGCCCCTTGCTCGTCGCGTCCACGCCGATCTGCCCGCGCGGGCCATCGCCGGCGAAGTGATCCACCGGCCCGCCCTGCACCACAATGTCGCGCCGCCAGTCCACGTTGCCCAGCGCGCGCCAGGCCACCTCCGGCAGGCGGCGCACGTCCACCGGCGAATCCAGCGCGACGATGCTCACCGCCGGCGCAACCGCCCAGATCGCCTCGAACGTCTCGCGCACGGGGCGCTCCGCCTTGTCGGCGCCGATCAGCAGCAGGCCCGGACGCGGGCTGTGCCAGCGGTCGCCCAGCAGGGCGGTCAGCGCGTCGGCGGGCGGCGGCGCAGAGGGCGCGAAGGGTGCGCGATCGGGCTTGCGCGTGGCATCCACGCCGATCTTGCCGCCGTAGGAATCCTGGATGGCGCTGTGATCGAGCTGGTCTACCGGCCCGTCCACCAGGGTGATGTCGCGCCGCCAGTCCACGTGAGCCAGCACCGCGTCGGTCACCGCCGCCGGGTCGTGCACGTTCACGTCCGCGTCCACGATGATCGCCGCCTTGCTGAGCATCATCAGCCCGATAGACCAGATGCCGTACATCACCTTCTGGGCGTGGCCGGGGTAGCGCGGGGCCAGGCTGGCGATGATCAGGTTGTGGAAGACGCCCTCGGCGGGCATGGCGTAGTCGGTGATCTCGCCCTGGAAAAGCTGCAACAGCGGCAGGAACAGCCGCTCGGTCGCCTTGCCCATCCAGTAGTCTTCCATCGGCGGCTTGCCGACGACGGTCGTCGGGTAGATCGCGCCGCGCTTGTGGGTGATCGCCGTGACGTGGAAGACCGGGAAATAGTCCGGCGGCGTGTAGAAACCGGTGTGGTCGCCGAACGGCCCTTCGCTGCGACGGTCGCCCAGGTCTACATACCCCTCGATGACGATCTCGGCGTTGGCCGGGGCCTCGATGTCCTGGGTGATGCACCTGACGAAGGGCACCGGTCTGCCGCGCAGCCAGCTCGCCAGCAGGTACTCGTCAATGCCGGGCGGCAGCGGGGCCGAGCTGCACCACATCTGCGCCGGGTCGCCGCCCAGGGCGATGGCGCAGGGGATGCGCTCCTGCTGCTGAGCGCGCGCCTCGCGCTCGTGATCGGCGCCGCCCTTGTGCCGCTGCCAGTGCATGCCCAGCGTGCGCTCGTCGAACTTCTGCAGGCGGTACATGCCCACGTTGCGCGCGCCCGTGACCGGGTCGCGGGTGATGACCTGCGGCAGGGTGATGTACGGGCCGCCGTCTTCGGGCCAGCAGGTGAGGATCGGCAGCAGGTCGAGCGACGGGTTCTCGGTGATGACCACTTCCTGGCACGGGGCGCGGCGGACGCGGCTCGGCCCCAGGCCAATGCTGCGCAGCGCGGCCAGCATCTCGCTCCCGCGCTTCATCATGGCCCCCATGCCCTGCGGCAGGCGCGGATCGATCAGCTTGCCCAGCCTGTGGCGCACCTCTTCGAGATCGTCCGCGCCCAGGGCCAGGGCCATGCGCCGCGCCGAGCCGAAGGCGTTGATCAGCACGGGCATGGCGCTGCCCGCCACGTTCTCAAAGAGCAGCGCCTTGTTCTGGGCGGCGGGGCCTTTGCTGATGCGGTCGGTGATCGCGGTGATCTCCAGGTGGGCGCTCACCGGCGCGGTGATGCGCACCAGCTCGCCTTCTGCTTCCAGGCGCGCGAGGAAGTCGCGCAGATCGGCATACGCCATGAGTGTGGCCTCTCCATCGTTCAGGGGGTTTGAAAAAGGTGAGCCTGCGCTGATTCTAACACAAGCCCCCAGGCGCGCCTATCGCACCCCACCCGATCGGGTGCGTTGGCTGCCGGGGAAGAACCTCGCCGTCGCTCAGCGAATGCGCAGGTAGGTGATCGCGCTCTCCTGGAAGCCGGCGGCCTGGTAGAAGGCGCGCGTCGCCGGACTCCCACGTGCGATGTTCACGTAGAGGTGAGTCAGCGCCAGGCGATTGGCGTGGCGCAGGGCCGCTTCGAGCAGAGCCGCGCCGACGCCTTCGCCGCGAAAGTCGAGGGCAACGGCCATGTCGTCAATCCAGCCGCGCCCGCCGGTCAATGTCTGCACCAGCGACATGGCCACGAAACCGATCACCTGGCCGGGCGCGCCATTCGCCTGGGCGACGAACACGCTAATCGTCTGCCGCTCGCCGAAACGCTGGCGGGTGGCGTCCCAGTCGCCCGGCGTCAGGCTGGCGTTGGCGTCCACCAGGCGCAGCAGGTCGAGCACGGCGTCGGCATCGCCTGGCTCTGCTTCGCGGATGTGAAAGCCGCCCGCCCGCTCTTCGGACGTGTAGCGCGCGCGCTGGCGAAGGGCCAGCCAGCGCTGGATGGCCTGGCGGTGCGTGCGGAAGGGCAGCTCTGGCACGTCGTCCGGCGCGAAGACGCGCACGTCTTGCGCGTCGTCGCCGGCGTGCAGCGCCCCGCCGACCGGTCGCGCCCGGTAGAAGACGATGATGCCGCTGGTGGGCGGGCCTTCGGGGAACGAGTAGATGCCCACCAGGTCTTCGAGCTGCACTTCCAGGCCGGTCTCTTCGCGCGCCTCGCGGACAGCCGCCTCCTCCACGCTCTCGTCCGCCTCGATGTAGCCGGACGGCAGCGCCCACAGCCCCGGCTTGACGTGCCCGCCGCGCTTGATCAGCACGATGCCGTCTTCCAGCTCGATGAGGATGCCCACGCCGGGCACAGGGTTGCGGTAATGAACGTAGCCGCACGCCGCGCAGGTGAGCCGCTCACGCGAGCCAACCGTGCGCAGCGCCAACGGCTCGCCGCACTGCGGGCAATAGGTGGGGCGCGTGGAAATAGTCATGGCCAAAGAGCCGGGCGGCTCACAGCTCCAGGTAATCGCGCAGGGGATGGCTGCGATTGGGGTGGCGCAGCTTGCGCAGCGCCTTGGCCTCGATCTGGCGAATGCGCTCGCGGGTCACGCCGAAATGCCGCCCCACCTCTTCGAGCGTATGCTCCTGGCCGTCGGTCAGCCCGAAGCGCATTTCCAGGACTTCGCGCTCGCGGGGGTTGAGCACTGCCAGCGCCCCGCGAATCTGCTCTTTGAGCAGTTGGCGCGCGGCGGCGTCCACCGGGCCGAGAATCTTGTCGTCCTCGATGAAGTCGCCCAGCAGGCTGGAGTCTTCCTGACCGACGGGCATCTCCAGCGACATTGGCTCCTGCGAGATGCGCAGGATACGCCGGACCTTGTTGGCAGCACGGCGCAGCTTGCGCGCCAAGCCCGTCTCCAGTTTTTCGTCCGCCTCCCATGCAGTGCGAATCTCGGCCACATCCTCCGAGTCCAGGAAGTCCATCTCCAGGGCGATCTGCTCGGCGGTCGGCTCGGAGCCGAGGTTCTGGATCAGGTCGCGCTGCACGCGCATCAGCCGGTTGATCGTCTCGACCATATGCACGGGGATGCGGATCGTGCGCGCCTGATCGGCGATGGCCCGGCTGATCGCCTGGCGAATCCACCAGGTGGCGTAGGTGCTGAACTTGAAGCCTTTGGTGTGGTCGAACTTTTCGACGGCGCGCAGCAGGCCGATATTGCCCTCCTGGATCAGGTCCAGGAAGTTGATGCCGCGCCCCATGTAGCGCTTGGCCACGCTGACGACCAGGCGCAGGTTGGCGCGGGTGAGCGCCTCGGCAGCCTGCGGGCCGCGCTCGGCGGCCTGGGCGAATTCGGCCTCGGCCAGGGCGTTGGCCTGGGCGCGATCCTCGTTCAGCCAGGCGCCGAAAGTCTCGTAGTCCGGCCAGTCGGCTTCGGCCCTGTAGACGGCGGCGAGCCGCTCCTGGAAGGGGGCGGGGATGAGGTATAGGGCCTGGAACACGTTGAAGAGGTGCCCGGCGACGCGGTTCCAGTTCTCGTCCCGGCCCCAGTCGCCATTCTCCAGATAGGCCCGGATGTAAGACGGCTCTGTGCCATTCCACGACCGGCGCAGGTTCTGGGCTTCGCCGATCAGCAGGTCCACCACCGGCGGTTCCAGCCCAAAGGTGGCGATCCAGTGCAGGGCGGATGCCCACTGATCGAGCAGGTACGCATAGAGCGCCGCCAGCGTGTCTGCCGCGTCCGGCGGAGCATCGCTGGCGTCGCGCTCGGCGGCCAGGCGCTGGCGGATGGCCGCCAGCACGTGGCAGGCCGCGATCTGCGAGGAGAGCCAGGTCTCACGGTCAGGGTCCAGAAGCTGAACCTGCCCGATCTCCTTGAGGTACATGCGCACGGGATCATCGGCGAGGACTGATGGTTCCAGGCGGGCCACATCCAGGCCGTTGTCGAGGCTTTCCAGGTCGTGGGCATCCAGGCCGTTGGCGTCCAGGTCGGGCACCAGCGGCTCGCCGAGATCGAGCACGCTGTGCTCGTCAATGAGAATCTCGACGCCCATCTCCTCCAACTGGTCGAAGAGAGCCTGCGCCTCTTCGCTGTCCGGGTCATCGAACAGCGCCAGAATCTCGCTCTCATTGAGGTGCCGGTCGCGGCGGCCTTTCTCGATCAGATCGCGGATCGCCCTGGGTGTCTCGTCGTTGGGGCTGGAGCGTGATACGTTAGCCATGATCTCCGGGCATCTTCCGTGAGCGCGTCCTTGCCGGCCTGGCGAGCTATGGCCCGCGCAGGCCGTTGACCTCGCGCAGCGTCCTGGCGATGATCTGCATGGCGCGGTTGTTGGCTTGCAGGGCCTCATGGTACCCAGCACCGGTCAGGTCACCGCTGAGCGCCTGGGCATCCTGCTGGATGAAATACAACTCGTTGCGCTGCCGCTCCAACAGGCGCTGGCGCAGCGCCAGGACTTCTTGCAGCCAGACGCGCGTATCGGGTTCGGGCAGGGCATTGAGCCGCGCCTGCTCGCGCATGATCGAGCGTAACTCGGTCGCCAGCGCCCTGGGCAACGCCTGCTCGAACTCCTCCAGGGAAGTCACGCGCAAATCGTCCACAACAGCGCGCAGCTCCGGCGACAGGTGCGCGTAGAAATACTCGATAGGCTCTGCCTCGTGCTGGCCGAGCGCGCGCGCCAACACCTGGAAGATCGCCTGATAGTCAGGGCGGGTGAAATCTTCCGCTTTCAGGGGGGCCAGCACGTCGGCCAGCAGCGCCTGATCGCCTTGTAGCTCACGCAGCAGTCGGTTGGCCGCATACAGGCGCTCTGGCTGTTCGAGCAGCAGCCGCAGGCAGAACCCCTCGCGCAGCGCGGACTGCCCCGGCGAGCCGGCGGGCGGAGTGGCCGAAGCCAGTCGCTCGGCCAGCTTGCGCTGTTCGCGCAGCGAGGGCAGCGCCCGCGCGCGCGCCGCCTGGCGCCGCTGCGACCATTGGATGAGCACGCGCTCGTCAATGCGCACTCGCCGGGCCAGCGCCTGAATATTGCCGCTGCGCTGGATGTCGCTCTCGGTCGCGGTCAGCAGGGGCAACAGCGTGCGCGCCGCCTGCTCACGCTCCTGCGGCGACGACTGAGCGGTCAGGTGGGCGGTGCCTTGCTGAATCACATGGTCCGCCACCGGGACGGCGCTGACCAGCAGCGCTTCCCACGCCGCCGGATCACGCCGGATCAGATCGTCGGGGTCGCTGCCTTCTGGCAGGCTGACCACGCGAATATCCAACTCCAGCAAGCCAGTGTAACGCATCATCCCACGCGGATCAAAAGTCACGACCCGCTCGCCATCGAGCGCCTCGCGGGCGACATTCAGCCCGCGCATGGTCGCGTTGATGCCGGCGGCGTCCGCATCGAGGGCCAGGATCAGGCGGCGGGCGTAGCGGTTGAGCTGGCGCAGTTGGTCTTCGGTGAGCGCCGTGCCCATCTGGGCCACGACGTTGCTGAAGCCCGCCTGGTGCGCCTGCAGCACGTCCATGTACCCCTCGACGATGACCGCCGTCTCCGTCTCGCGGATGGCGCGGCGGGCCACATCCAGCCCATAGAGCAGGCGGCCCTTGTCGAAGAGCGGGCCTTGCGGCGAGTTGAGATACTTGGGCACGGCGTCTTTCTCCAGCCCCCGCGCCCCAAAGCCGGCGGTGCGCCCGCGCCCGTCGCGGATGGGGATGACCAGCCGCTGGCGGAAGCGGTCGTAGACGTTGCCCTGCTCGTTGCGGATGGCGACGCCGGCCTCCACAACCTCATCCTGGGTGTAGCCGAGCAATTGCAGATGTTGGAGAGCCTGGCGCCAGTCGTCCGGCGCGTAGCCAAGCTGGAAGGCGGTGACCGTCTCCGGGCGCAGCCCGCGCCCGGCCACGTAATCGCGCGCGCCCTGGGCGGTGGGCGCGCTGAGAAGCTGCTCGTGAAAGAAGCGCGCTGCCTCTTCGAGCAGCCCTTGCAGGCGCTCGTTCTCGCTGGCCTGCTGCTGCTGGGCGGACGTGAGCGGCTTCAGCTCGACGCCGGCGCGCTCGGCCAGGGCGCGCAGCGCCTCGCCGAAGTCCCAGCCCTCTGCCTTCATGACGAAGCTGAAGACATCGCCGCCTTCGCCGCACGCGCCGAAGCAGCGCCACGTCTGCGTGTCGGGGAACACGACAAACGACGGCGTCTTCTCCTGGTGAAAAGGGCACAGCGCCTTGAAGTTGCGCCCCGCCTTTTGGAGACTGACGTAGCCGGAGACGACATCGAGGATGTCGAGACGTGCTTTCACGTCGTCAGCAACAGACATGTCGGGTTTGGGGTCCGCTGATCCCGCCTGAAGGTGTTGCGGATTATATAGCGCGGCAGAACATTCGGGCAAACGCCCTGGGGCGGAGAGTGGGTGCAAAGGTTGTCAGCGACTCGCTTGACACCCAGCGAGGGGGAGTTCGTGCAGGGGCGTAGGGCGCTGCGCCCCTGCATACAGCAGGCCCCTCCCCCTGAAGCGCAGTGCCCAGCGAATCAAGTCCCCCTCTCTCGCTCGGCTGGAGAGGGAAACTTGAGGGGGTGAGGCGCACAGGGGCGTATGGCCATACGCCCCTGTATGCCATCTGCATAGATCACCTGCCTCGAATGTCGAAGCTCCCGGCGCGCTAGAGCGTGTTATGCACTTCTGCCGGGTGGACATCCCCCCATCCCCCGATCCCTTCCCCCACGCAAGCGGAGGGAAGGGGCCAGGGCGGGCTTCTTCCTTCCCCCCGTGCGGGGGAAGGACCGAGGATGGGGGGCAAGCACAGGAGCTGCCCGCCTGCCAAAGTTCATAACAGCCTCTAGCTGCCAGACGAGACGAAGCCGCGCTTCTGGATGGTGTCGGCGACGCGCTGCACGGCCAGCAGATATATCGCCGAGCGGAAGTCCAGCCCGCGCTCCTGGGCCACTGCCCACGCCTGCTCGAAGCTGCGGCTCATCTTCTTGTAAAGCTGCGTGCGCACTTCGTCAATATCCCAGAAGTAGAACTGCAAGTTCTGCACCCACTCGAAGTAGGACACGATCACGCCGCCGGCGTTGGCCAGGATGTCCGGCACCACGTAGATGCCCCGCTCGCGCAGGATGGCATCGCCGCCGAAGGTCGTCGGGCCATTGGCCCCTTCGACGATGATCTCGGCTTTGATCTGGGCGGCGTTCTTATCCGTGATCTGGTTCTCGATGGCCGCCGGGATCAGCACGTCAGTTTCCAGGGTGAGCAGCTCGGCGTTGGAGATGTGATCCACATCGCCCGCGTAGCCTTTGAGCAGGCGGCCTGGGCTGTGCGCCACGTGCGCGTTGATCGCGGCCAGGTCCAGCCCCTTGGGGTTGTAGATGGCGTCCGACACGTCGCTGAGGGCGATGATCGTGCAGCCGTGCTCCCTGGCCAGGATGTTGGCCGCGTGGTAGCCGACGTTGCCATAGCCCTGCACGACCACGCGCGTCTGCTGCGGATCGCGGTTCAGCTTGTGCAACAGCTCAATGGTGGCGATGGCCACGCCGCGCCCGGTGGCCTCGCCGCGCCCTTCCGACCCGCCGAGGATGATCGGCTTGCCCGTGGTGATCTCCGGGCTGTAGTAGCCCTGGATGGACGAAATCTCGTCCATCAGCCAGGCCATCGTCTGCTCGTTGGTGTTCATGTCGGGGGCGGGGATGTCGCGCTTGCCGCCGAGGATGGGCGCGATCATCTTGGCGAAACGGCGGGTGAGCCGTTCCAGCTCGTGCTGCGAAAGCTGGGCCGGGTTCACGCAGATGCCGCCCTTCGCCCCGCCGAACGGGATGTTGACGCCGGCGCACTTGAGCGTCATGAGCATGGCCAGCGCGCGCACTTCGTCAATGTCCACGTCCGGGTGGTAGCGGATGCCGCCTTTGGCCGGCCCGCGCGCCGACGAGTGCTGGATGCGATAGCCCTTGAAAGTCATGATGCGGCCATCGTCGCCGGTGATCGGCACGGTGACCGACATCTCGACCTCGGTCTGGCGCATGATGGCGGCGATGCCTTCGTCAAGCTGCAGGCGCTCAAAGGCGGTGTCGAACAGGGCGAGTGTGGTGGCCAACATGCTGTTCGTTGTTTCCAAAGACGGGTCTTTTGTGGGCGTTGCCATAACGGTTTTGCTTTCTCCTCATAAGGTTCCTGAATGGCGCGCAATGCGCTGTGTACTTTCATCGTACTGATCTGCCCCCGAAAAAACAACCCCCCAAGTGTCACCAGTTGGGAGTGATTTTGGTCGGTGCGCCGGGCGAAGCGCGAAACCTGTCAGGCGGTCGGGGCGCGGCAGAGCTGCGCCCTGGCTGACCTCACCCCCGCTCGGCGCTGACGCGCCTCGCCGCCCCCTCTCCATCTGCGTGGAGAGGGGGCTTTGCCGGGTGAGGCGCGGCTGGGATGCGGGATTCTAGAACCGCAGAGACGTAGAAGACGCGGAGAAGAACGTATCACTTATTTTCCTCTGCGCTCTCTGCGCCTCTGCGGTGATCCTTTGCTCTGGTGTCGGGTGCGTTAGGGCGTGCCTGGAAACCCCTCACCCCTGCGCCCCTCTCCCTCACCGGGGCGAGGGGAAATCCTGCGCCTTGCTCCCCTTCTCCCCCTGGAGGGAGAAGGGGTTGGGGGATGAGGGGGAGCTGCCCCCCGCTCGGCGCTGACGCGCCTCGCCGCCCCCTCTCCATCTGCGTGGAGAGGGGGCTTTGCCGGGTGAGGCGCGGCTGGGATGCGGGATTCTGGAACCGCAGAGACGTAGAAGACGCGGAGAAGAACGTATCACTTATTTTCCTCTGCGCTCTCTGCGGTGATCCTTTGCTCTGGTGTCGGGTGCGTTAGGGCGTGCCTGGAAACCCCTCTCCTCTGCACCCCTCTCCCTCACCGGGGCGAGGGGAAATCCTGCGCCTTGCTCCCCTTCTCCCCCTGGAGGGAGAAGGGGTTGGGGGGATGAGGGGGAGCTGACCCCCGCTCGGCGCCAACCTTTGCCCGCCCTCGCCGCATCGCTTCTCTGGACTCCCCCACCCTTCCCTGCTATGATCGCGGCGCGCCCGGACGCGCCGGGCCAAGAGGACACCCCATGCGCACCACCATCGAGCTGCGCCTGCTGCCCCGCTTCCGCGTGATGGACTACCTGATCCAGGCTGGCGGCTCGCCCACCGAAGCCCTGTCCGTCGCCGGCGACGGCTGGACGGCGACCATCGAGGCCCTGGAACCGGACCGGCTGGGCCTCGTCGCCGTGCCGCGTGACTGCCTGGTGATCGAGGGCGACGAAGCGGCGGTTGAGCGCGTGCGCTCCTTCATGCAGCGCCAGGTAGACCAGATGCGGCGGCGGCACGCCTGGAGAATCGGGCCGGGTGATATATAATCTTAATCACCGTCTTTGAAATCGAGTTGAGAGCGCGCGCGTGACCGAGCCAGACACCGCTACATCCACCCTCCAAGACCGCCTGGGCAGGCCGTTCCGCGATCTGCGCATTTCGGTCACCGATCGCTGCAATTTCCGCTGCACGTACTGCATGCCCGAAGAAGTCTTCGGCGAGCGCTACCGCTTTCTACCCAAGAGCGACCTGCTCACCTTCGAGGAGATCGCCCGCGTGGCTCGCATCCTGATCGGGCTGGGCGCGCGCAAGATTCGCCTGACGGGGGGCGAGCCGCTCGTCCGCCACGAAATCGAGCGGCTGGTGGCCCAGCTCGCCGCGCTCGACGGGCTGGACGACCTGGCCATGACCACCAACGGCTTCCTGCTGGGCCAGCGCGCCGAGGCGCTGCGCGACGCCGGGCTGAAGCGCGTCACCGTCAGCCTGGACAGCCTGGACGATGCCACCTTCTGGCGCATGAACGGCGGCAAGGCCAGCGTGGCCCAGGTGTTGGAGGGGATCGCCGCCGCCCAGCGCGCCGGCCTGACTCCGATCAAGGTCAACGCCGTCGTGCAGCGCGGCGTCAACGATCACGCCCTCGTGGACCTGGCCCGCTTCTGCCGCGAGCGCGGCTACATCGCCCGTTTCATCGAGTACATGGACGTGGGCAATCTCAACGGCTGGCGGCGCGAGGACGTGGTGCCCGCCGCCGAGATCGTGGCCCGCATTGACGCTGCCCTGCCGCTGGAGCCGATCCCCAGCAATTATCCCGGCGAAGTCGCCAGCCGCTTCCGCTTCCGCGATGGCAGCGGCGAGATCGGGGTGATCGCCTCGGTGACGCAGCCCTTCTGCGGAAGCTGCACGCGGCTGCGCCTGTCGCCGGAGGGCCAGCTTTACACCTGCCTCTTTGGGACGCGGGGCACCGACCTGCGCGGGCCGCTGCGCGCTGGCGCGCCGGACGATGCGCTGGCTGCGCTGGTGAGCGGCGTCTGGCGGGCGCGGACTGACCGCTATTCGGAGATGCGCGCGTCGGTGCGCACACCGCGTGAGAAGGTTGAGATGTACCACATCGGTGGGTAGGGCAGGAGCAGGCAATGCGCGTGCACGTGACTTTTTACGGCGGGCTGAAGCAGGACGTGGGCACCAGGCAGCAGGCGGTCGAGCTGCCCGGCGATGCGCCGACCGTCGGCGCGCTGGTCGAGACGCTGGCGATGCGCTATCCGGCGCTGGCCGAGCGCCTGGCGACGGTCGCCTGTGCCGTCGGCGATACGCTCGTCGGGCCGGATCACCCCCTGCGCGATGGCGACGAGGCGGCCCTGCTGCCGCCGGTGAGCGGAGGCTGAGCGATGGGCCGCTGGATTGTGAGCGAGCCGCTGGCCCTGGAACCGCTGCTGCAAGAGACCGAAGACCCGACCAGCGGCGCGCTGGTCGTTTTCTACGGGACGGTGCGCGATCACAACGACGGGCGCCCGGTGCAGTCTATGGCTTACGAGGCGCACGTGCCCCTGGCCGAGAAGGTGCTGGCCGAGATCGAACAGGAAACGCTGGCTAAGTTTGGCGCGCGGCGCTGCCGCATCCAGCATCGGATCGGGCACCTGGCCCTGGGCGAGCCGAGCGTGCTGATCGTCGTGCGCGCCGGGCACCGCGACGCCGCCTACGCCGCCTCGCGCTACGCCATTGATGAACTCAAGCAGCGCGCCCCGATCTGGAAAGAGGAGCATTACGCGGACGGCGGCAGCCGTTATCTGGACGGCGTCCCGCTGACCCGGAAGGACGAGACCCCCTCATGAAAGACGTCACCGCCAAGTCACCGACGCTGCGCGAAGCCCTGGCCGAAGCCAAGATCACCATGCCGCCGGAGATTCAGACCCTGCTGCGCGAGCGGCGCCTGGAGAAGGGCGACGCCCTGGAAATCGCTCGCGTGGCCGGGGTGATGGCCGCCAAGAAGACCTGGGAGATCATCCCCTTCTGCCACCCCCTGCCGATCACCGGCGCGGAGATCAGCTACGAGCACGAGCCGGACGGCGTGCGCGTCCGCGCCCGTGTGCGCACGCTGGCCCCCACCGGCGTGGAGATGGAAGCGCTGACCGCGGCCAGTGTCGCCGCGCTGACGCTCTACGACATGCTCAAGCCGCACACCAGGCAACTGGCGATCATGGAGACGCGCCTGCTGATGAAGACCGGCGGCAAGGGTGGCGATTATATCTACCAGGGCGCGTCCCCTTCCAACGGGGCGGAAGGCGCGTAGCCGGGGCGCAGGAGCGGACCTTCGCAGGATTTCGAAATTCGAATTGAAGAGCCTTTTTCCTATGCCTGGCTCAGGGGCGGAAGGCTGGGCGTGGCGAGGCCAAACCTGGTGCAGCAAAGACCTCTGTGTGCGGCAGGCTCAGGGGGCGGTGCCGATCCCGGCGAGCGCCCGGTCGCGCAGGTCGCGGACGGTCACGCCGCCGTAGCCCCAGCCGCAGTTCATCGCGCACAACTCTTCGAGGATGGGCAGGGCGTTGTCGTAGTAGCCGCCGTTGACGTAGTTGCGCGCGTTGATGTACATCTCCACGAAGATCGCCTCACCCAGCAGGGTGCTCGGCTCGACCGGGCGGATGTCGTTGGCGCGGTAGATCAGCAGCACGCCGCGCGCCAGCATGTCCGCCCCGTCGGGGTTCTGGCCGCGCAGGTACATCCTGCCTTGTTGGGTGAGCGCCTCGATGAGCATGGCCTCGACCTCGGCGGCGCGATAGTCCGGGGCCAGGGCGCGCAGCGCGTCCAGCCACTCAAGCGCTTCCTCATAGCGCATCACGCTCATAGCCATCGCCGCCCGTTCGTAGAGCTGCGCCGGGTCTTCGAGTGAATTCGGCGCGTCTTCCGGCGCGGCAGTGGCCTGCGCGGTCGGTGTGAGAGTCGGCGTGGGCATGGGGCTGGGCGTCGGGGTCGCGGTGGGCGGGGGCGTGGGCGTGTAGGAGGCGATGGCCCGCGCCGTCGCCAGCAACTCGGCGCTATCTCCGGCAAAATCGGCGGGCGCCCCCACCGTCTCGACAATCCAGGCGAAACGGTCGGCGGCCAGCTCCGCGTAACCCTGCGTCAGGTCGCTCACGCCGATGCGGTACTGCTCGGCGATGCTGGTCGCCACTTCCTGGGTGAAGCGAGCGTCGTTGGTCGCCAACCCGTCGCGGTAGCCGGCGAAGCCAGAGAACCCCACCAGCAGCAGGCACAGGCAGAGCGGAGCGCCCAGCGTCAGGATCAGCAGCAGGCGGCGCGCCGGCAGCCCGGCGACGATGTTCGGCGCAGTGTCGGCCAGTGGGTCAATCGGCGGCTCGGCGAGACCCAGCGCGTCAGCGGCAGGGGCGGCGACCGGCGCGCGCGGGCGCGTGTCCTCTTCGGCGACGGGCGGCTCGTCCAGGGTTGGGCCACTGTCCGCTGACGGACGAAGGTCGGCGGACGACTCAGACGGGCGCGCTTCTGGCGCGAACAGCGCATCATCGTCGGCATCGTCGGGTGGCAGGTTGTGGGGTGTGTTCTCGGACATGGCGCGTCCGGCCTCCTGTCGGTGGGGCGCATTATAGCCAGATCGCCCCCCCTTGTCCACGACGCTCGCCTGACGGATGCCACATGGCGCGCGGCGCGCCCCGGCGAATCATGGGCAAAGTGCCCGTGCCGGGACTGAATGCGTCGCCAGCAATGCCCTTAATGCGCTGCTGATAGTCCTGTGACGGCGCGGGTGAGCGCATTCCATCTGCCCAAGCCCGACAGACTGTTTTGTGCAATCTGCCCAAGTCCCTCTGTGTGAATCTCATAAAACATGCCCGAAGACACGCCGGATCGCACTCCTTACAATGAGGGAACATCTAGGGAAAACCCCCATCATTGGCAATCTACCCTGTGAAGTCCGCACGATTCGCGCCCGTGCAAGGGGAGTAATCACCATGTCCGCCGTTTCATCTGCCACCGATCTGCGAGCTGTGCTCAGGCTCGCCCTGCCCATCGGCAGCCGTCTCGTCTCCGGCTACCCGGCCACGCCCGTCAGCCGCGTCTCGCACCTGCGCACACGCCCGCCCATCTTCAGCGAGATCGGGCACAGCGAGATGCTGCTCATCTCGACCAGCGCGCTCGCCAACACGCCCAACGCTCCGGCCCTGGACACGATCATCGAGCGCCTGACTAAGACCGAAGCCAGCGCCCTGGCCGTGCAAGGCACGCTCACGCCGCGCACCACCCAGATCGCCCGCCAGCACAACTTCCCGCTGATCGCCCTGCCGGAACGCGCGCCGCTGCCCCAGATCGAGCGCGCCATCCGCCGCCTGCTCACCGATCGCAACGGCCAGGTGCTGCAACGCGCCGCCGAGGTGGAAAAGACGCTTCAGCGCCACGCCGCCGGCTATCGCGGCCTGACGACCATGCTCAATACGCTGGCGCGAATGCTCGACCGCCCGGTCGCCGTTCACGACCGGCGGGGGAGCATCATTGGTCGGGGGCTGCCCGTCTCGCCGGGCCACGACTGGGACGCCCATCTCGCCCTGCTGGGCGGGGCGGAGTTTGTGCGCCGCTTCAACCCCGACGAGCGGGCCTGTTTTGCCGACGACTGGCAGGTGATCGAAAGCCCCGCCGGGCTGACTGTCCCGCTGATCTCCGAGGGCTACCTGTTCGGTTACGTCTCCGTGCTGACGGCCGGCAGCGCTCCGGACGACTTCGACCTGATCGCTCTGGAACACAGCGTCCCGGTGCTCGTCCGGGAGATGGCCCGGCGGCATACGATGGATGTCGGTTTGCAGCCGGCGCGCTCCTCGCGCGATTGGATCGCCGAGTGGCTGAACAGCCCGGCCAGCGACGACACCCTGCTGGCCTTGCGCGCCGGGCAGGAGAACTTCCAGCCGGGCCTGTGGTACGCCGTCGCCATCTTTCATTGGACGCCCAGCGAAGGCCGGCTCAACGGCAATTTTTCGCCGGAGCGCATGGTCAAGCTGATCCGCACAGAGCTGAGCCAGCGCCGCGTGCCGGCCCCGGTGGGTCTCTATGCTGACCGGGCGGTGGTGCTCTTCCCGCTCGAAGAGCCGCACCAGACACAGCGCCTCAAGCAGGTCGTCCGGCTGCTGCACCAGACCCTGGCCGAGAGCGCGCCGGACGGGGAGATCGCCGCCGGCGTGGGGCGCGTGGCGATGGGCCTCACCGCGCTGCGCGAGTCGTTCCGCGAGGCAGAACGCGCTCTCACCCTGCCGCGCCAGGTTTGGGAGGACGCGCAGATCGCCTTCTTCGGCGATGTCAGCCTCTATGAGCTGCTGCTGGGCGTCAACGACCCGGCCCTGCTCAACGGCTTCTGCGCGCACTGGCTCGCCCCGCTGACGCAGTACGATGCGCAGCACCACACCGACCTGATCCCGACGCTGCACGCCTATTTTGAGAACAATGGCAACATGGCGCGCACGGCGCATGTGCTCAACATTCACCGCAACACGCTCGTCTACCGGCTAGGCCGCATCACCGAGATCGTGCAGCTTGACATGGACGACTCGAATGTGCGCCTGAACCTGCACCTGGCGCTCAAGGTGCACAAGATGCTCAACGGCTGAGCCAGCAGAGGCTATTGATAGCATTTTCGTGAGGGCGCGGAACGGCGCCCTCTCTGTTTGGGTCCACGCGCAACCTGTCACCAGGGGAAGTTCGGGGATGCTCGCTGAACGCCTCCCCCCTCAATCCCCCCGCTAGCTCGGCTGGAGGGGGGACGCAAGCCGCTCACCCCTTCCCCTGGCTTGGCCGGGGGAAGGGGCCGAGGGATGGGGGCCTTCGCCAACTGCCTGACAACTCGTTCGTGGATCCCCGCTGTTTTTGTGCGCCGCCACAAACCCTGGCAGCCCGCCCTCTGGCGGGGTATGGTTGAGGAAACGGCTGGCTGCGCCGGGGCTTGCCGCTGGCGCATGAGAAAGGCATGAAGGATGAAGATCGCAGTTGTCACCGATAACGGGCAGACGATCAGCGCGCACTTTGGCCGTGCGCCCTATTACCTGGTGTTCACCGTCGAGAATGGGGCGATCAGCCGGCGCGAGCTGCGCGAGAAGGCGGGCCATCACCAGTTCGCCGGAGAGCATCACGAGCACGGTGACTGCCACGAGCACGGTCACGAGCACGGCACCGGCCCGCACGCCGCCGACAAGCACGCGCGCATGATCGAGGCCATCACCGACTGCCAGGTGATGATCGTGCGCGGGATGGGGCGCGGCGCGTACACGGCCATGCAGCAAGCGAGCATCACGCCGTTCGTCACCGATATCGCGGACCCGGAGGCCGCCGTGCGCGCCTACCTCGCCGGGAAGCTGGTTGACCTCACCGACCGGCTGCACTAAGCCGGGGCGGGGTCCACGCACAACCTGTCGCCTGGGGAAGTTCGGGGATGCTCGCCGAACGCCTCCTCCCTCAATCCCCCCTCCAGCCGAGCTAGAGGGGGACGCAAGCCGCTCATCCCTTCCCCTGGCGCACCAGAGCGGAAATGAGCATACACAGCCTGGCCTGGCCGGCCCCCCATCCCCGGCCCTTCCCCCACGAGGGGGGAAGGGAGCAGAGCGCCGGCCTTAAGCCCCTCCCTCCTTGCGGGGGAGGGGTTTGGGGTGGGGGGGCAGCGAGCAGCTACCGGCGGACTTCCGCCAGCCTGTACCAGCTTTGTTGGGGGAAGGGGCCGGGAGATGGGGCCCTCACCAACTGCCTGACAACTCGTTCGTGGACCCGCCGGGGCGGAGCAGCTATCGCCTGGCTTACAGCGAGACTATAATTCAGAAATGGGGCTTGTGATGGCCTGGGGCGCAGGTGCGCTGCTCCAGGCGTTTTGCGTATGAGGAGAGAACACCGGTGTTCTGCTGGCGAATGACCTGCTTGAGCGCTCTTCTGCTGACGCTGATCGTGCTGAGCGCGCCGCTGCCCGCCCTGGCCCAGGAGCCGCTCACCGAGCGCTACATCTCGATCAGCGGCGTGAGCTTCTCTTATCCCGCCGGTTGGGTCTTCATGGAGACAGGCGGCGTGATCGCGCTCATGAACCATCTGCCGGCCTTCTATGCCGGCGAGCTGCCGCCCGGCACCGTGGGCGTCATTGTCATGGGGCCGGCTGCGCTGAGCCAGATGGCCAGCGACACCGCCGCCCTGACCGATGTGGGGTACGCCGTCGCTGCGGCAGTGAGCTACGGTGAGTACAAATTCGAACCGCTCGGCGCGGAGGAGATTCGCGTCGCGGGCCGCCCGGCGATGCGCCTGGAGGCGCGCCAGGCCCTGGCCGATGGGTTGCTGCTGATCATTGACTACGGCGAAGGGAATCTTGTGGCCCTGGGCGCTATGACGTCTCCTGGCGAGATGGCCCAGTTCGAGGAGACGATGCTGGCCATGGCGGCCAGCATCGAGTATGCCCCCGCCTGGCGCGCTCGCTTCCAGGCGCACACGGACTACATCAAGGCGGTCGCCTTCAGCCCGGACGGGGCGCTGATCGCCTCCGCCAGCAATGACAGCACCGTCCGCGTGTGGGACATCGCCACCGCCGCCGAAGTGCTCACCCTCCCCCACGAAACCTGGGTTCAGACAGTCGCCTTCAGCCCGGACGGGACGCTGATCGCGACCGGGGGCGAGTTCGCCGAAGCTGTGCGTATCTGGGATGCCACAACGGGCGCGCTGGAGACGGAGCTAGTCATCCCCGACCTCTTTGTGTTTGTGTACAGCGTTGCCTTCAGCCCGGACGGAACGCTGATCGCTTCTGGCACCACCCAGGACAGCGCGTCCAGTGACACGCATGGCAACGCTGTGCTTCTGTGGGGCCTGGACGGGGCCTGGCAGGAGAAAGCAATCCTGAAAGGCCATACTGATTGGGTCCGCTCGGTGGCTTTCAGCCCGGATGGGGCGCGGCTCGCGTCGGCGGCCAATGACGGCACCGCCCGCGTGTGGGAGGTTGCCAGCGGCGAGGAGGTGCTCACGCTTGCGCATCCCACTTACGTCAGCAGTGTCGCCTTCAGCCCGGACGGGGCGCTGATCGTCACCGGCTGCGAGGATGGGATTGTGCGCCTGTGGGACGCGGCAACAGGCGCGCCGGTCGCGGAGCTGGCCGGTCACAGCGACTCTGTGAACGGCGTCGCTTTCAGCCCGGACGGGACGCTGATCGCCTCCGCCAGCAACGATGAGACGGTTCGCCTGTGGGCCTTCGACGATACGTGGCAGGAGAAAGCAATCCTGAAAGGCCATACCGACTGGGTCCGCGCCGCCGCTTTCAGCCCGGACGGTACGCTGCTTGGCTCTGGCGCGGATGATGGCAGCGTGATTCTGTGGGATGTTCCGCGCTGAGATGCTGTGGCACAGCTTTGCGCGAATCCTGGCGCACCAGAGCGGAAATGAGCATACACAGCCTGGCCTGGCCGGCCCCCCATCCCCGGCCCTTTCCCCACGAGGGGGGAAGGGAGCAGAGCGCGTCCGCTAAGCCCCTCCCTCCTTGTGGGGGAGGGGGTTTGGGGTGGGAGGGACAGCGAGCAGCTACCGGCGGACTTCCGCCAGCCTGTGCTAGTTGGGGACGATATACCCTTCGGCGAAAGCGTCAAAGGCCACCGTGTTCGGCCCCTGGGGGATGACCTTGAGCGTGAGGGCGAGCGAGTCGCCGGGGGCCAGGCGGCGATCCGGATCGAGGTAGACGCGACGGAAGCCGGTCACGCGACCGTATTGGTCGAGCAGGGTCATCGTCACAGCGATGCCGCTGACCGGCGTCTTGCCCTTGTTGGTCAGCGAAAGCGACACCTGGTACTGGTCAATGACGAACGCGCCGGACACTTCCTGCATGGTCAGCGTCGCAAAACGTCCTTCGTAGTCCGTCGCAATCTCGCCCGTCAGGGCGAACGAGTACGCGCCCGCATAACCAGCAGGCGCGCTGTCGAACAGCACGCGATAGGGGCCTGACGCGCCAGCGGGCAGCACCGTGCGGGCCAGCACTGTTTCGCCGGTCGCCAGGGGCGTGCCATCGCGGGCCAGCAAGTGCACCCCGACGGTAACATGCTCGACCGGTTTATCGAGCGGGTTATGCACCTGTCCCAGGCACATCAGGCTGCCGACCGCCGTCTCATAGCAGGCAGGGCCGCTCACCATCAGATGCAGCGCCGTCGAGGAAGTGCCTATGCCGGCGTGCTCGGCGGTGATCAACGGCGTGGCGGCATAGACCGGCCACAGGCTGGGCGTCAGCGAGGGGGGCAGCCGCGTATAGCCCAGCAGGGGAAGCGTCGGCTCGCGGGTGGGCACGGGAGTCCCGTCGGATGACCAGACGTGGGTGCATCCTGCGACGAGAACCCCGACCCAGATCCACAACCACCGCCAGGTGAGCCGTTCCATGGGGGGAGCGAATATCCCTCATTATCCAAAAGGAGGCTGCGCAGTATCCCACATTATAGCTGAAGACAGTTTACCAGCCACCGGCAAAGTGTTCGATTCCGGCAATTTTGACGAGACAATGACAAAAGGAAGCGTTGAGAGAAGGTTGTCGCAGGAAAACCGCGATCGCCCTGCGCGCCGCCTCGCCTTCGCTTGACAAGGGATCGGCGCCATGCTATAGTGCCGGTCAAGCGGGGCGTCGCCGCGACGCCCACCCGCGCGGCAGCAGTTCGCTCAAGCAGAGGCGCAGTCCAGGAGTAGCACGGTGGCTAAGTCGCGCAATGAACAACTGGTCGCACGCCTGCGAGACCTGCAGATTAGCTCGCCCGATATCGAGGCCGCAGCCATCGTCAGCGTGGACGGCCTGAGCATCGCCTCGTCTCTGCCCGGCAATGTCGAGGAAGATCGCGTCTCGGCTATGTCGGCGGCCATGCTCTCCCTGGGCGAGCGCATCGCGGGCGAGCTGGGGCGCGGCCATCTGGAGCAGGTCTACGTCAAGGGGCAGAACGGCTATGTCATCCTCAGCGCCGTCGGCGAGGAAGCCGTGCTGACGGTCATGGCTCGCCAGCAGGCCAAGCTCGGCCTGATCTTCCTGGACATGTCGCGCGCAGTGAAAGAACTGGAAAAGCTCATCTAGCGCGCGCTGCCCGCTGCTTCTGCTTGCTTCTCCCTCATTTCTTTGCCTCCACTGAGATTCGCGCAGGGCCGTATCTTGACCTGTCTCCGTGATCGCGCTTGCTCCCCTTCCCTTCGCGCAGCGTGGGGGAAGGGGCTGGGAGATGGGGGGCATGCCCGTGTGACGAGTTTCAACCGCAAAGGATACAGTGTCCATTTCTCCGGGTGCGTGCAAAACCTGTCAGGCGGTAGGGGCGCTGCTCTGCTGCGCCCTGGTTGACCTCACCCCCGCTCGGCGCTGACGCGCCTCGCCGCCCCTCTCCGAGCGGAGAGGGGGCAAGCCAAGCGCAGCGCGGCTGGGGGTGAGGTCACTGGCCTGCGCCCGGCGAGTCGCTGTCAGCCTTTGCACGCACCCCACTTCTCCCCCCGCCTCGTGCCGGTGCTGGAACAGGGTATAATGGGTGGGCGGCGGCCATTGGCCTGGCTGTGAGTCCTGGCGCGGAGTCGTGCACTCGCTCCGTATGGCAGGCTTCTGACTCAGGACTCACCGCCTGCGCTCGATGGGCGCTTTTGCCCCGATTCTCCCTGAGGATGAATCACAGTGGCTGGAGAACGCATCCTGCTCGTAGAAGACACCGACGAGCTTCGGCAGCATCTTGCAACGCGCGTGCTGCGACCCGCCGGCTATGAGGTGTTCACTGCGCAAGACGGCGCCGAAGGCTTTACGCTGGCCCGCCAGGCGGAGCCGGACGTGATCGTCTCCGGTTACGAGATGCCGCGCATCAACGGCCTGTCTATGCTTGAGGCGCTGCAAAGCGCGGGCCTCTACATCCCCTTCATCCTCATGACCGCCGAAGGGTCCGAGGCGCTGGCTGTGCGGGCGCTGCGCATGGGCGTCAACGATTACCTGGTCAGACCCTTCTCCGACGAGGAATTGCTGCTGGCCCTCCAACGCACACAGCGCCGCTTCCGCACGCGCCAGATAGCCGAGGACATCCCCGAACAGCTTCTGCAGGTCAACCGCCACCTGGAACTACGTCTGCGCGAGCTGGACACGCTGGTGTCGCTCGGCAAGCGCGTCACCGCCCAGTTGGAGCACCAGACCGTGCTCAACCAGGTGGTCGAGGCGGCGGTGGAGATCGCCGGCGCAGAGTCCGGCTCGCTGCTGTTGGTGGACCAGGCGACGGAGGAGCTTTACCAGGTTGCGTCCCTCGGCGAGGCCCATGAGACAACCGGCACTCTGCGGCTGCCTATCGCGAACAGCCTGGCCGGGCGGGTGGTGCAGACGCGCCAGCCGCTAGTCATCGCCGGGGACGAGCTGCAGAAGATCAAGACCGCCTACCTTTTCCGGGCGCTGGCTTATGTCCCGCTGCTGCTCAAAAACCGCGTGATCGGCGTGCTGGGCGTGAGCACGCGCCAGGAGATTCAGCCTTTCGAGCAGCACAAGGTGCAGGTGCTCAACGTGCTGGCCGATTTCGCCGCCATCGCCATCGAGAACGCGCGGCTGTACGCAGCCACCGAGAAAGAGCGCGATACTCTCAATACGATCCTGCGCGACACCGAAGACCCGATCATCGTCGTGGACGACGAAAGTCACGTGCTGTTCTGCAACCCGGCGGCGGGCCGCGCCTTCAACATCGGTCTCACGCGCTGCTACGGCCAGCCGCTGGCCGAAGTGCTCGATCACCGCGAGGTGGTCGAGCTGTTCAACAAAGAGGCGCGCAGCGGGCGGGGCCGCCGCACCGAGATCGCGCTGGCCGATGGGCGTTTTCTTCACGCGCAACTGACCATCATTCGCGGTGTGGGGCGCGTGGTGGTTATGCAGGACATCACCCACCTCAAAGACCTGGATCGCATCAAGAGCGACTTCGTGACCACTGTGTCGCACGACCTGCGCACGCCGCTGACGGCCATCCTGGGCTATGTCGAGCTGGTGCGGCGCACCGGCTCGCTCACCAGGCAGCAGCGCCAATTCCTGGAGCGCATCGTCTTCAGCGTGCAATCCATCACCACGCTCATCTCCGAGCTGCTGGAACTGGGCAAAATCGAGGCCGGCTTCGACGAAGATCGCGAGCCGGTCTCGCTGGCTGCTACCGTCCGCCACGTCATTGAGACCGTTCGCCAGGCCTGGGAAGCCAAGCGGCACACGCTCCAGGTGCGCCTGCCGGACGATATGCCGCCCGTGCTGGGCAACCCGCTGCGGCTGCGCCAGGTAGTCAGCAACCTGCTCGACAACGCCATCAAGTACACGCCGGAGGGCGGGCAGATTCGCGTGGTGCTGGAGGCGGATGGAGATTTCCAGATTCTGCGCGTGGCCGATACAGGCATCGGCGTCGCCCAGAAAGACCTGCCCTACATCTTCGACAAGTTCTACCGCTCCGACGAAGCCATTGAGAGGTTCAGCGGGACGGGCCTGGGGTTGTCCATCGTCAAGGGGATCGTGGAGCGCCACAACGGGCGCATCTGGGTGGATAGCCAGGTCGGCAAGGGCACCACGTTCACGGTCATGCTGCCCAGCTATGTCCCCCCGCCGGACGCCCCGGCTGAGTAGGCCGCCAGAGCACGCGCAGCGCCTGCCAGCAGGTTGATCTCCCCCTCTCCAGCCTGGCTGGAGAGGGGGACTTTTTGGGGATGAGGCGTGGGCCGAAGGCACCGCCTACGCCACACACCTGCCGATGGTTAGTGCGGCGGATAGCCGGTCGAGGGCAGCGCGCTCACGCCGGACACCGTCGCCCGCGCCCGATCCAGGATCGTCGTGCCTCCTGTGCCATCCGGCACGGCGATGACCGCCTCGTTGATGAACAGGCCGTCCAGCGGGCTGGTCAGCACCGTGGTGACGATCTGCATCTCCACCGTCTCGCCAGGGGCGATGCTGTCAATGAGGAAGGTCACCGTCTGGCCGGAGATGGTCACCGTGCCCTTGCTGGTCGTGGCGCTGTCAATGCGCAGCGCATCAGGCAGCGTATCCACGACCGGGATGTTGGTGCCGGTGCCGGTGCCGGTGTTGGTCAGGGTGATCGTCCAGGTGAGCTGCTCGCCGGGCAGCCCGATGCCGCCGGGCTGCAGCACGCCGACCTTGCTCAGCGCCGGGTCGAACAGGCTCAGCGACGGCATGCCTGTGTCGTCGGTGGTGTCGTCGGTGGTGGTTTGCAGACAGACTTTCTCGGCGCGCAGCGCGGGCACGTTGTGATGGTGCAGCAGCAGCACGCACGCGGGGGTTGGCCCTTCGTAGACATCCCAGTCATAGCGCACCGGCACCGACGAGCCAACCTGATCCTGCCAGAGCGGCGCGCCCTGGTAGTCGCTCACGCCGTCGGTCGAGAAGTCCACCCCCTGGGCGAGCACGTTGTAGGTCATCACGTCGCTGACATCTATCAGCGTGCCGTCCCCGTACCAGCTTACCACGTAGAAGTCGAAGGTGGCCTCGGTGTCGTCCAGGCCGAGCAGGCCCGCCCAGGTGCCCATGAACAGCACGCTGTTCTGGAAGGGCACGGTGTTGATCTCGTCCGCCGGGATGTCGTTGACGTAATCACCGTACCAGGACGAGGTTCCCACGCCGAGGTCGTCCACGAGGACGATGAACACATCGCTCGAATCGCCGAAGAAGGGATTGCCCAGGTTCCAGTTCCACAACCGGTAGTCGGCGGTGCCGTCCTGGTCAGCGTCAATGTAGACCTCGAACCACACTTCTTCGGACAGCGACGACCAGTTGCCATAAGTCGAAAGGCCGAAGTAGAGCCGGCCGTCGTCGTAGAGCGTGCCGCCCAGGTTCTTCACGGCGTTGTAGTCGCTGGTCACGCCGATGTACTGCAAGTCCCCTGAGTCGTAGACGCCCGTCGAGAAGGCGTCGTTGGCGCTCTCGCCGGCAAGCTCGAAGGCCGAGACCTGCGAGATTTCCGCATAAGGCGGCAGCCCGCTGGTGAAGACCTCCGTGCCGGCCATCTTGATGAACTCCACACCCGTTGCTGAGTCGGGCAGCAGCAGCGGGTTCGCCGTCGCCTGCAGCGTCGAGGATGGGCGCACCGCCGCATAGACCGGCACCCATAGCTCGTTCGCTGTGCTCGTCAGCCGCACCAGGCCGGATTCCTCGCTCAGCCAGTGGCGCGGGAAGCCATTCTGCTGCTCGAACACCGTCGGGTCGTAGCTGTGCGGGGCGTTCCAGGTCGCATGACTGCTGATGGTGAGCGTCACCTGCACGGTCGCTGTGCCGCCCGCCGGCACGTTCACGGTGGCCGGGGACACGCTGTACGACACGCCGTCAATATCGGCCAGCGACTCGTAGCTCACGCCGAAGGAAGCGGCGCTCGTGCCCTTGTTCTCCACGGTGATGTTGCGCACCAGGGCGGCGGGCGCGCTGGCGTCCAGGATGCCGAACGACACGCTCACCAGCTCTGGCGCGGCGGCGTTGTAGGCGATCACGTCGCTGCTGGAGGCGTTGGCCACGTCCAGGCGGCCCGTGCCCGTGCGCGCCGGGCCGTAGATGGGCGGCGTCTGGTTATTGCCCTGGTAGACGAAGTGCGTGGCGGTGTTCATCACCAGCGCCTTGATCTCGGCGACGCTCCAGGTGGGGTGCTGCTGGCGCAGCAGGGCCACTGCCCCCGCCACGTGCGGTGAGGCCATCGAGGTGCCGCTGTAGTCCGTCGCCCCGCTGCCCGTGCCCAGCGCCGTCGAAGTGATCCCGGAGCCGGGCGCGGTGATGTCGGGCTTCAGCCCCACGTTCGCGCCGACCGGCTCGCGCTGCGGCCCGCGCGACGAGAAGCTGGTCAGCGTGTCTGCCGTGCCGCCGAAGATGATGCTGTTGTCCATGTGGACGGTGACGCCCGCGCCGCGCAGAGTCTGCCCGTCCGCGTACTGGATCATAACCGAGGGGATGGTGATCAGCGGATCGCTGCCGCCCAGGCCGCCGAACGCGCCGGAGGATGAGTTGGCGATGAGCACGCCGGCTGCGCCTGCTAGCTGGGCGTTGGAGACCTTCTGGGTGAACGCGCAGGTGCCGCGGTCGATCAGGGCAATGTTGCCGGCGGTGAAGCCCGAGATGGTCTGGCAGCCATCCGAAGTGGGTGCGGTGCCATCATTGACCACCTCCAGCGCGCCGGTCACGTTGTACACGGACGGGCCAAAGCTGGCCGACGCGGCCTCGTAGGTGCCCAGCAGCGGGCTGCCCGTCGGGCCGACGACCTCAACACCCAGGCTGCCGTCCAGCGAGGCGGCCACGGCAATCGCCCAGTCAGCGGTCGAGGGGTCGCCGTGGATGAAGTAGACATCGTTGGCGTTGCCCGCCGACGACACGACGACGATACCGGCCTGCGCGGTGTTGTCCACTGCCACCGACCAGCCGATATTCGGGTCGCCGAAGTCGCCGCCGACGGACATATTGATCACATCCACGCCGTCGAGCACAGCCTGCTCCAGGGCCAGGATTGCCGCCGCTTCGGACACGTAGTTGGAGGCCGCGCCGATCTTGTAGGCGTAGAGTATTGCTTCGGGCGCGACGCCGGGGCCGATGCTCATCGTGGCGAAGGGTGTGCTGGCGTCATACGCACCGCTATAGGTCGCCCCGCTGACCACGCCATAGCCCGCTGCCGTGCCGGCGACGTGCGAGCCGTGCCCGTTCTGGTCGTAGGGGTTGGCGTCGGGGACGAGCGCCGGCGAAGAGATGGGGTTCCACGCATCACCCACGAAGTCGTAGCCGCCGGCGATCTTGGCGGTGGGGAACTCCGCCGTTTCGGGCATGCCGTCGCCGTCGCCGCCGAAGTTGACGTGATCGTAGTCAATGCCGGAGTCAATGATGCCGATCCTGATCCCGTCGCCGGTGTAGCCCGTGCCCAGGCTCCACAGCGCGGGCGCGCCGATGAAAGGCACGCTCGTCGAGTTGTCCAGCTCGGCGATGCGCTCCGGGTAGGCGGCCCGGACGCCGGGCAGGTTGCGAATGGCGGCCAGTTGGCTGGCGTCGGCACGCACGATCAGCGCGTTGAGCACGCGCTGGCTGGAGGCCACCACCTGGTAATTCACCCCGGCTGCGCTCAGCGCCCCCAGCGCCGCCTGCTGCGATGCTTCGACGCGGGCAACCTGCGCCTCAATCGCTGGGGCCATCTGGGCCAGGCTCAGGCCTGGAGCCGCGACGGACTGAATCGCGGCGGGCGTGTTTAGCTCGACGATGATGTTGACGACGCCCTTCCTGCTCAGGTTATAGAGCAGGGGGTCGGTTCCGGCGGGGACGATCGCGCGTAGCTCGCCATCGCGCACGCGCGCGCTGGGACCAGCCGGCAGCGTGTAGTCAACGGCTTTGCGAGGGCCGTCCGGGCCTTGCGCGCGGACGGCGGCGGGAGTCAGCAGGGGCGACAGGCTCAGGACGATCGCCAGAACCAGGAAGAGTCCGCCCGTTAAGAATTGATTGCGCGTCTTTTGATTCATGAACACTCACCCCGTATGTAAGCTTCAGATAGGCTCGCGCCAGACGGCGAGCGCCGGGACAGAAGTGGCTCCGCGCAGCAGGCTAGGGCTTCTCTCGTGGGCACGCTCCTTTGCAGCTAACTTTGGTCATCACGATCGCACGAAGGGGGTTTGCGGATCGAGGGCGCAACGGGCGCGGCCCGCGCGAATCGCTCCCCCCTGGCTATCCTGTCTCTAACCGGTCATCTGCCCGTCGGGCTGACCGGGCATCGCCGGGGCCGGGCTGACCGGCCTGGCCGGGCCGCCTGGCGCAGATGGCGCCGCGCCTCCGGTGAGTTCGCCGATGCGCAGCCGCCGCACGGCCAGCACATCGGGCAGGCGGCGGATTGCTTCGAGCTTGCTGGCATCCACCCGGATCAGGATGCCGTTGAGCGTGTGCTGCGTGCGACCAATGAGGGTCGCGTTGATGTCCGGGCCGGTCAGCGCGGGCAACAGCGCGCGCTGCGCCGCGTCAATGGCCTGGGCTTGCTGCCCGGCCATCGCCCGCGCAACCGCTTCGGGCAGGTGCAGCACCGTCCGGGCCAGGGCGTAAGCTCTGGCGGCGGGCGGGTCGTTCAGCTCGATCAGGACTTCGATGATGCCGGTTTGGGGCAGCATCTCGTCGCGCGAACCCACCTCGATGCCCTCTCCTGCTTCGGACAGCGAGAACTGCCCGGTCCCCCAGGGCTTGACTGGGCCATCGGGCGCGGCGGGCGTCTGCTGAAGAAGCCCCCCCGCGCGGGCGACCTGCGGCGCGCCCGGCGAGCTGACGCCGGGCCTCTCGCCGGCCAGGATCGTCAGCGCGACGAGCGCCACAACGACGCAAACCAGCGCGCCCCGCCCCTCATAGGCAGGCAGCCGGCTCATGGCACCCCCAGCGCACTACTCAGCGCGCCAGCCCGTTACTGGAGTACCAGCGCGCACTTTGGCCTTATTGTAATCTGCTTTTCTCTCGTGTCAAAAGGGTTTTGGGTAGTTAGTTGTTAGCAGTTGGTTATTGCTGGCCTGGCAGCGGAGTCGGGTGCGACTGGTACGGCCAGTCCGCGGCCCGCGCCACCAGCCCGGCGCGGAGCGGGGTCTGGCGCAGCGCATAGAGCGCGCCGCTGAGTTTGTATTCCGTCCATAGCGGGGCGCAGTGGAAGCCCGCCGCCCACACCCGGTAGATCGCCCCGCCCCAGGCCGGGTTGAAGCGCAGCACGGCGTCGAGCGCGTCCACATCCTCACCCTGGCGGATCGCGGTCAGCAGATCGCCCGCCGTCCGCACCTTCACCCGCTCGACGAAGGCGCTCAGCGCGTCGCCCTCCGCCGGCCCGACGACCAGCCGCACCGCATCCGGCAGCACGACGTAGCCCCACAGACGGCCCGGCGCGCCCGGCGCGCAGCCGTCCAGCGCGGCGCAGACGAGGCGCGCCAGGCGGGGCGCAGCCAGCAGCGGCGCGCGGTCGAGCGTCGTCACGATGGCGCTGGCCCAGCAGGAGTCAGCGGGCGCGGCGGGGACGAGCATGGCCCTGCTCCCTTCACAGGCGGACGGATGCCCCGATTATAGCGCCGCACGATTGGGGCTAGAGTCAGGCGATAGGTTGCGTTACAATGCATGATGTCACCAAACCACACCCTCCACAACATGCGTTAGTGCAGCGGGGCATCCGATGACTCATCCTTCTTCACGCCACCCCCTCATCCGCCTGCTCGGTTATGCGCGGCGTCACCGGCGGCGCGTGCTGCTGGCCTGCCTGTTCTCTGTGCTCAACAAGCTCTTTGACCTGGCCCCGCCGGCGCTGATCGGCGCGGCGGTGGACATCGTCGTGCAGCGCGAAGACTCCTTCATCGCCCACCTGGGCTTCCCCGACGTGCAGGACCAGCTGCTCGTGCTGGCCCTGATCACGCTGGTGATCTGGATCTGGGAGTCCATCTTTGAGTACGTGCACCGCATCCTGTGGCGCAACCTGGCCCAGACCATCGAGCACGAGCTGCGCATCGAGACCTACGCCCACGTGCAGGGCCTGGAGATGGCCTACTACGAGGATCAGAGCACGGGGGGCCTGCTCTCGATCCTCAACGATGACATCAACCAGCTTGAGCGCTTCCTCGACGTGGGGGCCAACGACCTGATCCAGGTGACGACGACCGTGCTGGTCATCAGCGCCATGTTCTTCATCGCCGCGCCGGGCGTGGCCTGGATGGCGCTCATCCCCATCCCGATCATCGTCTACGGCTCGGTCTGGTTCCAGCGCCGGCTGACGCCGCGCTATGCTGTCGTGCGCGAGCAGGTGGGGATGCTCAACAGCCAGCTTGCCAACAACCTGAGCGGCATCGCCACGATCAAGAGCTTCACCGCCGAGGAACACGAAGTTGCGCGCATCAGCGCGGCCAGCGCGCTCTACCGCGAGAGCAACCGCGCGGCCATCGCGCTCAGCTCGGCCTTCTCGCCGCTGATCCGCATGGTCATCGTCATGGGCTTCATCGCTATCCTGGTCTTCGGCGGGCGGCTGGCGCTGGACGGCTCGCTGAACGTGGGCCTCTACAGCCTGATGATCTTCATCACCCAGCGCCTGCTGTGGCCGCTGACCCGCCTGGGCGAGACGTTTGACCTGTACCAGCGGGCGATGGCCTCCACTGCGCGCGTCCTCGATCTGCTCGACACCCAGCCGCAGATCACTGACGGCGGTGCGCGGCTGTCCGTCGAGTCGGTGCGCGGCGAAGTCGCCTTCGGGGACGTCGAGTTCACTTACGGCAACGGCCAGGACGTGATTCGCGGGCTGTCGCTGCACATCCCAGCCGGCGACACGGCGGCCATCGTCGGCGCGACCGGCGCGGGCAAGAGCACGGTGATCAAGCTGCTGCTGCGCTTCTACGACGTGCAGCGCGGGCAGATCACGCTCGACGGGCGCGATCTGCGCACGCTCAATGCGACCGATCTGCGCGCGGCAATCGGCCTGGTCAGCCAGGATGTGTTCCTCTTTCACGGCACGGTGCGCGAGAACATCACCTACGGCACGTTCGGCGCGACGGACGAGCAGATCATCGCGGCAGCCAAGATCGCCGAGGCGCACGACTTCATCATGCAGCTTCCGCAGGGCTACGAGACCATCGTCGGCGAGCGCGGGCAGAAGCTCAGCGGCGGGCAGCGCCAGCGCATTTCGATCGCGCGGGCCATCCTCAAAAACCCGCCCGTGCTCATCCTCGACGAAGCCACGTCCTCGGTGGATAACGAGACCGAGGCGGCCATCCAGCGCTCGCTGGAGCGGATCATCGTCGGGCGCACGACCATCGTCATCGCCCACCGCCTTTCGACCATCCGCAACGCCGATCGCATCTTCGTGCTGGAAGACGGGATGCTGCGCGAGCAGGGCCGCCACGATGACCTGATCCGGGGCGACGGCATTTACGCGACGCTGTGGCGCGTCCAGACGGGCGAGCGGCTGCGGCTGGCGGGCGATTAGCGGTACAATGGGGGCAGGCGCGAGCGTCTCCCGGTGGAGCTATGCCTGCCCTGTATCTGTTTCGCTCGCCGCTGGCCGGCAAACCGCCGACCGCTGATCGCTGACTGCTGATCGTTGACCGCTGAGGACTGATCGCTGATGGCTGCTTCTTCCCCCGAACCGATCCGGCTGCTGCATTTTGCCGACGTGCACATCGGCATGGAGAACTACGGGCGCACCGACCCGCAGACGGGCGTCTCGTCGCGCGTGCGCGACTTTCTGCGCCGCCTCGACGAGATGGTGAGCTACGCCACCGAGCACCAGGCCGACCTGGTCATCTTCGCCGGGGACGCCTTCAAGTCGCAGAATCCCAACCCGACCTTCCAGCGCGAGTTCGCTTTCCGCGTGCAGGACCTGGCCCGGCTGTGCCCGGTCGTGCTGCTCGTCGGCAACCACGACCTGCCGGCGGTCGAGGCGCGCGCCTCGAGCATCGAGATTTACGACACGCTGCGGGTGCCGAATACGATCCTGGGCCGCGAGTACGCCGCGCACACGGTCGAGACGCGGCGCGGCCCCGTGCTGGTCGCCACCGCGCCCTACCCGGTGCGCCATCAATTGCTGCGCGATGTCCCCGTGCCGCCTAACACGACCATCGCCGCGATTGATGACCTGGTGGCCGAGCAGCTTCACCTGCGCCTGAGCGCGCTGACCGATGCAGCAGCGGCAGCGGGCGATATGCCGCGCGTGCTGACCGGGCACTTCACCGTCGGCGGGGCGACTTTCGGCAGCGAGCGCAGCGTGATGCTGGGCCGCGACGTGATGGTGCTGCTCAGCGCGCTCGATAACCCGGCTTGGGACTACGTGGCGCTCGGCCACATTCACAAGCACCAATGCCTGACGCTGGGCCGGGCGGACGCGCCGCCCGTCGTCTACAGCGGCAGCCTGGAGCGCATTGATTTCGGCGAGGAAGACGATCACAAGGGCTTCGTGTGGGTGGAGCTGGCGCGGGGAGACACAACCTGGCAGTTCGTCCCGGCGGCTGCCCGCCCCTTCGTCACGCTGCGCGCGGACGTGCGCGGCAGCGGCGACCCGACGCGCACCGTGCTGGACGCCATCAGGCGGGCCGATGTAGAGGATGCGGTCGTGCGTGTCCACATCACCGCCGACGCTCAGGCCGAGCCGTACCTGCTGGACAGCGAGATTTTCCAGGCGCTCAAGGACGCCGGGGCCAATCACGTCGCCGTCATCCAGCGCCATGTCGAGCGCCCGGCGCGGCTGCGGCTGGGCATCTCGCCCGAAGGGCTGACGCCGTTTGAGCTGCTGGAGCGTTACCTGGTGCTCAAGGAGACCGCCCCGGAGCGCCGCGACGCGCTGCTGGAGCGGGCGAGCGCGCTGTTTGCGGGGCCGGCAGAGTGAGGGCGGTTTACGAAGGGCCTTCGTGAGCTTGCGGAGCCATACAGGGTGCGGAGAAGAGTCTTTTCTCTGCGTTCGCCGCGCCCTGTGCGCCAGCCCGGCTCAGGCGACCGAGAACGAGCGTAAGCAGACCTTTCTGCGTCCTGAACAAGGGAGTTAAGCCATGAGCCTGGAACGTCGTCCCCCTCAGTCAACGCTCGCAGACCCGCTGCTCGCCTGGCGCGACGAGTTCCCCATCCTCAGCCAGACGACCTACCTCGTCAGCAACTCGCTGGGGGCTATGCCCCGCGCCGTGTACGACAGCCTGCGCGCCTACGCCGACACCTGGGCGGCGCGCGGCGTCCGCGCCTGGGGCGAGGGCTGGTGGGAGATGAACGTGCGCGTCGGCGACAAGGTGGGGGCCATCATCGGCGCGCCGCCCGGCACGGTGTCCATGCACCAGAACATCTCTATCGCCCAGGGCATCCTGCTCTCGTGCTTCGACTTCGACGGGCCGCGCAACAAGGTGGTCGTCGAGAGCGGCATCTTCCCTTCGGTCTACTACGTGCTGCGCGGGATGCTGCCACCGCACGTCGAGCTGTGCATGATCGAGAGCGAAGACGACGGGGTCAGCGTGCCGGTGGAGCGCCTCATCGCGGCGATTGACGAGCGTACGCTGCTGGTGCCGATCAGTCACGTGCTCTTCCGCAGCGCTTACATCCTCGACGTACAGGCGATCATCGAGAAAGCCCATTCCGTCGGGGCCATCGTCATCCTGGACGGCTACCACGCCGCCGGGATCGTGCCCTTCGACGTGAGCGCGCTGAACGTGGACTTCTATCTGGGCGGCGTGCTCAAGTGGATGTGCGGCGGGCCGGGCGGCGTCTTCCTCTACGCGCGCCCGGACTACCTCAAGACCATCCGCCCCCGGCTGACCGGCTGGATGGCCCACCAGCGCCCCTTCGCCTTCGAGGTGGACGAACTGGACTTCCGCGACGATGCGTTCCGCTTCCTCAACGGCACGCCGGCCATCCCCTCGCTCTACGCCAACGAGCCGGGGGTTGACATCATCGCCCAGGTCGGCGTCGAGGCCATCCGCCGCAAGTCCATGCGCCAGACGGCGCTGCTGATCGCGCTGGCCGAAGCAGCCGGGTTCACAGTCCACTCACCGCGCGACCCGGCCCAGCGCGGGGGCACAGTGACCCTGGAGCCGGACCCAACCTGCTCGTATGAGATCTCGCGCGAGCTGATCGCCCGCAACATCGTGGTGGATTACCGCGCGCAGGCGGGCATCCGCGTGTCGCCGCATTTCTACAACAGCGATGAGGAAGTACACCAGGTTGTGGAAGCGATCCAGGCGATCATCGCCGACGGCAGTTGGCGGCGCCACGCGGCGGGCCGCGCCTTCGTAACCTGAGCGGGGTTTTCCGTCGCAGGCGGCCAGCGCACGTTGGCGGAAGTTCGCCGGTAGTTGATTGCTATTCCCCCCGCCCCAACCCCCTCCCCCACAAGGAGGCTTAGAGGGTGTCTGGTCAGCTCCCCTCATCCCCCAACCCCTTCTCCCTCCAGGGGGAGAAGGGGAGCAAGGCGCAGGATTTCCCCTCGCCCCAGTGAGGGAGAGGGGTGCAGAGGAGAAGGGGAGCAAGGCGCAGGATTTCCCCTCGCCCCGGTGAGGGAGAGGGGTGCAGAGGAGAAGGGGAGCAAGGCGCAGGATTTCCCCTCGCCCCAGTGAGGGAGAGGGGCGCAGAGGAGAAGGGGAGCAAGGCGCAGGATTTCCCCTCGCCCCGGTGAGGGAGAGGGGTGCAGAGG